>SCPN01001537.1_pt1 | contig 452762 bp, 693 predicted proteins | sample 6106831 | NCBI WGS metagenome assembly SCPN01 (sample SAMN10720447, study PRJNA508395) | human gut metagenome | isolation source: Participant 1, 0 month
GCCCCATTCTTGTAGGGACATGTAATACCCGCTCTTTTACCTCTGGTAATGCTCGTTGTACAGGCGCACTAGGTTCAAACCAATTTCTAATGATTCTGGTTCTACGCCAATAACCACTGCATCCTCTAATGGATCCTCTTGAATAGCACGGATACGTAAAATATCTTGCATCCCTACTTCATGTACAGAAATATGTTCCGTAAAATATTGTTCCAATTCCTTATGAGGAAACTCATATATAGTTCCTGGTGCTTCTCCACCATTGATAGCATCTACAAGAAGAATTTTCTTCATTCCACGCATATAGGTAAGTAGCTCCATCCCCATTGTGCCACCATCAATAATGGAAATGGCTGGTGTAAATGTGAAAGATTCTTTCAACTCTTTCACTACATGAACACCTAATCCCTCATCAGTAAGCAATATATTCCCTACGCCAAGTAGAACAATTTCATTATTCCCATCATCATAAAGGCTATTTAAATCAATACGCGGACCCTCAGAGTCCGTATCGTTCCACTGATGATATCAGTACTTGTATTAGTCATTATCTTGTAATTCTCTTTCTCTAGGATCGTTAGGATCACGGACGATATGTAGTACCAGATGGTTTATCGATACGTTCACCACGACGGCGTTTACCGTTTAGATCTTCAATATCGATTGGATCATGTGCATAATACTTCATGCCGGAAACCATAGCAGATACTTCGCCGGATTCCTCCATAACGTCTTCTCGGAGATGCCATGTACACGTGAACGATAGTAAAGAACAAGAATCCCCGCACAATATAGTGATGAATAATATGAACCTTATATTCACCACCAAATAATGTAACAACTGGTGCGAATAGGGTTCCTAGAATACCATTAGGATCCACCATAGAAACATTGCAAAACCGTTAAGATTTCAAAGAAAAACATTACATATACCATCATATATGCAGTTCTTGCTAAGGAGTTACGAAGCCAATGATGTTCGTGTTTTTGTGGAATCATCAAATAGTGCAATGTAGTTTCTTTAAGACCATACCAATACCGTTTTTGGCGGAATTTAGGTAATAATCTATCTCCTCGATTCCAAAGAGCTCCTGCAAATCGGAAAATAAAGGAGGATGTTAAGAACACCCCTGCAATGAAATGAACACGTCGCATAGTTTCCATAGAAAACCAGCCATCAATAAAGGTTGGCTCTGGATTACCTGTGATAGCTGAAAACCCGGGATCACCACCGATATATAGGCCTGTCCAAAATAATGCAGTTACGCTTAGCACCATAGTCCAGTGGAATATGCGCAGCCATAGACTAAATACGACATACGCCTTTTTGTCAGTATGTATTAACATAAGTACCACCCTTTATTTACACAATGCATCTGTATTGACGGAAACAATTTTTTCGCCTTTTTTATTGTATAAATGGGTTGCACATGCGAGACATGGGTCAAAGGAGTGAATTACCTTCAAAATTTCAAGTGGTTTATCTGCAATTTTTACATGTGTATCAATCATGGAATCTTCGTAGGCACCATGTTCATTTGCTGCAGTCTTAGGACATGCATTCCATGTGGATGGTACGATACATTGATAGTTTGCAGAGCGTCCATCTTTAATGTGAATCCAGTGGCCCAAACCACCACGAGGTGCATCTACAAGTCCAACGCCTTTAGCATCTTTATCCCATGTATTTGGCTCAAACTTAGTTGTATCAGCCACTGTAGTATCACCATTTTTAATGTTCGCTACAAGTTTATTGAAGAAGTATTGGCTCATATTTGCTGCTACTTGTGCATCAAGGCCACGACAAGCTGTTCGACCAACCATAGTAGTCATCCATACGTGAGCAGGTACCCCTAATACTTGAGATACTGTATCGATTTGACGAACAATCATAGACTCTGCCCAAGTTGGGTCTTTAATGATACCTTGTTTTACTTTTGTATATACAACGATATATTTTGCTAATGGGCCAACCTCTGCAGTTTTACCTTTGAAAGTTGGAGATTTAATCCAAGAGTATTTTTTATCTTCATCAAGGAATTCCCATTTTTCTTTTGTACCAGATTTAGGACCTGTAAATTTAGGATCAGTAACACCCTCGATAGGATGAAGAGAGTGTTTTTGTTCCATCTGGATATGTAAACCAGGAATGATCAACCTCTTCACTAAGGTATTGAGGATCCATAAAGTCTTTACCTTCTAATGGAATAAATGTAGCTTTATCTACGCCTAAAGCAAAGTTTTCAACTACACCATTGGAGCGAACCACACATTTCTTATGATAATCACCATTAGAAATGCCAGAATATGTATCATCTGGGTAATCACCATAAGACATAACACGTTTTTTCGCTAGGCCACCACCATCGACCATGCCCTTTTCTACATACATTTTGCCAATAGCCAATAAATCTGGAACATAGAAATTATCCACTAGATCTTTAGCCAATGCAATAGATTGTTCTACCGCAGCAAGACGTTGTGTATTAATAGGTGCATTCATGTCATTCATTGAAATGGCGCATGGCATACCACCAACAATGTAATGTGGATGAGGGTTTTTACCACCAAATACAACGTGTGGAATAACGATATCACGTTGACGGTCAAGAATATTCAAGTAATGGGATACGGCCATCAAATGAACCTCTGGTGGCAATAAATTATAGTCAGGATGATCCCACCATTGAGCGGAGAAGATGCCTAATTGACCAGATTCTACATTTTCTTAACCTTTTGTTGTACCGCTGCAAAATAGGCAGTGGTAGCTTTAGGGAACTCTTTAGGATATGCAGAGTCTTTAGACGCAGTTTCAGCTGGCGCCAAACCACTTACATTATAAGTTGCTAATACATCATTTTGTAATTGAGCGGTTTTAGCAGGATCTGCACTAAGAGCTGCTATCGGGCTAACCAGTCAAGAGCATGCAAGTATAGAAATGTACGATATGGTCATGTACATCTAAACAGCTATGCATGATATTACGAATATAGTTTGCATTTTTAGGAATGGTAATACCAAGTGCATCCTCTACAGCACGTAACGCTGCCAACGCATGTGTTGTAGTACATACACCACAAATCCGTTGTACGAAAGCCCAAAGGTCACGAGGATCGCGATCTTTAGCAACAAGTTCGATACCGCGCCAAGCAGTACCAGAAGACAATGCGTCCTCTACCTTACCACTCGCTTCATCAACTTTTATTTCAACCCGTAAATGACCTTCAATACGGAAATCGGATCTACTACTACGCGTTTCATTAGTGACCTCCTCCATTATTATGTTTCTTATCATCATAAGCCTTCTTCTTTTAAGCGTTTTCTTCTTTCATATCAAGAATTTTATTACGTGTAAGAGTTGCAGCACCATGAACAATAACAGCTGCAGTGGCACCAACAGCAGCTACTGTACCGATCGTATCAGCAGTTGTGATGGTATTAGCCAATGGAATATCTGGTAAACGTTTATAGAATACGTCATTATCCCAGAAGCCCTTTTCAGAGCAGCCAATACAACCGTGACCGGATTGAATTGGGTAGGATAACCCATTCCACCAACGCAAGTTACCACAAGAATTATATGTTTGAGGTCCACGACAACCTACTTTGTACAAGCACCAACCAGATTTGGATGCATCATCATCAAATTTTTCAACGAATAGACCAGAGTCAAAGAAGGCACGACGATAGCATGTATCGTGAATACGATTGCCATAAAATTGTTTAGGACGGCCTTGAGAATCAAGAGGTGGGATTTGGCCGAATAATGCATAATGCATAATTACACCAGTCATAACCTCTGGAATTGGAGGACAGCCAGGAACTTTGATAATAGGCTTACCAGATACAACAGAAGATACAGATACTGTATTTGTTGGATTTGGTTTAGCCGCTTGAATACCACCCCAAGATGCGCAAGAACCATATTCAATGATTGCTGCTGCACCTTTAGCCGCTTCTAGTAAAGACTCTTTAAATGTACGTCCACCTACTGTACAGTAAACACCATCTTCATCGAGTGGTACGCCACCTTCAACAGCCAAAATATATTTGCCTGCTTTTTCTTTAATGATTTTCTCTAAATGTTCTTCTAATGGTGCACCAGATGCAGCCGCCAAAGTATCATCATATTCAAGGGAAATCATGTTCAAAATTACATCGGATGTAAACGGAGAAGATGAACGAATGAATGATTCACTACAACCAGTACATTCATGACCATGTAACCAAATCACTGTAGGCAATTCAGTTGTTTCAGCTGCCTTAACAACGGTATCTAACATCGTTGGTGGCAAACCGAGAATAGCGGTGAGTGCTACACAGGATTTCATAAATGTGCGTCGACTCAAACGTCGCTCTTGGAAGAGTGTCCACAAACTATTTATACGATTCTTCACGGAATATAGCCTCCTTACAACAACTTTGCGCAATATATCAATATTACTTAATAAACTACAACCATTATGATAATAATCATACTATGATAATTAATTTTACCATTCAATATATCATAGCTATTATGATAACAATCATATTCTTACAACTTTATTATATCCTTAATAAATGTTAAAACTACAGATTTCAAACAAAAAGCTGTATACAAGAAATTTATTCAACTTGTATACAGCTTGTATTATATGATATTGTAAAAATTTCAATTATCACTAAATTAGATAACTTCCTTTATTAGAGACTCAAGCATATCTGCTTTTTTATAACCTACAAGGGAATCAAGCATTTGCCATCGCGATAGAATACCATGGATGGAATACCATCAACATCTTCTTTTAACAAAATACTGCGAAGATTTTTATCTTCTGCATCAACACTAAAGAACGTTACTTGTCCTTTCAAACGTTCTGCTACAGCTTCTACCTCTGGACGCATAACAGTGCAAGGTTCGCACCAGGCGTGAAATCAACAATAGCTAAACCTTTAGCGCCAAGTACTTTTTCATCAAATTCTTGTACACTAGTAATTGCTGTAATTGCCATGAAGTTCTCCTAACAAAGATCTACAATCTTATATACTATAAATTATATCTTAAATATGGAAGCAAGCAATCAATAAGCCGAGTTCTGTTCCGCTTGCGCGGTGACGATTATCTTTCTAGGCGTACAGTCGCCTGCACGCTCGAGCGACACAACCCGGAAGGTGGCGGGACCACCCTTAACCCTTCCTATTCGGTCTTGCTCCGGATGGGGTTTACCGAGCCAGCCTGTTACCAAACTGCTGGTGAGCTCTTACCTCACCTTTCCACCCTTACCACTGACGTTGCGGTTTCCTTTTCTATGGCACTTTCCCTAAGGTTACCCTCGCCAGACGTTATCTGGCATCCTGCCCTATGGAGCTCGGACTTTCCTCGAGTCCCATGGACTCGCAACCGTCTTTCATACTTGCTTCAATTCAGTTTATCATAGCTAGCCTATTTGTTGCAAGAAAATGCAATATTATAAGAAAAAGAAATCATTCTGTTCTGTAAAAGCTTTCACAGGAACAGATATATCTTTACTAAGTAAATAGTCACGTAAACCTAGCAACAATAGATTCTGTGCCAAAATGTCGCATCAACTACAACGGCAATCCAAGCTCTTTAGCTAATTGTGCATCATGATATTTCACATCGCCTGTAACATATGCATCTACACGCAAGCGAGCTGCATCCTTAATAAATTCAGCACCGGCACCAGAGCATAGTGCTATAGATTGAATTTCTTTAGGCGCTATGCCAGCAAAACGAATATTAGCCTCTGGTAATGCTTCCTGTACCCATTCACGGAATGTATCTAAATTTAAGGCGTTTGGTAATCTACCAATACGACCTAAATATTGAGTTGCCCCTTTCGGCTCAAATAAGGATAGCACCTCATAAGCGACCTCTTCATAAGGATGTGCATCTTTCATAGTTTTAATTACGCCTTGTAAATGCATTCCATCCACTAATGCATTAATTTGTACTTCTGGTACTACTGTCATAGATCCCGCTTCACCAATTACAGGATGAGAGTTATCATTGCCTACAAAACGACCTTCACCATGAGCACTAAAACTACAGTATTCATAGTTACCAATGCGTCCAGCGCCAGCATTCCCCATTGCAATACGGACCGCATCAGCAGCATTTTCCGGTACAAAAGTGGTTATCTTATACAATGTATCTTCACCAGTTTTGATAAAGCCTTTAATATCTATAAGACCTAATCGTTCTGCCAACATATCATTCAAGCCACCAGATGCAATATCAAGATTTGTATGTGCACTGTAAACGGCAATATTATGTTGAATCAGCTGATTAATCATTTCCCTTCGCCGTATCACAAGACAATTGTTTTAAGCCCTTAAAATCAACGGGTGATGACTAACAATTAGATTACAGTCATGTTCAATGGCATATAAAATGGCCTCCGCTGTTACATCTAATGTAGTTAACGCCTGTAACGATAGCATTTCTATCACCCACCATGAGGCCTACATTATCCCAAGATTCTGCATAAGAACGAGGGGCCAATTGTTCCATTAATGTAATAACTTGTTGAACTGTTGTCATAAAGCTCACTTCTTTCTATCTTCTAAAAGTCCGTGCAGAAATTTTACTTCACGCTCTAAATTCTTATATTTATCTGTATGGCTCCAATTGCTCAGTCATACCGTCTAGTTGCACATTGTCGTTGATATATTAAATACTCTATATATTTCATCCAAAGTGGTGGTCGTTCCTGTTCCAAAGGCACCCTACAGACCATAATAATGAATCCTCTGGCAATGATTGATAAACATCTACGTATTCAGTCATGCCAGTATACCTTCTACCTGATCATTACGCACTGCTAAAAATGCAGTGTATAGCTCCTGCATCTTCAACGATGATTTCAAGGACGATAACATATCCCTTTTGAACCATATATTGACGTAATTCTTTTTGTCCATTCTGTGGTTGGAGTACATAGAACTCTAATGGTTCTGGGCCTGCATCTACAATATCCCGCATGGGAATATCCACCCATACCACAACAAATGGCGCCGTTCAACTCGCCCTTTTCTGTCACTTTAAGACCATCCCTAAACGACAATCTACTTTAGAAGTTAATCCACAAGATTGAACATATTCTTTGCAGATTCTAAGGATTTGGCGCCCCATGCGTCGCCAGCAATAACAATTCAGCACGATTACGGTTGATGAGCTCTACCGCTAAATAGCCATGATCGGTACCGATATCAGCAATGGCATGAGCCTTTGGTACGATTAAAGAAAACCACTTCTCTAAGCGATCCATCATAGGTCCTAGGTTCCATAATTCCTCTATTATATATATAAAAATAACCGCCCTTGATCCTCAAGGACGGTGATATCAACATAATTGGTGGGCCCTGGGAGGTCGAACCAGGGACCGACCGGTTATGAGCCAGTTGCTCTACCCTGAGCTATAGGCCCAAGTTAGTTTCTAGCTCATTAATTATACCGAGATAGGCTGAGTACTAAGTCAAGGCACACCGTATTTCTATGACTGTTTCATGAGCATAAAACGATGAATCATATTGTCTTCGTTGAACACACCTTTTGTAGCCAGTGTCGTCGTTTGACTATCGGTAGATTTAATTACTTATGCACTCAACATACAGCTATGAGAGGGATGTATGAACAATCACATCTTCAGAGACCTGTTGCTAAAGAGATTACCTCAGCTATATCTTCTCCGGTGCCTCTACGCAATTTACAGGCAACACAACACATTTCTGCCAGTACGGGGAATCTTAAGATAAAGCCAATAACTCGACCTTTCGGAATATAACCGATACTAATGCTCATATCATACATGAGCGCCATATGATGCTCGCAATGAGAGAAGCAAGTAATATCCTTTACTACTACCATTTGATTTGTATCTACAGCGAAGGTCTTACCATACATGTCTGCAATCTCAGCATTTGTATACTGAATCCCTTCATATACTTCTTCCATCATTTGTGCTACGCGCTTTGGTGTTTCCAGTAAGCCTTCTCGGTTAGGGTCCTCTCCCAAGGCTTCTAGTAATTGATATATAAGTGATTCTATTTTTTCTGTATCCATATTTATCCCCTTTATATCAAGATGTCATCATATCTCAATGCATCATACTTTGATTACATAGGATACTGATTCGATACATCCTAACTACACTATACACCTTTCGCATCTGGATCCCATACAAATTTATGAATTTGCAGTTGGAATCGTACATTCTGCAAATTATATGTTTTCATATAATCGATAATGGATGCTGCTTCAATTTTTCCCCACACAGGGGATACATAAATTTGAGCCTTTGTAGGATGTTCATTAATGATACGACGCATACAGTCCAAGTCCTCTACAGAACCTACTACAAATTTAATTAAATCTTGTCTTGTAGAAACTTTGAATATATCTATATTCATAGACTCTTCGGCTAAAGAGGACGGCGTTTTATAATCGTAGGTAAACCACACATTATCTCTATGAAAGCTCGGTATAATCGTGCCATTTGTTTCAATATTGAAATCGTAAGGACTTTCATCAGCTAATACACCTTGAGTGCCTTCAGATAATTCATTTCTCACAGTCGATTTTTTAACAGTACACGATTTATCCTCTAGTTTAGTAGATTTACGACGATTTAATTCATCGATTAGCTCCACTACAGCAGCTTCTTGTAATAGTGGCTCACCACCAGTTATGGTAATTCGATGATTGCCTAAACTTTCAATAGCATCAGCTACCTCTTGTACGGTCATATCTGTGAAAGTACTATCAATGCCATAACTATAAGTGGTATCACAATATGAACAGCGGATATTGCAGTCATGAAGACGCAAGAATGTTGTCAATAAGCCTTGTCGACTACCCTCCCCATCAATGGAGCCGAAAATCTCAATCACGTTCATAAATAGCCGTGTTCCCTTCAGACTCTTGAACCTCTACTTTAAAACATTTCGGTCCTAACTCATCGGCAATCCATTTCGCCATATTTTCAGCCGTAGGATTGATATCGCCTAATACATCATTGATATGACGATGATCTAAGCGGCCGTGAATCTTTTCTTTAATAATAGTAAAAGTCAATAACCATTATGCCATTATGATCAATTCTTTCAGAGAGCATGGACAGTAATAATCCAATTATGTCCATGTAGATTTTGACACTTGCTAGGATAATCTAGTTTTAATTGATGAGATGCACTTACCTCTAAACGTTTAGTGACTGTAAACATTATATCTCCTAAATCCTTCATTACATTTCAATATATTACTATCAGATTATATCGATGATTCTATAATTGTATAACGCTAGCTCTAGTAAACCTAGTAAACCTAGTAAAGCTAGTAAAGATTGTAAAGCTAATAGAACTATTAAAACTATTAGAAATAATCATAGTTTTAAATATTACTAACCTTTATTATAACACAAAAGGGCTGTAACACAGTGCTAGAGAGCACTACATTACAACCCTTACGAGATTCAATATCTTATAAGAAGTCTTTAATTTTATCGCGTTTACCACGATTGCGCAATTTAGTAAGCGCTTTACCTTCTATCTGACGAATACGTTCACGTGTTACATTGAAATGTTGACCTACTTCTTCCAATGTACGAGGTTTGCCGTCCTTTAAACCAAAGCGCAAGATCAATACTTGTTGCTCACGGTCAGTTAAGCATGTAAATACATCTTCAATTTGTTCTTGTAATAAGATGTAGCTAGCTGCATCGTCTGGAGCAATAGCATCTTGGTCCTCAATAAAGTCTCCCAAGTGAGGAGTCTTCCTCTTCACCAATCGGAGTTTCCAAAGATACTGGCTCTTGGGCGATTTTTTGAATTTCACGCACCCGCTCTACCGTAATTCCCATACCTTCAGCAATTTCTTCTGGCAATGGCTCACGACCCTTGTCTTGCAATAATTGTCTAGAAATACGAATCAATTTATTAATTGTTTCTACCATATGTACAGGAATACGAATCAACGAGCGGTCCAATAGCACGGTAATAAAAGCTTTAGAATCCACCATGTAGCATATGTGGAGAATTTATAACCTTTAGTATAATCGAATTTATCTACCGCTTTAATAAGACCTAAGTTACCTTCTTGGATTAAATCCAAGAACAACATACCGCGACCTACATAACGTTTTGCAATACTTACAACTAAGCGCAAGTTAGCATCTACCAATTTTTTCTTAGCCTTTTTGGCTAAGTTGAATATCTTTATATGTAGCATCTTCTGCTGCGCCAGCTTCGATTTGCTTTTAAAACGATTTCTTCATCTGCAAGCAAGCAATGGACACGACCAATTCCTTGAGATACATACATTACAGGATCATCAATGTTAACACCAAGTCTACGCTTAAATCGATGGAGATATTCTTTTCATTAGGAGTATCTTCTTCATCCTCTTCTTCTGGTTCTATTGGCTGAGCGTTCGCATCCTCACTGTCGATATCAGCCACTACTTCAATATTTAATTTACCAAATGTAGTATAAATATCGTCTAATTGTTCCGCAGTAAGTCCAGTTTGCTCATGAAGAGCATCTGAAATCTCTGATTGTGTCAACACGCCGGTTTTCGTCCTTTTCAAGAAGTTGTTCTACAATCTCCTCTATTTGACTTTTGTACTTTCTTAGCCACAGCGCTCTCCTTCTTTTATATTACTTAGACCATTCTCTAATTAAGTTCTGTATTTCCTGACACTTATGTAATTCGCTAATAAATGTCGAGATCTCCTGCCCGTTTTAATTGATCCTATAATTGAATGCGCTTTATACTGTTCACGCAATGAATGAAGCCTTATCTTGCGGATTAATGCAGGCACTTGTACCTTATATTCATCGTCACTCATGACGACCAACCTAGAGTAAATATCATACTCCGATGGGGATAAAACAGATTGAATTGCAGTTTCATCTAGACGACCTTCGGACTTATACAAGGTGAATAGCTTTTCTATTATACCTCGATATTCAATTTTCAAAGTCTTCTAATGGCAAATAGCTCATCATATGTTGTAACTTCGCCATCTGTGAAAGCTAAGGACAATAATTTTTCCGCATCCCCCTTTGGTAAGTCCTGTGTTGGCAACGGTGCAGGATGCAGTATCAATAATTCAATTTGTCCTTTTTACATAATCTCGGAAATATCTAAAATACTACTATTATCAAGCCATAGTGGTAATGCCAATGTCTTTAAAGCATCATCCTCTGTGTTTGACTATCTATATTTGCAATATATGGGAAAACATCTGCCATAACAGCCTGCTTCCCTTCTGTATCATTTGTGTCGTGTTTAATCAAAGACTCACTTAATAGATAATCAAGAGGTTTAACCGCTTTAGCTACTAAATCTTTAAATGCCTGTCCCCCATGATTATGCACATAATCATCTGGATCCTTCCATCTGGCATAGCCAGAACCGCATAAAGTCCGTATTTTGCAATAATTCAATAGCCCTAGCAGCCTTGACGACCAGCGCCATCCATATCATAGGCCAGTACAATTTCATCAGCCTGCTCATTAAGATATGACCATGATCTCGTGTATAAGCCGTCCCCAAAGGATGCGACTACATTAGTAACACCATGATTATGAGCGGATATAACATCCATATAGCCTTCTACAAGAATAGCTTGTTTTTCCTCACGAATAGATTTATAAGCCTTATCAAAGGCAAATAGAGTTTACCTTTTTCAAAGATGGCTGATTCTGGTGAGTTTAAATATTTTGGCGTGCTGTCATCCATAACACGACCACCAAAGGCAACTACTCGCCCTTTACCATCCATAATGGGGAACATAATTCTATTTCTGAAGAAATCATAAAACTGTCCCTTTTGGTTTTTACGGACCAAATTCAACTCCAAAAGAATAGAATCATCGATACCACGTTCGTGAAAGGCTCGATACAACTTATCCCAACCATCTGGAGCAAAGCCTAATTTGAATTTTTCAATCGTATCTTTTGTAAGGCCCCGTTTTTTTAAGTAATCAAGGCCCACCTTTCCCAATAGAGGTTTGTGTGAGACAGTTATGGAAAAATGTGGCTGCTAATTCAGAAGCTTCATATAGTTTTTTTCGTCGTTCATCTCGAGCTCGTTGTTCTGGTGAAAGTTTTGCCTCCGGCAAGGGAATATTAGCACGATTAGCAAGCCGCTCTAGAACCTCTACAAAGCTTAAATGCTCTAGTTCCATGAGGAATTTAATGACATTCCCCGATGCATGACAAAAAACAATAATAAAAGCCCTTTCAGGGGCAACACTAAAGGACGGCGTCTTTTCATTATGAAATGGACAACAACCCCAATAGTTCTTGCCCCGTTTCTTTAAGGCTACATGCTCGGATATAACTGACACGATATCATTAGCATCTTTGATTTGTTCAATCAATTCATTTTCAAAATATCTGCTCATAGCCAACGCCTCCTTCCCCATATATATATATTAATTCGATATACAAATAAAAAATCCTCTATTTGTAAAAGCATTTTAATTAATTAAATTATTAAATTAATACAAAAATCAAATACGAATCATAGGAATCCTTATCTATGAAACTAAATACATAAGGATTCCTATACTCCGTATCTTTAGATTATATGCAAATGAAATTTGATAATAATAGGCTGCAATGAAATCATTGCAGCCTATACTTATCGCTTATAGCATATTATTTTGCGTAATCCACAACGCGAGTTTCACGAATAATTACGACCTTAATTTGGCCTGGATATTCAAGTTCTGACTCGATGCGTTTTACGATATTCCGAACAAGTAATGTAGACTCAGCTTCATCAATCTTATCCGGTTTTACTACAACGCGAATCTCACGACCGGCTTGAATAGCAAAACATTTTTCAACGCCTTCGAAGGATTCAGCGATTTCTTCCAATTTAGATAAACGTTTTAAGTAGTTTTCTAATGTTTCTCGACGTGCTCCTGGACGGGCAGCGGAGATAGCATCAGCGGCAGCTACTAATACAGCTTCTACGGTTTGGAACTCTTCATCACCATGATGAGCACCAATACAGTTAATTACTGCTGCACTTTCACGATATTTACGAGCCACATCAACACCGATTTGAACATGAGAACCTTCAAGTTCACGGTCCTAATGCTTTACCAATATCATGAATCAAACCACCTCGTTTAGCCAAAGTTACATCACAGCCTAGTTCAGCTGCCATTAAACCTGCTAAATGAGATACTTCAATGGAATGTTTCAAATACGTTTTGACCATAACTAGTACGATATTTCAAACGACCTAAAATCTTAACAATTTCAGGATGTAAGCCATGAACATCAGCTTCAAATGTTGCTTGTTCACCAGCTTCTTTAATAGTTTGGTCAACCTCTTTACGAGCTTTACCAACCATTTCTTCAATACGAGCTGGATGGATACGACCATCTACAATCAATTTTCTAAAGCAATACGAGCCACTTCGACGAATGGGTCGAAGCCAGGAAAGAATAACTGCTTCTGGTGTGTCATCGATAATCAAATCAATACCTGTTAATGTTTCGAGTGCACGAATATTACGGCCCTCACGACCAATAATGCGGCCTTTCATTTCATCATTAGGCAATGCCACTACGGATACGGTAGTCTCCGCCACATGGTCAGCTGCGCAACGTTGGATTGCAGAGGAGATAATTTCTTTTGCTTTTTTCTCCATCATCCTTAGCTTGCTGCTCCATTTCCTTAACCATATCGCCGTTTCATGACGGATTTCTTGTTCCACATTTGTTAACAAGATATTCTTAGCTTCTTCAAATGTCATGCCAGAAATACGTTCTAACTCTGCCATTTGTTTTTCATACAAAGCTTCAATTTTTTCACGGCTTTGGGCTAAGTCAGCTTCTTTGCGATGTAAAGCTTCCTCTTTGTGCTCAATATTGTCTAATTTTTTATCCAAAGATTCTTCTTTTTGAAGAATACGACGTTCCATACGTTGAAGTTCAGAACGACGATCTTTATTTTCTCGTTCTACATCAGAACGGAGCTTATGAATTTCTTCTTTCGCTTCTAATAAAGCTTCTTTCTTTTTAGACTCAGCTGTGCGTTCACCATTTGCAATGATGCGAGCAGCCTCTTGTTCAGCTTGATTCAGTTTTCCTTCAGCAATATTTTTTCTAAAAATAGCCTACCCTAGTCAATCAGTACCATTACCACTGCAATTAGACTATACTCTAAAATTACTTTCACCTCCTTTTTATTTCTCAAAATTGAGCTTTCATGCTCCTTTTTATGCCCTTTATGCATTAAATTATCAATTAGCCATATCATCATATAAATAAATAAGGCTATTATTAATTTTAGACTTCAAAGCCCTTTCTGTCAAGATTTTACAAGCCTGGTAAGGCCTCAGAAAAAGTACTATCTATTCATAAAAATCATTGCACAACTTGAATTGTGCTTGTTGAAACCCCCTGTATTTGAGAAAACTAAAGACTTTTACACGAGGAGTGCAATCCTCATTGAGAATGGAACCAAATTTTTTCTCCACCACACGATAAGCGGCTTTCACTTCATCATAATCAGAGATTTCCGGAGACAGTAAGACCTCTAAGTTTCATCTTTGCTTAATCATATAAGCACCGTATTTCTGTTCTTTCATCAAATAGTTTAATACTTGTTCAGATCAGGCGCTCATCATTGATATAATCATAGTCTCTCTAAGGCGCTCAAGGACCCGCTCAATGATTGGGTCCTCGATTTGTTTACGTCTCATTTTTTGTGTCAGTTCATAGGAACTTAGAAATCGTTGAGCTAGGAAGCGATACGCTTGATCCATAGCAGCTTGCATCGTTTCTTCACTCATGATTATACTTCTTCAGTTACTTCTTCACCAATTACATCGATTTCTTCAGTGCCAACAGCCAATGTATCACGAATAATGCGATCAATTTCTTCAGCTATTTGTGGATTGTCGAGCAAGTATTGTTTAGCCGCCTCCTTACCTTGACCCATACGTTCCCCATTATAGGAATACCATGCACCAGATTTATTGATAATTTCCATATTTGTACCGATATCGATAAGAGTACCTGCTTTAGAAATACCTTCACCATACATCAAATCAAATTCTGCTGTTTTGAATGGAGGTGCTACTTTGTTTTTAACTACTTTAACTTTAGTGCGAGCACCAACGTTTTCGTTATTAGCTTTAATAAGTTCACCCTTACGAACATCAAGTCGTACAGAAGAATAGAATTTCAACGCACGACCACCAGTTGTAGTTTCAGGGTTACCAAACATTACGCCTACTTTTTCACGCAATTGGTTGATGAAGATAACAACTGTTTTGGATTTACTGATGATACCAGTCAGTTTGCGCAAAGCTTTACTCATCAAGCGAGCTTGTAAACCTACGTGAGCATCGCCCATTTCGCCTTCGATTTCAGCTTTAGGAACTAAAGCTGCAACGGAGTCAACTACGACAATATCTACAGCGCCACTGCGAACAAGAGCTTCTGTAATTTCAAGAGCTTGCTCACCATTGTCTGGTTGAGAAATCAATAAGTTATTGATATCTACCCCCAAGTTACGAGCATATACTGGATCCATCGCATGCTCCGCATCAATAAATGCTGCAATGCCACCTTGTTTTTGCGCTTCTGCTACAGCATGAAGCGCTACTGTTGTTTTACCAGAAGATTCTGGGCCGTAAATTTCAATTACACGGCCGCGAGGGAAGCCACCTACACCAACAGCGATATCGATAGCAAGGGACCCAGAGGAGATAACCTCTACATTCATGCGATCTGCTGCTTCACCAAGGACGCATAATAGCACCTTTACCAAAATCTTTTTCAATTTGTTTTAACGCGTTATCCAACGCTGCTTGTCTGCCATCTACAGCCATTATTTTATTTCCCCTTTTCTGTTATATAAGTATACACATAATATAGTGCTAGCTCTGCTGCACTTTGTCTAATATCATCTCGATTACCAATTAGATTTGCTTTGTGAGCTACTGTGCCATGAGGTCCAGTTACACCGAACCACACAAGACCAACCGGCTTCTCAGGACTACCGCCGCCAGGACCAGCTATGCCCGTCGTAGAAACGGCATAGGTCGTTTGTCCAATAGCTCTTGCCCCTTCCGCCATAGCCTTAGCGACTTGTTCACTTACGGCACCATACGTATCGAGCATGTCTTGTGGTACCACTTAGCACACGATGTTTTATGTCGTTGCTATACGAAATAACGCCACCCATGTAGTACTCACTACTACCGCTGACATTAGTCAATAACTTACCAACTAATCCAGAAGTACAAGATTCAGCATTACTAATCGTACTATGCTCCTCCAGTAGAGCTCGACCGAGGGTTTCCTCCATAGAAACCGTCAAATCACGGCCTACCACGAGAGCCTAATCGTTCTCGAATGATAGCATCCCAAGGATTGAGAAGCGCTTGGTGCCGCCTCTAAGGTGTCAGCCTTAGCAGTAATACGAACCTCTATGTAGCCCTTTTTAATGAGCAAAGCTATGGTCGGATTTGATTGGTTCTTAATGAGGTCCATCAACGTGTTCTCTAGGTCGATTTCACGGATATCATATACGCCATATCGATAGGATGTAACAACACCTTGCGAACCAAAGCGACTATCTAAATAAGGCACCACGCCATCGTGGAACATCCCCTTCATCTCTCCAGGAGGTCCAGGTAAAAGTATGTATGTAGTGTCGCCATCTTCTACGACAACACCAGGAGCCACGCCTACCGGATTATGTAATACATTTGCGCCTTCAGGCAACCTCAGCTTCCCGACGACTTGCATCCGGTACGGTTCGTTTTACACGGTTAAAGAAACGTTCAACCTCATCCATAGCCTCTTGATTAAATACAATAGGTCGTCCCATAGAATCGGCTAATACATTTCGTGTAATATCCCCTTGCGTTGGTCCTAATCCGCCAGTACTAATAACGATGTCCGCTCTAGTGCTAGCTAATTGAAAGACCTCTGCCATGCGCTTAGGATTATCCGCCAACTACGGATTGATGAGCAATAGTATAGCCTAATTTATTTAACTCTTGTGCTAGCCAAGATACATTCGTATTTACTGTATCGCCTAGCAATAATTCTGAACCTGTAGAAATAAGTTCTACAATCATCAGATCACCTCCACAATCGAAAGAATCGAGCTGTGTATTATTCTACAACCGTAGCTACAACATCGTACGCAAAAAGCCTTGCTCTACTTGTACTTTGAGGATGTCACCAGGTTTAATATCTTCGCCGCAGTCTTCGATGTACATATTGCCGTCTACATCAGGAGCTTGAGATTTTAAACGACCTTTTGCAAGCAATGTATTATTATCGCCTTCTTCAATTTCTTCGATCATCGCATAATCAATGGTACCTTCTAAATTGCGATTATTCTCTTCAGAGATAGCAGCTTGGATGGACATAAGAACGTGATAACGTTCTTCTTTAATCTCTTCTGGGCACTTGGTCTTCACGAGCACCTGCAGGAGTACCTTCTTCTTGAGAGTAGGTAAACACGCCCATATTATCGAATTTGATTTCTTTTACAAAGTCACAAAGTTCCTCAAATTGCTCATCTGTTTCACCAGGGAAACCAACAATGATAGATGTACGCAATGTAATATGTGTAGGCGCATTTCTAATTTTCTTAAGCAAACGCTCAATATCACTACGATCATCGCGGCGATTCATTTGCTTTAAAATATCGTTATTAACATGTTGTAATGGAATATCTACATATTTACAAAGTTTTGGCTCATTAACGATAATATCTAACAATTCATCGGAGAAGAAAGTTGGATACAAGTATAACATGCGAATCCATTCGATACCTTCTACGGCAGTTAATTCCTTAAGCAATGTAGTCAACAATGGTTTACCATCATTTAGATCAATACCGTAACTAGTTGTATCTTGAGCGATAAGAACGACCTCTTTAACACCGGATGCAGCCAATCGTTCAACTTCAGCCTTAATAGACTCGATAGTACGACTGCGGAATGCACCGCGTACCTTTGGAATAATACAGAATGTACACCCATTGTTACAGCCCTCAGCAATTTTTACATATGCACTGTACCGAGGCGTTGTTTGAATACGCGGCATACGCTCATCATAAATATTTGTAATATTTTCCATGATACAACTGCGATTGCCATGCTCAATAGCATCAACGGCTACCATAACCTGGTCCCATGCACCGGTACCGATTAAAGCATCAATTTCAGGAATTTCTTGGAATAATTCATCTTGATATTGTTGGCTTAAGCAACCTGCTACAATAAGGCCTTTACATTTACCATCCTCTTTATATTGAGCCACCTCAAGAATAGTATTAATAGACTCGGCTTTTGCTTTTTCAATAAAGGTACAGGTATTTACAACGATAAGATCTGCTTCGCTTAGGTCTTCTGTAATCGTATAGCCATTATCTTTCAATAAGCCTAACATTACCTCTGTATCTACTAAGTTTTTAGCACAACCTAGGCTAACATACCCTAATTTCTTACCCATTCTATATCCTTTCATAACTCGATTCTATCTCTATCTCTTCCTGTAATAGGATCTATTTAACTGACTTAGTCCTTACGGAATCGCACTTGGCTAACCCAGTGATTTAACAATAATTTTTTGCCATCTAGAGTATAACCACCATTAACAGGCCATAATACTAAATCATGCCCCATAGAATCTTTTGGCTCATCCATTTCTGGATTCGTAAACATATAGGTGAAATTATTTTCAACCATATATTTTGCCGTTTTAAAAGATAGTAACCAATTAATAAACTCTACGCTATCTGCTTTATGTTTTGAATTTTTTAATACAGCAGCGCCAGTTACATAATAAGATGTTCCATCTGTTGGGTATATAACCTTAATCGGATATCCATGACGAGTATATTGGGCCGCATCAGACAAATTACCAATGCCGATATTAGACTCTCCTAACGCAGTTAAGCGAACTGGAGTAGACAAGAACTTGGCATGTTGTATTATATGTGGCTTTAAGCTATATAAATAGTTCAGTGCCTCAGGCTCGCCTCTATATTCCACCATGTTATATAACAAATTAGCTGCATTTTGGGATGCTACAAAATCGGTCATCACAATAGACCAATCACCTTGTTTGCCCAATGTATCCCAGGTAGTAATATATTTACCTATCCCATTGTAGAAGGTGTCATTTTGAACAAATACAATGGGATCATACCAAAGACCTACCCAATACCCATTTATATCCTTTAGATTATCACGTACTTCGTCAATTCTCTCATTAACGATAGGTGCATATTTCCCTGCATTTGCCCCTACAACGAGATTATCTTCAGAGGTAAGTACCAGATCACCAGATGTATCAGCTACATTTGAAGCCGACCGTTGGGCCATTTGCTCTTCTGTAAGAGGCATAACTGTAACTTTTACATTTTTCTCCTCTTCATAACGATCGGCAAGCAATGTAGTTATATTGTTCGGCAAGTCTGTATAAACAGTAATCTCACCACGAACAGGTTCTTTTGCATGTTCTAACTGTTCTTGATGGTAAAAGTTTACGCCATAGGTTAACATTCCTATAACAAATAGGGCTAAAACGCCCGGAGCAATCCACCGTTTCATATATGCCTCCTATAAGACATAAAGTATTCCCAACGAAACTAGTAAAACTAATCTCTATAATTAACGACCACCACGGCTTTTATTAGATGGACGACTTTTGGTCATGCCATTACGAGAGGGTCTACCCTTACTACTTTTGACTATTAGAAGACGTCCATTAGATTTGCTATTCGATCATTATTCTTCCCACTATTACGAGAACCACTAGATTGACTAGTACGATTAGTCCGACCAATTGGGCGTGGTGGAATCAAACATTCAGGTCCAAACCCTATCAAGTCACGTCGATTAGCTTCAATGAGTGCCTCTTTTACAAGGTCATAATTTTCAATATTTTTATATTGCATTAAGGCCCGCTGCTTAGCTTTATCTCTACCTTTTTTTGCAACATATACAGGTTTTCCATCCAGTGGGTTAATGCCCGTATAGTACATACATGTCGATAAGCTTCCCGGCGTAGGAATAAAGTCTTGCACTTGTTCTGGATACATATGTTGATCACGTAAGAACTCGGCTAATTCAATAGCATCTTCCAAGGCACAACCTGGATGAGAGCTCATAAAATATGGTACTAAATATTGCTTCTTACCAAGCTTTTTATTGGCCTCCTCAAACCAAGATTTAAAGGTTAGGAACTCTTCCTTACCAGCTTTGCCCATCATATTAGTAACGCGTTTAGAAACATGTTCTGGCGCTACTTTTAATTGTCCACTTACATGAAATTCACAAAGCTCGCGCACAAAATCTTTATTGTTATCCGCTAGCACATAGTCATAACGCAAGCCAGAACGAACAAATACTTTTTTCACGCCTTTTAGCTTACGTAATTTACGGAGTAAAGCAATATAGTCATCATGATTTGTATTTAGATTTTCACAAGGCTCTGGAGCAGCGACAAGTACGACCTTTACAAGCACCATATACAGCTTGTTTGTCACAAGCTAAATGACGGAAGTTTGCCGTAGGGCCTCCAACATCATGAATATTCCTTTAAAGTTATCCATATTAATCATAGTCTGAGCTTCATCAAGTAAAGACTCATGACTACGATTCTGAATGATACGCCCTTGGTGATTAGTTATTGCACAGAATGAACAGCTACCAAAGCATCCTCGTTGACTTACAAGGCTAAACTGTACTTCGCTTAATGCTGGTACGCCACCCTTATCATCATATTTAGGATGCCACTTGCGAGTATACGGCAAGTTATATACGCCATCCATTTCCTCCTGCGTAAGTGGCAAGGCAGGCGTGTTCTGAATGAGATATCTATCACCATGCTTTTGTACTACTATACGACCATAGAATGGATCTTGTTCATCGTACTGCATACGGAATGCATCAGCAAAAGCCATCTTATCCGCTTTAATTTCCTCAAAAGATGGACACTCAACATAGTCTATAGTAGGGATTTCCTTGGCCATATAACAAATACCACGAATAGATGGCAAGGACTCTTTAAATCTACCTTGATCTAACGCATCAGCTAATTCTACAATTTGAAGTTCACCCATACCGTAAATAAGTACATCAGCTTTTGAATCAACTAAGATAGAACGACGCACAGTATCTGACCAATAATCATAATGACCAAATCGGCGTAAGGACGCCTCTATGCCACCGATAATAAGAGGCACATCACTGTAAGCCTCTTTCATACGATTCGCATATACCAAGGTAGCTCGATCTGGGCGATGGCCCGCTTCACCACCTGGAGAATAATCATCTTGTCGACGAATTTTCTTTGCTGCCGTAAATTTATTAAGCATTGAATCTAGATTCCCTGCCGTAACAAGGGATGCTAGACGTGGTTTACCAAGTTTTTTGAAAGCCTCTACATCATTCCAATCTGGTTGATCTATAATACCTACACGATACCCTTTGGATTCTAAGTATCTACCGATAACTGCAGGTGCAAAGGAAGGATGGTCCACATAAGCGTCCCCACTAATGAGGACAAAATCTAATTCAGCCCAACCACGTTCCTTCATATCCGAAGGTTCTGTTACTAAAAATCTATCCATTGATTGTGTAAATGCCTTTCTATCATTCCTAATCAACTGTTAGAAAAGGAATAACCACAGTAAAAATAATGCCATACAGAATAAAATAATGCCTAAAATAATACGTTCCTGAACGATAGAACGTTGGCGTTTTCGTTGTCGCGTTTCTAAAGACATACGCTTTTTAGATGTTTGGTATTCAACGAATTCGCTTTGTACCAAATTTGGCGCAGCTTGTGCCTTCTGACGCGTCACAGAACGCAAAGAAAACGTATCTATATCACCTACTTGACTTTGGTAGGCTTTTACCAAGCGATCCCCATCAAGATCTAAATAATTACCGTAATTACGAATAAAGCCTTTTACGTAGACCTGACCAGGAATGATGTCATACTTACCATCTTCGATAGCTTCCAAATAGGTTGTTTTAATGTGCAGTACTTGCTCCACATCTTTAAAGGTTAAATTACGTCTTACTCGTTCACGTCGTAATTCTTCGCCTAATTCAGCCATTTTCGTTCCTCTCTTAATCTACATAATACTCATATCGTAATCATTTAATTATTGCTCATCATTGGAGTTTGAGAAATATCGCGCCTTAGCTTGTTCAGGGCTCATTAAAATTTCTCGCGCCTTGCTGCCCATACTAGGACCAACAATTTTAAGATCTTCCATCGTATCAACAAGGCGAGCCGCACGAGTATACCCAATGCGGAATCGACGCTGTAACATAGACACAGAAGCTTGACCAGATTCCATAACGAGATTAACAGCACGTTCTAATAATTCATCGCGGTAGATATCATTTTCTTCTGATGATTCTTTTTCGGTTTCCTTTTCAGCCTCTTGTGTAACAGTATCGTCATATTCTGGTTCACGTTGAGCTTTTACAAATTCCACAAGATGTTCTACCTCATCATCAGAGATAAACGCACCTTGTACACGAATTGGTTTATTAGCACCAATTGGAGCAAATAGCATATCCCCTTTACCAAGCAGTTTCTCAGCACCCGCCATATCGAGAATAGTACGGGAGTCAATTTGAGAACCTACTGCAAAGGAAATACGGCTAGGTACATTGGCCTTAATAGAGCCTGTAATAACGTTGACAGAAGGACGTTGCGTAGCAAGTACCATGTGAATACCTGCAGCACGAGCCATTTGTGCTAAACGACTAATAGATTCTTCAATATCATCAGGAGCCGTCATCATAAGGTCAGCTAACTCATCGATAATTAATACAATCAAAGGCATAGCCGCCTTAGGGTGCGCTTCGTTATAGCTCTTAATATCGCGTTTGCCAGATGCTGCAAAAGCTTTATAACGAGCCTCCATCTCACGAACAGCCCAACGCAATACAGCGGCTGCTTTTTTCATATCTGTTACAACTGGCGCCATCAAATGAGGAATCCCATTGTAAATAGACAATTCAACCATCTTAGGGTCGATTAATAATAGCTTAACCTCTTCTGGTTTACGACTAAATAGAATACTAGAAATCAATGTATTTACACATACAGATTTACCAGAGCCAGTTGTACCAGCTACGAGCAGGTGAGGCATCTTTGCAAGGTCTGTAATAACAGGCTTACCTGCAATATCCTTGCCAAGACCTACCGGAATACCCCCACGAGCGTCCTTGAAGTCACTACAATCAAGAACATCACGCAAATGAACGGCCTCTGTCGTCTTATTAGGTACCTCAATACCGATGGCGGATTTACCAGGGATTGGAGCCTCCATCCGAATATGTTGAGCCGCCAAGTTTGAAGGCGATATCATCAGTTAAATTGACGATGCGGCTAACCTTTACACCTGGTGCAGGTTCAATTTCGTAGCGTGTAACAGTTGGACCTTGTGTAGCATTAACGACCTTAGCAGTAATACCAAAGTCACTCAATACATTTTCCAGCATCATTGCATTTTGCGCTACTTCTTCACCATTGTTTTGACTCCCCTTCCCTTTCGCCAAAATATCAAGGCTTGGGAAATGATAAGGTCTATCGTAAGTACGATGAATTTGACCCTCCTTAGATACTGCTACTTGGGCTGTATCTTCTGTAGTACTAATAGTAGATGGTACTTGTAAACTCATACCAGACATACCAGCACCAGCACTTACAGAACTTGCAGCGGCACCCTGTTCCTGGTACAGCAGAAGCTATGGCAGCGTGATTAGTTTCCAATGGACCAATCGTTGTATTTTGATATGTAAACTTTGGTTGTTCCTCATGGATTATTCTCTACTGATTCAGATTCATCTGTATATCCTTCGTCTGGAGTATATGTATAATCCTCATCTGGAGTATATACATAGTCATCACCTCGTAGATCTACTAGCATCAGAGAATTGATCAAAATCATCTGCATCATAAGACTTCGCATCACCAGCATCTTCAGAAATATTCGCCAATTGTTCTGCTGCACGGTTGCGCGCTTCTATTTCAGCTAATTCTTTCCAAGATGTAGGCGCTTTGGTGGCTCTACAGTTGTAACTGTGTCGGTATAGGTTCCACATCTACAGAAGTATCAGTTTCAAAGTCATCTCGATCGGTAGTGATACCTCGTTTTTCAAGTGTATCTAACGCTTGATCTGCAGCATCAGCAAAGCGTGTGTCCTTTTTCCCTGTTATACGCTTTCCGTTGTTCTGCTGCTTCTTTGCGTTGTTCATTCCAATCTTCAAAGACCTCTTTCGCTACAGCGACCTTCTCAGCAGCCACTTCTTTTAGCTACATCTAAACCTACTTGTGTTTTATCTGCTGCCGCAAGCCACTTCGCAAAGATAAACGAGTGATTAGAATACCAAAGGCTAATAATAAGAACACATCGAGAATAATAGCACCTAAATTACCTAATAAAGTGCGCATAAATGTTGCAATAGCTCCACCTACTACACCACCTTGATCAGCCAATTGTGTAGTGATTAGTTCCTGCCCCTCAGGAACGCGCCACAATGGAACAAGGGCTAGCAAGAATAAGAAGAACAAAGTCATTACAACGCCTCGTTTAGTAACGGAAATAAATGTTCCTTTATACAATAATCGCCAACCTAACCAGAAACGCATAAACAAGGAATAATACCGCCTAGGCCAAAACCATAACGGAATATACCTGTTAAAATCTGTCCTACAAGACCGAGTTCAAACCCAAAGAATCCGAGCAAGGAAATAACTGCAAAGGCAATTACAATTAAGCCTTTCACTTCGCTGCGCAAGGAAAACCCTTGAGACTTAGTTTGCTGTTTTGTACTTGTTCGCTTTCGTCGTGTATTGCGTTTTTTGGTGGAAGTTTTTTCTTCTGCCATAAATCTATACAAACCCCTTACTTATATAACACTACTATAAATTAACTTATCATTATATTATAGCATATATCGAAGTATTTAGTTAACTTTACGACGTTCTTCCCAGTCGTTAAGCAATTGTTCTTCTCTACCTCTTTTTATGCCATTGTAATAGGTGGCATCTACTAAGAGGTGTTGGTAGATATTGCTGTTTTACATAGCCATTTGGATAGTTGTGGGCATACTTATAAGTGTTCCCATGACCTAGCTTGCTAGCCCCACTATAATGACTATCTTTTAAATGATCTGGCACCTGTCCACAATCCTTGTGGCGCACATCGGCAATTGCTGCATCGATAGCCAAATAAGCAGAATTACTTTTTCGGTGCTAATGCTACATAACAAGCCGCTTCAGACAATATGATGCGAGCCTCCGGAAATCCTACCATATGAGCGGCTTGAGCCGCTGCATTGGCTAGAATTAAAGCTTGGGATCTGCAAGGCCTACATCCTCAGCTGCACATATTACGATACGACGAGCAATAAAGTTAGGATCCTCCCCCGCTTCAATCATACGTGCCAAGTAATGTACCGTCGCTTGTACATCAGAGCCACGCATACTTTTAATAAAAGCAGAGATTGTATCGTAGTGGCTATCACCTTTTTTGTCATATGTATAAATACGACGGCCTACGACCTTTTCTAGGACCTCAATAGATATAGTACCTTCGTCGGGAACCATAGCTGCTGCTTGCTCTAAAATATTGAGAGCCATCCTACCATCACCGTTGACGAAGATGCCTACATCCTCTAGTACTTCGTCGGTGACTTGTAAACGGCGTTTACCAAGACCTACCTCTTCATCTGTAATAGCACGACGCAAAATTTGACCAATCGCCTTTGGTGTCAAAGCCTCCAATGTTATGAGTCGCAAACGGGATAAAAGCGGTCTATTAACCTCAAAAGAACGGATTTTCTGTAGTGGCACCAATGAGGATAATCGTACCATCTTCTACACAAGGTAATAACACATCTTGTTGGCTTTTATTGAAACGGTGGATTTCATCGAGGAATAGAATAGTTCGCTGTTGCAGAGAACGAACACGCTTACGGGCATCTTCAATGATGGTGCGCAATTCACCAATGCCTGCATTGGTAGCATTCAGATTTACAAAATAACTATTGCTTACCTTAGCTATGATACCTGCTAGTGTAGTCTTCCCCGTTCCACAAGGCCCATAAAAAAGCATAGATGGTATGGTATCATTCTCTACCATAGCACGTAAGAAGGTCCCCTTCCCTACGGCCTTCTCTTGACCGTATAAATGATCCAACTTGGTAGGGCGCATACGCACAGGAAGTGGCTCATATGCATTTGTAGGCTCTAAATCAAACAAACTATCCATTCTATCACCTCAATCCATAAGCTCTTAACTATTGATTAATCTATAATATATTAACTATTTTTCTTATATTATAACGCTATTTTTACACGCAAAAAAGCCCCACCATGCCGTAATGTACCGCGTTTTGATCCTGCTTAGGGCAGGTGGGTGTCCTCCTCATCCTGCAGTTGTCCCATAAGGGCGTAACGTTCAGACGAGAGTTCGGACTCCCGAAGTAAATGTGTTGGCTCAAAACTGCGATATCACACGCACATGGCAGGGATATCTTATACTTAAATAGTATCAGAAAGATTGGCAATAAACAAGTCTTGACATTTGAATTTTAATCAATTCTTGCCTATGTTTTTACACCAAAGATTGCTCTTCTTCTTCCTCGATATCTGGTTTAATATGTAACTCTTTTAATTGTTTAGGTTCTACTTCAGATGGCGCTTGGCTCATAACATCAGAAGCAGATTGAGTTTTAGGGAATGCGATTACGTCGCGGATAGATTGACGTTTTGCCATCAACATAACAAGACGATCAAGGCCGAATGCACAGCCTGCATGAGGAGGTGCACCATATTGGAATGCATCAAGCATGAAGCCGAATTTGGATTTTGCTTCTTCTTCGGACAAGCCAATAGCTTTAAATACTTTTTCTTGTACATCAGATTGGTAAATACGCAAGGAACCGCCACCGATTTCAACACCGTTCAATACCATATCATAAGCGATTGCTTTTACGCTGCCAGGATCGGATTCTAATTTATCAAGGTCTTCATGACGAGGCATTGTGAACGGATGGTGCATTGCAACATAACGTTTTTCATCTTCGTTATATTCGAACATAGGGAAATCAGTTACCCATGTGAATGCCAATTTATCTGGATCAATCATGTTCATACGACGTGCCATTTCAAGGCGCAATTCACCCAATGCACGTGCTACAGTTGCTGGTTTATCAGCAATCATCAATACGAGGTCGCCACCTTTAGCACCCATTTTTTCACCAATGTTGCGAATTGTATCTTCACCTAAGAACTTCATGATTTGAGACTTGATAGAACCATCTTCGTTAAAGCAAGCCCATGCAAGACCTTTTGCACCATAACGGTTTACATATTCAACGAGGTCATCAAGTTCACGACGAGGAATGCCAGCATCACCAGGTACAACGATACCTTTAACTACGCCACCATTGTCAATAACAGAACGGAACACTTTAAATTCTGTATCTTTTACAAGATCAGTTACATCAGTAAAGGCCATGTCAAAACGAAGATCTGGCTTATCAGAGCCGTATTTATCCATTGCTTCATCCCATGTAATGCGAGGCATAGGCAATGAAATTTCTTTACCTAATGTAGTTTTAAATATATGAGCAATCATCTCTTCAAGCATGGAATAAATGTCTTCTTCATCTACGAAGGACATTTCCAAGTCAAGCTGAGTGAACTCTGGTTGACGGTCTGCACGCAAATCTTCATCGCGGAAGCAACGAACGATTTGGAAATATTTTTCATAACCAGCTACCATCAAGATTTGTTTGAAAATTTGTGGAGATTGTGGCAATGCATAGAATGTACCAGCATTTACACGGAGAAGGTACTAGATAGTCACGAGCGCCTTCTGGTGTAGATTTAGTAAGCATTGGAGTTTCAATTTCCAAGAAATCGCGGCTATCGAAGAAGTCGCGCATTGCTTTTGTTACTTTGTGACGTAAAATCAAGTTACGTTGCATTTCTGGACGACGTAAGTCAAGGTAACGATATTTTAAGCGAATATTTTCATCTACATCAATATCATCTTGGATATAGAATGGAGGTGTTTTAGCAGAATTCAATACGCGCAACTCTTCACAGTACATTTCATATGCACCTGTTGGAAGATTTGGATTAATAGCAGCTTCATCACGTTTTGTAATCTTACCACGTACACAAAGTACATATTCATTACGAACATCCTCTGCTTTGTGGAAAGATTCCACGTTATGATCTGGGAGATGCCACTACTTGTACTACGCCAGAACGATCACGTAAATCCAAGAAAATCAAACCACCATGATCACGACGGCGTTCAACCCAACCACATAATACGACCTCTTTACCTACCTCTTGTTCAGAGATGGTGCCACAACCGTGCGTACGGTGTAAGCCTTGCATTGTTTCCATTCTAATTGTCATCCTTTCACCAAAGAAGTTATACGTTCAGCCACTGTATCAAGAGATACAGTCTCTTGTTCACTAGTATCCATGAATCGAATTATGGCTTCTTTACGAGCCAATTCATCATCACCCAATATAATAACATATTTTGCATTAATTTTGTTAGCGTATTTTAATTGTGCCTTCATACTCTTACCCTGCCCGTCCATTTCAACGGAAATATATTCATCATGCAATGCTTGGCAAATTTTGAAGGCCTCTACCTTAGCCGCATCACCAAGAGCGACTACGAATACAGATGGCTCTACAGTTGGCTCCGGTAATAAGTTTTGTTTTTCAAGGGCTAATAATAAACGTTCCATACCCATCGCAAAACCGATGGCTGGTGTATGAGGACCATCGAGTTCCTCTACAAGGCCATCGTAACGACCACCACCGGCTACTGCACTTTGGGCCCCTAAAGGAGTATATTGTACCTCAAATGCTGTTTTTGTGTAATAATCAAGGCCACGTACTAAACGAGGATTTAAAGTATATTGCACATTAGCTGCCGTTAAATAAGTTTTCAATTCTTCGAAGTGATCATGACATTCTTCACATAAATGTTCGTGAATTTCAGGAGCACCTACGGACAAGGATTTACATGTTTCATTTCTTGCAATCCAAGATACGCAAAGGATTTTTATACAAACGTTCTTGGCAGTCACTACATAATTGTTCTTTTTTAGGCTCAAAGAACTCAATTAATTTTTCACGGTATGCAGGGCGGCATATTGGACAGCCTACAGAGTTCACCTCTACATTGAGGTCTTTAAGGCCAAAGTCTTTCAACAATTGTACGACCATGCAGATAACTTCACTATCCACTACAGGGGATTGAGAACCTAATACCTCTGCCCCGAATTGGTGGAATTGGCGGTAACGGCCAGCTTGTGGTTTATCATGTCGGAACATAGGCCCCATGTAATACCATTTTGTAAGGCCTTCTTTACCATATACTTTATTTTCTAAATATGCGCGTACTGCAGATGCTGTATTTTCAGGGCGCAAGGTAAAGCTAGAGCCACCATCATCACCCGTAGTAAATGTGTACATTTCCTTTTGTACTACATCTGTAGTTTCACCAATGCCACGCAAAAATAATTTAGTATCTTCAAAGGCAGGTGTGCGAATTTCGTTGAACCCGTATACCTTACAAATTTCACGCATACGCTGTTCAATATAGTGCCAATTTATCATTTGCTCTGGCAAAAAGTCTTGTGTACCTCTTGGTTTTCTTATAGCCATTACACAACCTCCCAAAATTCTTTTACAAATTCTATGTCGTTTCTCTAAAAGTGCATCTATCGTTTCGTGGTAAACATCTACGTCTTTTGGCATGTGCTGTTTCAATTGACGATATTCAGGGGCCCGCATCCACTTAGATGAACTACCAGGTCCCATGGAAAGAATACTTTGTCGTTCCTCCATAATCTGAATATTATATTCACACGCTTTGCCAGGCAAGGTATAGCCGATATTCTCTAACTGTCCTCTCATATATTGTTGACGATATAAATAATATGGCACATAGCCAGCTGCTTCTAGACGCTCTTTACCATATTGTATCATGTCCGCCACGAGATGTTCTTCAGGAATATCATCTTCCATATGTAAATCGTACAATGGACTACCACGTTTTAATGCTAACGTATGAATTGTAACATTTTCCGGCAAATTTTGACATACATAATCCATATTCTCTATCATGTTTGGCATCGTTTGGTTTGGTAGACCGGCAATAAAATCCATATTTACCGCTAACGACGTATTATGTTTGACATATTGTAACAACTCATCAATATCACGTGCACTATGTCCACGCCCTATACGACGCAAAATATCATCTTGCATCGTTTGCGGGTTAATACTGATACGATTCACACCTAGCTCAAGCATGGAACGTAACTTTGTAGGATTAACAGAATCCGGTCGCCCCGCTTCTACAGTAAACTCATGACCTTCAGATACGAGTAGAGACAGCTGTTTCAGAACTTGGTGAAAGTCTTCGTCCCCTAATACCGTCGGTGTACCGCCCCCCATATAGAGGGTATCTACCGTTAAGCCATACGATTCAACAATAGTTTTCATATCCTCTATGTCCCGGGCTAAGGCAGTTAAAAATTGGCTTTTACCATCATAGTCTTGATAGAGTCCATACGGAAAGGAGCAGTAAACACAGCGGGTGTCACAAAAAGGAATGCCACAATAGAGACTCACCTTTTTATCGTCTGTATTGGCTAAAAATGGACGTTGGTATTCACCTATAGAGCCTAAAGTGGCAAGTTTTTCCATAGACACAGAAAACTCGTCCCTAATGTGACGAGTTGCTATGTGGACAGAGCCATATGTATCTATATATTTATGTAGTAGCTTTGTAGGGCGCACACCGACCATAGTTCCCCCATGGAGCATCAACAGGCAAGCCTTGATATTCACGCAAATAGCTTAACAAGGCTTGCCCTATTTGACGTCGTCCCATAGAGGAAACAGGGCCTTCAAAAGTCTGAACTGTCTCACCAGTGGTAACTGTTAAGATATACAATCCATCGACTTCGTGAGCTTCTAGGATAACATCTGGATGCACCTTGTCAGAAAACAGGCCTGCAGCACCACAATTATGGGCCACTACAGAACCAAGCGGTAATGGTCCCGTATATAGATATCCATTAAGCATGGTGATGAGCCATACGTTCTAATTTGTCAAGCTCTGCTTCAGTCATATGATTTTGGCAATCACTGCAATAACCATATACTTTCAATTGATGATCGATAGTGCGGAAGTTCAATTTTCTTAGCGATGATAGATTCCAGTGTTTCAAGCATGTCATCTTCAAACTCGGATACTTTGCCACATTTTACGCAGATCAAATGATGGTGGAAATGAGCAAACTCTTCATCGTTCAATTCGTAACGATTACGACCATCGCCGAAATCAAGACGTTTCAACAAATCAAGTTCAGTGAAGAGATCAAGTGTTCTGTAAATAGTAGCCAAGCCGATATCAGGAGCCACTTCTTTTACAAGTACATATACATCTTCTGCACTCAAGTGATTTTCATCAGCATCGATGAATGCTTGCAAAATGGTTTGACGTTGAGTAGTCAATTTGTATTTTTTGTCTTTAATGCGTTCTTTTAATTTTTCTAATGTTGTATTCATGATAACTATCCCCTTTATTTCTTACAAAATTTTATAAAACCTACACTCCAACGAATGGATTGTATTGTTTTTCATAACCTATATTTGTTTCCGGCCCATGACCAGGATACACCATAGTATTATCAGGCAACTTATAGAGTTGTGTTTTAATGGATTCCATTAAGGTCTCATAAGAGCCGTTTGGAAAATCTGTACGGCCAACAGAATCTCTGAATAGAGTATCCCCTACGAACACAAGGCCGTCCATATAATAACATACACCTCCTGGCGTATGACCTGGCGTTTCAAGTACTTCAAGGTTAATAGCGCCACATGTAATGTGATCACCTTGTTTAACCTCAATAATTTCCGCATTCACCTTAATGGGTGTAGGATTGCTATACGCACTGAGATTTAATTCAGGATCTGCCAAATATGGCACATCGCCCTTATGAATATATACAGGCACTTGATAGGCATCTACAATGTCTTGAACACCCCCAATATGGTCACCATGACCATGAGTTAGCAAAATAGCTTTTGGGCTTCAAGTCATGTTTCTTTAGCGCATCTAATACTTCAGGTGTGGCAGGATCAATGATGAAAGCCTCACCAACGCTTTATCGCCTATGACATAGCAATTTGTTCCTAGTGGACCTAAAGGCATGCGCATAAGCACTAATTGTTGTTCACTCATTAAGCCCCTCCTCTACTACGTTGTACCGTATACACTTCACGAATACGGCGCAACTTAGTCATAACAAAATCAAGTTGTGAAATATCTCGGATATCAACAACTACATTGATACTTACGGTTTTAGTATCTTCTTGAACCTTTGCATTGATGTTTGTAATAGTGATTTTCAATTCTGAAAGTACAGCCATAACCTCCATCAACAGACCATTTCGATCATAAGCTTGGAATATCGATGCCTACGTGGAAAGATTCACCAGAAGAACCATCCCAGGAGACCTCAATCATACGCTCTAAATCTTCTGGCGTATGTCCAAGACTCGTACAATCGGAGCGATGGATGGATACCCCACGACCACGCGTGATATAACCGATGATATCATCACCAGGTACAGGGCTACAGCATTTCGCCATACGCACCATAACACCAGCTTCGCCTTTTACAAGAACGCCTGTACCATTCTTGGTCGTTTTTGGACCTTGAGCTTTTAGTTTCTCAATGATTTGTTCAGTGCTGTGTTTAGACTCTTCTGCTTCTTTAGATTTTTTATAAAGTTCAATTAACCGCAATAGAACCGTGCTTACAGGGATACCACCATAACCGCAAGCGGCAAACATTTCATCTTCTATACCTGCTTTGAGCTGTTTCGTAACCTGTTGAAGTCGATTATCTGCAATCAATTCTTTCCAGCTATAATTTAATCGTTTTGCTTCTTTTTCGAGCGCTTCTAAGCCTTTTTCAATATTTTCAGCTTTATTTTCACGCTTGAACCAGTTGCGTATTTTGCTCTTACTTTCAGAAGAACCTACGATATTAAACCAATCAAGGCTCGGACGACCTGTTTTAGATGTAATGATATCTACGATATCACCATTTTGCAAGGTGTAATCAAGAGGTACAATTTTACCATTTACCTTGGCACCAACGCATCTATGCCCTACATCGGTATGAACACGATATGCGAAATCTAGTGGAACAGAACCTATCGGCAATTTAACAACATCACCTTTTGGTGTAAATACGAATACTTCACCGGAGAATACGTCTAATTTTAAAGCGTTTACAAGCTCTGTTGGATTACTTGTATCTTGCCATTCCAATACTTGGCGCAACCACGCAACCTTTTGGTCGAAATCCTTATCGCCATTTTTATTGCCTTCTTTATAACGCCAATGCGCTGCAACACCGTATTCAGATACGCGGTGCATTTCCCAAGTACGGATTTGGAATTTCTACAGGTTGCCCCATGGTACCGATAACAGTAGTATGTAACGATTGATACATATTAGATTTCGGCATGGAAATATAATCTTTAAATCGATATGGCAATGGTTTCCACAAGCTATGAGCAATGCCTAATACCGCGTAACAATCAGGAATTGTATCAACGATAACGCGAACTGCAAGCAAATCATAAATTTGGGATAAATCACGATTGTCCTTTTTCATCTTCTTATAAATACTGTAGAAGTGTTTTGGACGACCTTTGATATCCGCCTTAATATGAGCTTCGCCTAAAGCCTTAGTGAGTTGACTCATCGTATCATTTACAATGTCTTCACGAGCTTGGCGTTTTTGTTTCATTTGATCTACAAGATCATAGTATTTTTCCGGCTCTAAATAACGGAAGGATAAATCTTCCAGCTCCCATTTCACATTGAAGATACCAAGGCGATGTGCCTAAAGGAGCAAAATATTTCTAATGTTTCCTTGGCAATGCGCTTTTGTTTGTCGCTACGCATATGCTTTAAGGTACGCATATTATGTAAGCGGTCACCTAGTTTAATAACAACTACGCGCACATCCTTCGCCATAGCTAAAATCATCTTCCGATAATTTTCCATTTGCCGATCTTCTTTTGTTTCATATTGGAATTGGTTTAATTTCGTTACACCATCGACAAGGAATGCCACTTCAGAGCCAAACATTTCCTCTAAGTCTTCCTTTTGAATATGATGTATCCTCAACCACATCATGCATGAGTGCTGCCATAAGTGTGATATGGTCAATTTGTAAGTGTGCCAAAATATCAGCTACTGCTAGTGGATGCATGATATACGGTTCACCAGAAGCTCTAAGCTGACCTTCGTGAGCCTTATCTGCAAGCTCAAAAGCCTTTAATACTTGGTTACACTCATCATCTGTTAAATAGGTATGGATATACTCCATAAATTCAGCTAAAGCTTTTCCTTTATCAAAAGTGCTTTGTTCTACTAAAGCTTTGCCTTCTTCATTTACAGTTGTCATGGTGTCACCTCCTATACACTATAGGTAAGAAATGTTACGGACGTGACAAGATCTAATTTTCCTTCAACGGCATTCCATCTTAGCATTAATTGACCATCATCACCGGTATATTCTTCTATGATGCCTAACTCCTTAAATACATCTAAGGATGTAAGGGCGCTGCGATTATTTTGATTTGCCGGCTTACGGCGTAAAATTTCTTGTTCCACATTATAAACCGATTGACTACGACCACGCATAGCTTGTTTTACTATGACATACATTTGTCTAAGACCTTCCGTGGAAAGCGTAATCGGCTCTTCAGTGAGCGGTTCAATAGCTTGGATCATAAGCTGCGGAGAAACCATCCCTTGCCATTCATTCTTTTGCAATGAAAATGCTACTTTCACCACAGTTCCAATGAATATAGTTTTAAATAAATCGGGACGATTCCAAGCAATGGCATCCAATGTGCCACTAGAGGTTTCTAAAATCACCTTGCAGTGATTTTTCAATTGTCCCATAAGCATTATATCTTGTACGGTTGCTTCCATAACGGCAAAGACCGGCGTACTATTGGCCATACCATATGGCTCAAGCGCTGATACGCGATCAATAATATCTACATCGATATCATCAACGGGTAGTTCCGCATCAATAGCAACAACAGGAATGTATTCCTCTGCTGTTACATGCGCCTTACAATACGCAGTCAAACAGTCTCGCAATTCATCTATACGATTTGCATCAATACTGAAGCCTGCTGCTGCAGCATGGCCACCGAATTGTAATAACACATCTTCGCAAGACTTCAGTGCATCGTAGATATTAAAACCATCGATACTACGACAGGAGCCTTTGCCAATGCCATCGTGGATACTAATAACCAGGGTCGGCTTATAAAACTCCTCAACCAAGCGAGAAGCCACAATACCGATAACACCAGGATGCCACTCTTCACCAGCTACAATAGTTACATAGTCTGCCTTATGACCTTGGTTAGCCACATCGATACGAGCTAGTTCATGAATATTTCTCTCTAGTTCTTGTCGCTCACGATTTGTTTCATTTAATTCTTCAGCAATCGCTTCAGCCATGTCAGCATTATCAGTAACTAGCAACTCAACAGCACGTGTTGCATGGGTTACACGACCTGCTGCATTAAGCCGTGGGGCTAAGGTGAAACCAATATGTCCAGATGTTATAGTTCGTTCATGGAGACCTGCTACATCGACTAGCTTTTTAATTCCTAGATTTGGATGACTATTCATCTTTTCAAGGCCTGCTTTTACGATGATGCGGTTCTCACCGACTAACGGCACAACGTCCGCCACAGTGCCTAATGCAACGATATCTAAATCATCTAAATACCATTCACCAGTCTTTGTAAGCCACAATGCTTGGCATAATTTAAAAGCAACCCCAACACCGGATAAGTTCTTATCCTTGTAGTGACAGTCCTTTTGCTTGTGGTTAATAACAGCCTTTGCTCGTGGAATCATATCTGGTGCCGTATGATGATCCGTAATAATCATATCGATACGGTCACGTACAGCCTCAACAATATCGTAAGAGCTAATACCACAATCCACGGTAATTACTAAAGCGGTCCCCTGCTCTATAAGATGCTCTAAAGCCTCTAAATTGAGGCCATACCCTTCACTTTGACGCTCTGGTATGTAATAGGTAACATCAGCACCTAGTTTCTTTAAAAAACGATATAGAACAGATGTGGCAGTAATGCCATCTACATCATAATCACCATAAATAACGATTGGTTTATGTTTTTCAATTGTCTCCTGAACTAGCGAAACAGCTACATCCATATCTTTTAATGCGAATGGATCTAACAAATCAGACAAAGAGCCTTGTAAAAACCGACGCCCTTCATCAACATCTATGTGGCGATTAACCATTAATTTGGCCACAATAGGATTCACACCAAGTTCACGGATTAAGATATTCTCTTGTTCTTTGTCGCTTGTGGAAATGCGCCAACGTTTTTTCTTAATCATCATATCCCTCAGTAATTTATAATCAATATTAGTATAAAACTTCAACGTATTATCATTATCATTTTTATTTATTATACATCAAAAAGTGAACAAAATAAACTATTTTATATATTTTATTCTCATTTAAGCTTTGTGTTTTTCTCAACAAAAAAGAACCTCCCATTATCAATAGGAGGTTCTCGATCAGCGAATTACTTAGAACCGGAAGTCTCGTTCGCCGTCTTTCATCTGTGCAATATAAGCTTTAGCTTTATCTTTAACTAAATCATTTTTGATATTTTCTAACTGTTGTTCAATAACCTTAGCGCCATGAGCTTTAGTTTTTTCGTCACCATAATCCATGATGTATTCGTTTAATGTCATCAATGCATTAGGTTGGCAACAGTTATGGATTTGACCGGATTTAGCGAGGGCCATAAATCTGTCCCCTGTTCTACCTGCACGATAGCATGCAGTACAGAAGCTAGGCACATATCCAAGATCTAGTAACCAATCTACGATTTCATCTAATGTACGTGTGTCACTGCGATCAAATTGAGCCGAATTATCCTCTGGTTTCTCTTCTTCTTTGTAACCACCTACGCTAGTACGAGATCCACCACTAATTTGGGAGATACCTAATGCCAAGCCACGTTCACGCATGGATTGACTTTCACGAGTGGACATAATCATACCTGTATACGGTGTGGAGACACGAATAAGAGCAACAATTTTTCTCAAATATATCGTCAGGTACAGCATTACTGAAATCATCTACGTCGATATCATCAGCAGGGCAAATACGAGGTACAGAAATTGTATGTGGACCTACACCAAATACTGCTTCTAAATGCTCTGCATGCATCAACAAACCTACAAAATCATATTTGTAATGTTCCAAACCATACAAAACACCAATCCCTACATCATCAATACCACCTTGCATAGCGCGGTCCATCGCCTCTGTATGGTAGGCGTAGTCGCTCTTAGGGCCTGTTGGATGTAACGCTTCGTAGTTTTCTTTATTGTACGTTTCTTGGAATAATGTATATGTACCAATGCCAGCTTCGTGTAATTTTTTGTAATCCTCAACAGAACAAGCTGCAATATTTACGTTTACACGGCGAATTTCGCCATTTTTATTTTTAATGCTGTAAATAGTCTTGATGGATTCCAAAATATACTCAAGCGGATTATTGAGTGGATCTTCACCGGACTCAATTACAATGCGCTTATGACCCATTGCTTCTAATGCGATAACCTCTTCTCTAATTTGGTCTTGCGTTAATTTTTTACGCTTAATATCGCGATTTTTGGAGTGGTACGGACAATACACACATCCATTAATACAATAGTTAGACAAGTATAATGGTGCAAATAGAACGATACGATCGCCATAAATAGCTTTCTTGATTTCTTTAGCTAACGCATAAAGCTTTTCCTTATATTCAGGCAACGGACATTCTAATAGAACAGCTGCTTCTCTATGGTTTAACCCCTTAAATGTAGCAGCTTTTGCTAAAATAGCATCTAACAACTCCCGATTTTCCTTGTTTTCCTCTGCATAGGCAAGGGTGTCAAGGATTTCCTGATGGGAAATAAATTCCTCCGCCTTTGGAGATTTTACATCATACATAGTACTTACCTCAAATCTTTCTAGTGGCAACGCCACCCCTCTTTAGGTATATGAAAGTATATGACAACCAGTCTTCTGGTATTTCACTGATACTGTACATAGTATACCACTATTCCTACTAAAAAACATAGGAATTTGACACACAATAATAAAAGGTTACTCCCTCATAAGAGGAAGCAACCTTTATAGTATTGGGAATTTCTAATTTATATCGATTATCTATATCGAATATGACTAAAATGTATGTAATTAAATCTAATCCCTTATTTACTATGTAAGATTTCAATAAGAAATTACTTATATAATTGATTTCTAGTATTAAAAAATGTCCTATAAGACAACTGGCACGTAATAAAACAAGCAATTGATATAGTGGATAACGACATAAATGTAACGATCATTTGATATTTTACAGCTTCTAAAGGAGGCATGCCCGCCAATATAAGGCCTGTCATCATCCCCGGCAGCGCTACGATACCTAATGTCTTGGCACTATCTACAGTAGGTTGTAGACCCGTCTTTATAACATCGCGTACTATCGCTTTCGAAGCTTGTTTAGGTGTACTACCCAAGGCTAATTTAATTTCCACCTCTTGTTTACGCAATTCAAAATTTGATAGCATTTGGCGATAACAAAGCCCAATGGCTACCATAGCACCACTAATGACCATACCACCAACAGGAATCACTTGGTACGCAGTAAAGGTAAGCACACCCGTTAAAAGTAGAATTGTTAAAGTAATACTTGCACCTACAGTTATAGCAAACCAAGAAATCCATAGAGCATAAGGAATTCCCTTTCCGCGCTTAGAAGAATTATAGGCTGCATTTATAGCCATAAAGCCTAATAGCCCAATTATAAATATAGGGCTTTCCGTGCTAAAAATATACGATAAAATAAAGCCGATAATCAATAGCTGTACAGTAGCTCTCACAGCACTAATAAAAATATCCTTTTCTAACTTCAATTCTTGCCGATAGGACATCAGCATACTGATAATCACTAGTACAGACGCAAGACATAAGGAAGTAGTAGAAATAGCATGAAATTGACTCATAACAATACCTCCTCTTTAGCTAATTGACCGTCTACAATAGTGATGCGGTGATTAGCGGTACGCAAGCTTTGCTCTTCATTATGAGTAATGGAGATAATGGTGATTCCCTTTTTATGAAGCTCATCAATCACATTTTCTACAATAGATGTATTCGTCGTATCTAAGGCAGACGTAACCTCGTCTAAAAGCAACACTTTAGGCTCAAAAATAAGGCTCCGAATGAGGCATATTCGTTGCATTTCACCGCCAGACAACTCATCATTACGTCGCTCCATATAATTTAGTGGCATATGTAGTAGATCAAAGAGATATTCTATACGACTCATATCCGGTTTTAAACCGCGAATATCATAAGGAAATAGAATATTACGATGTACTGTTTTCGCAAACAAATAAGGTCTTTGAAAGCAGTAGCCCACCTCTCTACGATAAGATTCAGGATCTATAGCCGTTAAAGGACGATCATTATAAGTAATAGTTCCCGATGTAGGACTAATCAGATCACTACATAATTTTAAAAGTGTACTCTTACCACTTCCAGAAGGGCCTACAATAGTAATATAATCGCCTTGATTTACTGATAAAGATACATTACGGATAATAGATTTGTCTTTTACAATATAAGATATATTGGATAATTCAAGCAGTGTCATAATGCCCCCTATCTCGTCATATATATATATTAAAAGCAAAATATCGGCTTACTGTGGCTAGTTATTTAGCATTCTTAAGCTTAATGATTCTAATTATGATATCATTGCCAATATGATAATGCTAAGCTTAATTATAATATATCTATCAGACACATACTACAAAAAACAAAAAATCCCTAGTGGAAAACCACTAGGGATTAATAGTCTTTGTAAAATTAAGCTTCTACAGGGTATACGCTAACTTTACGGTTGTAACGACCAGCACGTTCGAATGCTACTTTACCAGGCACAAGTGCGAATAAAGTGTCATCTTTACCGATACCTACGTTAGTACCAGGGTGGAAGTGAGTACCACGTTGACGAACGATGATATTACCGCTCTTTACGATGGAACCATCATGGCATTTAACACCAAGACGTTTAGATTCACTGTCACGACCATTACGAGTACTGGACACACCTTTTTTATGTGCGAACAATTGCAAATCAAAAGTAAACATTAAGTTCACCTCCTATATTTCGTGAATTTGGACAAACTCTGGATATTGACGGCTAATTTCCTCTAAACCGAGAAGCATAGTCCCCAGAATATCCTGTCCACTCTGGTTAATCGTCCCAGAGAGAACTATATCACATCGACCTTCGCTATTCGTATATTCCCCTTCTTGTTGAGCAATCTGGGTAAGTCCTAACATTGCCGTTGCCGTTAAAGCAGACACTGCAGCACATACGATATCGAAGCCATGCTCATCATATCCTGCATGACCGGATAGGTGACAACCAATGACTTGATCTTCACTATTCCGCTGGATTCTAATGGAAACCATAATTAAGCTTGGATAGATTCAATACGAACTTTTGTGAACGGTTGACGATGGCCTTGACGACGACGGTAGTTGGATTTAGCTTTGTATTTGAATACTAAGATTTTTTTACCTTTACCATGCTCAAGAACTGTACCTGTAACTTTTGCACCGTTTACAAGAGGAGCGCCAACTTTAACGTCGCCGTCATTCACTACAGTCAAAACTTCTTCGAATGTAACGGACTCGTTAGCAGCTGCTTCCAATTTTTCGATAGTAATTACATCGCCTTCAGCAACGCGATATTGTTTACCACCAGTTTTAATAATTGCGTACATGAGAACACCTCCTTGTTATCGAACTCGCTGAATTCGGTATCCCGACCCGAACTTCGGTCGGGCGTTTAAACCTGCTTCACGCGGATTGCAAAGTTCAGTAAACCGAACTAATACTGATATAGTATATCGTATTTACCTATCTATGTCAAACAAAATTCAACATAAACAGCTCAGTTTATGATACTTTCATATATATACAAACCTTTAAAATTCTCCAATAATACCGAGGTGTTGTAAAAGTATTCTTTGTACCGATGAGAATCAATACACCCCCACCTAGTATGTCTGCATATTTTCCCACGAACTGGCCCATAAATTTGCCTAGGTACACACCAATAAGAGAAATACCAAAGGTAATTACCCCTATCATAGTAGAGGCTTCCCACACATTAATAGGCAGAAAAGCAAAAGTTAAACCTACCGCCATAGCATCAAGGCTAGTTGCTACGGAGAGCATAATCATTTCCCAAGTGCCTAAAAACTGCTTATCATCGTCTTCATCGGTATCTCGCTGAGGCCTTCTCGTAATCATAGCAACACCTAAATAGCCGAGAAGACCGAAGATAATCCAATGATCCCATTCAGATATGACATCGATAAACTGGCGACCAATAAGCCATCCTATAACTGGCATGAGAAACTGGAATAACCCAAATAAGAATACCAATGTAACCTTTCGGCCATTTTCACCTACCGGCATTGATAAACCTTTACCAATCGATACACCAAAGGCATCCATGGCTAGACCAATACTAATTAATATAATTTCAAATACAGACACGAAACTCACCTATAAAAACTACTTACTTATTCTGCTACTGCCATCAAAGAATATCCTTCTCGGCTAATTTGTGAATTCACTACAATCGAAATCTTACGCCCTATAGAATCGCCTAACTCCTCAAGGACAGCCTTAGTTAAGTATTGGGCTACCTCTGGATGTACTTCGATTTCTAGATTAGATTTAATGCGACCTGATTTAAACAGCTCACGTATACGACGGATAATTTGCATGTATACAGTTCTGCCTGACAACATGTATCCAGTGCCCCCACATTGAGGACATGTATCAAACATCAACGTTTGCAAACCTTGACGGGCACGCTTTCTTGTCATCTCCACAAGACCAAGCGAACTAATACCACATACCACAGTTTTCATCTTATCTAACTTGGCTTGTGTGCTCAACAATTTTAGCAACTCTTGTTGATGGGACTTATCCTTCATATCGATAAAGTCGACGACGATAATACCACCAATATCACGCAATCGCAACTGTCGACAAATTTCCTTTGCCGCCTCTTTGTTGACTGTAAAAGCTAGATCTTCTAACTTATTAGACTTACCAGTATAATGAGCAGAATTTACATCAAATACGGTGAGAGCCTCCGTATGATCAATACGGATAGAGCCACCGGAAGGTAGATTAATATCACGAGAGATAAGATCTTCTAATTGTGGTTCAATATGATTAGCTTTAAAGATAGGTGTGCTACCTCGGTGACGTGTCACTTTAATCTGCTGTGATGTAGGCCCATGACCTAAGAGGTCCAGCAATCGAGATTCACCCATATCGGAATCTACAATAATTTCTCCTACATTGCGATGCGCATAGTCTCGCACAAGGCGGAACCAAAAATCCGCATCACTATAGAGATCAGTACCACTCTTAGCCACCTTAAATCGTTTTAATACATGTTGCCATGTACGCCATAGATATTCCATATCACGACCGATTTCGTCAGCACTAGCCTTGGCGGCTGCGGTACGAATAATAAATCCACAGCCTTCCTGTACATAAGGCGCTGCTAATTCTTGTAGTTTAGCACGTACTGCTTCATCAGTAATCTTTCTTAGAAATATGCATGCCTTCAGAATACGGTAAAAGCACCATAAAGCGGCCCTGCCAAACTGACATCAGCAGTTACGCGAGCACCTTTACCAAGCATTTCCTCTTTTACCACTTGTACAAGAATTTGCTGTCCCACAGATAGGCGTGGCAAGATTTTCTGTTCTTTCCCCTTGTTGAAGGTTCAAGTACGCATTTTGAGAGCCCTCCAATATCAACAAAGGCCGCTTGCATACCATTTAACACGTTCTTAACAGTGCCCTTATACATATGATTTGCCATATGAGACTCATCAGTACGCTCTAAGACAAAGTCCACTAGCTGGCCATCTTCGTCGATAACAGCCATGCGAATTTCTTCTCGCATAACATTGACCAAAATTTTATGCATCCTATCCCTCCCTTCGTTCAATTTAAAATATATAGATTTTTTAAAACACTAAAGCTTATATAAAGATTTAAGATTTTTATAAAGAGTATTAGTAGTTAATTTCCAATGGGGTATAACGACCTTCTTCATTTTCCACCATAATCGCTTTACGATGAATTTCATAGCCACTTGTAATAGGCCAATTATATTGGTCTTTACCAAGATTCCACACTTCGCTAGGTTTAATTGTACCTTGCGGATAGATGCCAATGCCCATAGTAAGGGTTACCATACCGTCCTTAACAGATGCTACGATAGGTTCTTTTACAAATTCTTTCACATCAATAGTGTACGAGTTTTCTTTGGAGTTACCTTTTCATAAGAAATCTCCGTTGCTTCATTGAAAGATTTGAGTAAAGCATCCCAATCAGCATTTTCATCCGTTACAGGACCTGTTACTTCGTAAATAGCAAAGTTACAGATAGCCATCATCTTTTTAACCTTTTCAGGCATTTCCTTGCCACCTAGCACCTCAAGACCTGGCGGTGCTACGCGATTCAAACGCTCCATAATGGACTCTAAAGAGTCCTCTTCTAGCACATCCATATCAATATATTCAGCCGCCGCTGTTACACCTAGGGCAAGTGCAGAGGAAAAGCTAATTTTCATATGTGGATTAAAACCTTCAGAATAAGCCATTTTAATTTCTGCGCGGCGAATCATACGTTCTACTGCTTGTGCATAATCAAGGTGCGACAAGAATCGCAATTTTTCGCCTTTATTTAAGGCCAAACGTAACTTTTTCAACTCTGCCACCCTCCTTATAGTCAATAATTGCAGTATTTAACTCTGGACATACGTTACAGCCTTTACATGGACCGCGACGACAATCACTTGTTAAGTTTGCCTCTACTGCTTGTTCCCACTCTCCCGTTTCAAGAAAGCTTTACTTACAGTACAATCCAAATGGTCCCAAGGTAATGGCTCGTCGAAATCACGAGTACGACTTGCAAAATACGCAGGATCCAAGCCGCAATCAGCGAATGCTTGTAACCAAGTTTCATAGTTAAAGTACTCAGTCCAGCCATCAAATTTACAACCTGCTTCCCATGCTTTTACAAGAACCTTAGACAATCTACGGTCTCCACGAGCAAAAGCGGCCTCCATGTAGCCAGTATAGCCATCATGGTAATGATAAGAAATATTGCGATTATTGATGAGAGATTTTAAGTAGCGTTGCTTACGATGGATTTCCTCAACATCTTGTTGACCATACCATTGGTATGGAGAATGTGTTTTTGGTACGAAGAAGGATACGCTCACCGTTACAGAGCCATTTCGTTTACCTGTAATATCGCGGTGCAAATCAAGTACCTTGTACGCTAGATCAGCAATACCCGCCAAATCTTCATCTGTTTCAGTTGGAAGGCCCATCATGAAGTACAGCTTAACTGTATTCCAACCGGATTTAAAGGCATTTGTACATGCCGCCAACAAGTCTTCTTCACTAACACCTTTATTGATAACATCACGCATACGTTGTGTACCTGCTTCAGGAGCAAAGGTAAGACCACTCTTGCGTACTTGTTGCACTTTTTTCGCAATATCGATGGAGAAGCTATCAATACGTAAGGATGGTAAGCTTACGCTCACTTGTTTATCTTTGAACTCTTCCATAAGCATGTCTACTAACTCTGGCAATTTAGAATAATCCGCAGAGCTTAAGCTCATCAAAGAGATTTCATTATAACCAGTGTTAGCAATCGTATCCTTAGCAATTTGAAGCAAACGCTCTGGCGTCTTTTCACGAACAGGGCGGTATAGCATTCCCGCTTGGCAGAAACGACAACCACGTGTACAGCCGCGGAATAATTCTAGTACTGCCCGGTCATGCACAATATCTAAGAAAGGCACAACAGGTTTTGTAGGGTAAAATACATTTTCTACGTCCTCTACGATACGTTTCTCTACAGCTACCGGTACCTCTTCAAAGCGAGGTGTAATAGATTTAAAATCGCCTTGTTCTGTGTATTCTACATCGTATAAAGCCGGACAATATGTACCAGGAATTTGGGCCACTTTACGCAAAAACGCCTCTTTACCACCAGGGAAACCTTTTGCTTTTTCAGCTTTATAGAGGTCGATAAATTCATCGCCCCATTCTTCGGATTCACCGAGAGATACAATATCAAAGAAATCTGCAATAGGCTCTACATTAAATGCACATGGGCCACCACATACGAGTAACGGGAAATCCATATCACGATCTTTAGAATACATAGGAATGCCAGCCAAATCGAGCATATTCAAAATGTTAGTAAAGCTCATCTCATATTGAAGCGTAAATGCTAGTACATCAAAGTCTTTAATAGGCGTACGTGTTTCTAAAGAGAATAATGGAATGTTACGCTTGCGCATCTCCTCTTCCATATCGTGCCAAGGTGCAAATACGCGCTCGGCTACCGCATCTTCACGACGGTTTACGAGACCATACAAAATCTTGATACCCAAATGGCTCATGGCCACTTCGTACACATCTGGAAAACCTAAAGCCATTGTTACATCAACAGTACTGTGATCTTTTACGATACTATTATATTCGCCACCCGTATAACGAGCAGGCTTTTGGACATGTTGTAACCATGACGTATCTAATTGAATCATACATCCTCCGTCTTTTCTGAAAGACTTCTTTCACAATTAATCCTATGAAAGGATATTAAAATATATATTTTGTGCTGTCTAGCAATATTTAACAAAATGCCAATGCTCAACATATTGGTTGTCAGCGCACTAACACCATAGCTAAGGAATGGCAACGGAATCCCAGTAACAGGCATAATACCAATCGTCATGCCTACATTTACGAGCACTTCAAAGGTAAACATAGTGCAATACCCGTAGCTAATAACATACCAAAATTATCATTGCAGATATATGCTACTTGAATGCTGCGATAAATAACATAAACAATAATAGCAATACTACAATGCATCCTACAAAGCCAAATTCTTCGCCGATTACAGAAAAGATAAAGTCCGTATGGTTTTCTGGTAAGAAGTTCAACTGACTTTGAGTGCCATTAAAGATACCTTTGCCAAAAATCATACCCGACCCAATGGCAATCTTAGATTGAATAATATGATAGCCAGAACCGAAGGGATCAATATCTGGATTTAAAAATACTAGAATACGTTGTTTTTGGTATTCTTTCAGTACAAACCAGCCTAAAGGCATCAATAATAAACCAGTCCCTGCGATGATTTTTATGAGTCTAGTTTTAATGCCAGAGATAAATAACATTCCCACAAAAGATAGCAATGTACACAAGAGATGTACCTAAGTCAGGTTGTAAAAATACAAGTCCAATAGGTACCCCAACATATAATACAGGCAATATTAAAGACTTAAAAGTATCTAACTTGCCAATACGCGGTTCTAACATTTTAGCCATACAGATAATCATCAATAATTTAGAAAATTCTGATGGCTGAATGGTAATAGGTCCCAGTTGAATCCACCGTTGTGCACCCGAATGCAGATGTACCAACGGCCATAACTGCAATCAACATGAGCAAAAGGGTAATGGCATAAATGATATTCCCCAATCCTTTTAGGCGATGGTAATCAACAAATTGCATGCCTATCACAACGGCTGCATTAGCAAGAAAAATATAAGTTGCTTTACTACTAAACTACCAAAACCGATAGGCTCTTGATTAACATGAGTAGCACTACCAATGGCATGTGAGACCAATTCCGACAAGTAATATAGTACATATGATGATAGTCCAATCACTATCTGTCCATAGTTTCCGCCACATCATATCACCTATTTCAACTTGCGGCGGCTTACCTTGTACCAACAATCGTTGCGTAGTCCAACCACCACGATTGATGTAATGAACATTGCTAGAATCCTCAAAGATGGATTCACCCTCTGTAGCAAGACTAGGTGTACTTGCTTGCTTTAGTACTTTTTTTTAGCAACATATGCATCAAATTGTTTTTGTACATCATAATCTTCCCAACAATCGCCTGTCACTACATAGTCTACAAGAGGTGCTAACACAACTTTAAGTTCCTTAGAAACAAGGTCTAACAGACGACCATCTTGTGTATAGGTCAGGATATCTTCATCATAAGGGATTATAGCCCCTACATACTCGGCGCGAAGGACTTCCAACATATCATATAGATTGATATCCTCTCCATCGATAGGTACTGCATTAAAGGCAATAGCATAGTCACGAATGTTATGTTCTTGACATACTTGAATCATACGCGCCCCATTGCGCAAGGATACCCACAATGGATGGGTTACAACGATACAACGGTTTACTAAGTCTAAAATAGACTCTATTCCCTTACCGATACCAGCAGGTGCATCGATTAAAATATAGTCATATGCATCACAAAGCCGACGAACTAGTTTCTTATACTTCTTTCGACCTATATCTTCCCAGCGTGCACTTTGACTAGCCGGTAAAGAAATCTAGATTTTCTGCAATGGATACAATAGCATCATCTGTATATTCTTTATCTTCACTCGCATCAAGTGCATCATAGATAATTTCATCTGCCACGCCTAATACGAGATCCAAATCGCGCAATCCAAAGTCCCCATCACAGAGCAATACGCGGTGCCCTGCATTACTTAAGGCTGAACCCAAGCATGCAGTGACCGTCGTCTTACCTACGCCCCCCTTGCCGGATACAACACCGATGATTTCGCCCATACTAATCCTTTCTTGGTTGCCCACTTGTTACTGCATTCTGAGGTTTCTGTCCATTAGCAGTATTGGCCCCAGTAGCGGTTTCTTTATTACTTTTACTATTTGTATCATTAGATTTCTTATTCACTGGTACATTGAAGTACGCAGCCAATACATCTCGTACGATTGGACCTGCAGAACCCGCACCAAAGCTACCTTGTTCAACAAGTGCAACCACTACAATTTGTGGCTTGTCATATGGTGCATATGCTACGAACCAGCCATGATCCCGGCCATGTGCATTTTCCGCAGTACCAGTCTTACCAGCTACATTAATAGGGAAGCCTTTAAATAAGTCCCCTGCTGTACCACCTTCGTTTGTAACATCACGCAAGCCTTCTCGAATAAGGTCCATAATATTTTTTGGAACTGGTAGAATACCTAATTTATCAGGACCAAAAATCTCTTTCGGAGTGCCATCTTTATTATCAATACGGCTTACCACATAAGGTTTATATTTAATGCCACCATTAGCTACTTCGCTGAGCATAACAGCCATTTGTAACGGCGTAGTCAAGGTGAAAGACTGACCTATGGCCGCATCAAAGGTTTCCACCTAAATACCAATCTTCATCATACACTTTGCGTTTATAAGCAGGACTTGCCATATTACCAGCAGCCTCGCCCGCCAAATTGATACCCGTTTTTTCACCAATACCAAAATAGCCCGCATATTTTACAAGCTCTTCTATGCCAACGCGATTGCCCATTTCATAGAAGTAAACATTATCTGATTTAGCAAGCGCTCTATTAAAGTTAAGCCATCCTAAGGCTTCACCTTCTGCATTTCGCTTATCGATCAACCAGTGCTTACCACTGTCAAAGATCATCTCTTCAGGAGTAACCTTTTTAAGATCTAACGCTGCTGTCCCGGTAATAATCTTGAATGGTGATCCTGGTGGATATTCACCAGAAATAACCTTATTATCAAATGGATGATTTTTATCATTATTCAATTGATTCCATTGTGCCGTTGTAATCCCTTTAGAAAACCAGTTTGGATTAAATTCAGGCGCACTGACCATAGCTAAAATAGCCCCGGTATTAGGGTCCATGGCCACCACTGCTGCCCCTTGTGCTGGAATACCTTGCGCACGCAATTGATCGAGCTGGTTTTTAACAGCTTCTTCTGCAGCCTTTTGTAAATTCACATCGATGGTTAGATGAATATTAGAGCCGGGAACCGTATGTTTCCGGTCCACCTCCGCCACGGGGCGACCTGTAGCATCTACCTCAACTTGTTTACCACCATCGGTACCACGCAAGATAGAATCATATAATTTTTCGAGACCAGAACGACCTAAAATAGTACCGCCGCTTACCAGTGTATTAGGGTCTTGCTGTTTTAGCTCTTCTAATTCCTCTTCACTTACTTCACCCACATAACCAAAGAGCTGAGAAGCCATCGTTTCATATGGATAGTATCGAAGTGGCTCAACATCGATGGTTACCCCTGGTAATTCATGACGGTGCTCTTCAATGGTTGTCACTACATCCATAGAAATATCATTAGCAATACGTATTGGCTCATAACCATACTTGTGATCATTAACCTTTCTTTGTAATATCCTCAGGCTTCATTTTTCAATTTAGCAACTTCCACCATCATCCAAAGCCTTTCCGGTAGGCATGATAGATATAGTATAGGCAGGTCGAGAACCTACAAAGATCTGACCATTACGATCGTACATAATACCACGAGCAGCTGTCATCGTAACCATGCGCAATCGGTTGCCTTCTGCCTTGGCTTGATAATAGCCACCAGCCAAGATTTGCAACGTCAACAAACGCAATGCTAACACTATAAATATGCCCGCTACAATGTAAAAGAGTACATCAAAGCGACTCGTTTTTTTCTTCGTTTATAGAGGCCTTCAAGCACTCTTTCACCCCCTTACTAATTTATTACCAAATATAATCTTGCTGTTCATCGTCTTTACGCCACAACAAACCATGCACAATAGCTCCCAATACGCCATTCCAAAATAGGACAGGTACGACCATATGTAATAGATATACACCCAGGTGTAAGTCACCACCACTAGCTAATATCATAAAGCTACGAATTAAGCCATCTAATAATGTGCAGATAGCCACTATGGCGCTCGACCAATACCAACGTTCTTCATAAATACGATGTTTCACTGCAGACAAGAGATACACCACGATTACATAGGGGAATAAATGGAGCCCAAAGAAGTTAGATATCAGTACATCATGTACAATACCACCTACAACGGCTACCATGATGCCCATGCGACGCCCTTTAAAAAGCGTTACCATAACAGTAATGGTTAAAATCAAGTTTGGTAACCAGTTTGTATGGAATATAGCAGGCAACAGTTGAGCCTGTATAAAGTAAATTAAAAATCCACAGAGTACTAAAGCTAGACGCATCATGGTTTAACGGCCCCCCTCTGCCCCTCAACTTGATCTCGTTGTGTTTGAGGCACAAGTTTAGGCTCAAGTTCAGGCTTTTGCGGTGCACTAAGGGAGGATGAGGTAAGTACGAACACCTCTTCAATGCGATGGAAATCCACACTTGGTGTAATTACGGCATTTCTTTACAAAACCTTCTGTATCATTTTCAATAGATTGCACATTGCCTACTGGTAACCCCTTAGGATAGATGCCGCCGTAACCAGAAGTAATCAATTTATCACCTACCAATACGTCACCATCGCGAGCGATGTTCACCATGGACGGTGTGCGCGGTGTATTGCCATTACCTTTTACAACGCCAGACAAACGAGATTCGGGTCGTTGTACAAGGATACCTATTGCGCTACGCGGATCAAGAATCGTTTGAACGCGAGCAGAATGCGGATATACATCTGTAATAAAACCAACTACCCCACTAGGTACAACAACAGCCATATTAACTGCCATCCCTTCTTCACTACCCTTATCGATAGTGAACGTATTGGTCCATGTGCCGTAATCCTTTGTAATAATACCGGCTAAAGTCATGGAGAATTCCGGATGATTGCTCTTATAGTTGAGCAATTGACGAAGTCGAATATTTTCTGCTACTACTTCATCATAGTTAACAACCTTTTGTTCTAATGCAGCTTTACGAGACGCTTCTGCTTCACTTTCAATGGTAGAAGAAATAGCGTTATTCAGCACCGTAAAGCTTGTTTGTACGCCCTCTAATAGACGGGCAGAGCCATAGGCAAAAGGAGTCGTAATCCCTTCAAGGGTAACAGTAACAAAAGGAATACTAGTTCGTTGTTTCCATGCAAATCCGAGCAGAGCTAAGAGGATACAGCTAATGACAACAACGATAATTAACTTTTTATCTGACTGTATCATGTTAGTCTTGTCCCTTTCTATTTTTAGAATTCACAATAAAACGTGATAAGCTCACCAAGTCGGATGAAGCACCGTTAAGGCCCACAACGACTTTTGTTTCAGGCGCTTCTGGAACGTGAACAGGCACACCTAACTCAGTGCCGATACGATCGGCTAAACCAGCTAGTCTAGCAGTACCACCGGTTAACCAAATGCCATGTTGCATAATGTCTGCTACAATCTCAGGTTCTGCAGAACGAATCATTTGTTTCACTTCATCAAGTAAGCCCGCAATACAATCGTTGATTACTTGATATACCTCTGACTGGTGAATAACACAACGTCTGCCTAAACCATTCATCATATCACGGCCTTGAAAGGCATACTCAGCATCCTCTAATGGAGCAATGGCAGTACCTACGGTATGTTTAATATCTAAGATAGTTTCGTCTGATACGATAACACCAAAAGCACTCTCGAACGTAACGCAAAAGCGCATTATTAATATCTGAGCCACCGAAACGAATCGTTTTACTATCTACAATGCCACCCAATGAAACAATGCCCATATCGACAGTGCCACCACCAATATCAATGACCATAGATCCACGGGCTTCAAAGATAGGTACCCCACAACCAATGCCTGCTGCTACAGGTCGTTCAATGAGGAATACCTCTCGAGCACCAGCTTGAATAACAGCATCCATCATCGCTCGTTGCTCAACGTCGGTCATCCCACAGGGAACCCCTACAAGAACTCGAGCGCGGCGCAATGCATTAGAAACCTTATTAAGAAAATAGTTAAGCATAGTATGCATAACTCGATAGTCAACGATAAATCCATCCTTTAAAGGCGTTAACGGGCGCCACATATCGGGCATGCGCAATACGAGGCGCGCCGCTTCATCACCAACGGCTACTACTTTTTCTTGTTTTGTATCAGTTGCTATAATAGATGGTTCGCTTATAACAGTCCCTCGCGTCCCCCCCATGAGGCGCGTCTGTATGGAACCAATATCTATACTTACATCTTTTCCTAGAGTAGGTAAAATGGAACTCATAGTAAAATCTCCTTCATTACATCATCATTCCATTTTACCATAGATAGAGAGACTTTTTCCATTGATATAGAGGGTTTTCCCTATGGTAAAAGCACTGATAACGCATAATTCCTGTACTCATAAGTCATACATAAAATAGTAAAAGCAGATCAAAATGGTGCTTTTTGTTAATATATGAGCCTCAAATTTTATGGTTTTCTAATATTTCATTCTCCTAGCTAAGTTTACCTATCTCACTGAGGCTAGTAAATTCATTGTCCCCTATGACAATATGATCAAGCACGGGAATCCCCATAAACTGACCTGCACTAACAAATAACTTGGTAAGCCGAATATCTTCGTCACTAGGCCGGCTATCACCTGACGGATGGTTATGAATCAAGATGATAGCCGCAGCGTTACAAGCTATGGCCTTTTTAAAGACCGCCCGTTGCTCTACAAGGCTAGATACTAGACCACCATTAGAAATATGCTCTAACTGAATAAGCTTATTACGCGATGTGAGCATCGCAGCCCACACATGCTCTACATCTTCATGCCGAAGTCGTTCCATTACGTATTGGGCTATGACAAAAGGCTGCGAAAAATCTTGGTATGTTTCCTTAATTTTAAGCTCCCCAAGCCGTCTTCCCATTTCAAGAGCTGCACATAAGGTCACTGCTTTATCAGTGCCAATACCTTTAATTTTCACGAGATTTTCAACGGTCATTCGGTTAAGACCATATACACCATCATCAAAGGATTGTACAATATCACTGGCCAGTGATATGGCGGACTGCCCCTTTACACCTGTTCGCAATAAAATAGCTAATAACTCCTCCATTGCCAGGTGAGATGGTCCAAGAGTAAGAAACTTCTCTCTGGGCCGTTGAAATGGCAACATGTCTTTTACACTTACTGTTGGTACTTCCATAGAATCGCTCCATTCAAAAAGATTATCCCATCTATCAATCAAGTAACCAACACATCTACTCTCTATATATATTTCTTGTACAGCACAGCACAGCACAGCACAGCACAGCACAGCACAGCACAGCACAGCACAGCACAGCACAGCACAGCCAATTATAACATTATAGCTATAAAACGATAGACTTATTTAGCTCCTAATGCTTTACATAGTTCGTCGTATACATGTTCAACTGGTAATCCTACCACATTAGTATAAGAGCCTTCTATCTTCTCTACCCATAAAGCACCTTTACCTTGTATACCATAGGCGCCAGCTTTGTCCATAGGTTCGCCACTAGCAATATAGGATTCGATTTCAAAAGGTGCTAATTCTTTGAAATACACCTTTGTTTCATTGTGAAATACTACTTCGTCCCCTTTGATAAGCAGTGCTACGCCAGTTACTACAGAATGAGATCGACCCGACAAACGTTCTAGCATTTGCCGTGCATCAGCTTCATCTTGAGGTTTACCTAGTACTTCATTATCTAGGACCACAATAGTATCTGCACCTAGTACGATGCCACCTTTAGGAATGCCTACAGCACAACGAGCTTTACCTAGAGCTTGAGCTTTTACCATCTCAATAGGGCTATCGTAACCTTCATTAGGCTCTTCGTAACTACTCGATACTACAGTATGGTCAATACCAACTTGTGTTAATAATTCAGTTCTGCGTGGTGATTGGCTCGCCAAATATAATCCAGCCATTTACACTCCTTTATAGTATACGAATTTTAGTTAATTTCACCGTTTTATAAATAAAACCATTCCAACTAATTTAGATAATATAAATTAGAAAAGATCTGTAAATTAAACAAGAATATCAGGGCCATCCTTTTCAGGTGTTGTTAACTTTTTATAGTACTCTTGTACATCTTCACCATGTTTTACCGCATCAGCACGGACTGCTGCATAAAACACAATGTCCGCTTGAGGCACACGGATACGGCCTGGAACTTTTTCTTCTAATATTTCAAAGAATCTATCGTCGGCTTTCAACAACAATCGACCATTTTTAACCTTATTTCCCTCTACAATCGCATATACTAGAGACCAAATAGGACGTGGATCAGAAGTTGAACATTTTCTATATTTATATCGATATTTAATATTTGTCAATAACTCACGTTCAAACTTAAAGACCGCCATCAATCATATCGTAATCTACCTCAAAATGGCGCTTTCTAAATATAGAAGATTCTTCAATTACTAACTTTGTATCTGTCAAAATATATGTATATCTACTAACAGCCTGTTTAACCATTACGATGATAGCCATAATTTCAATAAAATACTCAGCTAATAATACCGTATTTAATTGAATACTTCGATACGTTGTATATGCTACTGCACACAGCAATAAGAATACAAAACACATTACTAATAACTCTGCACTTTTAGCACGCTGAGATTTTTCTTCATATAATACTGTCATGTGTTACCCCTTTAAAAGAACTACTACTTTATAACTATACATTCTATTATAAGGTATTCTAAGTATAAAAACTACAAAAACCCCGCCTATATCTATGATATAGACGGGGTTTTATGACTCTATTAGTCACCTAGTTCAGATACGAACTATATTATTTTTTCAAGGATGCTGTAATACGTTGAGTATCGCGAGCAATCATGATTTCTTCGTTTGTAGGGATTACGAAGATTTTAACTTTGGAGCCTTCAGCACTAATTTCTTGTTCTTTACCACGAACATTATTGCGTTCAGAATCAATACGAGTACCTAAATATTCCAAACCGTTACAGATTGCATCACGGTTACCGATACCGTTTTCACCGATACCAGCTGTGAATACGATAGCATCAACACCACCCATAACTGCTGCGAATGCACCAATTACACGGCGAACTTTGTAATGGAACATGTTCAATGCTAATTGAGCACGTTTGTTACCATTAGATGCTGCTTCTTCAATCACACGGAAGTCATTGGACACACCGGAAATACCAAGTACACCGGATTTCTTTATTCATAACAGTGTCTACTTCATCGTAGTTCATGCCAGTTTTGTTCATCAAGAATGGAACGATAGCTGGATCAATATCACCAGTACGAGTACCCATGATCAAACCAGACAATGGAGTAAAGCCCATTGTAGTATCGATGGAGCGACCGCCTTTGATCGCCGCCAAGGAGGAACCGTTACCTAAGTGACATGTGATGATGCGAAGATCAGACATGTGTTTGCCCATCAATTCAGCGCAACGTTGTGCAACGTATTTGTGGGATGTACCATGGAAACCGTAACGACGGATGCCATAATCTTCATAGTATTCGTAAGGAAGCGCATACATGTAAGCTTCTTTAGGCATTGTTTGGTGGAATGCAGTATCGAATACAGCAACTTGTGGTACGTTAGGCATGATAGCTTGGCAAGCTTCGATACCTTGAATGTTTGGTGGGTTATGCAATGGAGCCAATGCGCAGCATTCTTCTAATGCTTCCATAACAGCTGGAGTGATCAATACGGAGTCAGCGAATTTTTCACCGCCATGTACTACACGGTGACCAACAGCGTCGATTTCGTCCATAGACTTAATTACACCATATTCAGCATCAACTAAAATATCAAGTAAAATACGAAGAGCTTCTTTATGATTCAAAATTGGTTCAACGCGTTCTAATTTATCTGCGTTAGGACGTTTATGAGTGAAGATAGCGTCTTGATCACCAATCTTCTTCAAAAAGACCTTTTGCCAATTCTGTTTCAGTTGTCATATCAAGTAATTGATATTTCAAGGAAGAACTACCGCAGTTAACTACTAATACGTTCATCGATTAACCCTCTTTCTGTTGTGTAACTTGAATCTTGTTTTGAATTTCTTTGCTGATATCAGCACCTACCTGATCCTTTTCAGGATATTGGTAGACTATATTCCACAATACGCCATGATCTAAGAATACGTATTGAGAAAATCTAAATGTTTGTCCTTGTGTTGTATACGTCACATCAAGCTTCTTAGCAGATGTTCCACCCAATGCTACAGACTCTTCCTTGATGGTTGCACCCAATTTAGTGAATTCAGATTTGCTACGATTTAAGAATTCATCAACTGTAGGTAATGGTTTGTTTTCACCGGCACGCAAAGCCTCAACCTCAATCACCATATGGTCTGTAACAGATCCATAAATATCAATTGGATACCCATCATCAGACATATTTTTTGTGCTTTTACCCATTTCATAAGGCAAAGCAATGGTAATTTCAGATTGACCAGCACGGATAACTTGATGGCCAAAACTATATGTATCCATTACATTTGTAGAGCCACATCCCGCCATTGCTAGCAGCACAGCACCGAGCAGAGCCCCTTGTAATGTACGTTTCCAATTTTGTTTCATCATATACCTCACATCAATTCAGCATTTACAGTTAATTATAGCCTATAGAGACAATAAAATCTACAAAAAACTTTATATTAACACACAATTTTATGCGCATAATGGCTCTTTTTATCTACATATCCTTAAAATTTATTTACAGTCTTTCTATGCTTTGTTACACTAACACTAATGAAAGGAGTCACTATGAAAACTATCGGTATTATTTGTGAATATAATCCATTTCACAATGGTCATGCACATCAACTACATACATTAGCACAGCTACATCCAGATGCTCTACGTATTTGTATCATGAGTGGTTCCTTTGTACAACGAGGCGAACCTGCGATTTTCTCCAAATTTGATCGCGCTCGTTGGGCCATTCTCGGTGGTGCAGATATCGTCATTGAACTACCTACCCTCTACTCCACGGGTAGCGCACAATTATTTGGGACTGGTGCCATTCGTATGGTGAAAGCACTCGCTATTGATGCACTCTCCTTTGGTTCTGAAACGGCTGATTTAGATACTCTCGTAGACATAGCCAAACGTATGGATTGTGAAAGTACGCAAGAACAGTTACGTACCTATATTAACGAAGGTATATCCTATGGTGCGGCGTTCCGCAAAGCTTTAGATACGGAAATACTCAATACACCAAATGCATTATTAGGCCTTGAATATATTCGCGCAGGCTTAGCATATAATGTAAAGCTTGAATACATACCTATTTTGCGTACTTCTAATCATCACGAAGAAACGCTTACTGATGAATTGCCATCTGGTACAGCATTGCGTCAACTTATCACTAGTATAGGTAATCTATCCTCTCAATTTAACACTAGCACTGGTAATCCATCCTCTCAACTTCAATCTACTATTCCTCCATCAATTACATCTGATATGACTCAAGTAATAGAAAACGGTAATTATGTGAATTACAACCGTTACCATGATATGGTACACAGCTTAAGTCGGCGTACAACGCCAAAAGAGCTAGAAAAATTTGGTGATTTCAGTGAAGGAATTGAGCATTTATGGTCAAAAGCAGCTCAACAGACGTCTTGGACTACAGCCACAGAAGAAATTAAATCTAAACGCTATACCTATGCTCGCTTACAACGAATGGGCGCTTATCTCACACTAGGTATAACAAAAGATGTATTACAAAACGCCATGGAAGAAGGCCCACAATATGCTCGACTATTAGCCTTTAACGATCGAGGTCGTCAATGGCTCCGTAACGAATACGAAATACCACTTATTCAAAAATGGGCTAAAGCACCTAATGAAACTAAGCGCATTAGGACAAACAATGCATCATATCGATACATTAGCTACAGATATACAAGCCTTATGTTTCCATAATAAACGTAAACGTATAGGTCATAAAGACTATACCTATACACCTCAATATATTAAGTAATTGTTTTACAAGTACTTACGTACTCTATTATAAATCTATACAACTAAAGTATCGCAAAACAGGTGAACTCAAAAAGGGGTTACAATACAGATTATTCCTGTATTGTAACCCCTTCTTCACCATCCAGATCAGCGACGGCAACGCGTACACTTTCAAGATGTGACGTAGGAATATTTTTACCCACATAGTCTGCGCGAATCGGCAATTCACGGTGACCACGGTCCACGAGTACGGCCAATTGAATAGATCTAGGTCTACCAGCCGTCATTAATGCATTTAAAGCAGCACGAATGGTCCGACCTGTATATAGCACATCATCCACAAGGATAATTGTCTTTTCCGTTGTATCAATCGTACACGGTTCCCCCTCTTTAGGCCGAGCATCACGATCATCACGATACATAGCAACATTCAGTGACTCACAATCAATATGAATACCTTCTATACGTTCAATTTCCGCCTGCAAACGTTTTGCCAAAATGACACCACGCCGTTCAATGCCTACAATTAACGCATTAGATAAACCTTTATTGCGTTCTAAAATTTCATGACTAATACGACGAATCGCACGCATTATAGCGTCTTGATCCATTAATAAGCGTTTCTTTTCCATATATACGCCCTTACAGCATAGATATCTCTATGCCCCTATATACCAATAAGTAGTAAACTAAGTACAAAATTAAGTACAAAATGTGTTCTATCAGATTATTTTCGTTTATCTTCACGATACGTCTTAGCGAATTCTAAGCACGCCTCAAAATCAGCTGGTACCGGTGCCTCAAAATGCATGTCTTCACCTGTAATAGGGTGTTTTACATCTAAAGAGCGAGAATGTAATGCTTGCCCTTCAATAGGGAAATCCATACGGCGATAGCCGTAGAATGGATCATTAACAACAGGATGTCCAATATGAGCAAAATGAACACGAATTTGATGTGTTCTACCTGTCTCTAAATTACACTCTACCAAGGTTTGATGACCATAACGCGCCAATACTTTGAAATGTGTTACTGCATCTTTACTGTTTTCAAAGACTACCGCCATTTTCATACGATCCTTAGGATGTCGTCCAATAGGCGCCTTAATGGTCCCCTTCTCTTCTACAATATTACCTTGTACAAGAGCCCAATATGTACGTTTTGCAGAATGCTCTTTTACTTGTTCCGCCAATCCAATATGAGCTGCATCATTTTTGGCAGCCATCATGACACCAGATGTATCTTTATCTAAACGATGAACAATGCCAGGTCTAATTTCACCATTAATACCTGATAGGTCCTTACAATGGAATAATAGAGCATTTACAAGTGTACCAGAATAATTTCCTACTGCAGGGTGCACCACCATACCACGTGCTTTATTTACGATGATAATATCATGATCTTCATACAATACATCTAAAGGAATATCCTCTGGTTTTACCTCTACGGATTCAGGTTCGGGAATCTCTACCTGAATGACCATGTTAGGAGTGAGACGAAGATTAGCTTTACCTACTTTGCCGCCTACAGTTACATGACCGCCTTTAATTAAACTTTGAATATAACTACGAGACCCTTCCATATGTTCTGTTAAAGAATACGTCCAGTCTCGTACCGTCTTGCTCAGCACTTACAATATATTCGTTCATCCTCTACCTCTCTATAGCTACGTATTATATATGTCCACAGTTTCAAAAATCTTTCATCACCTTGAAAGTATCGATTATTCATGGTCTTCTTTCACAGTGAATAAATAATACACCACAAAAGCTACACCTACACAAATACCGATATCTGCAATATTAAAAATAGGCCATACACGGAAATCAAAGAAATCCACAACGCCGTGAATCATGTAACGGTCAATGCCATTACCAATAGCACCAGACACTAATAAAGCAGATCCGATTTGCAAAATCCAAGGCCCTTTAGACAAGTGCTTCCAATAATAAGCACATATACCAAGTAAAATAACCGCTACGAGCAAAAAGAACCAACGTTGATTTGCTAACATTCCAAAAGCAGCGCCGCGATTAATAATATATGTTAAATGAAATACATTAGGTATAACCGGTAAAGATTCACCTAACAAAAAATGATTCATTACATAATATTTAGTTAATTGGTCCAATAATAACCAAATGATAAGTACTGTATAAAACAAGATTAACTCCCTTACTATAATATAAATCTTAATAGTCCTATTATACTAAGTTAAGCAAATTTAGGCAAAATAAAAAGCCCCTCAATGAGGGGCAGTTTAATTTGTGATTACTCAGCGGAAATTACAGATACTGGGCAAACGGATTCGCAAGAACCGCAATCGATGCAAGTATCGTTAATTTCGTATTTAGTTTCGCCTTCAGTAATGCAGGAAACTGGGCAAACAGATGCGCAAGAACCACATTTAATGCAACCATCAGCAATAACTCTCATAATTAGGACCTCCATAAAAATATAGATCAGAACTTTTTATTATCATTTAGAAAGGCACTTGCCTCAACTTATGTTCTCATTATCACACAGTTCAAATTGAAAGTCAAATGAAAATGATAAAAAAAAATTATATAATTTTTTTGCATAATAATTGTTCCTTTTTATCATAAAAAGCCTATACATTTATCTATATTTTGATATTTCTTTTCATTTATGTAATTGAGTTTTATAATCAATAATTGAGAATGCACTAATTATCATTTTAATTAAAATACTTAGTATTATACTAGGAATTTAATTATCAATATTCATTATCATAAAAAAACGAGGCCGAATCATACGATTCGACCTAATTTATATTTATATAGCAACTTAATAGCTTCACTATTATTAAATATAGACCTATTATTCACCATAGAAAGTAATACTATTTATTTTCTACATATAACACTTAGAAAGATGTTAAGAATGTTAGCATACCTAAAACTACACCTACTAGGTTAGGTACAATTAAGATAAAATCACGTTTAGGTGATTTTGTCCAACCATATAATACCCAAATCAAACAAGATACTGCTGCAAATAATGGCTGCCATGGTTGACTAGGATTACCTTGAAGATTAGCAATAATTTGTGGGATATAGGCTAAAAATACAAATACACCAATAAATGCACCAATAGAACCAACTAACATATTAAATCTTTCTTTTGTCATATATGACCTCCTTATTCAATAGTATATAATTACATCTTATATTATATACTATATCATATCTTTTCAATACAGTCAATTTTATAAAATTAATTGTACAAATAAGTTTAATTCATATTACTTTTGATGTCAATATGTAATCTATATTTAAATCATACAAGCTAAAAGCATAAAAAACGAGGCCGAATCTTACGATTCGACCTCGTGTGTCTTATAGTAGAGTAACCTCTCCCTATTATTTACCAGGAAGAATGGCCATACCATTGGGATAATAATTAAGCTTACTACGAAGCAAACTAAGATCAATGGAACGCCGGCTTTTACATAGTCTGTAAATTTGTATTGACCAGGACCAAGTACTAATGTATTTGGAGGTGTACCTACAGGTGTACCGAATGCACAAGATGCAGCAATGCCAATAGACATCAATACTGCATGAGGGTCAGCGCCCATACAGGCAATGGAGATGCCGATAGGAGCCAATAATGCACTAGATGCTGTGTTAGACATGAATTGAGTCATAACACAAGACAAGATGAACAATACAGCTATTGCAAAGTAAGGGCTAGGATTATCGCCTATAACGCCGATTACAGAATTAGCAATCATTTTACCTGCACCAGATTGGTCAAGTGCAGTTGCAACTGGCATCATACCAGCGAATAAAAAAATTGTTACCCAGTCAATAGAAGTGTACGCTTGTTTTTCATTCAAACAACCAGTTAATACGCAAAGCATGGCACCAATAACAGCAACCATGCTCAATGGTAAGTTAATACCATAGCCTTTTAGGAAGTCGCCTAAAATCATAGCGATAATTACGCCTAAAAGAATAAGACCAGAGAATAATTGTTTCTTAGGATCGTTAGAAATATCTTCTGCAGCTACTTCTTGTTCTACTTCGCCAGCATCTGTAATTTCATGATTAGGTAATAAATGTTTACCAATAAGCATCATGAAAACGATAGTAGCGATAGTCAAAGGAATACCAATCCAAGCAAATTAAAGAAACCAAATTGTGTAAGACCAAATTTAGCTAATGTACCACTTACAATAATGTTTGGAGGTGTACCAACCATTGTATTGATACCACCAACACCTGCAGCAAAAGCCATAGGCATCAATTGGCGAGACGCAGGAATCTTAGCAACAGCACAGATACCAACAACTACTGGAAGTAAAGCAGCTGTTGTACCAGTGTTGGACAAGAATGCGGACATAATTGCTGTAATAACCATGATGGCAAGCATTAAGCTATTTTCGTTAGTACCAGCACGAGATACTACAGTTTCACCAATTTTTTGAGCTAAACCAGTGTAGAACAATGCAGCACCAACAACGAACATCCCAGCGAACAACACAACTGTACTATCAGATAAACCAGAGAATACAACCTTAGGAGTAATAATACCCATAAGGCCTAGAGTAATTGCGCCGCCTAGAGAAGTAATAGCTAAAGGAATAATTTCCGTAACGAATAAAACAGCCATGACTGCAAGGACGATTAAGGTTTGTTCTGCAATACCCATACATCATCATCTCCCTTCAGAGAAATGCACTGATTGTATTAGATGAGATATAAAATATAGCCTACAATACTGATAGCCAAAGAATAATACTTCCCCTAAAAAACCTCGGCTATTAAACCAAGTATATTTAGTTCTACGTTGGAACCATTTGGCCTTTTTTTCATTACCGATAATCAGTGCAGTAATAAAAAACACAATAAATGCCCAAATAAAACAAATCAGTATTTTTAATTCTATCGATAACAAGTGACCACCTCTACTATTTTAAAAGCACTAGAAGATTATTCTGTGAATTCTTGTATCACCTAATGACCGATCTGAAAAGCATTTATTACAAATATACCCTATTTATGCATGAATACATAGATTTAAACTTTTTATTATCATTTAGAAAGACACTTGCCTCAATTTATGTTCTCATTATCATACAGCTCTTTTTGAAAGTCAAATGAAAATGATAAATAACTATATATATTTTTGTATAGTAATTATCATTTTTATCAAACCCTAAGTGCTATACTAGGAACTTAATTATCAATATTTATTATCATAAAAAACGAGGCCGAATCTTACGATTCGACCTCGTGTGTGCTCTGTATAGTAGAGTAACCTATTCCCCTATTATTTGCCAGGGAAGAATGGCCATACCATTGGAATGATAATTAAGCTTACTACGAAGCAAACTAAAATCAATGGAACGCCAGCTTTTACATAGTCTGTAAATTTGTATTGGCCAGGACCAAGTACTAATGTATTTGGAGGTGTACCTACAGGTGTACCGAATGCACAAGATGCTGCAACGCCGATAGCCATCAATACTGCATGAGGGTCAGCGCCCATACCTTGGGCAATGGAGATACCGATAGGAGCCAATAATGCACAAGATGCTGTGTTAGACATAAATTGAGTCATAACACAAGACAGTGCATGCGAATAATACAGCTGTTGCAAAGTAAGGGCTAGGATCGGAACCCATAACACCAATTACTGCATTAGCAATCATTTTACCTGCACCAGATTGGTCAAGTGCAGTTGCTACTGGCATCATACCAGCGAACAAGAAGATTGTTACCCAGTCAATGGATGTGTAAGCTTGTTTTTCATTCAAGCAACCAGTTAATACGCAAAGCATTGCGCCAATAACTGCAACCATGCTCAATGGTAAGTTAATACCATAGTCTTTTAGGAAGTCACCTAAAATCATAGCAATGATTACACCTAAAAGAATAAGACCAGAGAATAATTGTTTCTTAGGATCGTTAGAAATATCTTCAGCAGCTACTTCTTGTTCTACTTCACCAGCATCTTGAATTTCATGTTTAGGTAATAAATGTTTACCAATGAGCATCATGAATACGATAGTGGCAACAGTCAAAGGAATACCGATCCAAGCAAATTCGAAGAAACCAAATGGTTGTTCACCAAATTTAGTTAATGTACCACTTACAATGATATTAGGAGGTGTACCAACCATTGTAATGATACCACCAATACCTGCAGCAAATGCTAAAGGCATCAATTGACGAGAAGCAGGAATCTTCGCAACAGCACAGATACCTACAACTACTGGAAGTAATGCAGCTGTTGTACCAGTGTTAGACAAGAATGCGGACATAGTTGCAGTAACAACCATGATCGCAAACATTAAGCCATTTTCGCTAGTACCTGCATGAGATACTACTGTTTCCCCAATTTTTTGAGCTAAACCAGTGTAGAACAATGCAGCACCAACAACGAACATACCAGCGAACAACACAACTGTACTATCAGATAAACCAGAGAATACAACCTTAGGAGTAATAATCCCCATAAGACCTAGTGCAATAGCGCCGCCTAAAGAAGTAATAGCTAGAGGAATAATTTCCGTAACAAATAAAACAGCCATGACTGCAAGGACGATTAAGGTTTGTTCCGCAGTACCCATACATCATCATCTCCCTTCAGAGAAATGCACCGATTGCATTAGAAGAGTATAAAATATAACCTACAATACCAATGGCAGAAGCCATCAAAAAAGTTATACCATAACCCTCTCTTGTTTTAGGATAGCCAAAAAATAACGCTTCCCCTAAAAATCCTCGGCGGTTAAACCAAGTATATTTAGTTCTCTGCTGAAACCATTTAGCTTTGCCTTCATTACCGATAATCAGTGCCGTAATAAAAAAAATACAATAAATGCCCAGATAAAACAAATCAGTATTTTTAATTCTATTGATAACAAGTGACCACCTCTACTAAATTTAAAGCACTAGAAGGTTATTCTGTGAAATCTTGTAATCACCTAATGACCGATCTGAAAAGCATTTATTGCAAATATTCCCTAATTCATGTATGATTACATAATTTATAAGGGCTTTTTTATATTCACCAATAGGTGTACCTATTTAGGTACACCTGGGTGAATAATTATTTAATTACTAATGGTTAGACAACATAGCAAGCATTGTACCTGCAGCTACTGCTGTACCGATAACGCCAGCTACGTTAGGACCCATAGCATGCATGAGCAAGAAGTTAGCTGGGTTAGCTTTTGCACCTACTACTTGAGATACACGAGCCGCCATTGGAACCGCAGATACACCGGCAGAACCAATAAGTGGATTTGTTTTACCACCATCTACTAAGCTCATCAATTTACCGAATAATACGCCACCAGCAGTACCACCGATGAATGCAACTAAGCCTAAGCAAATAATAAGAAGTGTTTGTACGCTTAAGAAGTGTTCCGCACTCATTGTTAAACCAGTACCAGTTGCCAAGAAGATAGTAACAGTATTGATCAACGCATTTTGAGAAGTATCGGACAAACGATCAGTTACGCCAGATTCACGGAACAAGTTACCTAACATCAACATACCTAAAAGAGATGTAATGGAAGGAAGCAATAAGGAAATGAAGATCGTTGAAATAATTGGGAACACGATTTCTTTCAAAACGTGTAACGTCACGCAATTGTTCCATAACAATTTCGCGTTCTTTTTGCGTAGTGAATAATTTCATTACAGGTGGTTGAATCAACGGTACCAAGGACATATAGGAATATGCAGCAACCGCGATTGCACCTAATAAATGAGGAGCTAACTTAGTAGCCAAGTAAATGGATGTAGGGCCGTCAGCACCACCGATGATACCGATAGCAGCTGCTTCTTGAGCAGTAAAGCCAAGCATCATTGCACCACCTAAGGCAGCAAATACACCAATTTGAGCAGCAGCCCCTAAAAGCAATGTTTTAGGATTAGCAATGAGTGGACCAAAGTCAGTCATTGCACCTACACCAAGGAAAATTAAAGGTGGGAAGATTTCTTGGGAGATACCTGCGCTAATAAGAGCCATAACGCCTTCTTCGAAACCATTACGAGGAATGTTAGCAAGTAAACAACCAAACGCAATCGGACCCAACAATAATGGTTCAAACTCCTAGCAAATGCCAAGTATAATAGGATCAAACCTACGAGAATCATAATAGCATTGCCTGTTGTAAATGCGAGAAACCCGCTATCGGTAATAACAGATTGAATCGCAACAGCAAAAGCCTCCATATGCGTTCCCCTTTCACAAATATAAAATCATTATATGACGCGGACCATGGCCGCGCCATACAAAACTTGGTATTAACCAAGTACAACCATGTCGTCGCCAGTGGATACAGTTTGGTTAGCAGATACGCGAACTTCGGAAACTACAGCATCATGTGGAGCTGCGATTTCGTTTTGCATTTTCATAGCTTCAAGAATCAACAAAGTTTCGCCTTTTTTAACTGCTTGGCCAGCGGATACTGCTACAGATAAGATTTTACCAGGCATTGGAGCTTTTACAGTTTCAGCACCTGCTGGAACTGGAGCTGCTGCTGCTGCTGCAGCTGGTGCTGGTGCAGGAGCTGCTTTAGGAGCTGGAGCTGCTGCTGGAGCTGGAGCTGCTGCAGGGGCTGCGCCTTTTACTTCATTAACTTCTACATCATATGCTGTACCATTTACTGTAACGTTGAATTTTTTCATTTTAAATTCCTCCAAAATGTGTATTTCTACACCAAATACTTATAAATTTTTTTACACATATAAATTGGAGTAATCCTTCAGGGATTATCAAAATAGCCAATTATCTTATCGATTACCACGCAAGCGGCCTTCCATTTTCCAATTATAGCTTACGATTGGACGGATATGCGCGATTTGATCAGCGGAATAACCCATTGCCGCTAATGCACCAACGATTACGGCTACTACATCTTGAGATGGAGCTTTACCGTTAGTTTTTGTAGCATTGCTCATTAAAATGCCTCCTAAAAATTATTTTATTAACCTCTACCGCTTAAGCGACCTTCCAAGCGCCATTTAGCGCTAGTTGCTGTAGGTCGGATAGATGCAATTTGTTCAGATGAGTACCCCATCGCCACAATGGCACCTACGATAGCTGCTACTACTTCATCCTCATTTTGAGCGGATGCACTTGGTGCAGCCACAGGAGCTGCTGCTGGAGCCGTAACAGGAGCAGTTGCTGCTGGTTCTTTTTTCTTCTTAGTAGGGTCGATCAAATGTACAATTGTCATTAAAATACCTAAAAGAATCAACACAACAAATACAACTGTCATATTAATCGCCATAATTAACCAAGGATTGGTAGTAACTGCTTGTCCTTCCATAATCATTCCCCTTTCTAAAAAAGTAGTAAAGAAAGGTATCTCCCAAATTCGATGTTCTTGTTATCGAAACGAATTATAATGGAATATTACCATGTTTCTTTGGAGCACGGTTTTCGCGTTTGCTTGCAAGCATTGCCAAAGCGTTGATAACTGCTGGACGAGTTTGTTTTGGTTCGATAACAACGTCTACGAAGCCACGTTCTGCAGCTTTGTATGGAGTTGCGAACTCTTCTACGTATTTTGCTGTTTTAGCATCTTTATCTTCGTCTTTCTTGAAGATAATGTTAGCTGCACCAGCAGGACCCATTACAGCGATTTCGGATGTAGGCCAAGCGTATACTTGGTCTGCGCCTAAATCTTGGGAACACATAGCGAGGTAGGAACCGCCATATGCTTTACGAGTGATAACAGTAATTTTTGGTACTGTAGCTTCAGAGTAAGCATATAACATTTTAGCACCATGACGAATGATACCGCCCCATTCTTGATTTGTGCCAGGCAAGAAACCAGGAACGTCAACGAAGTTAACGATTGGAATATTGAAAGCATCACAGAAACGGATGAAACGGGAAGATTTGTCGGATGCATTGATGTCCAAGCAACCAGCCATTACTTTTGGTTGGTTAGCAATGATACCAACGGATTGACCGTCAAAACGAGCGAAACAAGTAATGATATTAGTAGCATAGAATGGTTGTACTTCATAGTATTCACCATTATCTACAGTAGCTGCGATAACATCTTTCATGTCGTATGGCATGTTACTGTTATCTGGCAACAAGCTATTCAAGCTTTCATCCTCGCGAGTTGGATCGTCGCCAGTGTCTACTAATGGAGCATCTTCCATATTATTGGATGGCAAGAAGCCTAATAAGTAGCGAATTTGTGCGATACAATCATCTTCGTCTTCAGCTGCAAAGTGAGCAACACCAGACACGGAGTTGTGAGCCATTGCACCACCAAGATCTTCAGCGGTTACTTCTTCACCAGTTACAGATTTGATTACTGCAGGACCAGTGATGAACATTTGAGATGTAGTTGTTTAACCATGTAGATGAAGTCAGTTAATGCTGGAGAATATACAGCACCGCCTGCACATGGGCCCATGATTACGGAAATTTGTGGAATAACACCAGATGCATTTGTATTTTCGAAGAAAATTTTACCGTAACCTGCAAGGCGCATCTACTGCTTCTTGAATACGAGCACCGCCGGAGTCGTTGATACCAACAATAGGAGCACCCATTTTCATTGCTAAACGTTGTACTTTAACGATTTTAGCAGCATGCATTTCACCAAGAGAACCACCTTCTACAGTGAAATCTTGTGCAAATGCGTACACTAAACGACCGTCAATAGTACCATAACCAGTTACTACACCTTCGCCTGGTAATTCTTTCTTTGTCTTGACCGAAGTTAACACAACGATGTTTAACAAATTGATCAAGTTCAACGAAAGAATTATCATCGAACAATTTAGCCAAACGTTCGCGAGCAGTCATTTTGCCTTGAGCATGTTGTTTCTCAACGCGTTTTTCACCACCACCAGCTTTAACTTTAGCTAGTTTTCTCGTGCAATAACTCGATTTTTTCCTGCACTGTTGCCATTATAGCACCTCCAAATAAAACTTGTTACAGTATCATTTTATTTCATAAATAATTAAAGTTCAAGCATGATACATATTTAACATATAACAGTGATTATATGAATATGTATCTCTATTAACTCATACATAATGATGTGAATTGGATACTGTATTATTTCATACGTTGACATAATTCAAGCAATACACCACCTGTTGCTTTTGGATGTAAGAAAGCAATTGCGGAGCCGCCTGCACCGTAACGAGGTTTTTCGTCAATCATACGAACGCCTTTAGCCATCAAATCAGCAATAGCATTTTCAATATTATCAACGCGCAATGCTACGTGTTGGATACCATCGCGACCGCCATTTTTTTCTCGATGAATTTACCGATAGGGCCATCTGGAGTTGTAGTTTCTAAGAATTCAAGTTCAGCATCGCCACATGGGAAGAAGGATACTTTTACCTTTTTGTTCTTCAACCACTTCATCTTCAGGAAGATGTTCAATACCCTAATGCATTTTTATAGAATTCTTTAGTTGCTGCCAAATCATTAACACCAATACCGATGTGATCCACTTGTAATACTTTAAAAGCCATTTTGATTATCTCCTTTTCAAGGCTAAATCTCTAGTGCTATGTAGTCGCCGTCTACTTTAGCACGCTTGTCATTACGCCGTTAACAACTGTGTAAGGATCGCTTTCGCGTTCATTAACAGCTGTCACTTGGCTATTAAATTCGTCGCTAGTAACAATTTTATCAGCTACATAACGACCAATTTGTTCATTAATCATTGCGATGATTTCATCACGAGTACGTTCTGCCCGACGAGATTCCAATTCACCAGAATCTTCAAGATACTCAAAATGTTCATCTAAAGCGTCGATAAGTTCATCTACGCCTTGGTCTTTGCTAGCAATAGTGCGCTTAATTGGTGGGCGCCATTTCACTTCACGAGAATCAAGGTCAAGCATCATTTCAATTTCTACATTCAAACGATCACAACCATCTCGGTCAGCTTTATTGATAGCAAATACATCGCCAATTTCAAGAATACCCGCCTTGATAGCTTGGATATCATCACCGAGACCAGGAACCAGTACAACCAGTGTAGTATCAGCATTTTTTAACAATATCTACTTCGGATTGACCTACACCTACAGTTTCAATGATTACTAAATCCATGCCAAAGGCATCCATGAGTTTTACAACGTCCGCAGTCTTTTTAGATAATCCACCAAGACTACCACGCGTGCCCATGCTTCGAATAAATACATTTTCGTTTAATGTTAAATCATTCATTCGAATACGGTCCCCCAAGATAGCACCACCAGAGAATGGGCTAGTTGGGTCGATGGCAACGATGCCGATTTTTTTACCTTGATCTAAATAATGTTTAACAACCTTATCAGTCAAAGTACTTTTACCAGCACCAGGGGCCCCTGTAATACCGAGAATACGTGCATTCCCCGTTTTAGGGTAAATAGCCTTCATAATATCAATGGCATTTTCATACTCGTTTTCTACAGCTGTTATGGACCGTGCTAAGGCTAGTCGGAGAACCTTCAAAAAGTTCTTTAACTAAATCCACTCGCTTCACCACCTATCTTCAAATATGGGAATAGAGGGGAGTCAACCATTCAGTTGAACCCCTCTCTTGCCCAATTAATTATTTAACGTTTTCGTTAATGAAGTTAACGATATCGCTAGTTGGTGTGCCAGGTGTGAATACTGCCGCTACGCCAGCTTTTCTTTCAAGCCAGGGATATCAGCGTCAGGAATAACGCCACCACCGATTACAAGAACATCCCCCATACCTTTTTGCTTTCAAAAGTTCAACAATTTTAGGGAACAATGTGTTATGAGCACCGGAAAGAAGGGATAATGCAACTACATTAACGTCTTCAGAAAGAGCTGCTTCAACGATTTGTTCTGGTGTTTGACGAAGACCAGTGTAGATTACTTCGAAACCAGCATCGCGAAGAGCGCGTGCTACTACTTTTGCACCACGGTCATGACCATCAAGACCTGGTTTTGCTACGATTACTCTAATACGTTTTTCTGCCATGATTTATTACCTCCGAAATTAGCCGATATTATAATGTGGAATGAGCTTCGTATTCACCGAATACTTCGCGCAATACATTACAAATTTCACCCAATGTAGCATATGTTTTAACTGCATCAAGAATTAATGGCATCAAGTTAACATTTTCATCAGCTGCACCAACTTTAAGAGCTGCTAATGCTGTATCAACTGCTGCTTGATCGCGGTTAGCGCGAACTGCTTGAGTTTTCTTGGATTGGTTAACACCAACGGAAGCATCTACGCGAAGTAAGTCTTTTGGAGCTTCTTCTTCAACTTGGAATTTGTTTACGCCAACGATTGTGCGCAAGCCAGATTCAACTTCCATTTGCCATTTGTAAGCGGATTCTTGAATTTCTTTTTGGATGTAGCCTTTTTCGATTGCTACTACAGCGCCGCCCATTTCATCAATTTTCTTGATGTAAGCCATAGCTTCGTCATAGATAGCGTTAGTCATAGCTTCTACATAGTAGGAACCGCCCAATGGGTCAACTACGTCAGCCAAACCAGATTCGTAAGCCACGATTTGTTGTGTACGAAGAGCTACTTGTACAGATGCTTCTGTAGGAAGAGCCAACGCTTCGTCACGGGAGTTTGTATGTAAGGATTGAGTACCGCCCATTACAGCAGCTGCAGTTTGAAGAGCAACACGAACGATGTTGTTATCAACTTGTTGTGCAGTCAACATGGAACCAGCTGTTTGAGTATGTACACGAAGCATCATGGATTTTGGTTTTTTAGCACCAAAACGTTCTTTCATGATTGTTGCCCATAGACGGCGGGATGCACGGAATTTAGCAACTTCTTCAAGTACGTTGTTATGAGCATTCCAGAAGAAGGAAAGACGACCAGCGAAGGAGTCAACGTCAAGACCAGCTTTCAAAGCTGCTTCTACGTATGCGATACCATCAGCAATTGTGAATGCGATTTCTTGAGCTGCTGTGGAACCTGCTTCACGGATGTGGTAACCGGAGATAGAGATTGTGTTCCATTTTGGAACATTTTGAGAACAATATTCGAAGATATTAGTGATCAAACGCATGGAAGGTTTTGGTGGGAAAATGTAAGTACCGCGAGCTGCATACTCTTTCAAAATATCATTTTGAATTGTACCCTATCAATTCAGTGGAAGGTACACCTTGTTTTTCAGCTACTGCGATGTACATTGCCAACAAAACAGACGCTGGAGCGTTGATTGTCATGGATGTGGATACTTTACCAAGATCGATGCCGTCGAACAAGATTTCCATATCTTTCAAAGAGTCGATCGCAACACCTACTTTACCAACTTCGCCTTCTGCAACTAACATCGTCGGAGTCATAACCAATTTGTGTAGGCAAGTCGAATGCACAGGAAAGACCAGTTGCACCGGATTCGATTAGGTAGCGGTAACGTTTGTTAGATTCTTCTGCAGTTAGCGAAGCCTGCGTACATACGCATTGTCCAGAAACGGCCACGGTACATAGTAGGTTGTACACCACGAGTGTAAGGGAATTCGCCAGGCATCCCCAAATCGCGTTCATAGTCGAAACCTTCAATATCAACTGGTGTATATACACGGTTGTATTTTAAATTTTGACGTTCTGGAGTTTTTTGCGCACTTTCTTTCGTCACAAAGTTTGTTATACTCAGCAATTTGGGCTTTTAAGTTTTCGTAAGCCATGTTTTCATCATCCTCCTAAAAAAACAGGTTATTTTTTCATGCTTCCAGTTTCTGTGAAGCGTTTATGCCAAGAAAGAGCTTCATCAAGCAACATTGGTGTATGGGCATTCTTTGTTGCATCTAATGCTTTTTCTAGGTATTCAGTTAACATAGGTTTGTAGTCTGGGTGAGCACATTTTTCAATAATCAAACGAGCTCTTTCCACTGGGCTCAAACCACGGCAGTCAGCCACACCTTGTTCTGTACAGAAAATCATAGTGTCATGTTCTGTATGATCCACGTGAGATACATAAGGAACGATGGAACTGATGTCGCCGTTTTTAGCAACGGAGTTAGTGCAGAAGATTGTGAGGTATGCACTACGTGCGAAATCACCAGAACCACCAACACCATTCATCATTTTGCTACCCATAATATGAGTAGAGTTTACGTTGCCAAAAATATCAAATTCAATTGCAGTATTCATGGCAATGACACCAATACGGCGACGGGCAATACCAGGGTTATTGGAAATTTCTTGCGGACGAAGAATGATTTTTTTACGATATTCATCAATGTTCGCATAGAAACGTTTCAACCCATCTGGGGAGAAGGACTCAATGCAGTACCAGAACATACAGTTACTTTACCTGCATCGATAAGGTCGAACATACCATCTTGAATAACTTCAGTGATAGATAGACAAGTTAGTGAATGGACCTTTAGCAAGACCACTGATTACCGCGTTTGCAACGGAACCTACACCAGATTGCAATGGAAGCAAGTTTTTAGGCAAACGACCTTCTGCAATTTCTTGTTCGAAGAATTTAATAAGGTGTTGACTCATTGCTTTTGCATCATCATCGATAGGAGCCAAGAGGTCTTGTTGTATCAGGAACATCACAAGGTACAACTGCAACAATTTTACTTGGGATCACAAGGAATTGCATCAGTACCAATGCGATCACCAGGTGTTTCCAATGGGATTGGTTTACGGTATGGTGGATCGAGAGGCTCGTAGATATCATGCATACCTACCAAGGAAAGTGGTTGAGATACATTCACTTCTACGATAACCTTTTTTAGCTTGGCTAACAAATGTTGGAGAGTTCCCAACAGATGTAGTTGGAACAATAGAACCATCTTCGTTGATTTGTGCAGCTTCGATAATCGCTACATCTAAATCGCCAAAGAAGCCATAGCGAACGTTTTGTGCCATCGTGCTTAAATGCATATCAATGTATTTAACAGCACCGCTATTTAAGGCTTTACGTGTATCCCCATTTGTTTGATATGGGAAACGACGATTGATACCGTTAACGCGAGTTAACGCGCCGTCAGCTTCATCACCTACGGAAGCACCTGTCCACAAATCGATTTTGAATGGTTCTTTTTCCATTCTTTCTGCCAATGCCAATGGCACAGCTTTTGCATAACCGGATGGAGTAAAGCCGGAAATACCAACTTTATCGTTAGGGTTAATCAAACTGAGCTGCTTCAGAAGCAGTGACAATTTTACCTTGGAGGGCCGCACATTTAACGCGGTCTTTGATGTCTATCACCATTACCATCTCCTTTAAGAGTAACATTGTTAAACGACAGTTTGATCTCTTGGTCGTTCCTTAAACCGACTTCATCGTAGTCCACATCCAATGTATTGTCAACTTATATGACTAAAATGTATTTTTTTATACACTTTATGGGTGCATTATGACTAAAACGCATAGATTTTCATATTTTCACATAAGTTTTATTCACATCGTTATAACTCACAGGAATCATCGATATAGTAGTATATATTGATGTTTTTCGGTTAAATCGAACTCTCTCTATACAATATATAGAGCCTTTTCAATATAAAAACAACATCTTATACACAAGAAATGAACCATACACCTCCCTATAAAGATACAAAGATATACAAAAAACCGGCTTTCAAATGCCAACGATAATGTTCAATTATTCTAACATTAGAAAACCGGTTATACTACTTAATACTGTACCTACCCAAGGTATGTATTAAGTATACCATACTATGAAATTATATAGCTACCATAAAACATGCTAATTATACAAGATATGACAATTATGCAGATTTATCAGCAGACAGTTGTACTTTCACAAAGGCCTCCAACCCAGCCTAACAATTGCCAAAATACAATGGTCACTTGATGACTGTATAGCTCAAAATCAGATAACCCACTAAAAAAAACACCGATAGCTAAAGCGCCTATACCTATTTGTGCAGCTTGTCGGAATATATCCCCTTTAAGTCTTATAGATGTAATAACATGACCTACGATAACTGCTAGGAATGATAGCAAGCCTGGAATACCTGTTTCAGCTAATATATTTAAATATAAATTATGCGCATGATACATCAACACATGAGGGCCTTGAATATAGTAGTTATACTCTGGATAAACTAAGTAAATGTATTCCACCCAATACCAAAGATAGGATTTTCTCGTACGATATACATTGTGCTATCCCATAGAGCCCAGCGAAGATCTGCTGACGTATCGTGACCTTGGAATATAGACCACAACCTTGAAGCTATTTCACCATCATAAAAATATAAAATTATTGGCACTGCTAATAGGGATAAGAATAATCTTCGCTCTACAAAGATAGCCCAGTACAGAATCATGGCGCTCCGAAGCTAATCCAAATACCCCGAGAATAGGTTAATAGCATCGTTAAGAATAATATAATACCTATAATTAGCATTGAAATAACTTCGCGCGTACGATTTTCCTTCATATATACCAAGATATAACTGATACATACGCTGAGTACCATCAATAGATAGGCGCCCAATAAATTAGGATTTTGTAATGTAGACGCCATTCGACGCATCAATTTAGGGAACTGTGCCGCATCTACCCACTCTTTTATATGTATATTAGGGACAAATAGATACTGATACGCCCCAATAACACAGACACTAGAACAGCGGTACCTAAGCAAAGCACGAAGAAAATAGTTCCACTGTTTAGGCGTTTGAATGTATGTACGAACTAAGTAGTACATCCCCCCACCTGGCCACAATTTGATAGAACCAACTTTGAATTGACCAATCCCAATTTTCTGAAACTATAGAAGATATGCCAGTCCAGACCACAAAGATCATAACAGACCAAGATAAATAGCCTGTTGGTAAGCTCAAAGATTTACTAGATATTAAATCATATAGTGCAAGTCCTATAGCTAGCCAAAGGAGCACATCCACCCTACCATTGGTTGCAAAGGCATGGCCACAACAACGCCATAAATTAAACGTTCAATATAAAAGGTAAGTCGCTTCTGATTAGGAATAAGTGAGAGTTCCATAATCTCACCTTAGTGACTCATCTCATGGTTAAACCACTGACGAGCATCCCCTAGAATATATAAAGAACCACAAACAGTGATAATATCACCAGTTTTTGTATGTTTATATGCTAAAGCCAATGCGTCTTCAACAGAATCTGCTGTTTGCGCTATAGCTTTTGGAACGATGTGACGTATTTTCTCAACCAAAACCTCTGGCACTTCAGTTCTATCTGTTGGAGCTGGTACAACTAGGACCGTATCGCCTGCCTTAACAACTTCGCGGATAATAGCATCTTGATTTTTATCTTTAAGAATTGCCATCACAATCGTTTTTGGAGTGTCCTTAAATAATTCAGCATAGGTCATACTGAAAGATTCAGCCCCTGCCGCATTATGAGCACCATCAAAGATAAAGGTGCGATCCAAGCCTCGTTTAACTTCGAAACGACCAGCCCACGTAGTGCGAGCAAATCCTTCACGCATCGTTTCTTCACTGATGTTCGTATCCTCTTTCATCAGTAACCGTACAGCCATTAATGCACACAAGCAAGATTAACAGATTGGTGAATGCCTGCCATCGTCGTAAACAACATAGCAGGAGCAGCATCATTAGTACTAACCGTAATCATTTGGCCACCAGTTACAGCACTACGGCTATCTATCCCAAAGTCTTTATTGAAAGCATATACTTTAGCATGCTTCTCTTTAGCTACCTCTTCAATTATACGAAGCGGTGCATCCTGTGCAGCCGTTACAACAGGAACTTTAGATTTAATAATCCCCGCCTTATGGCGTGCAATTTCCTCGACAGTATCACCACAATATGCTTGATGGTCTATAGATACATTGGTAATAACAGATACTTTAGGAGTAACGATATTAGTAGAATCTAGTAATCCACCTAAACCAACTTCCACCACCGCATAGTCCACATCTTGTTCTTTGAAGAACAAAAAGGCAGCAGCCGTCAAAATTTCAAATTGCGTTGGCGCTTCTATGCCGTTAGTAATGATAGTATCAACTGCCACTTTTACACGACTAATTAGATTACCGAAGGCTTCCTCTGTTATATTTCCATCATTAATTTGAATACGCTCCGTATAGGATTGAAGGTGAGGCGATGTAAATCGCCCCACCCGTAGTCCACTTGTAAACAGTGCGTAGGAAATATATGAGGTAACCGAGCCCTTACCATTTGTACCTGTAACATGAACAATTTTATAATCATCTTGTGGATTCCCAAGGGCTTCCATAAGAGCTGTAATTCGTTCAAGGCCAGGTTTAATACCGAATGAGGATGCCTGCTCCAAATAGGCTAAGGCCTCCTGATATGTCATATAAACCTCCTATTATAAGGTTTCAAGGAACGCTTCACGTTCCAATAACGCTTGTTGTTTTTGTTTATATTCTTCTAACTTTTCTTTTTCTTTTGCTACTACAGCTTCAGGAGCTTTTGCTAAGAAGCCTTGATTGGACAATTTACCTTCCAAACGAGAAATTTCTTTTTCCACTTGAATTTTTTCCTTCCCGATACGCTCTCTTTCTTTTTCACCGTCGATCAAGTCTTTAAGTAAGAGATATACTTCCATACCATTTACAACTGTTACGGTCGCATTTTCTGGTTTTGGATCATCGGTACCAAGAATTGTTACTTTCTCAGCCCAAGCTAATGTTACGAAGTAATCCCTATGTTCTGCTACAGTTTTAGCTAATGCTGCATCTGTAGGCGCCACGATAACCTCAGCTTTTTTACCTAACGGCACGTTCATTTCAGCACGCATATTGCGAATGCCTTTAATAGCATCCATCATCACTTCCATTTGACGTGCTGCACCTTCAAGATTATCAAATTTCAATGCTTCTGGCCATTTAGTAACAACGATGCTATCCCCTTCATGAGGCAAGTGTTGCCAAATATGTTCTGTTACGAACGGCATGAACGGATGTAATAATTCGAGCATATGACGTAAGATTGTTACAAGTAAATATTGAACTGTACGACGATCACGTTCATTACCATCGTTGTATAAACGAGGTTTTGCCAATTCAATATACCAGTCACAGTACGTATTCCAAATGAAGTCATATACAGAACTCGCCGCTTCACCTAATTCGAATTTATCGAGATTAGATGTTACACTTTGTACTGTTTCATTGTATTTTTGAATAATCCATTGATCAGCTAATGTTAAATCAGCTGCTGTTGGAACGAAACTTTCATCATAATTCGTAAGGTTCATCAATACAAATTTTGATGCATTCCAAATCTTATTGGCAAAGTTACGGTTAGCCTCAACACGTTCCATATAGAAGCGCATATCGTTACCAGGTGTGTTGCCAGTTACAAGAGTGAAACGCAATGCATCGGCACCATATTGGTCGATAACTTCAAGCGGATTAATACCATTGCCCAAAGATTTACTCATTTTACGGCCCTGGCTATCACGAACAAGACCATGAATGAATACGTGTTTGAATGGAATTTCATGTTCGAACTCAAGAGCCATGAAGATCATACGAGCTACCCAGAAGAAGATGATATCGTAACCAGTTACAAGCACACTTGTTGGGTACCATTGTTTAAGTTCTGGAGTTTGCTTAGGCCAACCCATTGTGGCAAACGGCCATAAACCAGAGCTAAACCATGTATCAAGAACATCTGGATCTTGTGTAACATGACCGTGGCAATGAGGACATTCCGTAATGTCTTCACGACTAACGATTGTTTCGCCGCATTCATCACAGTACCATGCAGGAATGCGATGGCCCCACCATAATTGACGGGAAATCGTCCAATCGCGGATATTTTCAAGCCAGTTTACATAAGTTTTTAGTGAAACGTTCAGGCACAAACTCTACTTCATGGTCTTTAACAACTTTAAGAGCTGGCTCTGCCAACGGTTTCATATCTACGAACCATTGTTTAGATACCATTGGTTCGATGATTGTATTACAACGGGAGCAATGACCTACTGCATGGTCATGATCATCGATTTTTTCAAGTAGGCCTAATTCTTTAAGTTCAGCTACTACTTGTTTACGCGCTTGTTCACGAGGTAAGCCATTAAATTTACCAGCGCCTTCATTCATTGTTGCATCATTGTTCATAACAACGATAGATTCTAAATCGTGACGTTGGCCCATTTCAAAGTCGTTAGGGTCATGAGCAGGTGTAATTTTTACACAACCTGTACCGAAACTTGCATCTACATAGTCATCGGCAATTACAGGAATTTCTCGATTAACAAATGGCAAGATCAATGTTTTACCAATAAGATCTTTATAACGATCATCTTCAGGGATTTACCGCTACAGCCACATCACCAAACATTGTTTCTGGACGTGTGGTAGCAACTACCACGAAACGATTATCCTCACCTTTTACAGGATATTTAATATGCCATAAATGGCCGTGTTCATCTTCATGTTCAACTTCTACATCAGATAACGCTGTGGCGCAACGAGGACACCAGTTGATAATGCGCTCACCGCGATAGATCAAACCTTTTTCATAAAGCTTTACGAATACTTCACGCACTGCATGATAGTAACCATCATCTAATGTAAAGCGTTCGCGAGTCCAGTCACAAGATGCGCCAAGGCTACGGAATTTGTTTAACAATAGTATCACCGTATTCTTTTTTCCATTCCCATACGCGTTCTACGAACTTCTCACGGCCTAAATCATAGCGAGATTTACCTTCTTCTTTAGCAAGCATCTCTTCTACTTTAATTTGAGTAGCAATACCAGCGTGGTCTGTACCTGGCATCCACAATACATTGTAACCTTGCATGCGTTTGAAACGAATAAGGATATCTTGCAATGTGTTATCTAGGGCATGCCCCATATGCAACATACCAGTTACATTAGGAGGCGGCAATACGATACTGAATGGCTCTTTATTAGTGTCTACTTCTTCGTGAAAGTATCCTTGATTTTCCCAATAAGAATACCATTTCCCTTCTATTTCACCGGGGTTATAAGTGGTTAAATTTTCGTAGGTTTTCATCGTTCCTCCTAAAAGACTCCTTAGCGCTTCATAATCTTAGCCAATACAAATAGGCTCGTTTCATATAGCAATATCATAGGCAATGCAATCATCGTTTGAGAGAACATATCCGGTGTTGGTGAAATGACAGCACCTATGATAAAGGATATAAGAATAAATATCTTTCGTTTCGTTTTTAAAAAACGTGATGTAATTAAGTTGAAATATCCCAAGATGATTAAAATCAACGGCAACTCAAAGATAAATCCAAAGGGCAGTACAAAGGACAATACAAAGTCCATATACTGACCAATGGAAAATAACGGTTGTAATTCGTCGGTAGCAAAGCCCATAAAAGAACTTCACGGCTGCCGGCAATACGAGGAAAATAAGAAAATACAATACCTATTCCGAATAAGCCTATAGCAACCGGTAAAATCCAATTGGATAGTTGCTTTTCTCGCACCGTAAGGGCGGGCTTAACAAATAGCCAAATCTGATGCAGTATAATAGGCGCTGCTATAATGAGTCCCCCTACTATAGATACTTTCATATATGTAAAGAAAGCTTCAGTAGGTTTCATATAATAGAGCTTGCCAGCAGGCTTTAGGAGTATTTCCAATAAGAAGTCTACATAATAATAAGAAATACATGTTCCTATGACTACTGCAACAGCCATTATAATAAGGCGCTTTCGCAATTCAGATAGATGGCCTACAAGGGATATTTCCCTCGCCTCGTCCATCATTTTCTGTTCCATCTCAGTATAAAGAGGCTCATTCTCAGGTTCCTCAGGAACTTGTAAGTTTTACCACCTTATATCGTTCTTGCTCAGCCTTTTGTTTGGCTTCGCGCCGTTTTTGACGAACTACACTATCAAAAGAAGGTTTTTGCATGGGATATTCGAAATCCGTTTTTGGTTCGAATGGTTCCATATTATACCTTTCTATCAGCTAGATTTCTCTACCGCCATCACAAGAAATTCCTTCCCTGGGAAATCACGAACAGCATCAAGTGCAGCCAAAGCATCTTTGCAATATTTATCAGCTACAGCTAATGTATTATCAATACCGCCTTGAGCGATAACATAGTCGATAATAGCCTGCTCATTGCCGCCATTATTCAAGGCTTTAATATCTTCAAGCAATTTATCTTTATTACCATCGTTAACGATACTTAATAACGGATACGTCAATAATCCTTCACGAAGGTCATTCCCCACAGGTTTACCTGTAGTTTCAGTTGTTTCACGATAATCCATAATATCATCTGTAATTTGGAATGCCATGCCCAGAGCATGACCATATTTTTTCAACTCAACGATTTCAGATTCGCTCCAGCCCTCCTAATAGGCCCCCCAAAGTTCCATACAGCCTTCCATGAAGTCCGCTGTTTTCTTTTGGAGTCTTAGTCATATAACGCTCAATCCCTTGATCGATGCGATACACATCTTCCATCTGCATGAACTCGCCTTCAACGAGGCATGAAATGATATGTGAGAAAAAATTTGTAAATACTTCATATCGGGCATTTCAGATACGATTTGGAATGCTTTAGCAAACAAATAATCACCACTAAGAATAGCTACCTTATTGCCTTTATGCATATGTATCGTTTCTTCGCCTCGACGAATCTCTGCTTGATCTAACACATCATCGTGAATCAGAGTTGCTAAATGAAGCATTTCTACGGCTTCTGCAATTCTAATGCGCTGACGTTCTACAGATGTGCCTGCATTGGCAATCAGTAGACATAATTGAGCGCGTAAACGCTTGCCACCAGCCGCTGATAATGGTCGAATCAGTGCATTAAAGTCTTCTGCACCGGTATTAAAAGATGATGCAAGAGACTCTTCAACACCCTCTAAATCTAGAGCAATGCGTTCCATAATCTCTAATTCGTTCGTTTGACTCATGCTTCATCTCCTACCAAAATTGTATTGATTCGTTGTTGTAAAAGCTCACGACCTGTATGTTTTAAGGAGCTATATAAAATAGGCGGTGTATTCGTTGGATACATTTCCTTAATTTTAGCCAAGTTCGCAGACTTTTCTTTAGCCGTTAGCTTGTCAGCTTTAGTAACTACAATTTGTAGTGGCACACCAGCTTCAATAAGCCAGTCATAGGCCACCTTATCAATAGGCATCTCTGGATGACGCCCATCGATAAGTAAACACAACAACATCAATCGTTCAGAATGTAAAATATAATCGGCAATAAAGGAAGACCACAGATTGCGGTTTCCTTTATTTGTCTTTGCAAAACCATAACCCAGGAAGGTCCACGAGAAACCAGTTGTATCTGCGTTCCTCGGTTTCAGAAATATCCTCTTTTGATTCAATATCAAAGTAGTTTATCGTCTTTGTCTTACCTGGCTGACCACTAACGAGGGCTAACCCACGATAGTTACATAACGAGTTAATCAACGAAGATTTGCCCACATTAGAGCGCCCTAGGAAAGCGATTTCTACGGTATCCCCTTCAGGATATTGATCCGCCTTCACACAGGAAGTATTATATTTTGCAGCTATAATACGAGGCCCCTTTGGTTCTTTTCGTGTATATTGTGGTTTTGGCCCCATTGGTTTAGTGGATTTTTTTCTTTTCTTTTGCATTACACAAGTGCCTTTGCTAATACTTCATCCATTGTCTTAACTGGCGTAATGATGAGTCCTTCTTTCACAATGTCAGGTAATTCTGCAATATCCTTTTCATTGCCTTTTGGAATCAATACCTCTTTAATACCATGAGACAAGGCTGCTAATAATTTCTCTTTTAAACCGCCTATTGGCAGTACGCGGCCACGCAATGTAATTTCACCAGTCATGGCAATATCAGAACGAACCTTGCGGTTTGTCAAAATAGATACCATCGCTAATGTCATTGTAATACCTGCTGAAGGGCCATCTTTAGGCGTTGCCCCTTCTGGCAAGTGAACGTGTATATCGAGTTTCTTATAGAAATCTTCTTCGAATTCTTTAAAGCTTTTGCATTGTGGCGAATATAGCTCATAGCCGCTTGACCAGACTCTTGCATAACCTTTCCGAGGCTGCCCGTTAATGCCAATTTACCGGTACCATTCATAGTCGTAGCTTCGCAAGGTAACACTACGCCACCTACAGATGTCCAAGCTAAGCCATTTACATAGCCAACTTGCGGTTTCTTTTCTCGCTCTTGGTCAACAAAAGATTGGTGCGCCCAAGAATTCGGGAAGATTTCTTAGTCGTTACTTTTCGGTGCATCCCCACCTTCTTCAACTACTTTATAAGCAATCTTACGGCAAATCTTAGCAATTGTTTTTTCTAAGGTACGAACACCCGCTTCGCGAGTATATTCGGAAATTACCTTTTCTCAACACAGCATCAGATAATTTAACCTTGTAATCTTCAAGGCCATTTTTCTTAATTTGCTTAGGTGTTAAGTAACGCTTAGCAATTTCTAGTTTTTCTTCTTCCATATAGCTGGACAACTCAATAATTTCCATACGATCTAACAATGGACCAGGAATATTAGATGCTACATTAGCCGTAGTAATCCAGAACACTTCAGAGAAGTCGAACGGTACTTCGATGAAGTGATCGCTAAATGTACTATTTTGTTCAGGATCCAACACCTCTAACAATGCAGAGGATGGATCACCTTTATAATCAGATGCGAGTTTATCAATTTCATCTAATAAGAATACAGGGTTCTTAGTACCTACATTTCTTGAGGACCTTGGATCATGCGACCAGGCAATGCACCAATATACGTACGTCGATGTCCACGAATTTCGGCTTCATCACGAACACCACCTAAGGATGCACGGATAAACTTACGATTCATTGCTTTAGCAATAGATGTAGCCAAAGATGTTTTACCAACCACCTGGTGGGCCAACTAAGCAAAGGATAGAACCACTATTTTTGCCAGTTAACTTACGAACAGCTAAGAATTCAAGGATGCGTTTTTTAACCTTTTCAAGGCCATAATGATCAGCATCAAGCATCGCATGAGCCTCTTTAATATCTAAGCGATCCTCAGTCAATTCGTTCCAAGGTAACGCTAATACCCAATCTAGGTAATTGCGCAAAATTGTTGCTTCTGGCATCAATTGAGGCATGCGGCTATAACGAGAGAAATTTCTTTATCGATACGTTCATGTACATCTTCGCTAAGGTTGAGTGCTTTCAATTTAACACGTAACTCTTCTGCTTCTTCCTCTGGATCTCCTTTGTCACCCAACTCATCGTGGATAACGCGGATTTTTTCGCGCAAGAAATATTCTTTTTGCGCTTTTTCCATAGATTGACGCACTTGATTATTAATAGAATTTTCCAAATCAGAGATTTGTAATTCCATATTTAAGATGCCTACGATCATATTTAAACGACGAGCTACGGATAACTCTTCAAGTAACTCTTGGCGTTTAGTATTATTAATAGGCAACAAAAATGCAACTTGGTCAGCTAATTCACATGGATTGCGTAATTCCATAACGCGCGTTACACCTTCATCAGTAACTGATTTAGCCTTCTTCTGCCCATTCGCCAAACTTAGCTTGAACCAAACGACGATAAGCTTCTAGCTCTACATCGTCTTCAAACTCGGAGGCTACGCGTTCATAGTCCCCTACATAGTACGGATCCATACTTGTAATATTCATTACGCGAATACGTGTAATGCCCTCTACAAGAACACGTACTATACCACCTGGCAAGCGCAACATTTGTTTGATTTTTACTAATGTACCCATTTGGGCTAAATCATGAACGGTCGGTGCATCAACAGCATCATCCTTTTGGGTCACAACTGCTAAAATGCGATCCTCGTTCATCGCGGCCTCTACCGCTTTAATGGATTTGTCTCGACCGATATCGAGGTGAATCACGATATTTGGGTATACTACCATGCCTCTGAGAGGTACGGTTGGGATCCCAACTTCGAGTAAATTCATACTTCCTCCAGGTATATATATTATGAAAAGAAACTCATTCCTACACAGAAATGAGTTTCTTCGAATTACGATTTCAACTGGATGTCTTGGTCTGCCTCATTTTTGAGTATAGGTTCACCTGTGCTTAGCACGGATTCACGATTCACGATGCACTTAGTTACTTCCGGCATGGAAGGAACTTCGAACATAACGCGTTTCATCACCTTTTCAATGATAGCACGCAAACCACGAGCACCTGTTTTTCGCTGTAATGCTTCATCAGCGATTTCTTCTAATGCATCTTCAGTGAAAGTTAACTCTACACCATCAAGGGATAGAATTTTTTCATATTGTTTTGTTAATGCATTTTTAGGCTTTGTCAAAATTTGAATTAACGCATCTCTGTCTAATTGATCTAATGTCACCATTACTGGCAAACGTCCAATAAACTCAGGGATTAAGCCAAATTTTAATAAATCTTCAGGTACAACATCCTTTAAGATAGCCGATACATTACGTTCTTCTTTACGTTGCACGTCTGCACCAAAACCAAGGGTTTTCTTAGCGGTACGCTTAGTAATAACCCGGTCCATACCATCAAATGCACCACCACAAATAAAGAGAATATTCGTAGTGTCAATTTGAAGCATTTCTTGATTAGGATGCTTTCTACCACCTTGAGGCGGAACAGAAGCAACGGTACCTTCTAAGATTTTAAGCAATGCTTGTTGTACACCTTCACCAGACACGTCACGTGTGATGGAAGGATTCTCAGACTTACGTGCAATCTTATCGATTTCATCGATATAGATAATGCCGCGTTCAGCCCGAGCTATATCATAATCTGCAGCTTGGATAATTTTGAGTAAGATATTTTCTACGTCTTCCCCTACATAACCAGCCTCAGTTAAGCTTGTAGCATCTGCAATAGCAAATGGTACTTCTAGCATTTTCGCTAATGTTTGAGCCAATAGTGTTTTACCACTACCAGTAGGACCAATGAATAAAACATTAGCCTTTTGTAATTCTACATCATCTACTACATTATCTGTTTGTAAGCGTTTGTAGTGATTATATACAGCCACAGCTAAAGAGATTTTAGCATCATCTTGACCAATAACATATTCGTCAAGATGAGCCTTAATTATCTCTCGGCGTTGGCAATTCTTTTAAGTTGAAGTCATCCGTTTCAACAGCACCTAACTCATCTGCGATGATGCGTTCACAAACTTCAACGCATTCATCACAAATATACACGTTAGGCCCCGCCACTAATTTGCGGACTTCTTCGCTTGTGCGTCCACAAAAACTGCAGCGCATAGTGTCTTTATCTTTTGCCAAGGGGCGCCTCCATTACTTGCTTTCTACAGGTTCTCTTGTGAGCACCTCATCGATTAAGCCGTATTCAACGGCATCCTGAGCACTCATGAAGTTATCGCGATCTGTATCGCGAGCAACAACCTCAATATCTTGTCCACTGCGAGAAGCTAAGATACCATTTAACTCTTCACGCATACGAAGAATCTCACGGGCATGGATTTCAATTTCAGATGCTTGTCCTTGAACACCACCTAATGGTTGGTGAATCATGATGCGTGCATGAGGCAACGCATATCGTTTGCCTTTGGTACCTGCTGTTAAAAGCACGGCCACCCATGCTCGCCGCAGAGCCTACACAAATGGTAGACACATCTGGTTTTATATATTGCATCGTATCATAAATAGCCATGCCGGCAGTTACAACACCGCCGGGGCTATTGATGTACAAATGGATATCCTTATCAGGATCCTCTGCTTCTAGGAATAGCATTTGCGCAATAACCGCATTAGCCACATTATCATCGATAGGACCACCGAGGAAGATAATGCGGTCCTTTAACAAGCGAGAGTATATATCATAGGAACGCTCGCCGCGTTCACTTTGTTCAACTACGATTGGTACATACATATATTCACCTTTTCATGTACCTAGTTGAGCAAACTATTATTTAGCTGCTTCAGCGCCTTTTGCATTATCAATAATGAATCGAGCTGCTTTTTTGCGAGCTACAGAGCCTGCCAACATAGCTACACGACCTTCTTTTGCAATAATATCCCAAACTTCTTTAGGATCTGCCCCAAAGTTTTGAGCCATAATGAAGATTTCACGGTTCATGTCATCTGGAGTTACTTCGATACCTTCAGCAGTTGCGATAGCATCTAATACTAAATCAGCGCGTACGTTTTCAGCTGCAGAATCTTTGTATTCAGAACGTAAATCTTCGATAGTTTTGTTGGAGAATTTTAAGTAGTCATCAAGTTTCAAGCCACGGCCTTCCATGTTCATAGCCAATTCTTGAATCATTTGTTCTACACGATCTTCAATCATTACTTCTGGAATTTCTACAGTTGCGATTTTTAACAGCTGTTTGAATCAAGTCTGCATTGTAAGTATCGATTGCGCGACGGGAAGCTTCTTCTTCCATTTTAGCGCGAAGATCTTTTTTCAATTCTTCAATAGTTTCGTAAGAGCTTGCTTCTTTTGCGAACTCGTCGTTCAATTCAGGCAACTCTTTACGTTTAATATCATGGATGTGTGTTTTGAATTCTGCTTCTTTACCAGCAAGTTCTGCTACGAAGTAGTCTTCAGGGAATGTTACTTTTACAGTTACATCATCGCCAGCTTTAGCACCAATCAATTGATCTTCAAAGCCAGGAATGAAGCTACCGGAACCGATTTGCAATGGGTAGGATTTACCTTCACCACCATCAAAAGGTTTACCGTCAATGGAACCAGCAAAGTCGATTACTGCAAAGTCGTCTTTTTGAATTGTAGCGCCTTCTTCAGCAACAACCATTTTTCGCTTGTTGTTCACGAATATTGTTTAACTGTTCTTCGATTTGTTCATCAGATACTGTAGCATCTTGTTTTTCTGCTTCTAAGCCTTTGTAGTCGCCAAGTTTAACTTCAGGGCGTTTAGTTACAGTAGCTTTAAAGATTAAGTCTTTACCTTCTTCGAATTGTTCACGTTCGATTTCTGGGTCAGATACAGGAACGATATCATTTTCACGAAGAGCAGCAGTGTAGTTTTGGCTAGCCAATACTTCGAATGCTTCTTCCATGATAGCTTCTTTGCCGAAGTTCATTTCCAAAATACGGCGAGGCGCATGGCCTTTACGGAAGCCAGGGATGTTCACTTGACCTGCAATGCGTTTTACAGCTTGCTTAATGCCCTTGTCTACTTCAGCTGCAGGTACTTCAATAGTTAACGTTACTACGTGTTGATCAACAGGATTTACAGTTGCTTTCATTTAAAATATGTCCTCCTCGAAGGGCAATACGCCCAAATTTCTGTAGTATATTATGCACTCCTAATAATAACATAAATGCAAGGTCAATGCAATTCTTCTCAATTTACACTAAAAGACCACCCCGAAACGGGTGGTCTTTACATGTTTTACATAATTATGCGAATTAGTTATCTTTAGCAATCAATTTGATAATGTCTCGACGAGACAAGATGCCGATCAAATGGTACTCTTTATCTACAACTGGCACATTTTTCAAATGTTGATCAAGCATAACAGATACAATTTCCTTCTACATCTTTATCCGGTGTGGTTGTAATTACTTCATCAGTCATCAACTCATGAACATGAGATGCCAACAATTTTTTGAATTTTGCATTATATTCGCCAATGCCATTGTAATAAATACTAGCGCCTAAAACATTTACATAATGAGGTACATGAGGGCGCACTTTTTTGTAAAGTAAATCACCTTCAGAAATAATACCTAATAATTTATTATTGTTGTCATCCACTACGGATACAGCTGTTAAATTATATTTTACCAATAAGTCAGCCACATCAGAAATCGGCGCATCCTTGCCAACAGTAACAGGGTATTTATTCATTACTTCTTGAATTTTCATAGTGAATTCCTCCTTACAAATACATCTTGCTTTATTATACTATTCGACATAGCATAATAAAACTCCTTTTTTATAAGAATATTATATAAATAATTTATAAGTCTATTACCAATGATATGGTTCGTTACGATTAATCTTAGAGGCTCTATAAATTTGCTCTACTAGTAATAAGCGTACCATTTGATGGGTAAAGGTCATTGGGCTAAAGGATAATTTATAATTTACTGATCTACGTAGTTCATCGCTTACGCCAAAAGCACCGCCAACGATAAACGCCATATCACTAACACCATCCACTTCTAATTTTGCCACAGTCTTTGCCAAGTCTTCCGAGGACATTGTCTTACCGTACACATCGAGTAACACTGTATAAGCACTCTTCGGAACCTCTTTTAATAAACGTACGCTCACCCTCTTCTATAACGACTTGTTTTCGATCTGCATCACTCGGCTTATCGCCAATTTTACTTTCATTTAATTCTGTAATTGTAATACCGCCGTAAGGCCGCATACGTTTCACAAACTCTGCTACGCCATCCCGTAAGTAAGCATCTTTTGGTTTCCGATACAAATTACATAAAATCTCATACTTTACCTCTTTATTGATTGCATAGACACAATTTCATTAGGCTGACCATGTTGTAACTTCATTTCAGGTCCAATACGAACACCACCGTCAACTAGCATTTTTCCCAATTGTTTGGGTAACAAAAACGGCGTTATTATTATTTTCAGAGCGATGAGCTAGAATAACTTGCATAAAATCAGGCCTCTTCATCATAAGCAAGGCTTGAGCTGCCATCTCGTTGCTTAGATGTCCTTCATCACTGGCAACCCGTTGTTTTAAAAACGGTTGATATGGACCAAAACGCAACATATGAGGATCATAATTAGCCTCTAGCACTAGCAACGTACTATCATCGATTCTATGTAATATATCATCAGAAATGATACCCGTATCGGTCACGACTGTAGCCTTGTCGTTTCCAGAAAATACATTTATTCCGATTGGATCTACCGCATCATGACTCACTGCAAAAGGTTCTACAATGAGATTCCCCAATGTTAGACTACCTTTCGTCAGTTCAATTAATTGATTCTTTGGTACGATGAGCTTATCTTGAATTTCACGCCACGTCCCCTGTTTCGTATACACAGGAATATCAAATCGTTTCAACAGTTGTTGCAGTCCCGCAATATGATCACTATGTTCATGACTGATAAATATGCCCTCTACCTGTGCCATATCGATATGCAATTCTTTTAATCCATTGACGATGCGTCGACAACTAATGCCTACATCGTGCAATATGACGGAGTTTCCTTTTTTTATTACTGTACAATTGCCCTTGCTACCACTAGCAATGACATGGACCTCCAACGGTGAGGATTCACTCATCAAAACACTCCATATACTTAATCATAATTTTTTACATATTTTTGTGAAAGTCAGTGACTTAGTTATTCGATATAACTATTGTATTAAGTTATGTACCCCTAAACTATCATGACTTGCTTTCAGATAAGTCGGTCAAACGCTCTACAAAGTACGCCATATTAGCCTCGATATCTGGACCTCGACGGAACATATCGCCCACCAACGAGGAACATCGTATCATCGCCGTATAACTTAACAAGTTCATTAAGACGAGCATCTGTTACACCACCACCAGGTGCTGGGCAAGCCGCTTTCATCAATGCCATAGGTTGTTTAATATAATTCGAAATTCTCTTGCATTGCTCCTCTGTGAAAGTAAAACGACCACCATAAGATACAAAAATCGGCATATCTGCACCAAAGATACGAGGTAACAAGCCTAATTGTAGATAATCAGCTATACCAGATGTGCCAGGACTTACAAATCCACCAGAATAAGCTGGATGATGTATAATGGGTAATCGTAATTCTTCATCAGTAGCCAGTTTATGTAACCAACCAAACCCAACCAGTCCTGAGGCCACCATAAGGGCCGTTGCGCCAGCTTCCTTAGCAAAGTAAGCACGTTCTATTACGTCTGTACCATCGCCAGATACATTAGCTGCATATAAGGTATGTGTGCCGTGTTTATCATTCATTTCGCGCACTATAGCAGCACATCGTTTTACACGATCTTTATATTGAGAGAATGACTGGTTAGAAATACCATGGTCATCCTTAATGACATCTGCCCCACCACGTGTATAAGCACCACACATACGAGCTAACTCTTCATTAGGTGTTCCCATAGGTTTTACAACAGCTTGAATCATAGGTCGTGTCGGTGTGTGCACTAATTCACGAATGCCTTGCAAACCAAACTGCGGCCCAGTAAACACATCATAAAGGGTTGGACATAACTCTACATCAACTACCCAAATATGAGGTTGTAAGGACGAGTTTCCAAAGACAACATTTAAAAATTGTGTCGCTTCTAAAGCCGTAGTATCTACAAGATACGAAATACGAGCCACATAGTAACGAGATACATCAATTACAGCATTTGGCATAACGCCAACATTAACATATGCAGAACCTTGTCCCATAGGCTCAAGACTCTCTAACCGACCAGTGATATTTTCTTTAATATACGAATCAGTAATAAACTCATAAGGAAATTCTATGGTTTGTTCTACTTGAACAGCCCAAGCAATTGACTTTTGCTTCTTCATATGAACTTGCTTCTATTCGATACGTAACTATAAATCGCTCGTCTTTCATAATGCGTCTCCTTTGTAATAATATTATTTAATTATATACCAAAGTAGTACTTCATTCCACACAAAAAAAAGGGCCTCACTCTAAAACTAGAGTGAGCCCTTTTAAAATCGAAAACATGTATATAGATGTTTTACCTATACAAACAAGGTTTCTATTGTGAAAGACAATACATGTAATCGTATGAGAATAAACTCGTCTAACTATATCTTATTGGTAGAAATGTTTAGGATAACCTTTGAATCGTGTGAAGTGACGGTATTTACGTGTTGCACGATTAGGTTCGTTAACAGTTTTGTAACCAAAGCCGTTGAATACAACGTTTAGAAGAACGGCAATGATACTACCAGCTGTGATACCAGATTTCAAAAGAATTTGAGCCCAATCTGGGAAATGTGCATAGAAGTTAGGCGCAGCTAGAGGAATCATGGATACACCAATACTAATCGCTACTAACATCAAGTTGTAGTTACCATCAAAGCTAACTTTACCAAGGGAACGGATACCGCTGGCAATGATCATACCAAACATTGCGATACCTGCACCGCCTAAAACGGCATTTGGGATACAAGCTACGATAGCAGCTAATTTAGGGAAAAGACCTAATAAAATAAGAATAACACCAGATGCTGCTACAACGAAGCGGCTCTTAACACGTGTTACAGCGATAAGACCAACGTTTTGAGCGAACGCTGTGTAAGGGAAGCTGTTAAGCACACCACCGATAAGAGTAGATAAGCCATCAGCACGAAGTACTGCAGCCAACTCTTTTTGACCGATAGGTTTATCAACGATTTCGCCTACTGCGATACTGTCACCAGTTGTTTCAACCATAACTACGAGCATTACAATGATCATAGAAATGATAGAAGCAAAGTCAAAGGTTGGAAGACCAAAATAGAACGGTGTTACAATGGATACCCATTGAGAACGACCTACTTCGGAGAAGTCAGTAACACCACAAAGCATAGCAAGGGCTGTACCGAGGATAAGACCTACTAAGATTGCTAGATTACCAATAAATCCTTTACCAAATCGATAGGTTATAATAACAATAACAAATGTAGCTACACCAAGAGCAATGTTAAGCGGATCACCAAAGTTTGGACTGCCTGCACCGCCGCCCATCCATTTAACTGCTACTGGCATCAAGTTGATACCAATAATAGTAATGATAGTGCCTGTTACTACAGGTGGGAATAGACGGAATTAAGCGACTGAAGAATGGTGCTACCAGGAATGTAAAGAGACCGGCTACGATAATCGCACCGTAGATAGTTGTAATATCATGCTGCTGACCAATCATAATCATTGGACCTACAGAAGCAAATGTTACACCTTGAATAAGAGGAATACGACCACCGATAGGACCAAAGCCTAATGTTTGAATCAATGTAGCAACACCACATGTGAACAAGTCGGCCGTAATCAAACGAATTAAGTCTTCAATAGGTAAGTTCATCGCTTGTGCGATGATGATTGGTACCGCTACTGCCCCAGCATACATAGCCAGAACATGCTGTAAACCATAAGCGAATAACTGCGGGATTGGCAGCATACCATCTACATGGTCGACACCAGATGCACCTTTACTCATAAGAATCACCTCATATCTTACGTTTTAGTTACTAGTAAATAATATAGTCATACTATCGTACATGATAGAGTTTAGAGAAATCTCATCGACTTCACGTGGGAACCTTGATGGCTAGGGGGCAAAAGCCCCCTACCATTAAGCAAATATTCTATTTTTTATAACCTGTATGTTTAATCGGCAAAGGACCTACGTGGTTCTCCGTCGATACGACGATACGCATTTGCAATAGCAGGTGCAATCGGAATGCTAGAGATTTCGCCAATACCTTTAGCACCGTATGCATATTGTTCTGGTGTCCCTTTTTCGATAAGACTCACATGAATTGGTGGACATTGTGTCGCTCGAAGAAGACCTAGAGTGCCGTATTTAGCTGTTACATAGCCATCTTTATAAGGGAAGTCTTCTGTTACAGCAAAGCCCATACCCATGATAGCGCCGCCTTCAGCTTGACCAGCACAGGATTGTGGGTTAACTACACGCGACCTACATCGTATGCTACATGTAAATTAGCAACCTTATTGTCTTCACCAATTGTTGCTACACATGCACCGTAACCATAGGCAACGTGATTTTTTGGATGTGGTTTATCAGAATTGAATGGATCTGTTTCACCGAGGAACTCTTCATAAATCTCTACACCATTCAGTTCTTCTAATGATTTAGTATCTAACATTTCTTTTAAGCGAAGACTTGCTTTGCGCGTTGCTTCACCGGTAAAGAGTGTTTGGCGAGATGCAGTAGTTGTACCAGAATCTGGTGTGCGTACTGTATCAGGTCGTTCTACAAATACTTTATCCGCCGTCAAGCCTGTTGTTTCACAAAGTACTTGAGTAGCCATAGTAGCCATACCTTGACCAATACAAGCTGCGCCAGTACGTATGCGAACTTTGCCGTCACGTACTTCTAAAATAACGCGGCCAGTATCAGGTAACCCTACACCGATACCACTATTTTTCAAGCATACTGCAAGACCTGTACGGTCAGATGCATAGTATGCATCTTTTACTGCTTCCAAACATTCTGCTAATGCAGTTTCTTCGGAGCAAATTTGGCCATTTGGTAATGAGTCACCAGGGCGAACAACAGTTTTTATAGCGGAACTCCCAAGGATCCATGCCTACCAATGCTGCTAATTCATCAATGTTTTGTTCTTGACCAAAGATAGTTTGTGTTACGCCAAACCCACGGAATGCACCACCAGGAACAGTATTTGTATAAACACATACACCATCAAAGGCAAAATTATCAAAGTGATAAGGGCCACAAGAATGAGTACCAGCACGTTGAAGTACAGGACCACCTAAAGATGCATACGCGCCACAATTAGAAACGATATTTACCTTACTTGCTACCAAATTACCTTCTGCATCACAAGCTGTTGTAATATCCATTTCCATCGCATGACGTTTAGTGTGAATATTAAGACTTTCTTGACGGGAGAATAGAACCTTAGTTGGTTTACCTGTGAGCCAAGCTACGAGAGAAGCATGATGTTGTACAGTCATATCCTCTTTACCACCAAATCCGCCACCTACGAGCATGCTATGAACCTTTTACAGATTCATTTGGAATGCCAAGCATACGAGACACTTCATGACGATCATCATAAACATTTTGGCTACCTGAATGTAGATGAATTACATCGCCTTCACGATATGCCACAGCACATTCAGGCTCCATGAACGCATGATCGGTTTGAGGTGTGGAATAATGATTTGTAACTACAAAAGCAGCCTCTGCAATAGCCTTATCTACATCGCCACGAGATAATGTTTGACGAGTCAATACATTTCCATTTGGATGTAATTGAGGCGCATCTGGTTTCAATGCTTCTAATGGGTCTACTACAGGCTCTAACTCTGTATAATCAACTTCAACAAGAGCAAGAACTTCGTCCAAATATTTTCTTTTCTGTAGTTGCTACTAGTGCAATTGCATCGCCTACATAACGAGTGGTATCGCCTTCTGCGATGAGCACATCCCAATCCGGTACTAAATGACCAGTTTTATTAAATGGAACATCTTTTGCAGTTAAAGCCGTTACACATTTAGGATGTGCAAGTGCTTTAGACACATCAACGCGATCAACTCTAGCGCGTGGATATTTAGAGCGCAATGCTTTGGCATAAATCATGCCGTCCATATAGATATCATCAGAGTATTGTCCAGTACCTAATGCTTTTTCCTCAGCATCTACACGATGTAAACGAGCACCTACATTACCATTTGTATCCTTTTCTGGAACTGGTAAGTTCTCACGGAACATTTTTGCTGCTAGCATAATGCCCTCTTCGATTTTTCACATAGCCTGTACAACGACAAATGTTGCCTAATATCGCTTTTTTAACATCGTCAGGTGTAGGATTATTATTTTCGTCAATTAACGCTTTTGCACTAATAATCATACCAGGGATACAGAAGCCACACTGCACTGCTCCGCATTCACCAAAAGCATAAGTGTATACCGCTTTTTCCCGCTCTGATAGGCCCTCAATCGTTACAACTGATTTACCATCCAATTGGGATAGTTTGCTTACACAAGCCTTTGCTTTTTTTCCGTCTATAATTACTGTACACGTACCACATGCACCAGCACTACAACCTTCTTTAGTGCCCGTCAATTTCAAATCAGCTCTCAAGAAATCAATTAAACGTTGATCCTCTTGAACCTCATGTTGGGTGCCATTCACTTGAAAGCGGTACATATATAGCCCTCCTCTCATTAAGGAATACATTCACCAAGATATGATTCTGTTAAGGATCCATCTTGTACCACATGGTGACCTCTAAGGATAACATCTCGAACCTTGCCAGTTACAGATATCCCCTCATAAGGTATATAGTCAGCCTTTGTATGGGCGGACTCTTTTGGAAAGAACGTGTTCTACGCTCTTATCAACAATTGTAATATCCCCATCGCTACCTACAGCTAATGTCCCCTTTCTTGGGATACATGCCATATAGTTTTGCGGGTTTTCACTAACTAATTTCATAAAATCTACGGCACTCATATTGCATTGGTTTACCAATACATCATAAGCGACGATACCCCGCTCCTCAGCGCCTGGAATGCCGCCTGGAATACGGGTAAAGTCATGACGACTTTTTAGTTTTTGACTCTCAAAATTGAAGCTACAGTGATCGGAGCCAATAGTTTGGAATGTTCCATTTACTAAGGCTTCCTTTAATGTCATTTGATCTACTTTAGTTCTAAGAGGTGGACTCATCACATATTTAGCGCCTTCATAATTTGGCAAGCTATATCGTGATTCATCAAGCACCAAATATTGTGGACATGTTTCACAAGTCACAGTATGACCTAATGAGCGTTCTCTAAGGATTTCTTCTACCCCTTCTTTAGAACTTACATGCACAACATGTACTGGATACTCTAGAGAAGCGCCGATTGTACTAAATCGTTTAATTGATTCGGATTCAATCATAGCTGGTCTCGTAAGTGGATGATTACTTATATCTAATTCACCGCGCTTACGCTTACTCAGCTACGAGTGCATCGATGAGATCACCATTTTCACAGTGAGCTCCTACAAGTGCGCCTGTTGGTTTAATAGCTTCAATAGCGTCATAAATTTCTCGATCTGTTAAACGGAAGCCATAAGCTAAATATACCTTAAAGGATGATACACCAGCTTCAACCACTTTTGGGATTTCACTGGCCACAGTATCATTCATTTCTACAAGTTCCATATGGAATTTGTAGTCACAGGAGCAATGCCCTGCGGCACGCTCCTTATGAACCTCTAAACCTTTACAAAGGGAGCCTTCCTCAGGAGAAGCAAAATTGATAATTGAAGTAGTCCCGCCAAGGATAGCAGCCTTTGTGCCACTATCAAAATCATCCGCAGTAGATGCTAAGGCATTAGTCATCTGGAAGTGTGTATGAGGATCTATAAATCCTGGGAATACATAGCAACCTTTTGCATTAATAACTTTAGCCCCTTCTGGAACAGAAAGGTGTTCATCAATGGCGACAATTTTGTCGCCATCGATAAATAAATCTCCGGTAAGGATTCGATCAGTTAAGACCAAGTCCCCTTGTTGTATGATAATCATGATACATAGTACACATGCTCTTTACAGAAGGCATGTACGACTCCTTTCAATTCTTCAGGTAATGCATCAATGTCACATACGGCTTCTTCACCTTTAAAGCGATAACCACAGCTAGTGCCTTTGATGTAGAAACCATCATTTGTACTATCTGCTAAAGCTTCAGCATTGTGGAAGAATGTAATGCGATCCTTGTATGGTTGACAAGGTTCTACGCAATGACATGCACAGTTACCACACTCATTACAGCTTTGATCAACATGGATGATCAATTTAGCATCATTTACAGTAACGACTTCATTACATCTATTAGGACATACGCGAACGCAAGAACCACACACTACGCGGCAGTGGTAGTCAGAACTACGTGTACCTGGGAAGGATGGCATTGCTTCACGTTTTTTCTTCATTGCATCGCTTTTTTTGAATAATTTGTTCTCAGCGATATCTTTAGCAAGTTCAGCGATAAGTTCTTTATGAACTTTCAATGCAGCATTGTAATCAGTAGATTCTACTTCGTCTGCTAAGCCTTTGAAAGTATTGTAACCTTCGCCTTGCAGAAGAATTGTACATACTGTTACAGGCCAGATACCACAATCAAAGATAGCTTTGATATTTTGTTTTACAGCACCACCGCTGTAAGATATTGGTAAACGTTCACCAAATTGAGCACTTAGGAGCTCAGCTACACCAATTGTTACAGGTAACAAGGATTTACCAGACATGTACATTTGCTCACCTGGCAATTCATTATTGTGAATTTGTACAGGGAATGTATTTGTCAATTTAACGCCAAAAAGCTTGTTATGTTTTTCACCAAGAGCGATAAGACGTTCTAACATTGGAACAGCTTTATCGAATTGAAGGTCAACTTCAAACTGATGATCTTCAAAGTCAATGTATTCAAAGCCAGCGTTATCCAATAATTCTCTAATGCGTTTTGGACCTAATAATGTAGGATTGCATTTCAAGTATAAGTGAAGACCTTTTTCACTGATTAGGTAAGAACAAATGGATTCTATTTCTTCAGCTGGGCAACCGTGCATTGTAGACAATGTGATTGCTTGGCAAAGATCATCACTAATAGAGTTGATGAAATCAGCATCGATATGTTCAAATTCATCTACATGGTCAAGACACCATTGTTTGCATTCATCCCACATAGGAGATTGAGATGCGCTGCGCATCGTATTGATGAATTTATCAACCATTGGGCTCTTAATACCAGCTAAATTGTAGCCAACACTCATGATAAATAAGAAGCCATCTGGATCGCCTAATCCTAATTCTTTAGAGATTAATTTCAATGCGAACCAAGCTTTGATGTATTCATCAGCAGCTTTATCACAGCTATATTCAGAAGACCACTCTACGTTGTATGCTTCGTCTACAGAGTAGATACAAGGTCTAGGAACACCTAATTCTTCACCGTACATAATTTGTACAGTTTTCAATTCGATGCAACGAGCACCAGCTACATAAGAAGCCACAATGTTTTGTGCCAACTGTGTATTAGGGCCAGCTGCTGGACCTACAGGATTTTCAATGGATTTACCAAAGATGGATAAGCGTTGATCATGATTCGTACGATGAATTTTATTTACATTGTAAATACGATTGTACATCTTGTACTCAGTCATAATGTGGTTCATCAAATTTCCGAAACTTACCGGATACATAATGTCACTCATAATGTCACACTCCTTTAAAGCACTTGCGTTATGGGTTTAGTCGTTTCCATAAACCTTTAGATGTTGCTAAAACTTCATTCATCACTTCAGCTTTATCAATGCCTTGTAACTTACGATCGATCATACGTGGTACACCATCACTAATAGTTGTTACCACATACATACCATTAGCACCGAATAATAAGTGACCATTGATGTTATTTTCATCAAGTGGCGTTGGTGCTGCGTAATCAAGAACAATTACGTCAGCTGCGGCACCTTTTTTAAGGATGCCTACTGTAGTATCGAAGAATTCATTAGCCATTTTACGGTTGTTTTCAAATAGCATATGAGGAACTTCGCCCCAGCCTACATATGGTTTATGTTGCTCATGTTTTACAAGGCAATTTGCTACTTTATAAGATTCGAGCATATCATTTGTATAACCATCTGTACCTAGACCAACTGTGATACCTGCACCTAATAGTTTCAAGATATCTGTTGTGCCTACTGCATTACCCATGTTACTTTCTGGATTATGTACAACCTTGGCTTGAGATTCTTTCAATAATTCCACATCTTGATCAGTTACATGTACGCAGTGACCAGCGATGCTCTTAGGACCTAAAATGCCTGCCTTCAACAAGGCGTCTCACAGGTGTCATGCCATATTTTTCTTTACTATCTGCCACATCTTCAGGGCCTTCAGCAACATGAACGTGATAACCTAACTTGTCTTCATTGTGTGATTTCACATAATCTAATGTGTCCGGGCTTAGTGTGAAGGATGCATGTAAGCCCATCATAGCAGCGAGTCTAGATGGATCTTTTTTCGCTTCTTTACCAAAACGTACGTTTTCTGCAACAGCTGCTTTCATTTGATCTACGCCGTTACGATCAGATACTTCATAGCATAGGCAAGAGCGAACACCAAACTGTTTAGCCACATCAGCAATTACAGATAAGCTGTTAGGAACTTCACCATAACTTGCATGGTGGTCAAAAATAGTAGTTACACCATTTTCGATACAACCTAAATACGTAAGTAATGCACTTGCTTTTACATCAGGAGCCGTCAATTTATTATCTAAGTAGAACCAAAGTCCTTCCAAGATTTCACCGAAGTTAGTCGGTGCTGGACCTGGCAACGATAAGCCTCGTGCAAGAGCGGAATAAATATGGTGATGTGCATTGATAAAGCCTGGCATAATCAAACCGCCATGAGCATCAATAATTTCTGCATTTACATACGTTTTACATAATTCATCATATGTACCAATATCAACAATTTGAGTCCCGTCAATAGCAACAGCACCATCATAAATGATAGGTCTATCCGTATCGCGAGTAATTACAGTACCTTTTCCTAATATAATCATATGTAGGGCACCTCCCCAACGAGTCGTTGGATGCATACTTATAAATCTATATATTATTATAATACGATACGCGTGCCTGTTTTTCCTGCTATACCATCCTTAGATTTCTCTAATAATGTGATAATCGCAACACGGCCTTTTTTTGAGATTCCGCAAAAGCAACAGCTGCTTCTACCTTAGGTTTCATAGAGCCTTCGCAAATTCGCCTGCTGCTGCATATTTTTTCGCATGTGCAACGGTTATTTCATCTAGCCATTTTTCATTTTCTTTACCAAAATTAATGGCAACCTTTTTCAACAGCTGTTAATATAACGAGTACATCTGCATCAATTTCTTGGGCCAACAGACTACTAGTCCAGTCTTTGTCAATAACAGCAGCTGCACCATGAAGTTCATTGCCTTCTTTAGTTACTGGGATACCTCCCCCGCCACAAGCAACAATCAATTGTTTACCTACTAAGCCTTTAATTGCTTTATTTCGATAATTTCCTGAGGTGCAGGAGATGCTACTACACGACGATAGCCACGACCTGAGTCTTCTTTTACAACGTAATCGTAATTTCTTTTCTGCATATTCAGCTTCTTCTTTAGTCATAAAGTGACCGATTGGTTTTGTAGGATTTTGGAATCCAGGGTCATTTTTGGTCAACTAAGTACTTGCGTAACCATTGTCATAGTTGGCAAGTGTTCAATACCACGATTCAACAACTCTTCGTGAAGGGCATTTTGCAAGTCATACCCAATATATGCTTGGCTCATGGCCACACATACGGACAGTGGTGTGTTTGGTTGTCCTTCTTTTTCTCGTGTCAACGCTGCCATCGCATTGTTGATCATACCAATTTGAGGGCCATTGCCATGTGTTACCACTACGTCGCAATCAGCTTCAACTAAATCAACGATAGTTTTAGCTGTACTTTTTACTGCAATTTTTTGTTCTGGAAGGGAATTACCTAATGCATTCCCGCCTAACGCTACTACAACTCTTCTTTTCTCATGTTATTCCTCATAACAAACTACATATAATTAAGAATAAAAAGGGGCCATCAATACGGATGGCCCCTAAAGTTTACTTTACGGTTGAACGCGTTCAGTTCCCTTCCGTTCTAATTCTTTTAAAGTTTCTACAGGATTTCTTAAATTTGCTTAAGAAAATCATAGCTGCAATAACATATGGTTTGTAGCTTGCTTCTTTATAAAGAGGTATGCGGTAGCGATCGAATACTGTTGCGTCTACTTCGCCTTCTTCACAACTTACACCTGTAATATCTGCTGGCAAGCAATGTAAGTAAAGAGCTTTACCGTCCTTTGTGAGACTCATCATCTCTTCCGTACAAGCCCAATCTTTATGTTTACCATTTTCTTCAAGAAGAACTTTTTCTAATGCTTTAATACCTTCATGGTCATTTTCGCCATACAATTTTGTACGTTTTTCCATCGCACCAAATGGAGCCCAGCTCTTAGGATATACGATGTCTGCATCTTTGAAAGCATCCTTCATGTCGTTAGTTCTACGGAAGGAACCGCCGCTTTAGCTTCAGCTTGTTTCTTAGCAATTTCTTCAACTTCTGGCATTACTTCATAGCCTTCAGGATGTGCTAATACAACTTCCATACCAAGACGAGTGAATAAACCAATAGCACCTTGAGGTACGGATAAAGGTTTACCATAAGATGGGGAGTAAGCCCAAGTCATAGCAATTCTTTTTGCCTTTAAGATTTTCAACACCGCCGAACTCTTTGATGATATGAGCTGTATCAGCCATGATTTGTGTAGGATGGTCGATATCACATTGTAGGTTTACAAGTGTAGGGCGTTGTTCTAATACGCCATCTTCATGACCTTCTTTAACTGCATCGGATACTTCATGCATGTAAGCATTACCTTTACCAATGTACATGTCATCGCGAATACCGATAACATCTGCCATAAAGGAAATCATGTTAGCTGTTTCACGAACTGTTTCGCCGTGAGCGATTTGAGATTTGCCTTCATCTAAGTCTTGAACTTCTAAACCTAGAAGGTTACAAGCGGAGGCAAAGGAGAAGCGAGTTCTTGTAGAGTTATCACGGAATAAAGAAATGCCAAGGCCACTGTCGAATACTTTAGTGGAGATATTGCGTTCTCTAAGAGCACGTAATGCATCTGCTACAGCCCAAACACCTTGCAATTCGTCATCAGATTTTTCCCAAGTAAGGAAGAAATCTTCGCCGTACATTTTACTAACGTCTAAGTTTTGTAAAGTTTCAATACTTTTATTGAAGTCTGTCATCTATAAGTCCTCTCTTTCAATTCCCTAAAGGGCTACTTAGGATCTAACTTTATACGATACCTCATCCAATAGTGAGGTATCGTATTAAATTTGTAGTTATGAACGATGTTCTAGTGATTTCCGTTTTAAAGAGATCTAATCCAATATATGTGATATTAGTCTTTGCAGTATACGGATGGTAATAATGCATATACAGCAGCACATGTTACAAGATCTTGTTTCCATGTAATTTCGTTAGGAGCATGTGCTTGTGCTTCTGCACCAGGACCGAAGCCAATGCAAGGGATGCCATTACGGCCCATGATGGAAACACCATTTGTGGAGAATGTCCATTTATCAGTCAATGGGCGAGCTTTACGCATTTCAACTGTATCTTCTGCACCGATACGTTCATTGCCATACAAGCTAGTGTATGCTTCTTCCAAAGCTTCTGTTACTTTGTGATCTTTAGGAATTACCCAAGTTGGGAAGTAACATTCGATTGGATAAGTTAAACCAGTCCAAGATGGACGAGCATATTCGTACATAGATACTTTCGCACCATATTCTTTAACATGTGGTAATGCTTCGATTTCTGCCAAGCAACTTTGCCAAGTTTCACCAGCAGTCATACGACGGTCCAAGGAAATAGCGCAGGAGTCAGCTACTGCACAACGGCTTGGGGAGAAGTGTAGAAGATTTGGGAAGCAGTTACAGTACCGCGACCTAAGAAGCGAGCTTCTTCGTAGTGGTCAGGGTTGAATTTAGGGTCAAGCATTTTTACAAGACCTTTAATTGCTGTGCTTTCATCAGCAGAGTTAGCATTCAATTCACGGATGTCTTGAAGAATATCTGCCATTTTATAAATTGCGTTGTCACCGCGTTCAGGAGCAGAACCATGGCAAGATACGCCTTGTACATCTACGCGGATTTCCATACGACCACGTTGGCCACGGTAGATACCGCCATCAGTTGGCTCAGTGGATACTACGAATTCAGGACGAATATTACGTTCTTTAATCATGTATTCCCAGCAAAGACCATCGCAGTCTTCTTCTTGAACTGTACCTACAACAAGTACGCGATATTTATCGTTAAGAAGGCCTAAATCTTTCATGATTTTAGCGCCGTATACAGCGGATACAATACCACCCAATTGGTCAGATACGCCACGGCCACCAATTTTAGTTTCGTCTTCGAAACCATCATAAGGATCAAAATTCCAGTTGTCACGGTTGCCGATACCTACTGTATCAATATGAGCATCGAAAGCGATAAGAGTTTTACCAGAACCCATGTAACCAAGAATGTTACCCATTGGGTCTACTTCAACTTCGTCGAAGCCAAGGTCTTTCATTTCTTTTTCAATGCGTTGAACGTGCTCTTTTTCTTCAGAACTTTCACCAGGGAAAGCTACGATTTCACGTAAAAATTTTGTCATCGCTGGGCCATAAGTTGCTGCTGCTTGTTTAATTGCTTGTAAATCCATAATTAATGCCTCCTAACGATCTTCACCGTACCACATAATGTTTTTATATCTTTCAGGGTCCGTATCACCTTCAGTGGAGAAGCAGAGAACCTTTGAAGACGCATCTAATTCTAACTCTTTGCGTAAGTCTTCATATTCCGGCATTGTCATAATTGCCATTACAAGACCTAGTGGAACTGCACCAGACTCACCTGTTGTGATTGGAGTATCGCCTTTAATCGGTGCACCACCAACGCGCATACCAAGTCTTGCTACCCAGTCAGGAGCAGATACGAATACATCTGCATGGTTTCTTAAAATATCCCAAGAAACTGTATTTGGTTCACCACATGCTAAGCCTGCCATGATTGTTTCTAAATCACCCTCAACGATACGAGGATTACCATCATCAGCTACAGCCGCCTTTGTATAAGCAAGCTGCTGCTTCAGCTTCTACAACCACTAATTTAGGTTTCTTAGTTGCATTGCTGTATAAATTAGTGAAGTAACCTACTACAGAACCAGCAAGGGAACCTACACCAGCTTGTACGAATACATGAGTTGGAACTTTGCAGTTTTCAGCTTCTAATTGATTTGCCGTTTCCATAGCCATTGTGCCATAGCCTTGCATGATCCAGTTTGGAATTTCTTCGTAACCTTCCCATGCTGTATCTTGAACTACAACACCATTTGGAACTTCTTTAGATTTTTTAGTTGCTAAGCGTACACATTCATCGTAGTTGAAGTCTTCGATTGTTACTGTAGCGCCTTCATTTTCGATTTGTTTTCTGCGGTATTCTGTAGAGCCTTTTGGCATGAACACTACAGATTTTTGACCTAATTTATTTGCAGCCCAGGCTACGCCGCGACCGTGGTTACCATCAGTTGCAGTGAAGAATGTAGCTTGGCCGAATTCTTCTTTTAATTTTGGAGAAGTTAATACATCATATGGTACATCCTCAACAGCTTTACCAGTTTGTTGCGCCACATATTTTGCCATCGCATAGGAGCCGCCTAATACCTTAAATGCATTAAGGCCAAATCGGTAAGATTCATCTTTTACAAAGAGAGAATTAACACCGATATAATCTGCTAATTTTTCTAGCGATACTAGTGGAGTTACACTATATTGTGGAAAACTTTCATGAAACGCTTTAGCTTTCTTAATTTCTCTAACATCCATAACCGACAAAAACTTGTCACTTGATGGTGCCATCGTATTACGTTTCCACTGAATTCGGTCCATATTTGCCTCCTAGAATTCTTCCTTTACAGTATTTAAATCACTATAAAGAGTAAACTTAGAAATATTGAAATACTCTGCTATCTTCTCAGAAGACTTCGAGATAAGAAAAGCCCCTTTTTCATTTAAGTAGGTAATTGCTTTTAGTCGCTCTACTTTATTCATGAGTGGGCCAGGTTTGCCAACTAACCGTTCTGCTTCTAGTAGTAAATCATCTAATAGTTCCGATACACTTGTAGTAATTTTTTCAACAGTGCCAGTCTCAGCTTGACCTATCCCTATAAGACTTTCAAGTGATCGATGCATCATAACAAACTCTGTAATATCCTGATTAATTCCTAATAGGTATGCAATATTGCCATTATCATCACGGATATACATAGTAGATGATTTTAATATTCGACCATCCTTAGTTTTTGTTAGATACCCAAATCTACCTTCACTACCATCATCATAGTTGAGTACATCTAAAACCACATGTGATGGACCATCACCAACATGACGATTCGTTATCGTACCATTTTCTATATATACAAGTGATGTATCGAGATCTCCTTGTAAGTCATGTATTAGTACTTCACAAGATGGTCCGAATTGTATGGCCAATCCATGGGCTATTACTTTTAGCCGTTCCAATGTACTCATTGAGATAACCTCCCTCTCATCGGTATCGGTTAACTTTATGGTCTAAATAACTTCAGTCCGCTTATATAGTCAGCATTATGAGAACAATTCTAACTATTTTTGTATCAACCTAAATTTTTTGTTAGGTTTTTTAACTAAATTATAGGTCTATGTATACAAAAATGCAATGCTATTATGCATTAAAGTTATTTATAAACATTCAAACATATACATCCATTGTTATAAACATATACATTCCCTGTGATTCCCATCATATAAACCGGCTGTTATAAAAATTTTTAATGACATTTGTGCTATCACATCTATATAATTAAATCTATTCAAACTCTATAAAAATCAATGTATATCTATATTTTTATATGTATTAATTCAATCTGCTATATCATTATGCATATATATATTTTTTATAAATACTGCCTACATTCATAACTACCAAAGAGTTACGTCTATATACATAGTAAGTGTATATAATTTTCTTATTGCATACAAAAAAGGCTGTAATAACGACATATCATTATTACAGCCTTTATATACTGTTATCTGTTAGGATTTATGTTAATGGGTAAGAGTAAACTATGCGTTTGCTAATGTTTTACCTAATTCTTGGCATTGAGCTTTACCATCATCATCAGGTTCACCCAAAAGTGCTACGCCATCAGCCACTAATTCGCCACCAGCGTCTTTAATTCGAGTGCCCCAGTCTTCCAACCAAGTACCACCCCAACCATAGGAGCCAAAGATCGCTACTTTTTTACCACCCAATTTAGCTTCTAGTTCAGTGTAGAATGGTTCAAATTCGCCTTCTTCTAATTGTTCTGCACCCATATCAGCACAGCCAAGAGCTAGTTTTTCGTAAGCTGCTGCGTCATCTACGGATACTTCAGAAACAGATTTCACTTCAACTTCTTGACCTGCAGCTTTAATACCTTCAGCTACTTCATAAGCCATTTGTTCTGTGTTACCTGTACCGGACCAAAAAATTACACCAATCATCTTGTACCTCCTAGGCCGTTCTTGCGACCAATGAACTAAATGTTTTTCCCAACATCAATTGAGTTTGACAAAAATTACGACATGCTTTGTAACATAAGAAAGAGCGCTTTGCGTTTACCACATCATGATAAACTTTCCACTCCCCACACATACGGTATCCACTGCCACGAAGAGAAATAAAATATTTCACATCCTTTAATGGGTAACCTAGAAAAATGCCGATTTCATGTGGAAACTCAATGCTCACTTCCATACGATATCTAAGGTGTTCGAGCATCTCCATAATGCTCATTCGATCATGATAACCGTAAGCTTTCAAAAATGTCATAACCGCAGGTTGCCGTACATAGTCTCGTAATTGCTTCTCACGGAATACCAATAACAGTCTACGCGCTTTACAGCGACATAATTCAAAGAAGAACAATCCTTTTTCATTGAACTCTTTATTATATTCTGTCAATACAAATTGGATTTGTTCATTCATGTCCCGTGGAATAGAAACCAAATTCGATAGCTTAATACCTCGAATTGCCGGTGCACAATGATATCCAATGATATGGTCAATTGAATTCATCATAATAGTACCTGCCTGTTGCACATCGTTAGAATCCTCTCTAATGAGAATAATTCCTATATGCCCATAGTACTCTTGATGAGAAAAATTGTCAAGAATAATTGATATATATTTTCAATAATTATTTATTTTTTTACTGTTAGCAAAGTCTTAACTTTAGGGAATATTGCAGCATCATTATCTTCATCTATAGCTATAAAGCGTGCATTCGGACCAGTATATTTATCATCAAAAAGGCTAATATGTAAAACTTCATTATAAGAATTATTATTAGCTACGCTTTTATATTTTAATGTACCCTCATAGGCATTACCTTGTTTTACTAATGGTTTTACCACTGTAAAAGTACCAAGAATTGGACTATCCCCCTTATTAATAGCAGAAGCAAGTGCACCTAGTGAAGATGGATCTGCATTGACATGCTTAGTTTCACTCATGCGACCAGATAATTGCTTACCTAATGCTACATCACCATATACAGCATAGTTCATTTCATTTTCGTTTTTAATATTCAATGTATATACATTAGCAGAGGTAGCACCCGCTTCTATAAGCACAGATTTAATATCTTTTTTTGCATTGCCTGCAAAAAGTGCTTTAGGATTATTTTGATACATTGTAACACCTTCAGGTAATTTAACACCTTGATATGTTACAGTTTGACTTTTATTCAAAACGGACTTAATGTTTGCTGCAGAACCTATTGCTGGAACAGATACTAATACAGCAGCTGCAGTAGCAAGTAATACTAATTTTTTCATATGTCTCCTCTAGTGAAATGTTAATGTCACAAACGCTCAACATTATAGTAACAACACAGTAGTAAAGAACCGCCCTTAGTGGAGCGGTTCTTTATCATTATCTTAGCAATGTATATGCCTGACTAAATTATTTTTTTTGTGCCTTAGCCCAGCTATCGCGTAAACCAACAATACGGTTCATTACGATATGATCTGGTGTGCTGTCTTTATCAGTTACAAAGTAACCTTGGCGCAAGAATTGGAAATGGTCTCCTGGTACAGTATTAGCAAGATATGCTTCCCCTTTACTATGGAATACTTGTAAGGAGTCATGGTTGAAATCGCCCAAGAAGTCTTTACCATCCGAATCTTCTTTAAGTAAATAATCATATAAGCGAGATTCAATATCTACTGCAGTAGATGCTTCAACCCAGTGCAATGTCCCTTTTACCTTACGAGTACAACCGCTGCCGCTCTTAGTTTCTGGATCATATGTACAGTGTATTTCTGTAATATTGCCATTTTCGTCTTTGATAACGTCAGTACATGTAATGAAATATGCACCTTTTAAGCGTACTTCTTTACCTGGTGCCAAACGGAAGAATTTCTTAACTGGTTCTTCCATAAAATCATTGCGTTCGATGTAGATTTCACGACCAAATACAACTTCACGGTTACCAAGTTCTTCATTTTCAGGATTGTTTTCAACTGTTCAAAGTTCTGTTTGACCTTCTGGATAGTTTGTAATGACAACTTTCACAGGATCAATAACTACCATAGGGCGTGTGGCTTTGAGTTTCAAATCTTCACGGATACAGAACTCAAGCAAGGCAATATCAACAACGCTATCAGCTTTAGCGACGCCAATGCGATCGCAGAAATCACGAATTGCTTCTGGAGTGTAACCACGACGACGCAAGCCAGAAATAGTAGGCATACGCGGATCATCCCAACCAGCTACAAGGCCAGCTTCAACAAGAGCGCGCAATTTACGTTTAGACATAACCATCTTAGTTACATTTAAGCGAGCAAACTCAATTTGTTGTGGAATTTCAGTGTCGTCCCAGTCCTCTAATACCCAATCATATAATGGGCGATGAACTTCAAACTCTAATGTACAGATAGAATGTGTAATACGTTCAATAGCATCTTCAATAGGATGAGCAAAGTCATACATAGGGTAAATTTTCCACTCATTACCCGTATTATGATGCTCAGCTTTTACAATACGATAAATAACAGGGTCACGCATAACGATATTAGGATGTGCCATGTCAATTTTTGCACGCAATACCTTTTCACCATCATCATACTGACCGTCTTTCATCTCTTCAAAGAGTTTCAAGTTTTCTTCTACGCTACGATCACGGTAAGGGCTATTGATACCAGGTGTAGAGAAATCGCCACGGGTTTGTTTGATTTCCTCTGCAGTTTGATCATCTACATAAGCCTTGCCAAGGGTAATTAATTTCTTAGCATACTCATACATTTGGTCAAAATAATCAGATGCATAACGTGGTTGTTCATTCCAATCAAATCCAAGCCATTTAACGTCTTCCATGATGGAGTTTACATATTCGACATCTTCTTTTACAGGATTTGTATCATCAAAGCGAAGATTTGTTAAGCCATTGTACTGTTTACCAATACCAAAGTTAAGGCAGATAGATTTAGCATGGCCAATGTGCAAGTAGCCATTTGGTTCTGGTGGAAAGCGAGTCAATACACGGCCACCGTATTTACCAGTTTCGTTATCTTTGTTGATAATAGCTTCAATAAAGTTAACAGATACAACTTCTTCAGGAGCTACATGTTTCTTTCAATGTCTTTATGTTCCAACGTTCTTACCTCCATAGGATAAATATTCTTTTATTTTACCATATTTTGCATAAAACCGCATATCTTTTGAGGTCTTGTGATATTAGTCGAAATCAGCTAAGTCTACACCAGTCTTTTTTAAGCTCTTCTAGCGCAGACTCTACATCCATTTGTGGTTTCTTATAGTTTACTTCTTCATTTACACAAGTCTTTAACGGTTTCTTCTGAACACCAGCAATAATATTGTCTGCTGTCAAAATAGACATATCATAACGAGTTCTATCTGTATAAGAACCAATATGTGGTACGATAAGACAGTTCTCAACATCCAATAATGGATGATCTGCTGGCAATGGCTCTGGATCAGTTACGTCAAGTGCTGCGTAATCGATTTCACCTGTTTTTAAGTGCATTAATAAGCGCATCCGTATCTACGATTGGACCACGCCCAACGTTAACAAATAGAGCAGTATTCTTCATTTTTTTGAAGAACGCTTCATCGCACATGTGATACGTTTCGTCTGTTAATGGAGCCATCACACATACTACATCACTAGTAGCTAACAAGTCATCTAATTCCATATACGTAGTTTTATGAATCTTGTCATCTATACGTTGATTACGATTATGATATACCACGGTCATACCGAAGGCACGAGCACGACGAGAAATAGATACACCGATAGCACCCATACCAATAATACCAAGGGTACGACGACTCAAATCAAAGCCTTTAATATTAGATGGTCTTTGAGCCCAACGTCCTTCTTTTACAAAATTAGCATTTTCCATAATACGACGACTAGCCGTGGCAATCAAGGTAAAAGCAAGCTCTGCTACGGTTTCATTGAGAACACCTGGTGTATTGCCATAAGGAATGCCTGCCGCCGTTAATTCATCAATTATTTACATTATCATAACCAACAGCAGCCTGAGCAATAACCTTTAAATTAGGTGTATTTTTTACAAGATCACCATCTACATCTAAAGGTCGAACACACCACAAACCATCCGCATCAACGAGCCATTCCTTTAATGTCTCCCGAGGCATTACTGTCTTTTCAGTCCATTGGCGCACTTCTACATGCTCTTTTAAATATGCAATCGCATCTTTACGGACTAAACCATTTACAACAACTAGAGGTTTTTTTTCCATATATATAAGTCCTCCAAAAACATCTTATAATACACGCACAAGAATTTCGCGTTAAAGTTAATATTATATATTTCTATTATATACTTATATTTTATACTAGAAAGCTACATTAATACAACAAAAAGGAGTAAGGCCTAGGCCTTACTCCTTTTAATTTAGCATTTTAATTTGAATTAGTTCAAATCTGCTGTACAGTTAGGACATTTAACTGCATCAATATGGATTTCTGTTTTACAGAATTGACATTCTTTAGTTGTAGGTGCTTCAGCAGCTTCTTCTTCTTTCGCGTTTTTCATCATTTTAGCTAATGCACGAACCATCAAGAATACAACAAACGCCAAAATCAAGAATTGAATCAAATCAGTAATAAATGTACCATATGGCAATACAGATCCAGCTGCACGAGCTGTAGCAATATCAGCACCAGCCATGAAGGCATCTTTAGAACCTGCACTCAATGGCAAGTACAAGTTGCTGAAATCAATACCACCTGTGAATAAGCTAATAAGAGGCATGAACAAGTTGCTTACAACAGAGTTAACCAACGCTGTGAAAGCAGCCCCAATAATCATACCAATAGCTAGGTCCATCATGTTCCCTTTGAAGGCAAAAGCTTTAAAATCGTTCAAAAAATCTTTCATTTCACTACTCCTAGATACACTTAATTGAGAATGCGTTAATAACTGTACTAATCATAAAGGAAAGATGAAGAGATGTCAAGAATTTTCGATGTAGTTTTTCGAATTTATTTAATATAGTTTTTCATAATTCTATCTATTATTGTAATAAACCAGCAATTATGCGTACTTTTCGCACCATATTGATATATACTTCTTCAAAAATTTTATTTGAAATACGTAAAAAATAGAGTCTAATCCTACATCGGTTAGAATCTATTAATTAGAAAAAATAATTTATAGTCCTATATATTATATATACTATTATATGTTTATACCTAAGGAAAGAGCTTTAGCCCGTTCTATAACTGAAATAAATGCCGGCGGTATCATTTCAGCCTCTAAGAATTGACTGATACGACGCCCTACAATTACTCCTTTATTAGCATAGAACCAAGAGAAGTAATAAATATGTAAATCATCTAATTTGCGATCTAAAATATTTGGCAGGCATCGTTGTACAATTTGGTTTTTCGTAATTCCTAGCTTAGCATAACCTCGTCGGGCCATATCCTTTGTCACCATTGGCCTAGCATCATCGATTATATCCTTGATAATAGCATCCATAATGGAACGTTTACGCAAGGATAATAAATGAGTAACAAAGTCCATTTCAAAACATATTTCATCTGTATAGAATATATTGCTATGGGCTTTTGCATATTTCCCTTCTACATCGCGATCATAGAGAGCTACAGTAGGGATGGCAAATCGATTAAACAGTTTTTGTAGTTTACTAATAGAAGACTCACCACGTGCATTGATAAGACATATGCCAAAGTAATCAAAATCTACACCTAATTTTTTCCCAAAGCCAGCAAAACTGCCATACTCTGTTTCACCCTCTACAAGAATGATACACCGTGCATAAAGTGCCTGTTTAGCCTCAGGGAAGTGCATGATCAAGTGCTTTTCTACTTCCTTAGGGAAATTAAAGGTCACTCCACAAGCAGCACAAACCATATTGTGCTCATCACGGTACAGACGAATGATATGACGATAGTCGTCAACTAGCGCATCCGTACTATGGGTAACAACAAAGAGTTGGCCTAAAAGACCATCAATGTTAAATACATCTCTTAGCAACGCCAGAAATTCTTCGTTTTCATTCGTTGCAATTTGGCGATAATAATTTAGCACGGCTCGTTGTAAGTACGGACTTAAATGTAACTCTGGCTCATCGACACTAATAAAAATAGGTAAATACTTACGACCTTTTTCATCATATACGAGAAGAGATTCTAAATTTGTGGTTGCACTATTAATCTTCATATAGATTTGCGCCAAAATCTTAAGGGCCACGGCCATAATTAAACGCACATTATCAGAAGAGTATTTCCGTTCCATTGCGGACGAAGTGGATAACACCTCTATGAGGTGTTGAATATTAAGCATACAATAAGGATCTAAATCCTTACGCAAACTGACGATTTCACGTTGTACATCATCGGTTACCATTTCCAATCTAGACACATAGTCTTCTAATAGCTTTCCTAGCTCTACATAAACTGAGGATGGAATAGTAAACAACTCTTGTTCAGAAGTATCTCGATGACACATATATAAAGCATGCCGAATCATAGATAGCGCCATAGGTTCAACACCTTTATCAGTCACGCTATATAGGCGCGGATATACCTCTTGTACCACTTGCTCTAATCGCAGTCGATAAGTTGGCCCCTCATTAGGGGTGAACATACTTTTATAATTTAATTCACCAAGAGAGAGTTCAAAATCTATGCGAATCGGTTTATGTACATCTGTAAAATCATGTTCATTAAAACCGTGACATTCCATTACAATTTCTAAGAGATCTAAGAAAAGTTAGACTTACCTACTGCATTTTCACCAACGAAATAATTAATATCATTGTGAAAGCTCAAGGTCACATCAGCCAAGTTGCGATAGTTTTCAATATGCATCCATTTTATATACATAGCCCCTCCTTCTGTAGCTACTTTCAAAACGAAAGAGCCCTAGTATATTTTTAATAACAACCCGATACATCATTATCTCAGATATTTTTCGCACCTATATGTAAAAAGGTGCCAATCACGAATGTGATCAGCACCCCCACTGTCATACAATCTGATATTGTATATATTCGACATTTATTTAATTTTATCCTCTATAACCTTGCCTTCACGCAAAGGACCACTTTGCTCTTTAAGGCGTGCTAGCATAACAGAGGACACAAACATGGCAATACCAGCCCCAACGGTTTCGATTGATAAGCTTTCACCAAAGAACAAGAATCCATAGAAGGAACTAATAAATACGCCAACGTATTGCAAGAATTGAGCCACTACAGCATTTGTGGTAACAAAGGCACCGGTCAAGAAGAACTGAGCCACCACGCTAATACCACCAATGGCTAAAATAATAAGCCAGTCTGTACCTTGTGGCATAACGAGTTTGTCAGTTGTAACAAGCCCTGCAATCATACCTGTAATCATAAAATACGCCATAATTTCGAAATTACTATGTTTACCTCGCTTAGATATAAGGCGAATCGTTGTATACGCAGCCGCAGATAAAGCAGCCCCTAAAATTGCCACCAAGGCATACCAAGTAAAGCCAGTAAAGCTAAATGGATTTACCATTACCATTACGGCTACAAAGATTAAAAGAAGCCATTTTCCCAGCCCCTTTAGGTACCCGTTCTTTAAGAAATAAGGCGCTAAATATCAATACAAATATACCTGATGTTTGAAATAAAATCGTTGCATCAGACAACTTTAAATGCACCAATGCAATAAAGTTACAAACCATGCCAAAGCCGCCGTATAAACCGCGCATTAGCAGATGTCCTCTATCCTCTTTAGAGAATCGGATGCCTTGGGTATACATAACGATGAGAACTGCTATGGTCCCAAATAAACCACGGAAAGAAGGCAATTTCCCCAGACGGAATATTAGAGCCTAGCATTTTTACAAACAAGTTCATCGTACTCAACAAATAGAGCCGACAACAGTGCATACATTAGGCCTTTTTTAGCCATACTACCTCCCTATACACTTCTACTATAATGTTACTACATAGTTACTGTCCTGTATTATCTATATAAGCAATCTGATATACAGGAGATACAGAATTCACAAAGCCAAAATATATGCCGCCCTTCTAATGAAAGGCGGCATTGTATTATTTAGAAAATGTATCTACAAAATCCAAGAATTTCTTGTTTCATATTCTCTTTATCGATTGCTTTTGTGAAGCGCAACGGTTTAGATTGTAATGCTTCTAATTGTTTAGGGAACGCTACACCCTGTTACAGCAGAGATATTATCTAAGCTTTCATACGGTGTGTATCACCCACTTTGATATCTAAAGCCTCGCAAATGGCTGTAGGGAATTTAAATGGATGTGCAGTAGATGCAATAACTGTATGGCGTGCACCATCTTCAGGATGTTTTTCCAATTCCTTCATGTACGCACCCATAGCAACCGCCGTATGAGGGTCCATTACATAACCATAGGAATTGTATACTTGTTGAATGATCGCTTTTGTTTCTTCATCACTAACATAGGCACCAGCGAAATTAGCTTTAACGCGTTTGAACTCTTCTTCGTTAACAGTTAATTTGCCAGTAGACTTAAGATCTTTCATCCATCCTGCTGTACGTTCGCTATCTTCACCAGAAATATAGTACAAGAAGCGTTCAAAGTTAGAGGATTCAAGAATATCCATTGACGGAGAAATTGTCGTATAGAATGGGCGGTTCATATCGTATGTACCATTTTCAAAGAAATCAGTAAGTACGTTATTTTGATTAGATGCACAAACCAATTTGCCAATAGGAATACCCATTTTTCTTAGCATAGTACGCAGCCAAGATATTACCGAAGTTACCTGTTGGAACAACTACGTTAAAAGCTTCGTCTTCATGGATAGCACCCTGTGCTACGAGCTCAGCATAGGCATTTACATAGTATACTACTTGAGGTGCTAAGCGGCCGATGTTAATGGAGTTCGCACTAGAGAACATCACGCCTTTTTCCGCAACCTCTTCGGCTGTAGCTTTATCTACAAATAAACGTTTCAAGAATTGTTGAGCATCGTCGAAATTGCCGTGAATAGCAGTTACATTAACGTTCTCCCCTTCTTGCTTTTGCATTTGCTCAGCTTGCATTGGGCTTACGCCATCTGTTGGGTAGAATACTTGGATATGTGTACCAGGCACATCTTTAAAGCCTTCAAGGCAGCTTTACCAGTATCACCAGATGTAGCAGTTAAGATAAGAACTTCTTTTTTCTCACCTTCTGCTTCTTTAGCAGCTACTAAAAGGTAAGGGAATAAAGACAACGCCATATCCTTGAAAGCTTGTGTACGGCCATGGAATAGTTCCAATACAGAAACCTTTTCCAATAAAGGAGTGTAATGGTGCAATATCACGGGTGCTGAAGTTAGCATCACAATAGGCAGAGTTGATCATTTCATTTAAATGAGCCTCAGAGAAGCATGGGAACAACTTAGCTAATACAACAGCTGCTACCTCTTGATAGTTTTTATCTTTCACATCATTGTAAGTTAAGCAGTTTGTAGGAAATAAAGATGGTACATATAGACCACCATCCTCTGCTAAGCCGTGCAACAATGCATATGTTTCATTTACCGCAACGGTACCGCGGGTGCTAGTATAATTCATTGAATACCTCATTTATAACTACAATGTATTTTTTCGAGTCTAATAGAATTATTATAGCATAAAAGCGCCCCTAAAAGGGGCGCTTCTATAGAGTTTATAAGGTATTTTCACTCAAATTATATGCTGCTAACAAAACTGAGCATCACAAACCATATAAATCATGCATAAACTAGCTATGCGGATTATAATTCGCCTTCTGCAATAGCATCCAATGTATCAAGGGATGGAATGAAGAATAGCATGCCTGTAATAGGTTTAGAATAATCAAGCAATTTATCATTTTGCGTAAACATATTGGTAAGCATTGTTTTAGTTACATTCCAGTAACGAGCATAACCAATAAAGTATGTACCACGTACACCTTGACCAGGTTGAGCAAATGCCACATTCATACGCACGATTTTATGTTCTTTATCATCGCGATTATCTTGAGCCACTACATTATGAGCTGCTGGATCTTTTTCATCATCTTCTAACTCAATATCGCTGAATTTACGACGGCCAATGAACTTTTCTTGCATTTCTGTAGGAAGAGCACGCCACGCATCAAGATCGTGTTCATATTTTTGAGCAAATGCATAAGAGCCATTAGTGAATTCAGGATCTTCATCACCAATAACGCCCCACTCTACAGCTTCTTGACCAACAGGGTTTTCAGTACCATCTACGAAATCAATGATGGCGCGACCTTGTTCATAATGGAAGCCATGAGTTTCATCTACTACAGATGTAATAGGACGTAAGAACTCCATAATTTGATCCACTACAGTATATGTAACGGACTCATCATTGGAACGTACATGCAAGAATAAATCAGCTGCTACAGCTGGTACGTCTTGTTTATCACCTTTAATACCTTGGAAGTCTTCTAACTCTTTTGGTACAGGTGCATTAGGGAATAAATAATCCCATGCTTTACGGCTGAATCCAAAAGGCAATGCCCAAACCTTCACCATTTGCACGAATACTTACAGAACGTTTAATTGCTTGAATACGATCTGCCATATCTTGAATCACTTCTAGCTCTGCATCACGATCTTTACGATTTAATAACAATGTTGTGAAGTTGACACTTTGGCCAGCATCTTTATACACATCTTGTGTTCTAGAAATATCTACTGCCATTGTACCTCCTAATGAGAAAAATTCTTATATAGTAATCATAAGCTATTAAGTCCGTATTGTCTATAAGATGATAGCTCATAGCCATAAAGAGGATCCATATAAATAACTCTATCCAAAGAGTTTTTCACCAAATATGGCTAAGTATAAATCTGTAAGTTTTTTTAATTGTATAAGTGCATTTTCTACTTCTGTATTCATCTAACCCGCCTCTATACGAATAAAAATCAATCCAATAATTAATCCTGTTATCCTACAAACACAGTGTTTTATTCCATTTTATATTCTCTTATTTACCTATATTTCTACATATTTTTTAATAAAATGATGTCAAAATGATGTCATAAAATATATACATTATATGTGATGATCCATTTCTTCACCATATAGTCTTTCCATTCCTTGACGAGTTACAAGCCAATTTCTTACCAGATTTTCTAGCTTCATCTTCGGTAAATTGTTTATTTGCATATCTTCTTTAAGCAGCATTGCTTAATAGAATCAGCTGGTACATTCCATCTTTCACCAGCCTCTTGTGTAGTCATCACGTCATCTAGTTTCATTATAGTACTCCTAATATTACTAATAGATTATATACGGTTAATATAAAGGCAATAACAAGAAAAACCCGCACAGTAGTGCGGGTTTATTTTGGTGGACCACCAGGGGTTCGAACCCTGGACACCCTGATTAAGAGTCAGGTGCTCTGCCAGCTGAGCTAGTGGTCCATGACACGACTAATTATATGCCTCTTTTATAGGAATGTAAAGAATATTTATTACATTCCTATAAAACATATACATCAATATCGTCCTAGCCAATCCTTCATCGTATTACAAGCCTCTGTAGGGAGAATATCACTAGTTCCTACGCAGTCTTCACCACTATATAGTTGAAGTACACTATGAGTACGACTTACCTCTTTAATAATAATGTTTGTCACATCAGCCTTTGGCACATTAAATTGCAATCCATAACGTCCCTTGTAGGTAATGACAGCAGATTTTGTATCGTATTCTATATGGACTTGAAGCATCTTGCCACCAGGCCAACATTCTTCAATATTTTCCTTTGATCTTGGTTTTAGAAAATCAAAAAATCCCATACTACCCTCCAATGCGCCACATTGGACGTTCTGGTTGATCCATACCTACGCCATCATGACGTTCTTGCTTTCGCGTTGCAATGCACGTTCAATATGCATAGCTAAATCTTCCTCGGTCGCACCATTGCGCACAAGAGATACAAGATCAGCCTCATCATCACGCAACAAGCATAAACGCATTTGCCCATCCGATGTAAGACGAACGCGATTACATGTATCACAATAGCTATGAGACATAGAGAAAATGAATCCTACAGCCTTACCACTTGGTAGCGCTAAGTACGTAGCAGGGTCCAAAGCCATAAACAGAATGCACTTCTGTAAGCGGACCTCCACTAACACGTTCTAATTGAGCCTTCCACTCATCAAAGGTTGGACCATGGAACGCATCGCCTTGGAAATGGCATATATTCAATAAAACGCCAAACAACAGGCCACTTTTCTACATACTGTAATAAAGATTTAACTTCATCATCGGACCAATAACGAGATAATACCGTATTAATCTTTACAGATTTAAAGTTCTCGATTAATAGCACTGCGAATACCATCTAATACGGACTCAAGCTGCCCCTCTTTGCCTACACAAGTAGCAAAAGGCTTCACTTTCAAGCGAATCTAAACTGATATTCACTCGGTTCAAACCAAGTTTTTTCAATCGTTGTGCTCGAGATGCCAAGCAAGCTACCATTAGTAGTCATAGATATATCTTCAAACCAACCAGTATCCTTGATACGAGTTAAAAGCTCTTCAATATGAGGATATAGCAATGGCTCGCCACCAGTAAGGCGCACCGCTTTTACACCGATCCGATGAAAGGCCCTAAAATAGTCATCCATTCATCAACAGTTAATAATTGGTGTTTGACTTTGAGGCGTAATTTCAGCAGGTCGGCAATAGGGACAACAAGAAATTACACGCATCTGTCAGCGACAGACGTACATATTCAATTGTACGGCCCCATGCGTCTTTCATAACACACCTCGTTTATCCGAATACAGAATTATTTGATAATAGATACTTCATCACCTACGTTAATTGTACCATTTTTAAGAACCTTGCCAAAAATACCTTGTGTCGGCATGATGCAGGAACCTACTTGTTTCATAATTTCACAGCCATGGTGACATTCCTTACCGATTTGTGTGATTTCAAGAATAACATCTTACCGATTTGTAGTTGTGTGCCTACTGCCAATTCGTACAGTACCATACCTTCAACAGTAATATTTTCTGCAAAATCACCAGGTTTTACATCCGCCTCCTTGGGCACGCATATGATCGATGCTTGCAATACCAAGCAAGCTGATTTGACGATGCCAATTACCTGCATGCGCATCACCTTCCATACCATGATCTACGATAAGATTGGCGGATTCAATATTATGTTTTTTTTGCCCTTTTCTCTCACTTATGGAGATAGCAATAATTTTTCCGTCTGCCATGTAGCCCTTCCCTTCTTATGGGAACATTCCATATATACATAACTTTATTTCAACATGTAATTGTAGTCATTTTTATAATTTTCATATTACTGAAAGCATCACAAAATTTTTCTACAATTATCTATCTATTATAGCATAGTATTCACACAAATTTCCTGTGAATTTAATCACCAAAAAAGAACTCTGCTCCAAGGAACAGAGTTCTTTTTTAGTAATTTTTATCTACGACCCATTTCTTTAATTTCGTCACCACGATTAACACCATTTAGTAATAAATTAAGCAATATTGCCATAATACTACCAAAGGTAATGCCAGATTTTAATATAATTTGTGCCCAATCAGGGAAATTAGCATAAAAGTTTGGCGCTGCAATTGGAATCATAGCTACACCAATACTGATAGCTACGAGCATTAAATTATGATTGCCTTCAAAGCTAACCTTTCCTAAGGAACGAATACCGCTAGCAACGATCATACCGAACATGGCAATACCAGCACCGCCCAACACGGCATTCGGAATGCTAGCTACGATAGCTGCTAATTTAGGGAATAATCCTAATAAAATTAAGATTACACCCGATGCAGCTACAACAAAGCGACTCTTAACACCTGTTACGGCAATAAGACCAACGTTTTGAGCGAATGCTGTGTAAGGGAAGCTATTAAGAATACCACCAATAATTGTAGATCCCCCATCAGCACGAATAATAGATGCAATTCTTTACGACCAATTGGCTTATCTACGATTTCACCAATAGCGATACTATCACCTGTTGTTTCTACCATAACTACGAGCATTACGATAATCATGGAAAGTACAGACGCCCAATCAAAGGTTGGTAACCCGAAATAGAAAGGCTCAATAAACGCAATCCAGTGGGCACGACCAACTTCATCAAAGTTTGTAACACCCATGGCAAACGCAATCGCTGTACCTGCAATCAAACCAATTAGTACAGAAAGATTACTAAAGAATCCTTTGGCAAATTTATAAACAAATACGACGATTAAGAAGGTAAGGAACCCTAGTCCAATATTGGTAAAACTACCAAAATTTGGATTGCCTACGCCACCGCCCATCCAATTAATAGCAACTGGCATCAAGTTAATACCAATTATGGTAATAATTGTACCTGTAACTACAGGCGGGAATAATCGAATAAGACGACTAAAGAATGGCGCTATAAAAAAGGTAAATAAACCAGCTACAATAATTGCACCGTAAATAGCAGTCATACCATGCTGAGCACCAATCATGGCCATAGGGCCGACAGAAGCAAAGGTAACACCTTGGAATCATCGGGATACGACCACCAATATTTCCAATACCTAATGTTTGGAATTAATGTGGCAATACCACATGTAAATAAGTCAGCTGTAATAAGGCGAATCAAATCCTCCATAGGTAAGTTCATGGCCTGTGCCACAATAATAGGTACAGCAACGGCACCTGCATACATGGCAAGTACGTGCTGTAACCCAAAGGCAAATAGCTGTGGTATGGGCAACATACTATCGACTGTATTCGTTTGTTTCTGATCTGTCATAATGTCTCCTACATAAAACCTCGAAATATCACCCATCTATTTTACACTATCGTTCGGATTTTAACAACAAAAAAAGAGAACTCATTATTTTTAAAAGAAATAACAAGTTCTCTTTTAAGATTTTTCCGAACATTAGATTTTTAAACACCTCAATCGTTCGAAATCATCCATGGTATTATTTATTAGTATATACAGTCGTATATCTTGTTATTTTAATCTGCTATTTTAAACTGCTATTTTGAGTTGAGCTGGCTATACATATAACGCTATAATTGCCGCTTCTTTATCATCTAAACCTGTTTCAATAGCCTTCATTTTTGTGGTTATATCAGCTACAAATGCTTCGTCTTTAATGCCTGATAAATTAATACGTACGTTTAGGAATGCCGCCTTTACTGCAGCACGAGCATTGATTGCAGCAATAATACCATCAGTAATAAGATTTTGATTACCTTTTTTAGATGCTAACGCTGCTAAATCAAAGATTTGATAGGCTAACTCACCGATTTCAAAGGGAACCATCGCAGCATCTTTATAAGCTTGTTGAATAGCAGCAGTACGTTTAGACTTTTCTTCATCTGTATTCTTTGGCAATCCTAAGGCATTCATAAAGATATTAAATACATCTGCATCAGCTTGAGATAATTCGAGCATGCGATTACGAATAGATTCCGCTTTGGCTTGAAGATCTTTTATGTCAGATTGAACATCTTCATATCCCTTTTTACCAAAGGTTAAGTTCGCTACCATTTCTGCTAATGCTGCACCAGTTGCTCCAGTTAAGGCCGCAATGGCACCACCACCTGGTGTAGGCTCTTTAGATGCAGTAGCTGCTACAAAATCTATAACACGTTGTTCTACTAAATTCATAACAAGACCTCATGTAAAAGCGATAACAAGATATCCTTGTTATCGCTTTGTCATTTCTATAAAAATATACAGATAACACACTATATAAACTAGTGAAAGTAGACACTACCAATCGGTAGTTAAGAAATTGTCTACTACAAAGAATTTATATTAGAATAAGCCTTTAATCGTACCGTCTGCTTCGATATCCATATTAAGAGCAGCAGGACGTTTAGGAAGGCCAGGCATGACCATTACATCACCTGTACGACATACGATAAAGCCTGCACCATTAGCAACACGGATATCGGATACGGTAATAGTAAATCCTTTCGGTGCCCCTAATAAAGCTGGATTATCAGATAAGGAGTATTGAGTTTTTAGCCATACATACAGGCAAACGATCTAGTCCCCAATCTGCTAATTGTTTAATTTGCTTTTTAGCTTTGTCTGTAAAGATAACGCCATCGCCACCATAAATGATTTTAACGATTTTATTTACCTTTTCTTCTAAGCTATCTTCTAAATCATATACGAATTTAGGTGTCGGTTTAGAACCTTCAAGCAACTCTACGACCTTTTTTCGCCATATCAGTGCCGCCTTCGCCACCCTTTTTCCCAACATTCATTAAGCTCTACAGGTACACCAAACTCATCACAGAGACGAGTCAACTCAGCAATTTCTGCATCTGTATCGGTAGCAAATTTATTAATTGCCACTAATACAGGCACATTGAAGTAACGCATGTTTTCGATGGCTTTTTGCAAATTGCTGAAACCTTTTGTAACAGCTTCAACATTTTCAGTGCTAAGTTCTTGTTTAGGTACACCACCATGCATTTTAAGAGCACGCAATGTAGCAACGATTACAATTGTATCAGGGAAAATATCACCGTAACGACATTTGATGTCTAGGAACTTTTCAGCCCCCAAATCAGCACCAAAACCAGCCTCTGTAACTACGATATCACCTAATTTAAGACCAAGCTTTGTAGCTACGATGGAGTTACAACCATGAGCGATGTTTGCAAATGGACCACCGTGAACAATAGCCGGTGTATGTTCTAATGTTTGTACAAGATTTGGTTTAATAGCATCTTTCATAAGAAGCGCCATCGCACCTTGGCAACCAAGTTGATGAACATAAACAGGATCACCTGCTAAGTTACAACCGATAACGATGCGACCAAACCGTTCTTTTAAATCTTCTAGATCTTTAGCTAAGCAAAGAATAGCCATGATTTCAGAAGCAACAGTAATCATGAAGTGATCTTCTCGATGGGAAACCACACACTTTACCGCCAAGAGCAACCGTTACATTGCGAAGAGCACGATCATTCATATCTAGAACACGAGTCCAAGATAGTTGACGCAAATCGATTTGCAATTCATTACCTTGATGGATGTGGTTATCGATCATAGCAGATAATAAATTGTTAGCTGCTGTAATAGCGTGCATATCACCTGTAAAATGAAGATTGATGTCATCCATAGGTACAACTTGAGCATAACCGCCCACCTGCTGCACCGCCCTTAATACCAAACACAGGACCTAAGGATGGCTCACGCAATGTGGCAATAGCATTTTTGCCAATTTTTTGTAAGCCTTGTACAAGACCAATGCTCGTTGTAGACTTCCCTTCACCTGCTGGCGTCGGTGTAATAGCCGTAACTAACACCAATTTACCATCCGGTTTAGATTCTAAGCGACGAATAGCATCAAAAGAAATCTTCGCTTTATAATGACCATATTGTTCAATGTCATCAGGTGTTAAACCGCATTTATCGGCAATAACCTGAATCTTCTCCATTCCATTCTGTTGGGCAATCTCAATATCGCTTAACATAAAGCCTCCTCGGCACCATGGCCATCTATAAACTTACTATCTAATAGTTAGTATTTAATATTAATGTCTACTGTAGATGTATCTTTGTACAGCTACAGTAATCTATTATATATGAAAGTATTACGTATGTCTAATAGTAATCACTAACAATTTTAGCAATATATCTAATAGATCTAAGATGCCTAAGACGTATAGAAAATCTAATACGTCAAATACGTATAATACATCTAATAGATAAATTATATTATCTAATACGTTTATCACTACCTATTGCACATATGAGAAAGAGCCCTAATGCAACATACATTAGGGCTCTTTCTAAAAAACTTATATTATCTTATTAAAATGGGAATAAAATTGGCAATAATACAAGCGCCACGATACTAGATACAACGATAAGTGGTAACCCAGCTTTCACATAATCCATGAAACTATAACCTGCAATGTTGTATACCATAGTGTTAGGCATACCAATCGGGGTAGCATACGCTAAGGAGCTAGCGATTACGATAGCTGCAAGCACCGCTTTTGGATCGAATCCCAATTGAGATGCTAAGCTAAGACCGATTGGTACCAATAATGCACAGGTAGCAGTATTAGACATGAAGTTCGTCATGAACACACCAAGCACAAAGATTACTACTAGAACAACAATTGGAGATGGACTAGCACCAAGGCTATTTACGATAAGATCTGCAATTACAGAGCCAGTGCCGGTTTTAACCATTGCGTCCCCAAGGGCCATAGAGCCAGCGAAGAGCATGATTGTTTTCATATCTATAGATTTAACAGCTGCAGTTTCACTTATAACATTAGTAGCAACTAATACAAGAGCACCTATCCAGGCACTTACATAAAGTTTTACACCTAATTGTTTTTCAAAGATCATAGCACCAACTGTCAAAATCAATACAATTGCAGCAGTCCATTTTTTCCAAGATGGTACATGACTATAATCATCATTACCTTCAAAAGCACCATCTGGTTGATGGCTTGGAGCATCTGGTAAGAAACGTTTACCGATTGTAGCATAAGAAAATGGTACCTACGATAAGAATCGGTAAGCCTACTAAACCATAATCAAAGAATCCAAAAGGAGCCTAAGCCTGCTTGTTGTAATCCCGCTTGAGCAATCATATTGCCAGGAGCACCGATAAGTGAAATATTACCACCCATAGCTGCCGCAAATACAAGAGGCATCAATAATTTAGTTTGTTTAAAACCACTCTTTTTTTACAAATACCGATAATTACAGGAATCAGTACAGCAGCTGTACCAGTATTAGATAAGAAACCAGATAAAATACCTGTAATCATCATAACTGCAACGAGTAAAGATGTTTCAGTTTTAGCAAACTTATGAACTACATTACCTACACCTACGGCTACACCTGTTGCAAAGAAGGCTTCACCAATAACAAACATACCCATAAATAGTAAGACATTTGGATCTACAAAACCGGCGAATGCTTCTTTAGCGGATAAGACTCCACTTAAGTGCAAGCCTACTGCTACAACCATAGCAGTAATAGACAATGGGATTTTCTCCCATGCAAACATGACGATGGCAAATACCAAGAAGCCCAGGAGTAATCATTACACTCGTATCCATAAATACCTCCCAATACGTGTAATATACCTAAAAAAGGGTACAAAAAAGGAGGATTGTACAAAATCCGTATAATCCCCCTATTAAGTTAATTCTTACAATTCGATTATTTAATGAAGCTTACGTGTTTGTAAATCTCTTCTAACACTTCTTCTTTTTCTTCGCATTGTATTCTACTTTTTTATTTTCAAAGTAGTTATTGCCTTCTGCATCGATGGATACAATGAGAGGACCGAATTCTTTTGACACGGCAAGTCCACAATGTTTCAGGCATACCAAGTTCACGCCAGTTAGCAGACTCAATTTCCTCTACTTCTGTTGCAGCAAGTACGGCATTACCTGCAGGGAATACACAGTGCAATGCACCAAAATCTTTACAGGCACGTGCTGTTTCAGGACCCATGCCACCTTTACCAACGATAAGGCGTACACCAGTTTGTTTTACAAATTCGTACTCGAATTTTTCCATACGCATAGATGTTGTAGGACCTACGGAAATCATTTCAAATTTATCGTCCCCATGATCGCGTACGATTGGACCTGCGTGTAAGATAGCACCGTTACGAACATCTACAGGTAACTCCCGGCCGTATTCGACTAGACGACGATGAGCAACATCACGGCATGTTGTGATATGACCATTTAAGTAAATAATATCCCCTGCTTTAATTCCTTTCAAGATCAGATGCTTGAATTGGTGTAGTCAAAATATGTTTAGCCATTAGAATGTCACTCCTTTGTGAGATAAAATTTCGTACTTACCGTCTTTATCAAATACTACATGACCGCGACGATGGTTCCAACAACCAACGTTTACAGCTACGGAAATTACAGATGGATGACGAGAACCATGCTCGATGTTTACACCCATAACAGATTTGTCACCGCCCATACCTTGTGGACCTATGTGTAATGCATTGATACCGTCTTCAAGTAATTGTTCCATATAAGCTGCTTTTTCATTATCTGCTTTAGAGGATACAGGACGCATCAATGCTTTTTTAGACATAGCAGCTGCTGTATCGATGGATGTGTTGCAATGCCTACGCCTACTAATAATGGAGGACATGCATTTAAGCCATAGCTTGTCATCAAATCGAGTACAAACTTAGCAACCCCTTCATAACCTTCGCCTGGCATCAATGTTTTACCAGATCCTGGTAAGGAGCAGCCGCCACCAGCCATATATGGGAAGATTTCTACATCATCACGGCCAGGTACGATATCCCATGTAATATACGGAGCTGTACGACCAATATTTTTACCCGTATTGAATTCATCAAATGTTTCTACACAGTTGTGACGAAGTGGCGCATCTTGTGTAGCTTGGTATGTAGCATTGCGCAAGATTTCTTCAAGCTCACCGATCAATGGGTAGTTAGAACCTACCTTTACCCAGAATTGTAATACCCCTGTATCTTGGCAAGATGGACGATTTAAATCGAAGGCCAATTCCTGATTCTTTTTCATTGTTTCATAAATTGTTTTAGCTAATGGATTTTTTTCATCTGCAGCAAGCTCTTTAATTTTTAGCCTCTACATCATCAGGTAATTTCTTTGCTACATAAGCAATGAACTTTGCGATGACATTTGTCATTTCTTGCACTTGTTGTTCTTTCGTACTCATCGTAAACCTCCAAAAGGACTTCATTATTTAAGACGCAATTATTTCTGTTTCGGAACCTTAGCTCCTTTCGATGATTTCATTCTACCTTCTTTTTTCAGGATATAACTATCCAATTTACCAGTTAATTTTTGATGGTAAAAGCTCTATAAAATCATAACAAATTACCCATATAGAAATATTTTAACGCATATAAAATATACAAATTTGCCTATATACAAATCATAACCACCCGTAGAACGGGTGGTTTGCTCTGACCCTATAAGGGTCTTTCTCTAGTGGTGGCCCTCTAAAGAGGCATTGAATGATCTGACAACCACTCTATTACATCACAAGCCCTACTGGGGCTTTATTTTGCCTATTTTACTGGCTCACCCGTAAACGGGTCCGTGTATTCTTTAAAGTTTAATGTATCTTGCGCTATATCCTCTTGTAGTTGATTGCGAATATACTCTTTTATCGCTCCTTCATATCGTCCTACCGTATCCACATAATATCCTCTACACCAGAAATGTCTATTTCCATACTTATATTTTAAATTTGCGTGTTTATCGAATATCATGAGGCTACTTTTACTTTTTAAATATCCCATAAAACTCGATACACTTAAATGTGGTGGTATCGTTACTAGCATATGAATATGATCCGACAGCATTCCGCTTCTATTATCTCTACATTTTTTCTCTTACATAAATCTCGTAAGATTTTACCTACATCAGCTTTTATCCGACCATAAATTATTTGTCTTCTATACTTTGGAGCAAAAACAATATGATATTTACATCTCCATTTACTATGTGATAAGCTTTTTACGTCATTCATTGACATTGAACCTCCTATGTTGAAATGTTGTGGTTGCCAGACCAACTTCATTCTATCACTAGGAGGTTCTTTCCTTTTCTCTAAGAATTTTTTACCGACCCCCAGTTTAACTGGGGGTTTAGTCATGCCTATTCGGCGTACAACATAAAAGCACTACTTACTAAAAAGTAGTGCTCTTTTTCTATTTATGTGCTCGGAATTACATATATACAAAATTACCTATACCTAATGATTGTATATCTTCCTAAATGCAATGTGTAAAACCATTGAAATTATAACTAATTACAATTAGCTGTATTAATAAAAATTAGGATTGTAATTTTTTAACAACTGACTCAAGCTGTTCCCTAATATCTTGTAACTTTTGATTAGCCTCATCTAGTTCAATTTTATATTTGTAATCAGGTTGATACGGCAAACAAGATTGTAATAGCTCAATAATATCCTCTTCTTGTGTAGAGATGATTTCCTTCCAATCATGTAACTTTGTTTTACGCCCCATCTCTTTGGCTTGTTTGCGATATTCCGTTGGCGTCGTATGGAAGTGTTTTTTAAAAGCTACATTAAAGGCTTTAATATCTGCAAAGCCACAACTGCTAGCAATATGTGCTACTGCATCATCAGAATTAGCTAAACGAACTGTAGCCTCTCTTAATCTCATCCTCAAGAGATACTCTAGAAATGAAACACCTAATTGACGTTTGAAGAACTGAGACGTGTAGTTCACATTATAGCCACCTATTTTTGCAATATCTTCTAATTCAATTTTTTGCTGATAATTCTCATCTATATAAGTAATCATCTTGTCAAAGGTAGCTACAGTCATATCAACAGGCTTTGAATTTATATGAATCGACTTAACCGCATCAATTTCACTATATGCAGCACTAGTCAATGCTAAATAGTGATATTCTAACCACATTCGATTAACAGAACTTTCACCATTCACCTTTATCAACATCATCATAGCTGCATGATATCGTAAAGCGGTAAAGAAAGGATTATGCCGATTAGACTGATTGGAACGTATCACAAATTGATACATTCCAAAATTAGGATCAAACTGTTGGAAAAATTCCTTTCCTACATGAATAACTAGAGCCGTTGTATCCTGTTCAAGAGCTAGGGTAGCATGCCCCACCTGAGGAGAAATAATAATAGCATCTAGAGGCTCCATTGTAAAAACCTCACTATTACAACTCATCTCAATACGCCCCTTTAGCAAAATAAGAATCTCAGTTTCTCCATGCCAGTTGTAATGATATGTACTAATCTTGTATATATGGCTGCTAAAATCTATATGTGATTATGTTTGTATGTATAGTGGAAATAATCCATATTATCTATATGCTCCCTAAAATTTTAACAATAATTATTAAGTACCAAGTTTTATAAGCCAATTTTCTCTAATAGAGATAGTACAAACATAGAAATACCTCCACCGATTCCACCGGCTACTACTATTGTCAAATAAGGAATATCAAGAACATTTTAAACGTTTTTAAAAAACAGCACTATCTGTAAAAGTCCACAGGTCAAGGTTGTCCCCAAAATTACTGCACCTGCGAAAACCATATTAACAATATTTGTCAGTACAAGAAACAGACATAAGGGAAAAAATAAATAACTCTATACTCTTAACTAAAAATATTTCAGAATAAGCATATAAATACACCATAAAAACTCGTTTTAATGTTAATGCTGCGTCGGCCCCTCTTGCTATCAATAAAAAGATAGGCACGAACACAACAGACATAATGACAAAAGTTACAAATGAACCTGCTATATGCATTGCAAGAGTAGGATTAATTAAAAGTTCAACTAATGTTGTTGTAGATTCAGGTTTTAATAAATTAACGCTTATACTCCCCTAAGCTCATAATTAATAGCATTAATACTATATAAAACACAACAGCTTTTATAGAACCGCTTAAAGTTCCTCTATCCCGAAAGTATGGTAACCATAAGTTAGGTCGTATTACGGCATTAAAAATTTGTCTATATACACTAATAGAGTCAGTACTATTAACCACAAAAACCTCTCTTATTTACATAAAAAATGCATCCCTTAGAAATTCAAGGGATGCATTCATTATGATATATATATTTAACAACGGTCAACAGCAACTTAATTTGTAATTAAGTCTGGGAGTGTGACAATCTTATATATAAAATTACATAACCGCTGTAATAGCTGCTGCTAAACCAAAGAAGATACCTGGTGCATTGGCTAATGCTACTGGAATATCTCTATGTTCTTTAAACAAACCATACGCTACCCATAATGTACAGTTGATAGCCGCTACTAAAGGTTGGATCCAATCACCAGTACCTGGATGTGCTAAATTGTTCATAATTTGTGGGAAGTAAGATACATACATAGCTACAGCTGTAACTGTTGCAACTTTACCTACGTTTTCCATAAATTTTACTTGATTCATTATATCCTCCAAAATGATTAATTTGCGATTGTTTTTAATACCTGATGAAGTATATTCTACTCATTTTAAGGAATCTAACTATCCAATAATTAAAAGGTAAATTTTTGAATGAAATCAAGCCAAAAGTATAGTTTCTCCTTATCTTTTTCTTATTCTGATGACACACACATATATAAATTCTCCCTAGGAGAACACATACAAAAAAGCACTATTCATAACGAACAGTGCTTTTTAAACCATTTACCCTAAATTTAATATATAGAAAATCACCCAATTCTAACGTTTCTATATGACCCAAAAATTTAATTTACATTAGTCCAAATTCTATTTACTCCATATTCGAGTTAAACCATCAATCACAAGATTAATTAGAAAATTAATTATAATGCCTTTACCACGTCTACCACATCGGCCAACTTCGCTTTTAAAGCTTCTAGTTTTTGACTCATAAACTCTAGCTCACTCTTAGCACGCGAATCATCTTCATAAGATAAAAACGAGTGTAGTAGCTCAAGGACATCTTGATTTTCAACTGATACAATTTCTACGCCGTCTTGCAATGTAGTTTTACGGCCAATGGCTTTTACTTGCTTTCGGTATTCGGTGGGAGTCATATGGAAATACTTTTTGAAAGCTACATTAAAGGCTTTAATATCTGCAAAGCCACAACTACTAGCAATCCTAGCGATCGCCTCATCTGAACTCGTCAGCTGAACAGTTGCATCTCTTAATCGCAATCTCAGTACATAATCTACAAAGGAAATCCCCATTTGGCGTTTAAAGAATTGAGATGTATAAGCCACATTATAACCACCAATCTTAGCAATATCTTCTAGCTCAATTTTTTGTTGATAATGTTCATTGATATAAGCAATCATCTTATCAAAGGTAGCAGGTTTTATATCGCCAGGTCGTGCGTTTTCATGAACAAGTTTAACTGGATCAAATTCTCTAAATACATCACCTGCTAACGCTAAATAATGATGTTCAATCCACATGCGATGTACGTGGCTTTCACCTTTAGACATCAACAACATCATCATCGCAGCATGATGACGTAAGGTGGTAAAAAATTGATTATGCCGAGTACTTTCATCAGAACGCACAACAAATTGATAGGATCCAAAATCGGGATCATACTGTTGATAAAACTCGTTCCCCACATGAATTGTAAAAGCTATTACATCCTCCTCAAGGGCTAATATTGAATGCCCCACTTGAGGTGAAATAATAACCGTATCAAGAGGCTCTAAGGTAAACACCTCGTCATTACAACTCATCTCAATACGCCCTTTTAATAAAATAAGAATCTCCGTCTCACCATGCCAGTTGTAATGGTATGTACCAACTCTATATATGTTACCGCTAAACTCTATGTAATTATGTTTATATGAATAGTCAAAGTAATCCATTACACTTTTGCTCCCTAAGGTAATTTCGCTCTTAATGCCTGTTCCTGTGATTTACTCACCTCTAACAAGGCATATTCATCTTGAGTCCACGGACCAAATAAAATTTGGTCTACAACAGTTCCAACAGATTCAGTACATAATTTTGAATTATACACTTGTACTAAATTCCGTTTATATACTTGAATACTTTCAAAAAGTCCACTCTGTTCTAGTTCAGTAATATTAGCGACCAAGGATTTTACAATTCCATCATGATGCTCTTTAGGTGTGGCTCTAGCTTGTAAAGGATCCACTACTAGCATTTCTAAATAACGTAATTGTGTTGTCAAATAAGACAGCTCTGGCTTAGTAGCAATCAAACAAAAGTCAACAGTATAGCCTTTAGATTTTAATAATGTAGCTGTATTAATTGGTACTGCGGCTGAACGCAATGTGCCTTCAATAATTAAATTGTATTTTAAAGAGCTTAATTTTTCAATTACAGCCTCTACCATCTTACCAGCAAACATTTTTGTGTACTCTACACTATCAACACCATATTTCTCTTGTAACTCTCTAAAATACGGGTGTTGAGCACGGTATGTATCGCCATCAATGACAATATAATTACCTTTTGACTCTAACATTTTCACACGATGAATTGTTGGTTTTCCCTGCCCCACTTTGACCACCTAAGATGACAGCATGAGGTGCACTAGATATATTCTTATTAAACATTAACAAATCAATGGTACGTTCTAAGGCCTTATCAAAATCTTCAGAGCTATAGGCCTCAATAGCTTGTACATCACTAGTCTCTTTAACAGCTTTAACATCACTAATGTCATGAGAAGCTTGTGTTAATGACTCTTTAATATTGCTTTCAAGTTCTGCCATATCTGACTTTAGAGCTTCTAACTCATTGATAGATGTAGCTAAATATAACTCTGTATTTACGATATGAGAATACGCTTTTAATACCTCTATACAGTCACTAGTGCCACTCCTCCTCAACTAAGTTACAGAGACGTGCTAATGTTTCCGCGCTTTGTTCTTTTAGAACTTCTATTTGTAACGTTAAATTATACTGTTCAACGACGTTCATACATTAGACCTCTCTCAACGCATAAAAAATGCACCCCTTATAATCCAAGGGATGCATTTATTATGATATATTTATTTAACTACGGTCAACAGCATCTTGAAGTTTTCTCGTGCATCGAGGCTATGAGGCACTTCAGATGGCATAATCAATGTTTCACCAGCTTTCACATTGTGTTCTACATCACCGATGACGATGTGTGCCTCACCATCAAGAATTTGCACAATCGCATCACCTACAGTTACATGCGTAGAGATTTCTTCGCCCTTTGGTAACGCAAACAAGGTAATACTGAGGCGTTCATTTTGGGCAATCGTAATACTAATCACTTGCCCTTCTTTATACTCTAAACGATCGCCTAGATGTAAAATTTCGTTGACTGGGATATTTTTTGTGAAAGTCTTACTCATAGAAATCACTCCTTATATAGCTATATGATGGTAAAAGTAATTAAAAAGTAGATTGAAATACATTTTGTCAAAACTTAATTGATGTAACTAAAAGGATTATCCTTTCGTTGACTTTATTATAATTTAATTGAGATTTAATTTCAGTACCTACAGCAACAGAATTAAAATAATTTTATATAAACAAAAAGACGAGGCCTCTAGATAGACCTCGTCTTATTATTTTTACCACTAAATATTACAGATATGTAATATCCTAAATATTACAGATATGTAATATCCTAAATTTTGAAATGTTAAACATCTATAACTATTAATCTCATATAATTTAAATCGCAGGTAGCAGTCCTAATAGATACACATCGAAAGTATCGCCAGGCCGCACTTCGTGTACACCACGCGGAATACATGCCAATGCATTAACTGTATATAAGCCTAACATGCTACTACTGTTAAAGTGACGATTTGCCACAAAACGTGGCGTGCCCCACCGCCAAAGATTACTTTGCCTTGTACATAGCGATCAAAAGCATTTCGTTTAAAAATTTCCGAATCCATAACACAGGCCACAACTGGTGTAGTCCAGTTTGCCAAGCCTTTATAGCGTTTCAAGGTTGGCGCTACGATTAGATGCCAACCATTGAATGCAGCCCCTGGATTACCAGATAGACCAAAGATGATTTGACCTTTCGGCGTCACTGCACCATAGGATGCAGCACCTGGACGCATTTGAATACGTGCATAAATAGATTGAGCACCTAGCTTCTCATAAATAAGAGGCATTGTATCAAAAAGACCTACCGATACACCACCAGAACTGATTATAACGTCTGCTTCTTCACTAAGTTTCAACACGTGATTGATTTCAGAATCTAGTTCCTCAGGAGCATCGCTTACATGATAATGTGTTATCTTGTGAAAACCTAAATCCTCCAAGAGTCCACAAATCATAGCTCTATTGGAGTTGTAAATTTTACCAGCTGTTAAGCTTTCACCAGGTTCAATCACCTCATGGCCAGAGGTAAGAACTAACACGCGAGGCATTGCATTGACAGCAATCTCAGTCAACCCCAGACCCGTCAAAATGGTTTGTACTGTAGATGTTACCTCTGTACCACGTGGAATCACAATGGTGCCGGCAACACACTCCTCACCTTGTGGAATAATATGATCACCACAATTGTATTTACCTTGAATCGTAATTGTAGTATGTGGTTCACCAGAGCCAACTACCTGTTCTTGCATGATGACAGTATCACATGTGTTTGGTACCGGTGCACCAGTCATAATACGTACCGCATGACCAAGTGCAACAGGATGTTCCCATACAACGCCGGCGCCTATAATACCGTCAACAATATATTCATTACGACCTTCTTCATAGGCAATGGCATAGCCATCCATCGCAGATTTAGGGAATGCAGGTACATCAGTTGGTGCAATAACATCCTCTGCTAATACGTATCCCTTCGCAGCCTTAACAGCAATCGTTTCAACTTTATGAACTTGCGTTTGTAAGGACTCATCCCATAATTGAAGGGCCTCCTCAACAGTAACGACGGCCATTTAAACTCCTCATCATTTCCTGTATGTGACGTACTAATCCAGGTACGTCTTGATCCAATTTGCCAATTTCTATCGTCGCCACTCGGTCCATTGCATCCGAGATAAGCTCTTCCGTATGTCCCTCTTGAGTAACCTCTATAATTAGGGGCAATCCCTTGGGACCTTGTTTCTAGTATAACTATATCGACTGGCATATGCTGTGTCAAATCATACAGACTAGACTGTTCTTTCGTACGTATACGAATCGCTGTTTCATTAGGCCCTGCAATAGCAACCGCATCAGCCTCCAGCTTTATAGGCAAGGTCTGTATCTGTTCCTTCATGATCCATCTAAAAGCCATGTTTATCACTCTTTACAACACCGACGGATAAACCAACTCGTTGTAATTCTGATACTAGACGTGTTACTACCGTTGTCTTTCCTGTTTTCCGTTTAGATGCCACTACACTAATAAGCGGCACACGACGGAACTCATTTTCTGCTAAAGCACGTGCCCATTGGTAGTCTTCAAATCGATTAATATTACTTAGTTCCCAAGTATAATCACTAGCATCTACATGCTCAACATGACCGATGACATCAAGGGCATGATGTAAAGACATATCCTCACCGACGAGAACAGACTGAATTAAAGATGCAATATGCGTTCTATAAATGCCAGCCATAGGCTCAACTTTATCTCTGTCACCATAAGGAATAATGGCGTTCCAATCATTATGATCTATTTGGTATAGCCAATCAAAATAGAGATCCATCTCCATAAATGGCATATCCACGGCCATAACTGCATAAGCAGGGCTAGGTCCTACCGCCAAGGTGCTATACAGGCCTCCTAACGGCCCACATCGCTCAATAGAATCCCGAACAATAGAAACTTTTTCTCATCGTTCGATAATGTGTCAATAATATGAGTCTGTATGGCATGACCTAATTGCTCATCGTCCCCAATAGAGATCAAAATATCATGTACATCTGCATCAAGCCCCTTGCGGAGGGCATGAGATATGAGACTTTCACCACCAACCCAAGACAGTAAAGCCTTTGGTTGGCCCATTCTGGTACTAAGACCACCAGCTAAAATAATTAAACCTAATTTATCCACGACGTTGTAAACCTCGTTTAACACCTTGGTAGATGAATAGTAAAACTGCAATATTTAAAAGGCCATCTGGCACCATATAGGATGCATTATAAATCATAGAATAAACCCAAGGATTCTGCCCTTGTGGAGCATAGCTAGCAAAGACTACAGCGCCACTCGTAACAGATACTCCCCAACGCAATGCGATACCTACAATAGATCCTGTAATAAGTCCAGAAATAGAATCTTTGAAGTAACCGCAAACGCCAATAGCACCGTAAGCAACCAGGTAGTCTAATATAATACTTAAATAATGAACAGATGATTTAAAACCTAAAATAAAGTGTAATATACCATATACAACACCGACAAAAATACCGCGTGTACCGCCCCAACGGTATGCGTAAATCATAAGTGGCACTAAAGCTGCGGCCTTAATAGAGCTCCCCCTTGTGGCATATGGAAAATCGTAATAAATGACAACACTTTGCAATGGCAATTGCTACGCCAGCTTCAGCAAGCATACGAGTTTTTGATTGATCCATTTCAATCGACCTCCTCACAATTATATGTTTTCATATATGTATTTTAACTGATATTTTTCTATTTATACAATCTACTTGTATTGTACTACAGTTTTTATCCCTTATACCAAACAAAATATTCGGAACGTATTGAAAATTTTATGAGTCTCTTGTATAATGGTACAGGTTCAATATGTAATACTCGAAGGAGATATAGAAACTATGATTAACACAACGAACATCTTTGATTATGAAGACGTGCAATTAATTCCTAATAAATGTATTGTCTCCAGTCGTAGCGAATGTGATACACATGTAAAATTAGGTAAACGCACATTCCGCTTGCCAGTGGTACCTGCTAATATGCAAACTATCATCGACGAAGAGTTGGCTGAAAAATTAGCTCGTGAAGGGTATTTCTATATCATGCATCGTTTCCAACCAGAACGTCGTATGGACTTTGTAAAACGCATGCACGACCTTAACCTTATATTCTTCCATTTCTATCGGCGTAAAAGCTGAAGAATTTGCTTTAGTTGATGAATTCAAAAGAAAGCAAACTTAACCCCTGAATACATCACAATTGATATTGCACATGGTCATTCCAATGCAGTCATCGAAATGATTCAATACATTAAAAAGAACTTGCCTGAAACTTTCATTATCGCTGGTAATGTTGGTACCCCAGAAGCAGTTCGTGAACTTGAAAATGCTGGTGCTGACGCTACTAAAGTAGGTATTGGTCCTGGTAAAGTTTGTATCACTAAATTAAAAACTGGCTTTGGTACTGGTGGCTGGCAATTAGCTGCTGTTCGCTGGTGCGCAAAAGCAGCTACTAAGCCTATCATAGCTGACGGTGGTATCCGTGACCATGGTGACATCGCCAAATCTATTCGTTTTGGTGCGACTATGGTTATGATCGGTTCCCTCTTTGCTGGTCACGAAGAATCCCCAGGGGATGAAAAAATTGTTGACGGTAAAGCAGTAAAAGAATACTTTGGTTCTGCTTCTGAGTTCCAAAAAGGTGAGCGCAAAAACGTAGAAGGCCAAAAAGATCTTCATCGACTCCAAAGGTTCTATCTTTGATACATTAACTGAAATGGAACAAGATTTACAATCCGCTATTTCTTACGCTGGCGGCGGTACTACTCTACAAGCAATCCGCAAAGTAGACTATGTACTTGTTAAAAACTCCATCTTCAACGGCGATCGCTAAAATTAATATTGCATATGCTAAAAGCCACAGGTTATATGTGGCTTTTTATCCCTCCTTATTGATTATGAGGTAATATTTTTTAAAAATAATATTTCAATATTTAAAATTAGCCCCAAAGACACATTGTCTCTGGAGCTATTATTTAGCTTCAGCTTCTTTTGATTTATCCATTAACATATAGGCGTATTTACCAATACCTGCACTTACTACAAGTAATGTAGTCAATACGATAAATGCTACTGTAAGACTTGTACCATGCGCAATGAAACCAATCAAGGCAGGCCCCATCAAAATACCCATATAACCGAGCATTGTAGATGTTGCCACAGCTTGTGTCATAGGAATTACATTTTGTTCCCCCATAGCAGAGAACAAGTTTGGTACTACCATAGCTAAGGAAATACCAAGTAATAAGTACGTATACATAGAGCCATAACCTGGTAAGAATACGATAAGCCCCATTGCAATGGCACCTAATAAATAACCACCAACAACAACTTGTTTAGAGGTCAAGTGTTTACCAATTGTATTCCCCTAGCAAGCGGCCGATACACATAGTACCATTAAAGAGCATTACACCCATAACAGCCTCTTCAATAACAATACCTTTATCTTCAAATAAATATAGTGCACTCCAGTCCCCTACGGCACCTTCAACTAAGTAGGATACAAAGGACAAAGAGACCAAAGATAATAGCAATGGGATGGAAAGGATAATGGGCTTTTAGATTTTTTAGTAACCTTTGCGTTTGGATCACGCCCAAAGGTCAACATAAATTGGCTAATTATGACCATCGCAATAAATAATACGATGAGAAGTCCCCAAATACTTTCATTAACAGGTAAGGATAATATTTTTCAAAAGCACCAATAAAACACCAGCACCGGCAAAACCACCTAAGCTCCACCCACCGTGATAGGCACCCATTAAGTGTTTTTTACTCACCTTTTCTGTTAGGATAGCTTGTAAATTAGCAGAAGCACCACTAAGGCCTACGCCAATACCAAAGAAAAACAAAGCGGCTGTGGTCGTAGCAATTGTAGAGCACATGGTAACAATAGCAAGAGATACCATACCAATAAAGCTAGCTAGCAAAACGACTTTCTTGCATCCAAAGTTCTCTACTAGCTTACCAGCTATAGCCATGGACAAACAAGAACCTACACCGAGCACTAAAATCATGGAACCCAATACATCTTCACCAATACTAAGCTTTGCTTTTAAATATGGTACAAAGCCAGCCCATAAGGCGGTATACATGCCAGGAATAAAAAATGCCCCGAAAGCACCACGAATATTTGCTGTTGAAATAGAAACTTGATCGTTCATTACATCCTTTCTGGCTTCTAGAACCGTCCGGCGAAGAAAGGTCCCTTTTTATCCGCAAAGCGCTAAAACTTGCATCATTGCAGGAAACCATTTTAATTACATATGATTTATTATTGGAATATAATAAACCCTCTTTACGATACATGTAAAGAGGGTTTTAATTAAATAAACTTAAAAGCGATATAAAAGTATATGTTAAATATAACTAATTAGTATTTTAGATGTCAGTTAGTAAAGGATCCATATCCCCACACAGCTTGTAAGTAATGCCACAAGAACAGGAACAGCTGTGCGTTTAAGTAAATCTACTGATTTAATATGCGCCACACCTGCTACACCGACCATTACGGGACTAATAGGGCTAAGGAATAATCCTAGGCTTGCACCATTTTGCATACCAAGCATAGTAGTAATCGGATCAAGTCCTAGATGAGCTACGATATTTGGTACTAGTGGAACCAATGTAAATAAAGGTGCCACATTGCTGCCCGTTACCATGCTAAGGCCTAACATACCGCCCCCTAGGACAGAGGTAAGTTCAACGGAGTTAAGAGATAATGTTTGAAGTGCCCCAACCAAGGATTCAATAAGACCTAGACTCACTAGTCCTTGTGCAAAGATTTGTCCCCCTATAATAAGGTGTCACTGCATAGGAGAACTGGTTTCCCATACCCTCAAAGAAAACCGTCGTACTCTTAAGTACAGTTCTCAAATTGCGATGACGAATTAGTTCAGCAAACAAGGCAATACCAAAAGCGAGCATCATAGCCAATGTTACATTCATCTTCACACCAGGTAAACCATATTGACTAAAGCCTAAAATAAAACACAATGGCAATAATGGGAATATCATATACAGCTTAGGCCCTATTGGAGCCTCTGGAATACTTTCACAAGCATCTATAGCCTTAGGTTCCTCCACCCGATCACGATATTTCTGCCAGAAAAAGTGTGCTATAGCCGTCACAATAGCGACTAAGAAATAAAGGCGCAACTGGTAGCCTACAAAATAGTTTGGCACGGGCATATTCAAGGTCTTTGCAATGAGTAAGGTAGATACCGCACCAGGTCCTACGTCCATGAGATGCCCCGTAGCAATAACCAGCTGCAGCCCCCTACTGGGCTCACCGCCAAGGCGAAGCAATACGGGATACATAGTAACCATCATAAGAAGTGCAAGACTCAATGGATTAGGTACACAAATAGACAGTCCCATATTAAGAAGAAACATTAGGGCCAGTACAATATATGGGCGATTTAGACGATATAAAGGACGGATAAATGTGTGTGCCAATCTCGTTCCTGCCCCAATATGCTCCATATATTTTGCATAACCAGCACAGGTCATAATCATGAGACCTAAATTTACTATATTCTCAGACGTAGTAATTCGCACAATATCCATGGCATCAAATACTAAGACACCTGTAGATTGAGACTCAACGAGTATAGCATCAATCCAATTTGCTTCATAAGCAATAAACATCATGAGAATCCCCATACCAATTAAAACTGGCTGTGGTTGATAGCGCTTCATTAACAATATACCTGTAATAGCAATAATGGTGATACATATAACTATATTCATAAATAAGCACCTCTCAACTAGAGAATATATATTAGACCTATATAAGATGTATACTACACTTGTATTAAACCCATATTATACCTATATTATACCTATATCATGCACCAAAAGATAAATAAAGATACAATGAAAAAGCACCATTATCCTTAAGATAACAGTGCTTTTAAGAAGGAGATATCTAATTGATTTTATTATTAAACATACAAATATCTAATCTATTAGACGGATTAGTACGTAGATTATTACTTATATAATTAAATAGTTTTTATTTATGCTCTTTCAACCATGCAATAGCATATTCAGCATATACGGCAGATGCCGCAGATAGTACGGAGTCATCCATATTAAATCTATTATTATGATGATCGTACGTAGCCTCGATTTCAGGGTTTTGAATACCAATAAAAGCAAAGCATCCTGGTTTATCTTGTAAATACCATGCAAAATCTTCCCCTGGCATTACTTTACGCATTTTAGAAAGCTTGTCTTTACCTAATGTATCAATAACGACACGTTCCGCCAATTCGCTAGATACAGGATCATTAATAGTAGGCGGTACTTTTTTTACATATTCTAATGTAGCAGTCGCTCCATAAGCCTCAGCAGTATGTTCTACTACGCGACGTATGGATTCAACATAGTACTCTTCTTGATCTGGGTCAAAGAATCGAATGGTCCCCCCCATTTTAGCTTCACCGGGGATAACATTCCATTCAGATCCAGAGTGAATATTACCAATAGTGAGTACAAGAGAATCTAAGGCACTCACATTACGAGATACTACGGTTTGCAAGTTCATGACGATAGCACTAGCTACTACAATGGCATCAATCGCTTGATGTGGCTGTGCACCATGGCCTTGTTTGCCTTTTACATTAATAGTAATCTGGCTACTTGCAGCCATACGAGGACCTTCTTCTACAGATATGAGTCCTGCTGGTAAATCGATCCACACATGACCGCCAAAGATAGCATCTACCTTATCATACCAATCCCCAAATTTGATGAAATCTGGTGCACCCGCTCCTGTCTCCTCAGCAGGTTGGAATGCTAAATATACGTCGCCTTCAATGCGATCTTTCATAGACATTAACATCTTAGAAGCACCTAGCAAGATAGCCATATGACCATCATGACCACAAGCGTGCATTTTGCCTTCAGTGTCTGATTTATAGTCTACTGTATTATGTTCGTGAACAGGCAATGCATCAATATCGGCGCGCAACGCGATAGCCTTGCCTGGTTTACCACCTCGGATGATACCCACTAAGCCAATGCCCACGCTCTGTATCGACGTGAACCTCTACGCCCATAGATTCTAATTCTTTAGCCAAGGTTTTAGTTGTTTCAAACTCTTCATTGCTCAGCTCAGGATGTTTATGAAAATATCTACGCCACTTTTGAACGTAGCCTTTATATTGCTCGATTAAATCGCGACTATGCATGGTATCGCCTCCTTATAAAATCCCATAATCAAGGGGAATAACAGGGTAAAAGTAAAAGAAAACGACAGGCAACGCCATGTCGTTTTCTTATGTCTTATCGGTTGCGCAATACTGCTTGTACCGCTAAGGATACAACAGCTGTTGCAACTGTCACAGCAGCCGTAATTTTTGCTGTTGTGAAAAGTTCTTCTTTTGTAGGTTTTGCTTTAGCAGCAATATCCTAATGTTTTTGCTACAGCAGGAACCAACACTTCGTTACGTAAGGATTCTGTATTCATATTTACTCCTCCAATATAGACTGTTTCTTCTAGGGTAACACGAATGAGAACTAAAGTCTATATATTCATCGATTTATCTCAATAATTATACGGTTACGTAACTATTTTAAATAATATTTATGAAAGTTATCCTTAAAATTATTTTGCCGCTAACTCTTCAATAGCTTCAGCTAGAATGGTAATCGCTTTTTCCAATTGGTCTTGAGGAATATTAAGAGCTGGTAAAAGACGTACCTTATTTTTTTCGCAGATAAGCATACTACGCCCTTTTCAAGACATTTCGTAATGACTGCTTTTGGATCTACTGTAGTTTCAATACCAAGCATAAGGCCCATACCGCTCACACCTAGAATACCAGGTTTTCCTGCTAAGGTAGTTTTTACATAGTCCCCTTTTGCTTTTACAGAATCTAAGAATTCTGGTGTTAAACGATTAATGATAGTATTGCCTGCTGCCGCACAGATTGGATTGCCACCAAAGGTTGTAGCATGTGCACCAGCATTTAACACATATTGCATCTTTTCATTGAATAATGTAGCCACCCATCGGAAGGCCACCTGCTAAACCTTTTGCCGTAGATACTACATCTGGTTCGATGCCAAATTGTTGGTATGCGTATAGACTACCAGTACGACCATTACCAGTTTGTACTTCATCGATTAACACGAGTTGATCGTGTTCATGAGCATATTTTGTAACGGCTTGTACAAACTCTTTATCTAGTGGCATAACGCCACCTTCACCTTGAATAGGTTCCATCATGATGGCACAAACTGCAGGATTATCAAGAGCTTTTAAGGCCGCATCAATATCATTAGCGGGTGTATGAATAAAGCCTTCTGTAAATGGGAAGAAATGTTGATGGAATACATCTTGGCCTGTAGCAGACAAGGTAGTAATAGTACGACCATGGAAGCTATTAATCAAGGTGACGATGACATGACGACCTTCACCGTATTTGTCATGGCTATATTTACGAGCTGCTTTGATAGCACATTCATTAGACTCTGCACCAGAGTTAGAGAAGAATACCTTCTTCATACCCGTTTTAGCGCACAGTTGTTTTGCCAATTCAATTTGTGGCAAGGAATAGTATAAATTAGAGATATGGTTCAACGCATGAGATTGTTTTGTCACGGCCTCTGTCCATTCATCGTCATCTACACCAAAAGCTGTTACGCCGATACCTGATCCAAGATCGATGTATTCTTTACCATTTACATCCCATAAAAGAGAGCCTTTCCCCTTTTTCAAAACATACGTTAAACCGGCCATACGTATTGGCTATATATTCTTTATCTTGTTGTTCAAAATCGATTGTATTACTCATTACATCCTCCAAACGTACGGTCGTGCCGTCGTCTATCTATGTGAAAGGTAACGATGGCAATAAATATTTACCATCGCTATACCTACTATATTACTTTACAAACATGGTGCCAAGACCTTCATCAGTCAATAGCTCGATAAGAATGGCATGTGGGAATCTCACCATTGATGATAAACACCTTTTGAGCTCCTGATTTGATGGCCTCTAAGCAGCAATCCACTTTTGGGATCATACCGCCAGCGATAATCCCCTCTGCTTTTAATTGATCTGCCTCTGCCATAGTGATTTTAGAGATTAGAGAACTAGGATCATGTACATCTCGTAGCACACCATCAATATTGGTCATAGCAACCATTGTTTCTGCCTTTAGAGCACCGGCAATTTTTGCGGCTACCGTATCAGCATTAATATTATATGTCTTGCCGTCGGCCCCCATACCAATGGAAGAAATGACAGGAATATAACCTCTACTGATAACATCGTCGATAATACTTGTATCAATCGTATCGATAGAGCCTACATAACCAAGCTCATCATTTTGTTTATGAACTTGAATCATATTGCCATCCACACCACAGAGACCAACAGCCTTACCACCAAGGTCTGTTAAATCTGCTACAAGGCCTTTATTCACCTTGCCGGCTAGCACCATTTGTACAACATCCATCGTTGCTTCATCGGTAACACGCAAGCCATTAGCAAAACGGGATTCAATTTTCATGGCATCTAGTGTGCTATTAATAGCTGGACCACCGCCATGAACGAGCACAACTTTTACCCCTACCAATTGAAGTAGCATTAAATCCTTCATAACGGATTTTTCTTTAATTCTTCATCAATCATGGCATTGCCGCCATATTTAACGACAACGTATTGATCTGTATATTGTTTTATATATGGAACGGCCGCCGTTAAGATATGCGCCCGCATTGCATTTGTTACGTCCTTCATAGTTCCCTCTCTAACCTAGTGCTAGACCTGTATCCTCAGGCAAACCTAAAGCAATGTTCATACATTGAACAGCAGCACCAGAGGCACCTTTGCCTAAATTATCGAAAATAGCATGAACCATAATGCGTTCATCGTTGCCAGTCACATAGATTTTCATGCTATCTGTGTTGCTCAATTGATTTGCATGTAACATCCCAGTATTGCTGTTCTCTGTAAATGGTACAACAGTAATGATCGGGCTATCTTTATAAAAGTTTTCCAATGCCTGTTGCACTTTATCAATGCTTATTGTCTTTTGACATAAACGACTGTGAATGCCTACCGTTACTTCCATGCCAGAATAATAATCGTCAACGATAGGAATAAAAATAGGCGCTTCACTAAGGCCACAAACATGTTGAACCTCTGGTAAATGTTTATGTTGTTGACTAAGACCATATTGACGCGGTGCATAGAGGAAATAATCCTTTGGATTACTTTCATATTGACCAATCATTTTTCTTACCACCACCGCTATAGCCGGTTAAGGATGTGATAGTGAAAGGATAATCTGTTGGCACAAGACTTGCTTTTACAAGAGGCGCAATACAAGCAATCATACCGCTCGCGTGACAACCGGAGATTTGCAATGTGTTTTTCTGTGGCAATAGCCTTTTATAATCAGTACCGAGTTCTGGAAACCATAGGCCCATTCACTAGCAGTTCTAAATGCAGTAGATGTATCGATTACCTTGCACGGCAGGTCACCGATAGCGGCCATGATATCTTTAGATGCAGCATCAGGCAAGCAGAGAAATACAATGTCAGCCCCTTTAGCTACCTCTTTAATGGCCTCCACATTTTTACGATCCTCATCAGCTGTAGCTAATAGTTCTATATCTTTTCGATCGGATAATCGTTCATGAATTCTTAAACCCGTTGTGCCTTCATGACCAACAATAAATACTCTATGGGGTGTCATAATAAACCTCAATTCTCACCTATTGGTGACTCACACCTATTTATAAAGTTCTCAGTTATTACTTTCAGCGATTATAAATAGGAAACAAACTATACAATTCATCACCATCTAGGAAGATGAATTTATTTCAATGGATAGTCGCTAAAGGTAGCAACCATAACGGCCTTAATCGTATGGAGACGATTTTCGGCTTCTTGGAACGCTAAAGAGTTTGGGCCTTCAAATACCTCTTCGGTCACCTCAATGCCATTCATGCCAAACCGTTCATAAATATCTTTACCTACTTGAGTTTCCGTGTTGTGGAATGCTGGCAAGCAGTGACAGAATTTAGTATTTGGATTACCAGTTAATGCCATCATTTCAGCATTAACTTGGAATGGTTTAAACGTATTAATACGTTCTTCCCACATATCATATGTATCACCCATGGTTACCCATACACCTGTATAAATTACATCTAAGCCTTTAACCCCTTCAGCTACATCATCTGTACATGTGATGGTAGCACCTGTTTCTTTTCGCAACCTTCAAACATTCTTCATAGAATGGACCGGCTGGCCAGTATTGTTTAGGACCAATAAGTCTGAAATCCATGCCCATTTTAACGGCACCACTCATTAAGGCATTACACATATTAGATTGACCATGACCCACATAAGCATAGGAGATTTCGTTCAATGGTTTATCAATATTTTCTTGAAGCGTCAAAAAATTCGCTAATGTTTGTGTAGGATGATCCATATCGGTAAGGCCATTCCAAACAGGTACGCCAGAATAATCTGCCAATGTATCTACATCGGCTTGAGCAAAACCTCTGAACTCGATAGCATCATACATAGATCCTAGAACACGAGCTGTATCTTTTAAGGATTCCTTTTTATTCATTTGGGAACCTGTAGGACCAAGATATGTTGTATGAGCCCCTTGGTCCGCAGCACCTACTTCAAAGGCACAACGAGTCCGCGTAGAGTCTTTTTCAAAAATTAATGCAAAGTTTTTACCTACTAATGTTTTGATTTCTTTGCCTGCTTTTTTATCTGCTTTTTCAATTTTGCTGCTAAGTCCAAGAAGTATTTAATTTCTTCTGGCGTATATTGAAGCATTGTTTTAAATGATATATGTTGTAAACTTTTCATGATAACCTCTTATTTCAAACTATGTGTTTAACCATTTTTCATGTAGTAATTCGGCTGCTAATGCTGCCATCATAGTAATTCCTGGTTCTAAAATGCTTTCATCAATAGTAAAGCATGCGTTGTGTAAGGCTGGATTGCCTTCATAGCCTGTGCCCAGCCAAAGGAACGCACCTTTAATTTTATGAAGATAGGCGGAGAAGTCCTCTGCTGCCATAGATGGGAACTCAGGATGTACTACTGCTTGTTTTCCTAAATATTTTTCTACGATAGATGTGGCATAATCAATAGCCTTCTGGATTATTAATAGTAGCACCATGACCACGTTTATAATCCAAAGTACTTTCCGTTTTAAACATCACATCAAGGGCCTGTAAGCTTTCACCTAATCGTCGTTCAATATAATCTCGTTTCTCTGCTTCATAGGTACGGCAAGTGCCCTCTAGATACACATCACCGCAGCCTACGTTATATCGGTCACCACCATTGATAACACCGATAGTACACACAAGATTTTCCATTGGATTCGTTTCACGAGCCACCATGGACTCAACATTAACAATCCAGTTTGCAGCAGCCACGATTGCGTCTATCCCATTGTGAGGTTCTGCGCCATGAGTAGCCTTCCCTTTAATGTGTACGAGGAAGTGATCGGATGCAGCCATGAGATTACCTTTTTTAAGCCCTACAGCTCCCACTGGTAGTTGAGGCCACACATGAAGACCATATATCTCATCTACGTCATCGAGGATACCGCTATCTACAATACCTTGAGCACCTGGAAACAAAGCCTCTTCTTCCGAAGGTTGAAATACGAGCTTTACAGTGCCATGCAATTGGTCTTTTAATAGACTGTAAAATGGCTGCTGCACCAAGCAAAATCGCTATGTGGCTATCGTGTCCACAAGCGTGCATAACACCTTTATTTTGGGAGGCAAATGGTAAACCGGTCTCCTCATGTATGGGTAATGCATCCATATCGGCACGCAATGCAATAACGGGACCTGTATGAACTCCTTCGATCTTGCCGATTACCGCATAGTCAGAAATATCGTTGACAAAAGGAATCCCTAGTTCGTTGAGAACCTTTTGAATAAATAAAGACGTATTTTGCTCTTCACCAGATAACTCTGGATGGCTATGAATATATCGACGCCATGCCATAACTTGTTCTATATATTGTGAGGCGTATTGTTTAATTATATTTTGTAATATATTCATTACTGTATCTCCTTCATACACATCATGTATTATTTATACATATTTTGTGTATTTTTATAACACATGTACGTATTATAATACCTCCAAAGCACAAATTACAAGTATTTATACGCTATTTATGTATTTTTATTTGATATATTACAAATTAATTTTAGTCATAGAACTGTAAGCTTAACGTTAACATATTACATTCTCAGGAAATTCCTCATAAAAACAATTAATATATGGCTAATATTATTTTAGTATAAATAACAAAAAGACACCTTTTAAAGAAGGTGTCTTTTCGCTATTTCGTCTTATTTAGTATTATAATCTTATTTTTCAATCACTGATTCATCAAGCTGTGTACCATCAGGCAAGAATGCTTTTACAATCAATTTATTTGGTGTAACAGTCATAGTCATATAGTTATTCTTATCACGATCTGGCGCAACATATACATCTAGTGGATGCTGTTTCCACTTAGGACGGCGAGCATCACCTGCTATTCCTGTAAGAATATAAAGAGGACCAGAAATCTCGATCAAAATTGCGCACATGCCCTCTATTACGATAGGAATGTAAATGAGCTGACAGACACTAAGTCTACATTAAACTCATCGAAGATAGGCATAAATAATACGCCCTCATCATCGAAACCTACATCGCGACTTGCGCCTGGTCGGTCAAAGGCATATTGGAATGGATCTCCCTATGCATAAGAACTACAGTCCATTTTTTAGTGTTAGCCGTTAAATCTTGGCGTAACCACTGAACTTCTACATCGTACAAATCAGGATGATGAGTATCATGATTATCCTCATGATTACTTTCATACAACATCGTATCTAATACAACGTAATGCACATCGCCAAAATCATAGGAGTAATATCGGCGATTAAAGGTTTCATTTCCATTAGACGGAACTGTGAAATAATTCAAATACGCGTAAGGCTCGCGCATTTTCCAATCTAATGTATACATCTCATGATTGCCTAATGTCGTTGCTAATGGCACATTGGCACTTAACGGTTTAATAGAGTTAAGCCATGTACGCCATTGATAGGCGTGCTCCCCATTATCTACGAGGTCCCCCATGCTAATATACAAGGCAGTCCTAGGGTTGCGTAGTGCTGAGCTCTTTACAATCTCTTCCCACTGAGAATAATCCCCCGACTGAGAGTCTGGATAGATAAGCACATCATATACACTAGCACCAGCCGTTTCCAGACGGTACCAATCACTACGGCGGTCTGTACCGTAACCTACGCGATATTCATATTTAGTATTAGGTGTCAAACCTGTCAATGTGGCCTCATGAATATAGGTAGTACTACCATCATCGGTAAAAGCTTTATCTGTAGCGCCTATCGTTTGGGACTTTTCAGCGCCCTCTAGACGATACTCTATTACCGCATCAGCTTCGCTATTATCTGATTGCCACATTATGGTTCGGCTTATGCTATTATCTTGAGCTACGATTTGTCGAATATAACGGCTTTCAGAAGCAAGGAGCGGTTTTATCTCTTGACCACTCACAACAGCTGCAGTCCGAGCAATTCGACTGTATATAGCATCCCTATATACATAACTACCTACAGTAGCACCAACCACGGTAATAATAGCTAGTAAGGATATAATTAATCTTTTTTTGTTCATATAATTCCTTTATTAACTAAACTGTTTGACTAATATTTAATATGAACACATTATAAAACTTACACTTAACTTTAAGTCAAATAAGATTTTGCTATACTTCTTCAACATCTACGTTTCTATATCTAGCAGAAACATAGCCCAACATATTTAATTGCGGTATGTTCCATTCATTAAGTAAATAGATATCACATGTGATTTCATCACCTATAGAATTATTGGCTATAAATTGATATCGCCCTAATTCTTCATTGCTATATACTCTTTCAAGCTGATTTAAAGTAGTGGCACCCCAAAATCGACTAAATTCTGACCAAATAATTTCCGTATCAACTTGAGATAACTCAACCTGTAGTCTATATGTTATGCCAACTTTGCATCGTTTTTTTAAGCCCTTTTCGTCAGCACTACAAACTTTAGTAGAACCTTTATCAAAAGACCATTCTAAACCATTTAACGATTGAACTTGGGTAGAAATGAGATTTTTAAAATTTGAAAAATCTCCCAGAAAATGTTTACACGCTACCTCAAATGTATCTAATCTATCTACATTGCTCAATTCACAATACCTCTATAAAAAGATTTATCAGTTATTTTTCGTAATATTGCTTCATTTGTGTATAGCCATTAACGATGACTTCGATTTCACCCGTTCTAGGATGGAAAATAAGGCCGTGAATAGGCACATCTTTAGGAATCAAAGGGTTCATACGCAATTCGTCTACTGTATCCTCTACATTTTCAGCAGGATGTGTAAAGCCATCTGCCCAGCGTTCCATTTCTTTTCTCGCACCATGTGAATCGCTTCAGGTGCAATGCCACGATCCAACATTTTTTTAGACAAGCTTTCAGCTGTCGTTTTAGCCATACCACATTCATGGTGACCAATGATAAAGATTTCATTTACACCTAGCTCAAAAATACATACATACAAGTAAGCTACGCACGATACCATCAAAAGGGCCTGTAATACAGTTACCTGCAGTTTTAACGATTTTTGCTTCACCGCGACCGATATCCATGGAATCCTCTAAAAAGTTTACGAGGCGTGTATCCATGCATGTAACGATAGCCATTTCGCGGCTCGGCATTTTACTACATTTAGTGTCGGTTTCAACGTAACCCGTATTTTGATCTTCTACATATTCTCTATTATGGGCTAAAATATCATCTAATAAACTCATAGTACCTCCTATATAAAAAGACCTTGGCACACAACCAAGGTCTTTATATCAATAATGGTCGATATAAATATTATATCATATCCAGTTCTACACACTCTAAACCATTACCATTTCTGTAATACACTTACACTATAAATGGACTTAAGTTAGATTTAAAACAGCTCTTATTTATCAGGTGTAGATAATGCCTCGATTGCCACGCTACCACCACGCACAACTTCAATACGATTGACGAACATATCTTTAAATAAGGCAATCATGTCATTATTTTTAGATACAGTCTTTACACATTGTACGAGTACAGACTTGCGGTTATAGTCCACCACCAAGAGATCAAAGGTTTGGGCAATACGGAAAATTTCTTGTTTATCCGCTTCTTTACAGCTATTGACTTTGATAAATAGTAATTCTCTTTTTTCGTAATCGGCATATCCGTAAAGTCAATAACTTTAATAACTTCAACACTGCGGTTTAGTTGCTTAATAATTTGTTCGTACGTTAAATCATCACAAGTAAGGTCAATCGTCATACGAGACATAGTAGGATCTTCTGTTTCCCCTACCGTCAATGTATCTAGATTATAATTTTTACCAGCAAAGAGGCCAGAAATTTTAGCCAATACACCGATTTGGTTTTCTACATACGCTGAAATACAGCGTCTTTTTCATCTGTACTTCCATAGCCCCTCCTATTTTTTATCTTTCAACAACATATCACTTAAAGACTTACCTGCTGGTACCATTGGCAAAACATTGAGTTCTGTGGGAATGATGAACTCAAGTAAGGTCGGGTCCATTCTTTGAAAGTATCTGCCAATTGGAATCCTTTTTCAATATCCTCTACTTTAGTAATACGCATTGCCTTAGCACCATAAGCCTCTGCCAATTTCACGAAGTCTGGCACATATTCAAACTCATCATTATCAATGATATCTCGTGTAACAATAGAGCTTTCATCCATCATCAAATTCGTACAAGCGTAACGTTTATCGTAGAATAATTGTTGCCATTGACGTACATTACCGAGGAAGCCATTGTTTAAAACAATAAGCGTCACAGGTAAACGGTAATGCATAGCGGTAGCAAACTCTTGGATGTTCATTTGCACGCCACCATCACCACAGATGGCAAATACACGCTTATCTGGATTTCCCCATTTGCGCCCCTAATGCAGCAGGGAAGGGAAACCATAGCCCATAGTCCCTAAGCCGCCAGAAGTCAGCATTTGGTGTTGTCCTTGTACCTCTAAGAACTGAGTAGTCCATAGTTGGTTTTGACCTACGTCAGTAGTAACAATTGGGCGATCATAGTGATTATTGATGTAGTCAATGACTGTTTGAGGTGTTAAACCTTCTTCATCAGCTTGCGTTACAGGACGTTCTGCTTTAAGCTGTTGCAGTTGTTCAGGCCAATCACCAAGATCATGAGGCTCAATATACTCTAAGAGTTTTCAATAGCTAATTTAGCATCTGCTACGATTGGAATATCTACCTTAATATTTTAGAAATAGATGCTGCATCCACATCAATATGGATGATCTTACAATTTTGTGCAAAGGTGCTTAATTTGCCTGTAATACGGTCGTTAAAGCGTGTACCAATAGAAATCATTACATCACAATCAGTGAGTGCCACATTGGGTGCATAGCCACCGTGAATTCCTACATTGCCTAGATATAGAGGATGACGTGTATCTACGGCCCCTTTCCCCATCAAGGTCGTTACAACTGGAATACCTGTTTTTTCTCCATCATAAGCTGGTTGGCCCCACTAATGCTGACGCCACCACCTAATAGGAACAGTGGTCGCTTAGCCTTAGAAATGATGGAGCAAGCTTTTTTTTAACTTGTCCTACGTGAACTGTTGTATTTGGTTTGTAGCCACGAATATTAACCTCTGTTGGATACTCATCTGACCCCATAGCCTTCTGAATATTCTTAGGAATATCTACTACAACAGGGCCTGGACGACCTGTGCGAGCAATATAAAAGGCCTCTTTCAAAATACGTCCTAGCTCTTTACGATCACGAACGGTAACGGCATATTTACAAATATTGCGGACGATGCCAACAGTATCTACCTCTTGGAAAAGCATCATTGCCCATGAGGCCTAAATCAACTTGTCCAGTAATACAAACGAGGGGCACACTATCAGCGTATGCTGTAGCAATACCAGTCACAAGATTTGTAGCACCTGGACCGGAGGTTACCATACACACCCCTACTTTACCAGTACTCCGAGCATAGCCATCTGCAGCATGAGCCAATGCTTGTTCATGACGTGGCAAAATTACTTTTACTTTATCTTGTTTATATAATTCATCCATGATATCGATGGTTGCGGCCCCAGGATAGTTAAATAAAAACTCTACCTGCTCCTCTTGAAGGGCTTTTACCAAATACTGTGCGCCTGAAATCATAGGTATCTCCTTATTTATGTAATACATGCATATCGCATTCTCAATATTCTCATTAGATATATCTAAAAAATTGAATATCTTATATAGATGTGTTATACTCAGTAGTGTACCACATGTTGTGGTACATGAATATGTAATAAATCTCAAATTATAGAAATATATGTAGATTCTATTTTGAAAGGACTGTAAAACCATGAAAGAAATCTTAGGTTTCCACTTAAACGGTTGCCCTTATTGTGCAAATGCATTCCGTGCTATCGATGAACTTGTTGCAGAAAACCCTGCATATGCAGACATTCATATCAACTGGGTTGAAGATCAAGACGCTCATGAGCTCTTCAAAACTCACCCTTATGAGTACTATCCAAACTTATGGTTCGACCTCGACAAACAATATGAGGCTCAACCTGGTGAAAGCTATGACCAAACAAAAGCATTAATCAAAGCTGTATTGGACAAAGCAATCGCATAAGATTATTACATAAAAACGTGATAAAACCATTAAAAAAGAGGCTAGCATGGCTAGCCTCTTTTTTTGTCTTTCCATTCAAGATACATATGTCTAATGACTTGGATCGGCGATACCAGTAACATCCTAGGTCCACCATAACGCATAATTTCACGGATTTTTTCACGATATGTTGGCCCATAGCAATGGGTTTTACATACGCTACAGAAGGTTTTACTTTCCATATGAGGACATACATCAATACGATGCTCCGCATAATGCCAAACGTCTTGGCACTCCTCACATAGTTCACCTTTAGGCGTGTGGTGTTTATCACGACAATAGATGCCAATAATTTGGTACATAGTTTTTAGTTCTAACTTACGTTTTTCATCAACTGTCATATTACTCTCCTATTTCACAGACCATGATACCCATGCCACTTTATCAACTGTTTTATTATGGATTTCTCCATTAATAGCTAATGGCTCAATGAGATTTCTAATCTCTTCTTTCATGTCTTCCATGTCTCCCCATCCATTATTATGAAGTCGCATAGCAAAATAATTAACCGCTTTATCAAGGCTCATAACTTCTGTTTCAGGCACCGTTTTATAAGTCACTTTCACATTATGTCCCATCTCATGGATAACATCTAAACACTGCTTTCATCTTACCATCCCAAGGAAATGAATCGCGACCAAAGAAATGTTCAGATAACATATCTACCATTTCATCACTGCGCTCGCTGAAAGCAATCCACAAGCATTTATCCTTACTTGATTCATGCATGGCGCGAATATTTTCTACATCAAACATGATCGGGCAGAAAATACTATATGCCAAGTCAAAGCTTTTATCCCAACCGAGTTCTCGACGTGTTTCATCAGACCACGGTGCAATATACAAGCTAAGATCTAAACCTTCTGTCTCTGCTAACTGTTTAGCACCTCGAATCATACCATCAGATAAATCGATACCTGTTGCCTTATACCCTTCACGAGCTAAGCCTAGGGCATAATCGCAAACACCACAACCTACGTCTAAAGTGCGTCCACCTGCTACTGGTAATAGATTTTCATCCTTTAAAAATGCTAAAAATTCAGTTACTTGTGCTTTTCGATCCTCTCGATTGTGCATTTCCACAAAATATTCGGAACGGTGATTCCACGCATCTTGCTCATCGCGCCAAGTTTCGTTGACCGTGAGCTCCTGTATTGTATTTGTCATATTATCCCCTCTAATTAGCTACATACAAATATGTACAAGCTATAGATATATAAGTTATAAGTAGTTTTCACTCAGTTAAATTTACAATGTAATTTAACTCTCCCCTATATGCCTAGTGTTCCGTCTAGGAGGTTCAGATTTTCATATAGCTATTTTTATTGTACATCATTCTCAAAATAAAATGTGTTACTCAAGTCACATTTATTATGCTATTTCAATATTATTAAATATGTATTTTCACATAAAGACTATTGAATGTGCTTTTTACAAAAACAAAAGACTCCAAACAGTAAGTGGAGTCTTTTATCTCTCGTTTTGCAAATAGGTTTATACTATCTGCTCATATACATCAATTGAGTATATGATTATTTCTCTTCTTTTTTCTCTACCGGAGCAGGCGCCTCTTCAGTTTTAGGAGCTTCTGTTTCAGTTTTCTCTTCAGTCGTTACACTCTCATTATTAGCAGCTTCACGCTCTTGTCTGATACGTTCTTCTCGCTTAGCTTGTGCCTCTTGTTCTCTCTTTTCAAAGGACTCGCTAACTTTATCAGTAGTTTCTTTTAATTTATCGCGACCTTTCAATGCAAGCTCTTTAATCGCTTCTGGATCGGCACCACTGAACTCAGCCAACGCACCTTCGTTATTTGGATCAAAGAACGGAGCTTGTTTAAAACCTAATAAGGATGCTACAAATACCATCGGGATTTGTGCGATAGCACTGTTGTATTGCTTAACTGCATAGTTATAAATTTCCCGTTTATTGGAAATAAATGTTTCGTTTTCGCTAATAGCTTCTAAGAATTTACCATATTGAGTATTGGCTTTCAAATCAGGGAATTGATTTGCTAAGGCTGTAATATTTTGTACCGCCTTAGATGTTTCACGAGCCATTTCTACAAAGTTATCAGATACTTTCAACTGGATTAGTTTTTCATAATCACCATACTCATTTACAAGACCTGTAAATTGGTTTACGATAGCAACCTTTTTCTCGTAAGCAACGATAATATTAGCACGTGCTTCTTTTATCTCTACAGTCAAATTTTGCAATAAATTGTATTGCTTAATAAAGAAGTAAATCAAGAATACAATTAAGAAAAATATAAGTGTTGAAAGCATAGAACCCTCTCCATTTCTATTACAAATAACAATGCAAATTTGAGAATATTATATCATACCGAATATATAAGAAATATGAAATTTCATTCATGAAGCACAAATTATAGAATACTCCATTTAGTAGTTCGTGCATGTATTTCCATTCGTTTCTCTCCTATTACTATAGTTAATATAGCGGTTTCATATATTATTTATATTTATTATAATAAAGAAAAGGAGGCTTTGAAAGTATGGGAAAATATATGATAATCCTAATGTTTACATTAGTAGCTATTGCTGTAGTTTTTGCTACTTATAACTTATCTATAATTAGATCTATGCCTCCTGAAGAGCGTTATAAACTTCTTTACTTTAAGGATGGTCAAGTCTCTATAGGCATTGGCTTAGTAAGAAGAACATTTAAATTAAGCGATATTCGTGAGGTACGTTTTTCTAAAGGTAAAAAATTCCGTAGCATGGGCAGCTGGGCCGGCAGAATGCAAATTTGCAAACTAAATGGTAAAACAAGCCGTTGGATAGAATTTGATGGTACTGTCTATTACAAAAAGATGGTATATATAACTAATGAAGAAATCATTGATAAATCAATAGACTTACTGATGAATGAATTTCAAGCACGAGGAATTCGTTGTACTAAATATAGATGCTAACATATAATTTTCTGAACTATACATCAACCTAAAGAATAAAGACACATAAAAAGGCTTCTCGAAATTTCGAGAAGCCTTTTATTTGGTGCGCCTAGCAGGAATCGAACCTGCGCACCCGTCCCTGATCCTGAGCGATGAATACCTAAAAATTATACCATATAACGCCTGTATAGTATAAAGCAAGCATGAATACCTACTATTAAAATTCATTAAGCCACTCATAACTATTGCTACACCAGCTAATAGTCTATATATTTATATTTTTCTTTAATCAACTCTAATAAAGCATCACAACTACGACTTACATCGTCATAGGTCGTCAAAGTTTTCAGTATACCAAGGATCCTTTACATCACGACTTTCACCTACAAAAGACATAGCCTTGTGTACCTTGGATTCTACATCATCTCCAATGATACGTTTTAAATTACGTCCGTTATTTTCATCCATGATAATGAGGTAATCGAAATTATAATAGTCATCAACGGTCACTTGGCGAGCCTTACGACGCGTATAAGGAATGCCCATTTCATCTAGCTTTTTCTTAGTTCCATAATGAGTATCGTTCCCTATCTCCTCACGAGATGTAGCGGCAGATTCAACATAAATAGAATTACTTAGTCCAGCCTTATCAACAATATGCTTCATATAAAACTCTGCCATTGTAGAGCGGCAAATATTACCGTGGCAGATAAATAAAATTTTAATCATAATACACTCCTTAAATACTAATAGTCCTTACAGCATACGCTATAAGGACTATTAGTGCAATATTTAATTAGAAGTTATGTCGTACCCCTGCATCGATACGCCATGTATTTTCTACGATAGCACCAAAGTTTTTAGTGAATGTACCATATAGATATGTACTAGGACGGACACTCCAAGACCCGCCAATTTCAGCATCGAGCCATGTATCCTTCAAATCTACAGTTGTTTGTACTGTTGGATTCCCTGGGGCAGAGTATGTAGTATTTAATTTACCAGAGAATTCATGAGCTAGTGCTAGTTTTGCAAAGATATTGGATTTTTCTGTTTCTTTCCCAATGCCAATACCGAGTCTACCTACAGCAGAGTTCACAGCATCAGATTTAACATGCATGGAGCCACCACCGACAACAGAAGCATCATAGGATACACCTTTTAAACGACCTAAGATAAATTCTACACTAGGATCAATGTAGAAGCCATTTTGTTTCTTAATACGCTTACCATATTCAGCACTCAAGGATGTACCATATGTATGGTAGTTACCATTCAAACGTTGGCCGCTCATAGAGTTAAGGCTATAGTCGTTAGATAATCTATTACCACGAGCGATAATATCTAGATAACGTCCATCATCGTGTTGTTTTGTACCATATAAGGCAACACCACCTAACTTACCATCGCCACTGCCGTTGGCATATGAATTACTAGATGTACTGTAATCTAGGGCACCGCCGAAAATCCAACCATTGGAGGCTTTATGGTCGTAGCCTATTTGTACACCATTGTATGTCATATGTGCATCAGCACCGTCTGTAATCTTAGATTTACCACCTATATATTTAGCCCATATTCCTTTATCTGTATTAGCTAGACGATGGTCACCTAAACGACGTTGTAAATCATTAGTATTATTTTTCCACGCCATAACTGTTGAAGTAAGGGCAGATTTTGTGCCACCTACGAGCGACGATTCACTAGCACGAACAATCTTTTGTTGTATCATCTACAACGAGATGACCTTGAGAATCAAAGTGATCAGTCCCAAGTTCTGCAACAGCACCTGAACGAGTAATACCTTCATTGATTTGAACTGTTGTGCTAAGCTTCTTATCATTGCCCGTGTATTGTAATTTCTCAGCTAATGCTTGAATATCCTTTTTGTAGCTTGCATCGTCGATGGTATTACCGGAATGGTCGCCTTGCATTGTAATATGGCTATTATCCGCCGCATGTTCAACGACGATTTGCCCTTTTCCAGCTTCGCTAGCTGGTACACCAGATTTATAAATGGCATTCACATAACCGCTATAGTTCTGAATTGTTATAGGCCGCTCATCAATAGGATGAATATTACCTACTGCAGTTGGGTTAACACCACCTACAAGATTGCGAACCTTACTGCCCTTGTATAGGTACGCTGCATTATCCCCTGATGGACGTTCTTCTTTTAGGTGTAGGGCGCTCCATACCAATCCACTCATTATTCCAAGTAGCACCATTTTGTAAGTAAATATCAGCACCAGAATTATGAGGGTTTCTTATTGCTTTCAGCATATTCATTTAATACAGCACCAGTAAGGCTAGAGTTTGGTGTTGTGAAAGCTAAACCAACATTCGTCGGTTCTTCATTATGGTTTGGATCGCGACCATAATCCTTATTAATTAACCCTACATTCCCAACAGCGACCAAGTCTTTGGTACCTGGATGTTTACCATCAGAACCTGCATTTACATAGACATCGCCCTCTTCAGCTACTACGGAGTACGTATCAGAAGTTTCTAAAGGATGCGTGATGATACGTCCACCACCATCAACAATAATATGACCACGTTGATTAGCTTGTAAACCGACACCGATAGCATCGATATCTACATTGCCTTTGACATGAATATTAGTATCTCCATAGTCTCGATCCGGGTTATCTTTACTTAGACGTGGTACCTTACCGCCATAACCAGCATAGACTGCACTCATATAATAATGACCTAATTCTCGCTTTGATGCTGGTGCATCATTCTTTAATCGTACGATAAGATCTTTGTCTACCGTTAGTTGTGAACCAAAGCCATTATAAATACCTGTTACATTCTTAGTTTTACCTGTATCTGTTAAGCTTTTACCATGCACATTAACCGTCAAGGTATCTTCTATATGCTTAACTTCTGGTTGTGTTTGTACCGGTGACCCCATTGTTAAGCCAAGCAATTCCTCCGCTTTATCGCTTGTGGCATTAATTTCTGTAGCCATTGCAGAATAAGACATGCCAGTTAATACCAACGCAGCCATCACAGCTGATACATTTCGTTGTAATTTCATAAGTATCTCTCCTTTTTCCCTACCTTGTAGGTTGGTACCCTCACAGAACGACATAGACACCAAAAATATAAAAAGACCCCCTAAACCCAACTTAGGAGGTCTTGTATATCCACACACTCGGTAAAATAAAACTTAATTATTCAGGATTGATGATGAAGGACAATGCACTGAAGTATTTATTTTGCTCACCTTTAGTTTGAGTTGGGAAGCCCACTTCAACGCCTACTACGTTAAGGCCGTTAGCACTTACAGTAACAGTTGCTTTACCGTTTTCATCAGCTTTGCTTTCGTTAGTAAGATCATTAATTACGTCTTTAATAAGAGGTGCATTTGCATATGGTTTACCGTCTTTCAAGACTTGGATTTCATATGTATCACCTTTTCTAAGAGTTAATGGGTTAACAGATGGAATGATTTGAATGAAAGCATCTTTATTATTGAAAGGTTTTGCTTCTGCATTCCAGTAGTGAACGTCATATTTAATGGCATGTGTACTTTTTTGTGAGCACCTGGTACTTCAGAGATTGGTTTATGAACAGTTTTACCATCTTTGTCTTTTGTCCAGTATCCATAGTCGAAATTAGTTGCTGTTACGCCTAATTTATCTGTTGGCACGACAGCAATATTTTTTTCATGTTTAACAACTTCTACAGGGATTACTGCACCATTGTTGTCATAGCCTACAAGACCTGTTACCATTTCAGGTTTGTAAGCGTTATCCAAAGGACCTTCTCCTAGAACTAATACTTTTTCATCTAAGCGGTTAGCAAAGAATACGCCATGCGCATCAACGGAAGAGCACACACAACCTGCAGCTAAACCTACTGCAAATAAAGAAGCTAAGATTTTCTTATTCATAAGAACCTCCATAATCAATAACTTTTTCAACAAACTTGTTATTATTATACAGCGTTACAAATATTTCGTATATACCAATACCCCTATAGTCAAGTTAGTATGCATAGTTAATATATACACTCCTATGTATGCCATTCTAACATAATTGATAAAATTATCATCTATTTTTCATGTAGATATAATAAATAAGATTATCTTACTCAGGCTAAACAATGAAATCTATGGTTTTCTACCATGTATGAAATGCTACTCTTATTCTGTTAAAACACAAAAACGACGCCCCCTTAGGAGCGTCGTTTTCTATCTAAATAGATATTATTTTTTGTTTCTTAGCAGCTTTCGCACGTGCGTTACGATCAAGGATTGTTTTACGCATACGAATGCTTTCTGGTGTTACTTCAACGAGTTCGTCGTCATTGATCCACTCAAGAGCTTGCTCCAAGGAGAAGATACGAGGTGGAGTCAAGCGTACCGCTTCATCAGAGGAACTGGAACGCATGTTGGTAACATGTTTTCTTCTTACATGGGTTAACATCCATATCAAGTTCACGAGTATTTTCACCAATAACTTGGCCTGCGTACACATCTTGGTTAGGACCAACGAACAATGTACCACGGTCTTGAACAGAGTTCAAACCATATGGAGTAGTTTCGCCATTTTCGAATGCTACCAAAGCACCGCGTGTACGGGAAGGGATTTCACCTTTATATGGTGCATAACCATGGAATACATGGTTCATAATACCATTACCTTTTGTAGCTGTTAAGAATTGTGCACGAAAACCAATCAAACCACGAGCTGGAACTACGAATTCCATACGAAGGTAACCGGCTAATTCGACCATATTAGTCAATTCAGCTTTACGTTGACCAAGGTTTTCCATTACGGTACCCATGAATTCTTGAGGTACGTCGATAGTCAATGCTTCAAGTGGTTCACACAATTGGTCGTTAATAGTTTTGAAGATTACGCGAGGTTTACCTACTTGTAATTCGTAGCCTTCACGACGCATAGTTTCAATCAATACAGCCAAGTGCAAGTTCGCCACGGCCAGATACTTTGAAAGCATCTGCAGAATCAGTTTCTTCTACTTTCATAGAAACGTTAGTCTCTACTTCACGGAACAAACGATCACGCAAGTGACGAGATGTAACAAATTCACCTTCGCGACCTGCGAATGGAGAGTTATTTACGGAGAATACCATGGACAATGTTGGTTCGTCGATGGAGATAGATGGCAATGCTTCTGGATTTTCAGCATCAGCTACAGTTTCACCAATGTTGATATCGTCGATACCAGCGAATGCAATAATATCGCCCATTTCAGCTTCGTCAGTTTCAACGCGGTTCAAACCATTATAAGTATATACGCGACCAATTTTCGCTTTACGAGTGCTTTCACCATTCATGATAGCCACTTGTTGGTTAGTTTTCATTTTACCGCGAACAATACGGCCTACAGCGATTTTACCGATGAAGTTATCGTAATCAAGGGTAGTAATCATGAATTGAAGAGGACCTTCCATATCACCTTGTGGTGCAGGAATTTCGTCGATCAATGTTTGGAACAATGGCTCCATGTTTACCGCTTCGTCATCCCAGTTAGTTTTAGACACACCAGAACGAGCAGATGCGTATACTACAGGGAAATCAAGTTGATCATCATCAGCTTCAAGTTCCATGAACAATTCAAGAACTTCGTCTTCAACCTCTTTAACACGTTGGTCTGGACGGTCGATTTTGTTGATAACTACGATTGGTTTCAATTTTTGTTCTAATGCTTTACGCAAAACGTATTTTGTTTGAGGCATTGGACCTTCGTAAGCATCTACGAGAAGCAATACGCCATCAACCATGTTAAGTACACGTTCTACTTCGCCACCGAAGTCAGCATGGCCTGGAGTATCAACGATGTTGATTTTGATGCCATTATGCATAACTGCAGTGTTTTTAGACAAGATAGTAATACCGCGTTCACGTTCCAAGTCGTTGGAGTCCATTACGCGTTCTGCTACCTTTCATTAACACATGGCTTTGTTTTAATAACGCGTCCACCAAAGTAGTTTTACCATGGTCAACGTGGGCGATAATCGCTACATTTCGAAGATTTTCGCGAATCATAAGATCCTCCCTTTAATTCCTTCAGTATATTCTATATCACATAGCGCTTTTGAAAGTAGCTATGTAGGTATATTCCCAAAATTGGCAACAGTTAATTATAACGCAGTCTATAGAAAAAAGTCAAAGAAGTACAGGATTTCTAATCATGGCAATTTCTACATTTGATTATACTTTTGACTCATCTTAAGGCTAAGTTAGCTATCTAAGCATAGGATAATAAAAAAGATTCCTCATGATACTTGCCTCGAATAAGATAAGAGGAATGTCACATAAGAAATCTTTTATTAGTATTGTATTATTCTTCCCCAATCATGCGTACTTCTGGTTCTAGCTGTACACCATGTTGGTCATATACACGTTTTTGTACTTCTTTGATAAGATCAAGCACATCTTTGGCTTTAGCATTGCCAGTATTGATAACAAAGCCAGCATGCTTTTGAGATACTTGTGCATCACCAACAGATAATCCTTTAAGACCTGTTTGTTCAATCAAAGTACCTGCAAAGTACCCTGGTGGGCGTTTAAAGGTTGAACCTGCACTAGCATACTCTAAAGGCTGTTTAGATTCGCGCTTTTCGGTGAGCTCATCCATGCGAGCCTTAATAACATTTTTGTCGCCAGGTTGTAATGTCATAACAACCTCCCCAATAACCTCATGGTTATCGTGGAATACGCTATGACGATATCCAAAATCTAAGTGAGATGCATCGTATTCTTTAATATTTCCTTGGAAATCTACGGCGCGTACTGTAGTGACTACATTGCTCATTTCCCCGTCATAAGCACCTGCATTCATAAATACAGCACCACCAAGCGTACCTGGAATACCAATGGCAAATTCAAGGCCAGATAGCCCGTTTTCCCAAGCAAATTCAGAAGCATCTTTTAACATATACCCAGAACCAATGCATAATACATTATCATTGCAATCCATGATTTGCGTCATATGTCGAACCGATACGACAGCACCGCGAATACCACCGTCTTTCACCAAAATATTAGAGCCACAACCAATAATAGTTACAGGCACATCTAATTCGTGAATAGTACGTAGCGTAAAGCTCAACTCATCCATCGTCGTAGGTTCAATAAATAAATCAGCAGGTCCACCAATTTTGAATGTCGTATGATGACAAAGAAGCTCCTGTTCTCGTACACGTGTACTAGGTAATTTTTCTAATAAGGCTTCTTTTAAGGCCTTAATGTTTTGGTTGTTGTTGTTCGCCATGATCTAACACTTTCATCCCCTCAGTGATTGGTTCGCTAATGATTTTGTAAATATCATTAGAAATCTGGCTCCAACGCATTTGCGCTTGCAAATAAGCAGTCGCTGCAGCATTTTCTTGAATTTGAGGCATCAATTCCTCTTGTTTCTTTCTGCAACTCATCCGCTTCTGGAGCACCGGACAACTTAGCATATTCCCATTGCATTTGTTGTGCCATAAATGTGCGTACCAAAGCCGTTGCTACTGCATCAGCCTTCACTGCTTCTTGAGCAGCCATTAACTCTTTGTACTCTTCGGATTCACGCATAGCGTGAGCTAAATCATGAGCTTTATCGTAGTTCATAATATCCTCCTCCAAACAACACCGTACAAATCACTACCTGTCATAGAGATTTGGTAGGTTCTTTAACACATACTAATACTATATTTCTCTATAGTGAAAGTATAATTATTTAGGTTGAATCCAGTTTCCTTCTGCTTTAAGATCTGGATAATCAAGTTGACGCATACCTTCATAAGCTATGATTGCCACCGCATTAGACAGGTTCAGAGAGCGTGCTTCATCTACCATGGGTATACGAATGCATGTATCCTCTTTGCCTTCTAAAAGACTTTCAGGCAAGCCTCTCGATTCAGGACCAAAAACGAGCATATCCCCGATTTCATATTTCACCTCAGAATGAGTATGCTTTGCCTTTGTAGTAGCATAGAAATATCTACGATCTGGATATTTCTCATATAGTTCTTGAATATTCTCATGAACTTGCACATCTACTAAATGCCAGTAGTCAAGACCAGCACGTTTTACATGCTTGTCATCAATAGAAAAGCCAAGGGGTTTGATCAGATGTAAGGTCATGTGATTGGCGGCGCATAAACGCGCTATATTTCCTGTATTACCTGGAATTTCAGGCTCATAAAGTACTATTTCCATTATCGTTCCCCTATTCTTTATATCTATATTATTCTACAAAGGAACGCACAAAATGTCCACTTTTACCGCCTTCTTTTTCTACAAGGTATGTAGGGCCCATAATCATGCCTTTATCAATGGCCTTACACATATCGTATACGGTGAGTAAGCCCACTTGAACCGCTGTAAGTGCGTCCATTTCAACTCCTGTTTTACCAGTTGTTTTAACGATAGCACTCACCTTAACGGCTTTGTTGTGATTTTCATCGGTACAAGCCGGGCTTTCACCATCTACTAAGGTGCAGTGAACCTCAACCTTAGTCAATGCCAACGGATGACAAAGGGGAATGAGATTACTCGTCTGTTTCGCCCCCATAATAGCCGCTAGTTGCGCTACGCTAAGGACATCGCCCTTTTTCATAGTACCTGCTGCGATACGATCATAAATAGCGTCGTTGATAGCAATAAAGCCTTCCGCCACAGCTGTGCGAGATGTAATGTCCTTGTCAGACACATCTACCATCCAGGCATTACCATCTTGATCAAAATGTGTTAAATCCATACTATATCCTTACTAATCATGCATAAATTATCATCTATAGTTTTATTTTCATTAGTTATATTATACAATAGAATTAACAATTATATGTATAAGGAAGGAAGTGTTCCTATGAAAACAAAACTAACTTATTTCGGCCACGCTTGCTTTATGCTCACTCGCGGTGATGTATCCATGATTTTTCGACCCATTCTTAACGGGCAATACATGGGACATCGCTAAAAAAGAAGATATTAAATGTCAATATATCTTTGTTAGCCATGGTCATGACGACCATTATGGCGATACAGATTACATCGCCAAAGAAAATGATGCCCTCGTTATCTCTACTGCAGAGGTAGCAGGTAAAGCAGCCGCTGCTGGTTGCCGTGCTCATGCTATGCATTTAGGCGGCAAATTCGACTTCGAATTCGGTTCTGTTCGCATGGTTCCTGCCTTCCACGGCGCTGGTATCCCAGGCGGTCATGCAGCAGGTTGTATCGTAGACTTCTACGGCGATATTCTTTACTTCGCTGGCGATACAGCACTCTTTAGCGACATGAAATTATTGAATCGCTTTGGCGATATCGACTACGCATTGCTTCCTATTGGTGATAACTTCACGATGGGGGTTGAAGATGCTGCTCTTGCCGCTTCTTATGTAAAAGCGCGTATCTCCATTCCAATTCACTACAAAACATGGCCTGTTATCGACCGTGAACCAGGTGTATTTACAAGCCTAGTAGAAGGCAAATACAACCAAACAGCACTCATTATCGATCCAGGTTCCTCTATTGAGCTTAATAGCTAATCCCAAAACATGACATAGAAATGACGCAATCCATTGGAATTGCGTCATTTTTTATTGTTAGGTCCTAAACAAAACCTAATGAAATAAAGTGATTTCTATTGGCCTAGAATTCTTGGTTTGCCATGGAGAAGCCACCACGATTGGACATGCGTACAAACTCATCAATATCTTGTGTTTCATCTACACCTACATAGCCTAGCTCTCGAACTAAACCATATGGATTGTGCAAAGATAATTGAGGGTTCTCACCTGTCAGTACCCAAAGTACTTTATAGCCTTTTGGTGCTTCCCGGAGGCGCTCCTCTCCTTTGCCATCCGTAAAGTATACTAGTAAATCTACACGATTTTGATTAGCTAAAGAGAACACAGGCGCAAAGGCTGTGGCACCACGCACATCGAGGCGCGGCTTAACGTCCTTCACCGATTCCATCGTGTAGGTACGACGCACTTCGTTATCGCATTCTACTACGGTAATGCGATGATTATAGGCATGCACAATTTGCAGTACTTGCTCTAATGCATTGGTAAACTCAACATCGGTAATACTGCCACTCATATCGAGAGCTACCCACACATTTGCCTTATGTTGGCGCAATGTACCAGATAATTCCAGGCGCTCTGGCTGACGACGATTGCGACGCATCGTCGTTTTTTTGTAACCACTGGCTACCTTCCCCATCAATTTTTTAAGATAAAAATACCAAGGCAAGGCTCGACGCGTCTTTTGGAACGTATCGATGAGACTTTTCACATAGCCTTCCATATCGCCTTTGGAGGCTTCGTTAATATAACGCTCCGTAATTTGATCCATCGTATCGGTGTCAATAGAATCAGATTCATCCCAAATATCATGACTCGTTTGAGGATCAAACTCCATAGCTACTGCCGTTTCTGCATTGTCGATAGGCACAAAGAGATCTGGCTTTTCTTTCATGACCTTGTCGATAGCCTTCGCATAGTACTCAATAGTACGGAACCGTTTTAACAATAAACCAAAACGCTCATTCACGTTGGCTACCGTTACCGCATCACGGTCTACATGTTCAAGGTAATCATTTACGACCATGTCCATAGCCATATGGACCGCTGTTTTGTGAAAGCCTTGGCTCAGTGCTTTTACCCGCATCAAATGAGCCGAAATGATATGAAGAATTTCGCGCTTAATGCCATCCTTCATCACATCCGGCGGTTGGCGTAATAAGATAAACGGATTTACATAAAGTACATAGCCACCTTGTTTTAGGTTAATGCCAAAAGCACTGGTCATGTCAAAGCGAATGCGATGAGTCATTTGCAAGTAAAAGTAACCAAAGAACTGGTCCTCTTCAAGGAGTAAGCTATTTACATCATGCAAAATATTCCACAGTCGTTGCTCAAAGGCAGGTGTCATAACTGCTTGCTGCATAACGGCAAGATTTGTACCTTCTACTTCTATATCTTCCAGAGCTCGACCGATAGTGCCTATATGGCTATCAGACATATTATGGTTCATCAAGTCCGCTGCAATACGTTCAGGGGCCACACTATGGTGTTGCTCTTCATAGCTATCTACATATGCCTCATAAGATGCGTATATTTGCGTATACAAAGCCTCTGCTTCGCGATGTATGCGCTCTCGTTTCGCATGCCATCGATCAAGAGCCTCGATAGCCTTCGCATCATAAGAGCCAGTTCTTTTCCCAACCATCAATGTGCGTCAGTAAGTCAGACGCATCACGAATATCGTCCTTATCTAAATTTCGTTGCATCATTCCACCTCCTTTTCGTTAAACATCAGATTTTATTTATATCATGTTCTATATAATAGTTATTTTATAACCACTAATTCACTAAATTCTTTTATCTATATAGACAACTTAATTTAGTTAACTATATGGCAGAACTATTTTTGTGCTTCAAAGAAGGTATCGACAAACAAGTCATCTTCAATGGCATAGGCGTATACGCGCTCATAGGTGTTGCGCAGATCTTTCATAACCGCTACGCGCAAATCTCCTGGGTATAGTGTTAGGAATTCCACAAAGTGATGTACTTCTTGCGCATTGCTATTGCGATTTAAACGGTGCAACATATTTTTTGCTGCTACATAAAGGCGAGTTGGGCTTTCACCTTTAACCTGTTCAGCCATAGACATAATAGCACCTGGTTTTTGAACTGCCGCTAATACATCATCAAAGGTAATAAGAGGTTCTTGATCGGACTCGATAAAGCTTACAAAAGCCTCCGCAATGAGTTTACCGACGTTACCGCGGATAACATTCATAAATACGTCACGACTGTAAGCTGAACCCTCTTGGTTTTTATAAATCGTATATAGGCCAGACACGCGTTCGAAGGAACGAGGTGTGGCATCGATATCGTCTTCGTGACGTTGATTTAAATATTCTGGATAGGAAGAAATGAATTCGATAACCTTTTCTTCAATGCCTGCGCCGATAGCCCAATCGATCCATTGCATGTAATCCGCATTCATATAGAGCCATACAAAACGGTTTTGTTGGTGCCGGATCCATATCGATGGTTTGGTAATCAAAGGAATCTTCAGGGTTCATAGCAGCGATAATACGCACTTGATCACTCAAGGAGAAACCATTGATTTCACGGTTTAGAATAAGGTTCATCAACTCTTGTTGAACTGCATGTTCTGCGCGGTTAATTTCGTCGATAAATAGCAATACTTGGCGCCCTTTATCTACGGCTTGTGCCACATGTTCCAAGGTATGATGCACAGCGTATACTGTAGTTTTCACTTCACGAGTATGGCCATGACCATCCGTGTGAGTCACCGTTTCCACAGTAGGCAAACCACCGATTTCACCTTCTTTTAAAAGGTTTCCGTCGATAGTAACGAGTTCCCAATCATGTACATCTGCAACGCGCGCTGCGAGAGAGGTTTTACCTATACCCGTCTCACCGACGAGCAAGGGCACTTGATTAGCAGCAAGCACTAACTCAACGCTTGCCATTGTATCTATAAAGTTCATTGTATCTCCGTTCTAATACTTCAAATATTCGCCTACTGCGATTTTCTTTACTGCTCTAGTACCGTATGCATCAATGAGTGACAATAGATCGATAGGCCATTTAGATTGGCGTCCACCAATAGCTTTATTGTTGATCAATTCACGAACATAGTCCGCATCAATGTTATCACTAGAAACAGCCTCTACGATGATAGCCTTAATTTCATCCACCGTAACACCTAATGTATTAGGGATGTAGCCTAAGATAGGTGCACTCACTTTAAATAGGTGTAACGCCAATTCCTTTGAAAGATTTGTAATTTGACGCATCGCCTGAGGATCTTGTTTCACGGCCGCTTCTAGCACGGCTACGCTTGGCTCATTAATATAGCGCAAGGCTAAATAATTTTCCTGTACAGCTTGTAATTGGACTACTTCGCTAGGTTCTTTAATATATTGTAGCGCATCGTAATTTGCCTTTACCGCTTCTAATTGCAACTCCTCTGACGGATTTGCTATATAGCGAATGGCCCAACCAGATTGTGCTAATGCACTTCGAATTAGCGAGTCAGACGGATTGTTTATATATTCTAAAATAGCCCAATCCTTTTCAACTAAGGCACTTAACAATTCTTCTGTAGGGTTTTCTACGAACTGTATTGCTCGTGGTGCTTGTGAAAGCGCCGTTTCAATAACCTTTTGAGTAGGGTCTTTGATATATTGAAGCAACATACCATTTTGAGCGACACATGTAAGTTGCATAGTTTCTGTAGGATTTGGAATATTTCGAATCCCATGTGGGTTATTGGTCAGCGCTGTTATATATTGTTCCTCTGTCATAATAACCTTCTTTTCTATGTAAAAAGGCCATACGAATACGTATGACCTATACTGAATTCTACTCTAATTATATCACAATTTTTTCGATATAGTTATATTTCTTTCGTATACTCACTACATCGTTAATGCATCTAAATCAGAATTATTCCCAATGACTAATAATTTATCATCTTCACCGAGAATGGTAATTGGGTTTGGTGGAACTTCTAAATCCTCCCCACGCCTGATGCCTACAGCATTAAGATTATATTTTCTCACGCAAATTTGAATCCTTTAAACAAGATCCCACCAAGAATGAAGGCATTTTTATTTCTATAAGACTAATGTTTTTAGATAGTTGTAAATAATCCATTACATGATCTCGTAGTTAATGCTGTGCAATCGTTGTGCTACATCATATTCTGGATAGATAACCTTATCTACACCCATCTTTTTAAGCATCTTACCTTGCAGAGCATTCTCCGCTTTAGAAACAACATAAGGCATGTTCATTTCTTTCAACAACATAGATGTCATAAGATTAGCCTGAATATTGTCGCCAATAGCAACGATAACAATATCAAATTGGCTCAAAGCCAATGCTTTAATTGCCTCTTCATCGGTTGTATCTGCAACTATAGCATGTGTTATAAATGGCGAAATTTTCTGTACAACTTCTGGATCAATATCTACACCTAATACCTCATGATCCATGGAAGCTAGCATCTTGGCAACAGTGCCACCAAATTGACCAAGACCTATTACTGCTATCGTTTTATGTTTCATATATGACCCCTTTTATATTCAATCTAATCTGTTTTTATAACAATACACGCTCTTCTGCGTAGCTAATTGGTTTAGTCGGTGCCGTTCTTAGCGCCCAAGTACCAATAGCAGTCATAACCCCTACACGCCCCGCAAACATGACAAGCATCAACACCCATTTACTACTTTCAGATAAATCAGGTGTAATACCCGTTGTAAGACCTACGGTCCCAAAGGCAGAGGTTACTTCAAAAAGCAGTCGAATAAAGTCATATGGCTCATCCCAAGCCAAATAACAAGTAGCAAATAAAACAAGAAGGATAGATAAAAAGATTATCCCATTTGCCTTAAGTACAGTAACCAACGAAATACGACGTTCAAAAACCTCTGTATCAGGACGGTTATTAAATAATGTACGCGATGCTAGAAAAGCGACGGCAATAGTACTAATCTTAACACCGCCCCCTGTAGAGTTAGGACCTGCCCCAATAAACATAAAAATGATGGTAATAAACAGTGTAATTGGATGTAAATCATTATAATCTACAGTTGCAATCCCCGCTGTACGAGGTGTAATCGATTGAAACAGAGATGCCATGATCTTGTTCCATATAGGTAAAGGGACCAAACGTTTTGGGATTCGTCCACTCAACCCCCAAGAAAATAATAGTCCCTAAAAGGATGAGCGCCGTTGTACCAACTAACATTATTTTTGTATGTAGTTTTAAATCTACAAATCGTCGTAGCTTGCGATGCGACCAAATATCAAAAGTTGCGAGATACCCAAAACCACCTATTACAATAAGGGCCATTGTATTCATATTAAATAATACATCGCCCACCATAGCATAAGGTAGATCATTATCAAAGAATATAAATCCTGCATTACAAAAGCTGGAAATAGATTGCATAATCCCCGTATATAAAGCAGCATCACCAATATAGGGATATAGCTGAATAGTATAGATAATACCCCCAATTATTTCGACACAAAAGGTATAAATGGTTAGCTTCTTTGTAATGTGTAGAAGCCCTTTCATGCCATCTTGCCCTACATCTTCTGACAAAAGCAGGCGATTTTTTCAGACCTACCCGTCGCCCTAATACTAGTGCAATAATAGTAGTAAAAGGAAACAATCCCCAAACCACCTAATTGGATAAGGATTACCATGACGATTTTGCCAAACAAGGACCAATGATGGTAGGTATCTACTGTAGCCAATCCTGTTACAGAAACACAAGATACTGCGGTAAAAGCTGCATCTACAAGCGTTGTGCTATGGCCTTGAGCATGTGATATGGGCAACATGAGTAATATCGTCCCTATAGAAAAAAGCTAAGGGCTAATAGGCGATAAGGATTTTGTTGCATATATTGCTTTACTTGATTTTTTGAAGTATTTTTCCACATAACTGTAGTCCTATCCTATTAGTTCCTGCACTGACTTTAACGTTGGTAGTGGACTGCGCCCGCCTATGCCTTGTGTATTTAAAGAAGCTACCGCAGATGCAAAAATAGCGGCCTTCTCTAAATCGGAATGCGCACAAGCTTTGAGCAACTCTACAGCATGTATAGATGCACTGTCATGCTTAGTCGTCGAAGTTGTTTCTTGCCCCTTCATATGATTAATTGTATGTACTAAATTAGCTAAAAAAGCCCCATGGAAGCTATCCCCAGCCTCCCGTTGTATCTACTACAGTAGCTTGAGTAAATGGTTCACATCGATAAGATGTTCCATCAGGCCATACGAAATAACTGCCATTAGCACCATCTGTAACACCGGCAACGAGGGCACCTCGTTCATGAATGATACGACAAGCATCTTCTAGATTAGTTGTGCCCGTATATTTTTCAGCATAATCACAAGCTACGATAACGATGTGACTGGCTTCTGTAATAGGCTTCATGTCTTCATCGTAACGCTGAGCACCACCATCTAAAGAAATGATAGTGCCTACCTCTTTTGCAACGGCCATAGCAGAGCGCATGAGTTGGCGATGTCGACCATTGATATGCAGAATATAGGCAGATTCTATCAGTTGCTTATGGGTATCTAAAAACTCAGGCTCAGTTGCAGTAGACCGTTCAAAAAATACAGCACGCTCTCCAGTACTCTGTTTTACAAGGATTGTTGCCACACCACTGTTAGCACCGCTTTCAACTTGAACTGCCTCTGTATTAACATTGTATTTTTCAAAGTCATCTAATATATGACGACCTACCATGTCATCACCAATGCTATCAATCATAGCGGTACGGGCACCATATTTTCCTGCCACCGCTAGTGCTGTAGCCACTGGCCCACCACCATCTGTAGTAGATGATACGACTTGTTGTACCTCACGGCCTGTAGGATAATGATCGACGACGATAAATCGATCTAATGTACTGGCACCTATGCCAATAATATCTATATGTTTTTGAGGAAATGTACTCATACTAACCGCCTACCCCTTTAACTGTCACCATAATCAATACGATAACTATAGTTACTCTTATCCAATTATAGTAGACTCGTTCTATACAATCTAACCTTTATATATTATATGTCTTTTGAATTCTTTTAATTACAGAATACAATTCGTTGTATAAAAAGTAAACCCCAGACCATGGTCTGGGGCTACTTTGTAGTACAAAGTGTACTGTATGTCACGTAGTTTGTCTTGTTTAGTATATGTTGTGTGTGAGAAAGGTTGTTAGATATAAGGTGTAATATAACAGGTTAAGACATCATACGTTCCATCATATATTCAATTTCATCAGCACTTAAATTGTACATAGCTTGTACCATTCGTTCTGCTGACTCACCAGATGCACCGCTTTTAGCAATTTCTGCTTTTGCCTTGGCTATAAGGGCTTCCTTGCGTTGTGCTTCAGAATCTTCATCTGTTGGTACGGAAATATTAGCTTTACCTTGACCAATACCACGTACCTCTTGATTTGGATTATCTTTAGACGTTGTTTTCGTATCTTGGGCGGCCACCGCTTCCATAGCGAAGGAGTTTTTACCAGTCATGATATACTCCACAGCCTCCAAGGTACTTTGTGTAAGATTTACCGTCCAGAATTCACCAGCTGCAGTCAATTTATAAAGTAACCCATTGTAAACTACAAGACCACGTTCTTCCCATAATTTATAGAGCCAGTTTAATTCTTCTAGTCTTGGATCTAGTGTTACCAAACTCATAATATTGAGGAATCCTTGTTCAAGTTGGCTTACCACTTGATTTACGACGGGTTGTAAATCACTTTGTTTCATAAGGGCCATAAATGGTTTTTCACCGCGGGTAACCATATCTTCGTATGGTTTTAATGCACGATGTAACATCATGCCGTACCCATCCACATTACCACCGGCACCGCTACCAAATGGGAACATAGGCACGCCCGCTTTAGCCAAGATATTATACAAGCTACGTTCACGGTTATTAGCACTCCAGTGAGCGGCACTCAATCGACGATAAGATCGTGCATCTAGGTATTGTCGACCAAATTCGAACATATCTCCTTGCATTGCTGTTGTGGCTGCAGCTGGCACCTTACCTTTTGCAATATCTTTATTAAGATCACTGCCATCAAATACGTTCAATTGATATAGGTCAGCACCATCTACGCCAGAGCTTACTAAATCAGCTAGATCTTGTTCCCAAACCTCCATAGTTTGACCAGGCAAACCATAGATTAAGTCGATAACAACAGAACATTGACCATAGGCTTTTAAAGCAGCTAGCCGTTCTAATACGGTTTCTTTCGTATCTAAACGTCCTACCATTTGACGCACTTCTGTGTTGAAAGATTGTACACCGATAGACATGCGGTTTACGCCGTTTGCCATCCACACATCGAGATTTTCAGGAATCAAGTCGTGAATACGACCTTCTAGGGTAAGCTCGTAATCGTTAGCTAGTGGCAAATACTCTTTAATCGCTTTCAACAATCGTTCAGAGTTTGCTGGAGATAACGATGTTGGTGTACCACCACCGATAAATAGGGCGTGGATTAATCCATCTTTTAATCTTGGACGCTCACTAGCTAGTTTTAACTCACTAACAAGACCATCAATATATTGGTCCTCTACGCTTTGACTCGTACCATTTTGGAAGAAACCACAATATGTGCATTTTGTCTTACAAAACGGAATATGAATATAGGCACATTGCATTTCACCCTTTTTAGGTGTGCCATTCATTAATGTATCCCAAACGGCTTGTGTTTCCTTTGGCGAAACTAAGATACCATTTAGTCCTGCATGAACAACCCGTTTATGAGGGAATGCACCACTCATCGGATTATCGCATTCTAACCCTAATTGTAGATTGCGTTGTTTCTCCGGAATGGATTCAAAGAAACTTGCTAAACTCATACTCCAATCCCCTTTCAGTTTAGGCTTGCAACTTTGCAAGTACAGATTTTGTAAATTCTTTTGCATTGGCAAAGTCTTGTTCATCTGGATGCGTTTCAGCCGCTTTATGTAAGGCATCGCGTTCAGGGCTTTGACCATGAGCAGATCCAGGTGGGAACATTTTATACATCATTTCAATGACTTTCGGATCGATTTTGCCTTGGCATACGAAGCCATCTACAAGGGACTCTTTATGTTGTAGTAATTCAGCTGCTTTTTCAATACTTTCACGAGCGTGTTCAGAATCTGCATACATACCTAATGTGGCAAAGAATACGATGTTAGGATTCTTCAAAGTTTCAATCAATTTTGCAGCCTCTTTATTTGCTGTACCACGGTCTACCCAGAAGCCTACGAATACTGTATCATAATCAGCTAAATTTTCAGGTGCATCTTTTACAGGAACGCAAGGTGTACCTTCAGGCATAACGGAAGCCATTGCTTCCGCTACACTTTTTTAGTATTTCCCGTAAGGGAAGAATATAAAATAATAGATTTCATATTTATCTCCTTTAGTTCTTGGATGAGTATATTACTTAAATAGGTCTATTCTTCTTCGTTCTTCACCATCAGCCTGTACGACAAAGTGTACAGGAACCTCTACCGGTTGTATATCACCTGTACGATTTGGATATGGTGTGGCACGGCGTACTGCATCAAGGGCAGCTTCTACAAAGAGTTCATCACCGACTAGTTGGATATACGTCTATTAAATTACCATTAGTATCTAATTTAGCCATTACATTAATTGTAACATCTACGTTCATTTTCGCTTAACGCTGTAAGGAATTTGTTTTTGACTATCTACTGCACGAAAAACCGCCAATATCAAACGCTGCTTTTGCCGTACCAGTGCCATCACCATTACCATTGCCATTACCGTTGCCATTCCCCTGACCTTGGCCATCACCATTACCAGTGCCAACACCTGTACCGTTACCGCCGCCGGAGCCACCACCAGAGCCTGGCCCGTTACCACCCGGAGTTATCGCCAGAGGATTACCTTTATTTTCGCTTGCTTTAGCTGCCACATCTACTGCATCAGGAATATCTGTTGCTGTAGATGGTTCAACATTTGCTACAACAGCCTTTGTTCTTGCCGCCACTTCATCTGCTGACAACGGTTTTGGGAATAGGTCAGACCTGTTCCCGCCACCTCCACCAGCATGTCCGCTGCCACCATCATCGAGTACACTTTGTGTGAGGTCGATCTCATAGGTATCCATTTCTTGAATGGCTGGAACTACTACGAAAAAGATTACGGCAACAAATAGAGCAATGAGATGAACTATGGCGGATATAATGGCTGCTTTTTTCCATGATATGCCTAGTCCCATAGTTATCCTTTCTGTTCAGCTGCAATAGCTAAGCGTTTAACGCCAGATTGTTTTAACATGTCCATGATTGCGACAACTTGACCATGAGCCGCTCGTTTATCAGCTTGTAAAATAACGCTAGCATTATGGATTTTCTTGAATACGCTGTTTAACCATGGCTTCAGCATCATCAATGCTCATTGGCTTATTATCAATTGTAATATGTCCTTCTGCATCAATGTAAGTACTACAGGTAATTGAGCTGGTGCAGAGGCACTTGTAGCCTGTGGTAATTGCACGGACAAGGCCTTTTTGAGCAACTGTTTGCAAGCTGTTCATCATGAAGAATACCAACAAGAAGAAAATGATATCAATCATTGGAATGATCATGAATTCCGGCTTAGTTTTCATACGAAAGCTTTGCAGGTTCATAACTAATTCCACCCTTCTCGTTTAGCTGTAACAATATTTACACACATATTTTCAATTTGGTTAATAATGGAATCCAAACGATGGCTAAAGATTGTGTACACGATAAATGCCATTATGGCTACACATAAACCAGAGGCTGTGGCAATAAGGGCTTCACCAACACCACCAGTAATGGCAGATGCACCGGCACCGGAGTCAAGGATACTGAAAGAACCTATCATACCTGTAACCGTACCTAAGTCCCAATAATGGAGAGATTGTAACTGTTGCGCTTAAGTAGTCCATATATTTTCGGAAGCCAACTGCATCAACCCCCATTTGATCAGCAAAGGCTGTCTTCATTGCTTCTTCGCTAGAATCATTTTTTAAACCTGCTTCCGCAATACGACTTGCAATAGAAGGGTTCTCTTTAATGACTTTATCGATTTCTGTCCCACTTTTGTAATTTTGCTAGTTCATTGACTGCATGAGTAACAACGAAGGTTTTACCCGCATATTTGCGATAGAAGAAAGCGCGTTCTGTAGCTATAGCGATAACCATGAAAGACAAGAGTAACAATGGATACATTACATACCCACCACTATGAAATAAGTGAATGACATAATTTAAATTTTCCATTTTTGTAACCTTTCTGCCTGTTTACAGACTGAGCATTAGAACCTATAGGTCCCTTGAATTCGTGTATAATCGCCTAACTTAAAGCTTTCACTACCATATAAAGTATCTCGTTTATTAGTGCCCTTCGCATCAAATGTATAGAATGCTTCAAGGAGTAAATCCTTGCGAGTACATAGCCAGCATGTAAAGCTGCGAATACCGTCAAGATAACGATCAGGTACTGCACCCGTACCATTACCGCCGAAGAATGAACCATGTTCAAAGTATTTATAGTCGATAAATGCATTCCAAGATTTCGGAACATCTAGATCAGCACGCCCAATATCTAGACGAGCCATCCAGAAGTGTGGTGTGCCGCCCATTTCGTGACCTTTTAGAGTAAAGTCTGCTGTGCCCCGTTCATGTTGATATACGGTATTACCATTTAAGTAACGCCCTAGGTTAGAACGGTTTTGACCGTAATCAACAGTAACAGATGCATTAGCACCTAATTGATATTTAGCGCCGATACCAAATACATGGGCTACATTGGAGAAGCTATGTTCGTCATTACCGTTGCCATTTGCATTTAGGTATGTATGCGTTTTACCGCCAAAGGAACGTAAGTACCAAGCTTGTAAACCAAGACGAGCACCAATTTGTTTCTTATATTGAATAAATGCGGCCTTATCGATGGCTGGTACAGTATCTTTTTCAAGAACTACCACCTTCTGTTCGAATCAAGTTGCCAATGATCTTACCGATTGCTTCGCGAGGTAATTTATTTTCAGACTCTGCATCATGTACAACCTTTCAAGATTATACATATAGTTGAACAATGCATTTGGCATGCCCCAACCATAGTAAGAACTACCTTCACCCCAATCATTGGAGGCCATTGTAAAGTTCTTTTTGTAAATCGCATCTTTAGCATCAAAATCGTTAAATACATAGCTACCACTATCGTATTTATACGTTTTAGCACCTAAGTATCCAGTGAACTCATAATCACTAGCTGGTTGTCCATAGTAATCATAAGATTGTTTGAATGTGCCATCTGGCTGTTTAACCCAAACCACATCAAGCTCACTATTGTTATAGTTGCTCCAGTTATCTGTGGCATTATATTTAGCAATTTCTGCTACGGATTGATTGATCTCGTCACTATGTTTTTCAACATAGGCTTTAGGATTTACTAAAGCATCTTTATTATCAGCAGATACGATAAGACCTTTAGCCTTTTCTTTTAAGATATTCAGGGTATAACGGAGAGTTCACATTATACATAAGCTCACCAGTCTTATAGAGTTTTTCCCCTGTTTTCTTATTAGTGATTTCATACATTGCATAACCACCAGATGGTATATCGAGGGAGAATTTTTTCTCAGCCATCTCTTTAGGATATGCTTTTGTAAGAATATCTTGTAAACGACTCATAACTTGAGCTTGTTTTTGTTGTGTTTCCACAAGCTTATCATTAGCCTTTTCAATTTCTTGATCGCGATTTGGATTACTCCAATTTAGATTTAATGTAGCCTTATAAGCTTCATATTCATCTTGCAAATTCCTTTAAGCTGTTGATAGAAGTAGATGCTATCTGTCTTACCTTTATAAGTCGAATCGTAAATACCATTAGGGCTATCTGGTGCAGCTGTATCTTCACTAGATTTTTTCTCACCATCAGAACCGGTTTTAGTCGCACTTTCAATATCGTATGGGAACTCATCGCGATTGATACCAATCAATTCAGCTGCTGTTGGCGGTCTGTAGATAACTTCATGTACTGCGTGTGTATATGCAGAATCAGTGATACCTGTACTATGTTTGAAAGTACCAACACCAATACGAACTTGAGAATCATGGCCATTCCAAACGGCACGAACACCGTCATAAGATTGACCAAACCAATAGCCACTAGCCCCCATAGGCTCAGTTAAACGCCCTACGGATACGTCCCATTTCTTAACCCGTCTTGTAAGATCAACTGTATCAAGTCGTTGATGGTTAAAGCCTTTAGAATCGGATCGAGTCCAACTTGTATCAACACCGCTCATACCAGTTGCGCTACCGATAACCTTGAGATTTGTAAACTCATTAAGGCGTGCATCGAAGCCTAGGCGCAAGCGTTGTTCAAAGCTATGACGATTGGCATCGTACATATTTGCTTTTGCAGAGCCAATAGCAGAGTTTGCTCTAAATGGAGTTTGAGGTCTATTGGAACCATCATGTGCCATCCAGCGCGCTCTGTAGTCACCAGCTAATGTAACACCACGTTCTTTAGTAGTGTCAAAATCAGAACGAATAAAGTCAGTTAAGCGAACCACATCAGATACGTTTTGTACACCGGATTCAGAATTTGTAACTTCACCATTAGTACCATTACGTTTTGCACCTGTTACGCTACCTTTGCACCATCCTTAGTCTTACCGATAGCCGTCGTTTTACTGCTGTCTCCACCACCAAATTTAAGGTTAACACCCACACGATACACGCGTTCTTGTGTAGCACGGTCATCATCGCGATGGTTAAAGATATTGTTGATACCAAAGTACATCATGGCATTTTTATTGAATCGTTTTTGAACCATTACGTTCCAAATGCCAAATGTTTTCTTTTCATAAGTTTGTTTATTATAAACGCCTGCATCACCAGACAAGATATCTGGCCAGTAGTTACCACCGTTATTAAGAGTATTACTATCAAGCATGTTGATATAGTAATCACCCCAGATGGAACCATTCCAACCGGATTTAGGATTATCATAAGTAATGCCAATATCAACTTTGTGCATTGGTTTATCCAATAATTGACGTGGCATTGTTGGATCGCTCTTGTTGATAGCGTGTAAGTATGTATAACCTAACTTACCCGACCAATATTTGCCGAATTTTTGTTGTACTTCCGCTTGTAGACCGGTAATTTCAGCTTTACCAATATTTTTAAAGCTGTAAATCATATCTGGGGCACGTTGGTACTTCGCATCGCCTTTGAGGTATGGTGCAAAGTCCATAAAGTCCCCTGTGAAATACACGGACATATAGTTCTTAATACGGTTGTGGAATACACCTACGCGTGCATATGTATTTTTATTTTCCACCTTCCAAGCTCATGTCGAAATTGACTGATTTTTCTGGTTTCAAATTAGGATTACCAGCCCAGTACCAACCAAGTTTTGCTACCCCAATCCCTACAGGGTTAGACGCATACATTTCCCAGTTATACCATAATTCGCCCATGCCAGGTTCAGTATAACCAGTGCCTACATTGGCTTTAAATCTGCGATGTGTATTGCCCATTTAACGTTGTAGGTCATACCTAAAGAAGCAGATAAGTTAGAACCAAACAGGCTACTGTTATCAAAGCGAAGAATTGGGGATAGTGTTAAGTTCTTATTCACTTGCCATGTATCAGAAACATAAGCATTTAACTTGCGAATCGTACCACTACCAGTTGTTAAGCGTTGATCACGGCTACGATATTCTTCTAAGAAGGCTTTACCATTTAATTTAGGTGCTTTTTTACGCATTTCTGGGTCATTGGACTCGCCGTATTTAAAGTAATCCCCTACAATATTGGCACAAGTGTTGCAGATAATACGGGATTTTCTGCTTTCAAACGATCTTCTAAAGCTTTATAACGAGCTTTGAACTCATCCGTTACAGGTTGATTATTAGGGGATGTGCTAGACCAGTCGCTTAATCTACTTTCAGACAAACCATAGTTTATATAGTCATCGTATGTAATGCCTGGTTTTTGAGCATCTGTTTCGGCGCCATAATATTCATAATCCATATCCCATTGCGGCATGCCGCCACCGGAATTAATGAATTTATAGTCGTGGATATGAGAGTAAACTTTAATGCTATTATCACCTTTACGTCTTACAAGACGGTCAAGTTTATCCACTAGCAAGCTCTTATCATAGTCCCATGGATCAATGTACATGGTGCTTGTATTAGGGGAGAGCTCTTCAATCGGCTACCAGAGCCTTCTTCACGAGCATAGCTAACGCCGTAGCTTAGCAAGTGATTTTTATTGACTTGTGTATTTGCATTAGCTCGAATATCTAATTGACGATGATCGATGTTATCGATATAGCGCAACTCATTGGAGCCTTCATAAGCTGAACGACCAGTATAACTAATGAGGGCTACGTCATTTTCTTTGATGCGGGAGTAGTTAGTTTCAACTGTCCAGTCGCTTTTACCGGCGCGAGAGGACCATTGCAAGTTTGCCGTATTACGGTCCGCAGTACGTTTGAAATGTTGTTGTGGCTCTAAGTCAGAGTCGGAGTGTTTAACATCGCGCACAAGGTCTTCTGTATAACGGTTGAGACGCATTTCAAATTTATTTTTATCGTTTGCATCATAAGTTGCTACAAGACCGATATCTGCCGCATCACCGTAGTAACGAAGTACATTGGGCTTAAAGTTATGCTTTGCATAGTCAAAAGCCATACCTGTTTCACGGCGGCTAACGGATGCCAATACAGGCATGAGATCCCGTTTGCTACCTGATAAACCAACCTTTAATTTGCCCATTTGACCAGAATCGGCACGAATGAAGAAGTTTTGGAACGGAAACACATCACCATCACTCTTGCGTCGCATACCTTCTGCATTTAATTGCAAGGATGGTTTCTTTTGTGCCTTTTTAGTGATGATGTTAACTACACCACCTACTGCATCAGAGCCGTATTTAGCACTAGCAGCACCTTGAATAACTTCTATACGTTCAACGTTTTCTGTACCGAGCCGTTGTACTTCGTCTGCAGCACCAGAGTACTTATCAAAATCACCCAGTACTGGTTGACCATCTACAAGGATTAGTGTGTGACGCGCTTCGGCACCGCGAATGGATACACCGACACGGCCCATAGCATCAACCGTTCTAGATACGCCTGTTTGCGTAAAAATAATGTCTTCGACGGACTTCGCCTGTTTCTTTTCAATCTCTTTCTTGGTAATGATTTGCACTTGCTGTGAGTCTAATTTTGCTGCTTCTTCTGCCCATGTACCTTTGACATGAACAACATCCGTAGTGACAGTCGCATTATCCGCCCAAAACTACGAGAGGTGCGCTAAGCCATAAGGCCACTGCACTCGACAGAATGATGTTGCGCTTTGTATGTCCCCACCTGTTCATTGTGCCCTCCTCAAATTCTAACTAACCATAAGTTTTGTATCTCCCACACAAAAAGAAAAAAGATACACTTTACCAACATATAATGACATTGAATATCATTCACATTTTTATGTTAGCAAAGTGTATCTTGCATATCTACTCCGAAAAGACCAAAAATATACATTTCGGACAATATTAAGTTTTATAACCTACTCGTTCTAAGCCTTAAATACTTATATTTTAAATATTACTAACACCATAATGCGTGCCTTGGTTTAGTTTGGCTTAAGGTATTTGTACTTTACGATAAGCACTAGGAGTTACACCTGTGGACTCTTTAAATGCACTAGTAAATTTACTACCATTCTCGTAGCCTACGGCATTAGCAATTTCTAAAATAGATTGATCTGACTCTTGAAGCAAGCGCTTAGCTGCATTAATACGGCATTCCTTTAAATAGTGATGGATTGTCGTACCATATACCCCTTTAAAACAACGCTTTAATGTTGATGTAGGAATATCAAACTGGTCAGATAAGGAATCTATGGTTATCCGTTTCATAAACTGTGTAGATATATATTCATTAACAGCTTTTACAATATCTACTTGTTGTTTACGATAGGAGCTTCTTCTTTTCATGATTAGTTGTAGAAATAATAGATAATAATAAAAAGATTTCAATCACTTTTAATTTAAAATAGTGCTCTTTTATTTGATCTGGCACATTATATAAACTGGAAAAAATATGACGAACAGTTTCCGTTTCTTCCATCATCATACCAAAATCAGAATGCTCACAGAATCGATTTGCTAGCTGAGTTAAATCAATACGGGTCTCAGTAACAAGGGTATCTAAAATGGGCTGAGCTTTTTCAACATCTACGAGTAATACAATCCCTTTAAAAGAGCTTTGTAGGGAAGTAGTTCTCATGTTGATAATCAGCATGAATATGCCATCCTATGGACATATCTCCTGGTCCCATATATAAATACTCACCAGATGAAAACTTGCACTCTATGCGCCCCTCTTCACAGTGATTTATAGCAAACGTCTTGGTATGTGATTTTGCATAAAATTGAATCGTTTCTTGCTTCACATCAAGGAACATCAAATCGATACCGTCAAACACTGTATGTCTCGACATAGAATTTCCTGCACGTGAAACTGCATGATTATGTGGATTCATACGATCAAATACACAAATACTATAAAAATTATTATATACATAATTATCATAGTATACTTATTGATATCCATTGTCAAATCAAAAATAGTAATAATTCATTTTTATATTTAAAAATATAAATTAATAGCCTCGCAAGTTAAACCAATGAAGTCTAACTTACAAGGCTATATTCAGAATTATCAGCAATAATTCTTTATTTTTTTGTTTTTACAATAAAGGCTAATGCTATTACATGACCAATCCATACGAGACCCATCACGATAAGAGCAACTGGCATATTTTGACTAAAATAGGCGCCGATAGCCATTATGGTAGTAACAGAAGCGAGAATGGACAACTTTGTCCGCAATGTCAACGCTTTATCGCGTTCATAAGCACCAACAGTCTTTTGATATAAACTAGACGCCAAAAACATTTTATGGAGTCGTTCAGATCCACGAGCCAAACAAAATAACGTTAGCATATAAAAAGGAACTGTTGGCAATAGTGGTAGTACAATACCAGCTGTACCAAGGGCAAAACTTATGGCCCCAAGAGCCAGGAATACATATCGAACAACTACATTACGATGTTGCTCAGTTGTTTTCATTAATCCTCTTCTACGTAGTTAATAACTTTACCCTTTGTTTTAATAAAGTTAGGAACAATGAGTACTAAAGCGGCAATAGCTACAATGCCATAAATACCAGCCATACCTACCCATTCATAAGCATTACCTAATACAAGGCCCATTACGGCAAAGTCCGCATCGCCAAATGTTGTATTTTGGAAGCCTAGTTGACCAAGAACTGGAAGCGCCATCGCCGGCAAGAATGTAATAGCTAAACCATTAAGGAAAGCGCCTACTGCTGCACCACGACGGCCACCAGTAGCATTGCCATAAATACCTGCAGTGGCACCACAGAAGAAGTGTGGCACAAGACCAGGAATGATTAATACGCCACCTACAGCACCAAGGATAAGCATACCGATGATACCGCCGATGAAGGAGCTAAGGAAGCCTAATACTACAGCTGTTGGAGCATATGTGAAGAATACAGCACAGTCTACAGCTGGGATGGCATTAGGAATAATTTTTGTAGCAATACCTTGGAAGGCAGGAATCAAATCGCCTAAAATCATACGTACACCAGAGTATACGATTGTTACGCCTACAGCAAAGTTCATAGCACTCATAACAGCATATAAGTAAGGACTCATATCACCAGATAAAGTAGATACGAATTCAGAGCCGGCTGCAATAGCTGCAATCAGATAGAATACGATCATAGTCAATGCAGTAGATAATGTAGAGTCACGCAAGAAGCCCCATTTTTCAGGGTATTTCAATATCTTCTGTACTATCTTCAGCTTTACCTACATATTGAGCAACCCAAGCCGATAAATAGTAGCCTAAACTGCCAAAGTGACCAATGGCAATTTCATCACCATCAGTAACTTTGGATGTATAACTTTGACCAATCGCTGGAGAAATTGCAGACCATGCGCCCATTAAGAAACCACCCACAAGGATGAGCTCCATACCAGACAAACCTGCAGTACCGAGTACGGCAGACATGAGACATGCCATAAACAAGCTGTGATGACCTGTTAAGAACACATATTTGAACTTGGTGAAACGAGCAATACATAAGTTCATCAATAAGCCTACAACGAGAATAGACATCGTTTCAACGCCAAGAACCTTTTGTGCCACCGCCACGATAGCTTCATTGTTTGGTACAACGCCAGTAATATGGAAGCCATGTTCAATCATCTTGCCTAGTGGATCAAGATTGCTAACGATAACGCCAGCGCCTGCTGCGAGCATTAAGTAGCCAAGAATCGGTTTCAATGTACCTGTCATTACCTTATGAAACGGACGTTTCAAAGCAACTAAGCCTACACATGACATGATACCAATTAAAAGTGCTGGTTGAGACAGCACGTCACGTAAGAACTCTAATACCATTTCCATGGCACTACCTCCTATATAATTGTTAACATATTATTGAGCAGCTTGTTTTAATGCTTCAAGAACATCTTCTGTAATCTTCTTTTTATTAATATAGCTACGAACAATAGCAATATTTTTATCGTCGAATTGTTCTGCCAATTCTTTTACAGTTACGATAAGATCAGCCTTACGACCTTGTGCCGCATTAAAATCGATAGACTCAACTTGTGCATCAATACCATTTTCAGCACAAATCTCTTCGATTTTCATTTTTAGCATCAAGCTAGAACCAATGCCATTACCGCATACAGTTAATACAGAAATCATAATTTGCCTCCTTCTATATCTATTATTGATCGTCTAAATGCTCTGCCAAGAATGCTTGTACATCATCTATACTTTCAAACTCAGCTGCCGCATCTAAGAATTCTTCATCTTCAAACAAAGTGGCAATATCTGTTAACAATTGAATGTGCTCATCTTTATTGGGAGCACATAAAAACAATGCTACAGATACAGGGTCATTATCTGGACAACCAAAGTTCAATGGTTTTTCCAACGTTACTAAGGCTGTACCCTACTCGTTTTGCGCCATGTTCAGGACGAGCATGTGGCATCGCAAGACCTGGGGCCAATACAATATATGGACCCATTTCACGAACTACTTCAACCATAGCCTCTGTATAAGATGGCTCCGTAAAGCCCGCATCAACCATCAGTTGACCACCATGACGAATAACATCTTCCCACGTTTCAGCGGGATAGTGAAACGATACATTATCCTCGGATAATAAATCTTGTAACAAGCTAACACCTCCTAAGCTTACATCTATACATATAATTCTATTATAGCTATTCTAATAAATTTTTCATATATCAAAATAACAATGAACTTATAAAAATGAATAAAGCTAACATCAAAATCAATCATTTTATAATTTTTTAATATCACCCCAATATATGTGCAGCTGCTCATATTATTTCACTAAGCGTACTTAGATTATAATTCAGGAATTTGCTACGTAATATAAGGATTCCTAAAATTATAGCAATAGCAATTTAACAAACGAAAAAGGTCCCAATTCAAATGAATTGGGACCTTTTTCGTACTACTTGTATTGCACACAGCATATGATTTAGAGAGTAGAGATGTGTTGTAGTTGAAAGATTTAGGAATAATGGGTTATTGTAAAATAGATTTAAAGTTTATTAAGTTGTATATGCTGTGACAATGCCTAATTAGTTATGTATGTGTTTATATATTTATTTATCTATCTATATATATTTATGCGTTTCTAGTACATTGTTGCCTATATCGTTTATCGTTATTTGCCTTAATGGCCATGATCAAGGGTTTTAGTGAAAGAAATTCTTCATCACTGAGTCGAATAGTTCTACCAATACGTTTAATAGGATTACGTGGGCGCCCGGCACCGCGTCTAGTTCCACCCCATGCCATATACTTACCTCACTTTTCACTTAAAAAACTCCTTCTACCGATAGTATAACCTCCATTACATAAGTATGCAATAGTTATTCATTTTAAACAAACCCAAAAAACAACCTATAAACAGGCAATAAACTGCATTTATTAATAAAACGCATAATTCATAAAAGCACATATTTATAAGTTTTTCTTCCTATGCACTTGAATTCCAACATCAACGTTGCCAAATATAGATAAATCGCTTTTATAGAATATAGTATTTAAAACCAGGCAAAATCTAACTCTATTACCTATTTATAAGACACGATTTTATTAATTGAGATACCTCAAAATTTAACGACTCATATAATAAAAAGTATATTCTAATTACAACATACTATTAAAAATACTTTTTCAAAGTATAATTTAGGTCCTACAAGAAAAAAAGACTGCTTTCGCAGTCTTTTTATTGTTTTATTGTTATATAGTTATGTATTAACCAAATAGTAAGTGACCTACTTCGTAAGCGACGGCAGCTACAATACCAGATAATGGAATTGTTACAAACCACGCCAATACCATAGATCTTGCTACGCCCCAGTTAACAGCTTTAATACGTTTAGAAGAGCCTACACCTAGTAAAGAACCACTTACTACATGTGTAGTACTTACAGGCAAATGTAAGAATGTAGCTGTAAAAATAGTGATGGCAGAGTTTAAGTCAGCAGCAAAACCATTAATAGTTTCCAATTTGAAAATCTTAGTCCCCATAGTAGAGATGATTTTCCAACCGCCTACTGCTGTACCCATGGCCATAGCCGTAGCACAACAAAGTTTAACCCATACTGGTACATCTAATGTATCGATAAAGCCACCGCTAAGTAATGTTAAGGTAATAATCCCCATCGCCTTTTGCGCATCATTAGAACCATGAGAAAAGGCCATCATGATTGCAGATACAATTTGCATGGATCTAAATCTATCATTCAATACGATTGGAGAAAATCTACCAAAAATAAGCAACAATACTTTCATCACAATATAGCCACCAATCATGGCTACAATTGGAGATAAAATAAGGGATAAGAAAATCTTTATAATCCCTGCCTCATTTAAAGCATCGAACCCTACGGACCAACCTACAGCACCGATGATACCACCGATAAGAGCATGAGATGAGGAACTAGGAATCCCCCAATACCATGTAAGCAAGTTCCATGTGATGGCACCAATAAGAGCTGCTGAGATAATCGCACTATTAATAAGAGATGCAGACATTACGATATCACCACCGATTGTCTTTGCAACGCCTGTACTAACCATGGCCCCCAAGAAATTGAGTGCCGCAGTCATCATAATTGCCTTTTTAGGCTCAATAGCACGGGTCGAAACAGATGTAGCAATGGCATTTGCCGTATCGTGGAAGCCATTGATATAGTCGAAAGGCTAATGCTAGAAATACAACTAGCCATACTAAATATTGAGCATCAAGCATACTTCAATACTACCCGGCGGAATGTACCAACCAAATCTTCGCAACCATCGATTACATCTTCCATGGCACTAAGGATTTCCTTCCATTTGATAATTTCAATTGGATCTGTACACTCTGTAAAGAGCTTAGCCATTTCTTCGTGATAAATATTATCCGCTTCAGACTCAAGTTTCAATACTTGGTGAACACGCCCCTCTACCTTAACATGATCCTTTTTAAGGCTACCCATATGTAACCAATAGATTTATTGATATGCTTAACGCATTTTACAACGATTTCACTCATGCGGATAGCACCATCACTAGGTTTACCTACGTGATACATAACCATTTTGTCCATAATTTCTTTGATATTATCCAATGTAGTATCCAGTTGGTCAATCAAAAGCTGAATATCCTCACGATCCATTGGAGTGATAAATGTTTTACGTAAACGCTCTACAGTTTCAGTTACTAATTCATCGGCAGCTTTTTCCTTTGTATCAATTTCAAGAAAAGCCTCTTCTTTAGAGATTTCGCCTTTAAACACACGTTCCATCATCTCTGCGCTTTCATATGTAAGAGCAGCATGATTTTCTAAAATACTGAAAAATTTTTCTTCTTTTCCTTTTAATTTAAAAGCCATGAAGATCCTCCCGAACCAGTATTGATTGCTTCTATAATAACAATTTAATTATAGCACACTAAAGGTAATTCCTAAACCAATTTACCAATCTCTATATTTTAACCTCTATGCGTATATAGCATATGTGTTGTTCAACTATGTGAAAGTTTTATTATCTATAGGTACGCCATAAAATATCATCATAAAATATCATCATAAAATATATTTCCAAGATATGTTTCAAAAATATGTTTCAAAAAAAGCAGATAGCTGACTAAATCATCAACTATCTGCTTAACATTTTATTAATTCGCTTCCGCTGCTGCTTTAGCCGCTTCTGCTGCCTTTTTCAAATTAGGAACAGATGTTGGACATGTAGCAGGCGTACAAGCACCATTAGGACCCAAGTCTTCAGAACGATTTACAAATGTAGTATGTAACATGTGATGTGCTTTATGGCTCATAGGTTTGCCATCGAAGAACTCAGCATATAATTTTGGATATCTGATTATCACAGAAGCTTTACTTGTACCTCTGCATCGCGAGTGTACAAGGAGGCAATACGAGCTTCACGAGCTTTGTCTGCCATTGGTAATTTAACGCGTGGTTGACCACCACCACCGATACAGCCGCCACGGCAAGCCATTACTTCGATAAAATCATAATGGATATTTTCTGCACGCATGTGTTCTATAAACTTACGCAAATTACCTGTACCATGAACTGCCGCCACGTGTAATGTTTTGTCACCAATCACTACGTCAGCTTCACGAGCACCATCCATGCCGCGAATTGCTTCGAATGGGATCAATGTTTGAGGTGCATCTTCACCAGTTGCTAATTTGTAAGCCGCACGCATAGCCGCTTCCATAACGCCACCAGTGTTACCGAAAATGATACCACCACCAGAAGCTTCACCCATCAATGGATCAAATGCAGAATCTTCTAATTCATCAAAGTTGATTTCTTCTGCACGTAACCATTTTGCAAGTTCACGTGTAGTAATACAGTAGTCTGTATCGCGCATTTCTGGTACATCCCAGTATTCAGCAGAAGAATTCATTTCTTCGCGACGGATTTCAAATTTCTTTGCTGTACAAGGTGTTACTGCAACAGCAACGATTTGTTTAGCATCAAGGCCCATTTTTTCAGCAAAATATGTTTTTTGCGTAGGCGCTTGCATTGCAATTGGACTCTTAGCAGTAGACAAGTTTGGTAAAAATTCTGGATAGAATGTTTCAGCAAACTTAACCCAAGCAGGACAGCAAGATGTAAATTGAGGCAATACCGCATCACTATTGATAACGCGTTCCAACAACTCAGATGCTTCTTCCATGATAGTCATGTCCGCACCAAAGTTTGTATCAAGAATATAATCGCCACCCAATTTACGAAGAGCGGCCACCATTTTACCTTCTACGAATGTACCCGCATCAAGGCCAAACTCTTCACCTAAGCCAACACGTACAGCAGGTGCAGTTTGGAAAACGACAATTTTATTAGGGTCAGCAATTGCTGCTTTTACTTCATCAATTTCAGAGCGTTCATTGATAGAGTCGAATGGGCAAATAGATGCACATTGACCACAATGAATACAAATAGGATGATCCCCATTTGTTGTTAAATCATAATAATCAAATACACCCATATCTACAGCACAAGCTTTACGACATAAAGAGCAATTTTTACATTTAGACAAATCTTGAACTAATGCAATATTTCCGTCTTCAATTGGCACGCGACGGTCTAAGAATTCATACTTACTCATGAGTTTCCTCCTACTTAGGTAACGTTGTTATCGTTAATTGAAGAAATTATACTATAGAATGTATCTTTTATCAATAAAACTACTTGTAATTCCTTTGCATAGCAGGTATTAGTAAATCGCATGATACGTGGATTTATAGACGTTCTTCCAATTCCATCCACCGTTCGGTAAGCGCATCTATTTGGGATTGAGTCTCTTCTCGCTCAGCCAGCAAGGCTTGCATTTTTCTCATAATCAGTAGCGACTTGGCCTTATCATCACATCTAGGCCCTTAACTAAATGCTCCAGCTTTGGCAACTCATCCATAATGTTCGCATACTCTGCCTCTTCTGCTTTATTGAGACCTTTCTTTGGTATTTCTTTGAAAGTATCTGCTGTATTTATAATTATACCACTATTATCGCCGTATTAGAAGATTACTTGATTAAGAGGAATCATCATTATCAGCATCGTCAGCTTCTACAGTTCTTACAGTTTTGGCACTAGTACGCTGTGCTACCATTTGTCATATAAAACGGACGTTTTCCACCACTACTTTCATCAAGAGCATCTTTGTAGTCAGAATAGGAACCATGAACAATTTCAATGTGACCTTCACCGGTGAAGACAAATAGTTTGTCTACTACGCGGTCAAGAAAATACCGATCATGACATACAGTGACGATGACACCGCTAAAAGGAGTCAAGAAAATCCTCTAATACCTCTAAGGTAGGGATATCCAGATCATTTGTCGGTTCATCTAGCAATAACACGTTAGGCGCGCTCATCAATAATTTTAAGAGGTATAAACGCGCGGCGCTCGCCACCAGAAAGCTTGCGAATCGGCACACCGTGAAGTTCAGGTGTAAATAGGAATCGCTCTAAGATTTGCCCGGCGCTCAAGGTAGATCCATCACCGAGCACCATGTAAGAGTGGTCCTCACGAATATAATCAAGAACGCGCATATCTTCATCGAATTCTGGCAGTTCTTGTTTAAAGTGAGCAATACGAACCGTCTCTCACCTTTCCCGATAGTGCCCCTTGTAGGCTCATAGGTGCCATCAAGGATATTCATAAAGGTAGACTTCCCTACACCATTAGGCCCTACAATACCGATACGGTCATGGCGCACCACGTGATAAGTAAAGTCTTTAATCATAGGACTTTCATCAAAATAAAACTCTAAATGCTCAATATCAAAAGATGGTTTTACCTAAACGTGTCTTTAATGCAATAGGATCCATTTGATCTGGACGACGCGTTTTCTCCATATTCTTTAGTTTTTCATAGCGGTCTAAACGAGCCTTTTGTTTTGTAGTTCGCGCCAAGGCCCCGCGGCGAACCCATTCAATTTCTCGTTTTAAAAACTGACGACGCTTCTCTTCTGTAGCAGCCTCCCGGGCTTCTCTGTCAGCTTTCAAAGCAATGAACTCTTCGTAGTTCCCATCATATTGGTACATGCGTCGATTAGATAATTCCAAAATACCATTACATACAGAATCAAGGAAGTATCTATCATGGGTACTGATTAAGAGTCCCTCCTTGTCGGGCACTTAAATAGGACTCAAGCCAGTCGATACTGTCTTCGTCTAAATGGTTTGTCGGTTCGTCTAGTAATAATAAATCGCATGGATATAGCAGAGCTTGACCAAGTGCTAACCGACGCTTTTGACCACCAGATAACAAGGCTACCTTTTGTTCTACATCAGGAAAACCTAGTTTAGACAAAATGATACGAGCCTCCTGCTCTACTCTGCCAACCATCTCGGTGATCCATTTGTTCTAAAGCATTCATATAGTTGCGAGACAATTTAGCATCATCTCCACCAGTTTCTTGCATTTGACGGTATTCGCGACTGATGGTTTCAAAGGCTTTTACCATTTGCAATCGAGGATGGTCTCCATCTAGAACGGCCTCTAGCAAAGGTGGATTCCGCATCAAAATCAGGTGTCTGCGCTAAATAATGGATACTTGCCTTACCATTACGCTCAATGGTGCCTTTATCAGCTTCCATTTGTCCTGCCAATATTTTTAAGAACGTAGATTTCCCTGTGCCATTGATGCCCACGAGGCCCAGCCGTTTTTCAGTGGTAAATGTAATATTTACCTCTTTAAAACAGCAGCCTTGTGCCATAAGATTTCTCTATGTTCTGTAAACTAATAACGTTCATATTCCGCTCCTATTTTGTAATTCTGTTACTTATTATACTACACATTACCATTGACAGTAACAGGCGCCCTCAGTAGAATAAACGTAACATATATATTCATGAGGAGGTCCACATGGCGACGGATATGGTTTTAGACTTTTATGAAAGTATCAACTTTGAACTTATCGACATTGATGGGTATGACACATTATTTACTGAACTTTTAGAAGATGGCACCTATGCAACTGTGTCCGACGACGACGGTCATATGCCAGAGGACTTGGAGACACCAATCGTATTCAATGTATACGATGATAACGACTCCTTCCAATGGAGTGTTACATTGGATGACTCTTATCAATTAAAAGATCTCTTAGATAGTGCTGAAAGCACAGATGAGTTCTTAGAAACACTACAAAGAATTAGAGAAGAACATATTGAGCAATACCAATAATACAAAAGCGATGACCTTGCGGTCATCGCTTTACTTTTACTATATATCAAAGTTTGATTAGCCAACTACCTCTTCAGCTTGCACTAATTCCTCTTGTTTTGTAGCGTCTAAAATTTCAATTAAGCTATTTACGATATTTGCCGCTCCATCTACATGCCATTCACGAGCACTCTCAGACATTTGCTGTAATCTTGGAGAATTAATAAGCAGAGCGGTCACAACGTCTTCTAAGTTATGAATATCACGTGCCCAACGAGCACAGCCCCGTCGCTCTAATAGTTCTGCATTGGCCTCTTCTTGCCCAGGGATGGCATTAAAGAACACCATAGGTAAACCAATTGTAACAGCCTCCATACAGGTCAATGCACCAGGCTTTGTTACCAGCAAAGAAGATGATTTCATAAGCTCTGAAATATTGGTCGTATAACCATATACAGTAGTCTTTGTTTTCATAGAATCACTAAGGGTAACTAAGGATTCATAGAGAGATGTATTTTGTCCAGCTACTACTGTAATTTCACCGATACCATTAACCTCATCTAAATGTTTAAGTGCCGTTTCGAGGGAGCCCAATCCAAGACCACCACCCATAACGAGTACTTTCACAGGTTCCTCCAAGCTATATTCCTCAATAGCATCACGGAAAAAGGAACGGCGCACAGGGATACCAGACACATGAATACGAGCTTCATCAATACCAGCGGATACCATTTCGGTGACCATAGACTCGGTCGCTACATAGTACGTATCAATTTGTGGATAGAGCCAAAACTGATGACTACTAAAGTCTGTCATAATCGCTACCAATGGCACATCAATATGACCTTGGCGCTTCAAAATAGACGCAGCCCCACATGGAAATGGATGGGTAAAGACCATCACATCTGGCTGCTCTTGTTGAACGAGCTTGAGCATACGACTTTTAAGGAGATAAGATAATGCAGTTTGCAAAATAGTCCCCCGTCGCTCCCCTTTTGATACGCGATAAATCATATCGTATAGCATGGGGAATACGTCGATCATCTTGATATACGTCCCCTTAATTAAATGCTCTACAGACATAGTTTCTGTATCAAGAAAATCAACATGGGTAATTGATGCTTGTGGCTCTTTTTCTTTCCAATATTCTTCTATGGCTCTTGCGGCTTGCATATGTCCAGTGCCGATTGAGGCAGACACAATGAGAACCTTCCTTGATGTTGCGTTATTCATAGTGCACCCTTTCTCTGTGCATTATACCATAAATATAGACAAAAAAAAGAGACCTCGAAAGGTCTCTTTCATATCCTTTATGGATTATTTTTTGCGTTTTTTAGCTTTTGTAGCGTTAACTTGCTCTTTCAAACCTTTACCAGCTTTGAATGCAGGGGATTTGGAAGCAGCGATTGTGATAGTTTTACCGTTTTGTGGGTTACGGCCTTCACGAGCTGCGCGTTCACGAACTTCGAAAGTACCGAAGCCGATAACTTGTACTTTGCCACCAGCTGCTAATTCTTGAGCTACTGTGTCAAATACAGCTTTTACTGCTTTTCTCAGCGTCTTTTTTTTAGTTAATTCAGTTTTTTGTGCAACACTTGCGATTAATTCTGTTTTGTTCATGACAGAACCTCCTTAAAATTACAATACCTTAGAAGTGTATAAACCTCTAGGTTACTTTTCCTGCACTTTAGCCTCCTCCCAAAAAGCATCGAGCTCAGCTAATGAAAAGTCTTCCCATGAGCGATCGCTTTGGTTAACACAAGCCTCTACATGTAAAAAACGCTGTCGGAACTTTGTGTTTGTGCGATTTAGTGCATTTTCACCGCTTATTTTATACCATCTGAGTAGATTAATCAAGGAAAAAAGCACATCTCCTGCCTCTTTTTCCATATTTTCTCTATCTTTTTGTACTATAGCCTCCTTAAATTCACCCATTTCTTCGGAAACTTTAGCCCAAACAGGATCAAGCTCGTCCCAGTCAAAACCTAGCTTTGCAGCCTTTTCTTGGAGTTTATAAGCAGCCACTAAAGCAGGTAAACTTTTGGACACACCATCTAATACAGAATTTTTGAGAATTTTTCTTTTCTTTTGCCTTTAATTCATCCCATGAGTATGATTTTTCATCATTTTCAGGATTAAAAACATGAGGATGACGACGGATCATTTTTTCAGTGACGTCATGTATTACATCTTGCAACGTAAAATGACCCGCTTCCTCTGCTAGTTGACTATGAAAGACAACTTGCAATAATACATCCCCTAACTCTTCACGAAGGTTGGGCATATCTTTATTATCAATGGCATCTACCACTTCGTAAGTTTCTTCTATAAAGTAGCGGCGTAAAGATTCATGCGTTTGCTTTTGATCCCAAGGACACCCATTAGGTGCACGTAAGGCTTTCACTACATCCACTAATGGTTGTACGGATACGGGTTCCTTAGTATTGTTCTTCATAGAACTTTGCTTCCTCCTTATCTCGGCGAGCTTGTAAACGCTTACCGATAATTGGGAAATGATACATATCATCCTTCACAACGGCCTTAGTAAGCCACAAAGATAGTCCATACACGAATACGGCTACTACAATAGCGGCAGCTACGGCACCACCATTACCTAATAACTCTACGGTACTCACATAGATGACTTGCGTTGCGCCCCCCATGGCCATAGCAGATACTGCAATTTTCAGCAACTTAGTTTATTAAGAACAGAACCTACATATTTCTTTACAAATATATAGTTAATCAGTGCAGCAATGGCGAAGTTTAAATTTGTGGCCCACGCAGCACCATTGATACCAAGTTCAATAGTTCCCGTCAGCTCATAATCTAAAAACGTCTTTGCTAGTAAGCCCACAAAAATCGATACCATTGGAATTACCGTTCTACCCAATCCCTGCAGAATACCAGCTGTAATTTGCTGCCATCCTAGAAATACAATACTTAGGCTAATAACGGCGATAACAGGCCCTGCATTAGGCGTTGCATAGATGAGCAAGGAAATAGGCGTCGCCAGTACACAAAGGCCAATACAGGCGGGAATCGTGAACATATTGGCAATTTTAATAGCCGTTCCCGCCTCTCTGCACAATACGGTTAACATTACCTTGTGCATGGGCTTCAGATACAGCCGGTACTAAACTAGCCGCCAAAGAGGTAGTCAAAATAATAGGTAAACCAATGAGTGATGTGGCCATCCCTGTAAGGTAGCCAAATTGTGTTGTTGCTTCATTGAGGTAATACCCAATATCCATCAAACGCTTCGGTACTATGAATGTATCGATGAGAGATACCATAGGCAACATAATATTTGCCATAGATACTGGTATAGCGAGACTAAATAATCGTTTCACTACAGCGCTGTTACTTTCACAAATAGCATTATGGATTCTGTTGTGAAAGCATCTGCTCGCGCACGCGTCGTTGACGATAGTAAAAGAAAATTAATACGAGTAACCCCGCTAACACACCTGGGAAGGTGGCGAAGGTAGAACCTCCTGCCGCTAAATGTAAGCCTCTATCGATGAAGTAGTAAGCTAAGCCCACCATAGAGGATACGCGGAAAATTTGTTCAAAGATTTGACTCGTTCCCGTAGGCACCATGTATTGGAAGCCTTGGAAGTAGCCTCTAAAGCAACTTAGAATCGTTACCACAAAAATAGCTGGCGACAACAATTGAATAGCTATGAGAGCTCGTGGATCTGTAATAATCTTAGTATCTATGAGCCACTGTGCACTGCCATATAAGGCCAAGCTAAATACTAAACCTAAAATAGTGAGTACCCTTAAGGATACAGAAAATACTTGTTGTACGCCCCGCATATCATCATTGGCAAGCTTTTCCGCAATCATAATGGAAATAGCTACGGGAATGCCTGCTGCAGAGATGCTGACGATAATTTGGTAGATTGGATAGGCCATCATATATAGGCCAATTCCTTCACCACCTAAAATCCGTGCAATAAGAACCTTACTAAACGCACCGATGACCTTCACGATAATACCGGCTAAGGTTAAAATCATGGCACCCTTTAAAAATCGATTCATAGGCCCTCCTTAGTCGATGACTTGTGGCTCAGTGCCTTCATCACCGCTTCCGTAATGGTCAAAACAGAACCTTTCATGCCATTAAGATTCACATATAATGTGGCTGGCTTGGTGTCTGCAAACTTCATTTTTTTCCATAAATCTTCCCGTACAGCCCCCATATCCCAGTCGGCCATTTTAGAATCGTCATGCCAATGGATCGTGAGCTGCTTATCTCTACGGACGATACTTTTAATACCAAGCAGACGCGCTTGCTCTTTAATTTGGGCAATACGCAATAATCTATCTACCGGATCTGTAGGAGTACCAAAACGATCTATGAGCTCATCTGTCATGTCATCAAGCTGTTCTTTGGATTTTATATGTAACAACCGTTGATATACAGAAATCTTACGAGCACTATCTTTGATATACGCGTCATCGATAAAGGCATCTACCTCTAAGTCGATGGCCGGATCAATAGATACCTCACGCTCTACCTCTTTATTTTGAGCCTTCGCAATAGCCTCTTCAAGCATACTTACGTACATGCCAAAGCCGACAGATGCGATATTACCGTGTTGCTGTGAACCCAATAGATTGCCAGCACCACGAATTTCTAAGTCTCGCATGGCAAGCTTGAAACCAGCGCCTAGCTCCGTGAACTCTTCAATAGCTTTTAAGCGCTTTTCTGCCGCTTCTGAAAGCATTTTATCAGGTCGATACATAAAGTATGCATAGGCTCGTCTGCGGGAGCGCCCTACGCGCCCACGCATTTGATATAGCTGAGATAAACCTAAACGGTCCGCATCATAAATGATGATGGTATTGGCATTCGGAATATCTAAACCAGTTTCGATGATACTTGTAGACAATAATAGATCGTAATGACCTTCATAGAAGTCCGTCATAATTTCTTCAATTTGACGGCCCGTCATTTGGCCGTGAGCGATAGCATAGCGTAAACCTGGTAATGCGGCTTCTAATAACTCACCCATATGATTAATAGATGCCACGCGGTTATAGACAAAGTAAACTTGTCCGCCTCGTGCCAATTCTCGCTTAATCGCATCTGCCACGAGGTTCATATCATATTCCACTACATAGGTCTGAACAGGTAAGCGTTCTTCTGGTGGCGTATTGATGACGGACATTTCACGAACACCTACGAGGGACATATGTAAGGTCCGAGGAATTGGTGTGGCACTCAAAGTGAGCACATCAATATTACTAGCCCACTCTTTCCATTTTTCCTTTTGAGCAACCCCAAAACGTTGCTCCTCGTCTACAACGAGCATGCCCAAGTCTTTAAAGACAACCTTTTTATTAAGTAGTGAATGGGTTCCGATGAGAACATCAATAGAGCCATCCTCTACACCTTTTAGCACTTGTTTTTTCTCAGCTGTACTGCGGAATCGATTGAGTACATCTACCTTTACACCAAATGGGGCAAAGCGATTCAAGAAGGTTTGGAAGTGTTGTTGCGCCAGAACTGTAGTTGGTACGAGTACCGCTACTTGTTTACCACTCATAACCGCTTTAAAGATAGCCCTCATAGCGACTTCAGTTTTACCAAATCCTACGTCACCAGCGAGTAGACGGTCCATAGGAACAGGTCGTTCCATAGATTCTTTAATTTCCGCCGTAGCTTGCAATTGATCTTCCGTCTCTTCATAGGGGAATGCATCTTCAAACTCTTGCTGCCACGGTTGATCCGGCAAGAATGCAAAGCCTTCTGTGATTTCTCGTTGTGCATATATCTCAACGAGCTTATCTGCTAAATCATCAATAGATTTTTTTGCCTTTGTAACAACTTTAGCCCAGTCACGGCCACCCATCTTATGAATACGAGGCACATCCACCTTCATTACCGATGTATTTTTGTAACTGATCTAAATTGTTGGCTGGTAAGAACAATTTATCCGTTCCCGCATAAGCTATTTCAATATAGTCGCGATGAATGCCTTCCGTTTCTATCGTTTTAAGGCCAATATACTTACCGATACCGTGCATACTATGTACAACATAGTCGCCAGGGGTTAAATCCGTAAAATAATTGATTTCTTGGCCCTTTTTAGGCTTATTACGAAGCTTGCGCTTTTGTTGTCCATAAATATTACCTTCTACGACAACTACTAGATGACTATTTGGCAATTCAAAACCATCGGACAATAAACCTTGTAATATAACAACCGTATTAGGCTTAGCAATCCATTCTTCACTATGAATAAAGGCGATATTTTCTCCTTCAAGAGCTCGTTCAATGCCTTCTCGTCGTTGTTGGTTATTTAATACCAATACAACTTGATGATTTAAGCGATACCATTGCTTTATTTCATCTGTTAATAGAGGAATTTGACGCTCAAAGCTCGTCATCGTCTTCCCTTGAATACCAATAGGGTTAAATCCAGTAAGACCAATAGAACGTTGTTGCATAAATGTAAAAGCCACTTGAGTAGTCGCTTCTACAGTGCGCTGCAATTCACTCCAGTCACAATGATTTTTACGATGTGTAGGATCTTCCTTGAGGAATTTCTTTAACGCTTCTTGAATACGTCCTGGCTCATCGTAAATGAGGAGACCATCCTTTACATACGATAATAAGGTACTTTCCGCATCACTTTTACCAAGAAAGAAAGGCGTCACCGTATAAGAATCAATTTGTTCAATAGACCGTTGATTCTCTACAGAAAAAAACCGCAAGGTATCGATTTCATCACCAAAGAATTCTATACGTATGGGATTGTCGCTATTAACAGGATAGATATCTAAAATATCGCCACGCACGGCAAAATGACCACGTTGTTCCACCTGGTCTACCCGTTCATATCCAATTGTGACAAGTTGTTCAAGCGCTACATCACGTTCAATCGTATCATTTAAAGCAAAATGTAGCGATTGTCCTTTTAAATATTGTGGAGATACAACGTATTGTGTAACCTCCTCCGCATTAGCAATAACCACTGCTGGCTCCTGCCATGCTAGAAGGGCTAATGCACGCATTTGGGCCCCTTGGTCTTCAAGACTACGTGCTACAGTCGTAAAGTCTACATGATCTGTTATAGGAAATGAGAGGACTGGAACATTAGGCATGAAAAAAGCTAAGTCCCGTTCCCACATCTCTTTATGGTCCTTATCATGGACTACGATAACTACAGGCTTTGTAAGTCCTGTAGTAAATGCTTGGTTTAAGAGGAAACTCTTTTGAGATCCACTAAGACCATATATAACTGACTTTCCTTTCCGCTGAAATGCGTTTAGCCCATCCACAAAGGATGGGTTCTGTGAAAGCAGTTTAGTTAATGTATTATCCATACTGCACCATATAGTATTACTATGATTGTATTAATTAAATAGTTCTAACTCATTTATTATAACATATAACCTATTAGTTAAGCTTCTAGACCGCGTTATATATAATAGTAAAAACTCGAGGGTTATAGGACAAAAAGTGTGTGTGACTAATCCCAATAAGTTGGAAAATCTGTAGACATATGTAGCTCATTCCAAACAGGAGCATCACCCCATTGAGGGATTGAACGATCTATTTGGCAATAATCAGATAACCGTTTGTAGATAGCAGCAATCGATTCATCTGTAGGCATACAATTTAATATATCTGAAATAGAAAGCGGTCTTGGTGAGTGCATATAGCACCACCAATAGACCGCTTTTAGTCTTCTTTCAAGTGAAAGACCCCTATGAGCCCGTAACATACTTCTTAGTTGAGCATTTACTCCACCTTCAATACGATTATTTGTTGTAGGTATTGTAATATCAAAACATTCCAAAAAATGTAAATAAAGTTTGTTGCCTAATCAGACGCCATAATGATGATTCGGCCTTAAGCAAACGCTCATGTGTAGAGCGTTTGTTTCCGAATTCATCAATCGTCATTTCTCGTAAAAAATCAGAATATGTCATTCGCCACGCTGAAAGCTCATTAATCCATATAAAGGCTTGATCCATTGTTTTCACATTAAATAAAGCTTTGGCAAGACTATAAAGGTCCTTCCCAGCTAACGTTTTAGGTCTACTTGTCGTATATCGTCTAACCTGACAAAAAATGTGAAACAGGCATCTTTGGTGACTGCTATGAGGCCAAACTTTACGTAATGCTTTAGGCAAACCATTAGCACCATCAGACACAACGACTTTAGGTTCGGCAATCCGTTCCATTAAACACTGCCAAGCTCTAGCATGCTCATAACGACAGACATACCATCCTAGAACATGAGTATCATTGCAACAAATCAACACACATAAATTCCTAGCTAAGTAAATTCCATCAAGATATACCACATCATGTACTTCTTCCACTTTTGGTGGCAATGGCCATATGGACCAAAATTTAGCGGTTTTACGCCTGAATGTACGACCTTTACCAGGCATATCAGCTTGAATATTGGTGTTGAATAACCAATTCAAGAATAGGCTTAACTCTTTACTTAAATTATTAATTTTAACGGTAAATGCCACCTTACAATGTTTGCAAAACCAACGCTGAGAACCAGATTTTAAAACACCGTGTTTAATACATGTTTCATTACAATCAGGACATTTTATTTGTCGCATAAACTCTTCCTCCATATTTGTTTATATATAGGAAGATATAACCTCATTTTAGTCAGTAATTACAAGGGGTGATTGATGTTTTCACCCACACTTTTTGTCCACCCTCAAACTTCTCCAGAAAAAGATTAAACCCTTATAACACTAGTAAATATCTAGTGTTATAAGGGTTTTCACACACACTTTTTGTCCTATAAGCCAAACTCGATAATAGTTATATTTATAGTTATTTTTATATCCGTTTTGAACACCTAATTTTAGGCAAAAAAAATAGCACCTCTAAAGGTGCAATAAAGTTGGTGCGGGAGAAGGGACTTGAACCCCACGCCGTAAGGCCAGATCCTAAGTCTGGTGCGTCTGCCAATTCCGCCACTCCCGCGTCTCAACTGAAATAATAATATCATGTATAGAATTCATCGTCAATCATTTTTTTATAATTAACTTAAATTTCATGTATCTCATAAAATAAAAAAGGACTTAAAATAAAAAGAGACTGACCCAGAATCCGAACTACTAGAATCCTGGGTCAGCCTCTTTTTTAGGATGATGATGAATAAATGCATGCCCTACATTTACCATAAAATATATTAACAGTCATAACATATGTCATGCTGATAATACCAAAAAGGTAATCCACCATGACCATAGCACGACATTAAGATCGTATAGAACTATAATCTAAATACCGAAATAATATATTTAGAACGTATAGAACTAAAAAATCCTTTTTACGGGTACGTAAAAAGGAGCTATTAACTTCTCCTCCCTATCTCTCGTAGGTCAAATGGTGAATGTTGAATAGGCAGTTCTCCTGACTCGGCTTCATCGCTCATCTAGCCTTCCCAGTTTCCCAGTGACTTAATTTAGACTCGCTCGACCATACAGTGGCGGGACCGTGCTGGCATTTAACCAGCTTCTCTATTATGCTTTTCAGCACCTATTCCCAAATATGATGTTTTCTATGAGTTAATATTAACACCGCTATCGTATTAAGTCAATTAATTTTTGTAATTTTATCAGCTTCATCTTTTATTCATCTATTGCCATATATCATATTTTTAATTACAATATAATAGTATCTATAAATAGGAGGAATCTATGTATATCGGAGATTTCATTAAACAATATCGCGAATCCAATGGAGTATCCATTGAAGACTTTGCAAATAAATCAGGTTTAACTACCACTGAAATTGAAGCATTAGAGAAAAATGTACAAGACGACGGTACTGTAGTGCCCGTAGCAATGCGCCAAATCAAAGGTATTGTAGCCGCTATGGATGTACCTATGCCTATGGTCATGGCACAGATTCCTTCAGATCAAGAATTAGTTGTACATGTTGTGGCAGAGTCTGATCAGCCACACGCAAAGTAGTATAAAGGAGATTTTATGACACCTGATGTATTAGCACTTTTACAAGGCTTAACAGAGCAGCAAAAAAACTATGTGTTATCTGCTCAAGCGCGTCAAAAAGAAACTGGTATGGCCTACCTATTCTGGTTCGTCCTTGGCGTACATTATTTCTATTTAAACAAACCAGTTATTAATATTATCTACTGGCTTACAGCTGGAGGCTTAGGTATTTGGATGATAATCGACTTATTCCGCATTCCAGGCATGGTTAAAGATCGTAATAAGGCTATCATCAAGGAAGCTATTGAAGAAGCTAAAAAGCTATATCCTGAGGTGCAATAATGAAAAAATTTTTGTTAATTGCTGCAGCTTTCACTATCTTAGGTATCCTCCCCTCACAAGCAGTTAATATTGCTGATTTAGAGAATGCACGAGGCTATGCCTATTTATATCGTATGAACGGCCAAAATTATTATGCTGAACAACGCGTTAAAGTTATTGCCGGTGAAGGTAATAAATTTGAAATTATAGGTCGTACCTATAGTCATCAAGGAGCTCAATATTATATGACAGAGTATATTAACCATTATTACTTTGATCAAGACAACGATACGATTCAATGGGTTCAAGACCAACGTAATATTATTGACGCTCGTACCGGTAAAGTATTACGTGAAGAAAAACGTAATAAAGCTAAACTAATTACCTTAAAACCAGATACATATGGTTATATGCAAGCCATCTATTGGCGTGACCTTGCTGTTGCAGCTGGTCAGCTTAAATAGGCCAACGATAGACGGATTTCTAGTTTATAATAGTTTCTGTATAAAAATCTACATACAACAAAGGACTCTACTCATAAGAATGTAGAGTCCTTTTATTAGGCTCTATAATAATGTTTGACACCACTACGGTGTCACTTCCAACATTATTTTTTTGCAAAAAAATAAGCATATAAGGCTCACATGCTTTACAATAAAAGTGTCAAAGTCCTAAAGAAAGGATGTGAGCTTATATGCCTACTACTGATTATACTGAATTTTTACATAATGTAAAACAAGAATATATTACAAATAGCTATGAATTAGACGGAATATTTATTTTGACATAGAATTACCAGCAACATCACATATTTGCCCAAAGTGTGGAGAAACCACAAAGCATATTAAGGATTACCGCATACGTACTGTAAAGTTTGGAAAAGTACAACGAGGTCCACTAATTGGAAAATACAGACAGCGTCGGTATATTTGCCCGCATTGTGGTCATTCTTTGCTGAAAGCAATCCATTTGTACGAAAACATATGCAACTAAGTGTAACTAATATTAGAATGCTATTTGATAAACTTACTGAAAGTTTAACCTATACTGCTATCGCTAACGAGTGTGATACATCTATTACTACAGTATTACGCTATTGCTCTATGATCACTATACCTAAGCCTAAGACCTTACCCACTGTGATTGGTATTGATGAGTTTAAAGGAAATGCAGAAGGCTACCAATACCAAGTTAATTTAACTAATCCAGATACACATGAAATATTAGATATTTTACCGAAACGTGATACGCAAGCATTAATCCACTATTTTGCATCATTTAAACATAGGATCGCCTACAAGTTAAGTTTATTGTAATGGATATGTCCATACAATTTAAGCGCATCATGGAGGCGCTTATTTCCATGCGCATATTATCTGTGATCGATACCATGTATGTCGACTTGTAGATTGGGCGGTAGAGCGAGTTAGAAAGCGTGAGAACATAAACTGGCTGCTTATTCACGTATGTTAAAACAGAATCGACGTGTACCAATGAAGCATCCAGACCATTTAACGGAAGCCGAACATATTAAACTATGTGAAATACTCAGAATATCTGATTTTACGAAAAGCATATGCTTTAAACTTTCTTTTAGAAAATTCTTTTCAATCTATGGTAAACAAAGAATAGCTGCACATTTAACGCATTGGTTGGAATTAGTAAAAGCATCCGGCTTAAATGAATTTAATAACTTCTTTACATCATTTCCTGCATGGATGACGCAATTAACTAATGCATTTTACTTCCATATTCTAATGGATACACAGAAGGAACTAACAACAAAATTAAAGTATTAAACGGATAAGCTATGGACTTCGCCACTTTGGTAGATTTAGAGTATGTATTCTACTTTTGAGAAAAGAATGACACCAATCATAACTATGGATTGGTGCCAAAGAAGACTCGTAGGTGAATACCCCAACATTTGACAGAGAGCCTTTATTATACAGTTAATAGAAATAGATAAAAAAAGCACCACATTGCTGTTATGTTTCATTTGGGACCCGAAGCGATTCGAACCCTGGCCTTTGATTCGTAGTCAAACGCTCTATCCAGCTGAGCTACTGAGTCATGTACAAGGTACTCACTTATATTAACATAATGATTGCATCTATGCAAGCATTTTTTTAATATTTTTTGAGTAATTTTATGAACATGCGGTCCGAAGACCGCAATCCAAATTTGGCAGGGGCAGTAGGACTTGAACCCACAACCAACGGTTTTGGAGACCGCTACTCTACCAATTGAGCTATACCCCTATGTTCATCAAGCTTTGCTTGATACTTGATTAGTTTAACAAATATTAGGTCTAATGTCAAGAAAGAAAGGGCTTTTAAATGATGAAATAATAGTGAATTTAAAAGGAAAAAGAGCCCTCTTTCAAGGGCTCTTATGTCTACCTAACTTTTACCTTTATATATACGGGAGATGGTATATATAATTAGAGAGTTTTGTATATGTATTGTTTTGTTTATACACAGGGAGAGTATTGTTGTGTATTTAAGTGTTGTTTTATGTGTTGTATTGTTTTGTGTTGTTTGTATTATTTGTAAAAGGGACAGGTAAAAGTTATTAGTAGTAGACCTCCATTTCCTTAGTTGATCTCAATCAACTATAGATAGTATAAAGATACTACGTGAAAACATAGTGAAAGTTTTATGAGATATAAGTGAAACGAGTAAATTTTGGTACATAGTAAATTATAAGAAACATAATTAAAAAGCCTGTATTTACTAGGTTGTATGAGAATGTATATAAATTAGTGATAGCATTATGCATGAATAGAATATGTAATAGATAGTGGTTATTGAAATTTAAAATTAAAGTAAAATTAATTACATAATAACTATTAATAAGAAGGTTTGATTATAAAAACATGAAGAATAAAATTGCTGCGATGAGCTATTAAATGTAAAAAGATAAGGTTTGCTATGATATATAGGTTATTTTGAGGGGTACAAATGTATTAGGAGTTATATATAACAAATAAATAAAGGCGTAATTTAGATGTATATTACTAATCTATAGAGTAACTCAACTAAATTATAGTGTTTTATAGTAATTATACTTACCAGTCTATGAACTTACTCAACTACTTTGTAGTACGATACCATTGGTGCTTACACACCGCGGTATCGGGTATATAAAGCGAATGTACATAATTTTAGACTTACTCAACTGCTTTACGGTTCGGTAACATTGGCACGTTGTGCCGCGTTACCGTGTAGATTTAGTTTGCCTCCTACCACTAGCCGCGGCTTCCTATCACACTCGCCCATGGCAACATATAATACATTATGCTAATGTACAGACTTAACTATAGGGCTTCGTCGAACCTGATGCAATGGACGTACGCGTCGCTGCGCTCCTTTACGCCCTATTGCCCTAGGCTTCCCACGCCGTCTGACACGGACACCTACATAGATAGTACCTCTACAACCTTGGCTGGAGACGGCTCTAGTAGGATTAGCTAGTCGAAGACTAGCTAAAAGAAAAAGGCCTACCTTTAGGTAGACCTTTTTCTTTTAGTCAATCAGCGGCTTCCTATCCTCCCAGGCCGTCTCCAGCCAAGTACTTTCGGCGTTTATGAGCTTAACTACTGTGTTCGAGATGGGAACAGGTGGATCCTCATAGCCATCGCCACTGAATCTGTCAGAGTTTGTACTCTGAAAACCACATAGAAGTATATATATTTGTTTGCACATTTCTGCTTAATGTTATTAGTTAAGTAAAGCCCTCGATCGATTAGTACCAGTCAGCTCCAAACCTCACGGCTCTTCCACACCTGGCCTATCTACCATGTCGTCTACATGGGATCTTACTAGCTTATGCTATGAGAAACCTCATCTCAAGGCTGGTTTCACGCTTAGATGCTTTCAGCGTTTATCCGTCCCGAACGTAGCTACCCAACTATACCCTTGGCAGGATAATTGGTACACCAGCGGTTCGTCCACTCCGGTCCTCTCGTACTAGGAGCAGCCCCCTTCAAGTTTCTTGCGCCCGCGATGGATAGGGACCGAACTGTCTCACGACGTTCTGAACCCAGCTCACGTACCACTTTAATCGGCGAACAGCCGAACCCTTGGGACCTACTTCAGCCCCAGGATGTGATGAGCCGACATCGAGGTGCCAAACCTCCCCGTCGATATGGACTCTTGGGAGAGATTAGCCTGTTATCCCCAGGGTAGCTTTTATCCGTTGAGCGATGGCCCTTCCACTCGGCACCACCGGATCACTAAGCCCGATTTCGTCCCTGCTCGACCTGTCCGTCTCGCAGTCAAGCTCCCTTCTGCCTTTACACTCTTCGAGCGATTTCCGTCCGCTCTGAGGGAACCTTTGGGCGCCTCCGTTACTCTTTAGGAGGCGACCGCCCCAGTCAAACTGCCCGCCTAAGACTGTCCGGCCGGTCGTTACTCGGCCCGTTAGAAATCAATTAATGAAAGGGTGGTATCCCAACAGTGACTCCCCTAAAACTAGCGTCCTAGGTTCTACGTCTCCCACCTATCCTGTACATTCATTAACTAAGTTCAATCTTAGGTTGCAGTAAAGCTCCATGGGGTCTTTCTGTCCAGTCGCGGGTAACCTGCATCTTCACAGGTACTTCAATTTCACCGGGTCCCTCGTTGAGACAGTGCGCAAGTCGTTACACCTTTCGTGCGGGTCGGAACTTACCCGACAAGGAATTTCGCTACCTTAGGACCGTTATAGTTACGGCCGCCGTTTACTGGGGCTTCAATTCAGAGCTTCGACCGAAGTCTAACCCCTCCTCTTAACCTTCCAGCACCGGGCAGGTGTCAGCACCTATACATCAGCTTTCGCTTTAGCAGGCACCTGTGTTTGTGGTAAACAGTCGCTTGCGCCTCTCTTGTGCCACTCATTCATGCTCCATGCGTTGCTGCACTTCACACTACATGAGTCCTCCTTTTCCCGAAGTTACGGAGGCATTTTGCCGAGTTCCTTAACGAGGGTTTTCCCGCGCACCTTAGGATTCTCTCCCCGCCTACCTGTGTCGGTTTTGGTACGGGCGATGTGTCTCTACCTAGAAGCTTTTCTCGACAGTGTAGGATCAATCACTTCGTTACTATTGCTAGTAACTCGTCATCACATCTCAGCTTTTAGAGCTACGGATTTGCCTATAGCTCAACCTACCTGCTTAAACACGCACTTCCAATCGCGTGCTGACCTACCTTACTGTGTCACTCCATCGATCAAACGATTCACACCGGTACAGGAATTTCAACCTGTTGTCCATCGCCTACGCTTTTCCGCCTCGGCTTAGGTCCCGACTTACCCTGAGACGACGATCGTTGCTCAGGAACCCTTAGGCTTTCGGTGGAATGGATTCTCACCATTCTTTTCGCTACTCATACCGACATTCTCACTTCTCATCAGTCCACAACTCCTTACGGTACTGCTTCAGCCCGATGAGAACGCTCCCCTACCCATATACATTGCTGCATATGACACGACTTCGGTTTTACACTTTAGCCCCGGACATTTTCGGCGCAGAGTCTCTCGACCAGTGAGCTATTACGCACTCTTTAAATGGTGGCTGCTTCTAAGCCAACATCCTGGTTGTTTTGGAAATTCCACATCCTTCGCCACTTAGTGTAACATTTGGGACCTTAGTCGGTGTTCTGGGCTGTTTCCCTCTTGACAATGGACCTTATCATTCACTGTCTGACTCCCGAGTATAAGTATAGCCATTCGTAGTTTGACTAGGTTCGGTAACCGGTATGGCCCCTAGCCCGATCAGTGCTCTACCGCCTATACTCTCAACCTCGAGGCTAGCCCTAAAGCTATTTCGGGGAGAACCAGCTATCTCCGTGTTCGATTGGCATTTCACCCCTATCCACAACTCATCCCAAAGCTTTTCAACGCTCACGAGTTCGGTCCTCCACACAATTTTACCTGTGCTTCAACCTGGCCATGGATAGATCACTACGGTTTCGGGTCTACTATTACTAACTGAACGCCCTGTTCAGACTCGCTTTCGCTGCGGCTCCGTGTCTTCCACTTAACCTCGCTAGCAACAGTAACTCGTCGGTTCATTCTTCAATAGGCACGCCGTCGTCCTGATATATATACAGACTTCGACTGTTTGTAGACATACGGTTTCAGGTTCTCTTTCACTCCCCGCCAGGGGTTCTTTTCACCTTTCCCTCACGGTACTATGCGCTATCGGTCGATATCAGTATTTTGGCTTGGAGGGTGGTCCCCCCTGCTTCCCACAAGGTTTCACGTGTCTCGTGGTACTCTGGATACAGTCCCATGTATGCAAGGTTTCGATTACAGGGCTTTCACCTTCTTCGGCTGAGCTTTCCAGCTCCATTCTTCTACCTCATTTACACTTGATGACTGTCCTCAACCCCGGTGCGGTTGCCCGCTCCGGTTTGGCCTCTTTCCCGTTCGCTCGCCGCTACTAAGAAAATCTCGTTTGATTACTTTTCCTCTGGGTAATTAGATGTTTCAGTTCCCCAGGTGCCCTCCTCATAGTCTAAGCTATGGGTGACAGTGCATAACCACTGCCGGGTTCCCCCATTCGGAAATCTACGGGTCAAAGATTGCTTGCATCTCTCCGTAGCTTATCGCAGCTTACCGCGTCCTTCTTCGGCTGATATCGCCAAGGCATCCACCGTACGCCCTTAAAATCTTTACTTAATTTACATCTTCTGATGAAAATCTTTTCGATTTTATTGACATGCATTAGATACATTGTCGTTTTTTGTAGCCGTACATTTTACATGTACGTCACCATTAAGTCAGAGAATTATTTCCTATGTGCTCGGGTCAACCTACTTAGAAATTCTAAGAGATGACCTTACAAATATATATAATTATCTTCTATGCAGTTTTCAAAGAACAATATTCTGACATAAATCTCGCGATTCATGCATCATATGTTGCTATCTAAGATAGCTTTGTTATTTTAGTATATCACAGACTAGCTGTCAAATACTAAATGGTGGAGACGAGGAGATTCGAACTCCTGACCCCCTGCTTGCAAGGCAGGTGCTCTCCCAACTGAGCTACGCCCCCATGATGGTCCACTTAAGTCTCGATAATCCATTCCGGAGAATCCGTTATCTTTTATAAGCTTTTCCAAAATATTTAGCTCTTAGTGTCTGTACTCTACACAAACGTGTATTTCGAGTTATATGAGCCAACTGGTGGGCCTAGGTGGACTCGAACCACCGACCTCACGCTTATCAGGCGTGCGCTCTAACCAGCTGAGCTATAGGCCCATATCGTAGATTGAGAGTCTTTACAGATCTCTCAAAACCGAACAATGTAGGTGCCAAAGTGTCGACCTAAGTGACATCCAAGCTCTCGGCCTAGTGTATGTCTCCCTAGAAAGGAGGTGATCCAGCCGCACCTTCCGATACGGCTACCTTGTTACGACTTCACCCCAATCATCGACTTTACCTTAGACGGCTGGCTCCCGAAGGTTACCCCACCGGCTTTGGGCACTTCCGACTTTCGTGGTGTGACGGGCGGTGTGTACAAGGCCCGGGAACGTATTCACCGCAGTATGCTGACCTGCGATTACTAGCGATTCCGACTTCACGTAGGCGAGTTGCAGCCTACGATCCGAACTGAGAGAGTGTTTCTCGGGTTTGCTCCATCTCGCGATCTCGCTTCCGTCTATTAACTCCCATTGTAGTACGTGTGTAGCCCAGGTCATAAGGGGCATGATGATTTGACGTCATCCCCGCCTTCCTCCGCATTGTCTGCGGCAGTCTCTCATGAGTTCCCACCATTACGTGCTGGCAACATAAGATAGGGGTTGCGCTCGTTGCGGGACTTAACCCAACATCTCACGACACGAGCTGACGACAACCGTGCACCACCTGTTTTCTGGCTTCCGAAGAAGAGGAACCATCTCTGGTTCTGTCCATCAATGTCAAGACCTGGTAAGGTTCTTCGCGTTGCGTCGAATTAAACCACATACTCCACCGCTTGTGCGGGCCCCCGTCAATTCCTTTGAGTTTCAACCTTGCGGTCGTACTCCCCAGGCGGGGTACTTATTGCGTTAACTCCGGCACAGAAGGGGTCGATACCTCCTACACCTAGTACCCATCGTTTACGGCCAGGACTACCGGGGTATCTAATCCCGTTCGCTCCCCTGGCTTTCGCGCCTCAGCGTCAGTTTTCGTCCAGAAAGTCGCCTTCGCCACTGGTGTTCTTCCTAATATCTACGCATTTCACCGCTACACTAGGAATTCCACTTTCCTCTCCGATACTCTAGATCAGCAGTTTCCATCCCATCACGGGGTTAAGCCCCGAACTTTTAAGACAGACTAACTGATCCGCCTGCGCGCGCTTTACGCCCAATAATTCCGGACAACGCTTGCCACCTACGTATTACCGCGGCTGCTGGCACGTAGTTAGCCGTGGCTTTCTATTCCGGTACCGTCAATTCCTCTAACTATTCGCAAGAGGACCTTTCGTCCCGATTAACAGAGCTTTACAACCCGAAGGCCGTCATCACTCACGCGGCGTTGCTCCGTCAGACTTTCGTCCATTGCGGAAGATTCCCCACTGCTGCCTCCCGTAGGAGTCTGGGCCGTGTCTCAGTCCCAATGTGGCCGTTCATCCTCTCAGACCGGCTACTGATCATTGCCTTGGTGGGCCGTTACCCCTCCAACTAGCTAATCAGACGCAATCCCCTCCTTCAGTGATAGCTTATAAATAGAGGCCACCTTTCATCCATCCTCGATGCCGAGGTCAGATCGTATGCGGTATTAGCAGTCGTTTCCAACTGTTGTCCCCCTCTGAAGGGCAGGTTGATTACGCGTTACTCACCCGTTCGCCACTAAGATTGATAGAAGCAAGCTTCCATCGCTCTTCGTTCGACTTGCATGTGTTAAGCACGCCGCCAGCGTTCGTCCTGAGCCAGGATCAAACTCTCCAAGATATCTTGAAGCTATTTGAATAGCTCATTCATTTTTGTTGTCGTTACTTTTAAGTAACTTTGAATTATGGTTGGTTTTGACTTTGTCAAAACCCGCACTCTGGCATATGTTCAATCGTATTGATTGATTACCTATCATTGTTCAGTTTTCAAAGATCTGTTATCAGTTAGTACCACTTCATTCGAAGTGTTGTCTTAACTGACGACTTGATTATAATAACATATGACCACTTTCATGTCAACACATTTTATAATCTTTTTTGAAGTTCTTTTTAAACCTCTAAGTGTATTGCTACACTCATTAAGAAACAGTCGCTCAAACGACTGTATGCATATTATAGTACAACGAAATTATAAGTGCAACCCCCAATTCTCAATTTCACACAACTTTCACTATACTTTCATAAACACCCCTGACAGCCAACAATTGATTTTACACAACCAATCATGTACAATATAGCTGTAATAAAGAACTTGTAACATAAATAGTTCTATTTTATTAGTATTAATTAATATGAATATTACATTCGTGTAAGGAGATTAAGTATGAAATTATCTAAACGTTTATTATCAAAAACAATAGCTCTAGCCGCTATATGTGCAACTATGGCTACAGCAGCCTTTGCTGCACCCCAAGGTACCTTCGATACCTCTGAAATTCAAATTACGGGCCAAGCATCTCGTTCTGTAGCACCAAGCTATGCAATTTTAACCTTAGGCATTACAAGTCAAAATACAAATATTAATGCTGCTAAATCTAATAACGATCGTATCATGAGTGACTTAATCAGTAGACTAGCAAATCTAGGTGTTGATAAAAAAGATATTTTCACATCGAATATTTCTATTAATCCAACAAGCGATTATCAAGACGGCAAACGTATCAATACAGGTTACAATGTATCAAATCATGTAACAGTTAAGATCAATAACCTCGATAACGTAGGAAAGGTTGTCGATGCCGCTGTTAGCGCTGGTGCTAACGACATCAACAACCTTTCATTCCAAAATGATGTGTCTCAACAATTATCTGATTCTTTAACTACAGAAGCAATCCAAAACGGGCGCCACAAAGCAGAAGTTATCGCTGCAGCTCTCGGTCGCACTTTAGGACCAGTAAAAACTATTTCTATTAGTACAACCGAAACTAGCTCCATGGACTCTGGTTACTACCGTAACCCAGTAATGTTAAAAGCAGCTCTCGAAACTGCTACACCTGTAGAAAAAGGCTCTTTAATAGTTTCCCAAGACGCTAACATCACTTATTATCTACAATAGAATTTTCTGGTACCACACCTTCGTGTACAGCTACAATGCCGCCTGTCAATTCATGATAGGTGGCATTTTCATATCCAAGAAATTTCCAAATTTCTAAAATCTCACTTTGATGCGGGTATCTACGTAAAGATTCTGGAAGCCATGCATAGGAAGAGTTATCCTTACTTAGTTTACCTATAATAGGTAGTATATAAGAGAAGTAGAAGTTATATAGCTGTTTAAACCCAAACATACTTGGCTTCGCAAGTTCCAATACAACTACTTTCCCACCTGGTTTTACAACACGTTGCATTTCAGATAATACTTGTTTAATATCTGGAACATTTCGCATTGCAAAGCCACTCATAGCCGCATCAAAAGTATTATCCCCGTAAGGTAAAGCCATCGCATCACCTTGCACTAGATTAACTTGATCTATTAATCCCGCAGCTTCAATGCGAGCACGACCTTGATCAAGCATTTCACAGTTAAAATCTAATGCCTCTACTCTTAGTGTTGGTTCTTGACGTAACGCTTCCTTCGTAAATACACAAGTGCCACATGCCACATCAAGTACATATTGGTGAGGACCGATATTCATCGCTTTTACAGAGAATTTACGCCAAAAATAATCTTGTCCAAAGCTTAAGACTGTATTCATTAAATCATAGTTTTTTGCAATATTAGAAAAAACATCTTGTACAAATTTCTCTTTATCTGCATACGTTTTAAATTCTTTAGTATTCATTATGGACCTTTCACAAATCAAGAACTATGTTCAAGAATTATATATGGCATAGTATACCACACTATAGGAACTCTAAAAAAGAATCCTATTATACATACTATAAATAACAAGTATGTGCTATTTACATATATGATACAAGCACTGATAAATTCTATAAAAAACAACACGTCCTATATGGTAAATAATCATGTTTATCACTTACTATATATTTAACATAAATACGTATGAACATCTATGACATTGTCTATTGCCACTATTACATGTTCGTTGTATAATGACATATGTCCATGTTGAAAGGATACTTTATTCATGGAGTTTTATTTGTTTTTATTAAGTATTGGAGTGTACTATGAATCGATTTGTTAAATCAATCAACAAAGTCAGTCTAATCCAACAGATTATCATAGGTTTGATCATTGGTATTTTGACTGCACTTTATGTGCCCGATGTGGCCAATGAACTTGCTTTATTAGGTGTTCTTCTTTGTTGGTGCTCTTAAAGGCATCGCACCTATCCTTGTATTTTTCTTGGTAATCGCTGCGATCAGTAAACATCGCTCTGGCCAAAAAACAGGTATGGGGTTCTGTAATTACCTTATATCTATTAGGTACATTCCTATCCGCAGCATTAGCGGTAATCGTAAGTTTCTTCTTCCCTACTACATTACACCTAGTAGCAGGTGCCGCCGATGCCGCACCACCTCAAGGTATCGTAGAGGTTATGACAACATTACTAAAAAATGTAGTTGATAATCCTGTAAAAGCATTAATGTCCGCTAACTATATCGGTATTCTAGCTTGGGCACTTATCCTAGGTGGCGCTTTACGTCATGCACCAATAAATGCAAAAGAAGTTATGGAATCCATTGCTCAAGCAATTACTACAGTAGTAGGCTGGATCATTCGATTTGCCCCTCTTGGTATTATGGGCCTTGTAGCAGAATCTATTGCTACTAACGGCATCGAAGCCTTGATTGGGTACTTTCAACTACTCGTATTATTGCTTGGCTCTATGATCTTTGTAGCACTAGTAATCAATCCAATTTTATCCTTTATTTACCTACGTCGTAATCCATACCCATTGGTATTCAAATGCTTACGAGAATCTGCAATCTACGCATTCTTCACACGTAGCTCTGCTGCTAACATTCCTGTAAACCTTGACTTAGCTAAACGTTTGAAACTGAACCCTGATATGTATTCCGTATCCATTCCACTAGGTGCAACAATCAATATGGGTGGTGCAGCAATTACAATCACAATCATGACATTAGCTGCGGCGCATACATTAGGTATCGTTGTAGATATTCCTACCGCCATCCTATTATCTGTTATTGCCACTATAGGTGCATGTGGGGCTTCTGGTGTTGCAGGCGGTTCCTTGTTACTCATTCCATTGGCTTGTTCCCTATTCGGTATATCCAATGATGTAGCAATGCAAGTTGTAGGCGTAGGCTTTATTATCGGGGTATTACAAGATTCCACGGAAACTGCACTTAACTCTAGCACAGACATTCTCTTCACAGCTACTGCAGACTATGCAAAACGTGGCTACCACGAAGATTGGAACTAAAACATTCTAAGGCGGTCCTTCGGGACCGCCTTTTTTACATTTAACCATATTGATTTTATTCAATGTAGTGTTATAATATAGTTAATGATAATAACTATTAGTAGATATATAGAAAGGAATCAACATGAAACAATACGATATTATTGTAGTTGGTACAGGTGGTGCAACCATTGTAGCTGACGCTGCGCTAAAAAAAGGCCTTAAAGTGGCCATCATAGAAAAAGGTAAATTCGGTGGCACATGCCTAAATCGCGGTTGTATTCCTACGAAAGTAATGGTTACAGCAGCTAATGCCATTCAAGAGGTAGAAGAGTTCAAAAAAATAGGCGTCAATGTTGGCGATGCAACTATGGATTGGGACACTGTAGCTAAACGTACATGGCATATGATTGACAAGAATGCAGGCATCTATGATTACTATAACGCTTATGACAACGTAGATGTATATCGCGGTGCTGCAAGTTTTGTGTCCGATAAGGTTATGAACATCCACCTTAACGATGGTTCTAGCATTGTAGAAATCACAGCACCAACAATTATCCTAGGTACTGGCGGTTATAGCAATGTACCGAATGTACCAGGCCTCAAGAGGCAGGTTTCCTTACTAGTGAAAGTCTCTTTGGCGATAAATTCCCTAAACAGCCGTACAAATCCCTTGCTGTACTGGGTGCGGGCCCAATCGGTGTTGAATTCGGTCACGTATTTGCATCCGCTGGTACAGAGGTAACAATTCTTCAACATAATGTACGTTTAGTACCTAAAGAAGATGTCGATATATCGGAACACTTGCTTAACAACTATAGAGAACGTGGTATCAACGTACTGCTAAATCAAGACACTGTTGAAATCCGCCAAGAAGATGGTCTTAAAGTAGTCGTTACTAAAGATCGTAGTACTGGTGAAATTACAGAAACTAAGGTAGAAGAAATCCTAGTAGCTGCAGGCATCCGTCCAGCTGTAGAAGAGCTTCATCTCGAAAATACTGGTATTGAAACACGGCCTAAAGGCTGGATTAAAACTAACGAATTCTTAGAAACATCCGTTGATGGTATCTATGCGTTAGGCGACGTAAACGGCGAACCCGCATTCCGTCATCGTGCGAACTATGAAGCTGATATTATCGCCCACAACCTATACTTTGCTAAAAACGAAGAAGATTTCCGTTGGGCACGTTATGATACATTGCCAAAGGTTACATTCTCCTACCCTGAAATTGGTAGCGTAGGTCTTACTGAAGCAGAAGCTATCAAAGCTGGTTATAATGTAGGTGTAGGCAAAAACTACTACTCCTCCACAGCTAAAGGCTATGCAATGGGTATCAACCCTGGCGATGTAAATGACGGCTTTGTTAAAATCGTGGTAGACAAAGATACTAATCATATTCTTGGTATGCATGTAACAGGTCCTCAAGCGTCTATCCTCTTCCAGCCATATGTAAACCTTATGAATAGTGGTGTAACTCCGTTAACAGCAATTAATGAAGAAATCGCTTCTGAACGTACTAAACGCTTACGTGAAAAAGGTATTACTCGTAAAATGGATCCTAAATCCGTTATCACTGTAGGCGAAACTATGAGCCCACATCCTTCTCTTGTAGAGGTTATCATGTGGACACAAGCATACTACGAACACCGTTGGCAATAACTATTAAACCAAAAAAGAGCCAAAGGCATTGCCTTTGGCTCTTTTATTTGATTATCAATCAATAGATTAACGACCCATGTCGATGCCACTACCAAAGATAAGATTTGTTTTGCGGCCATCGAAGCCTTGATCTGGCTCAGGTGGTAATTTATAGGATTTAGATTGTTCTACATAAGCACCTGTCTCAGCATCTACTGTAACAACTACTTTTTTACCATCCTGATGCATAGTCACATAGTATAAGACTTTACCGTCATGAGCTTCAATTTTCCAGCCCTTCATAACAGCATCAGCACCGAGTTGTTGTTTAGCAACGCGTTCTGCTTGAGCAGATTCAATTACTCGATCTTTATTGAAGATTTCCACCGATAATTTTTTTAGGTTTGCCACCTTCTTCCATATTGGAAGTATTACCAGTGATTACGTCGATTTTCATCTTGTACTGATGATACTTACTATAACCAACTACTTTATAGCCATAGTTCAAGTCATTAGAGTTGAGCTCTACAGAATGAAGCGCCGCATTTGGATAGCGATTTTGGAAAATAGTACCAATTTGGCTCATAGTCATAACTATGGACTCGCCAGGTGCACGTTTTACAGAAATATCCGTACTTGTTTCTGGCTTTGTTTTACGTGCATCTGCCACACTTGGTGTAGCAACAGACAATACACCTACTGCCAATACACCAGTTAAGGCCATAGAAATTAACTTTTTATTCATTACAAATCCTCCTACTATATGCGATACTTTTAACAATGTAAAAGTAATTCACATACTAGAATTACTATAAGTCCGTGCCATAATCAACAGCACACAAAACATACATAAACTATCATATTATTTAGACAATATACTATAAACCTTCATTTGATGCAAGTCGTCCTCTACATCTCAGTCATAATCAGTTTATAGCATGTAGCCACTAAAGGTACACCGATCAACATACCAGTAACCCCCATCAAGCTACCACCTACGATAACAGCAGCAAATACCCATAATCCCGGCAAACCAACAGAGTTACCGACGATTTTAGGGTAAATGAAGTTGCTTTCAATTTGATGAAGCACTTCTAAAATAATTACGTAAATTAACGCGTCCATAGGGCTAACAGTGAGCAACATAACTGCACCGATAACACCACCCACATAAATGCCAAGTAACGGAATCAAACCAGTTAAGGCCAATTACGCAGGCAATCGTTGTAGCATATTCAATATTAAATAGCCATAAAGTAATACCTACCATCACGCCTAAAATCAAGGCGTCAATAAACTGTCCTACAAAAAAATTACTAAATGTTTGAACTGCTACACGGGTTACATAACTAACACGATTCACCCATTCATCAGATGCATAGGCTTTTACAATGCGTTTGCCTTGCATCATAAGCCGTTCTTTATCAAGGAGCATATAAATAGCAAAGATCAATCCAAGACCGATATTTAACGTCCAAGATAAAACTGTGCCCATTGCATTAACGATGTATGTACCGCCTTTAGTACCCCATTCACGAGTATACTTAACGATACTTTCACCACTCAACGTGTCCATAAGTGTCTGGTTAGATGCCATTGGAATCGTCTCTGTAATATGCTGCATCCAAGTTTGGAAATCTGTATACAGTTGAGGCGAAGATGCCACAATAATAGACATAGAATGAACCAATTGAGGAAGCGCCATACGGGCAATAAAATACACGATTACGCTAATTGTCATAAAAGATAATACAAGACTGAGAGGTCGTCGTATCTTATACTTCCATCCAGAGTCACACTTAGGCCATAGCCATCGCTCATAGCGAACGACTAGAATATCTAATACGAAAGCAATACAAGCACCTACGATAAGTGGAACAAATGCTGTAATAATAGCATCAATAGCACTAGCAATATCACTTATTCTAAGGGCCATCATGATCATAATACCAGCTAGTATGATAGCACCTATGAGCGGTTTGTAATATTTAAATTTCTTTCATAATAACCTACTTTACTATACTCACACCGCATACATTACCAAAGCATAATGAACATTGTATGACCTAGGATTGTATGCAATTTTAGTATAACACAAAAGTCCACCTTATCGCATGCTCGAATCTCCCGATGAACAAGAGAGCATGATTGAAGGTGGACTTTATTGTATGTCTAATCTAAATTAGTCTAGAGATTAGCGATGAATATAAACGTCTACACGACGGTTTTCAGCTTTACCTGCTACTGTAGAGTTAGTTGCCACTGGTTTAGTGTCGCCATTAGCGATACCAATGAAGCGATCAGCAGATACGCCATTATTTACTAAGTATTGAGCTACGTATTGTACGCGGCGTTCGGATAAAGCAATGTTGTATTGAGGATTTGCATCAGTATCAGCGTTACCCATCAATTTAACTTGGTCTTGAGAATATTGGTTAGCAGCATTTACAGCAGCCGTTAAGTTTGGATATTGGTCTGCACGAGCAACATCTTGGTCGGAGTCAAAGTAGATAGATTGTACATAGTAGTCCAATTTAGGAGTTTTATATGCAGGCGCTTCTACTGTTGGAGCTGGAGCCGGAGTGTATACAGGAGCTGGTGCTGGAGTATATACAGGAGCTACGGATTTTGTGACCACCGAAACGGTAAGATAATCCTACTACAGGACCTTGGAAGGATACATTATGATCTTCATTTGCTTTAGTATTGATGTAGCGGTAACCAGCATTGATATCCCAGTCTTCGTTAACTTTATAGCCTAAACCAGCTTCTAAAACTGTAGTATTCTTAGTACCTACACCAGCTTTACCGTAAACTTCTACTTTAGAGCCAAGGTTAGTTTTACCAATTACACCTGCTTGCGCAATGTTGTTAGTGCCACCAGCATCATGATTGTGGATCCGAGCATAACCACCATATACTGCTACATTTTTATTCAAAGAACGAACTAAGTTCAATTCATGCATGTCAGTATCAAGATGTTTAGTATTCAAACCATGGTAACCATATTGAATACCAGTTTTGTCAGACCAGCCATAAGTTACTCCACCATCGAAGTTCCATTTGTGAGCGTCTTTTGCGCCATCCATTTTTGCTTCAACACTAGCAGCACCAAGATCAGCTTGGAAATTCACCTTTGTTGAATTGAGTTTGTGGAGTTGCACCTGCTACAGATACGCCAACAGCAGCAACTGCCAATAAAGCTAATAATTTTTTGTTCATTATAATTCCCTCCAATAATGGCCTTTCACAATACACAGGCCTTTGGTAATAATATACTTTTATTTTACACAACTTTTCGATAAATTTCAATATCTTTTATGAATTTATCATGAATCTTCCGAAATTTGTCTATATACAAATGTTATAATTATAAATTTTTAAATTCCTCTTACTTCCTATTTTTCTTAGCCTCATATGCTTTTATAGATATACAATAGTTAGAATATTATTAATTTAATTTATTAATTTCTTATATATTGACAATATATTACTGATAATCTATATAAGATACTTATAACTATGATGTCTGTGAAAGTAGATAGCTTCTACCACAGCAGGTGTTTCATATTAATCTCATTATTATAAACACTTTTTCAATTTTGCCAACGGCTTTCTCCGATATAATTTTATAAAATCTATTATTAAATTAGCTAATAAACTCCGTCTAACACAAAACGAATAAAAGCCTCCTTAGTATCCACTAAGGAGGCTTTTATCGTTTCATATGTATATCCCTTACATATATACGTGAAATCAGAAGTTTCTGGTCAGACGACACATTCCCCAATGTGTCATTTTTTCCACATTTCGTATTGTACATCAAATAAATTGAATATGCAATAAGAACGTTCATAAATCTTTCATAAACTATTTTAATGTTTTCAATATAGAAAGTGATAACCAATATAATAATATAGATTTTATCTATATCCTCTCCCTATATATCGAACATTTTAATTTTAGATTTAATATGAAAATTTATATGCTAAATGATAGTCAAGATTGATTATAAACTATATTTACAAAGTGCTAGACAATCTTATGCTGCCATGCACCTTTAATAAATCGCGAATAGGAACAGCATAAGCGTAAGCACTGATCAAAGCACAAGGATAACCAGGCACCTAGTAAGCCTAAACCTAACGTAATACACAATAGATAGGTAATAATAGGTCGAATGATGGCTACGCTTACAAGAGAATATTTCATAATGTAATACGTATCCCCTGCCCCTTTTAATACACCAGAATATACTTGCTGTAAAGCTTGTGGAAAAGCCGCTACTGCCATAATTCCAATCAAAGATCCAGAAAGAAGTACTACTTCACTTTCACGAGTATAAAGCTCTACCAAATAGTTTCCAGGACCAATAAAGATTAACGCGCTTACAAGACCTACCACAAAACCGATACGTGCACCAATTTTTCCATACGTCTTTGCAATATCTGGACGTTTATGTCCTAGACTTTGACCGTATGAGAGGCCCCTGCAAAACCAAGACCCATGGCAAAGTAATAAAATATATCCATTAAATTCATACATACGTAATGTGCTGCTAAAGGTACCGCACCTAAGGAAGCAACAATCATAGTGTATGTATACATACCGAATCGCTCAAAGAACTGCTCCCCTAGAGAGCTGCCCCCAACGTGAAACATCGTATGAAGTACAGGTCTTTCAAAGGTCCATTTGGACGGATGTCGCAATGTTAATCCTGTAGCCGTATGCTGTGAAATCGTACGCAACAACAATAATGCAATAATAGCACTACTGATCATAGTGGATACCACCTGCCCCCATAACGCCAAGTTCAGGGAAGAAACCAATACCATAAATCAAGAAGAAATTCATTATCGTATTCAAAATGTTCCCTACTACATTCGATTTAAAAATGACTTTTGTATTACCATATCCGATAAGTGCAGCCCCTACGATTTGGCTAAAGGACTGAAATATTAGGCTAATAACAACGAAACGACCATACCAGACCGCTGTTTCTATATAACCATCTTCTGCGCCAGTAAAGCGTAAAATATGCTCTAAATTCAAGAAACATATCAATAATAACGGTACATAAATTAAAAAATTCAATAGTATGGACTGCTTAAGAACAGCATTCATACCATCAACTTCACTTTCACCATGGCGGCGAGCTATGATAGCGGTAATAGCAATAGATAAAGCACGACAGAAAATGAGCATCACCATTTCAGGCTGTCCCATAATACCTACCGAAGCAAGCGCAGACGCACCGAGGGCCCCAACCATTGCCAAATCAATGGCTGTCATAAATTGTAACATCAAGCCTTGTAATGTAGCCGGCCAAGCTATTTTCAAATAATTACCATATAGCTGCTTTGTCGTGCCTACCGGACCTAACCGTTCTGCAGCGGGCAACATGGTATCTATTGAAAGCCATCGTTGTATGCGGTCTAACATAGTAACTCCTATTCATGCAAGATCGTATAAGATTGAGCTATCTATTAGCCCCAATATCTTCTGTATTATATCACAACAATATATGAAAAGTCATTCATATATAATAATTTTATTTAATAATTTATATCAAAATTTGCAAAAGAACCCCTTATAGTGTTTGAATATACCCCACCAGGTATATCAGTGTATAAGAGGTTCTTTCCTATTACAAAAATGTAATTATACTAGCCTATTTATGAAAGTGAATCTCAATTATTAGCCTTTAGATGATAACAATTGACTAACTGCTGCACGCAAGTCTTCTAAGCCTTGTTTAGTTTCAGCTAGTTCTTGACGTTGACGCTCATTTTCAGCCTCCAACGTATTGAGACGAGCCGCTTGATCTGCGATAACAGTTTTTTGTTCACTATTTTCTTTTTTGAGACTAGATACTTCATCTTGCATTACATACACAGAGCTAATAGGGCCTGCTTTGTAACGATCAGGAATATTTTTCTTTTCTGGGCTAGAGCCAAATTTGTGAGTTACACCTGCATTGACCATGTTGCGGTTTGCACCAAGAGATACACCAACGTTGAACATTGTATCTTCATTTGTATAATGTGCAAGACCTAAGGCCGCTGCTGTTTCACCGCGATAGTTACCAACACTAGCCATCACTTGAGTTGGTTCCAATGGGTCATATTGAATTGGTTTCAACGCTGCCATTGCTGCTGCGTGCGCACCTACGCGTTGTACCTCACCGGCTACTTGACCAATAGCATCGCCGATTCTAGCATTAGATGCTTTCAACTGACTAACATTAACTGCATCAGTATCATCTGTACCAGGTGCAATACCTTTAAGTTGGTTATTACCATTATTAAGGCCATCCTTAGTCAAGGATAAATAGACCTGCATTAGGATTATTAGGATTTGCACTGCCTGGTGTAATTGTCATACCATTACCATCTGTGACAGTTGTGTTACCTGCTGCATCCTTAAATGTAGCAGATTTCATATCTGTAAGCTCAGGATTTACAGCATAACTAATGGATTTACCATTTTGGCTAACCATCATATTATTACCTGCTTTGAAAGTAAGTGTTTCGTTAGGTTTTACTTTTTCAGCTGTTACACTTGGTGTGCTATTAACACCAGAACCTTCGGTGCCTACGGCAGCGTCCCAACCTGCATCTGCTACGGCAGATTTAACTTGATCTTCCGTAGCAGCACGGCCAGGATGCAATATTATTTGGATCCCAAGTTTTGTTAGTTAATCCTGTAACAACACCATCTTTGCCATTTACCTAAGTCGATTGCCACCTGTAGTAATGATGCCATCTTGCCATCAATATACCATTGTACCAATAGCAGCTTTAACCATCCCTTACCATTAAGAGCAATCTTATCTGCCATTTCACAGAACCATTAACACCATCAATAGCAACAGCATTTGTACCATCGCCAGCTTTAATAGTACCATTTGTACCATTTGTTACATTTTATCTTTACCGGCTTTGAGTAATTTACAGTACCATCTAGCTTCTTTTGTTGGATCAGCTGCGCCTAATGTAACCTTATCATTTAACTTGTTATCGTAAATGATATGACCATCAGCAGCAGTTTTCTTAGTCAATACAATATTGCCTGTAGTGCTGCCCGCACTTTCACCACCATTAGCAGTTAATTCAGTAGTAGAAGCCTTAGTTTTAGCCTCTAATTGACGTACATTGACAGCTGTATCATTTGTACCCATCTGCTACATTAATAATCTATTATTGCCATTATCAAGACCATTTACCAGTTAGGACACTGTATCTTTACCAGGTTTTAAATTGTTACACCATCCTTAGTGAGTAGCTTGTTACCAGCAGCATCGCCATTGTTGTACCAGTCATTTTAGTATCGCCTGCTGCATTTGTTACGTTGTACCATCAGCAATTGTTGTGCCCAGCCGCATCTTTAACAGTTGCGCCTAGCAGGTTTCAGCAGCATTTTTCAATGTATTGCCCGCATTAGACATTAGAATTGCCGCATCTAGAATCGTTATTGCCTGTAATTAGATACGTTGAGTTACCAGCCAGTGTTTAGTAATAGATTGCCATTGGATAGCATTCGATTAGTACTGTGTGTATTACCATTACCATCGTCAATTACAGTGCTATCGGCAGTAGCTGTATTTGTTTTCGTACCATCAGTAATTGTAGTGCCTGCTGCAGTTGTAGCAGTAGATTTAGCACCATCAACTACTGTGTTGCCAGCTGCTGTAGATGTATTTGTTTGAGTACCATCAGGTTTGATTAATATCACCATTGATAACTGTTGTATTGCCACCTGTACCGTTAAAGCTTGCAGAGTTCATATTCACAAGATCTTTATTCAAGGGTACCTACTTTTAATTTTGATTAATTGTGATATTTTCACCAGTTTGAATTAACTTTTCACCTTGCCTTACTCTTGCATCCTTTATACCAGTAGGATACCAGATGTACCTGTATTTGTAATTTGCCATGTTTGGCTAGCGGCAGCATCCGCTACTGCTTTTAATTGATCTTCTGTGGCAGCACGACCAGTTGTAGCAAGTACCATTCCAAGTTGTATTACCGAGGCCTGTTACATATTTGTTCGTACCATCTACCGTTACGCCGCCAATATTAGCAGTTTTACCAGTAATCGCACCAGTAGTTCCATCTATTGTTACTGCATTTGCACCAGTACCTAATGTCACTTTATCGTTGAGTTTTACGTCATAAATAGTATGACCATCTGCCGCTTTGCTAGAAGTCAACACAACATTACCTGTTGTACCATCTGCAGCCTCACCACCGTTAGCAGTAATTTCAGTTTTCGTAGCTTTTTTAGCTGCATTAGCATCCGCTACGTTCTTAGCAGTGGCTACACCATCTGTAGGGACCTGTAATCGTGCCATCTGCACCAGCAACGGTAATCGTTTCTGTATTAACATCGTATTTAACAACACCAGCATCATCGATACTAGCAGTAGTCATATTACCATTTTTGAAGTTCAATCCATCTGCCAAGGATACTTGTTTTGCAGTACCATCATTTGCTTTGTAAGACAAGTTTGTCTTAGCCGCTACTTTAGTACCATCGATTGTTACTTTGTAGTCCTTAGTTGTGCCATCAGCACTTGTTGTACCAGTTACAGTTAACGGATTATCTGCATCTGTTGTATCTGTGCTCACAGTTACAGCACCTACAGCAGATTTCTTAACTTCTTCTTCTTTAGATACTTTAACAGTTAAGTTTTTACCATCTGCATCTGTAGTTACGTATTTACCATCACCTTTAATGCCAAATGTATCATCTTTAAGATTCACTACGCCAGCAGATGTATTAGTATCGCCAGAGAATTTCAAGTTAACTGCATCTGTACTTGCTTTAGCAGCATCTGCTACCGTTTTCAATTGATCTTCTGTGGCAGCACGACCAGTTGTAGCAGTACCATTCCAAGTTGTATTACCAAGGCCTGCTACATATTTGTTCGTACCATCTACCGTTACACCACCAATAGTAGCAGTTTTACCAGTAATCATACCAGTAGTACCATCTATTGTTACTGCATTTGCACCAGTACCTAATGTCACTTTATCGTTGAGTTTTACGTCATAAATAGTGTGCCCATCAGCTGCTTTGCTAGAAGTCAACACAACATTACCTGTTGTACCATCTGCAGCCTCACCATCGTTAGCAGTAATTTCTGTTTTAGAAGATTTTTTAGCTGCATTGATTGCATCCGCTACGTTCTTAGCAGTGGCTACACCATCTTTAGCAGGACCTGTAATCGTGCCATCTGCACCGGCAGTAATTGTTTCTGTATTAACATCGTATTTAACAACGCCTGCATCATCGATACTAGCAGTAGTCATATTACCATTTTTGAAGTTCAATCCATTTGCTAAGGATACTTGTTTTGCAGTACCATCATTTGCTTTATAAGACAAGTTTGTCTTAGCCGCCACTTTAGTACCATCGATTGTTACTTTGTAATCCTTAGTTGTACCATCTGCACTTGTTGTGCCAGTTACAGTTAACGGATTATTTGCATCTGTTGTATCTGTGCTCACTGTAACTGCACTTACAGCAGATTTCTTAACCTCTGCTTCAGATACTTTTACAGTTAAGTTTTTACCATCTGCATCAGTTGTTACGTATTTACCGTCACCTTTGATGCCCAATGTATCATCTTTAAGATTTACTACACCGGCAGATGTATTAGTATCGCCAGAGAATTTCAAGTTAATAGCATCAGTGCTTGCTTTAGCAGCTTTATTGATAGCATCTGCTACATTTTTAGCAGTTGTAAACCATCATCACCTGTTACAGATGCGGCACCTGTTGTGGCATTGCTATCGATAGTAGCACGTTTTGTAGACACCTCTACAGTATCGCCATTCATCTTTGTAGAAATGAAATCACCAGTAGCACCTTTTACATTGAACGCTACATCACCATCTTTTAAGGATTGGCTAGATACAGTACCACTGTCTGCACCAAGAGAAACCTTACGGTTTACAGCAGCTGCAGAGTCATTAATCTTCGCCTTAGTGTCGTCGTTGATATCGAATGTTACTTTACCGTCATTATCTACAGTGGCTTTAGTCATTGTACCATCCACAAAGTCTAGACCTTTGGATAATTTAACTGTTTTAGCATCTGTATCAGCAGCTGTATCAGCGTTATTAGCAACTCAGTTGCAACCTCTTGAATCTTATTGCCACCAGCATTGATTTCATCAAGACTAAACTGAACCATTTTACCTGCTGCACTTTGGAATGCCATGCCTTGAGCACTACCTTGAGCAAAATTCCCATCTTCATCATTAAGTATGAGATTTCTAGAATCAAGAGAGCTGCTATTAGGTCCGGCTTGTAAAGATAAACTACCAACATCTAAATAAGTATTTGCTGTATTCGGTTGATTTACATCAATACCATTATTGATTCTAATACCATCACGATCAATTTGTGTATAATTACCTACAGCTGGATCACCAAACTTACCGCTAGCATTAATTGCATCAAACTTGATTGTCTCACCCACACCATTTTCAAGAGAAATAGAGTTTAATTTCTTAAGATCTTTATTTAATGTGGTAGCGATATTTTTGCCAGTTTGGGTAACTGTAATATTGTTACCACCAGTAAAGTCTACAGTATCTCCACCGGCTACAGTTGTCGGTGTATTACCATTAGCAGATAGTTTCCATGCTGCACCATCTTTAGCTTGGCTAGCCGCTTTGTTAATAGCATCGGCCACGTTCTTAGCAGTTGCTAAGCCATCATCACCTGTAACAGAAGCAGTACCTGCAGCATCGCTGTTGATAGTAGCACGTTTTGTAGATACCTCTACAGTATCGCCATTCATCTTAGTAAATACAAAGTCACCAGTAGCACCTTTCACATTGAATGCTACATCACCATCTTTTAAGGATTGACTAGATACAGTACCACTGTCTGCGCCAAGGGAAACCTTACGGTTTACAGCGGCTGCAGAATCGTTGATCTTCGCCTTAGTGTCGTCGTTAATATCGAATGTTACTTTACCGTCATTATCTACAGTGGCTTTAGTCATTGTACCATCGACAAAGTCTAGACCTTTGGACAATTTAACTGTTTTAGCGTCTGTATCAGCAGCTGTATTAGCACGGTATGTTAAAGTTTGGCTTGCAACAGTATCTTTCAACTGTTTTACATTTACCGCATCAGTATCAGCTGTACCTTCAGCAACCTCCTGAATTTTATTGCCACCAGCCTTGATTTCATCAAGACTAAACTGAACCGTTTTACCAGCAGCATTTTGGAAAGCCCATACCTTTGGCACTGCCTTCTGCATTATTACCATCTTCATCACTAAACATAAGGTATTTAGAATCAAGAGCAGTACTATTAGGACCCGCTTGAATTGATAAGGCCCCTAAAGCAAGAGTCGTTGTGGCCTCATTAGCACCAGTTGCACCATTAGTAATTCTTAACTGATCGCTAGTAATAGTTGAACCAGCACCAACATTATCTTTAAACTCTGCTTTATTAGCTTTGATACTACCATCTCTACCATTTAGGAAAATTGTTTCCTCCTCTTGGATTAACAAGAGATATAGAGTTCATGTCTGTAAGATTTTTATTTAGGCTAGTAGAAATAGTTTTATTATTACGATCAACTGTAATATTATTATCACCAGTGAAATCTACAGTGTCTCCACCAGATACCTTTGTACCAGTATCACCATTAGCAGACAAGTTCCATGCCGCACTGGCTTTAGCCGCATCAGAGGCTTTATTAATAGCATCTGCTACGTTTTTAGCAGTTGCAATACCGTCATCACCTGTTACAGATGCTGCACCTGTTGTGGCATTGCTATCGATAGCAGCACGTTTTGTAGATACTTCTACAGTATCGCCATTCATCTTCGTAGATACAAAGTCGCCAGTAGCCCCTTTTACATTAAATGCTACATCGCCGTCTTTTAAGGATTGACTAGATGGTGTACCACTATCTGCACCAAGAGAAATATTACGATTTACTGCTGTAGAGGCATTATCTACTTTAGTTTTTGTAGCTACATCAAGACCTACTGTAACAGTTTGGCCATTTACAGTTGTAGTTACACCATTAGTACCGGAAACAGTAAGTTTTTGATTTCTTAAGGTTAACTGTACCGTCTGTAGTGCCATCAGAAACAGTAAGGTTTTGAGACAAACCATCTACTGCTTTATTGATAGAATCCGCTACATTTTTAGCAGTCGCTAAACCATCTGTAGGACTATTTACTTTAGCTTTACCATCAGCATCATTAGTAATAGTTTCAGTGGCAGTAGAAATTGTTACATTCCCATTTGTACCTACCGTAGCTTTTGTAAAAGTACCATCTGTAAAGTTTAAACCGTTTGCCAAGAACACTTTGTTTGCATTAGTACCATTAGCTTTGTATGTTAATTGTGTTTGATTAGCTAGCTTTGTAGTATCGATACCAATTGCATAGTCCTTAGTATTTGTACCTGCTGTCGTTGTAATTGTAATAGGATTATCTGCCGTATTAGCCTTGCTAACAGTTACGGCGCCTACAGCTAAATCTTTTACTTTACCGGAATCAACAGCTACTTGTACGCCTGTAGCAGAGGCCTTAGTAGTAACTAAATTGCCATCACCAGACACTTTAAAGGTTGCATCACCGTCTTTAAGATACTTAAGACCTGTAGATCCTGTATCACCTGTTAGACCGATACCTTTAGTCGTAGCATTTACCGTATTGTTATCTAAACCAACAACAAGACTACCATTATTCGTACCCACTAAATCAGTTCTAATACCATTAGCACCAATTACTTTTAGTGGACTTTCACTAAGCTTAACAGTACCCGTTTTAGAATTTGTATCTAGTTTTAATGTAACAGCATCTACAGCATTCTTTACATCTGTAATGTTCGCTGCATTAGTACCTACGTTACCACCGCTAGAAACATTGGTAATTTGTTGACCACCTGCACTAATGCCATTTGTGCCAAACTTAACCGTATTAGAACCAGCCTTACCAGATAAACCATCTTTCGTGATAGTCACATTATTTCCAGTAGTTGGACCAATTTGAAGCGTTGTATTGCTCAACACATTATTGCCGGCTGTGAAAGATTGACCTGTGAAAGTTTTACCTGTAACAGCACCGTTTGAACCATCTAATGTAATTTGGTTACCACCAGAAGAAACCGTAACAGATCTATTAGCTTTCACAGTATCTACAGTAATCGCCTTATTCAAAGAAGTAGTAATTTTTTTGCCACTACGAGTTACTGTAATATTGTTATCACCTCTGAAGGATACAGTATCCTCTTTGTTGATCACCTCGCTACGGCCATTGTCATTATCTGCAGCTAATTTCCAATGATATGCATTGGCAGAAACTGCTTTATTGATAGCATCCGCTACATTTTTAGAATCAGCCATGCCTGCAGCATTTGCAGAAGCTTGACCATTTGTGACATTAATATTTTGTGTTTTACCGGAAATTGTAAGATTTTGACCGTTGGCAGCTGTTGTAATATATGTACCATCACCTTTGAGGCCTAATGTGCTATTTGCAAGATTTACATCGCCACTACCAACATTGCCAGCAAAAGCTAAGTTAACGCTTTTTAATTGCGCCACGTTAACAGCATCTGTATCCTCTTTACCTGCTGCAAGGCCTGTAATTTGACGAGTTGCAGCAGTACCATTACCTACAGCAACAGCTCCCGTTGTAGGAGATAATACCCATGTATTTAATCCTGCATATTTATTGGTACGATTGTCGTTTGGATTATAGCCCTTATTCGCAATGCCACCAGCACGATTCGCTACAGATCCAACGCCTAAGGCAACGCCCCCTTCTACACTAGCCGTAGAGTTAGCACCAAAGGCAGCCGCTCTAATAGCAGTTGCCGTCGCACCATTACCTACAGCAGTTGAGTACTGAGAGGATGTACTAGCACTACTACCAATAGCAATATTATCCAAGCCATTAGCCGTAGCGGCAGTACCGATAGCAAGAGCTCTATTACCTGTAGCAGTTGTTTGTCTAGACCCATGAGAACCAATAGCTATAGCACCATCACTATTTGCTGTGGCACTACCACCTAAAGCTACAGAATTTGCAGCATTAGCACTAACATCTATACCAACTGCAGTAGCATTTATTTCTTTAGATTTTGCAGCATTACCTACTGCTACGCCACCTTGTTCAGAAGTTGTGAAGTTCGTACCAACAGCTACACCATTTTTGCCAGATGCGGAAGACTTATGACCTACTGCAAGGGAGTTTTCCCCCTTTAGCAGTAGTCTCCATACCTACTGCTGTAGCAGATGTAGCATTAGCAGTAGATAAAATCCCCAAAACGGTTGAAGATGCACCAGTAGACGTATTCTTTCTACCTACTGCTACCGCACCTTCACCGGTAGCTTGAGATTCAGAACCAACAGCTAGAGAATTAGATGTTTTAGCATTTGTCTTATAACCAATGCTTACACCTGCACTCCCATCTGCCTTAGCTGTAGTACCAATAGCTACGCTATATCCACCAGAAGCAACAGCATAATTATTAAATTGATCAGATGATGCGCCACCAATAGCAACATCGCCAGCATTAGTTGCTTGTGCATATGTACCACCCGCGAAAGCACCAAAACCAGTCGCATTAGTAGCACTACCAATAGCAGTACCACGAACACTAGAATTCGCGATTAGGCCTAAGGATACACCACCTCTGCCAGTCGCATGAGCACCAGCACCAATAGCTACAGCTGGTTGAGCTGGATCAGCATATTGTGAATTAGCTATTGCTCTGTAACCTATAGCAATAGATTGATGACTGCCAGATACTGCATCATTACCGATAGCAAGACCATTAGTTAAGCCTCCTTGACCTAGTCTACCACCTTCAATCGTACCAGTAGGTCTGTCTCCAGCCGCGTCAACAGTTACTACGCCAGCTTGCATTACTAAAGCCGCTAAAATGCTAGCTACTACGATTTTCTTTTTCCCTGTTTTATTTTTTGCCATTTCAGATACTACAACATAGCACTGTTTGGACTTAGACCAAATTACTTTAAATATTTTATTCATATGTTTTCCTCTTCTAAAATACTAACCCTCAACTATATGAATTCTGTTACCCAAACATATGGATAATTCGAAAGGTAATGAAAATAATCAGACTCTCATTACTTAAAACCTATCTTTAATTTTAACATAATTTGCTTTATTTTCTCAATTAAAAAACGCATTTGTTGGATATTTAATTCACTATCCTCATTTCATAGATTTTATATAAAGGTGCATTATTATTGACTTTCATTTATAATTCATTTTAATTAATTGCAAGTTTTATGCATTTTTATAATTCTAATTGAGAATGTAGAAACCGTTAATAAAAACATAAAAATGATTCATCTTTAAAAATATTCATCATTCATACTCTATATACAGCTTTATTGATTATTTTATTAATTTTTAAACAAGAAATTATTTAGCATTTAATTTCTAGGATAGACTTGTTATGGATTATTTCGTTTACTCCATATAAAAGAGCCCCCCTCTTTCGAGGGGGACTCTTCTCATTTTTACATATCCATTCAGATCCTATACATAGTTTTAACTATATATGCACGAACCTTATGCTTTATTTGCCAACAATTGGTTAACTGCTGCTTTCAATGCATCAATTTCAGATTGTTGTTGTTCAAGCTTGGATTTGTACTCTTCATTTTGGGAACGCAAGTGACTTACTTCATCTTGCATTACGTAGATAGAGCTGATAGGACCAGCTTTATAACGTTCTGGAATCGCATCTTTTCTATCACGGTTACCACCGAATTTGTGAGTTACACCAGCATTAATCATGTTATGGCTAGAACCAAGTGTAACACCAATATTGAACATAGTATCTTCAGTTTTGTAATGGGCAAGACCAATTGCACCAGCTGTTTCACCACGGTAGTTACCAATACCAGCCATGATTTGTGTTGGTTCCAATGGATCGTATTGGATTGGTTTCAACGCTGCCATAGCCGCCGCATGAGCACCAACACGTTGTGTTTCAACGCCTACATTGTTAATAGCTTCTTGTAAACCAGCATTAGATGCTTTCAATTGGCTAACATTTACTGCATCAGTATCAGCTGTGCCAGGTGCAACACCATGAATTTGGTTGCCACCATTATTCAAGCCATCTACAGTAAGGGATACAGGGCTAGCTGCAGCGTTTGCAGGCTTAATAGTCATGCCTGCACCATTAACTGTTGTAGCGTTACCAGCTGCATCTTTTCACAGTTGTACCAGCAGGAGTGATCTTAGTGGATGGACCATTTTCATCACCTACAGTTACACTGTTTAGGCCTTTCACGTCTTTAGCCAAGCCATATGTGAAAGTAGTTCTATCTTGGTTTACTACAAGGTTATCACCAGCTTGGAATTTAACAGTATCGCCACCTTGTACTTTTTCTACAGTACCGCCAGCTGCAGTTACATTCCATGCAGAAAGATCTTTAACTTGTTGTTTACCAGCATCTGTTAAGTTGCTCAAATCTTGGTTTGCTGCATTATCGATTTTTGCTTTAGTTGCATCATCAATCTTAACAGTAACATCTTCACCATTAGCAACAGTTGTTAAACCGTTTTCGCCTTTAATATTAAATTTCACATCGCCTGTGCTCAAGGATTTTTCATCAGTAGAACCTGTGTTACCACCTAAGGAAATCTTACGACCGATTGCTTCTGTGTTTTTATCGATTTGAGCTTTGTTTGCTGCAATATTTGCTTTATTTGTTGCAATATCACCAGCATTTTTAGTGATGTTAGCTTTATTTGCTGCTACTTGATCATCAACTGCTTTCAATTGATCTTCAGTTGCTGCACGACCAGATACAGGTTGTGTTTGACCTGGAACCCAAGTTGTATTAGTTAAGCCAGTTACTTGAGGAGTTTCTACACCATTTGTAGCCTTAACTTTTGGAGCTGTAATAGTGTCGTTAGCAGTTACAGTATCAAATGTTACATCTTTCTTAGTAGCAATTGTGAAGTCTTTACCATTTTGAGTAATGGAAATGTTATCACCATCGATAAACTTAACGGTGTTACCACCTTCAACTTTTTCTGCAGTGTTACCATTAGCTACTACATTCCAAGCTGCTAAATCTTTAACTTGTTGTTTACCAGCATCAGTTAAGTTGCTCAAATCAGTGTTTGCTGCATTATTGATTTTATTTGCAGTAGCATCATCTAACTTAACAGTTACATCGTCGCCATTAGCTTCAGTAACGATACCATTTTGACCTTTAATATTGAATTTCACATCGCCTGTGCTCAAGGATTTTTCATCAGTAGAACCAGTGTCACCACCTAAGGAGATTTTACGAGCGATTGCTGTTGTATTTTTGTCGATATTATCTTTGTTTGTTTTAATATCGCCAGCATTTTTAGTGATGTTAGCTTTATTTGCTGCTACTTGATCATCTACAGCTTTCAATTGATCTTCAGTTCGCTGCACGACCAGATACAGGTTGTGTTTGACCTGGAACCCAAGTTGTATTAGTTAAACCAGTTACTTGAGGAGTTTCTACACCATTTGTAGCCTTTAACTTTTGGAGCTGTAATTGTGTCATTTGCAGTTACAGTATCGAAAGTAACATCTTTCTTAGTAGCAACTGTGAAGTCTTTACCATTTTGTGTAATTTCAATGTTATCGCCATTGATAAACTTAACTGTATCGCCGCCTTGAACCTTTTTCAGCAGTGCCATTATTAGCAACTACTTTCCATGCCGCTAAATCTTTAACTTGTTGTTCACCAGCTGGAGTCAAGTTGCTCAAGTCTTTATTTGCTGCGTTGTCAATTTTGTCTTTAGTAGCATCATCGAGTTTAACAGTCACATCGTCACCATTAGCAACCGTAGTAAGACCGTTTTCACCTTTCACATTGAATTTCACATCACCTGTGCTCAAGGATTTTTCATCGGTAGAACCAGAGTTACCACCTAAGGAAATCTTACGAGCGATAGCTGTTGTATTTTTATCAATATTGTCTTTGTTTTTAGCAATATCAGCTTTGTTTGTTGCAATATCACCAGCATTTTTAGTGATGTTATCTTTATTTGCTGCAATATTGTCTTTATTAGTAGCAATATCAGCAGCATTTTTGTCGATTGCTTTTTTGTTATCTGCAATGTTATCAGCATTTTTGCCGATTTTATCTTTATTATCAGCTACTTGATCATCTACAGCTTTCAATTGATCTTCAGTTGCTGCACGACCAGATACTGGTTGTGTTTGACCTGGAACCCAAGTTTTATTAGTCAAGCCTGTTACTTCTGGAGTTTCTACGCCAGTTGTAGCTTTTACTTTTGGAGCTGTAATTGTGTCATTAGCAGTTACAGTATCGAAAGTAACATCTTTCTTAGTAGCAATTGTAAAGTTTTTACCAGCTTGTGTAATTTCAATGTTATCACCATTGATGAATTTAACTGTGTCGCCACCTTATACTTTTTCAGCAGTACCACTATTAGCAACCACATTCCAAGCAGCTAAATCTTTAACTTGTTGCTCACCAGCTGGAGTCAAGTTGCTCAAGTCTTGGTTAGCAGCATTATCGATTTTACCTTTAGTCGTATCATCAAGTTTAACAGTCACATCGTCGCCATTAGCAACAGTAGTAAGACCATTATCACCTTTAACATTGAATTTCACATCGCCTGTGCTCAAGGATTTTTCAGTTGTGGAACCAGTGTCACCATCTAAGGAGATTTTACGAGCGATTGCTGTTGTATTTTTATTGATATTATCTTTATTTGTTTTAATATCGCCAGCATTTTTATTGATATTATCTTTATTTGCTGCTACTTGGTCATCAACTTTTTTCAATTGATCTTCAGTTGCTGCACGACCAGATACTGGTTGTGTTTGACCTGGAACCCAATCTGTATTAGTCAAGCCAGTAACTTGAGGAGTTTCAACACCAGTTGTAGCTTTTACTTTAGGCGCTGTAATTGTTTGGTTTGCAGTTACACTATCGAATGTTACATCTTTTTTAGTGGAGATTGTGAAATCTTTACCTGCTTGAGTGATTTGAACATTATCCCCATCGATAAACTTAACTGTGTCGCCACCTTTTACTTTTTCAGCAGTTTCGCTATTAGCTACTACATTCCAAGCGGCTAAATCTTTAACCTTTTGCTCACCTGCTGGATTCAAATTACTCAAGTTTTTATCAGCAGCATTATCGATTTTATCTTTAGTATCTGTATCAAGTTTAACAGTTACATCATCGCCAGCAGCAGTTGTTGTGATACCGTTCTCACCTTTGATTTTGAATTTCACATCCCCTGTGCTCAAAGATTTTTCAGTTGTGGAACCAGTGTTACCGCCTAAGGAAATATTACGAGCAATAGCAGCTTTGTTAGCTTCTGCTTTATCATCTGTTTTCTTCAATTGAGATACATTGACAGCATCTTTATCAGCTACGCCATCAGCTACGTTAGTAACTTTCATGTCACCTGCATTGATACCTTTGTCGCCATCAATTTTTACAGTTGGATTGCCTGCAGCATTGTTGAAAGATGCACTGTTCAAGCCAGTAAGATCTTTCTTCAAGGATACAGAAATGTTTTTATCATTTCTTGCAACTGTCACATTATCGTCACCAGAGAAATCTACTGTATTACCTTTTTCAACTGTTACAGTTGTTGCTTCACCATTAGCAGATAATTTCCAGCTAGAAGAGCTATTAGCAACTGCTTGATTAATTGCATCAGCTACATTTTTAGCATCTGCCATACCTGGAGTTGCTGTAGCAACGCCGTTAGTTACAGTAATATCTTGCTTTTTACCAGCAATTGTAATTTTCTTACCATTAGCTGTAGTTCTAATGTATGTATTATCACCATTTACTGCCAATTTGCTGTTAGCAAGATTTACGTCGCCAGAACCAGTGTCACCTGTGAAAGCAAGGTTAACGCTCTTCAATTGTGCTACGTTAACAGCATCTGTATCAGCAGTACCAGCAGCTACATAGTTAATTTGACGAGTTTGATTTGTTGTACCAACAGCAACGCCACCTAATGTAGATGTTAAGGTAGCCCCACTTAAACCAGCATATTTATCAGTACGATCCGTATTTACATTATAGCCAGCTACACCTGCTGCAGTACTTGCCACAGATTTAGAACCAATTGCAACACCATTAGTAACCGTCGCACTTGCACCATCACCAATAGCTACAGAGCTTGTTGCAGCCGTATCTGTAGATGCATTAGGACCAATAGCAATAGAGTTATTAGCTTTTGCACCAGTGTTGTCTTTATTTGGAACAACATTAGAGGTAATAGATACATATTTATGCGCAATTTGATCTGCGATAGCAGCTAACTGAGAACCATTGATCGCGTCTGTAGAAGTAGCACTTACTTCACCAGGAGCTACATTTTTCAACTGACGTTCGAAACCTTCCGCGCCGAAGGAAACAACATCACCTTCTAATGTTGAGTTACCACCAGACCACGTTGCAGTAACACCTGTTGGCAATGTATAGCCAGTTTGTTTAGTACCTGGCTTATCTGTAGTAGAACCACCACCTAAAGCGACAGAGTTATCACGATTTGCTTTCGCACCTGTACCAATAGCGATGGCATTTGTTACAGAATCATTATCGGCACCACTTGTATTAACACCTGTCAAAGCACCAGCGATACGGTTTTTAGAGTCAGCGCCAGTACCAATAGCAATACCAGCATTACCAGATTGCCCCTTAGTGCCCACTGTGATACCGATATGGTCTGCTGTAGCATTATTATAATCACGCCACTTAATTTCATACCCGGTTAAAGCTTTAACAGCATCAGAAACAGTAGCGACAGCAGGTTCACCTGTTGTAATATCAGTATAAACAGCTCTTGTACTTGTCATTTTATCAGCGTCATCACCACCAATAACAATGGACGAATGGCCTAAAGCTTTAGTATTACCACCAATAGCAATAGCTTGGTCTCCTATAACGGTAGCCCCTTGCCCCGGTAATGCACCACCACCAATGGCAATACCTTGTGAAAATGAAGTACCAACTTCGTTTACCGTCGCATAAGTACCAACAGCAATCGCAGTACCACCATTTGCAATTGAATTTTTACCTACAGCAACACTTGGTGTATTACCATATAGACCTTTTGAATAAGCATTTTGACCAATAGCAATCCCACCACCAGCAGTCTCTGTTTTTGCAGCAGTACCAATTGCAACAACATCACTATTAGGAGCTTTTACATTTGTACCTAAAGCAACTGCATTTACACCTGTAACACTAGCACTGTTACCTAAACCGACTGCATTGGCACCTGTAACAGTAGCACTATCACCAAAAGCTACAGATGCACCACCAGTAGATGTAGGCACCTCGTTTACAGCCAATGCTACATTAGCATTAGTCATAGCTAATGCTGCAAAGATACCAGCCACAACAATTTTCTTTTTACCGCTATTGTTTCTTAGCGAATTCAGATACTACTACGTAGCAATTTTTGGATTTGTTCCAAACTACTTTAAAAATTTTGTTCATTCTTCAGTTCTCCTTTTTCCTATAAACCTTCTTATAATCTCTCTATATATCTACTATATATTTACTATAATTTGTCAGTCACAAACGACTTTTATTTTTCGATGTAGTTAGTATATCAAAATCTTCGATATAGTTGCAATACCTTTCATTAAATTTTCATAAAAATAATAACCTATGCAAATACTGAAACTATGGGGATTTTTTTATAACTTATATCAAAATTCTACCATAAATGTGTCATTTTTACACCATAAATAAAGTTGTAAAATGAATATAAACTCATAATTAAAAGTTTAAATCGTGTTTATATGATTATAGGTATAGAAAAACACCTCTACAACTGAATAGTACAGCTCAAACTGTACAACTCAATTGCAGAGGTGTTCACTTCATTAAATTTATATAAACTTTTAATATTAAGCTTTAGCCAACAATTGATTTACAACAGCTTTTAAAGAATCAATCTCAGATTGTTGTTGTTCAAGTTGAGCTTGTTGTGCATCAATTTTAGCTTGTTGTGCTTCATTTTTTGCTTGCATTTGAGTCAATTCATCTTGCATCACATAAATGGAGCTAATCGGACCGCCTTTATAACGATCAGGAATATTTTTCTTTTCTGGACTAGAGCCAAATTTATGTGTCACCCCAGCATTAACCATATTATGTGTGCCGCCAAGAGAAACACCTACGTTTAACATAGTGTTTTCATTTGTATAGTGTGCAAGACCAAGGGCAGCTGCCGTTTCACCACGGTAGTTACCTATACCAGCCATCACCTGTGTTGGCTCCATCGGGTCATATTGAATTGGTTTCAACGCTGCCATAGCCGCTGCATGAGCACCAACACGCTGACTTTCAGTAGAAACATTACTAATAGCTTGTTTTAACTCTTTTGTATCGCTAGAGTTTTGTTGTACCACTTGATTAATTACCTTGGCTACATTATCGGATGTTGCGACGCCAGCCCCACCTTTAACAGTACCTTTGCCGTCAATAGTTAAAGTAGATGTTTTCACATTATACGTTACTTCACCATTTTCACCAACCGTAGCAGTCGTTAACTCTCCAGATTTAAAGTTCAAACCATCTTTCAAACTTGTCGTTTGCGCATTAGCACCATCTGCTTTATACCCAAGTTTAACACCAGCCGCGTCAACTGCTAAATTACTAATATTAGAAATGGCTTCTTTCAATTGACCTTCAGTAGCTGCACGGTTAGCTGTTACATTATTAGCATCCCATGTTGTATTAGCCAAACCTGTTACAGTATTAGCTGTACCATCTACCACAACATTACCTACAGTTGCTTTTGTGAAAGTGACATTATCTTTAGTTCCTACAGTAATATCTTTACCTGTACGTGTTACTTCAACATTATTACCAGACACAAAGTTAACAGTATCGCCACCAGAAATAGTCTCTGTAGCGCCACCATTAGCAGATAAATTCCATGCAGATTTAGCCACCGCCGCATCAGATGCTTGGGTAATAGAGTCTTTTAACTGTTTTACATTAACAACATCAGTATCTGCAACACCAGCCTTAACACCAGCAATCACTTGGTCTCCAGCATTAATGCCAAGCGTACCAAAACGTACAAGCTTGCCATTGGAGTTAGCCTGCATACCATCCATGAGTATATTCAGCAGTATCCAAGTTATTAGTATTTTCAAGCTTCGTACCATTAGCAGTAATAGCAGTGTTTACATCACCATCAAAGAATTGAGCTTTCTCTTTATTTACAATAGCTCGTTTATCCTCTGTATCAAGGCCAAACTCTGCAGAATTCATATTAAGAAGATCCGGGTTCACACTAACTGTATAATTTGTAGAACCGTCAGGATTTGCACCAATGAGGACATTTGTATTAACGCCATTCTGAGAAATAGTCGGAATTCTAACAGGCGTACTATTAGACTTAGAATCCACATAGGATTTCAATTGCTTTACGTTTACAGCATCTGTATCTGCAGTACCTAATAGCAATTTTCAATTTTATTTCCGCCTACACTAACCTTATCTAAATTAAATTCTAGTATTTTTCCGTCTTTAGCACCTAAAGTAATCCCTTTAGGTTCAATATATGTTTCAGATGTTTCGTCCACATCGCTCATATGGAACCCATGTCTAGAAATATAAGTGTTAATTTCACTTGTTTCTACTGCAATCAACCCAGGATTTAGAATAGTCTTCCAAGGAATACCACTAATGTCATTTCCAATCATACTAAGTTCATTACGATCAATCTTTGTAACAATATCCTCGCCTTCAAATGTAATAGATCTTGCCGCAATATTATTTACATCCAGATTTCCAGCTTTGATAGAACCATCATTTCCGTTAAGCTTGATAGTTTCATGATTAACACCACCCTCTAAAGAAATACTATTTACGCCAGTCAAATCTTTCTTTAGTTTCACTTCATAGTTTGTTGTATTATCACTATTAGTAGAAGTGTTTACCTCAATATTTTCACCAGCAGTAACAGTAGAGTGTGTATCTTTATCAGTTGCATTTACGTAGGATTTTAATTGCTTAAGATTTACTGCATCTGTATCTTCAGTGCCTTCAGCGACATTTTCGATTTTATTGCTACCTACGTCTACTTTATCTAAAGTAAATTGCATTTCTTTATTATTTTCACCAAAAATACCAAAGCCTTTTGGCGTCATGCCAGCTCCATTTTTCTCCTCTAAATCCCGGATTTCAACCGCATCCTCGGCATATATGAACTTTGAGTCATCATTTTGCATACCTAGGGTCCCTGTCATTAACTGTGATTTCCAAGGTTTAGTTGGATCATCTGACTCAGCAAACATATTAATTTCATTACCAGTAAGTTCAGTTGTAACCGATGCACGCTCTATACTAACCTTACCCGCTTCAATATTTAAAGCATTAATTTTATCTGCCGTAACGACAGTTTCAGCCCCAGCTTGTAAGGAACCTCCCATTGCTAATGCAGCTAACACTGTAGCCACCATAGTTCTCTTTTTACCACTAGTATTAGTAGCTAATTCAGATGCGACTACGTAGCATTGTTTGGATGCAGACCAAACTACTTTAAAGATCTTATTCATAATAAACCCCTTTTATCAATTTAATTAATACAAACACTACCCATACATTAAGGTTCTACATTGGAACTAAACACTTTTAGTTTTATAATTACCGCCGAATTATATCATTTAATTCTCATTATTACAATAAAATTTCACTTTATATTCATTTTATATTTATAAAGGTAGATTTTAAAGTTATAAAAAAGTCTTATAAATATGTTCTAGCAATAATAATCGTCTTCAAAATAAAATAAAAGCTATCTCATAGAATTCAACTTCTATAAGATAGCTTTTATACTGTTTAATGTAATTAAAATACATTATTATTAATTTACCTTAAACACATATGTACTTTGTTCGTATGCTAATTGCATACGCTTATGTAATCGTTTCATATAGGTTCGATATATGTCTTGTGCATCTTCTATAGATACGATATCAAAATGAATACCATCACCTACAGGCAATTGACTTAAACGAGGTAGATCTGCCGTGATAATTGTGCCAATTTTTGTATAACCTCCCGTTGTTTGACGATCCGCCATAAGAACGATAGGGTTGCCATCGGACGGAACTTGAATAGATCCAAATACGGCACCGTCAGAAATAATATCTGCACTGTCTACATGTTCTATAATTGGACCATCTAAACGAAAGCCCATGCGATCACATTGTACAGTCAATGTATAGATTTTACTACCAAAGGTTTTAATCCCGTTCTCTGTAAAGTGCTTAGCTTGCTCTCCGAGGACTACTCGTAACGGTTCATGATATTCCCGTCCTCCACGATTGTATAACACCGTATTAAACAAGTTATGACCTTCACCGTAATAGTCACATACATGTACAGCTTCTCTAGTGAGAGATTTAATACCAAACTCATCACCAGCTTTTAATTGTCTGCCCTCTAAGCCACCTATTTTTGCTTTTGTATGAGTAGAGACACTGCCATTAATTTCAGGCACATCGATACCACCGGAGAACGCAATATACATACGCGCACCCCACATTGGCTAAATCCACCAGATATAACATCACCTTCGTGACACACAAAGGGAATATATCTAGGCACTACTATATTGTTGATAGTAGGTTGCATATCCGCCCCTGTAAAAGCAACAATACATGTACCTTTTACAGTTAATGTAGGTGGTAGTATGGTACACTCTAAGGCCCCTACAGGTTCAGTATTACCTACTAAAGCCTGCCCCAATAGATAGCTTTCACTATCCATAGGCCCCGCTACAGGCATACCATATTGTTGATACTCCAATACGCCCCTCATCTTGTATAGTCGTATACATACCTGGTGCATCTACGTGGATGACAGTATTTTCAAACTTATTTAACGCCACGTAAATCACCTACCTCTACTTCACGTATAACAGGGACATAATCAGTATCTAACGCTTTGATGCGATGGAATTCACATTCATCAATAGGTACATAACGCACATAGTCACCTGCTTTTAATAATGCGGCTTGTGCCTTTGACATATCATACATAGTCACAGGTGTGCGCCCAATGATCTGCCAGCCCCCTGGAGAATCTGATGGATATGTGCCAGTCTGTTCCCCTGCAATTCCTACAGAGCCGGCTGGAATCAAAGTTCTGGGCGAAGATAAACGAGGCGTCGCTATACGTGGATCCATGCCACCTAAATAGGTAAAGCCAGGAATAAAGCCTAGCATATATACTAAATAATCAGTTCCACTATGAATAGATATGACTTCATCTTCGCTTAAGTGATTGTGAGATGCTACAAAACTAAGGTCGGGACCAAATTCGCCACCATATACGGTAGGCACTTCAACAACTGTGACCAGTTCATTTGTCGTATCAGTCATACCTTCTTCTAATGTGGGCTCAATAATGTTACAAATTTCAGAATAAGAATATACCATTGCATCATATTGAACAAGCAATGCACAGTATGTAGGAACTAGTTCAATAATTCCTTCGAGCTGAAGCGCTTTAATTCGCTCTATAGTTTGTCGAATATGTCGATTAATTGTTGGATCGATTACTTGACCAAAATCAATAGAGATAGCCCGATCACCTACAGGTGAAATTGTAGGCTTCATATGTACCTCCCTGTATAACCTGAAAGGACCATTATATTCGAAGAGAACATAATGGTGCTTTCAAGAATTAAATTAACCTAGAAGTTTCGCAATGCCTTTTAAAGATGTAACACCAATATAAGATGTTACGAGCACTACAATCCACCCTGTATAATATAAAAGTTTATTGTGTTTATATGCCCCTACGATTTCAGATTTATGTGTTGCAAAGAGCATAACCGCCAATGTAACAGGCAAAATTAAACCATTTACGGAACCGGCCTAAAATCAATAGAGATGCTGGTTTACCAATAAAAATCAGGATACATGTAGAAATAAAGATGAAGGCCATAATAGTTAATTTTTCATTTTTTTCTACTACTTTAAATAGTGTTTTCAAGAAGGAAACAGATGTGTAGGCAGCCCCTACTACAGAGGTTAAGGCAGCACAGAAGAATACGATACCGAATAATTTATGACCAATTTCACCAGCACCTAGAAGGAATGCAGAGCCAGCTGGATCTTTAGGATCAAGTGCAAAGCCCATGGATACAACACCAAGAACTGCTAAGAATAATAACACGCGAACTAATGCATCTACAGACATGCCCATAATCGCTGCACGACGTACATCCTTTAAATGTTCTTGACCTGTAATACCAGCATCAATAAGGCGGTGCCCACCAGAGAATGTTATATATCCACCTACAGTACCACCGATGAGGGTAATCGTTGCAAGCCAAGGATAATTAGTAGGAACAAAGGCGTGAGTAGCAGCCTCAGCAACAGGTGGATTCGTAGAAAAGGCTACGTAACCGATGAGAACAAGCATAACTGTGCCCAGAACTTTTGCCGTATTATCTAATACACCGCCCATTTTCTTAGACGTAAATAGTAAAATACCTAAAATACCGCTAATGGCCGCCCCTGTAGTCGTATCAACACCAAAAATAATATTGAGACCCATTGATGCACCACCGATATTGCCAATATTGAAAGCTAGGCCCCCAAGGGAAATCAAAAATGCCACAAAATAACCTAGGCCTGGTAATACCTTATTCGCAATATCTTGACCGCGCATTTGGGATACGCCAATGATAGTCCATACATTAAGCTGTGCAATAATAGAAAAAATAACGGATACAACAATGGCAAATGCAAAATCTGCTTTCAGATCATTTGTAAACGCCGCTGTTTGTAACATAAAGCCCGGTCCAATAGAGGACGTGGCCATCAAGAATGCTGCCCCTAACAGGACAGAGAAACTAGCTTTACCTGTAATTGGTTTCATAAGAACCTCCACATAGAACTTATACTTTATACAATACTTATTTTTTCCGGTCTTGGAAATTAGTGACCGTTACCCCCGCTTTTGCAAGGCCTTCACGAATATACTTTGTGAAAGCGATCGCTTTTGGATTATCACCATGAACACAGATAGAGTCTGCCACAATATCTATGGTATTACCCGTATTGGTTACTACTTTACCTTCTTTGACCATCATAAGAACTCGTTCAAGAGCCTCTTGAGGATCTTTGATAAAAGCACCAGGCTCAGTACGAGGTACGAGCGTACCTTCATCGGTATAACCACGATCTGCAAAGACCTCTTGAATCACAGGGATACCTCGGCGTTCCGCCTCTTTAGCAATATAGCTACCGCTCAAGACCATAGCTGCAATGTTAGGATTCACCGCTTGTAAACCATCTAGCACGGCATCAGCCAATGCAGGTGTTACACAGGCCGTATTATAAAAAGCACCATGTAACTTCATATGCTGTAATGTAACACCATAACTATCACAAAAGGCTTGCAATGCACCTAACTGATATATCATATACGCCTTTGCTTCACCGGGATTTACTGCCATGGAACGGCGCCCAAAGCCCATCAAATCTGGATAACCAGGATGTGCCCCTACGGCTACGCCCTTTTCTTTACATATGCGGACAGTCGCATCCATAATGAGAGGATCTCCAGCGTGCCAACCACAAGCAATATTAGCACTTGTTACGTGATTTAATACTTCACTATCCATGCCTAATGTATAGTTGCCAAAACTTTCGCCTAAATCACTATTTAAATCTATATAATGTGACATACACACTCTCCTCTCCACTTCATGAAACTTTTAAATTCTATAGAATTCATAAATATTGATATGATTATACTAAATTTATAGATGTTTTACCAATGATTTTTATCATACTTAGAAAATAATTTTATAAAAAGAAAAAGGCACTCGATGTTCATCAAGTGCCTTTGACAGCTAGAAGGTTCTAATATTATTTATTGTCTTCTGTTGTTTTATTTTCATCTGTAGTTGTATGATTTTCTTCTGCTTTCACGGAATCATCTGCTACTTTTTCAGTAATGACGATGTGACCATCTTTTACATCAGCAAGTAAGTGTTTTACATCGATGTTATCTAAGTAGAAATCAGTAACATTATCACGGATTTCAGTTTCTACAACACGACGTAATGGACGAGCGCCCATAGCTTTGTCATAGCCTTGTTCCATCAATAAGCCTTTAGCTTCTTCAGTTACATCTAAAGTAATACCTTTCTTAGCTAATGTTTTATTAACTTGATTCAACATTAAGTCTACGATTTTTTTCAAATCGTCTTTGCTTAAGTGATTGAATTCAATAACACCATTGAAGCGGTTCAAGAATTCTGGACGGAAGTATGGTGCAATACGTTCCATGATATCAGTTTTGCTTTCATCTTGAGCATCAGCACCAAAACCAAAGCCTGCATTGGATGTAGCAATGATAACTGTGTTTTTGAAGTTTACTGTATTACCTTGACCATCTGTTAAGCGACCGTCATCCAATACTTGTAAAAGCAATGTAATAACGAGGGATCTGCTTTTTCGATTTCATCGAAAGAACGATAGAGTATGGATTACGACGAACGCGTTCAGTCAATGTGTTGGAGTTATCTTCATAACCTACATAACCTGCTGTAGCACCAATCAATTTGGATACAGCTGTGCGATCGCTGTACTCGGACATGTCGAGGCGGATGATAGCATCTTTATTACCGAACATATCGATAGCTAATTGTTTAGCCAATTCAGTTTTACCTACACCAGTGGACCTACAAACAAGAAGCTACCAATTGGACGGTTGCCTTCGTCAAAGCCCGCACGGTTACGACGGATAGCTCGAGATACAGCCTCAACAGCTTTATCTTGACCGATTACATGAGCTTCCAGGCGAGATTTCATATCTTTTAAGCGTTCAATATCAGATGCGCCCATTTGAGATACAGGGATACCTGTCATTCGTTCAACAGCTTCTGCTACGTCGTTCACTTGAGCTACTACTTTTTGGTTTTCTGTATGGTTATCAAGCTCTGCTTGTAATTTTTGAATACGCATTTTTTCGTTAATAGCGGATTCATAATCTTCTTTTTGAGCATATTCCTCTTGTTTTGCTTTTGCATCCGCAATATCTGCTTCTAATGTTTTAATATCTGTTACAGGATGTTGAGATGCCAAGTGCGCTGCAGTTACGTCGATCAAGTCGATTGCTTTATCTGGCAAACTGCGTTGAGGAATGTATTGTACGGAATAATCTACCGCTGCTTTCAACACAGCATCAGGTAATTCAATATTATGATGCGCTTCATATAATGGACGAATACCTTGCAAGATTTTGAAAGTATCTTCTGCAGATGGTGCGTTTACTTTTACTTCATTGAAACGACGAGCCAAAGCAGCGTTTTTCATAATTGTATTACGGTATTCATCTTGTGTTGTAGCACCGATTACGGATAATTCACCACGAGAAAGAGCCGGTTTCAAGATATCTGCTAAACCTTTAGAACCTTGACCATCACCAGTGGAACCAGCACCTAAGATTTGGTGGATTTCGTCGAAGAACAAGATGATATTGCCAGCGGCTTTTACCTCTTTAATAAGGTTTTGAATGTTTTCTTCGAAAGAACCACGGTATTGAGTGCCTGCTTCTAAGCCAGAAATATCGATAGAGATGATTTCTTTATTTCTAATAGCAGCTGGTACATCACCATTTACAATAGCTTGTGCCAAGCCTTCTACTACAGCAGTTTTACCTACACCCGCATCACCTACGAGTACTGGATTGTTTTTAGTACGACGTGCTAAGATTTCTGCTGTTTCTTGAATTTCTTTATTACGACCAATTACAGGATCGAGTTTGCCGTCACGAGCTTGGTCAGTCAAGTTAGTACCTAAACGAGCAAGGATTCCATCTTGTTTAATTTTACCTTGTTGCGCAGCTTGGGCAGCTTGCATTTCTTCATTAGATGGTAAACGACCAGTTTGACGATAGTAAGCAAACTCCTCAGGAGTTACTTCACGACCATTAATTTTATAACTGCGTCGCTCTGTGGAATAACCACCCATATTACCCATCAATTGATTAAATAAGTCATTCATGCTGCTAAATTCATTACCAAAATTATTAAAGTTGTTGTTCATATATATAACCCCCTCATACATCATTGAGTTTAACTATTTGACTAATACTATTTTCACTAGGTTTCTTAACCCTGTGACATAATAATAACTCGATAAAGTCAAAAAGTCAATAAGTCAAAAAGAAAATTTTTGATTATTTTTTGACTTTTTATTTGATCAATATATTTTAATAGCAAAAACATAGATAAACACTGGGTTTATAGGAGATCATGAAATTTAAACTTTTGAGTTATTTGTTGCAAATATAAAAAAGACCATTCAAAGAATGATCTTTTTATTAATGAAATATGTTTTTACTTTTTATACTCGGCTCTAAACCCATCCCGAAGCACAGCATAATGTAATAAATTTCTTATAAATGTCTGCACAGCAGGATCTTTCCACTCTAGCAAACAAGAGTTATTTAAACGTCCAAGATATATTTCATTATCATGAACAAGCTCAGAACGTGCACCCAACATACGCATCATCCAGCTCTTTAGCCCACCACCTTTACCTCTTGTTAAAGAACCATTATGTGTAACGTCCACTATATTAGTAATCGGGTTATATCTACAACATCTATCTAAATTTAATTGAAGCGAATGATGTCTTGATTCTTGATTTGTGATAGATACATTTAATTGAGTGGTACCAGTACGATTACCCCAATGCGGGTCATTCTCTGTATGTGCTGTGGCACATATACTAATACCTAACACTTGGTCTCTATCAAGATGATCTTTTGCAATAAACATGTGTGACCAAGTTTGATAGTTACCACCACCACTATTACCAAAGTGTGGCATACTTACATGACAATCCTCTGTTACACCTAGTTTTTTTAATACAGCATTATTTTTTATTTCCTTATGCAGAATCAAATTAAGCAAATTTAAGGCAAAACCTTTGATATACTGAGGCGTATATTCACTAATATCACAATTTTCAGCAAATGCCTCATGAAATTCATCGGACATAAGCTCCTCATAACTATATTCTACAAAAGGCTCTTCCTCAGTAATTGAAATTTCAGCGCTCAAAAGTTCTTCAAAAGAAGGAATATCTTTAACTTCAAAATATTCTCCATCATTATAAATATATACAACAGCCTCTACACCGTTAACAAGCATAATATACTCTGCGTTAAGTATTTCTCTATATCCTGAAGCCTGCTTAAACACCTCATCACCCAGTACGTTAATGTAAGGGGCCTTACACTCTATAATCATTAGTACATCCTGTACACTCATCATCACGATAAACAACAGTACTGCCCTTCCACGTGCCCCCTTTTTAGTATGCGCCATAGACTCTTCTACAAAAATCCTATTAACAGGTATCCCTAACTGTTGTTGTAAGTATACAATTGTTTTTTGGCGGACACACTCCTCTGGAGTTGCAGCCAATAAAAAACTACGTATCGAATCATATATGCAATCGCCATCCCGTTGAAATTTTTCAAGCTCTATATTATCAAAAATTTCTTCTATATACTTCATTTGTATTTTCGCTCCCAACTATTAACAACTTTTCTCTATTTAATAATTATATCTTTCTAGATATTATTTTCTTTTATATTTTCTTTTATACTTTTTACGTACTTCATCTCTAAGCACAGCATAATGAAATAAGTTTTTTATAAAATTTTGCACATCCGGCTGATTCCATTCTAATAATCGAGAGTTATCTACAGAGCCAAGATAGATTTCCTCACCACGGATTAATTCAGGAGCATTATTCTTTACATAATCAACAACAATAAATTTACTTATCGATCCACCTCTACCTGTAGATAGTGTTCCATTATGTGTAATAACGATTTTATTAGTACGATAGTCATACTCACAAAATTTATCCATGTCTAATTGCAACGAATGATGACGTCTTTCCCTATTCATGATTGACACGTTTAATTGTGTATTGTATTTACCAAAGAGACTAAGGCCTAAAATTTGATCTTTGTTCTTCCTATCCTTAGCAATAAACAAACGAGTCTTAATCTGATAATTATAACCAGCACTGTTACCAAATCTAGTTCGACCGATTCCTCTATCCTCAAAAACACCAATCGATTCTAAAATATTTTCATGGTTTATAGATTTAAGCAAAATCAAATTCAAAAAATTAAGAGCAAAGGATTTTATAGGCTTTGGGGTCTCGCATCCGATATATACTCCAGTAAACATATCTTGTAACTCATAAGACATAATTTCATCATAAGAATATGGCTCAAGTGGAATCCTTTCAACAAAAGAAACTTTTGATTTTAAAAGCTCTTTATATGATGAGATTTCTACAAGCTCAAAATTTTTCCCATTTTGGTATTTATATATAACAAGTTTACAACCATTAACTAGCATAATGTAATCAGCTTTAAGAATATCTCTATATCTTTCGGCTTGTTCACGTACTTCATCACATGATATATCAACCTCTGGCGCCTTACATTCAATTACCATTAACGGTTTTTTCATCATCACGATAAACAACAATATCGGCTCGACCTCTAGCCCTCTTTTTAACATGCGCCATAGCCTCTTCTACCCGAAGCCGATTAAGCGGTACACCTAAGTGAGTATCTAAAAATTCAATTGTTTTTTGCCGCACTTCTTCCTCAGGTGTTTTAGGTACAAAATATTTACGCACTGCATCAAAATAAGATGTCGAACTCGGTCTATATTTATCTAACTTTATAGCTTTAAATATTTTCTCTATATCATTCATAACAATATCCCTCTACAACAATACAATCACACTTCACCTTTTATTCATTTTCAACATTATAGCATAAATAAGTTTTTTCTGTCTTTTAGGGAAACTAATACATATAAAACACAAAAAAGCGAATAGCTCATTACGAGCTATCCGCTTTTTTTTGGTGATCAGGAGGGATTCGAACCCCCGACCCACGGCTTAGAAGGCCGTTGCTCTATCCAACTGAGCTACTGAACCATGTGGATTACCTATATATGTAATTATCTATTATAGTATAAATTATGTAGTATATATCGTCAATATTACGTTTTACCCTAAAAGGCAAAAAATGGAGCGGGTGAAGGAATCAACCCTCGACCAGCTTGGAGGCTGGGGCTCTACCATTGAGCTACACCCGCAAATAAAATGGTCGGCAGCAGGATTCGAACCTGCGACCCCTGGTCCCAAGCCAGGTGCGCTACCAAACTGCGCTATGCCCCGTCATTAATTACTTTGCTATTATAGCAAACCCGGTAGTTGATGTCAACCACTACTCTTGTTGAGTTTTCTACTCTTTCGAGTATCGCTCTGCAACGAAAATAATTATATCATCGATACAAAATGTGACAAGTACTTTTTTACAACTTCATTAATTTTTTAAATTTTATTAGTACATATAAAAACATGCACCCCTTTCGAGGTGCATGTCATATTGTTCTATAGTTATTTTATGGTTATGCCAATGCTTTTACAGCAAATAGATTAACCTTCGTAGCTACCGTCTTCTATTACGCCAGGGTTTTTAGCGATACCTTGTTTTACAGCAACTTCAGCAACGGCTTTAGCAACAGCTGGAGCTACGCGAGGATCAAATACGGATGGCATTACGTTTTCTTCATTCAATTCACTGTCAGGAATCAAGTGAGCCAAAGCGTCAGCAGCAGCTAATTTCATTTCGTCAGTGATTTGAGCCGCACGTACGTCGATAGCACCGCGGAATACGCCAGGGAATACCGCTACGTTGTTGATTTGGTTAGGAGCGTCGGAACGACCTGTACCAGCAACGCGGATACCAGCAGCTTTCATATCTGCATATGTAGCTTCTGGGTTAGGGTTAGCCATTGCAAATACGATTGCATCGTCAGCCAAGTTTTCCAAAATTTCTTTTAGTGAAATACGCCAGCTGCAGATACACCAAGAAGAATGTCAGCGCCTTTAGCATTTTCAGCCAAGTCGCCATGTTTTTCTTCAAGTTTGAGCAAGTCGATCAATTCAGCTTGCAAGGAGTCAAGACGTTTGTAATCTTTGTGCAATACGCCAGAAGATACTAACAATGTAATATCACGAGCGCCTGCAAGGTATAACAAACGAGCAATGTTTGCACCCGCAGCACCAGCACCGTTTACAACAATTTTAGCAGTAGCTAAATCTTTTTTAACTAAACGAAGAGCGCCTTTTACACCAGCTAAACATGCGATTGCAGTACCGTGTTGGTCATCATGGAATACAGGGATTTCTAATTCTTCTTTCAAACGATTTTCAACTTCATAGCATTTAGGAGAGGAAATATCTTCTAAATTAATACCAGCAAAGTTTTTTTGCAACAATTTTACTGTGTTGATCAATGTATCAGCATCTTTTGTGTCTACAACCAATGGAATGCAGTCTACATCACCGAATTTTTTGAACAATAAGGATTTACCTTCCATTACTGGCAATGCTGCTGCAGCGCCAATATCACCAAGACCAAGTACACGAGTACCGTCGGAAACTACGGCAACCATGTTGGAACGGCATGTTAATTCGAAGGATTCAGCTTCATTATCTTTAATACGCAATCATGGCTCTGCTACACCTGGGGTGTACGCTACAGACAAGTCATGTGCGTCTTTCAATTCATATTTAGTCCTACAGTGAAACCTTTCAATTCACGTTTTTTCTGTACTGCTAATTCACGTACGTCCATAATAATTCTCCTTTGTGGAAACAATCGGACTCTTTAGAGTCGGTAATTAATACCATAAACTAATTGTATTATACAAAATGATAAATAACAACACAAGTTTTTTTGATATGGTTATCGATTTTTTTAGATTTGAATGCTATTAATTTCTGTTAATAAAAATTATGATAAAGCAAACAAAAGTAGATAAGCCAACTAAGGCTTATCTACTTACGTATTATATTCGTATTTTGCTATATATAGATTTTGAAAATATTTCAAATTTATTGTTAAGCTTTCACAGATGGCAGATTACGACCATAGAATATTTCCATCATTTCTTGTTTTAATTGCTGTTTAATTTGCTTGATTTCACGTTCGCTCAATTCAGCTTCAGTAATACCGAAGAGATAGTTATCCAAATCAAACTCTTTTAACATCATTTTTGTGTGGAAAATATTTTCTTGGTATACGTTTACATCGATCATGTTGTACATGTTACGAGTTTTAGAGTTAATGTAGTTTTGGATGGAGTTGATACGATGATCGATATAAATTTTCTTACCAGATACATCACGAGTAAAGCCGCGTACATGGTAGTCCAATGTAAGGATATCGGAGTCAAAGCTTTGAATCAAATAGTTAAGTGCTTTAAGGGGAGAAATCTGACCGCATGTAGATACTTCAATGTCGGCACGGAACGTACTAATCCCTTTGTGAGGATGGCTTTCAGGGTAAGTATGTACAGTAAGGTGAGATTTATCAAGATGCATAACTACATCTTCTTTTTCAATTTCCTCTTCAGAAATCAAAATCGTAACAGACGCACCTTGAGGATCATAATCTTGTTTCGCTACGTTGAGGATGTTAGCACCAATAATATGGCTAACTTCTGTCAAAATAGCCGTTAAACGATCCGCATTGTATACTTCATCAATGTATTGAATGTATTGTTTTTTCTCTTCTTCCGTACGAGTATAACAAATATCATAAATATTAAAACTCAACGTCTTTGTGAGATTATTAAAACCGTATAATTTCATTTTAGGCTTTGCTTTAACTGGTGTATCCATGATATGTCATAACCCTTTCCATGCATAGACTTACTATTCCTTTTGAAAGTTTCGAAAACGAAGCTTTCATCATATAACTAAACAAGATCTTGTTTATACACAAACTCTACATCAAACTGCCCATTATCGTAGGTAACGATGGCAAAGGTACCACCAGAACGGTCTCGAGGCAAGGAAATACTGCCAGGATTGACGAACACCGCATCACAGAACGAACCTCACCATGATGATGAGCTGTGACCAGCCACGATGAGACGCGCCCCATTGAGGTGCCTAAATGGAGTCAGTTCTTGTATTCGATTATAATATGATACCTTATCTCCATGAGTCATGTAAATATATGTATCCTCTAAGGGAATCAACTGTTCTCGCGGCTCAAGTGGTTGTACTCGGTCATTATTGCCGCGCACTGCATAAACAGGCACATTCGTATGTCCCTGCATATAGCGCGCATCATCACCCAAATCACCAGCGTGAAGCCACATATCGATATCTTGATCGGCCGTAGCCGCCAAGACGAGATCAATATCCTCTAGATACCCATGGGTATCACTCAAAATACCAATTCGTTTCATTTTATAAATTCTCTAATACTATTATATTACATATTATATGAACTATATCATATAGTTCAAAATATCAAAGTTACTAATTAATTCACGTAATGCGCGACCACGATGGCTGATGGTTTCCTTTTCTTCTTCAATGCTAAGTTCTGCCATTGTCTTTTCAAATTCAGGTACATAAAGTATGGATCATAGCCAAAACCATTGTCCCCTTTTGGCTCATCTTGAACGAGTCCATCACAATAACCTTCAGCGGTTACTTCACGACCATCAGGATATACGAGCGCTAAGGCACATACATAATGAGCTGTACGGTCAGCTTTTCCTTGTAACTCTTGGATTAGCTTTTCGTTGTTAGCATTATCATCACCATGATGACCTGCATAACGAGCAGAATATACACCTGGAGCACCATCGAGAGCATCTACAGTAATGCCAGAATCGTCCGCAAGGCATGGACGATTTGTAGCTTTTGCGTAGTAGCGAGCCTTTAAAAGCGCATTCTCCATAAAGGTTTTACCTGTTTCCTCAGGTTCCTCAATGGTAACAACCTCTTTTACAGGTATACAATCGATAGATAAATGAGAGAAAGCCTCAGAAAATTCACGAATTTTCCCCTTATTGCCTGTAGCTAATACGATTTGTTCCACCTTACACCTCCGGAGCTGTAGGATATACCCTACCTACTTTATCTGCTGTTGAGCCAAGTGCTTCACGCTGTTTAGCCATGAGCTCATCTGTAGCGGCCTCCGCTAAGTCGAGTAATGCATTGAGTTCATCACGGTTAAAGGTACCATGTTCACCTGTACCTTGTACTTCAACCATATTGCCAGAGCCTGTGCGCACCACGTTCATGTCAACGATAGCTGCACTATCCTCTTCGTAGCAAAGGTCCGTAATAGGCCCCTTCTGGACCGATCCCTACGGAAATAGCTGCGCAGAAGTCAGTAATCGGGAATTTGCCTGCGCCACCAAAGGTGAAGTCCACCGCATCAACAAGGGCTACAAAGGCACCTGTAATCGATGCTGTACGCGTACCGCCATCGGCTTGAATTACATCGCAGTCGATCGTAATAGAACGTTCACCTAAGTGCTTCAAGGTCTACAACAGCGCGTAATGCACGACCGATAAGGCGTTGAATTTCTACAGTGCGGCCCGTTTGTTTACCCTTTGCAGCTTCACGGCTTACGCGAGTTTGCGTAGAACGGCAGCAAGGAGTATTCTGCTGTTACCCATCCTTGACCAGACCCTTTTAGCCAGCGCGGCACAGAATCCTCAACAGTAGCTGTACAGATAACCTTAGTCTTGCCGCACTCAATGAGTACAGAACCTTCTGCATACTCTGTAAAATTCCGTGTTATTTTAATAGGTCGCAATTGACCTGCTGTTCTATTATCGCTGCGCATAGGAACCTCACCATTCTAAAACTAAACATTAGAACGCCCCTTACATAAAGGGGCGTTATTTCTTCTATTATATCACAATTTTTCTATTTTTAGCACTATAAAGCATGTTGTAATGTAATACCATAGTGCCGTAACATCGCTCATGTGTTAACACAACTAATACTAACACTATAGTTCATATTGTCCTTCACCAAGAGGATACCACACAACATAACGACTTGCCCGCCCTCTGCTTTAGCTCTTTTAGCCTCTACAATCGCATCTTGCCGTGTTTCGTCGTCCCTTGCCAAGGGATAAACATAGCATATACACTTTGCGGTCCATAAGGTCCATATTGGCCCCGTGAAAGCACGCTATGCCAGCCTACCTTGTCTTCGTACATGCGCACCTTTTCAAGGCGCTCCTCTTGTACGCCCGTTTCATCATAATACACGTTATAGTGATTAGACCAAACATCTCCCGCACCTAGGCGCTCATCTTCGGCCATCTTATGGCGATTAGCCCATTGCACCTTCCATTTAGCAATGAGGTCATCTATATAGGTAGTTACATTTTGACTTTGCTTATATTTAATAGGATCAAAGGCAGGTTCTACGACCTGGCTGTAATCAAGGCCTGCCATGGATAAAATGATACCTGTATTCACGTATGGTAATGCTTCCTGTACGAGTAACCACCTTCTAAGACAGCTATATCAGCTTGCAATAAATCTACAAGCTCGGCATAGCCTTTTGCGGTAACCTGCATATTCGCCAAAGGATCGCTAAAGTGATTATCTTGCCCTGCAGAATTGATGACGATATCCGGATTAAATTCCTCTAATATAGGTAATACTAATTCGCGCATAACCTTCATCAACCCTTCATCACCAGTGCCAGGTGGCAATGGAATATCTATATTGCCACCGATAGCTTGGGGTCCACCAAACTCATCCATAAAGCCAGTGCCTGGATATAGCGTGCGACCATCTTGATGGAAACTAATATATAGAGTATCGGGATCGTGATAGAACACATCTTGAGAACCATCACCATGGTGTACATCGGTATCTACTACGGCAACGCGTTTGATTCCATAATGTTTGACGTATGTGTTGAATCATAACAGCTTCAATATTTATGGTACAGAAACCACGAATACCATGTACCATAGCCATCGCATGATGTCCTGGAGGTCTAACGAGGGCAAGGCACGGTCTACCTCTCCACGCATAACCGCATCAGCAGCCGTAGCGCCTCCTGCAGATACGATGTGCTTCCGTTACCCAGGATTCTAAGTCAGGCGCACCTACATGAACTCGCTCTATTGTATCCCAATCCGCTACTATTGGATTATATTCTCTAATATTGGGTATATCTAATAAACCTTCCTCTACGATTTGATCTGCGTAGAGTAAACGCTCTTGTCGTTCAGGGTGTGTTTCAGAAATTTTCCAGTCAAAAGCAGGGAAAAAGACTAGACCTAAACTATGTTTTGATGTATTTTGTCAGATTTAACGTAGTATACTGTCTTTTGTATTGGAAATCTTATTTATACCAACATTTCTGAGTCCATGACGCTCTCGATAGGACAGTCCTTTATTCCACATAGTGTTTCACCCCCGCCGCCAGTTGTACTTTCACCGTAATTAAACGCTACATAGATTGCCATCAACAACGGGAAATCTTCAATGCTAATGACCTCCACCTCTTGCGTTTTTATCGTCCCAAGCGCAATGCCTCTTCAACCGAGAGCCTCTTTGCGCGCTCTACAACTTGTTCCGCTCGTTTTAAAGTACAATCTTGCTGTTTAATACCTAATTCTGGAATGACAAGCAAACGACGTTTTGTATCGACGTGAACGGTAAGTTCAATAGTAGATAGTGCTAATGCTGCACCAATAGCATTTGCTACAGCTGCATTTTCTGGAATGGTAACCGGTAAATTCAAATACTCGCCTATACTTGGCCCTAAGCTAGGTGCTGTACCGCCTACTACGACGATTTGAGCAGGCACAAATACATCGGGATTTACAATATCTGCTACCACATAAATAGGTCGTTTATTTTCTGCCTGTACTACCTCATCGATGCCATGTTGAATTGTTTCTAATGCCTTTTTAACAATAAGCTGTGCTACATCTAAAGCTGACACATTATGAATACATTGCTTTTCAGAAATATGGTTCCCCAATGTATCTTCACATTCGCCGTATTTCCAATTAGCCTGTAACAGATGAGCTAACTGTTGTAAGGATTGTGTGGCAAGTTCAGCGTCCCCATAACTTGCGTGTCCTAATACGATGAGAGCATCCCCCAAGGTTGGTTCATTGCCACCTAAAGCCGCTGATGGACCTACTCGTTCAGGACCTACCCTGATTTCCCCATCTACTATACGAACTACCGACTCACCGCCGATACCGACGGAGGTAACTGCAGGATCGCACTGCACTTGGATATTCACGAATGGATACGCCATTCTTCGTCATCAATGGTTTCCCCTGTTTCCAAAGGGAAATATCTGTTGTAGTTCCCCCAATATCTAGCGCCACTGTATGCGTATTACCTATAGCACCGAGCAGATAAACCAAGCACAGTAGCAGCCGGTCCCGTAAAAGCAGTCTCTACAGGTCGGCTTACCATATGCTCCATAGGAAGAGAGCCCCCATCGGCCTTTAATATATGAAGTGGGGCCTTAATATTTCGTGCACTCAGCGCATCTTCCACGTTTTTCTTAAACACTGTAAATACGGGCGTTACAGCGCTATTAAAGTAAGCACTTATAGTACGGCGAGGAAAGTTCAAGGAACCGCTTAATAAACTGCCATTAGATATGGTATTATACGTTTCTTGTAATGCTTCTGTTATAGATAATTCCTCTTGAGGATTGCGGACACCAAATTTTGCAGATACAGCGGCCAAATCTGTACCACTTCGTTCTTGTACTATACGAGCTATACCACGTACGCCATCGGTAGAGGTACGCTCTACAACGATACCTCTATGATCTGTATAACCTTGAAGATATATAGGGCTCACAGGAAATATGTCGTCTACATTACGACCAGGCCCTGTTACTACATACAGATCTACAACCTGCTCCTTTTTTTCTACGATGGTATTTGTCACAACTGTAGTAGATAAGGTTACTTGTTCAATATTCGATGTATCACAACTATCTAGGACTGCATCTAAGGCCTCACCTATCCCCTGCATTAGATTGTCCTTCGTAGTCCGTCTTTTAGCAGATGATACTACGCGATGACCGTCAATAATTACGGCATCGGTAAAAGTACCACCTACCGTCGTCATAAAAGTGTACAGATCGATATCAGTTGATCAATCATTATTCATCAATCCTAAGATAGCCCGGAGCGTTTTAAGTCATTAACGTCAGCTACTACAGCGCCATAGCAACCTGCAATGCGAGATACGATTTTCTCAGCTACTTTATCAGGGTTTTAGGGCCATGTACGATATGTTTATCGAATGGGGCATAGTGCCTGTTATCGTCAGCCAAAGATGCTGCACGAGCAATAGCATAGAACACGCCTGGTTTACGGAAAATCTTAGCAATAGCACCTATAATAAATGCGCCTAACACCTTCCATTTTACCATCTACATCCATAGCCGCTTGCATACCGTAAATGGATGCCATAGAATCATCTGGATGGATAAAACGATTAATTAAACGAGCTTGCCAGCATACGTCTAGTTCTTCTGGACGAGTGAAATTACCTTGTGTAATAGCCACTACAGATTCAGCTACACATACGATCTTCTGGTCCAATATTATGACCACCATATTCAACGATAGCATCTACGATGTCATCATTATCTGTAAGAATACGTGTTGGTACACACTAACTCTAATTCTGCCATTGAAATGCCTCCTTATTGGCCTAATGCGGCCTCTACTTCTGGGGTCAAACGAATACGTTGTTTATCAATGTGGTAATCTTCACGACCAACCCTTGGTAGTAAATGTCGATATTCATATATGGGAAACCCTTAATATCTTCTCGAATATTGCCACTTTTACCTATTAACGTAACATATACACGGATAGTGCCACCTTTACGTGGTTTAATGATAACAGCTTCAAAATATCCATCGTGACGTGGGCGATTAATATCCATAGCCCATGCGTCTACTTTCACAGAATCAAATTGTTCCTCAGGCAATAATGGACGTGGGAATAAGTCCATAATCGTACCATTTTGACGACCTTTATTTACGAAAGGAACGTCACAGAACAATGTAATCGATTCAAAGTTTCGATCGGATACTTGGAAATTAGTTGCTCGTTTTGGCAACAAAATAACCTTTTCATCACCTTGTTTCAATGCGAACAAACGGAATAATAAATACAGTACTGCAATAGCCACAATGATGGATACTACTACAGTTAGGATGTTATAAAACCACATAGGGCATCTCCTTTATAGTGTAATATGTTCAATGGTACGACGATTTGTATCGAGGAAGGACGCACTTAATGTGTCGCCAAGGTCAATATCTTTTGTGAAATACAGTTTCACCGTACCAAGGTTTTCTTGAGGGTTATAGAGGTTCTTATGCTCTAAAATACGACGAACAAGATTGCTCGTTTCATAAGCAGGATCTACAAACTGGATACGACCAGCAGTTAATTCCTCTAATAAAGGTTTAACAAATGGGAAATGAGTACAGCCCAAAACAACTACGTCAATTTCACGAGATAGCAAAGGCTCTACATACTCTTCACACACATCACGAACGAAAAAGTCATCTAAATGACCTTGCTCAATGAGACCTGCCAGTTCAGGACAAGGTTGTTCCCACACCAGCACTTCAGGATCAACTTCTAACGCGACATGCTTATGAATATGGCTGTTTACAGTAGCCACTGTAGCCATAATACCAATAGTATTACTTTTACTTTCACTAATAGCGGTTTTAACGCCTTGAGAAACCCCAATAACTGGAACGGATACGCGTTCACGTACCTCATCAAGAGCCACAACGGTGAAGGTGTTACAAGCAATCACCATCAACTTAACAGGCTGCTTTTCTAGCGTCTCCGCAATACGGCATGCTAAAAACGTAATTTCATCATCACTGCGATTGCCTACAGGATTATTCGCATTATCACCGATATAGATAAAATCTTCGTTAGGAAATTGTTCTTGTAATACCTTTAACACAGATAATCCGCCTACACCAGAGTCAAATACACCGATAGGCAATTGTTGTACATTACTCATGCGGCATCTCCTCAACAGCTGCTAACATAGGCAGATAAAAAGTATCGTCTAATCGCACAATCTTTCCTGTTGATTTCGACATAAAAGCGTTCTTAGTTTCTCCCGTTGCCAGAAGCGCACCATCACTAGCGCGTTTCATACGATAACGGAAAACCATTTGAGCACGCGTCATTTTAATAAGTACGTTTCAATGTGAAGTTCATCATCAAAATTCGCTGGTTCTTTATAATTGCAAGATACGTTCATAATAGGAAATACAATATCCTCATTCATCATATCCCACAAAGTGACACCGATCTTACGAAGGAATTCAATGCGCGCCATTTCAAACCATCTAAAATGGTTACTATGGTGAGCAATCCCCATCATATCAGTTTCATAAAATCGTACATTTACTGAAGCAATATGCATAAATTCTGTCCTTTTTAAATAGTATACAATTTTTATTCTATATCTATTACTTTAGTGTGTCAAATAAATAAAGGCAGTTCAATCACTGTGGATCAAACTGCCTAAAATGGTAAAAGTTAGCGACTACTACCAAATGGAAAGAATTTTTTTGCCTCTTCTTGATGACTCGTTTTGATATAACGATTCGCAATCTTAAAGGCTAATCCGAGTACTGCCACATCATCTACCCAACCTAATACAGCAATCGTATCCGGTACAACATCAACAGGCAATACCAAATACCCTAAGGCACCTGCAATGACCGCTTTTACATATTTGGGAGTATCTTTATCTCGTAAACAGAGGAATAAGGTTACCGCTTGTTGTACAAAGGCAAGTTTCTTACCATATCGACCAAGAAACCCTAAAAATCTTGATTCGCTAAAATACTTACCATATTTAATAATATTAAATGGATTCATAGTAATAATAATCCTTCAGCGTTTATTTACGCAAACCGCCAATTTTATCTTTCGCTGTGTTAACAGTGTTTGCAGCCGCATCTTTTGCTGTCTCTACGGCATCGGAAGCTTTAGTTTTTACTGTGTCTACTGCTACTTGCGCAGAAGCTTTAGCTACTTCTACGCCACCTTTAGCCAATTCTTTTGCTATGTCAATATTTTCTTTTGCAACATCAATTTTCTCTTTAGCTGCATCAGATACTTTAGCTACCACTTCTGCTGCGTTATCATGAATTTGATATTTTGTTTCGTTATTCCATTTATTGATAGCAGGTGTTACTTTTTCTTCGTAAACTTGTTTCAAAGTTTCTTTAGCAAGACCTGTTTCGTTAGCAATACCTGCCCATACATCGCGTTGACCTTGTGTGAAAGGAATACTAGCACCTGCATCACGAACGATTTCAGAAGCAATAGCTTTACCATTTTCAAGGAATTCAGCAACCATCGGTTTGTAGCGTTCGATATCAGAAGGCATACCATCTTGAATCCAAATATTTGCAATTTTACCAATAGCATAAGTTAAGCCAATCGCTACAGGAACGCGAACTGCTTTCAAAGGAATAAGAAGGGAAATAGCCGCTGTACCTACAGCTGTGCTAAGACCGCCAACTAAACCTACTGCAGCACCAGATTGTAATTCCACATCATAAAGATGAGCAATACGAGTTACCATGTACGTAGCATTGGCGCACAAAGCGACACTGCTGAATTTAGAGGATAATGCCAATGCTGCTGCGACCTGCACCCAGAAATAAATTGTTCAACTTGATAGTCACGATCTTGAGAACCATCCATAAGGGGCTCAAGTGTTACGCCATTATATTCTGCCATAAGTATTCTCCTTTGTTGTGAACCAACTATAGGTCATATTATTAGTATTATTATACCATTCTATTGCTAGAAGTGAAATGAATTTTTCTAATTATCTATAGATTTAAAAAATAAAATAACTTCCAATATTTTCTATCTTACCAACTAGTGAGACCACCATCGATAGTCCAAGCTGCACCCGTTACAAAGGACGCTTTATTACTCAACAAAAATACAATCACTTCTCCAATTTCATGAGGCTTGCCAATTCGGCCTAATGGATAGTGTTGCCCCATTTCAGCCTTCGCAGTAGCCTTATCTTGATGAGTATTAGCAATCTGTTTATCTACTAATGATGTATCTACATCACCAGGACACACACAGTTTACACGAACACTGTGAGGTGCCATCTCAAGGGATAGAGATTTTGTAAAGCTCACTACAGCTCCCTTTGATGCACCATATACAGAACAGGCGACATTACCTTGTAAACCGGCATCACTAGCTACCGTTACGATGCTACCTTTTGCAGAGCGCAAATAAGGAAGCGCCGCTTGGCACAAGAAAACTGTACCTTTTACATTAGTTCCAAACATTTCATCAAAAGCGGCCTCTGTTACATCCGCTAACAACTCTTCCTCATAGTAGCCAGCCGCTGTTACGAGAGCAGATACACCGCCAAATACATCAACTGTTTCTTTTACAATGCGCTGACAATCTTCAAGTTTAGATACATCACCTTGAATGTACTGTACCTTTGAAGAATAGCGGCGCAACTTAGTCTTAGCTTTTTGACCAGATTTTTCGTTTCGGCCATTGATGACTACGCACCAACCTTCTTTCAGTAAAAGCTTGGCCGTATAGCAAACAATACCCGATGTACCACCACTGATCAATGCCACTTGTACATCACTTTTATAGGGCATACTTTGCCCTCCTATAACATTGAAACATAGTCATAACTAATTTCAACAACATTATCGTCGTTACCGACAAGAATACTACACGCACTAAAGACGACCCTTTGCAATAGCTAAATGAGAGCCTAAATATGCGCCTATGATTTGTCCCGCCCCTGTGGCAAGACCATATTTAATATTGACATGCCCTAAATATAAGAATACCAATAAAGACGCTACATTACTAGTAAAGTTTAATACTTTCGCATTAGCTGATGCATGTAAAAAATCAAAACCTGTAAAGATAAAGCCCATTATCAAAAATGTTCCTGTACCAGGTCCAATGAAACCATCATAGGCACCAATACCAAGAGCAAAGGCCATACAAATATATGAGAGCTTTTACCCACTGCAGAAGTGCGGTTCACCTCGCCCCAATCCTTTTTGAATACCACAAAGGGTTACACAAACGAGCAAGACGATAATAATGGGCTTTACATATAATGGCGGCAACGATACAACCGCTAATGTACCAATCATAGAGCCAATAAAGGTAAAGGGCAATAGTTTACGAACTAAAGAAAATCAACCATGTGATTTCTTAAAAATGTAATCGATGCACCCAGCACCAAAATACTGGATAATTTATTACTGCCCAAGGCCATACTAGGTGGAAGATTTGTTAATAACATGGCAGGTACAGAGATAAGGCCTCCACCGCCCACAATGGAGTCTACAAATCCTGCGAAAGCCCCGCTACGGCGAGCAAAGGAAATAAGTATAAGGATATCAAATGGTAAACCTGTTACCGCAATGAGCCACTCCATAATAAACCTCCTACAGATAGCACATCAACGGTCGCCAAAGGCCACCGTTGTCATGCTAATTTATATTATTTTGCACCTAGACGATCTAGTGCTAATGTATAGCCATCAGCACCATAGACTAGGCATCGCTTTACGGCTAATCGTTGCCGTACTCGCACCTGTTTCTTCTACAATTTTTCATAGCTATCCCTGCACGCAACATTTTTGCTACTTGTAAGCGTTGAGATAATGCTTTTAATTCGTTAATCGTACAGATATCTTCAAAAAATGCATAGCATTCCTCTGTATTTTCAAGCGTTAAAATGGCGGTGAACAATTCGTCATTTTGTTGACTTCTCAATTTTTCATTGATACTCATAGGAGCCTCCTCCTACTTCTTATTCATCGCTTTAGACCAAGCATCACCAATCATTTGGACAACTTGTACCAATACAATCAAGATGATGATTGTAGCGATCATAATATCGGCTTGGAAACGTTGGTAACCATATCGGATAGCAATATCCCCAAGGCCACCACCACCAATAGCACCAGCCATCGCAGAGTAACCGATGAGGTTAACGATAAGCACCGTCACATTGTCAATAATTGTTGGCAATGCTTCTGGTAACAATACTTTCCAAATGATTTGTAATGGGCTTGCCCCCATGGATTGAGGCCGCCTCGATAACACCAAAATTAATATCCTTAATAGACGTTTCTACAAGGCGCGCCAAAAACGGAATTGCCGCAATGGTCAATGGTACGCATGCTGCAGTTGTACCAATGGATGTACCTACCACCATACGAGTAAACGGAATGATGGCAACCATCAAGATGATAAAAGGTACGGAACGAGTGGCATTCACAATTGCACCTAACACTTTATTTAGTGCTACATTTTCCAAGATATGACCTTTAGAAGTAACAACCAAAACAACACCAGAGGAATACCTAATAACATTGCCATTACCGTAGAGATAATGGTCATTTACAAGTATCAAGGGTACCAGTTATGAGTAGATTAATGATTTGCGACATAACCGATCACCTCGCTTTCAATTGGTAATGTTTTGATGTAGTCCAAAGCCTCTTGTGCATTTCTGGATCACCATTAAGATGACGATAAGGCGACCAACGCATGTATTTTGGATATAGTCGATGCCACCAAAGGGATACTTACATCGAGGTTAAAGCGTCTTACGAGACCTGCTACTACAGGCTCATCTGTAGATTGACCTGTGAATTTAAAGGCGTACTAATGGAGCTGTCCCTGCAATCCATTGATCATGCAACTCTAGATGTTCCAATGCTTCTGGAGGTAGTTTTCACTCACTACAGAGCTGATGAATTTTGTTGTATTTTCACGAGGATGTAAAATACTTCAATAGTACTACCTTCTTCGAGAATGACACCACCTTCAATAACGCCACGCGATCACAGATTTCACGGATAACGTGCATCTCATAGTGATAAGGGACGATAGTAAGACCCATTTTTCGTTAATATTTTTCAACAATTTCAAAATAGAATCTGTTGTTTGAGGATCAAGGGCAGATGTAGCTTCGTCACAAAGGAGAACCTTTGGATTAGACGCCAATGCACGAGCAATACCAACACGTTGCTTTTGACCACCAGATAATTGAGATGGATAGTTGTTCATACGGTCGCTAAGGCCTACAATATCAAGGGATTGGCTCGATACGATCTTTTAATTTCAGCCTTGCTCATACCTTGTAATTCCAACGGAATGCTACATTGTCATACACTGTGCGAGAGGACAAAAGATTAAAATGTTGGAAAATCATACCAATATTTTGCGTGCTTTACGCAAATCAGATTCTCAAGTGTAGTTAAGTCTGTACCATTTACGATAACAGAGCAGATGTAGGTGCTTCGAGCATGTTGATGCATCGAATCAATGTAGATTTACCAGCCCGATTGACCGATAATGCCAAAGATTTCGCCTTCTTTAACATCAGGGCTAATATCTTTAAGGCTTCCACGAGTAGCGCCTTCATAGAGCTTTACTAATGTGTTTTAATTGTATCAAAATAATGTTCCTTTCTTAAGGTAAAAGTTTTACCATTTAATGAAATCAGATTACCTATTAAGGCAAACCTTCTTCCATCAATTTTTCTAGTGCTTCCGTAGACGAAGTGTCAATGCACCTGGTTTACCACCAGATACTGGATTTTGTCTAGCTTGATAATTGGGATGACACCACCAATTGTATCGGTAAAGAATAGTTCGTCCGCATCATCAACAAAGGCGCGGTCGAATTCTTTTCGATGAGAGTAATACCTAAAGATGGTGCAACGCGTGTCACAATCATTTGACGCGTAATGCCCTTCAAAATATGATTATCTGCTGGATGCGTGTACAAGATACCATCTTTAACAGCAAACATTAGATGTAGCGCCCTCTGTACAAATGCCATCACGGAATAACATGGCAGTATAAGCAAATTTCTTTTCTGCTTTTGTTTGGCCAAAATATTTGGAATTAAGTTTGTCGTCTTAACATCTACATGTTCCCAACGTTCATCAGGCAAAGCTATCGCTTTTACACCTTCACCCAATTTATTGACTTCATCTAAATCCAAGGTACGAATAGACATAAGCATTTGTGGTTCTAGTTTAGAACGATCATATGCATGACGACGCGGTGCCACACCACGGGAGATTTGCAAATAAATATACCCCTCTTTGATTTCACTTTGCTCGATTAAAATCTCGTGCAATTCTGTCAAATCATCAGGAGTCATTTTTACAGGAATATCCATTTCACGCATAGAGCGATACAAGCGATCTTGGTGGTAAGACAAAGCGAAGCAACGGCCTTTACGACGCGTAACAACTTCATATACAGAGTCACCAAATAAATAGCCACGATCATCAATGCTAATAACTTTAGCACCTGGTTCGACGAATTCACCGTTAAAATATGTTAATTCTTGCATAGGAGCACCTCTTTTTCTAATTCGTTACTCTATCAAGTGGTAATCATCATGGATTTATTATAACACAATTACTTTCAAATTTTCACACTTTACTTTGTGAAAGATATGAATTAGATATACAAAAATCCGCTAGGATACCATAGTTAAAAACTATATCCTAGCGGATGTATTTCTAATTATATAATTAGTTTCCTAATATAAACTTACGCAATGGTTTAGGGCACATAATTTAGAGCGACTGTAGTCAAGTACGACAATCCTAGGGCCATAACATACATAGCAAGGACATTGACCACTGTATAGAGGAGATTATATTTAGCCATCACGCCAGAGATGATCAACAACCAAAACGGATGCGCTAAATAAATACCATAGGATTTATCCCCTATCTCAGACCAAATAGACTCCATAGTCACATTCATAGGCAGTGTTTGGAATAGGAATAAACTAAACATCGTGCCCAGACCCGATGTACAGAACACCCATCGGACTCATTTGATGTACTGTATAAATAGCTTCTAGTAAAGTGTAATGCCATACGTCCATAACATAGTAGTAAGACCCAAGCATCAAAAGTACCGAACCTACGGCACTAGCACCTAATAGATAACGATAGCGCCACATATATTCGCAGACGATTTCGTATCGTTCAGCACATACAGCACCTAAAAGGAAAATCCACACATAGTGAATTACCCAATAGTTGAGTCGCATATCAAAGAGATATTTAAGCACAGGCTGATTGCTGAGGATTTTCCATCACCCAACGGCCGAGCATATACGATGATACATATCGATGCCGACTTGGATGACAAATAGTGAGACCATCAGAACACGGGCGTTTTAAGATGACTTTCACCATAGCACGCCACAATGGCATCATCACGTAGAACCATAACAAAATAACCATAAAATATAGATGATACATAGAGGTACCAAAGGTAAGTTAACCGCCAACGGCCCTGGATGTAAATTGCCAAGATTATGAGCTGTCATCCCCGTATATAGCAAATAAAAGATGGACCACGTAATATATGGAAATAGCACCACCTGAATGCGGCGGTGCATAAATTCCTTATATGAGAATGGTCTCTACAGAGGTATGATAGAACAATCCAAATGCAGAGAGGAAGAAAAACGCAGGCACCCCAAAGCGCGATAGAATTTCTAAGACGCTAATGAGTTCTAAATTTACAAAAGGATTTTGCAATGCGTAGGATCCTACATGAATGCCGATAACACCAGCATACAGAGGCCTCGCATATAAGTAATTTCCGGTAAAAATGCTTTTTTCATAGCCATTCCCTATTCATTATTGACCAGGTACAACTGCAGGTGTCGGTACAATGCGTGGACCTAGAGATGTAGTAGCTGGTTGTTTAACCACTGGAGCAGATGCTGTTGTTTTAGGAGCTTCAGCTTTTGCTGGTTGTGCAGGTGCAGCTTGTCCATTAGCTTCTGCCGCCGCTTTTGCAGCTGCTTCTGCTTTAGCTTTAGCTTCTGCTTCAGCTTTAATACGCGCTTCTTCTTCGCGTTTCAAGCGCAATTCTTTTTCAAGAGGTACCACTGGTTTGTCATAAACAGTGATATCTGTTTCAAACAGACGTCCCCATGGGAATGTAGCTTTTACTGTACGAGGATGATTTTAAGGTATTTTTCAGCGAAATCTTGAATTCGTTCACCTAAGTAGCTTTCAAGACGTTCATTTAACTCACCAGAATAACGTACATTATCTGTGCGAATAGAGTCTTGCATGCGGTAAATATCTTTGCGGATATTCGCTTGGTACGCCAGTTATCAAATATTGTTGAGTCAACATATCACGATGACCTTCTGGACTCATAGATTTAAGCAATAATCCTTGAGCAATAGCGTAACCTACTGTGTTACTTGCTGTATTCCAACCATTATACGCACCGATTTTGTACAACAAATCTCGTTTATACATAGCGGATACCAATGTATTATCTGCACCATTGTTATAAGCAATATCTGCAACGCTTACGTTTACACCAGAATCAACAGCTTGTTGAATTCGATCTACGAAAGCATTTGTAGAATTAGAGATCATTGGGAAGTTTTCGAAGTTTTCAGACTCGCCTGTACTCGTAGTAAGAGGTGTATTAACAGCCAATAATACAGTTGGTTTACCTTGTGTCACCATCGTGCCACCTACAGCCTCAACGTGTTGAGCAATTGTTTTATCAATCGTTTGATCTTCGTAACCTGGCAATGTTTTACCGCCACCACCGAGTGGATAAATTACAGAAAATGTAGGTTTTTCTGTACTTTCGTCTGTACGAGAACGCGCCATCAATAAGAGACCAAGTTGGTCAGCACCAGGGAAGCTACCGTATTTTTCAACAGAAATATCCTTGGAATATTTGTTGAGGTAACGACCTTCTAGAGCGGATTGAGATAATTGAGATGTATCATCATGACCTAATGCAAAGTAGTCGAATACACCGCTACGAGTTTCTTCGATCAACTCTTTGTTGATTTTCATATTTCTTTTGACGGCGATCAAACCAGTCTTGTAAGTACTCAACAGGAACAGAGGCTTGTAGGCTCATCAATTTTTGAGTTTCTTCTTGCGTTAAAGAGCCAGAATCTAATTTATCTTGTAATGCAGCGATTTGGAAGATAGTGGACCGTATTCCATAGTAGGCTGGTTCAGTACCGCCACCACTAGCACGTGGAGAACGCATTACAGTGCCAAAACCATAAATACGCACGTTTTTATGACGTGCTTTTAAGCCTTCAATACGTTTTAAACGACTTTCTAAAGTGCTAAGTGGAATGTTATGTTTACGAGAGTCTACAAGACCTCCATAAATAAGAGTATCTGTACTTAATACCATAACATCAGCACGACCTGCATTTTGCTCTACCCAAGCCATAATTTGGTCAGCTTGACCTTGGTACGTCTTACCAGAAATCAAGTGTTGAGGTGGTGTCAACACAGTCATCCCCGCCTCACGAGCTGTATCAACTGTATATTGCAAACTTACAGGACGATCATCTTGAGGTACATATAATACGGTTTCTGCATCAATTTTGATGGATGTACCTGTAGCAATGGCTGTAACCATTAATGCTACTTTCAACCATTTATTTGTCATAAAGCAAATCTCCTTCTGTGTACACGAGTACTCCTCGACTCGAAAATTAACTCTTATATAATACTCTTTTTTTCTGACACTTTTATGAAATACTTAATAGTATAATTATATCACTTGCACAATAATTCGCAAACATTGAGGAATTATCGCACCTTTGGCAAGCTCCAATTATATTTAATAGCTAGTAAACGGATAACTAGTACAACGGTAAACGCACCATATACAGCCTCTCAGCCCAGAAATAACCATTAAGTAATAAACGATGCCCCCAATAACACTTGGAAGAGCATACACATCTTCTTTCAAAACAGACGGAATCCGTTGTGCCAACATGTCTCGGATAATACCACCACCAACGGCAGTAATAGTTCCTAATAAAACAATGAAAATCGGCAACTCAGGATAGAGTTTAAATCCAGCAGAGGCGCCGGTTACTGTAAAGGACGCCAAACCTAATGCATCAGCTAACAAATATCCTGCTCGACTGCGAGGCCCCATCGCATGTTTACGATAGCGGCTATTATACATAATAAACACGATGATAGTGACAGAAATAACCACTGTCACATATACAACATTGCGCAATGAGTTAGGCGGAAAATATCCGAGCAAAATATCCCGCACAATACCGCCAATGGCCGTAGCCAACGCCAATACAGCCATACCAAAATATCCATTTTCGTGCTACTCCCAACGAGCGCGCCAGAGATAGCAAAGGCAATGGTGCCAATCATATCAAACATATACCATATAATATCCATAATACCCTCACACAATCTATTCGCATTACTGCGTACACTATGATAGACTTTATGTAAGATATTATACATTAAGAGGTATGGAATGACAAAGACATTACACCTATAGAGATTAAAAATATGGATGAGCGTACTCGAGATGAGTATTTCATGGCCATTGCTATGGAGGAGGCACGCAAGGCTTATAGCCTTGGAGAGATTCCCATTGGCGCCATTTTAGTAAAAGATAATACAGTCGTGTCACGCCACCATAATCGTCGTGAATTGATCATGATGCAACAGCTCATGCAGAGGTCCTCGTAATCCGCGAAGCATGCGATGTTCTCAAGCGCTGGCGGTTGACTGGTTGTACCCTGTATGTTACGATAGAGCCGTGTCCGATGTGCGCTGGAGCCATTATTAACAGTCGTATAGACCGTGTTGTATATGGTGCTAGTGATTACAAAGGAGGCGCCGTAGAATCGCTATTCAATGTGCTCTCTCATCCAGGATTAAATCACGAACCTGAACTGGCATCAGGTGTGCTAGGTGATGAATGTAGCCAAATTATGAAAGACTTTTTTAAAGAGCGCCGTAAAACACGGAGGAGTACCCAAGAGGCTGAAGGGTCCGCACTCGAAATGCGGTAGGTCGGGCAACCGGCGCGGGGGTTCAAATCCCTCCTCCTCTGCCATCTAAACTATATAAAGCGCTAACCATTGTTAGCGCTTTTTTGTATTTATAGGTCTCTATTTTGCATTTTTTTATAGCTTTATGTTACCTATACATATAATTTGTCTATATTTATCAGCACTTTGGTAATTTTATGAGTTATAATATAAGCAGATAATAATGTATTAATCATCAAATAAAACCAAGGGGCCACTACTATGAAAAAATATTACCCTTATCTCATTACAGTGAGTCACATGATTAATGACTCCTGTCAAAGTGTGTTGCCTGCCCTCTTACCTTTGTTCATTTATACATATGGGCTCAGCTTAGAGCAAGCAGGCTTCCTCATATTAGCTAACACAGCATTATCTTCATTGTTACAGCCATTATTAGGCTATATTTCAGACAAGATCAATCAACCCCGGCTTATCGCCTTTGGTGTTCTATTATCGGCTTGTAGTACAGGAGTGATGGGTTTCGTCAGTTCCTATGAAAGCCTCCTTATTTGCGCTACTTTGCTGGTGTAGGTCCTCTATCTTCCATCCAGAAGGCGCGAAGATTATGAATCGCCTCGGCGGTGGCAAAAAAGGTAAGGCCATGGGCACTTTCGCTATCGGTGGCAGCTCTGGTTTTGCCATAGGCCCACTATTTGCAGGGACTATCGCCTATACTATAGGACCGCACGGATTGGCGGCTTTTACTGTAGTCGGTCTCCTTATCGCAACAGTTCTATTTGTACTTATGCCACGCATTGTAGCCCATGCACGTACCATTGACCAAGCAGTAGCTACAGAAAATCCAGCGGTAGCGGCAAAACCGCTTAAGAACTACTGGAAGTACTTCGGCATCTTGTTTATTATCATCCTGAGCCAATCGGTAAACTTCCGCGTTATCAATGCATTTATTCCTATCTTCTGGACTCGTGAACTCGGCACTAGCCCAGAACAAGGCAGCTTTGCATTAACTGTATTCTTTAGTATCGGAATCTTCATGACCTATATTGGTGGTCTATTAGGCGACAAATATGGTCCCATCAAAATCATTAGACTATCCCTATTAGTTTGGTTACCAGCTATGTTCCTATTAACAGAGGTGCCAACCTTCTCCCCACTCATCATGATGCCTGTAGCCTACTTGCTACTACTCATGATTGGCGCTGCTAAAGCTCTTAGCTACAGCCCAGTTATCGTACTAGGCCAAACCTACCTCGCTAAAAGTATCGGCTTTGCGTCCGGCATTACCCTCGGGGTGAGCCAAACTATCGGCGGTATCATCGCACCTGTAGTAGGAAACCTTGCGGATACCTATTCTTTACCTGCCGCTATGATGACACTCGTGCCATTCCTCGTGATGGGCCTTGGGGCATCATTGATACTTAAAGATCCTAAAAAATTATAATAGACAAGAACTACAAAAAGGGCTGTAAAATAGCCCTTTTTGTTTTATACATATGCGATCCACATTAAATCAATATGATTTATTATTTTTAATAGTTTGACGTGGCATAACTAATACAACCATATTAACTGAATGTACAATAATACTTTTTATTTCTCCAGGAGTAATATAGAACCTAAGAGAAGAAAAATTAATCCCTAGATACCATTTCGGATTCGTAATTCCAATATCAACCAAACGCTTAATACCAATATATTGCGTACCCATATTACAAACTATTAATACAAGTACAAATAATATGGTACCTAAAATAGAGTTTATATAAGGTTCATTAAATAAATACCTAACCTGCGGTAACACTACAAGGACAATACTCTCTATAATGAGACTATAGAAGAAAAACCACTTCCTATTTAATGCAGAATAATCCGTTCTCCAAAAGTTCCCACATGTAATAAAATTATAAGAACATAAAAGAACTACTGAACCAAAATATATCACAAAAAACATTAAAACCGTCATCATTTACCTCATACAAGATTATAAAACCGAGTAGCTTACTCACTTTTACCTGGTGTGAAGTAAAGCAAAAGCTGGACTAGCATCATAAGTGATATTAAATCAGGAATATACTTAGATAATATAAGACCTGATATAAATACAACAGGATAAAATAAAGGGGAACACCATTTCAAATCAACAATTCTTCGCATTCCACACAAAAAGAATTGAGATATACTTATAGCGCCTATAATGCAAACTATAATAGCATATAAAAGGTTGCTACTGTCATATACACTAATCTTCAAGCGATAAGTTAAAAATAAACTGAATATAATGCCTATATAGGTAATAATATAGATCTTAAAAAAATCACCACGCCCCATCGGTATCCTATAGTTCCAACCATTGATTTGATAGACACTACCAACTATTACAAATATAAGTGATATAACAAGAATAAAGTACCAAATATAATTTATAAAAAACACCAAATCACCTACTTTATTTCTTTAAAGGTTGTTTACTCCTAATATATGCTACAGTCAGAAAGCTTACAAACATTATAGAAAGATTTATAATTCTATAATCATTTCTATATTGAGTATCGTTTATCAATAAAATTTCAATCAATGATGTAGCAATTAATATTACTGGTGCAATATAAAATAAAAATTTACTATTTATTTTGACTGGGCCTAACACTGTAGTTATTGCCATAATAATAAAAATTATTGTAAATATACCTAATCCCATTAACGTTGCACCTATAATCCACTCAATATTTCATACATTGTAATCTATATGTTTATTTAATTTATATATCCTATGAATAAATAAAAAATATAATCAACATTATAATATCATAGTATACAAGTTAATATACAAAAAAGCCCCCTTACGGGGGGCTTATATTGTTAGCTAAATTAGTGTTTTAGCATTTCATTCAAGATAACTACGTCCGTTTCTTTCATACCTTTAGCCACAGTACCGATACTGCGAATGGTATCATCAACGGTGTATGCTACAAGTCCATCTCCTTTTTGGTAGTTCTTATTAAGGCGTGCTTGTTTATAGCCCATGAACGCGCCATCAAGGGAGATAGCAATTTTACCTGCACAGGATGGTTTTGCTCCGTCGCAAACGATACCGGATAAGCTAGCAAGACCATTTACTAAGGTATTCTCAATGATATCCTTGCCATCACCTTTCAGGAAGGCAATACCGGCTACACTTACTACGCCAGCAGATACAACACCGCAGTAGGCGGACAATTTACCAATACCAGATTTAACGTACAGTGTTAACAAGTTAGCAAAGACTAGCGCTCGATATAATTCATCGGCACTTTTACCAAGTTCCTCGGCAGTCGTAATAATTGGTACAGATACGGTTAAACCTTGGATTACCAGAGCCAGAGCAGATAACGACAGGCAATGGACAACCACTCATACGCGCATCAGAGCCAGCTGCTGCACGAGCCTTACATTTCGTTTCTAGAGACGGGTTTTCTTCATCCAACAACAAGGCTGACCAATATTGGAGCCATAATCATTAGACAAACCTTCTCGAGAAATAGCTGTATTGTATTCTACTTGCTGTTTGATTTGAGGAATGATGCCAGAAATATCTGCCGTTTTAGAAAATTCGTAAATGCTATCGAAGGTCATGGCATATTCTGTTTTTAGCCGCTTTCTTGATTTCATTGACTGTTTCAGAAATAATCTCACCATCTACAGCAACATAAGTTACATTCGTGTGATCATTTTCAATGCGAACAACCGCTGTATGTTCATCTGTTTCTGCAGTGATTTCTATATATAGATTATCTACGCCTTCAGCAAGTGAAACGGTACAGAAGTTGGCATCAAGCAATGTACCAAGCCATTTGCGATCTTCGTCTGCAGCAGATTCCAATACCTCTAACTCACGCTCCGGATGACCTACGATAGCCACCCAAAGTGATGGCGGCCGTAAGACCTTTACGACCACCAGAATTAGGGATTACTACAGATTTGACGTTCTTAATAATATTCGCGCTGCATCGTGCGTGAATATGGTTAGGAAACTCATCTAAAACAGAGACTGCCTTCGCAGCCGCATAAGCCAATGCAATTGGCTCAGTACAACCGAAGGCAGGACGCATCTCTGACTGTAGCAAAGAAATATAATCCATCTTATACTTCCGCAATAATTTCCACTTCTACAATAAAGCACCCAATGGAAGGTCTTTTACTGCTACGCAAGAACGAGCTGGTTTAGAAGTGAAATATTTAGCATACACTTCGTTAAATGCTTTGAAGTCAGCAATATCAGCCAAGAAGCAAGTTGTTTTAATAACTTCGGAGAAGTCACAACCTGCTTCAGCCAATACAGCATCAATGTTTTTGCATACTTGTTCAGTTTGCTCTACGATGCCGCCTTCAACAATGGAACCAGTTTTAGGATCGAGTGGAATTTGACCAGAAGCGAATAATAAACCGCCAACTACTTTAGCTTGAGAGTAAGGACCTACTGCTGCTGGTGCTTTGTCTGTGAAAATTGTTTTCATGATAATTCTCCTTTATAAATATAATTAAAAATAAATATAACTAGTTTCAAAGGCGAGACTCACTTTCGGAGCTCGCTATATATGCCGTACGCTGTAAAAGTACGTATATAATAAATTATTTAACTGATTTGAATGCGTTGTCAAATATTGGTTTGAAATAATCACGTTGTACATCAGTTGTTAACCCAACATATAACACCGGTTTACCTGGCTTCAACACGAATGCAGCATTTGCATAGAGTGGAGTTTGTACAGCTCCATCAGAATATAACATGCGAGAACTTGCTGCATAAGTTTGATATTTTGTACCCGCTATAGAATGTACTTGTTCCGCATCTTCTACGGTAATAGTTTTAAGTACCTTAGGCATAATCGTTCCTTTATTAGTATCAAGGCTTGGCACATTAATCGGCCCATTTAAAGGAACTACAGTCGTTGTAGTTGGAATTTTCTTATTAATGGTACCTAGTATGAGTTGTTCTGTAACAGGATCAACTTGACCTTTATCAAGCGCCGCCATAGCAGCTATAAACATAGGATCATTAGCCTCTTTACCCGCAAATTGCTGCGCTACTTGTTTTACATCTACTGCTACAACAAAAGCATCCTTTTGCCCTGTCTTATCCGCACCTTGTAATTGGTACACATCAAAATTAGTACCCAAGTTCTTTATAAATTCTTTAATTTGTGCATTTACAGGATTTGCGCTAGATGGATCTGCTTTTTCTTGATTGGTAATAAAAGAGGTGATAAAGCTAGGCGTATTTGCTTTGGATGCAGAAACAACATTAACATTGTTAGGCACTACCATAAAGCGCCCCCAATAGTTTGTACATCCTTAGCAAAACCTACACCAGATACAGTTCCTAAAAGACAGGCAGCACAAGCCAATACGTTCAAAGATTTCATATTATTTACCTCCCTTAAGAGATTGTGTTTGATACATATGGTTTAATTCATTAGTCCAATAATCATAACTAGAATCATCAGAGTATAAGAATTGTACAGATAATCCCTTATCAGCAGGAATTGCGTAACCAATCAAAGCAAAGCTATTTCTAAAGCCATCAAAGCCTAGTGCACCGCGTACATCACCAGTTACGGCTGTACCATAACGAGTTTGAACAGGTTTATAAGCCACATGCGTTGCATCCACGCTCAATTGTTTTGCCATAAAGCCAGTAAATGTAGAAATTGCTTCCTTATCTCTAGCGGATGTTTTCTTATCAGCAGCTAGTAATTTATCAAATGTATCATTTATATGACTTGGAATACTATCATTAATAGCTTTAACAGCTTTAGCTAATTTTGCCCCCTCTACAGTATCACCAGGTAAACTAGCTAGTTGTTGTTGAGCATTCTCTTTAGAGTAAACACTAACATGTTTAGAAAGGGAGTTTTCTTAAATCTAGCCTTATCTGCTTCAGAGCCCTTTTCTAAAACCGTTTTATCTATGCTAATCGTTTGATCAAGACCTGATTTAGCATAATCAATCACGAAAAGATAGCCTGTATGGTGCCCTTGTTCATTTGTACCTTGTAATTGATAATAAGAAAAACCATCTAGCACTTCACCCTTGATAGGATTAACGGGTACAGAAGAATACCATTTTAAATTAGCATTAAAAGCATTAACTACCTCTTTATTCGCAGCTAAAAGCATTTGGCTTTGCTCATTATTACGTAGCTTTGCATCTGTAGGAACATACATAACTTCTACAGCTTTCACAGTTGGGGAGGTAGTGCCGTACATACCATAACCTAAATCAACCGTATCAGCACATGCCACTGCTCCCATCCCGACTGTTAAACATGTAGCACAAGCCAATGTCATAACTTTTTTATTGAGAGCTCTCATAAGACACCTCACGTTTTTAACAATACAATATTCGTACAGACTAAAATAATAATCTATACTGCATATATTTATTATTATACTATATCGACATATATAACTGTATAGTATAATTTACAAGCTTACCTTTCTGCTATACAATACATAAATAGACATGTGAAGATGATATATGTATGAGAAATGGAAAGGAGTGCACACTCGGTGTGCTTTTAATATGATACAAGAATTAATTCCCCTCACAAGACCGCGCACATTAGCAGCCGCATTGGGGCCTACCATTTTAGGTGCCTCATTTAGTTATTATGCATTTGGTGCAGCTCGTGGCACCGGCCTCGCTATTTTCCATACAATACTTATTTTCTTAGCTGTTGTAACGGCTCAAATTGTAGCAAATTTATGGAACGAATATAAAGACTTCAAATCCGGTCTCGATGCAGGACAAAAGGTCGGTAATGCCGGCTCCATTACTCGTGGGGCCATAACACCGGAGCTCATCGTAACAATGATCAAAGTACTCATGGTGGTGCCAATCATCATTGGCGCTTATTTATCCGCTACTATCACATGGTATTACGTTCCAGCCGGCTTCGTATGTATTCTTATCAGTTTCCTCTACTCCGGTGGTCCGAAACCGATTTCTCGTACGTCCCTTTGGGGAAATCTCCTCTGGCATCGCCATGGGCCTTGCCATCGTACTCATTACGGGATATGCTTGGACTCGTGAACTGTCTCTAGCACTATTAATTCCTGCTATTCCATCTACATTGCTAGTTGGCTCCATTATGCTTACCAATAATATTCGAGATATTCGCAATGATGAAAGCCACGGTCGTCGTACATTACCGATCGTCCTTGGTCGTGAACGAGCTCTCAGCTTGATGAGCATTATGTACATCTTTAATTTTATTTGGATTGTGGCGTGGATCATCGTAGGACATATGACATGGTTTTCTTTATTAGCCTTCCTCGCTATACCACTAGCTTTCAAAACAGTACATACATTATCTACTAATACAGATGAGTTCCAATTAGATAAGGCTATGGGTACTACCGCTGGGGCCGCTATGATTTATCAACTAATGTGGTCCATCGGACTCATTATAGGCAAATAAACTATCTACTCGACCGCAAGCAAAATAGATTCATAACTACATACAACAAAAGAGATTTCCAGAGTATTACCATCTAAATGTAATATTTCTGGAAATCTTTTTGTCCATAGCTTTTAGTTATGGAGAACCTATAATAATTCCTTCTTGATAGATAGGGAATAATTTAGTACTATAGATTTAATATTTTATATGCAATGATTGTAAAAGGAGTGTGTCTAATGAGAAAATTTTTAGCATTAGCGGCTACTGTAATCCTCGGCGGCGCTTTATTAATCGCAGGCTGTGGTAACGACAACAAACAAGCTGCTAGCGATAGCAAACAAGTATTAAAAATCGGTGCTACTGCAGTACCTCACGCAGAAATCTTGGAACAAGTTAAACCTATCTTAGCAAAAGAGGGTATTGAATTGAAAATCACTGAATTCACTGATTACAATACACCTAACCTTGCTTTAGGCGACAAAGAAATTGATGCCAACTTCTTCCAACACGTACCTTACATGGACGAATTCGCAAAAGCTCACAAACTTGACTTAGTATCTGCCGGTGGTGTTCATCTTGAGCCAATGGGTTTATATTCCCGTCAAATCAAAGATTTGAAAGATCTTCCTAAAGGCGCTAAAATCGCTATCCCTAATGACCCTACAAACGGCGGTCGTGCATTGTTATTATTACAAAAACAAGGTCTTATCACTTTGAAAGACTCTACAAACATCTTATCCACAGTGCAAGATATCACTGCGAACCCTAACGACTATCAATTCGTAGAATTAGAAGCAGCACAAGTGCCTCGTTCCCTTGACGATGTAGCCTTAGCTGCTATCAACACTAACTTTGCATTAAACGCAGGTCTTAACCCTAGTAAAGACGCTTTAGCTATCGAATCTAAGGATTCCCCTTACGTAAATATCGTAACTGTACTTAAAGGCAATGAAAGCGATCCTAAGATCAAAAAATTGATGGAAGCACTTCATACCCCTGAAATCAAAAAATTCATCGAAGAAAAATACAAAGGTGCAGTTATTCCTGCTTTCTAATGTATACAACAAAAGAGACCGCATCAAAGTGGTCTCTTTTTTTTATTTTCTTCACTTATTGTCTTAACTTGTAACTACATGCTATGTGCACCAAATCTAAAAGGTAATAGTTCATCTAGTTCAACTACTGTATAATCCCCTTTTAAATTTGCCATAATGATATAGGGTATTTCAAATTCAGATATTACCTGACGACATGCACCACATGGCGAACAAGGCCCTTCTGTATCAGCTACTACCGCAATTGCTTTAAATTTTGTATGACCTTCCGATACAGCCTTAAAAATGGCAGTACGTTCAGCGCAGTTAGTAAGGCCATAGGAGGCATTTTCTATATTGCAACCTTCATAGATAGCGCCACCTTCACAGAGAAGGGCTGCACCTACACCGAAATGGGAATAGGGACTATAGGCCTTCTCTCGGGCTACAGCAGCACGATCGATGAGCTTTTGAATATGTTGTTCTATCATAATCCGCTCCTTATTCCACGATATCTAGTATAGTGTCTACTACTGTTGGTGCAGTTGTACCAAATGTAATAGCCTCTACATATGTTTTAGCAGCATTTACGAGCAAACTTTCATGAGAAGCATATAAGGTAGCTATACTTTCACAAGCCCTAACAGCATCACCTGTTTTCTTGTGCATCACTATGCCTGCACTATAATCGATAGGACCATCCTTAACGGTACGACCAGCCCCGAGCATAACAGATGCAATACCACATTGTTCTGTATTCATGTGTGTAATATAACCATCTTGAGGAGCTGTTACATCATAGGTGAATTTTCCAATGGCTAACAAGCTTTCATCATTAATAACGTGAATATTCCCGCCTTGCGCCTCAATCATGAGACGTAAGCGTTCAAGGGCTTCACCTGAGTCGAGCGCATCTTGTACGCGACTAAGAGCCGTTTCATAATCGCATATATGGCTCAGTACGAGCATATGGGCTGCCATAATAAGACATTCATGCGTTAAATCCTGTGGTCCATGACCTTTCAAGGTATCGATAACCTCTCGAATTTCCAAGGCATTGCCGATGGCATGACCAAGAGGTCGATCCATATCGGTTAAAACAGCCTTGACGGAGCGGCCATTTTCGTTGCCAATATCTACCATTGCCTTAGCCAATTCACGAGCGTCATCTATGGTTTTCATAAAGGCACCACTGCCTACCTTAACATCAAGGAGGATTGCTTGTGCACCAGAGGCTAACTTCTTACTCATTACGGATGACGCAATGAGTGGAATACTATCGACGGTACCTGTTACATCCCGCAAGGCATATAATTTTTTATCCGCTGGAGCGAGTCCTTCAGATTGACCGATAACAGCAAGGCCAATTCTATTAACTTGATTGATGAAATCATCTTGTTCTAAAGATACTTTTAAGTTGGGAATGGACTCCATCTTGTCGATAGTGCCGCCCGTATGCCCTAACCCACGACCAGACATTTTGGCCACCTTACCGCCACAAGCGGCTACAAGGGGACCAATGATGAGCGTCGTCTTATCCCCTACGCCGCCTGTGCTATGTTTATCTACAGTTACACCATCAATACTAGATAGATCTACCATATGACCAGATTGAGCCATAGCTAAAGTCAATGTTCCAAGCTCTCGAGCACTCATCCCATTAAAAACTATGGTCATCAAGAGCGCACTCACTTGATAATCAGGAATATCCTCCTTTTGACATAGCCATCGATGACGAAATGAATTTCTTCATCTGTTAAGGGTACATTAGCTCGCTTCTTCAGAATAATGTCATACATGCGCATAGTTACACCGCCATTCTAAGAAACCACCTAAGCATAGCCTAGGTGGTTTTCTATTATACTTCTTCGTCTAAATGATCTTTTAGTAGTTCTACAGCTGCACTAGCTCCAATTCGGCTACAACCTTCTGCAATATAGGCTTTCATATCCGTAATAGAGCGAATGCCACCTGCAGCCTTAATTTGTACATTAGGACCGATATGCTTCTTGAATAAACGAATGTCTTCAAGGCTAGCGCCACCGCTACCAAAACCAGTAGAAGTTTTAATGTAGTCTGCCCCACCATTTGTAATACATTTACAAAGCGCCACCTTTTCAGAATCGGTAAGATAACAAGTTTCGATAATAACTTTTAAAATTTTATCGCCACAAGCCTCTTTGAGGGCCCCAATTTCATTCGTTACAGCCTCAAAATCGCCTTGCTTTACATCGCCTAGGTTAATAACCATATCAATTTCAGAGGCGCCCTCTTCAATAGCCTGTTTCGTTTCTGCCACCTTTACCTCTGTTGTTTCATATCCTAAAGGGAACCCGATAACGGTACATATGTTAAGTTCTGGATATGCTTCATGGGCAGATGCTACAAAATCTGGAGGAATACATACAGATGCTGTTTTATACCCTACACCAGCCTCACAAACTTCTTTAATATCATCCCATGTAGCTGTAGGACGCAATAATGTATGATCTACATAAGCCAATAATTCTTTACCCAACATAGTACCTCTCCTTACTAAAAGAACGACATTTGCTCTGGTTCTGGCTCTTTATGTAATGCATCTTGAGCAGAGCGATTTTTTATCATCAATGAATGGTTCTAATGGTACACCTGTAACCTTCAGCAAATCTGGCAAACTGTTAACACCTTTTACCTTAGCAGCCTCCAACACAATCTTTGCACAAGTCTCTGCATCATCCAGTGCATAGTGATGTTTAAACTCAACCCCAATATATGCGGCCATTGTATTCAACTTATGATTAACCAAATCAGGCCATACCGCACGTGAAAGTTTAACTGTACATGCATAATCTAGTTCTGGCCAAGGGATTTTATAATAATCTAAAGTAGCACGCAATACGTTCATATCGAATTTCGCATTGTGAGCCACCATAATATTACCTTTTAAATGGTTTTCATAAATGGCATTCCACAACTGATCAAAGGTCTTTTCATGAAGAACATCCTTCGGTTGGATACCATGAATTTCAATACATTCATCATCAAAACTCATAAACGGAGGCTTGATGAGGCTATATGCCTTTTTGGTAATTTGTCCGTCCTTTACGGTAATAACCGCCAAGGAGCACGCACTATTTTTAAATTTATTTGCTGTTTCAAAGTCTAATGCAACAAAATCTAACATAGGACTCCTTTCAAAATCTATATATAAGAATTATATTCATTTACTCTACTTATTATAGCATGAAATAGACTATAATCTACTGTTCAAAGGTGACCAATAATCACCTCATTCATACCAATTTTAATTGACAGATAGGCCCTCAGTATGTGAAAATTATTTAGATATATATGTAGTATGGAGGTTGCAACATGGCAGATGACAGATTAATCGTTGCCCTTGACGTATCCACGATGGATGCAGTGAAAGAAATCGTATTATCCCTCGGTGATTCGGTTAGCTTTTACAAGGTCGGCATGGAGCTATTCTACGCCGAAGGAGCAAAAACAATTCGTTTTTTACAGGAGCAAAACAAACAAATATTTCTTGATTTGAAATTGCACGACATTCCAAATACCGTAGCCCATGGCGTTTCTTCCTTAACACGTCTCGGTGCTAGTTTAATTACTCTACATGGTCAAGGTGGCCCTGTCATGATGAAAGCCGCTGTAGAGGCGGCTCGTGAAAGCGGTGAAGCACTAGGCGTTGAGCGACCAAAATTATTGGCCATCACTGCATTAACTAGCTTTGACGATGAATCTTGGACTGCTATCGGTGGCCAACTACCTATTTCCGACCAAGTAATTCGCCTTGCTAAGCTCGCTAAAGAATGTGGTATGGATGGTGTTGTATGTTCCGCATTAGAAGCTAAAATGATTCGGGAAGCATGTGGCGATGACTTCCTCATCGTTACCCCTGGTATTCGCCCTTCCTTTGCAACAACAGACGACCAAAAACGTATTGCTACACCAGCTAGTGCATTACAAGATGGAGCATCTCGCCTTGTTATTGGTCGACCTATTACACAAGCTGAAAACCCTCGTGAAGCAGTTCGTTTAATTATTGAAGAAATGGAGAAAGTATCCAAATGATGACAGAACAAGAAGTAAAACAATTACTGATCGACACTCAAGCTATTTTAGAAGGTCACTTCCTTTTGACATCTGGTCTCCACAGCCCAATGTACGTTGAAAAATTCAACGTATTGCAACATCCAAAATATACAGAAGCACTTTGTAAAGAATTAGCTGAACGCTTCCGTGATCAAAACGTTGAGCTTGTTATTGGCCCTATGACTGGTGGCATCTTACTTGCTCACGAAGTTGGTAAAGCACTTGGTACACGTGCAATCTTTACAGAACGCGAAAAAGGCGTTATGACTTTACGTCGCGGTTTCAGAATTGAACCTGGTACACGTGTACTTATCGTAGAAGATATCGTAACAACTGGCGGTTCCGTACAAGAAGTAGTTAACGTAGTTAACCAATCTGGCGGCGAAATCGTTGGTGTAGGCCTACTCGTTAACCGTTCAGGTGGCAAAGCAGAATTTGGCGTACCGCAAGAAAAAGTACAAGCTTTGCTTAACCTCGAAGTTCCTACATATAAACAGGAAGAATGCCCTCTTTGTAAAGATGGCGTAGCTATGACAGAACGCGGTTCTAAACACATTAAATAAAATTATAAACAGATACAAAAAGAGCTCCTTCACTGAGGAGCTCTTTTTGTTTGTGTGTAGTTATTGTGTGTAAGAGAGAGATTCTGATACGAATGTATCACGTAGAGTGTATGGCTCTACGGTGGCCATGAATGCACTTTCATGACCACGGTCTCTATTTAGTGTTTAGAAAAAGATTCCCATAAAACTATTATTAGTTTTATACCTCTTATTGAGCTTGCGCCCCACCATTAGGTGTTTGTTGTGGAGCATTACCACTAGGCTGTTGAGGTGGTTGACCTTGTGGAGGCATTTGACCTTGTGGTACTACCTGTCCATTTTGACCTTGTGGCATCATTTGGTTTTGACAATTTTGGTACATATGTTGACCATTATTTGGCCCCATACCATCTTGACGCATCATTTGATTATTTCCATCCATCATATGTTTATCCATATATTTATTAGGACCATCATGTCTATGTGGTTTTCTAAACTGTTGTTCATTTGTTTTCATCCATTCACCAAAATTAGGCATATCATTAACTGCAAAAGATGTACCAGCCCCAACCACACAGATTACTGTTAAAATGGCAGCAATTATAATTCGTCTCATAGGTCCTCCTTAATCTATATTTTGAAAGTAACGTTCACGGACACCGCGAAGTTCTATGCCAACAAAGATACATACAAGTCCACCGAAAAGACCTACCCCACCAAGTAAAACTAAAGTAACAGTAGATAAAACTGGGAACGCTGTAACATTTTCAAATGGTTGCCAAGAGCTACCTAATAAATAAAGGATAGCCGGTGTAATAATAAATGTTAAAACACCTACAATATATGACAACGCACTACCAATAGATAGTAATGTTTTGGATGCTTTTTTTGCCATGCCTGGTAACTGAGGTAACAAGCGCTCTTTGTAATCTTCAAATCTAGCGTAGATAGCTTCCATATTAACAGATTTACTTTTACTACCATCTTGAGTCAAAGTCTCTGTAATGATACCTGCATCTACACGTAAGATGCATAGATTTCCTCTGGGGTCCCTAATGATTTAATAATTTCACTATCTGAAAGACCTCTTTCATATCCTACTGCAAAGTGCTCTTCATACACCTCAATAATACTCTCTACATCAGCTACGCGTGCTTTTTTGAAAATATTACGCAGTGCTTCTAAAAAACTATTTTTGTTCATTATAGTCGACTCCTTTCAATAGGATATTGATAACACCAGAAAATTCATCCCATTCTTGGCGCATCTTATTGTACGCTGCACGCCCATCATCTGTAATATGATAGTATTTTCGAGATGGTCCCGATGAGGACTCTTTTAAATACGTTTCAACATACTTTTCTTTTTTCAATCTATTAAATAATGGATATATAGTTCCTTCTGAAATTTCAATATACTCTGAAATAGTGCTAACAATTTCATATCCATAGCGATCGCTTTGTGTTAATAATGCTAGTACAAGCATGTCCATAACACCTTTTTTTAGTTGAACTTGCATAGTTCCTCCTTTTGACACTATCAGGCTTGTTCTAGTGAACCCCCAATTCTTGTCAATCAAAATCTTTTACGGTCACTATCATGTACTGACATATACATAATACCACAAGGTACCTCGAATTGCAAGGTACCTTACTAAAAAAATAATTAGTTTTCTATTACAATAAGAGTAATTTATTGCCCTGTTTGAACAGCACTTGATTGTATATTAGTTGCTTGAATTGCTCCATTAGTAGGTTGTGCACCTTGTTGAGCTGGTTGTTCTGATACTGCTGCAAAACCTGTTGTAGCCATTTGACCTTGTGACTGAGTTGTTGTATTAGGCATAGGCATATGATTCATTTCATGATCATAGTCTCTATGGTCTTTATAATCCTTTTTATCTTTTTTATCTTCTTTTTTATTCTTATAATCTTTATGATCCTTATCATCCTTATGATCATTTACCTTCTTATAATCTTTATCGTTATCATAGTATTTATCCTTTTGTTGGTCTATGCCATCGTATTTTGGCGTTTTCTTAAATTGTTGTGCATTATCTTGTTTCCATGCAGTATAGCTTGGTAGATCATTCATAACAAAAGAAGTTGCGCCACCTACTGTGCAAATAGCTGCTAAAATTGCTGTAATTATAATTCGTTTCATAGTATCTCCTTAGTTCATTCCATCCAATATTGCAATGTATTAAATTAACGCTTACATACATTATTAAGCTCACTACCAGCATAGATACATGTCAAGCCACCAAATAAGCCTAATCCCGCAATTCCTGCTAGAGTAACAATCGACACAGCAGGGAGTGGTGTAACATTTGCCAATGGTTGCCATGAACCACTTAACAAAAATAAAATTGCTGGTGTCACGATAAATAGTAGTACCCCGACAATATAGGTGAGAGCACTAGCTACTGTTAATAATGTATGAGATGCCTTTTTAGCCACCCCTGGTAACTGTGGTAACAAAAGAGCTTTATACTCTTCAAGTCGTGCATATATTGCTTGCATATTAACTGTTCTTTTAGTACCTTCTCGGCCGATTTCATCAGTGATGATACCTGCCTCTACATAGGATGTATAAATTTCTTTTGGAGTACCTAGTGATTTGATGATTTGTTCATCATTAAGACCTTTCTCATACCCTACGGCAAAATGTTCTTCATATACATCAATGATACTTTTTACATCTAAAACATTTGCTTTTTTAAAAATAATACGTAATGTGTTCAAAAATTCTTGTTTATTCATTATAATCTACCCCTTTCAAGAGCATATCAACAACGCTAGAAAATCCATCCCATTCTTGTCGCATCTGATTATAAGCGACTGTACCATTTGAGGTTATTTTGTAATATTTTCGCGATGGCCCTGTTTGTGATTCTAGCAAATATGTTTCCACATATTTTTCTTTTTTTAATCGGTTAAACAGTGGATAAATAGTACCTTCCGAAAGTTCTATATATTCGGAGATTTTACTGACTATTTCATATCCATAGCGATCATTTTGTGTTAGTAACGCTAGTACAAGCATATCCATAACACCTTTCTTCAATTGAACTTGCATAATTCCTCCATCTAAGCTGTGCAGATCTACCAATATGAAAGCTCTCTTACTGTCACTATCTTGTACTGACAAATACATAATAACATAAGGTACCTTGGAATACAAGGTACCTTGTAAAAAAATATTTATTTTTTTATTTTTTCAACATAAGAAATTGCCAAAAAAGCAGATAAATACAATGTTTATTAAATGCTTAGTTGTAAATTGAAATTGAACACATAAAAAATCCATATTAGTACAAGTGATAAGATTAGAGTATCAAATTCGCAATCAATCACGAGGTACTAATATGGACTCTAATCTTATCACATCATTGCGTACAAACAAACACTTAAATTTAGAGGAGCGCTTTTATCTTGAAAAACGCCTCTTGCTGAGTGATATATCAATACTATTGCCAAGGCATTAGGACGCTCTAGAACTACGATTTATGCTGAGAAAAAGCGTGGAACAGTGGTTCAAATTAGACAAAACAAGGCTGTTCTTATGTATATAGCAGATTGCGGTCAGCTTGCCTATGAAAGAACCCGCCAAGGTTCTTTCAACACTTTGAAAGCAGGTTCTATTGAGCCCTTTTTATCTTGGGTTGAAAACAAGGTAAGAGTCGATAAATGGTCCTTAGATGCTGCTGTTGGCTACGCCTTACGTAAGGGTTTGTTTGTACGCAATGAAATGGTGTGTACTAAAACTTTATATAACTACCTTTACCAAGGCATTTTAGGTCTTAAACCAATGGATTTGCCTTGTGTTATTCGCCATTCTCATAAGAAGCGACATAACAGGCAACACAAACGCAAGTTAGGTAAATCCATTGATCTGCGTGATGAATCTGTTGCTACCCGCGAAGAATTTGGTCATTGGGAGCTGGATACGGTCCGAGGAATAAAGAATAAAAGCGATGAAGTAATTGTTTCATTGTTAGAACGCAAGTCTCGCCTATATGTAGCCTTACGTTGTCTATCCGCTAAAGCCGTGGACGTAAAAATGACATTAGAAAATTGGTTGGAGTCTCTTAAGGCCGTTTCCGATGTATCCATGTTATGTAAAACTATTACGGCTGATAATGGCCGTGAATTTGCAGACATAAGTACATTAGAAACAGAGGATTTATCTATTTTCTTTGCTCACCCGTACTCGCCTGGGGAACGCGGTTCAAATGAACGACATAACGGACTATTACGCCGCTTTATCCCAAAAGGAACGCCCATAAAGGCTGTGTCAGAAGAAACGATTCAGCGGGCGTTACATTGGTGCAATAATTTACCCCGAAAGCTGTTGAATTACAAAACGCCTCAAGAAGTCTTCATTGAAGAAGTTAATAAAGTTATGGATTTACAGAGTGTTCAATTTCATATTGCAATTTAAGATGTTTATTAAATAAAAAAATTTTTGAAATTTATATGGTAATGCCCCCAAATGGAGAAAATCATGAAAAAATCATAAAAAAACCTCATCCAAAAATGAACTGCACCTCCAAAAATTGTGTCCAACTCTTTGGGGTGCAGTTCAGATGAGGATTTTCTATTTATTTTGAAGCTGCTTGGCCTAATTTAATCTTTGTACTCTTCATTTTTGCCGTTATGAGTATAGGATACTAAAATTGTATCGCCAGGGCTCTTAGCGTCGATTTGTTCTTTTAACTCAAGTAATGTAGTGATGTCCTTACCATCAATTTGAGCAATGGTATCACCTTCTACTAAGCCAGCTTGTGCTGCAGGGCCGTTTGAATCAAGTTGAACAATAAGAAGCCCATCCCTTCATAGGTTACATTATTGCGCGTGCTGCAGTTTGACGGTCTACGGCCCACACCCCAATATAAGGGCGAATGACCTTACCATTTTTAATAATAGAATCAACAATAGTCATAGCAGAATTAATTGGAATAGCAAAGCCCATACCTTCAATACCCTCTTTAGAGATTTTAGAGCTATTAATACCAATCAATTCACCATCCGCATTGATGAGAGCACCACCGGAATTGCCAGGATTAATGGCTGCATCCGTTTGAATCAACGGGAACCGTTGCCCTTGTTCATCAATAGTACGTGCTAAAGCACTGATGACACCAGATGTAACAGAGCCTTTAAATTCAAGGCCTAAAGGGTTACCAATAGCGATGGCAGGCTCACCTACCTGTACAGAATCGGAATCACCGATTTTGATTGGCTTAATATCTTTGGGAGGTTTAATCTTAACAACGGCTAAGTCCGTTTGTGAATCGGTACCAATAACGGTGCCTGTTACAGTAGAGCCATCAGATAGCGATACGGTAACTTCGCCATTTTTAGCACCCGCTACAACGTGATTATTCGTTACAATATGTCCTTCATTATCTATGAGCACACCAGATCCAACACCTTCTCCCGCATAGATGGTACGGTTAAAGATATCCTTTTGGAACACTTGTGTAGTAATACCAACTACCGCTGGACCAGATTCTTTAACAGCCTGCACTACATAGGTATTACGTGTTTCAGTAATTGGTTTAGATTGTTTTGTTTGTTCCCTTACTGTTGTTTGCTGTGTATGACTAGGACTACCAAAGAAATAGTATCCACCGCTCACACCAATACCCAAGGCAAGAGCACAAGCAATAACAGTTTTCTTATATTTTGAAAATTCCATGTAAATCTCCTTCTTAAAATTAATTTTATAAAATCAATTTTGATGAAACTATTATAGTACTCATTCTTTTACAATGCAAGAAAACAATTTATTACAATTATTATAAAAACATAAAGGGCATTCGCTAGCCGTCGCTAGGAATGCCCTTTATGCATATAGTTTGAGAGTGTAAGGACTGTTGAGAGAGAGAGTATATGTGATCTAGATAAGCTTTAGAGAGAACTTATTAAGAGAGAGAAGTTTAGTTTGTACTTTTCCGGAATCAAACTTCAGCCTTACTAGAATAAGTATACATGGAATATCTAAACTATCAAAGGAAGTATATAAACAATTTTTAAACTTTGATTATATCTATATAATAATTTCTCTACAAACTCATATCCAATCAACAGCCACGAACAACGTGAGTATAATGTGAATATCCTTATCAATTATTAAACAAATTTATACCCTACACCCCACACTGTAATAATATGCTTACTATCGGATGGATTATCCTCAATTTCTTCACGCAAACGATTAATATGAACTGCTACAGTTGCATAATCACCATAGGAGTCAAGACCCCATACACGAGAGTACAATTCCTCTTTGCTAAATACAATATCACGGTTACGCATCAAGAACTCCAACAATTGGAATTCTTTCTTTTTAAGATGAACTTCTTTTTCATTCACCCATACTTTCATCATCTTAGGATCGAGAAGGCGAATCTCACCAGATTGAATCGCATTAGTTTCCATTGCATCGCGCTCTGTTAAACGTTTATATTGCGCCAACATAGCTTTGATTCTTCGCAATCAATACAGATGGAGAGAATGGCTTTTCAATATAATCATCAGCGCCTACGCCTAAGCCACGGATTTTGTCGATATCGTCAAGACGCGCAGTTACCATAACGATTGGCACGCGAACTTTGTCACGAATTTGACGACAAACTTCAAAGCCGTCCATTTCTGGCAACATAACATCAAGGATAATAAGGTCTACCGGAGTATTCAATGCTGCTTCGATGCCATCTGTACCATTAGTCATAATCGTTACATCATAGCCCGCCACCATTAAATAATCACGTTCAATATTGGCAATATCCAAATCGTCTTCAATAATTAAGATATGTTCACTCATGATTCTTCTCCTTGCTTAGGAAACTCTAATATAATACGTAGACCATGTGGTCTTACATTTTCAATCATAACTCGGCCTTCAAAGATTTCCATAATTCGACGAATAATCGACAATCCTAGGCCACTACCTTCTTGCGGATTCGTACGAGACGAATCGACACGATAGAACGGGCGCATCAGACGCTCTAGAGATTCTGGCGGTACACCTGGTCCATCATCACTGATGACACAGTATACAAAATCATCATCACTCGTTACATCTATGACACAATGTCCTATATCAGTCATTTTATATTTAGCACTATTGTTCAACACATTCTGCAATACACGTTGTAACAATTGCGGGTTAGCATTGATAAACGCAGTTTCCGTGGCTATCCGAGCCTTAATTTCAAGACCTCTCGATTGATACGGAGCAATATGATCCTCTACAAAGTCACGCACAAACTGACCTAATTCAATGCGCTCAGATGGACGAGATTCTTTTTTATAGTTCAATGTAGTTATGAGGAATAGTTCCTCTAACATAGAGTCTAAATCATTGGCCCGCTTCAGAATAATCCCCATGTATCTTTTTTGTTGCTCTTCCGTTGGTGCAATACCGTCACGAACGCCTTCAGCATAAGCTTTAATAGCCGTCAGTGGAGTTCGTATATCATGGGATATACCAGCGAGCAACTCTTTTTGTTGCTCCTGTTCCATTTCGATCTGACGATTTGCCAACTCTAATGACTTTGTCATGTTCTTAACGTGAATCATGATAAATCGTGTAACAAATCGGTTGATTGCAAAAAATGTAACAATAAAGAGCAATATGGAAACTACGATAATATAGAAAGATACGGATTCCATCAAGCTATCACTACCATGAGTAGCACGCCTAATCGCAATATGGTATACATAGGAATGACGTCCATCGTACTTTCTCATTTCGTAAACGAAAGGTATTATTGGATTGATATACGATGCCCTGTAATTCAGGGTTAACATCGATAAGGCCAACGATGGCAGAAGCACTATAGATTTGTGGATTACCATAGCTATACACCATGTTCCCTTGATCTAGTACCTCTACATATACCTCCTTTGGATCGAGTAGACTATAGCTAGGTTTAACCAAGCTATCTATTAAATTGTTTTCTAACCCATAAAAGGTAATTGTTTCAGTTATTCGACTGACACTTTTAAACTGTTGTTCCTGCTCAATACGCAAATAGTAACCGGCATTGGCCAATATGCGCAAACCTGTAAAATATAGCAAAAATAAAATAATTGCTATTAAAATAGGTACAACAAACAGCACAACATTGGATATCCAAATCCGTATTTGTAAATTCACAGGGTTACCTCAATATCATAAATAGTAGATACTTCTTATAGTTTACGCTATTTTTAACAGTTAAAGCAAGTAAAACAGCCAAAAATACAATATAATTTTCACATTTCTTTCATCGTCAGTTTATAATTAACAGATTATACAAGGGTTCTTCGACCCTTTTAGTATCTAATATTTTTTACATAGTATATTTTTTCACACGTATCCGGGCATCTTGTACCATTCAAAATCTTAGTATTTACTTATATTAAGAACTTGAGAATTAAGTACAATTAATAGAATCTCATCTATACTTTTTTATAAAAAATCTAAAATATAAAATATAAAACAACTATTGAAATTCTTCACTTTATAATTTTGAGCGCAAAAAAAAGAGGATTCCTAAGAATCCTCTTTTAGAGTTTGGATTAACGACGGTTAGCTTCGAAGAAGTTAATAGCAACTTCTGGGAACATAGCGTAAGTCAATACGTCTTCGTCAGTGATACCATTGTAGCCTTTTGTAGCTAAATCTTGACGGTAACCTTCCAATTCAGGTTCGATAAGATCTGCTGGACGGCAAGTAATAGGTTGTTCATCACCGATGATAGTTTGACGAATTTCGTCAGAAATTGTACCAGGCAACGCACCGTATTTACCGCGTACAAGGTCTTTAACTTCGTTAGGAACCATTTTGTAACGGTCGCCCATCGTTCATCATAGCCATTGTACCAACGATTTGGGATGTTGGAGTTACCAATGGAGGGTAACCCAAGTCTTCACGAACGCGTGGCATTTCATCCATAACGTCAAAGAAGCGATCGCCCATACCCATTTCGTTCAATTGGTTTTGAGTATTGGACAACATACCGCCAGGAATTTGGTAACGACGAACAGCAGGGATTACATCACTAGCTGGTTTCAAGTTGAATTCTTCAGCGATTTGTTGTTTTACTTTACGGAAGTGGTCAACTAATGGAATGTATTTATCAAGGTCAAGACCAAGATCATATTCAGTACCTTTGAACATTTCGATCATAGTTTCAGTAGCTGGTTGGCTAGTTGCATGAGCAAATGGGGAGATAGCAGTATCGATGATATCTACGCCAGCTTTAGCAGCTTCCCAGTATGTAGTACTAGCAAGACCGCAAGTGAAATGGCTATGCAAGTCGATTGGCAATTCGCCAAAACGTTTTTTGAAAGTAGAAACCAAATCATATGCATCAGCAGGTCCTAACAAACCGGACATATCTTTGATACAAAGGGAATCAGTACCCATTTCTACTAAAGTTTCAGCTACTTTCAAGAAGCTTTCAGTTGTGTGAACTGGAGAAATTGTGTATACCATAGCGGATTGAACGTGTGCACCAGCTTTTTTGGAGTACTTAATAGCAGCTTCCATATTGCGTGGGTCATTCAATGCGTCGAAAATACGAATACGGTCGATACCATTTTTTACAGCCGCATTACAGAATGCTTCTACTACGTCATCAGAGTAGTGTTTGTAGCCCAATAAGTTTTGGCCACGAAGTAACATTTGTAGTGGAGTGTTTTTCAAATTAGATTTCAATTTACGAAGACGTTCCCATGGATCTTCATTCAAGAAACGAAGACAGCTATCATAAGTAGCGCCGCCCCAACATTCAAGAGCTTCATAACCAATTTCATCTAAAAGGCCAAGCACTGGTTCCATTTGTTCATAACGCATGCGTGTTGCCAAAATAGATTGATGACCGTCACGAAGAACGGTTTCGCAAATTCTTAATTTTTTAGCCATGTTAATCCTCCAAATCGAAATAGTCTGTGCATGTAAATTTATACATGAAACAAACAACTATCTCATACCTATTTTTTTACGATTTTTTTTCGATGTCTGCTCACACAAGCCAAACACTCTATAAATCGTTAAGACATACTTATATTAGACTACTTATAAAATTCTTTGTCAACAACTATATTATGCTATTTACTCATAAATTCATGTGTCAAAGATGATTTTTTCGTGATAGTAATCACACAAAACTACAAAAAGCTAGCTTTTAGCGTGTATGTTTAATCAAATCAATTTCTCTGTAATTGCTCATTTTAATGAGAAACTAAAAATTATATCGTAATAATTTTTGGTTATTATTAAATACTTTCCAAAACATATCGGTATTTATAAATGTAGTAATTCGATAAACGTCGGTATGCTTATAAGCTCATCATTTTTATTGATAATAACCCCTTCTACAATTTTATAAATATAAAAAGAACCTACCATTTATGGACAGGTAGGTATTCTTTTTCTAAATGCCATTATATCAGCTTATTTTTCAGGTTTAACCTTTTTAGGAGCCGTTTCAAGAACAATATTCTTACCTTCTCGCTTCACTTGAATAGAGAAAGCACCTTCCCCTTCTTTGAAATACTCCATCTTGATATCAAGGAGCATTTTACCAATCATAGTCTCTACTTTTTCAGTTAAGAACTCACGGTAGAAAGCATCTTCTTTTTGCTTTGGACTTTGATGAACTACTGGCTTTTTAGCTACTCGTTCCATATCAAGCATAGTATCTTCAAAATTTTCTGTATCTTTAAAATTTTTCAACATATCCGCATCGGATAAGCCTTTTTGAATTTTAAACTTTGCCATGTTCTATCTCCTATCAATTCAAAAATTGCCTTTTTAACACGGACTGGTTCAATACCAGACATACAATATTGATCAGGCTTAGGACACCGTCGTTTTCGACAGCCCAAGCAATCTAATTCGTCATTTACGAGCACCTTAAAGGTTCCCGTCAGAGGTCCCCATAATTTAGGGTCCGTAGGGCCAAAGAGAGCTACTACAGGCTTATCCAGAGCTAACGCAATATGCAGAGCTCCCGTGTCAGCCGTAACTACTACGTCACAGCTTTCAATTAAGGCACCTACTTCTTGAAGTGTCGTCTTTCCTAGCATATTCAGCATAATCTGATCAATGCCCTCAGCGGCCAAAGAGTCCATCAAAGGTTTGTATTGTGTAGCCTCTTTAGGTCCGCCTAAGCAAACAAAATCAGCTCTATATTGTAGCGATTTAATGAGGAGAATACCATTTTTCTTGAGGCCACTCTTTCGTTGCCCAAGACGTACCCAAGACCAATCCCACACGTAAAGGTTTTTCTACCTCACCACGATTTAAAGAATTATGATTGTCAATCGTTTCCCACAGTTCTTCTGCCCAGGTATGTAACTTCGATGGCACATGGAAATCCATATGATACATCTTTTAGCACTAACGCCATTTAATGTACAGGTTTTACATTATCAGCAGTTTTAAGAGGTGTATCTAAATCAGCCTGTTTAGCAACAACCTCTTTTAAAAGTTGTGCCACCTCTACATATCGCTTAATCACATGGTCCGTACTTGGCTTTGTTTTATAGTTAGTAAATAGCCAATTCAGCTCTTTTGTGCCACCAAGGCCAAGTCTAATGGGGGCTCCTGAAGCTAATAGTACTAGCCCTGTTATGAGTCGCCCTTGTACATCCACAGCCACATCAAATTTGTATGGTTTTAACTTATTTCTAAGTTCCCACCACATGCGCCACATTGTAGGAATATGTAGTTTTTTAGAATGTGCCTCATATTCATCCCGTTCCCAGGGAATAATTTCATCTACATAGGGATTACCATCTAAACAGTTCTACCATGCTAGGTGTTACAATCCAATGTAACTTGGCCTCTGGGTACTGTTCTTTTATCCAGCGCGCAGCAGGGGTAGCATGTAGTATATCGCCTATGTAGCTGAGTCGTACAAATAATATATTCATAGATATCCTCATGGTACATATAATGAAGGAATAAAGCCTTTATAATGAAGCATTATAAAGGCTTTTTCTTAAGATTTCTTTTTACTATCACTAGAAGATTTAGAAGATGTATCATCTTCTGTTACCTTCGTAGTTTCGTCACTACCATCCTTAATGATAGTTTTTACATCAGACAATGTTAATTCATTGAATGTTGTTGGATGATTGTATTTATAAGCTGGTTTGAAGCCTACACCGAGTTTACCCGTGTAAACAATTAAGGCATTGTTGTCCTCATCAACACGGGCGATGTAGATGGTTTTGTCCATATCAACACCGATAAAGCGGAATCGTCCTGGTGGATTGATAACACGCCAACCACCTTCAATACCATTAAACATGAAGATATCTCCAGTCTTGGCATTATCATAGAAGAATCTATCTTCATCATAGAATACGCCAATATGACCAATATCAGTAGCTTGCATGTACACGCGACGTGTATCGTAGTTAGCATCGGTACGATAAATGCGATATGTGTGTTCTTGAACTTTTACCTTCATATACACCACATTCGTCGCTTCAGAGTAGGCGGCATCTACGATCTTACTATTACGAGGCAAATCTTCAAGTTTAGTATCTACTTCATGTTCAGGATCATCCGCATTGAGACGAGCCATAACAACCTCTCTAGAATCATATAGCCCCATGATGGCATAGTTACGGTCAGGCATCCAATTAAAGTAACTAATCGAACGGCCCTTCAAATCGATATTTGTAGGCTTACTTTCATTAGCCTTGTAAATTTTTCAAAGAGCTTTCAGTAACAACCGCCATAAACTGACGGTCATAAGATACATACTTAGTACCTTCCTTGATATCAGGGAAGTTTTTAGTATCATCCTTAGACGCGCCGGCTACATTAAAATCTGTAGTCGGAGCAAACATATATTGATCAAGGTATAGGTACACCCCACCTTGCAGAAGAATACCTACCGCAAAGGCGCTAAGTACACGCGTAAAAGGTTTCATTTGTCCTCCTATTTCACGATAAACGCCGTTGGGATCATGCGTTCCCCTAACAAATCGGCTGGTTTATTTACTACTTTACCATTGAGGTATAGTGTAGAACTAGAACCACCATCTAAATTCGCTGCAATATAGCAACCTTTTTCATAGAGAATATCTTGTACGTCACGTAATGTAGCGCCAAGAGAATAACCTGGTTGACGACCATCGATTACAAGGAATAGCACTGTGCAATCTTTCTTTGACCGATAGCAGTACGAGGACCTACGCCCCAGCCACCATCACCTTCGGTAATCATCTTCTTGCCATCAACGATAAGAGGTGGACCAAAGGTAATACCTTCCATGGCTTTCATATCACCAAGTTGTGTTTTGTCATAGTTACCTGCAATAAGGTTACCAGATTTAGAGAAACCTACAAAGTCTACGTCTTCGTCAGGGCCTACATCCTTACCGATAACGTACTCACCATCATGCAAAATGAAACCATAAGGCAAACGGCCTGTACCAGTACCATTTGGATCATGGAAACCACCGCCATTGATCGCTGCTACAGCATTATTCATTTTTGCAATATTACTTGTAGTATCGCCTTTTTCTTGAATGTTAGCCGCAGTACCTACTTGGATACGACGAGGATCTGGAATTTCTAAAATATAGCCTACATAACGAGCAGACTGGATTTTTTCAAGATTTAAAGTCTTATCTTCACGAGCATTAAACTTGAACAAATCTTGGCTTTTAACAACGCCAACTGTGCCCAAAATAGATTGTAATTCGTCTTCATTAAACAACCATGTAATGTAATGAGGATGGCGAGATTGTAAGATAGCACCAATTACAGCGCGCTTTACATTATTAAATGGTCCAAAGAGCACCACAAAGGGTGAGGTGACAACGGTAAATAAGAACACCATAATGATGAACTTTACCCAATTCTTTTTGAACAATGTATTTCTCCTTATAAATCAGTGAAATGTTCAGTACTAATGCGTTCTTCAAAATGCTTGATATCCACCGCATTACCTACCCAAACACGCAATATGTTATATGGATTATCACCTGTATGAGCCCAGCCAGATTTCATAGCCATACTCATTTTGATGCCTGCTTTTTCTTGGTAGCAGCATCGGTGAATTCATTTTTATCTCCATATGGATAGCAGAACCAAGGATTATCCTTAATGCCTACCTCTTTTAGCAAGTGCCTCTTGGGCCTTTGTTATATTTTCAATTTGTTTTGCTTCCGACAATTGGCCCATTTCTATGTGTTGGAAACCATGGTTTGAAATAGTAATACCATTTTTGTGCATTTCACGCACTTGATCCCAAGTTAGACGTGTACCAACATCGCCAGGATTGATAAATACAGTGGCCGCGAAACCATATTCTTTCATAATTGGATATACGATAGAATATGTATCTGCATAACCGTCATCAAAGGTTAAAACAACAGGTTTTTCAGGTACTGCAGCACCATTTACGACGTATTCATACAGTTGGTCCATCGTCAAAGGATTATAACCATTGTCCTTGAGGAACTTCATTTGTTCTCTAAACAGATCCTCCCGAATAACTGCATCGTTATCCTTGTCATCGCCGACTTTATGATACATAAGAACAGGGATGCCTGTTGGATGTACCATCTTAACTTCTTTAGCCGCCGGTATTGGACTAGGTAGGTTCCGTTTTTTGTGAAAGCAATCCACATCCGGCTAAAACCACAGCCAATGCGACAACTAATAGTGTTACCAACGGAATCCGTTTCATAGGTCCTCCTCTATTAGAACACAATTATATACAGAATATTATAACATTTCTATGAAGATTAGTAAAAAACTAACGCTTTACTAGTACCTCATCAAGTGATTTTCTAGGTCTAGGATACACAGGCTCATCTGGAATACCTATGGCAATGATAGCCTGTACATCTAGTGTTATCTAAATCCATTTTATCCATTCCCACAAAAGAATAGTATTTAAACTATTACTATTGTCATATTGTAATACTCTCAATAATGCTTTAATATTCTAATTATATACTATATAACGTAAACGATACTATTTAAATACTCATAGAGGTTCTACCATGAAAAAACGACTTACCCTCATACAAATGGATGTCCACGTAAACGACGTAGAATATAACTACAATCGAGTTCAAGAATTATTGTCTCAATCCCTATCTGAAAATCCAGATATTATCGTATTACCGGAAACCTGGAACACTGGTTTTTATCCATCTACAGATTTAATCAATATCGCTGATGCAAATGGTGACCGCACAAAAGCATTATTACGTGCATTTTCTAAGGAACATAATATAAATATTGTAGGCGGATCTGTAGCAGTTGCCAAAAGAGAATCTCGTATTTAATACATCCTATGTTTACAACCGAAGCGGCGAACTTGTAGGAGAATATTCCAAGATGCACGGCTTTAGCCCTGCTAAGGAAGACAAATACTTTGCTAGCGGTACTCATACTACGCATTTTGAGCTAGATGGAATTCCTTGTAGCACGGTCATCTGTTACGACATCCGTTTCCCTGAACTAGTAAGAATGGCTGCATTACCAGGTACGGAATTATTATTTGTGCCTGCACAATGGCCTACTATGCGTTTACGACACTGGCAGGTACTCAATGAAGTGCGAGCTATTGAAAACCAACTCTTTGTCTGTGCCGTAAACGGCTGTGGCACAGTGGGCCGCGTTCAAAGTACTGGTCACTCTGCAGTATATGATCCATGGGGTACCAACCTACTCGAAATGGACACGAATGAAGGCATTGCTTCCGTAGATATCGACCTCACCGTAGTCGAAGACATTCGTAACAAAATTAATATCTTTAGAGATCGCAAACCTGAACTCTACAACCTATAACAAAAAGGCACATTGTTTTGAACTACCTCCTTAAATCAGGAAGGTCATTCGATTAACAATGTGCCTTTTATTTTTATCGAGCTGTATGTAAGAAATAGATGACTCATCCTTTAAAACTCAATAAGCTTCCACATATCCTCTGGAACCTGTTCTAGAGGTTTATTTTTTGCTATTGCTTCTTTTAGAATATCAATGGTGTCTTGTACTTCTTGTTTATCCTTTGTATTTGGATCGTGTAGAACGACACGGTTCAAAGAGTCTTGTCCAAATTGTTTTAAATATTCTTTTTCTACTTGATTAAGTTCACGACGTAAGTATTTCATAATGCATCCTCTATTTGTAAATGTCTTTTCAATGACCAACTTCTAAAGCTAAAATAATACATCTATCATCATTAATATCAGCAATGATTCTATAATTACCAATGCGATAATGCCACAGCCCCGTCTTATTGCCTGTCAATGATTTTCCTGAATATCTAGGGTTTTCTACATTATCTACATTCTTGATAAGCCAATTAAAGAGATAACGTTGCGTTGATTTATCGAGTTTAGAAAATTGCTTGTCAAACCGTTTAGAAAACTCAAGTTTATAAGCCATATTTTGCACGCATTTCCGCCACAGAATAAGTAACAGGATCTTGCTTATATTCTGCTAATGCTTTTTGACCTACCTTAAGATCAAATTCATCTTCAATCTTTTCTAGTAAAGCCTTCTTAAAGAGAGTAGAAAGTGTTTCATCCATAAACTCAGCATATGTTTTAAATAACTCTTCTTCTTGTTCATTTAAACGGACTGAAATATTTGCCATATAAAGCACCTCCCTATGTAATACATTGTATTACATAGGGAGGTTTTAGTCTATTCCTTAAACTTGCAAACAGCACTATTTTAATAAAATTTTATATTTTAGAAATTAAGCATACAAAAAAGGCACACCACCCTTCTCTCGTCTCTCAGCGGCATGCCTTTTTATGTATATAGTTACTCTCGAACTATATCGTATGTCAGTCTGGCTAACTCTCTCTAAGTCCCTTTAACGACACGCCAGTATGTCACCTATAATATACAATTATAAAATAACTTTGTCAATATTTTAGAAAAATTTTATTTTTTATTTTACTAATAAATACTTGCAAAAGATTTATATAAATTGTATTATTAATAAATTTCATGATATAAACGCTTATTTTCGTACCATAAATCATTTACATAAATCATCTATAAGTGGTAGTATTAGCAGTGCACTAGAATTTGGTTATTAAGAAAGAAAGGTAATAATAATGTTTTCATTTCTACAACCAAAAGAGGCAAAATCATCTGTACCACAGAATATGATTATGAATCTATACTATAAATACAGATTCCAATCTTTAATTGGTATTTTCATTGGTTACGCAGCATACTATATTGTTCGTAACAACTTTGCCTTATCAACTCATTTTTTATCAGATATCTTACACATGAGCAAAACCGAAATCGGTTTGTTATCTAGTGGTATGCTTATCGCCTATGGTCTAAGTAAAGGCTTTATGAGTAGTCTTGCTGACAAAGCAAGCCCTGCAAAATTCATGGCTTTCGGTCTTATTTGTTGTGCAATTATCAACATTTTTATGAGCTTTGCCGACAGCCTCGCCTTCTTCTTAGTACTAGTAGTTCTTAATGGTTTCTTCCAAGGCTTTGGTGTAGGTCCATCCTTCATCACACTTGCCAAATGGTATCCAAAACAGGAACGTGGTCGCTTTGGGGCAATTTGGAATATCTCCCATAATCTTGGTGGTGGTATCGTAGCACCAATCGTAGCTGCTGCGTTATACTTCACTACTACCGATCACTGGCAATTAGGCAGCTATGGTATTCCTGCAATTATTGCAATTATAGTAGCTGTTATTATTTGCTTCTTGATTAAAGAAAGTCCTGAACGCGAAGGCTTGCCGCCAACTAGTGAAATCATTGCAGATACATCTCATAAAGCACATAGAAGTGCAGAAGCCCCTCACCTAAGCACAAGACAAATCTTTGTACAATATGTATTAAAAAATAAAAATGCTTGGTATGTGTCTCTAGTTGATACATTCGTTTATATGATTCGTTTCGGTATGCTTACATGGTTGCCTATTTACTTATTACAAGTAAAAGGCTTCTCTAAAGCGGAAATGTCCATCGCCTTCTTATTCTTTGAATGGGCAGCTATTCCTTCTACTACTTTTTGCAGGTTACATTTCCGATAAATTCTTCAAAGGTTATCGTATGCCACCAGCAATCATTGCCGTAAGTATTATCTTCTTCTGTATCTTTGGCTATTGGCAAAGTGAATCTCTCTTATGGGTTACATTCTTTGCTGCTATTGTAGGTTGCTTAATCTACATTCCTCAATTCTTAGCATCTGTACAAACTATGGATATCGTACCTCCATTCGCTGTAGGCTCTGCTGTTGGCCTCCGTGGCTTCATGAGTTACATCGTAGGTGCCAACCTTGGTACAACACTATTTGGTGTTTTAGCAGATAAATTCGGTTGGAATGCAGGTTTCTATCTCCTAATGGTAGCATGTATTCTTTGCATTACATTCTGTGTACTTGCCCACTTTGGTGCAAAAGAATTAGATGCTAAAGAAGCAGAACTTGAACAACTTCCAAACAGCTGAAGCTAACAGCTAACAACTAAATTCTAGAGCAAATAAAAAGGTAGTAACAAGAAATTGTTACTACCTTTTATTATTTAATAAGTTCGCCAAGAACCAAATTATGGGCCCTATGAATCTCATTTTCTTAATGGTATCCATTTTATCTAGAATGGGCTTAGGTATCTCTGCATCGCTTTCAAGAGACACATATTCCTTATCAACATAAACGCCTTTTGAATACTCAGTCGTATGGCTCCCTTTTTTCAACAATAAATGTATGAGTGCCATTAGCATCTTCATACTCTTCATAACGAGCTACATCGCAAAATCTATATCTATATCCCCTCTTGTACCTATAACCATCTGATAACCACGATGTACTACGTTCATGTCAGATGGTATCGCTTTACTGCACAACTTTGTAAACTGATATGCGCCACGTTTTTTATTCCACCGGATCCAAAACTCAGCATTATTCTTATGCTTAACCAGCTTATACTTACACCAAATTCTCCTACGAGTATCAATGTAACGAATTTTGCCTAGGATTGTATATAAATCATTTCGAATTCGCAATGTATCGCCGTACTTAAATTTCATAAAATTCTCTCATACTAAAATCAATATATTATTAATTACTATGATTGTACATATAATATGAAATTCTGCCAATACAGATATAGCAAAAAGTTACCCACCAGCTTAGCCGGTGGGTCTTCCTTTCGCCTATAAGGCGAATGATACCGGCCACGCGTGGGAGCGCATACCAATCCGGCATCTACAATCTAATACTAACTACCCGTTAAACGGGTCTTGAAAGTCTAAAACTAATTGCTTTGACATCTCATCTTGCTTTAATTGATTCGAAATATACTCAGCTATCTTTTCTCATTTTTACCGACTGTATCGACGTAATATCCTCGACACCAAAATTGTCGGTTTCGATATTTGAATTTCATATTCCCCCATTTCTCATATATCATTAAACTACTTTTACCTTTTAGAAATCCCATAAATGATGAGACTGACATTTTAGGTGGAATTGCTACTAATATATGAATATGATCTGGGCATGCTTCTGCAGACAAAAGCTCTACACCCTTCCATCTACATAATTCACGAATTATACCTCCGATTTCAAATCGCTTTTGTCCAAAAAACACTTTTCTTCCATACTTTGGTGCAAATACTATATGATATTTGCAGTTCCATTTAGTATATGCTAAACTCTGATTATCATACATTATATGGCCTCCTTTAGGTGGCTTAATTGCAGTTGACGGACCGCAATCTAATCTTCCCACCCTAAAGGAGTAACTTTTCGAAGACGCAACGCTAAAGCTTTTACTGAACCCCCGGACTATCCGGGGGTTTTCTATATACCAAAAGAGCCACTGCATTATGATATGCAGTGGCTTCTACTTTTATTACCTCTTATGATTAACTGGAAATACTGAATGATCATTATCATACCATAGCGGAAAGAAGGTTCCATTTGATACATATCCAACTAATCTCTTTTTTGCAGTTAATCGTAACGAGAATACTTGTTCAAAATTTCTCATATACCCATCTTTGATATATTTCTCTTGATAATCTTTTGGCAATTTAATAGCTGGAATATAGTGGCTATTACTCCCATTACCTTCACTTTTTCCACCAGATGCAGATTTTACTTCAGACCATGTTTGTGTAGAATAGTCCTCTAACTTATGAATAATATTAGTAATAACATCATTCCCAGCTAATCTACACCAGCATTCATGTTCACTGTAATATGATTTAAAAGACCATTTAAATAACTCTGTATCAAAGTTACGCTTATTAGATAGTGGTTTTTCAGAGCTCTTTATTGTTGCTCTACCTTTTTTATTTGCCATATTACCAATTTCCTTGGTAATACTCTTCCATGGCTTCTTTGGTAATAATAGTATCGCAATGTGCACCAGCTGGCAGTCCACCTCGGGCATCTAACCAAGGTGCTTCTGAATGTGTCATTTGGCTCAAATCATATCCAGATACATCTTTAAGACTATTACAAACTGCATTTATAGTAGCTTTATGATCATCACTGATTCTATTAATATCTGGTTCATAACTTTCTAAGAACTCTGAACCCTCAATCATGAACATACCTTTATGTGTTTGAAATAGATTTCTACAAACAGGACCTTTTGGCCATGCTTCAAAGTCATCTTCAAAGATAGGTACATCATCCCACACTAATGCCATTGCTTGCGAATAGAAAGCTAACTTCTGTAGCTTCATTGCTGACATTGGTCCAAAGTTATCAATTATGTATTTTGCAACATCATAGATAGTACTTTGTTGTCCTTTTCCTTTCATAATATTTGCCTCCTTAACATCACAACCTTTGTTAGATTTAGTTTATAATCCTTTCATTAATCATACATGAAGAAATGATGAAAAGGCAAATCTTTATTTATGCTTCTTTCCCATATAGCCGTTCCATGCCTTGACGGGTTACAAGCCACATTTTCCCAGACTTTCTAAACTCGCCTTCTTTAAATCCATTCTTTACACGACCTCTACAATTCTGTTTCAATGCATCAGCTGTAACATTCCATCGTTCTGCAGCTTCTTGTGTTGTCATTACATCCTCTAATTTCATTTCAGCACTCCTAATATTACTAATAAATTATAAACGGATAATATAAGGGCAACAATACTAATTATTAAAGTTAATCTTGAAATCATATGCTCTCTATTGGTATAATACTATGGAAGAGTGGAGCTCTTTCGAGCCCCTGTGGTTTGTGGTTACCGATTTAATAACTGTATTATCGCTATTGCAAGTTGGATAAACGCGGTTATTAACGGTAACCACTTTTTATTTTCTTCCTTTTCAAGGGTTTCACCTTCTTACATCCTTTATACCCTATATTGTGTACAAAAAACAACTGTTTATTTTGATTTTTACAAACAAAAAAACCACTGCATCATATGCAGTGGCCTATTATAACCCTCATATAAAAGGGGCAAATATTTATTTTTTTAAGGGGCAGAAAAGGGGCAAATTATCGTTACATTGCGTTACGATTTGTTACATCCACCCTTTCCAAATAGCTATATAACTTCTATGTCCGTTATCGTTTGTTACAATTCGTTACAATCTGTTAATTAGCTTGTAGAAATGGTGCGGTTGGAGGGACTTGAACCCTCACGAGCGTACGCTCACCACCCCCTCAAGATGGCGTGTCTGCCATTCCACCACAACCGCATGGAATACAAATGGTGCCTCAGGACAGAATCGAACTGTCGACACACGGATTTTCAGTCCGTTGCTCTACCAACTGAGCTACCGAGGCATGTTTTTTTGTAAAAAAAAATGGCGACCCCGATCAGATTTGAACTGACGATCTTCGCCGTGACAGGGCGACATGTTAACCGCTACACCACGGGGCCGCGTATCAACTCGCGTTGACTACTCGTATATATTAACATGAGGTAACCTGCTAATGCAAGTACTTTTTTCTAATTTTTTGATGAATTTTTCCAAAATATATGAAATTAGGAACTATCTATTAAAAATCGCAAATATTAGCCATTTATATTTAGTATGCTTGAATATACTACAAATTATACCTATAATTACAGAAATCAAAAACGCCTGTAAAGGCGGATACTTTTTCTGATTTGTGACTATCTAAAAAACCAGCTTAAGGATAATAATAAAATTGGCACCTAAATTTCTTTAACGAAAACTAGGTACCAATTTCAACATAATTATATAAAATTGTTTATTATGGTATTTTTACAAGTATGATACAAATTATAAATGATCCCAAGGACCATCACGCAAGTCTTGTTCCCAATAATACTCAACCTTCATATCACCACGTTTAACCTTATCGAATACCTTAGAACGTGCAGTGCTCATCACATTTTCACTATGCTTACCACCGAAGTACGCATATCGAGATTTACCTAAAGTATACATAACAGATACATACGGTTCTACAGAACTAATATTACTTTTACCAATTCCTAGATCTACAGAAATATGAGGCGTCACATTCATTTTTGCACCCACCTTCAGTCCATGTATAGTTTGCCACTTATGTTGGTCAATATAAAACATCTCTGTCGGCTGTTCTCCTGGTGCTTTTGTTTTCCAATGATATCCTTCTACATAACTAGATAGCCAACGGGCATTCTTATAATCACGTGTATACCGTATATCAAAGCCGTCCAATACATGTTCGTAAGAATATCGAGGTGTTGAATGAATACCATCAGGTGGTGTACTAAGGCTATCATGGAAATCTATTGCCCGCGGTACTTGACGTAAAGGCGTATTAATTGATAAGGGCCCACCTTTTTTTCTGATAGTCCACGGTATACATTAACACTAATTGTATTTAGTCCAGCCACATATTCTAAGCCTGCACTAACACGAGAAAGTTTATCCTTAAATGCATAGTCATAGAATACATTAGCGCCGACGTAAGCGTGTTCATGTTTACTAAGGCGACGATAGCCAAGACCAGCAGTACTAACAAGGCCAAGATTATCATGTTTTACTACTTCACCTTTATCAATATAATACTGTTGAACATCAGCCAGACTCCCATATGCGTCAGGACCATTCCAATATGCACTAGTGGAAATTTTTTCGCCACCATTACCATCTAATCGTCCTTGTACAAACACCATGGATTTGCTATCTTTACCATATTGTTTTATGGGTTGTAACGTCTCTATAAAATACTGTGTATTCACTTTCTGCTTAGAGTTATGATTACGATAATGGAATCGTGTATCATAGCTTAGATTATTATCAGTCATTTGTTTATTAGGCATTGCATAATCATGATAGGAATCTTCCTGGCTTCCTTTAAAACCAATACCAATATCAGTACGATCCATCCAGCTTGATTGAACTTTTTCTCCATTATCTTTATCTGCTGCTAATGCGCATGTAGCAAAACTACATGTCAATACTGTACATACTAAAGATTTGATAATCACCTTTTTACTAACCATAGTCTCCCCTTCTTTATATGAAATTTTCATGAAAGATACTTTTATTATATATTCTTTAGTTAGGTAAAGCAATAATATATCTTATCCACTTTATAGCATATATATTCTCTATAGTTTATTAGTACATATATTTGAAAGTTCTACTGTTTTAAGTATTACTAATTAATAGTTATAGTGAATCGTCTTTGACTATGATAAAATAAGTATATATTATATAAATAATAAGAATGTAATATAAAATACTTTGGAGCAATACAATGAAATCAAAATCACTTATAACTATCTTAATTATTGCTATTGTAGGTGCTTTAGCAGCAGCATGGTATTTCATGTGGTACATTCCCCACACACCAGCCTATACGCTAAAAATTATTCATCAAGCCGTGCAAGATAAAGATGCCGATGAGGCTTTACGCCACATAGATACAAAATCCATTGTAAAAAATATCTTAGAACGAGAAGGCAACAAATATGTCGATACATCTAATCCATTTGGTAAAGCTACTATTGCAGCAGCTAAGACATTTGGGCCTTCTTTAATCGAAGATGTGATGCGAAAATATATTGAAGATCCTGACAGCTTTAAATCTCAGCCAACAACTACAGATACTAACAATACGGCTCAAAGTGATGACAACATGTCCATGGTCGACCGTCTTGTAGATGGCCGCCTCTTCAAAGAGCATGATGTTGAGGTTAAAAACATCAAATCTGAAGACGATGGAGATACAGCCACCGTAACAGTAACAATACAAAATAATAAAAAGAATATGACAAAAGATATACGAGTTTTGATGCGTCATTTAGGTGATGGCACCTGGGTTATTTATGATATTCCAGATATAGAAGACCTATATACAGTAACTCGTAAATAGCTAGTAAAAAGTAATAAACCATAAGCAATTATTAACTTATACAGAACCTAAAAAAGGACAGTAGATACTAACATAGTATTTACTGTCCTTTTATCGTTATCTATTATCTACTACCTATTACTTATTATCTATTACCGATCAAAGTCCACAATGGCTAATGTTACGGTCACGTGAGATGAGTCGTTCTGCATCATCCTTCATATCAAATCGCCACACATGTGAGGTTTTCCCTTTTACTAATAGTGTACCATGGGCTGTTAAAGCGCCTTCACATCGTGCGGGGCGCACGTGGTTAGCTGTAATAGATTGACCTACACCAAATTTATCAGCACCAATGAGTTCGTTACTCATCATTCCCGCTACAATTTCTGCAAAGGCTAGGGTCGCTCCTCCATTCAAGTAACCTTGCGGTTGCTTGTGAAAGTCGCCTAAGTTCATTTTTGCCACACATGTAGTATCACTTGTCATATGAGGCTTTTCAATTTGTAAAGCTTCAATCAAATTCATAGTGTTCGTTTCTCCATACAATACGCTTCTAATCTATCGTCAAAAACAGTTACACCTAGCCCATCACCATCAGGTACGTGCATTACACCATTTTTAAAAGTGAGGTCAGGATAGATGAGGTCTCGTTCAAAGTATCTATTAGAATCAGATAGGTCTCCTGCCATATAGGAATCACCTAGAGCCGCTAGTTGAGCGTGCAACATTTTAGAAATACCCGACTCTACCATGCTACCCACCCAATACGGAATACGGCATTCTCTACAAAGATTAATAGCTGCTTTAGTAGGTACGAGACCACCCATGCGGCCTACTTTTATGTTGAGTACGTCAATCAAACCATATTCAATAGCATAGGATAAGTCGTCATAGCCCAAGATGGACTCATCTAAACAGATAGGCGTTTCAATATGCCAATCATCGTTATTGAGGCGTTCCCACTTCCACTCCTTATAGGATTGAAGCGTAGTCATAGCAAAGGGCTCTTCTATACAAGCTAACTTCAAATCGTTAAATTGACAGACCTTATCAATATCATCATAAGAATAGCTTTGGTTTGCATCGGCCGCCAATACTAAATGGGGATAGTGTTTACGAATTAAACTTATTCGTTCATAGCCGTCTGTAGGGTTTATCTTTATTTTAATGCGCTTACAACCGTTTGCAACATGTCCTTCTACCCGTTCTAACAATTGATTCATCGGTACATCACCGATAACAACACCACTTTCAATGGTATCTTGTAAGGGTTGCCCCATAATATAGGAAACAGAGTTCACACCCAGTCTTTCACAATGAAGATTGACAAGGGCATTTTCTAAAGCAGCAATGGTCATAGGCATATGATCTCGATTTAGCCAGAATTGCAGCTGCCGTACATAGGTCATAAGCGGCTTAGGCCGCATCATGCGCAAATTAAAGATATAATCATCTACTAGTTTTTGCCAACACGTATCCACCGTCTCTGCTGTATAAAAAGGGCTCTGTAAAAGCCACGCATTCCCCATAACCTACATACCCTTGTTGATCCTCGATGCGAATGATTATCGTTTCTCGTTCTTTTACTTCACCTTTGGCAGTTTTAAAGTTAAACTGTAGTGGCAATTTAAGGCGATATGTAGTTATACTTTTAAAGTTTAAAATATCATTCATAGGCGCCTCAATCTTCTAAACGCAGTTCATTACGTACAATTTTACCTGTGCCATTACGAGGTAATGCAGGTAAAATTTTTACATATTTAGGGATTTTATACTTTGCCAAGGACTGAGTCATAAAGGATAGAATTGCATCTGCAGTCATACTTTCACCATCATTAAAGGCCTACAAATAGCGCAGGTACTTGCCCCCATTTAATATCAGGTACAGGTACAACAGCACATTCCTTGACCGATGGCAATGTATAGACTAAATCCTCTAATTCCTTAGGATAAATATTTTCACCACCAGAAATGATGAGATCCTTGCGACGATTCAAAATATATACAAATCCATCTTCATCAACATAGCCAATATCATCGGTATTAAGATCACCATCAATAGGCTCCTTGCCGATATACCCAGTCATAACCATGGGACCCGTCAAATGAATTTCCCCTACCCTATCTATATCAGGATTATCGATACGAATCTGCATCCCTGGTAATGGTTTTCCTACGGAATCTCGTTTATGAGGGTAATCCAATACGGAGAAAGTCACGCTTTGACTAAAGGTTTCCGTCATGCCATAGGTCTTGTAAATTGGCAGCGATTTCTTTTCACAAGCTTCGATGAGTGCCATGGGAATGAATTCTCCACCTAGCAAGATAACACGTAATGTATGATGTGTAATCTTCGGTTCTAATTGAGTCAAAATTGTAGGCACGAGAGACATCATATTGATTTTCTCAGATTCAATGAGTTCTAAAACCTTTATCTCATCATATTTAGGCAATATGGTAACTGCCGTACCATTATAAAGGGAACGCATCAAGATAGATAAACCACTTACATGGAACAGAGGCAATACCATTAGCCAATTATCTTTTGCGGTTTTACCTAGCACCTCTTGAGACGCTTGTACATGAGCTCTAATTTGCCCCCATCGAAGTGGTACTGATTTAAACTGACCTGTTGTAGCGCTAGTGTTCATAATAGCTGCAATGTCTGCATCATCAAAATTCAATCAAAAGTATCCTCTAAATTCAGATTAGATAGAATGGTTCTAGCGGTTCAAACTCAATAACGTTGAATAGGCAGTTGATTCGTCGTTCTTTACTATGTAATACGGTGGTAACACCTAGTTGATCCAATTGGTTTTCTATTTCCTTTGGCTTAAGATGTACATTCAGTAATAGACCTCTTTATGAGCTAGCATAGCAGCCAACACATAGATTGCCATAATCACAGAGTTGTCCGATAAAATGGCCACACGGGAGCTTTCAAGAGGTAGCAATTCACTAGCCACATGAAGCACACCGCCATATATATCCTTATAGGTATATTCATTTATACATTTACGATTAGGGTAGTGCTGTGCACCATAACGTAACCACTCCATCATCTCACCTCGTATCCAAAGATAATGCCTTATGATTAATGATTAATAATCACAGATATTACAAGAAAGGCGCCTCATATAGAGGCGCACTTGTCATTTTTACAATACATTCCATCCCTAGTACTAGACTAGTACCTCTATTCCTATTAAGGGAATTTAGGGAATTGTTTGAAGTTAGGTTTGCGTTTTTCTTTGAACGCATCGCGACCTTCTTTCGCTTCATCAATTGTATAGTACATCAATGTAGCGTCCCCTGCGAATTGTTGTAAACCTGCAAGGCCATCTGTGTCAGCATTGAAAGCGCCTTTCAACATGCGCAAAGCCATTGGAGATAATTCAAGAATTTCGCTACACCATTGAACTGTTTCTTCTTCCAATTTGTCGAATGGTACCACAGTATTAACCATGCCCATTTCATACGCTTGAGCAGCAGTGTATTGACGGCACAAGGAACCATACCTCGCGAGCGCGTTTATGACCAATCATACGAGCCAAGTAACCTGCCGCCATAACCAGCGTCGAAGGAGCCTACACGAGGACCAGTTTGACCGAATTTAGCATTTTCAGAAGCAATTGTAAGGTCACATACGATGTGCAACACATGACCGCCACCGATAGCATAACCATTAACCATTGCAATAACAGGTTTAGGGATGACGCGAATTAAGCGTTGTAAATCGAGAACGTTCAAGCGAGGCACATTGTCTTCGCCTACATAACCACCGTGACCACGTACGCTTTGGTCACCGCCGGAGCAGAATGCTTCTTTATCTTCACCTTGACCGTGGTTTGCACCAGTCAATACAATTACGCCTACTTCGTTATCTTCACGAGCTACTGTGAAAGCATCAATTAACTCCATTACCGTTTTAGGACGAAACGCGTTGCGCACTTCTGGACGGTTAATAGTAATCTTTGCAATGCCATTATATGTTTCGTAAATTACATCTTCATAATTACGATCCAATACTTTCCAATCAAATTTGCTCATGGACTTAACCTTTCTTCTGTAAAAAATCCAATACCGCTTGTTCAAAAATCTGCGGTTTTCTCTATATGTACATTATGCCCCGCCCCTTCGACGATGACATGCTTAAAGTTTGGCAACTTGCCAAATACATCTCTTCCTATTGTAGTATATTTTGTATCTAATGCGCCACTCACATATAAGCCTTCAACAGAGAGTTTTTCTAATTTATCCCCCACATAAGGCATCACACCTTGACCTGAGCCACGCAAGGTACAGGCTAAGGCGTACGTACTATTATTGGAACGACGTAGATAGATTAATTCCTCTACGCCCTCTGAAAGTTGCTTTTGACTTTCAAAAATAGGAGCCTCCGCCCAACGTGTAGCAAACCAAGCGCCATCATGGTCTTCGATGCGAACTGCTAGGTCTTCATCGGCCTTACGACGCTCTGCTCGCTCATCATCAGATGCGATGCCTACAGAGCCACTTTCAAGGATGAGCCCTTTGATTTCACTTTCATATTCCAAGGCATAAGAAAGCGCAATGCGGGCCCCCATGGAGTAGCCCATGAGGTAATATCTATCACCTACCATATGATAGATAACAGTATGCAAATCCTCTATCATTTGGGGTGTATAAACCTCACCCTCTTCAGGGATATCGGAATCGCCATGACCAATTAAATCAATACGGATTAAACGATAGCCTGGCAAGTTAATGGAATCCCAAGTATAACTAGATTCAGAAAATCCATGAAAACACACGATAGGCTCCCCATCGCCTACCACAGTCAAGCCATAGCGATAGTCGCCTAAATCAAAATACATGCGTTGCGCGGGATTACACAAAGCATTATCTACAATACTGCAAAAATACTGACTCATAGTAATGCCTCCATATCAACTGAAACTTTTGTATATTTCTTATGTAATTGTCGACTATATTCCCTATTTGTAGGAATTTCAATGATATGAACGCCTGATTCTTGACCAATCTTAGCCAATACAAAACTCAATTCATCAGGGCTCGTGATTTTAGTATACCCACAGCCATAAAGTTTGGCCGCCTCCACTATAATCTAAGCCTTGTGACGTGGAGAACAAGTAGTCAAAATGCTTTGTCCCTTTTGCGGTAAGTATTCAAAAATACCGCCTCCATCATTATTATGCAAAATAATGGTTAAGTTTAAATTATGGGTTTTCGCTACAGCCAATCCATTCAAATCATGGAACAAGGATAAATCCCCAGTTACTAAATATGTAGGTCACCATTTGTGCAAGACCTAGAGCAGTAGAAATAGTGCCATCAATACCATTTACACCGCGGTTGCCATACAGTACGCGCTAGACTCCCACTGAACCAGAAGTAATCAAAGTCCCGAATACTCATACTATTAGCCATAAGTACTTGTGCATTATCAGAAATATGTTGTTGTAACTCACGTATCGTACGACCTTCAAAACAACTTGGTTCCTCTATTGCTGTACCTAGTTTCTGTTTTCCTGCTGTTTCTAAATGCTGCCATTTACCTAGATATGCTGGGGAATCATTTTTTACACCATACAGATTCGTAACTACATCAATACTTGCTTGCATGTGCATAGTGGTTTTCCCCGTTGGATTCATAGAGTCCATGGTAGGATTAACCTCAATGTATTCTACATTATCCCAACTCGCCACCATCTGTTGTACTCGTTTAGACACAACGATTTGTCCGAACTGAATTACGCAATCAGGCTTTAGTATAGGCCATAGCTCTTTATCAGCTAAAAATGCATCGTATGTAGAAATAACAATCTTACTAGTATCGATACAATCCTTGTCACTATGACTACCAACTGAGTTATGACATCGTCTTACATTAGACAATGGATCGCCAAAATAGGTGTAGCGTTGTAGCAAAAGAAAGAATACTATTAGCTTCTACAACATCGATCTGTGGCCCAGCTAATATAAGAATATTCTTATATTTTGCTAGGAAGCTATCATTCTTACTGCTAGTAGTGTTGCTTACATAACTTGTACGACTTGTATTATCATAATTACAGGCACTACTATAATGTGGCTTAACTACGTTAAAGGGACTACGTCCCGCTTCAAAATGTTTATTGTCCAGTTCAGGTACCAAGGGCTCAAAGAGAGGCACATTGATATGTACTGGTCCTTTTTTTGTATCCATAGCTTTCATATACGCTTTACGTGCTACTTGGCGTGGATATGTATAGTAATGAGCCTCTTGAGGCACTGCTAATTCTTCGTAATAGTTTACAGCGGTACCAAAAATTTTCTGTTGGTCAACTGTTTGCGGAGCCCCTACGTGTAACAACGTGTGTGGTCTATCAGCAGATAGTACGATGAGAGGCACACCGCTATATTGAGCCTCTAAAATAGCTGGCAAATAATGAGCCACTGCGGAACCAGATGTACAAACTAACACAGTCGGCTCTTTATGAGCCTTGGCAATGCCTAGTGCCATAAAGCTAGCAGAGCGCTCATCTATATTCATATATGTTTCAAAGCCTTCATACTCCGTGAAATAGCATAGCCATCGTCGTAGAACGAGAACCAGGACTAAACACAGCATGCCGGACGCCGAGTTGGTAAAACTCGTCTACCAAGGCAGCAATATATTCATTCATTATATTCCCTTTCAAACAACCCCTAAAGGTACGGAAATCAATTATAAAGCATCCAGAATGGTGCGCATTTTATTATTAGTTTCAGCATACTCTTCATCCGCATCAGAATCGGCTACGACGCCACATCCTGCATAGGCATAAAGAACATTATCCATAATGAGGGCAGATCGAATAGCAACTACAACGATGCCGTCCCCCATATCTTTCATAAAGCCAAAAGGGGCTGCGTACATGCCACGTTCATGAGATTCATACTCTTGTAATAAGGCTAGCGCCTTTTCTCGCGGTTCACCACCAAGAGCCGGTGTAGGGTGGAGCAACTTAGCCCATTCCACGAGGGATTTTGTGCTATCCTTTGCGGTAATTATAGTACGCAAATGATAGAGGTGCGACAACTCCATAATGCCGGTTTCCCCCACCGTAACATGTGGAGTAATTTGTCTCATCGTATTCACGATACGATCGCGAACGATATTATGTTCTACAAGATTTTTCTTATTAGTTAGTAATTGTTCCTTAGTCCACGCGTTAGGACTATCCTTTGGAGCAGTGCCCGCTAAGGCATAGCTTAATATTTCACTGCCACGATGGCGGACTAAAATTTCTGGCGATGCCCCTACAAAGGTACGCCCATCCTTTTCATAGCCAAAGATAAAGCAATTAGGATTATTATCGACTAAGTTAGCCAAGATACTTGCCACATTATATGGTGTTTCACTAGTAAACTGTACCTCGCGAGAAGAGACGACCTTAGTCATCTCACCACTGCTGATGCCCTCAGCAATAGCTTTCATAAGGCTATCCCAAGCAGCCTTATCATCACTGGTTTCCTTGTAAGTTATGGCGTACGCGAGGCACCTCAAAATCCTCGATAGGTACACTTTCACCAGCATGTAGATAGAAGGACTCTCCATTTTCTACGATGTAATAATGGGTAAAAGCAATCATTTCATGGCCCATATTAGACCATTTAGGGTCTTTTACAGTATCAAAAAAAGTATCCCCATAAAATACATAAGCGTAATTATGGCGATCGTTATCATCTTTAACCGTCGCTAGACGTTTAGCGCCCACAACGATGCGGTCACTTTGGCGATCCACCCAAAATACACGTTCTTCATTGGGGAAATTCATCCAAAATGATACCGGACTATTCAGTTTTAACGGTTCTTTGTTATATTTCATAGTTGTATGTCGCTATACAAAAATAGACTATAGTAAAAACACCTAATATGTAGAAGATGTACTTCTACATATTAGGCGCCATCAATAGGTTTCAAAATTTTTGAGATGAGCCTAACGCCATCACACGTCGATGGGCCCTCTTTATATCTACATTATTATAACATAGGTAACCATTAAAAGGTAGAAAATAAAAACCTCTACACCACATGTAATATGCATGAGTGTAGAGGTTTTGCTTTGTTCAAAACGTTTTTTGCTGTATTTAAAACGCTATTACTGTATTCAAAATACTTTTTCTTTATTTGAAAGCTTTCGCCCCAATATCTGTACGGTATTGCATGCCCTCAAAATCAATGTGTTCTATACGACCATAAGCTCTATCGAGCGCCGTTCTAAGGTCTTTACCAAGTCCTACAACGCCAAGAACGCGTCCGCCATTGGTCACATACTCGTCTCCAACGAGTTTCGTACCAGAGTGGAATACGATGGTTGTATCATGTTGTTTAATATTACCATGAATCACATCACCCTTGGAGGATATTTCAGGATACCCTTTAGAAGCAAGAATGACACAAGCTGCCGAGGAGTCTTTCCATTTCACCATATCAGCTGTTAATGTACCTGTGGCACAAGCCATCATAATTTGACCTAAGTCACTATCGAGTAATGGCAATACTACTTGTGTTTCAGGATCGCCAAAGCGGGCATTAAATTCAACAACCTTAGGGCCTTGAGGTGTAATCATAAGACCTGCATAGAGACAGCCCACATAAGGCATTCCCTCTTTCTCCATGGCGGCTACCATAGGTGCTAGAATTTTTTTCATCGCCTCATCTCGTAATGCATCAGTAAGCACTGGTGCAGGTGCATAGGTCCCCATACCGCCAGTATTAGGGCCTTTATCGCCATCAAAAGATGCGTTTATGATCTTGGGAAGCAATCATAGGCACTACAGTCTTGCCGTCTACAAAGGCTAATAAACTAGCCTCTTCGCCTTCCATAAATTCTTCGATAACAACGGTGCTACCTGCGTTCCCAAAACGATTACCGCTAAGCATGTCTTCTACAGCTGCATTCGCTTCTTCCACGGTCATTGCTACTACAACGCCCTTACCAGCCGCCAAACCGTCAGCTTTCACTACAATAGGAGCACCTGTTTGACCGATAAATTCTTTTGCTTCATCCACCTTGTGGAATACACCATAGGCAGCAGTCGGTATGTTATATTTTTTCATAAGGTCTTTGGCAAATACCTTTGACCCCTCTAATTGGGCTGCTGCTTTAGATGGGCCAAATACAGGAATTCCACCTGCATTGAGTACATCTGCTAGTCCTGCTACAAGGGGAGCCTCTGGACCAACAACGACTAAATCAACATAATTATCTTTCAAAAAAAGCTAATTAAATGATCGCTTTGTTGCCAATCGATACCGACTAGCTCTGCACAATCTGACATAGCCGCGCTACCAGGAATGGCATATACCTTTGTTACGCTAGGGCTGATGGACAATCGCCACGCCAATGCATGTTCGCGGCCGCCGTTACCGATTACACATACTTTCATAAATCCTCCATCGACGCCTAAACGCCATCAATACATCATATGTAAGCACCTATATTCTCTATAATCATCATTACACATCAATGATTACGAGCTAGTGCTCGACTGTAACCCTCAATCAGGCTAAACAAATTAATGTTTAAAGTGACGAATGTTTGTAAATATCATAGCAATGCCCGCTTCATCAGCCGCTTTGATGGACTCTTCATCGCGAATAGAGCCACCCGGTTGGATAATGGCTGCAATACCATGCTTTGCCGCCGTTTCTACAGTGTCCGCCAAATGGTAAAGAATGCATCGGATGCTAATACAGCACCTTTAGCAGCTTCCCCGGCTTGTTCAAGAGCAATTTTTGCAGACCCTACGCGGTTCATTTGACCCGCCCCAACACCAAGGGTACGTTTTTCATTGGAAATCAAAATCGCATTGGATTTTACGTGTTTTACGAGCTTCCACGCAAATTCGAGAGCTTTCCATTGTTCCTCTGTTGGCTGTACCTTCGTAACCACTTTATAGTTAGCGCGGTCTTCTAGGATATCGTCTTCTGTTTGCACTAACAGGCCACCAGACACCTTTTTCACTGTCACTTGGCCAGATTCAGGCTTAGATAACTCAATGAGTCGAATATTTCTTCTTTGCTTCGAGAATGTGTAATGCTTCTTTTGTGAAAGCAGGAGCCATAATGACTTCTAAGAAAATTTTGCTCATTTCATCTGCCGTATCAGCATCTACTTCACGGTTTAAAGCAACAATACCACCAAAGGCGGATACAGAGTCTGCTTCGTAGGCATTTACATAAGCATCATGCAATGTAGTTGCTGTAGCTGCACCACATGGATTTGTATGCTTAATGATACATGCTGCAGGATCTGTAAATTCCCACACCATATTCCAGGCTGCTTCCATATCTACGATGTTGTTATAGGAAAGCTCTTTACCATGGAGTTGTTTCAAAGCCCCCATGCCATGAGCTTTGCCGATTTCTTTGTAGAATGCTGCTTTTTGATGCGGATTTTCACCATACCGAAGGTCAGTTACCTTTTCATAAGCACTTAAATATTCAGGCGGTGTAGGACCTTCGTCTAAGACACCACTCATATAGTTAGCAATGGCTACATCATAAGCTGCAGTATGAGCAAAGGCTTCCTTTGCAAGACCAAAGCGATAGTCTTTAGGCAATTCACCATGTTCTTTAAGCATCGCTAAGATTTCATCATAATGATTTGGATTTACAACGATACCTACATACGCATGGTTTTTCGCAGCAGAGCGCACCATGGTAGGGCCGCCAATATCAATATTTTCAATAGCTTCCTCTAAGGATACATTTGGTTTGGCAATGGTTTCACGGAATGGATAGAGATTGACTACTACTAGGTCAATTGGTTCAATACCATGATCCGCCATAGCTTGTTGATGCTCTGCATTATCACGGATAGCCAAAATACCACCATGAACCTTTGGATGCAAGGTCTTTACACGGCCGTCCATCATTTCAGGAAAACCAGTCAACGTCTCAACCGCTTTGGCTGCAATGCCTGCATCGGTTATGGCTTTAAGGGTCCCACCTGTGGAATAAATGGTTATACCTAATTCAACTAAACCTTTTGCAAAGTCTACAATACCTGTTTTATCAGAAACACTAAGTAATGCATTTTTAATCATCTAACGTCTTCCTTTGCTTACATATCAATCTTCAATATATACAACACGCCCTTTTATTGTGAGTTTATCATCACAAAATAGTCGCAACGACTCTTTATACGTTTTATGTTCAATAGGTAATAATCTATCACTCAAGGTATCCTCTGTATCATCGGGTAATACAGGAACCGTATTCTGCATAATGATAGGCCCCGTATCCATTCCCGCATCAACAAAGTGTACCGTACAGCCCGTAATTTTTTACGCCTCCGCCTCAATGGCTTGTTGATGACCATGAAGGCCTGGAAATGATGGTAACAGAGCAGGATGAATATTTAATATACGATGTTCATATCGCTCTATCAAAGGAGCACCACAATACGCATATAGCCTGCCAAGACGATACCATCAACCTTATAAGGCTCTAAAGCATCTAGTTGAGCCTGTTCGAAGCTAGCTTTAGAATCATAGTCGCTACGTTCCATAACAATAAGCGGAATATTCCAAGATTTAGAGCGTTCCACAATTCCTGCATTGCCGTGATCTGTAATGATTACAACAAATTCACCATTAATATAGCCTTCTTGCATAGCCTTATACAGTGCTTCACCATTAGAACCACGACCACTGGCAAAGAGGGCTAATCTCTTTTTAGAATTACGCATCGAACTCAGCCCCTTTAAGGACAACAGGACCCGCACCATTTACGATGCGGCCAATTTCATATACCGTTTCACCACGACTAGAAAGGTTTTCTTTAACTGTTTCTACATCCTTTTCATCAACCATAACAATCATACCAATCCCCATGTTGAAAGTACGGTACATTTCAGGCCATGCTACATTGCCCCATTCTTGTAGTTTTGTAAATACAGGCAGTCGTGGCCATGTTGTAACGTCTACCTCTGCAGTCACGCCTTTTGGCAATACGCGGAGGAATGTTTTCATAGAAACCACCGCCGGTAATATGAACCATACCTTTTACGAGTTGTTGTTCAATCAACGGCAATACAGCTTTAGGATATAAACGAGTAGGTGTCAATAATTCTTCGCCTAAGGTTTTACCAAACTCTGGAATTTTTGTATCCATAGATAATTGTTTATGGTCAAATACAATTTTACGAACCAAAGAGAAGCCATTAGAATGTACTCCAGACGATGGTAGACCTAAAATTACGTCGCCAGCTTTTATACTTTCACCAGTAATCAATTTAGGACGATCAACGATACCAACGGCAAAACCAGCCACATCGTAATCATCGTTATCGTAGAATCCCGCCATTTCAGCAGTTTCACCGCCTAGTAAAGCACAGCCGGACTCTTCACAAGCCTCTGCCACACCGCGCACAATATCTGCTACTTTCACAGGATCAAGTTTACCAACTGCAATGTAATCGAGGAAGAATAGAGGCGTCGCCCCTTGCACAAGAATATCGTTAACACTCATGGCTACGCAATCTTGGCCAATTGTATCATGCTTATCCATCATGATAGCTAAACGTAATTTGTACCTACCCCATCTGTACCGGATACGAGCATAGGGTCAGACATAGAGTGACCAGCTAAGGAATAGAGGCCCCAAAACCACCTAAATCACCTACAACGCAAGGTGTATAGGTGCGTTTTACGGATTCTTTCATCAATTCTACTGCGCGATTACCTGCATCAATATCAACGCCTGCATCACGATAGGTTAAACTAGTTTTATTCGAGCACATATTTGACCCCTTCCTCTTGTTCCGCAGGAACCTCTACACTGTAATCACCATTAAAGCAAGCAAAACATAAATCATCAGGCGCTATATCAGATACAGCGCGACATAAGCCTTCACGAGATAAATAATGTAATTTGTCAGCATGAATATATTCTTTTATTTCATCTACTGTATGTGTGGCAGCAATTAGCTCTTTACGCACCGACGTATCAATACCATAGTGACAGGAATACTCAATTGTTGGTGAGCTTACACACATGTAAACCTCTTTAGCGCCTGCTTCCTTTAGCATTTTAACGATAATACCACTCGTAGTACCGCGTACGATAGAATCATCGATAAGAACAATCCGTTTGCCCCCTACAATGTGAGGCAATGCATTAAGCTTCATACGAACAGCTAACTCCCGTTCCTCTTGATTTGGCTTGATAAAGGTACGACCGCTATATCGGTTTTTCACTAAGCCTTCTGCAAATGGTATGCCCGATGCACGAGCATAGCCTAGTGCAGCTGTAGTGCCAGAGTCAGGAATAGACATAACTATATCTGCATCATATTTAGTTTCATTATATAATTCACGCCCCATATTAAGACGAGATTGATATACCGATTGACCATCGATATGGCTATCGCCACGGGCAAAATAGATATATTCAAAAACACAAAGCTTTTTATCAATTTTCTCTGGTTCTGCATAGATAACACTACGTACACCAGAGTCATCGATAATTACCATTTCGCCTGGATCGATGTGACGAATAAACTCGGCTTTTATAGCATCTAAGGCACAGCTTTCACTAGAGAGAACATAGCCATTTGCCGTTTTACCTAAACAAAGAGGTCTAAAGCCTTGGGGATCACGCACACCTACCAAGGAGTCGTTCGTAGTAATAACTAGAGAAAAGGCTCCTTCAATTTGACGTGCCGCCTCGGCAATGCGTTCCTCTTGTGTCTCAGCTCTAGAGCGAGCAATGAGGTTTACGATAACCTCAGAATCCATTGTCGTTTGGAAAAATAGATCCATCCGCTTCAAGACGTTTACGAATGGCTAAGGCATTCGTTAAATTACCATTGTGAGCTACCGCAATTTGACCACCTTGGTAATGAATCACTAAGGGTTGGATATTGCGTGGATTATTGGAACCTGTTGTAGAGTACCGCACATGACCAGTCCCCATATGGCTTGGTAAGGATGGTAGTTCTTTAATGGCCTCAGTCAACAAGCCCATACCTTTTTTTAGTTCTACATCATGACCATCGGTAACGGCAATGCCCGCGCTTTCTTGTCCACGGTGTTGGAGCGCAAAGAGTCCCCAATATACATAGCGTGCTACATCAACGGTTCTATCATAGACACCGAATACACCACACTCTTCATGCCATTTATCAAAAACTGGATCGTAGTTCATTGTGCCCCCTTAGGCGCGTTCGCCAGTAAGACGGAATAACATTTCCTTATACGCTTCTTCAATATTGCCAAGATCTCGACGGAAACGGTCTTTGTCGAGTTTTTCACCTGTTGTAGCATCCCAGAAACGGCATGTATCAGGAGAGATTTCATCGCCTAACAATACTTCACCATTATGTGTACCAAATTCTAATTTAAAATCTACAAGGGTTACATTTTTGGTAGCCAAGAATTTTTTCAAAATATCGTTTACTTTTAACGTAATTGTAGAGATTACATCAAGTTGTTCTTGAGTAGCCCAGCCAAGTGCTGTGATTTGGGATTCATTAGCAAATGGGTCACCTAATTCATCATTTTTGTAGCAGAATTCAAGAATTGGATGTTTAAGAGGAGTACCTTCTTCAATGCCAAAGCGTTTAGCCATGGAGCCAGCTGCAATGTTACGAACAATAACTTCTAGAGGAATGATATCCAACGTAAGTACTGTTTGGTTGCGATCATCTTCGCGACGAACGAAATGAGTTGGAACGCCTTCTTTCTTCAACAATTCAAAGAAGAAGGAAGAAATCTTATTATTCAATACGCCTTTACCAAGGATGGTATCATGTTTTTCACCGTTAAATGCAGTAGCATCATCTTTGTAATGAACGATATACTCATCTTTGTTAGCTGTTGCATATACTTGTTTAGCTTTGCCTTCGTATAATAATGTTAATGTTTCCAAGTTGATGTTAGCCATGATGTGTCTCCTTTTACTCTTATCTATTCAAAGATGTATAAATGATGATGTAAACGATTATAGTTTAATGGCACCTTGTAATTCAGCATTGTCCGCTAATACTTTTTCAGCCATATCTTTGCGATACTGTACATATCGGTCTTTCAATTCTTTGTTGAAAGCTGCTCCAATTTGGACTGCAAAAAGTGCTGCATTTTTAGCACCATCTACAGCCATAGTTGCTACAGGCATACCAGATGGCATCTGAACAATAGCAAGCAAGGAATCGATACCTTTTAAAGCTGTTGCATTAAGAGGAATGCCGATAACAGGCAATGTAGTGAAGCTAGCTACTACACCTGGTAAGTGGGCCGCTGCACCAGCACCAGCGATAAAAGCGATAGCCCCTTCATCTTCAAGTCGTGTAACAAAATCCTTTACAGCTTCAGGTGTACGATGAGCTGAAGCAATAACCATTTCATAAGGAATGTTAAATTCATCAAGTACGGCAGATGCCTTTTTCATTGTGTCTAGGTCAGACTTGCTGCCCATAATAATACCGACCTTCATAGATCCTCCTAATAAAAAAGCCCAGCCGAAACAGACTGGGACAAATGCGCACAAATAGCCGCCGTAGACTTGCTTTGAGTTTGTTGATTTGCATAGTTCACGGTGCTACCTCCTTCTTGTACACAAATTGTAACACCTAACATTTACAAAATCAACAATATTTTCGAATATTTTTTTATTAAATATTTTTATCATTCGTTATGTTCCGAACTATTGCAAAAATATTGAATTCAATTATATCTACTTTATTCAAATTGGTTGATTACAAAAATCTACACATTTTATACAAAGCCATTCCTTCAGTAAACTCTTTACTTTATAATATTCATATATGTTTTCTACACAGTAAAAAGAGGGTATCCTATCTATAAAGATAGGATACCCTCTTTTATTTAATTTCCGAACATTATGCCAGTTAATCTATATTTGTTATTGATTAGTGAGTACCACTTTCAAAGGCAGCTTTCAATTCACCTACAGATTCAGGAATATAATCTACGATAGAAGACATCAATGCATACATTAATGCAGGTTCAAACGCATCATCACCACACATATATACGCAGTCCAAATATAGGCTGGAGTCTTGTTCATCAATATAAAGTTTATAGTTTTTGTATGTCGCATTATCTCGATTGATCAACGCATTTAAGGCAGCCATGTTTTGTGCACTTACCTTTTCAGGGCCCAACACTAAACGAATAACACTGTAAATACTGTTATCAAGAATGACAAATAACGGCATATCCCACAACGGGGATTTAATATAAGAACGGTATACAACAGTACCGTCTTCATCATCAAAATCCTTCCGTTCAAAGGATGTGATTTCTTCGTCTTTTCAAAAACTTATCAAATAATAACGCTTTAGGATTCATAACAACCTCTATTAAGCTAAACCAGCTACTTTAAGAATGCCTTTATGCACAGCATCTAAGTGTGGTTGAACAACTTCAAGCAATAAATTAACTACTACTGTAGGATCAAACTGTTCTGTCAAACCAGGAACAGATACATCCATATAGATGTTATTGTCTTCATTGCTTACATAGTATTTAGATACTTTATAATCTTGATTCAACGTATTAAGTTCTTTCAATACCGCAGGAATCACTTTTTTATCAATAGATGTTGTTGTGATAGCTATACGAGCATAGGAGAATGCAGAATCATCCACAACGATGAATACAGGCAAGCTATGCTCATGAACATCCAAACGGCCGTGATAAACGACTGTATGAAGATCATCTGTCATTTCTTCCTTTGTAAACCAAGAGTTACCACCTTTGTTTAGGTCAGCAACGAGTAAGTCGAATTTTTCTGCTTTTTTATTCATAATTCCCTCTACCAATAATCAGACTAATCAGTCTTCGATAAATACACAACCATTGTCTTTAAATTCTTTAATACGAACTAAAGACTCTACACGATAACCTGCATGTTCAAGGCGTTCGCGACCAGGTTGGAAGGATTTTTCGATAGCAATAGCCATACCTACCACTTCATCACCTGCGTCTTGTACCAACTTAGCAAGGCCCATAGCCGCCTCACCAGATGCCAAGAAGTCATCGATGATTAACACTTTTTCACCAGCTGGCAAGAATTTTTTAGAAATAGTAATATCGTAGTTTTCTTCTTTTGTGTAGGAGTACACCACACTATGATATACATCGTCTACCATAAGAATAGATTTTTTCTTACGTGCAAATACTAATGGCACATCAAGTTCAAGCGCAGCCATCAATGCCAATGCAATGCCAGATGCCTCAATAGTAACAATACGTTGTACCCCTGCATCACGGTAACGATCAGCAATTTCTTTACCGATTGCTTTAAACAATTGTGGATCGATTTGATGATTTAAAAAACCATCGACTTTTAGCACGCGATTATTGAGGACAATCCCCTCTTCACGAATGCGTTGTTTTAATAATTCCATGTGCTCTTACCTCCGCAGTATAACTATCTTTAAATTTTAACGTAAATAACCCCTTAGGGTCAACCTATATCAAGTAAAAGCCTTAACAATATGACTAATACAATAACTTACAAAGAGACTTAAAAACTTTCAACTGTGAATTATAAAATTCAACAGATTTATAACAATATAATATAGGACAGATAAAATTAGCCTAAAATATAAAAAGACACACTTTCTGAAATTTCTCAAAAAGTGTGTCTTATAATTATAAGACCTTATCACGAGTGCTTTCACGATTAATAAGCAAGGATGTGAAGCGCGCAGCCCCTTCAGATTGAGGTACCAAACGAGAACGGACAAGTACAATATCACGGGTCGGTACAGGAATATCTGTATCGATACGCACGATGGAGCCTTCTTGCATCTTTTGTTGCACCACATGGTTAGGCAACATGGAAATGCCCATGTTAATTTCTACAAGATCGAGCAATACATCGACGCTACCAAGTTCAAAACGCGGTTTGCGGCATGCGCCATGTGTTACTTCATCAAAGAAGGTACGGCTCGCAGATCCCTTATGTAATAATAAGATAGGCTCGTTAAGAAAGCGACCTTGATCAAAGAACCCTGCCCCTTTATAGTCAGGGCCACCAACAAATACATCTTGAATTGTAGCCAATGTAGTGACCTCTAATTGAGGATTATCACGCAAGCCTTCATAATCATTAACCACCGCTAACTGAGCCTCTTTATTGAGTACCAACTCTACGCAATCAGGGGATGGACGATTAATAATATGCAATCCGATTTCACTTTCTTGTAATTGCCATTTATGGAAATATGGTAATAAGAAATGGCGACATAATGTATCTGTAGCAGCAAGGTTTAAACTTTCATAAGCTTGGCTAACACGTTCTTGTAATTGAGTCACCCCATTATCAAGGATGGAGAACGCTTTAGCTACCGTATCAAACAACTCTTTACCTTCTGGCGTGAATCCTACAGATTTTGTAGTACGCACAAAAAGAGGCATATTAAGTTCTCCTTCTAATTGCTTAATACTTTGACTGATAGCGGATTGAGAAACGCCTAACTCTTTTGCGGCACGGGAAAAGGACAAATATAAGCCTACCCCTAAAAAGGTTCTATATAAATCTGCAGATACTGCCATTTTATTCACCTCTGTTATATACTAATAATAGTGTCTTACTTTTAAATATACATATCATTTACTATATTATAATTATAGACTCTCAATATATAATGAATATGTAGAAATCTTCATGAAAGTTAGGTCTTATGACCTTCATGAACTTTTCATATTTATTAGCATTTCTAATCTTTTCATAAGTAAGATTATCTTTACTTATAAGTCTAGACCGACTATACTTAATTTGTCAATATCCCATAGGAAATTATATACATTACAGGAGGCTACAATGGCTATACAACGATTATTCGTAACAAAACGAGAATCTTTCAACCAAGAAGCACAACGCATGTTACAAACCTTACAACAGGAATTATCTATGCCTGCTACAGATGTTACAATTTATGAGCGATACGACATTGAAAATTTAGATGCAAAAGATCTAGAGTCTGCTAAAAATTTAATTTTTTCCGAACCTCCTGTGGATACAGTATTAGAAGAAATTCCAGCTGTACAAGGTTTCGTATTCGCTGTTGAATATGTACCAGGTCAATACGATCAACGCGCCGATAGTGCTGACCAATGTATTTCTATGCTAACCCTTACATCTGGCCATATTGTTCGCTGTGCCCGTGTATTTGCTATCGAAGGTACTTTCACCAAAAGAACAAGAAAATGCCATCAAAGCATACTACATTAACCCTGTTGATTCCCGCGAAGCGAGCCTTGACGTACCAAACACGTTAGCTCTCAATTTAGAAGATCCAAAACCCGTAGCAACAATCGATGGCTTTACGACAATGAGCGATGCTGAGTTAGAAGGACTTATCAAAAATTACGGCCTTGCTATGACATTAGCAGACCTTCAAATGATTAGACAACAATACGCAGAGGTGGAGCACCGAGATCCTACGATTGCAGAAATTCGCCTCTTTGATACATATTGGTCCGACCACTGCCGCCACACCACATTTACGACAGAGTTAACAGATATCTCTATCGAAGCGAGTCGCTTCACAGGCCCTATTGAAGAAGCCCTAGAAGAATACATGGAAGGTCGTGCTGAGCTCTATACAACGAAGAAAAAAGCTCGTTCTCTCATGGATATGGCTACACTAGCCGTAAAAGAATTGCGTCATGCTGGTGGTTTAACAAATCTTGATGAATCCGATGAAATCAATGCATGTACAATCATCGTCCCTGTTGATGTCAACGGCAAAACGGAAGAATGGTTGTTATTATTCAAAAACGAAACCCATAACCACCCTACTGAAATCGAACCATTCGGCGGCGCAGCTACCTGCTTAGGCGGTTGTATCCGCGACCCATTGAGCGGCCGCGCCTATGTATACCAAGCTATGCGCATCACAGGCTCTGGCGATCCACATACAAGACTTGAAGATACATTAGAAGGCAAATTACCACAAAAGAAAATCACGCAAGAAGCAGCTCGTGGCTATTCATCTTACGGCAATCAAATTGGCCTTGCTACAGGTGAAGTAAAAGAATATTACCATCCTGGCTACGTAGCCAAACGCATGGAAATTGGCGCTGTTATCGGTGCAGCTCCACGCAATCAAGTACGCCGTGAGGAACCAGTTGCAGGCGATGTGGTAGTATTACTTGGTGGTAAAACTGGTCGCGATGGCTGTGGTGGTGCTACCGGTTCCTCTAAAGAACATACCGTAGAATCCCTTTCCACATGCGGTGCCGAGGTACAAAAAGGCAACGCCCTTACGGAACGCAAAATTCAACGCCTCTTCCGTCGTGGCGAAGTAACAACACTTATCAAACGTTGTAATGACTTTGGTGCAGGCGGTGTATCTGTTGCCATCGGTGAATTAACAGATGGCGTAACTATTAACCTTGATTTAGTACCTAAAAAATACGCTGGCCTCGATGGTACAGAATTGGCCATTTCTGAATCTCAAGAACGTATGGCTTGCGTTATCTCCGCTAAAGATGTAGATGCATTTAAAGCATATTGCGACGAGGAAAACTTAGAATGTACAGTTGTAGCAGATGTAACTGATACAAATCGTCTCATCATGAACTGGAATGGCGAAACAATCGTCGACATTAGCCGCGACTTTTTAAATACAAATGGTGCAAGTCAACAACAAGAAGCTATAGTAACAGCTCCAGCAGATCGCTCTTACTTCTTACGTGGTTCTTCTAGTGCAGATAACTTTAAAGAAAAATGGCTTGCTGCTGTATCCGCTTTAAACGCCGCATCCCAACAGGGCTTAGCAGAACGCTTTGACAGCACTGTGGGCGCCAATACAGTCCTCATGCCATTCGGTGGCAAATTCCAAAAGACACCTACTCAAGGCATGGTTGCAAAATTACCTGTATTAAATGGTGATACTACTACAGCTAGTATCATGACACATGGCTTTGTACCAGAATTATCTACTTGGAGCCCATACCATGGCGTACAATATGCTGTACTATTATCTGTTGCTAAGTTAGTAGCTCTTGGCGGTCGCCGAGAAGATGCATACTTAACATTACAAGAATATTTTGAACGCCTCAACTCTAAGGAATCTTGGGGCAAGCCAGTAGCAGCCCTTCTCGGCGCTTATAAAGCACAAAAAGAACTTGAAATTGGCGCTATTGGTGGCAAAGACTCTATGAGCGGTACATTTATGGACCTTACCGTTCCCCCTACGCTCGTATCCTTTGCGGTTGGTACAGCTCATGTAGACAATATTGTGAGTCAGGACCTTAAAGGCGTAGATCACCGACTCGTATTCTTCGATGTACCTCGTACATACGATGACACCCCTGATTGGGATCGATTCAAAGAAAACTGCGATACACTGCAAGAACAAATTGAAAAAGGTCGTGTTTACTCCGCTTATGTAGTTGAACAAGGCGGCATTCCTGAAGCTGTCACAAAAATGGCCCTTGGCAACAATATTGGTGTTAAATTCGATAAATACGCTGAACGTGCTATCTTCCAACCTGCTCTTGGTGCATTTATCGTAGAGGTAGACATTAAAGCTGTTAACTATCTCTTAGATTTACCAGGTTTAAAAGTAATCGGTGTAACACAAGCAAATCCAGTTATTGAATGGGCGGATCAATCCGTATCACTCAAGGAAATCCAAGCAGCTTATGAAGCTCCACTCAACGATATATTCCCTATGCATGCTCCAAATGGCTCTGGAGAAGCAGTAGCGTACATTCATGATCAACACGCTAAACCTCGCAGCACATCCTTAGGCGCAAAACCTAAAGTTCTCATTCCCGTATTCCCTGGTACAAACTGCGAATTTGACTCTGCTCGTGCCTTTGAACGTGCCGGTGCCGAAACAGATATCGTTGTCATCCGCAATCAAACACCAGATCAATTAAAAGAATCCATCGACGTAATCAAAGCTAAATTAGCAGAGTCTCAAATTCTTATGTTCCCAGGTGGTTTTAGTGCTGGCGATGAGCCAGATGGCTCTGGTAAATTCATAGCCACCCTATTCCGCAACCCATACCTTGCAGAAGGCTTAGAAAACCTCTTGTACAAACAAGATGGTCTAGTTCTTGGTATCTGTAATGGTTTCCAAGCCCTTATCAAATTAGGCTTATTACCTGGGGGGCACATTGAAACGTTAACTGCAGATCATCCTACATTGACATACAATACTATTGGTCGTCACTTATCTCGCATGGTTAATACGAAAGTTATTTCTACAAAATCCCCTTGGATGAGTGATGCTAAAGCAGGAGAAATTTACACGGTACCTATCTCTCATGGGGAAGGTCGTTTTATTGCATCCTCCTCAACAAGTGTTAGAGTTCAATAAAACTGGCCAAATCGCTACACAATATGTAGACTTTGATGGTATCGCCTCCATGGATAGTCGCTTCAATCCTAACCAATCTGTAGCTGCTATTGAAGGTATTTATAGTCCTGATGGTCGCGTATTCGGCAAAATGGCCCACTCCGAACGCTGTGGTGCTGGTATTAGCCAAAACATTCCTGGCCAATTAGAAATGCCAATCTTTACATCTGGTGTAAAATACTTTAAATAATTTATGACTATTCTTTCAGGTGAAAGCCTACTCCTTGGGTAGGCTTTTCAATATTGATTTTTTTCGAAAATATTAGTATTATAAATTGATACTATATTTACAAACACAAAAATTCGTGTAAACCTATACATAACAAGTGTGGGTTAAGAAAGGATTTTATTATGCATTGTGCTCAGAAAATGACCCATAATATCTACTGGATTGGTAGTAATGACTGGACTACTGAACGTTTCGAAAACTTATTCCCTATTCCAAATGGTGTTAGCTATAATAGCTATTTCATCGATGATGAAAAACTTGTGTTGTGGACTCTGTTGATGCAAGAAATTCAACTTGAATACTTTGACAATTGACCATATGGTCATTGAACATCATAAAATGGTTGGTAATGCTACAACATTCCGCATAACAATTCTACAATACTCACAGACCAATATTACAAAAGAGGCGATGAAATCTGTTTAGGTAAACATACACTTGTTTCCTACACTATGCCAATGGTTCACTGGCCTGAAGTAACTTGTACATACGAAAAATCTACAGGCACATTATTCTCTGCAGATGCTTTCGGTACATTCGGTACAGTTAATGGTAATATCTTTGCAGATCAAACTGATTACGTAGCTACCTACGAAGAAGAAGCTCGCCGTTACTATACAAATATCGTTGGTAAATACGGACCGCAAGTACAAAATGCACTCCGTAAAGTTTCTGGTCTTGAAATCAAACGCATTGCTCCACTTCATGGTCCAATCTGGCGTACACCTGAAACAATCAAATATATCTTGCACAAATACTTGCACTGGTCCAACTATACAGCGGAGAAAAAAGGTGTAGTTATTGCCTTCGGTTCTATGTATGGTAACACTCGTGCTATTGCTCAACAATTAGCAAAACAACTGTCTAAACGCGGCGTAACAGATATTAAAATCTATGATGTTTCCAAAACTAATGCTTCCTACATCATCGCTGATGCTTGGAAATATACTAACTTGGTAACAATTGCACCTACATACAATTTAAACCTATACCTTACTATGGAAAACTTCATTCATGAATTGAAAGCACTTAACTTCCAAAACCATAAGGTATCCATCATCGGTAACCACTCTTGGGCATCTGCTGCAATGAAAACAATGGTTTCCCACTTCGAAAACGACTTCAAAGACCTTGAAATCGTATCCGAACCACTTGATATCAAATCCTCTTTAAAAGCAGAAGATCTTCCAAAAATCGAAAAAATGGCAGACGATATCAAAGCATCCATCGATGCAGCTGAAATCAAAGAAGTATTATAATACTAACACCCAAAGCCGCCTGAAAAGGCGGCTTTTTCTTATACTTTAAAAGTCTTATGAAAGTTCAATAATTTCACTATTTTTCGCTTGACATAAATCTATCTTTTTCATATACTATACAAGTACCTGTTACACAACAGAATACATGGAGAGGTGTCCGAGCGGCTGAAGGAGCATGATTGGAAATCATGTGTGCGGTTATCCCGTACCCAGGGTTCAAATCCCTGTCTCTCCGCCATAGCAAAAGCAGTGCTTATGCACTGCTTTTTTATTATCTAACATTAAGAGGTGATACCTAATGTATCACCTCTTTTTATATCTCTTATATCAAACTTTAAAGTATTACATTTTACTACTGCCAAACGGCTAAAAAGAAGAAGGCTATCGACTTAACATCGATAGCCTTCTTTATTTATATCATTAGTTTATATTACTATTTATGAATCTTTCTAGCTATATCTCTAATGATTTCAGGTGTTGTTCGACAGCACCCACCTATAATATTAGCACCAGCCTCGCGCCATGCATCTACATAACCAATGAAGGATCCAGGGTCACCATACCAAGTTTTAGTTTTGCTATCATAGCTTTCACCAAGATTAGGATATACAGCAATTGGTTTATCTGTAACGGTACGGATATCTTTTATCAATGATTCTACATATTCCGGCTTAGTGCAATTGATACCAATACCAGTTATAGGTCTAACCTTATCGATCATTTCTGCACATTTAATGATAGTTTCCGCCACTAGAAACATGATGTTCATCCTTACAAGAGAAAGCAATCCAACCAGGAATCCCTCGCGATGTATATGGATCAGACATAGCTCGAGCAATAGCAATGGCTTCATCATAAGACGGTATTGTTTCAAAAGATAATATATCAGGATTTTCTTCACAGAATAATGCTAGCCGAGGAATATGGAATACCTCAAGATACTCAGTTTGTACACCAGGATATCCACGGTACTCAGAGCCATCCGCCAAAAGAAAGCTCCATATGGGCCTACAGAAGCAGCCACTAGTGGTTTAGGTAAAGCCCCTTCAGAAAAATATCTAACGCCATTTGGGGTCTCTTCTCCCAGTGTAATACCACGCAATATAAGTGCCCCACTCGCCTTAGCCTCTACAAACTCATTGCGAGCTTGTACTGCCAAGCGAACAGATAATTTTACAAGTTCAATAGCCGCTTCCGTACCAAATCCTAGGCCTTTAAAGCCAGCTACCGTTGCTTGATACCCAGAACTTTGAATGATATCCGCCCCAGCCGCTAAGTACGAAATATGTATTTTTTTGATGATATCCGGTTGGTCCATAAGAATCTTAGCAGACCATAATTTATGCTGAAGGTTACAGCCATAACGCTCTAACTCTGATCCTAACCCACCATCTAAAACGAGGGCGCCCTTCTCTTTAATTATATCTAAAAATGCACGTCGCTTAACCATCATATCACCTATTCTATACTACCTCATACCATTTGAGGTTTACTAAACGTATTATAACAAATAATACGTTTTGGTACTATCTACAAACTATTTTAAATCCTCTGTTGGTGGCTCTTTACCAAACCATTTTCTTATAAATCTCCGCATATTTGCCATTGGCTTTAATCTTAGCCAAACCATCGTTAACTTTATTAAGAAGCTCCGTATTTCCCTTCTTCACAGCAATGCCAAGTGGCGCCGCATCATAATCCTCTCCAGTTACCTTCGCGATACCTTTGCCCTTGCCGTTAACATAATATTCGTTTACTGGTGTATCATTGATAACTACATCGACGCCTTTATTTTGCAATTCTAAGAACGCATCGACAATGAGGTTGAATTGACGCACATCGGCATTAGGAATCTTGCTAGCAATTTCTGCACCTGTAGATCCGATGGATACACCGATACGCTTTCCTTCTAAATCTTTAAAACTATTGATATCAGTATTATCGGCATTTACAACGAGACCGTTACCTGCAATATAGTACGGTTTACTAAAGTCTACGGACTTAGCTCGTTCTTCGGAGATAGTCATATCCGAGATAGCAATATCGATAGTATTACTTTGTAATGCAGGTAAAAGTGCATCAAAGTTCAAGTTTTGAACATCTGCTTCAATGCCCTCTTCCATTTGCAATGGCATTGATAATATCTACATCAAAGCCAGCCAACTTACCGCTATCTTTATCTTTAAATCCAAATGGTGCATAGGTTGCATCTGTACCAACGCGCCATACCTTTTGACTATTACCTGTATTACCACAGCCCGCAATAAACAAGCTACTAGCAATGGTAAAAGCCCCTAAAAGAGCTGCTATTTTCTTAAATTTCATAATTGACCTTACTCTAACCTTACAGTTCTATGTAAAGTTTTCTTTCTATATACGAATGAATCTATCTATACTTACAGTATGAGCATAATAAAAATAATACCTCTAAAGGTATCCTAGTTTTATGATAACATTCGATATAGTACGGGTCAATAAATCCAACTATACCAATAGGTATTACCAAACATAGCTTTTATATCAAACATACTATTTATCTAGAAACCTAAATAGTCAAAACCCGCCTTCACCAAGCTAAACCCTAACTTGATGAAGGCGGCCATCTCCAGGTAGGAGAATTCCTAGCATTTTATAGAATAGATAGCATTTTTACTTCATTGAAAAGCTATCATACTCACATTATTTAGCTTTTTTAGCTTTTATGTACATAGCTACTTTGTACAAGAATACACAGAGTAACAAGTACATTACAATACTGAGGTATGTTGCTTCAGGAGTTTCTACCCAAGCTTGAGCGAATACATCAACACCTGCAATACGTAGCACCGCACTGAACAAGGAGCCAATAGCACCACCGGCTACGAGACCAGAGGCAATTGTACTACCTTTGGAGAAGCGAAGATCTGCCAATTCTTTGTCTTTTGTACTATTTTGTACAAGATACGCAATCAAACCTCCGATCAGTAATGGTGTGTTGATTTCCATTGGCAAGTATGTACCAAGGGCAAACGCCAATGGTGGAACTTTTACCATCCACAAGATGATTGCAAATAATGCACCAGCCATATAGAGAGGCCATTGAGCACTACCGCCAGTCATCATTAGGCTCGATGATGGCTGCCATAGCGTTCGCCTGTGGTGCATTTAATGCATGGTCCCCTACAAAGCCATATGCATCGTTCAAGAGGATCATAACGCCTACGGAAAGTACGGCACAAAGAATGGTACCAACGATTTGCCATTGTTCCATTTTCTTAGGTGTAGCACCTGTCATGTGCGCCACCTTAAGTTCAGACATGAAGTTACCAGCCATCCCAATAGTAGTACCGATGAAGGATGCCATCATGAGGACTGCAATCATACCTACTTTACCAGTCATACCTGCTGCGGTTAAGCATACAGCGGAAATGATAATCATAAAGATTGTCATACCAGATACTGGTTCTGTACCTGTATAAGCAATGGAGCTGATACCTACTACAGATAATAAGAAGGACATAATTAGAACGATTAAGAATGCTACAATTGTTTGGGAGAAGCTTTCAGCATACATAAAGTGGAAATATGCTGCAAATAGAACTGTACATAACAAGATGCCAGCGCCAATCCAAGATGTAGGCACGTCGCGTTGTGTACGAAGCAAGTTAACATCTACGGTTTTGGAACTGAAAATATCAAGTACTGCATTTTTAACAACACTAGCCACTACCTTAGACATATTGAGCAATCCGATGATACCTGCCATAGCAAGCATACCGATACCAATATGGCGAACATAGTCTAAGAATACTTTACGAATAGGAGCTTCTGCAAGTGGAACTGCATGCCCATTGATTTGCATGATATGTTCCGGAGCTAAATAGTATACGATTGGAATACATACGAACCAAGAGAAGAAGGAACCAGCTGCGATAATAGCTGCATAACGCAAGCCTGTGAAGTAACCAAGACCAAGCAACGCAGCATCTGTATCTACAGCAGCATTTAACTTAGTCGAATCTGCTAGAGCAGAACCCCCATTTAAATGCGGTAGTACGGATAACCTCTTCCCACCAGCCAAGGCTGTTAAGAATAAAGTCATATACAAGAGCGATAAGACCAGAACCAAGCATGAGTTTCGCTTTACTACCTTCATTACTCATTAGCACTTCAGCAGCAGCACGACCGCTGGGGAACGGATACACATAGTGCATTTCCTCAACAAAGTAGCGACGGAACATAACGCATAATAGAACACCAAGTACGCCACCAAGGATAATAGGAATCGCCATTTGTACAAAGGTTACATCTGTAACATTCCAAATGTATAGAGCTGGTAAGAAGAACATCGCACCAGCTAATGTGTTCGTACTAGAGCTAGCGATAGCCTGAATGTGAACCGTTTCGGCAAAAGCATTTTGCCGTTTTAAAATAACTGCTGTACCCATAGCAAGTACAGATACTGGAGCAAAGGCATCTACAGTTTGACCGATTTTCAAACATAAATACCCTACAGCCAGTGTGAAAATTGCCGCATAGAATAGGCCCCAGAATACTACATACGAGTTAATCTCTACGTAATCCTTCTTAGGATCCAATATGGGTTCTACGGGCGGGATAGAACGAGTTTCGTCCGACATGGTAAAACCTCCTCACAGAAAAAGTACAAACGTATAACTATTCACCTTTATACTAACACGGTACTACACATGGTTCAATGGTTTTCTATGCACTATGCGAATAAAATATCACACGTTCCATAAATATTTATTTTGCATTTTCACCGCCCTCTGTTCTACAATGAAGGTATATTAAGAATCTTTATTATATACAGCTTTTATACCAGTATGTATAAGATGTATGTTTACTTACGAGGAGGCTCATTATGGAATCAATGGTCGAACGTTTTGTACGCTATACAAGCATAAATACACGGTCTAACGAGGAAAGTACAACAATTCCAAGTACTCAAACTCAAGTAGACTTTGCTACGAATGTGCTCGTTCCCGATTTAAAGGCAATAGGTTTAGATGAGGTTATTTATAATCGTGAAAATGGTTTTGTCATCGGCACATTACATGCTAATACAGATGAAAAAGCACCTGCTATTGGCTTTATCGCTCATATGGATACAGCTGATTATAATGCAGAAAATATTAAACCTCGTATTGTAGAAAACTATGATGGTAGTGATATTTGCCTCAACGAAGAACACCAAATCTACACACGTCGTGCAGATTTTCCTAATTTAAAGAACTATATTGGTAAATCCTTGGTAGTAACCGATGGTCTTACACTACTAGGCGGTGACGACAAGGCTGGTATCTGTGAAATCATGGAAGCTCTTGCCTACCTCGTAGCTCATCCAGAAATTAAACATGGTAAAATCATGTGTGCCTTCGGACCAGACGAAGAAATCGGTACTGGCGCAGACCACTTTGATGTAAAAGAATTCCCTGTTGACTATGCTTATACTATTGATGGTGAAAGCCTTGGCCAACTTGAATACGAAACATTTAATGCAGCTGGCGGTACTGTTACCCTTAAAAGGTGTTTCGGTTCACACAGGCACTGCCAAAGGCATCATGATTAACTGTGCTAAATTAGCAATGCAATTCGATGCTCTATTACCAGGTGCTGCTGTTCCAGAACACACATGCGGTCGCCAAGGTTTCTTTATGCTCATGAGCATGGAAACTCAAGTAGATACTGGCAAAATGAACTATATCATACGCGACCATGACAAAGAATTGTTCGAAGCAAAAAAAGCATTCTTCTTACAAGCAGGTCAAACATTAAACGAAATCTATGGCCGCGAAGTATGTGAAGTATCCGTAAAAGATCAATATTACAATATGTACGATATCATCAAAGACAACATGGAATGTGTCAACGTAGCTAAAGCAGCTATGGAAAAAGCGGGGATTACTCCTATTTGCGACCCTATCCGTGGCGGTACAGATGGTTCTAAAATTTCCTTCATGGGCATCCCTACCCCTAATATCTTTACTGGCGTAGAAAACCTACATGGTCGTCACGAATTCGCATGTATTGATGACATGAAAAAAGCCGTAGAAATTATCGTAAACATCGTTAATATTGAGAAATAATTGATTACGATGTAACTTCTCATGCACCTATACTACTAGATGGTATTTGAACAATATTTAAATACTAAACTAGTAGTATAGAATACAATGGAATCCTAAGATACCTTAACAATAAAAAGGACTATACGAGATATCTCGTATAGTCCTTTTTATATGTTATGTGATTGTAAGAAATATAGCTAATGTTATGCTAATTTTCCATTACGTTTACGGTTTCTGATTTGTTCTTCTTCAGCGCGAGCTTTCAAAGAAAGATCTTTTTCAGTACCTACATAACGGCCATAGAGGAAATAATAAGCAACGAATGCAAGAAGTGCTACTACAACAGTAACATGGAACATACTTGTATAACCGACTACCTCTTTAATAGCACCTAAAATATATGGACCAAAACCTAAGCCCATATCTAAGGCAATGAAGTATGTAGATGTGGCAACACCAATGCGGTGAACAGGAACGATTTTAACAGTTACTGCTTGACCGTTTGACATAAATGTACCGTAACCAAGACCAACAAACACAGCAGATAAGAGTATAAGCCATGTAGAGTGAGCGATAGACAACAAGAAAATACCAAGTGCTAAAGATATGAAGCAAGGGTAAAGAACGAAGTTTTCCCCTTTCATATCAAATACAATACCAAGTAATGGTCTTGTTATCGTAATAACTACAGCATATACAACGAAGAAGAATGTACCTGCTAAGATAAGGTTTAAATCTTTTGTATAAGCTGCCATAAAACCGATAACACCAGAGTATGCAAAACCTACTAGTATAGAAACAAGACTAATAGAATTCATACGTGGTTCGATATAATCGGAAATTTTAATGCCTTTATGTTCTTCAGAATCAATATCGAGCTTAGGTTCATTAAATTTCATGATAACGGAACCGATACCGCAAAGGATGATAAGAGCAACACAGAATGCAATGATAAAATCATAACCTAGGCTATGAAGCATCAAGATACCCTAAAGAACGGCCCTACTGCAGCGGCAAGATGTAGACAAACCATAGTAGTTAATCCCTTCACCGCGACGTGACATTGGAATAATAGCGGCTACGATTGTACTTGTAGCCGTAGATGTAATACCGTAAGCAAAACCATTTAAGAAACGAACACTGTCGAGCATCAATAAATTAGGTGTGTAGAAGTACATAGCTGTTGAAATTAAGTAAATCAACAAACCTAAGTACAACATCTTGCGACACCCTAGGATACTGATAAACCGTCCTGCTAACAAACGAGCAACAACAGTACCAATAATATATATACCAACGGCCAGTCCCGCTTGACTTGCTGTAGCATGAAGATTATCTTTTGCTACAACCGCAATAATAACGATTAATAAATAATAAATTAAAAATACTAAGAAATTAATCAAAGTATCAAGGACAAAGGATCTTGTCCATAAGGCCTCTTTAGCCTTATCCATAATATCAACTCCATTTTTTAAACTATTGTCAACCGTTTGCGACAACGATTAATTATAAACCTCTCACTCTTAAAAAATCAAGAATTAAAATGTTATATACATTATAAATATTTTTATAACAATCAATGTAATACGATATAATTTCTAATATTAACCATTTTCAAAACTCATATAAATTTTGATAACAAAACACCTTTAACAGTTGGGAGGAGTGCAAAAGGCTCAACTTCAACCATTAAAGGTGTCATTCTTAGATGTATTTAGTTTTAATCTATTTAGTTTTTAGACCACAAGCCTTAAAGAAATTTTTATAGGCTTCAGCCTTTTTGGCAAGGCTTAATGGATATGCACGAGATGTAGATGGCAATCGTGTTAACGTCAATTCACGACCGTTAAACACAAAGGGAATTGTCTCCCCTGTTTTAGGTAGTTTAACCTTTTCTGGCAAAAGGCTTAACAAAATTTCTGTGGCCTTACCACCTGTGGTACCAATATGTTTACAGTGTGGAATTCGGTCCAATACCTCTGCAAGCGGTACAGGTTCAACGACCTTAAGAAATGCATCCGATGCATTGACCTTTTCGCGTATAGCTTTCAAAACAGTAGGACAAGAAGCAATCCCCGCTTCAGATAAGAACGCTTTGATCTTATCCGCATCAAAGGCTTTTTCCTCACCTTTTCTAAAGTATTCCTTATCGTCAAAGAATACTAAGCCATACACGCGCCACATATCATTTTGAAAGTTAGGATAATGAAATTCCATAGAACGCTTTTCGGAAGTTGGTGGGAATGTTCCCATCATCATGACCGTCGTATTCTTTGGTAAGAATGGCGGAAATGGTCTCGTTTCAATTGTTTCTGCCACAGAGCATCAACTCCTTTCACAACCTAGTATGGACTCAACTTTCAACACAATATATGAACTATGTCACAGGTGATAACAAATGAATCGAATCACTGCCGGCAAATTTAATCTATCTTATAAACGACCAACACTCAAATACTAACCATTATTGAACAATAGGTTGAGATACCAATGTATTGATATAATCAAAACCTACTGGTGTTGGGGATACGAGGTATAAGCACACAACAGCAGCTACAGCAAAGCCAATAGCCAAGTAGGAGAAGCTGCCGTGACGTGGAAACTCGTACAAACCAAATAGACGAATACCGATAGCCGCACCAATAGCAGTAATCAAGGATGGTATGGAGAAAATATTATACAACCCAAACACCACCATGAGACCTGCATAACCACCTACTACAGTAATCATTGGTAGCATACGATCCATTGGATTTGGAATAGAACGAGTTAGCGCTGCTGGATAATAAGATGCTTCTACACCAAACATCCCCAAGAATAGATTAAAGTCAGCCCAAATTGTTTCCCACGCACCTCTAAAAGCATCTCGATGGTTACCTACATACCATGCAAAGCCTGTAATAACTAAGATTGCTAAACCAGCACAGATGAAGTAGTATTCGCTAGGAATTTTTGGACCTGCATAAGCACCTACCGCTGTGACTACAGCACTCAAGATAGATGTGACAACGACACGGTGTAAACGAGGACGTTTATTTTCAGGAATCCGTTTATACACGGTAGCTAGCAATTCTAATACAAGCAGGCCATAAAATGGCAATACCTGCTGCAGGTACAAAGAATGCAGCAACCAAACTCAAAATAAAGGGAATGCACAAGCGCCATTTAGGGAATAATACAAGATCTTTATAATCTAAACGAACGTCTTGTGTCTCCATTGTAAAGTTGTTATACACTACAAAGAGTAACATGAAAGCGATGACATCAATGGCATTAGCACCCCAAATCAATAATGTAGGCACTATAACCATCGACAAAGCGACACCAGAGACGCGAGATAAACCAGCGGCAACTATGCCAAGTAAGAAAAACGGTGTTAAAGCAGATATAATTTCGAGCATAATATTCCTCCCATCATTGTATAAATTTAAGTATATAGTATCTACCACACTACATCAAGGAGATATATTTTTCATAGCTAATCGTTTTCGTACTGCGGTGGCAGAACAGCCCATCACCTGTGCAATCTTAGCCACCCCATACCCTTGAGCGCGGAGATTTTAATCTTATTTTCGTCTAGATCAAGAGTATTTGCCCTTATTTCTATACCTTGCTCGCGCAAATACATTGCCACTGTAGAACCACGTATCCCATAAGCCAATCCAATGTCATCTGTACTCATGTGATGATGAATATATAAATAAGCCATCTCCTCTACTCGTTGAGATTTACGAGCCTTAGGTGTCATAGAAACACCCATATGTCGCAACACATGGTGCACCTTCCAACGAGATACGCCATACATTCGAGCAATAGCATCTGTACTATTCCCACTTTTATAGGCCCTACAAATGCGCACTACATCTACAGATACATTTTTACTCGATCGCTGGCAAACTAAACCATATTCTCTCATTCGGCTTGCCATGGTCGTAGTGGACACATCATACCGCTTTGCCAAGGAATGTAGGGACCACTTTCCTGTCTCATACAAGGCCTGTACGTGAACCATATTAATTTCCTTTTAAGAGGCCGCCGCTCAATATCGTACGCTTTCATACGGCGCATAATAGTATCTACACTGCACTGAAAATACTCTGCTACATCGCGAACACTCCACTGCTTCTCTACATATAATTGCTCTAATAACTGTTTTGGTATAACGCGCACATTACGATACATAACATCACCTTTACTTATAGACGAACTCCCTTCCCTATTATTGTGAAAGTTCCATCAAGAAAATACAAAAAGGTTCCTAATAGTCACATAGGTGACCAATAGGAACCTCTTTCCATATGTAATTATATGCACCACATACGATAGATATAATTTTAGTTGCTATCACAATATCTGTGCACAAACCATCAATATATCTATGTACTAACTAATTACCAGTCCATTTATTATACTGATATTTTAACTAGCGATATCTTCGCTCAAGGGCTTTAGGCTTACCTAAAATAATAGACCACTTCATTCCCCTCTTTTAGAGCATGATTAGATTTACGACTGCGAGTCGAGGTTACAGCTGGACAGTTATAACGCCCACCTTTTCAACAAGGACACGACCCTCTTTAGATGCTTTATCTCGTTTAAACTCGGCTAATCGCTCATTTAGAGGAGCCTCTGTAACAGTCTCACGGTCTAAGCGAGTCGTATTCTTCGTATAGCTTGATGAGCTACTAGTGCGTTTCTTAGGTAAAACCTCAAGATCTTGTTGAGTTGCTGTAGCAGGTGTAGACACATCATCTTTCGGACGATTTTCAAATGATGTGTTATCTACTGTAAGGATTGAGTCCTGCGATGAAGGTTCTTCAACCTTGCGTTCTATGGAGATACCATATTCACGCTCCATATCCTCCCAAGTCATTCCGGAACTTGAACTTTCATAGCTTTCATACTCATCAGATTCTTCGTTATTCTTGCCTTTTATAATAGAAAAAGCAATATAGGCGATGATACCTAAAACAATGATAGGATTATGCGAAAAGATGGATAGCACGGAAGACAAAATAGAGTCCATAGCTACTCCTATTCACTATCTGCTAAGTTTTCACGCATTTTAGTGTCTGCAATAATATTGTTCATATTGTAGTAATCCATAACGCCAAGATTACCGTTTCTGAAAGCTTCTGCCAATGCTTTAGGAACTTCAGCTTGTGCTTCCACAACCTTAGCTTGCATGTCTTGTGTTTTCGCACGCATTTCTTGTTCTGTAGCAACAGCCATTGCACGGCGCTCTTCCGCACGAGCTTGAGCAATTTTCTTGTCCGCTTCCGCTTGGTCTGTTTGCAATTGAGCACCGATGTTACGTCCTACGTCTACGTCAGCAATATCGATGGACAAGATTTCGAATGCAGTACCCGCATCAAGACCTTTCCCCAATACAGTACGAGAGATGTGATCTGGATTTTCTAGTACATCTGTATGCTCTTCAGAGGAACCTACAGTTGTTACAATACCTTCACCAACACGGGCGATGATTGTCGCTTCACCAGCACCACCAACGAGGCGGTCAATATTCGCACGTACAGTAACACGAGCACGAACTTTCAATTCGATACCGTTTTTCGCTACCGCAGAGATAATTGGTGTTTCGATCACTTTAGGATTAACGGACATTTGTACCGCTTCCAATACATCGCGACCTGCAAGGTCGATAGCTGCGGAACGTTCAAATGTCAAAGGAATAGATGCGCGTTCAGCGGCGATCAAAGCATCTACAACGCGGTCAACGTCACCACCTGCAAGGTAATGCGCTTCAAGCTGATTTACATTAACATCAAGACCTGCTTTATTAGCTTTAATCAAAGGCATTACGATTTGAGATGGATTTACACGACGTAAGCGCATGCCTACAAGTGTAAAGATACCAACATTAACGCCCGCTGCAAGAGCAGATACCCAAAGGCCTAATGGCACAACATACAAGAACACCATAATCCCAATCAGTAGAATGGGAATCAAAACTAAAATACCTACATCCATAATAACCTCCATTATATACGACGATGTGGTGAAAGCTTAATCGCGCTTTCTAACAATATTGCGGCCGCCTACAACACGAAGCACCACAATAGGTGAACCGGCATCGATGAAGTCCCCTTCGGTCACAACATCCACCAAATTACCATCAATTTTAGCAATACCTGCAGGGCGCAGTGTAGTATGAGCTACGCCCTCTTTACCAGCTAAGTCATCTAATACATCATTAGATACATAGCCAGCTTTTGTCGTAGATCGTTGCCCTAAGGTAAACAATTTGCCTATCCAAGTCTTTTCAAAGTGATTAAAGAACATGATGATAAGGACAATTAACAAGGCTGTTAATCCTAGTACAGCATATAGCGCCATAGTACCTTCCTCCAAGCGCTTCGAAAACACCCCATAGGAAAACACAATAACCAATGAGTCCCAAAATACCGCCTGGAACAACGAGTTCTACCGCCATCAGGGCAATCCCTATAGCCATCCAAATTAAAAACTCCATAGGCCCTCCTCTCTATAATTAATTTTATACAACTTATATATTCATTATACAATATTAAAGAATAATTTATAAAGATAATTACTAATAATAAGTAAACTAAAAACGACTACTTTCACAGATTACATCTGATTCTAGTAGTCGTTTATTATAAGGAGTAAAAAACAAATTGGGCTTGTAAACGCAACGATTTATATGGTAGCCTCATAGCAACTTGAATTATACTTCTGTTTTTTTCAATTGGTCATTACCAACGCCTGTTTTTTGAAGGATCAACAACGTAATGCTCATCGCCATACCTACTACAGTAGCAAGCCCCATGCCTTTCAAAACAACAGGTCCAACAGCAAGTTCTGCACCACTAAGACCTACCACAAGGATAACGGATGTTAAGATCATATTAACAGGGTTTGTATAATCTACCTTGCGTTCTACAAGCATGCGCAAACCAGATGCTGCAATGATACCGAACAAGAGAATGGATACACCACCCATAACTGGTACTGGAATAGCATGGATAAGAGCTGCTACTTTACCTACAAAGGAGATAATCATCGCAAGAACTGCAGCACCACCAATTACCCATACGCTAAAGCAACGAGTAATAGCGAGGACACCGATATTTTCACCGTATGTCGTATTTGGTGTGGCACCAAAGAAACCAGAAAGGATGTTCGCAAGGCCATCACCAAGCAAGGATCGTTGTAGACCTGGTTCTTTCATCAAGTCTTTAGCGACGATATTACTAGTAACAACTAAGTGACCTACGTGCTCAGCAAATACTACAAAGAGTGCTGGCATAATCATAATAATGGCATTGATATCAAATACAGGCATGCCATAGAACTGTGGTAAAGAGAACCAAGGAGCAGCCTCTACAGCAGAGAAATCAACAACGCCCATGAAGGCAGACAAGATATAGCCGGAAACAACGCCAATCAAAACAGGGATTACAGCTAAGAAGCCACGGAACACAACAGTACCAAGCAAGGTAACAACTAAGGAAAACATAGAGATAAAAATAGCTTGACTGTGGCTCATGCCTAAATCTTGATTGCCAATAAGGCCAGACATACTCATCGCTACTGGCGCTAATTCTAAGCCGATAATAGCTACGATAGCCTCCCATCGCTGCTGGAGGGAATAACTTATCAATCCAACGAGTACCAATATAACGAACGAGAATAGATAAAATCACAAAAGAAGACCAAATACAACGAAGGCCTCCCTTTGCAGCCTCATAACCGAGACCTGCAGATAATACGCCTGCTACAGGAGCAATGAAAGCAAAGCTAGAACCGAGATATGCAGGGATTTTACCTTTACAAACAAATAAATACAGTAATGTACCGATACCATTCATGAATAAAGCTGTTGCCGGATCTACTTTTAACAAATATGGTACCAATACAGTAGAACCAAACATAGCAAATAAATGTTGGAAACTAAGTGGCAACATTTGACCCCAGGACGGGCGTTCTTGGATATCAATATAATCCTTCATTCTTTTCTCCTCACATACAATACAAGTACGTTGCATTTATACAGCACATCTTAAGAGATGCTATATAAATCCACACTAAATATATTCACCTTATACTACATAAGTTAAATATCAACGTTCAGACCTAGGTCGTCTACGGGTAGGCTTTTTAGTCTCTCTCGGTCTGAATGGACCAGGCATTTCCGTTTTTTTTGAGGACTCTTCGGAGCAGCCGGTTTAAATCGGCTTTGCGTTTCCTCACGTAAAGACGGTAAATCCTCAACAGTACCGACTTGCTTTACACCTTCCACATTACGACGGCCAATGCTCGCTAGTAAACCAATGGCCATAAAGTTCATCAATAATGAAGAACCACCATAACTAACAAATGGTAATGGCACCCCCTGTTACAGGCATAATGCCACATACCATGGCGATGTTAAATAATGCCTGTCCACTGATGAGCAAGGTTATCCCCATCGCTAACCATTTGCCAAATTCATCACGAGCCTTATTGGCAATACGGAATCCATAGTAGGTGAAAGCGGCTACCAGGATAACAACAAATACAGCCCCTAAGAACCCCATTTCTTGAGCCCACACAGCAAAAGCGAAGTCTGTATGTGCTTCTGGTAAATAAAAGTACTTAGATGTACCTTGCATAAAGCCTTCCCTAGGAAGCCACCAGAACCAACGGCTAACAAACCTTGTACAGTTTGGTAACCCATATCCTGCGCATGAGGCCAAGGATCAAACCAAGATTGAATACGCTCCCAACGATATGGCGACGAACGAGCCGCAATAAAGCCTAGTAAACCTGCTACTGCAAAGGCACCACCAAAGAATTTTCCATCAAATCCGGCTAAATAAATCAGAATAAAAGAAAATCCAAAGATTAGTATCGTTGTCCCCAAGTCAGGTTGAAAGAATGTTAACCCTGCAAATACTGCTGGCCAACTTAACATAGGAAGCATATAACTGATACGCTCACCAAAATAGCCTTTCATATTAATCAGCGGATTCGTATGTCGAGGCTTACCCCATTTTCTTAAGCTACTCAACTTAGCAGAAGTCCATATAAGGGCAGCCAATTTAGCAAATTCAGAAGGCTGTACAGATATAGGCCGATTAAAATCCATCGACGAGCACCATTGATAACGGCACCCATGATGAGTACTAATATTAACCCAACAAGCGTAGCAACCATAATGCGTTGCAACATGTGATCCTTCTGTAATTGTCGATAGTCATAGCGGTATAAAATAATCCCTGCTGCCAATGAGATTAACAAAAGACAATATGCTTCCAGAAATACCCTAAAAGCCCTGTATTTTCGTAAATAGAGCTAATATAGGTGGCACTAAAGATATTCACACTACCTATAATCGTGATGAGTAATATAGGTAAGAGCATCCCTTGTAAATCATTTTTAAAGAGTGAGCCCCACCGACTATCCCCCTTATTCGGTGTTTCCATGTTAAGCCTCCTTTTGTACTTTTGGCTTAATTGCTTCTAAGCGGAAAATAGGTTGCCCTTTAGCACTAAACTTTTCTTCATACTCAGTTTTTACATTTGGAAGGTCTGTACTATGTAAATCATAGGTTACATTTTTAAGTTCCCATCCGCATTCTTTGAATTCTTCAAGAGAGAACATAAATAAACCTTCATTATCTGTCTTGAAGTGCACTTCGCCACCATCCTTTAAAAGGCGAGCATAGCGGTCAAGGAATGTATGGTATGTGAGGCGACGCTTTGCATGTTTTGCCTTAGGCCATGGATCACAGAAGTTGATATAGAAGCGATCTACTTCACCTGGCGCAACAATCTCTTCAATACCAGCGATATCAAAGAGAGATACCTTAGCATTATCTCGTTCTGCTTCAAAGATTTTTTGTGCTGCGTAATAAATTACCCCAATTTGCACTTCAAATCCTACGAAGTTAGCATCTGGATACGCTTCGGCCATCCCCGCAATAAAGCGACCCTTACCTGTCCCTAGTTCCATATATAATGGACGCTCTGGATGTGCAAATAACTCACGCCATTTGCCTTTGTGTTCTTCATGTCCAGATAAAATAATATGAGAGTCATATTCGTGGATAGCTTCATCAATCCATGGTTTTCTACGAAGGCGCATACTTTCTCCTTACATCTATATTAATTATTAATTATATTTATTATTACAGGTCATATACCTATCTTATTAATTATAGAAAAGGGGGCGTTAAACGTCAATTATATTTCCCTTCTGCCATATAAAAAAAGACCTACCTCCGAAGAAGTAGGTCTATATGGTATTAGAAAATCAAAGCTTCAAAATTTTCAATTTGATATTGGCTGAGGCCAAGTTCAGATAAACTCTTTTCAGCTGCAGCGAAAAGATTATTTTTACCTACGCGCGTACCTAAAGCTGCGGCAGCGACCAATTCACGGTCCAATTTACCTAGGCGAGAACGATTGCGATTTTGTGGTTTCGGTTTTCTTCATACGGAACGTATTATATTGAACCCGCTTCCTTAGCGTCCTCTGGCTTCTGCTTTGTTAAAGCAGCCCCATTATTAGTGCCATTCCCCAATAAAGCACTAAGTCCGGTTTGCTTTGGAACCAATTTTTCGTACTCATCACCAAACTCAGGGCGCTCTTCACGCAATTGATCGAATGTAGCTAAAGCTGCATTCATTTGCTTCAATCCAGCAGCAGAGTAAAGTTGACGTATGGCAATACTCACCTCTTGCGGTGTCAACGTACCTCGCTCAATAGCAGATGCAATTACACTCTTTAATGCACCTTGATCACCAGACGCTGTATAGCGACCGATATCAACTAAGTCTTTTTGACGTGCATTGAGTTCTTTAGGCGTATATATATTTATCTCAGATATAGACGGTGCCTGTTTAGAAGGCTGTTCTCCCGCCCCATTAGCCTCAGACATATAGCCACCGGCGACGATGGCCACGGCTAATGTTAAGGTTAATACTTTTTTCAAAGTCTTACAATCTCCCCTTATTATTAATACTAATTGTATAATACTGCATTAAACGAATACATTAACAACAATTTTATTCTACTGTAATACATACTGTAGATATTATTATATAATACTTCATCTAATTTTTATAGTCCTATTCGAAAAAAATCTATATTTTTTTAACAAGTTTTATATATTTATAAAATTTATAGCATCATTACTGCCTTAAGAACGGATGAGCGTACATGATTACTGGGCTCATCAAAGATATCAATTAATTAATAATTTAGCAAACTAAAACTTATTGGCATCAATTTTTAACAATCAATTACTAAAATATAGATACACATTTTTATGTATAAACAAAAAGTAGATATCCCAAAAGGAATATCCACTTTTATGTACCATAAATTACACATCATTGGCTAAATAACAAAATCTTACATTAAATACAATGCAAAATCTGTATTTCAAAGTTATTTATTTGGACTTTCATATATAGTTTATAGCCACCCTCTGTAACAGCTACGATTTGTTCAATCTCCTCTGTTGGATCCTCTGTGAAAGTAAAACTGTCACTAGCATCAAAAGATGCACTCGTCCCAAAGAGGAACTCAAATCGCGCGGCACTGGACGGAGTTCTATATTGGTTACCTTCAGGGGCTTCACGCTTGAAGCGAATCGCGCCAAAGTGAGAGTAAAATGTTGCAATATACTTCATAATCACTCATTTCTAGCCTACGCATTTACGCGTTTTGTATTAAGTATAGCAATGATAAGAGCCACTACAAAGCCAACCCCAACTGCGATTTGACCATTTAATGTAGGGCCTGCACCAGAAGCTGCTAAACCGAAGTTATGAGCGAATGCCGCACCAGCTGCAAGGCCAAGTACTGTAACCGCAGAATCAGAATTGCCTTCCCCGTCATGATCAATTGACGTAATGGACAACCACCAAGCAACACGCTACAGAAACCTGCAAGCGCCATACCTAGGAAGTTCCACAATCCATCTGTATGTGCAATCGGTTGGTTTTCAAAGCCTAGATGGAAGTTACCAAAGCTAATATTTACAACGAATACACCAATGAGAACTGCTAAATAGCCAAAGATAAGAATAGATTTTTTGATTCTTTTATAAATCTCTAAAGCCACCAACCGTACAAAGTCGGCTAACTTGAGATAAGCCACCTACTACAAGACCTGCCGCCAAAGAAATGAGCCATGGAGCATGCATCGCGCCAGGACCTTTTTGGCTAAAGAAGATAAATGCTGGTGCTGTTACAACAAGTACGAGCAAGCCTACTTGAATAGCCGGCATCATAGCGGACTCTAACTTACTCAATGCATAAGTTCGTTGTAAAGAATAGCCTTTTTTTAAGAAAATTGTACCAAATCCAATACCACCTGCAAAGCCGGCAATGCCGAACAAAGCATTTAAGTCACCACCGCCAAGTCGCAAAATCATACGAATTGGACAGCCAAGGAACATCAACGCACCAATCATAACAAAGAAGCCAAGAATAAATCGAATAATTGGGAGATGAACCACCTTTACTTTGGTGTTCGCCACGAATCATGGACAATAGATAAGCCCCTAATATAAGACCGATAATTTCTGGACGAATGTACTGTACAGGCGCAGCACGATGTAGACCTAGACCACCGACAGTATCGCGAACAAAGCACGCAATACAAGAATCCCATATTCCCTGGATTTCCAGCTAATACGAGGAAGCCCGCGATAGCACCAATAATAAGGCCTGCAATAATTAAATTCCGTTTTTCATGAGACCCACTCATAGTAAACTCCTTTCAAACTAACTACACTAAAACTATATGAGCATATGCTCCTACCCTATCAAGCATACTACTCATGATATAATAGCCATAAATATACATTGTTATTTATGGAGATTATCTATGGACTATATCTATTTAGACAATGCGAGCACTTCATTTCCTAAAGCACCAACAGTCGCCACCGCTATATCCGACTATATAACGAACAGGGGTATAAACATCAACCGTGGTTCCTATTCCCTCGCCTATGATGTAGAGGACACTATCTATACAACAAGACAACGACTAAATACCTTATTCAACGGCCATGATCCATCTCATGTCGTCTTTACACAAAATGTGACGATGAGCTTAAACATGGTCATCAAGGGCCTATTAAAAGCCGGTGATCATGTGCTCGTTAGCTCAATGGAGCATAATGCAGTCATGAGACCGCTTACCCAACTACTAGATAAAGGCATTACCTTTGATACTATTCCATGCGACTCCACAGGATCGATCAAATGGACTCTATCGAGCCATTAATTCGTCCTAACACAGTAGCCCTAATTATCAATCACGCTTCCAATGTATGTGGGACCATTCAACCGCTCGAATCAATTGGCCCAATCTGCAAGGCTCATAATCTACAATTTATTGTAGACGCAGCCAAACGGCAGGAGTTATTCCTATTGATGTGAAAGCTTGTCATATTGATGCCCTTTGCTTTACAGGTCATAAAGGATTATTGGGACCTCAAGGTATTGGTGGTATTATATTAACCAAAGAAATGGCTCAAAACTTAACCCTCTTATCGTTGGTGGTACAGGTAGCTTCTCACATTTAGAAACGATGCCTACCCATATGCCCGACGCCTTTGAAGCAGGTACGTTAAATCTACCTGGCATCATTGGGCTCAATGAAGGCCTCTCCTATATTGAGTCACAAGGAATGGAAAATATTCATAACCATGAGCTAGCGTTAACACAATCCTTCCTCGAAGGATTGCAATCAATAGATGGTATTAACATCATTGGTAAACAAGATATCCAAGATAGAACTGCCGTCGTATCCATCGCAATCGATAGTATGGACCCAGCAAGTATTGCTTACGAACTAGAATCTAATTATCACATCATGACACGCGTTGGTCTCCACTGTGCCCCACGAGCACACCAAACACTAGAAACCTATCCAGAAGGAACTGTGCGATTCTCCTTTTGGCTATGCTAACACACATGAAGATGTGGAAACCGCATTATCTGCGCTACATAGAATCCTTAAAAATACTAAATAATACATAACCGTTAAGGCTATATACTTCGGTATATAGCCTTTTATACTTCTACGCTTCGCACAAACGACCGATAGCATCAGCTCTGCAGCGTTTGCAGTGTGTCATTTGTGGCACATAGTGACCAATAAATTGACGCATGTTATCGATTTCTTCTGAAGTCGGGCCTCGGTGATTTTCAAATACCGTATCATGAACTGGAATCATAGCAATACAGTTCATCAAATCGACGCCCCATGATTCCGCTTGTTTAGCGATAGCTGGTACATGGTCCATATTTACATCAGGCACTACTACGGTGTTAATCTTAACAATGATGTTCTTTTCCTTTAACTTCCGGATACTTTCAGCCTGACGCTCTAATAAAATACGGGCCCCATCGATTCCCTTGTAGATATTACCCTCATAGCGAACCATGGAATATACATTGTTTTGCAATCTCAGGATCAATAGCATTAACCGTAATCGTTACATGAGTAATTCCTAAGTCAGCAATGTCATTAACATAATCAGGCACTGCTAAGCCATTACTAGATAAACAAAGCATGACATGGGGGAAATCTTTTTTACGAGGCGGAAGGTTTCTAGTGCCTTGTCTGCATCACACATAGGATCTCCAGGCCCTGCAATACCTACTACAGAGATATCCTGACGAGCATCAACACCTTGTGCACAAAGGCAGCTGCCTCTTGTGGCGTATAGACATGTTGCGTCACGCCCGGTCTATTTTCATTGGCACAGTCGTACTTACGATTACAATAATTACATTGAATATTACAATTTCGGCGCTACTGGTAAATGTAAACGACCCCAATTAGCAGAAGCGGCCTTGTTGTAACAAGGATGATTTTGTAGGAAACTTTGACCTTGAATTTCTTTCATAATTAACCTTTCCGACCAAATCTAATAGCATCTTTATGGCAAACATGTAAGCAATCACCACAGTTGGTACAATTCATTTCATTTGGTCGTGTTCCCATTTCACATACGCGCAAGCACGCATCACAGTTATCGCAATCATTTGTTTTAAAGATTCTAAAATAGAAATTTTGCGAAGCAACTCCATTAAGCCGCAAAAGGACATATAAAGCGACACCAAGCATTGGCGATAATAAGGGAACCAGCAATAATAGAAACGACTGTTATAGTACGAGCCGCCCAATACCATTCGGAGAACTGCATAGATAAAATAACAGCATTAAAATATTCATCGCTCGTCCGAATTGGGATCATAATACGAGGATTACCAAATTTAAAATATACTACAAGCCCTAAAATTATAGTTGCTACCATGCCGAGTTGAAGGAATCGCATATAGATTTTTACGATTTCTTAGTGGTCCCATAGATATTTTTCCCAGCATTTGGTTAACCCAACCACTTGGACAGAACCAGCTACAGAAAGCACGTCCAAAGAATACAACCATAATCGGCAAGATAATCCACCACGCATAAAAGTACGTCGTGATACGGCCCCAACAGGTAATTATAGAACAGCTTTCACAGTTTACGAATGGCACAATATAAGGGCATCGGAATATGCCATAATATACCCATTTTCCCATAATGAAGAGGAAGATAAACTGTACAATACGACGCCAAAGGGTTAAATTTTTAGGGGCTTGTTTCCCAGATACACCAGAACTAACTTGAGTTCCATAGGTTGTAGATGACGGACATTGATTACACATCTTTTACACCAAACCTTTCTATCAAATCGAGACCTCTCGTACTATGGACGGATGTGAATCCGTGATTTTCTAAGATTTGTTGTCCTTCTTGGGATCGTGTAAATTCAATATAATCGGCAGCCAATGCACGATCTTGTACATATTTCATCGTGTTAATAGTGAAAGTGAGCGGTGCAGGTGGCACAAATTGTGCAGGTATGGAGAAATACTCTATACGATCCTTGAACCGATCATGTGTGGTAAGGCGTTTTTCAATGATGGATACATCGGCTTTACCTTCTACGAGGTCACACATCATGGAAATTACACAAGCATTTTCAGACATTAAGTTTTTCATAATACCATCGGTCAAACCAGATAATTTCATGATTCCTTTTACAGACGCACTACCTGGTGGAGATGCACCTAGGGGCAACATAACGCGTACACCAGGCTCGGCCATATCCTTCAAATCTCGAATCCCTGCGGGATTCCCCTTTGGTGTAACAATAACGTAATCCGTAAAACATAATGGTTCAAAAGCCATACTTACGCCTTTTTTGCGCATATTTTTCGCTAGATCTAAACCGCGAGCCCCAAAGACTTCTGTGCGACTCTTCGCAGCCAACAAGGATTTTCCAATAGCCCCTGCAAAAGCACCAGTATACTGAATATTGTGCCCCGTGTGCATTGTATAAACTTGATTTAAATCAAGGAACGCTTCCGACAAACCGCCACAAGTCCACACTTGTAATGAGTCAGACTGTGTTGGCTTGTAAGCTCCTCGTATAAACGACGGCACCGCTGATGCAGCTGCTAAAGCTAAAGCACCACCAATAAACTGGCGACGGGATATATCCTTTTTCAAAAATCCCATGTACTTACCACCTTTCACTGAACTTTACAGTACTAATCATATACTCACATTATAGTATAAAAACTATGAGTTTTAATGATGATATGCATAGCTTTAATTAATTTATTTATATAGATTAATCATGTAAATACTGTTTTTAAATTATAAAATTTTAAGATTAAGATTTCCATATCTATATTATTGAATATTTATTGCATATGATGAATATGCTATTTTTAGGTTTAATGATAATAAAACCCCCGTTATACGCTCAGTGCATAATAAACAAGGACAATCTGCTCTATAGACTATATTTGAATGTTTTACAGCACTCCTGGCCCTTTAAGTTTTAAATTCACTATAAGACAATATTGCCAAGAGAACGCAAAAAGGCGGTACAACCAAATGGTTGTACCGCCTTAATTCATCAATTATTCAGCAGTGAATGGCAATAAAGCAATTGCACGTGCACGTTTGATAGATGTAGTCAATTTGCGTTGATGTTTTGCGCAAGTACCGGAAATACGACGAGGTAAGATTTTGCCGCGTTCAGTCGTAAAACGACGAAGTTTAGCAACATCTTTATAGTCGATTTGATCGATATGGTCTGCACAGAAAACGCATACTTTTCTTCTTGGCTTTCTGCCTCTATCTCTTCTCATTGCGAATCCTCCTTTTCGAATTAGTAGGAGTCCCTGACACTAGAACGGGATGTTTTCGTCATCGCCGCCTGTACTGAAACTATCAAAATTGGACCCACCTTCGAAAGAATTAGTATTCATATCAAGGGATTGGCCCACAAAGTTCGCTACTACTTCAGTAACGTAACGTTTTTGACCGTCCTGAGTCTCGTAAGAACGAGTTTGCAAACGACCTTCTACAAAGCAACGACTGCCTTTACGAAGATTGCCTGCCGCTTCACCAAGTTTGCCCCAAGCAACGCAGTTGATGAAAGCAGTTTGTTCTTTCGTCTCATTTGTTGTGGAATCAATATAGGTGTTACTTGCAGCTACTGTGAAAGTTGCTACCGCACGACCAGTTTTGGTATAGCGTACTTCAGGATCACGAGCTAAATTACCTAGAATTTGTACAGAGTTCATGTTTTCCTCCAGGCTTTAATTATGCTTCGTGTTTAACAATTAGATGTCTTAGGACTTCATCGTTGATTTTCAATACACGATCGATTTCTTTGATTTCAGCAGGAGCTGCCTCAAAGTTGATCAATACATAGAAACCGTCAGTGAATTTCTTCACCGCGTAAGCAAGACGACGCTTGCCCCAACGATCTACCTTTTCTACTGTGCCGCCTACACGAGCAATTAAAGCTTCTACTTTTTCAATAACAGCGTTAGTTGCTTCTTCTTCAGCTGGTTTCACAATAAACATGACTTCGTATTTGTTCATACAAAATCACCTCCTCTTTCGGACTAATGCCCCTATCGACACATAGGGGTAGGAAGTGCTTACCATCAATAAGCCTTACTATTATAACCTAAAAAAATAATGAAAGCAAGGGCTTAAGTTTAAGTCCTTGCTTTCACCACTATTATATACGATTATATTTTTCATCTTCAGGAAAAGCGATAATAGCACAAATAATTACAAAGATGGTAATAACAGACATCATAGGGTATGCCGAATTATTTGGTAAGAATGTTAACACCAAAGATGAAATAATACCACTACCATATTGCATTGCCTAGTAGCTAGGAGCCAGCCATCTTAGCCGTTCTAATGCCAATGCATTGGTAACCGCTGCAATGATACCGTTCATAGAGAAGAATAAGAAACTGCCGATTACAATAAGCCATAAAGAGTGTTTGCCCATAAACATTAAAATCATAACAATCGTTACACATATGCAAACGCATAGTAGCATAGCGCAACAACTTATCGAGGCGCATAGCACTTACAATGCGCCGATTGACTGCACTCATGAGCATTACACCAATGATATTAAGGGAAAATAAATAGCCATAATACTCTGTAGGCACTCCATACACATATGTACATATAGGGTGAACCAGTTAAAAAGCATAAATAGCAATATAAAATGAGCTAACACATAGGGTATATTTCATAAAACCTTTGTTGCGTAATAAAATCCAATAATTATTATAGGTATGACTCATATCCTTTTACTACGCTTTTCCTAAGGATGTGTTTCAGGAACAATAATACGGCTAACAGCATTAAAACACCTATAATAACCAAACCAAAATATAAATGCCATGCATACAAGTAAATGACCGGCAAACAAAGGACCGGCAATAGGTGCTATAGCCATTACGATAGCCAATGTAGATAGCATCTTTAGCCGCCTCAGTCCGACCATATAGATCGCGAATGATGGCTCGCGATAACATGGTCCTACGCAAGCACCAAATGCTTGAACACGCGCCAAGCCAGTAACTCCATCATGGAGGAACCAAGGCACACCCCACAGAACCAATAATAAATAAAACTATCCCTATAATAAGTGGCTTCTTACGACCAATTTTATCGCTAACGGCGCCCCAAGAAAAGCTGGGCTAGCGCAAACCCAATTAAGAAACCCGTCAACGTACCGCATCACCATTAAGATCTCGCCCCATCTCAGGCATAGCTGGCAAATAAATATCCGTAGACAATGATGTAAACGCCATCAATGCACTTAATATAGACGTAAAAAGCCATCCTTTATTGCTAATCGTCAGCATAAAGACACCACTTTCATGTAAAATCGCACTATAATATGTATTCATTTAGATTATATCAAAAACAAAGTTAATCCTATATAGTTTTGATATATCATCAAAAAGCATAGTAAAATATATGCCCAAAGTAAGTAAGATAAAGCCTAACGCAACAGAGTATACAAAATACTCGCACGCTAGGCAATCCTAAAAAATGTTTATAAGATGAGCCTAACGCTACCACACGTCGATGGCTGTTTTTTTATTATACACCATAAATAGAATTTCTAAAAGAAATTATAAAACAAATGGTATCGACTAATAAAGTCCCTCATAATACGCCCTTTTATAGTGATAAACTAAAACAATATTTATATAAATAGAAATTCTATAGAAAATCCTTGCGTCATTATTCTATATAATTTACTATATATAGAGAAATCTGATTATAAAAAGGAGTCATCATGGCTAATATTAATGAAAACTACTTAAACCTTCAAGGTTCTTATTTATTTGCAAATATTGCTAAAAAAGGTGCAGAATACCAAGCAGCTCATCCAGATGCAGATATCATTCGTCTTGGTATCGGCGATGTTACATTACCACTTGCTCCAGCAATTATCGACGCTATGAGCAAGGCCGTTCAAGAAATGGGTAAAGCTGAAACATTCCGAGGTTATGGTCCTGAACAAGGTTATGATTTCTTACGTCAAGCTATTATTGATGGCGACTACAAACCATTAGGCGTAGACATCGCGATTAACGAAGTATTCGTTTCCGATGGTGCAAAATCTGACGTTGGTAACATCCAAGAAGTTATTCAGCGAAGACAACATCATTGCTATCACTGATCCTGTGTACCCAGTATACTTAGACTCCAACGTTATGGGCGGTCGTACTGGCGAAGCTGTAGATGGTATCTTCCAAAAGGTTGTATACCTCCCTACTTACGCTGAAAATAATTTCTCTCCAGAATTTCCTTCTGAACGTGTAGACATCGTATACCTTTGCTCCACCTAACAATCCAACCGGTACTGTTTTAAGCCATGCCCGTTTAGCAGAATGGATTAAATGGTGTAAAGATAATGATGCGATTTTGATGTTCGACTCCGCTTACGAAGCTTTCATCAGTACAAAAGACACTGTAAAATCCATCTATGAAATCGAAGGCGCTCGCGAAGTGGCCATCGAGTTCCGTTCCTTCTCCAAAACTGCAGGTTTCACTGGTACACGTTGTGCTTATGCAGTAGTACCTAAAGAGGTCACTGGCAAAACTAAATCTGGTGAAAGCCAACCGCTAAACCCTATGTGGAACCGTCGTCAATGCACTAAATTCAATGGTGTTCCTTACATCATCCAACGTGGTGCAGAAGCAGTATACACAAAAGAAGGCCGCGAACAAACTCGTGCTAACATTGCATACTACAAAGAAAATGCCCGCATCATCAAAGAAGGTCTTGAATCTATCGGCCTTACTGTATACGGCGGCGTTGGACGCTCCATACATTTGGCTAAAAACACCTGGCAATATGACTAGCTGGGAATTATTCGACATCTTGCTCGAACAAGTTCAAATCGTATCTACACCAGGCTCTGGCTTTGGCCCTCATGGTGAAGGTTACCTTCGTTTGACAGCATTCGGTAGCCGTGAAAATACAATTCGTGCGCGCCGTTGAAAGAATCAAAACATTACAATTCATATGATTATGTCTATATTTAGGTTTAGATTTATATCTTGATTTAGATTTAGATTACATTAAATCTGGATTATGTGATTTAAAATAGTTTATATCTATAAAAACCCAAAAGACCGATTACAGTCCTTCAATAGGAATGTAGTCGGTCTTTTTATATACCCTTACATATATGAATATTTAATTCTAGTATTCCTTAACACTATAGTACTAACAAATAACATCCCCATATTATTTGTGTCCGCTATATTTACCCATTAATTAAAAGTTATGACGAATCCCTGCGTCAATGCGATAGGAGTTATCTATAGTAGCACCAAAGTTTTTAGTGAAAGTACCATAAACATATGTATTAGGACGTACGCTCCAAGAACCACCGAGTTCAAGGTCAAGCCATGTATCTTTTAGGTTCACTTCGCTACCTGTAGTTGGCTCACCGGTCATGCTATAAGTAGCTTTCATTTTACCTGAGAACTCATGAGCTAACGCAGCTTTGAGGAAGAGATTGCTGTTCTTACTTTCCTTACCAATACCTACACCGATACGACCAATAACGGAGTTTACCGCATCAGAGTTAATGTGCACTGTGCTACCTGTATTTGTACGAGCATCAAAGTTTACACCAGATAATCGACTAAGCGTCAATTCTGCGTTAGGATCGATGTAGAAACCATTGTCTTTCTTGATCCGTTTACCATATTCAACGCTCAAAGAGGTACCTGTATTGCGGTAATCTCCGCTCAAGCTTGTACCCAAGCTATTGCGCACAGTGAAATCATTTTTCAAACGACTTAATTTACCAATCACATCCAAGTAACGACCATCATTGTATTGTTTTGCACCGTATAATGCTAAACCTGCGGTTTTACCAGACCCTGAACCTAAAGCGTAATCGCTATTGCTTGTACCATATAACAACGCCCCACCAATAGTCCAATCCCGTACAATGTGTCATAGCCTACTTGCGCCATGTTATAGGTTTGATTTACATAGGCGCTGTCCGTAATTTTAGATTTACCACCGATGTATTTCCCCCATACACCATGCTTATTGGAGTTGAGTCGCACATCACCGAGGCGACGTTGTAAATCATTCGTATCGGCTCTCATTTGCATCACAGAGGAGGCTAACGCACTCTTAGCACCAGAAACAACTTCGCTTTCACGAGCTGTCACAACCGCTTGGTCAGTAATACTAGGTTTCCCATCAACAGTAAAGCTATCTTTACCGAGTTTAGTAGCATATGCAGGACTAATAATGCCTGAATCGACTTGAACATTCACATTTAAATTACGTTCACCCTTAGTAAAGCCAGTATATGTTAATTTATTAGCCAACTGCTGCAAAGTACCTCGTGGGTTGTCTATATTTAGACCCTTTAAGTGCATCTGCCGAACTGCGCATAGTCACCGAAGAACCTTTATCAGCATGGTTGATAACGACTTTGCCCTTACCTTGTGCAGTCGCAGGGGCTCCTTTTTCATAGTCGATAGCTGCATGACCAGCATAGTTGTTAATAGTAATTGGTCGTGGATCTACGGTTTGGATAATACCTTGACTATTTATATCTTTACCACCAATAAAATGCTCTACACGACTACCTGTATATAAATAGTTTGCATTATTAGGACGACCTTGTGTAGGATATACGCGTTCAGCACCTAGCCATTCATTACGCCAAGTTGCACCATTTTGTAAATACAATCGTAGACCACCATGGTACGGATTATTGTTGCTTTCATCAAATTCGTTAAGCACACCCCCTACTAATTTAGAATTGGGTGTCGTTAAACCTAATGAAATTTCAGAACCATGGTTATGTGGGTTCTTTTCAATACCATAGTTTTTATCTAAGAATCCTACATTACCATACATTCTTCACATCATTCGTTCCCGGATGTGCTCATCCATGTCCCCGTATTTACATAAACAAAACCTTCTTCAGATAATGCAGAATAGGTATCAGAGGTATCAAGTGGATATGTTTTTATATCAGCCCCACCTAGCACGCGGATATAACCGTCTTTATTGGCTTGTAAACCAACGCCAACAGCATCGACTTTAGCATTACCCTTTACGGTAATTCGAGTATCATCGTTATTGCCATCACTAGTAAGTCCGCCATAACCAGCATAGATACCGCTCATGTAATAATGTGCCAAATCAGGTCTGCGTTTCTCTCCACTTTCCGCCGGTGCTGGATTCGTAATTGTTCACAGTTACATTCTTGTCGATAGCAACTTGTGTCCCATCAAGGGCGTAAATACCAGTCACATTATTATGATATTTTGTTCCATTTACACCTAAACCTGATACATTAACAGTTAAGTCATCTGTATAATGTCTCTTTTCCCCCCACAAATTAAGGCCAATGGATTTTCCCCATCTGTATGACTTTCCACAGTTGTGGCTGATACCATGGTAAAAGCACTAGCTCCTGTTACAATCAATGCAGCAATAACAGCAGCGTTTACCTTTCTTCTCATGTTATACCTCCTTAACACTTCAACTATGAACATAACTAACTAACATAACCAATTTAATTGTATCTAGATTCAGGGTATATGTGTCAATTTCTACTCATATGATTTTTTATTTGTCCCCTATAACAACACGCTATGTATCGATATAGTTGTGCACAAATTACTTGTTTAAATTAGATATGAATTATTTTCCATACCATCTAATAAATTCTATAGAAAAATATTAAAAGCTATTAATTTTATGCTATAATAAATATGTTAATTATTAAATTTCAACTTATATAGGAGGCTAATATGAATATTCGTATTGGTATCGTTGGTTACGGCAACTTAGCTCGTGGCGTAGAAGCATCTGTTCAGTTACAACCTGATATGGAGCTCATCGGCGTATTTTCTCGCCGTCAAGGTATTGAAACTGTATCTGGTGTACCTACTTACACGATGGAAGATATTCCTAACTTTAAAGGCAAAGATCGATGTAATGGTTCTTTGCGGTGGTTCTGCAACAGATCTTATCGAACAAACACCGATGGTAACAAAATACTTTAACTGTATCGATTCCTTCGATACACATGCACGTATTCCTGAACACTTCGCTAATGTAGACAAAGTAGCTAAAGAGGCCAAAACTGCTACATTAATTTCTTGTGGTTGGGATCCAGGCATGTTCTCTTTGCAACGCGTTTACGCGGAGGCAATCTTGCCAAAAGGTAAATCCTACACATTCTGGGGTCGCGGTGTATCCCAAGGCCATTCCGATGCCATTCGCCGTATCGATGGTGTTCTTGACGCTCGTCAATACACTGTTCCTAAAGAACAATACCTAGAAGCTATCCGTAATGGCGAAACTCCAGATGTTGATGGCTATAAAGGTCACCTTCGTGAGTGCTACGTAGTAGCGGCTCCTGATGCAGACAAAGCTAAAATCGAAAATGAAATCAAAACTATGGAAAACTACTTCGTAGGCTATGAAACTGTAGTAAACTTCATTTCTCAAGAAGAACTTGATCGCGACCACAAAGGCATTCCACATGGTGGCTTCGTTCTTCGCTCTGGTGAAAGTACAGAAGGCACACGTCACGTTATTGAGTACTCCTTGAAACTTGACTCTAACCCTGAATTCACAGGCTCTGCACTTGTTGCTTACGCTCGTGGTCTCTACCGACTTGCTAAACACGGCGGCACAGGTTGCTACACAGTATTCGACATTCCACCAGCTTGGATCTCCACACATTCCGCTGAAGAATTACGAGCTCATTCTCTATAATAGAGCGAGGTCCTCATCGACTTAATAGATGAGGGCCTTTTCATACACATTAAAAGAGAGACCATATCAGATGGCTTTTTTATCCTATTAACCTTATTTTACGTTTAATTAATACCAACGTGTTAATGGCAACTCATTCGTAACACCTTTTGTCATCAAAATTTGATGCAAGTCCATATTACCGATGTAGAAACCTGCCGCACATCCACAAAGATACAAATCCACATGCGTACAAATTCACTGCCTGTTTCGCCTCTACTTGCTCACGGACGCCTTAATTGTTATACCAATGCATTTAAAGTCTTATAATAGTGATACCGTAAACTTTCAACATCGATGACATTCATATCATAGTCATAAGCGAGGCTGACCATTTCGCGAAGGGACGGCAAACATCCACCCGGGAAGATATATTTACGAATCCAGGCACTTGTTTCCTTTTCAGAAGGGTCACTGATGTAGTGGAGCAGGAACAACCCGCCGTCTTTAAGCATTTCCGATGCGTCCTCCATATACAGAGGAAAATTAGGTCGACCTACATGTTCAAGCATGCCGATGCTGACAATGCGGTCAAAGGTACGCGACCGGAAGCTGCTACGTCTCGATAATCTATAAGTTCAATCTCAACCTGTCCTTCAAGGCCATATTCTTTAATGCGTTCCTGTCCTTTTTTCCATTGTTCTTCGGAAAGAGTACACCCATAGCCCTTAACTCCATATTTACGAGCCGCTTCAATGAGAAGGAATCCCCATCCGCAACCAATATCAAGTAAAGTCATTACCCTCTTTTAAGTACAATTTATCGAGAATATGATGTACCTTTTGATATTGCGCATCTTTGAGACTATCATTCTCATGCTTAAAATACGCACAGGAATAGCTCATGGTTTCATCGAGCCACAATTTATAGAATTCATTACCTAAATCATAATGGGAAGATACTTGTTGTTTTTGATCTTTCTTTTTAAGACCTGCATTAAAGAGCGAGCTAAGTACCTTACGATTGATAGAGTCCTTACCTACATGACCAAGGACTACACAAAGGGCTTTAAACAAATCCCCTTCAATTTCGATATTTTTACGCATGTACGCTTCACCGAGGGCGAGTTCTGCGGATATTAACAAATCCTTTTTGGGAATATCGCGATTAACGATGACGGTAAACTCGGATTCTCCGTCACCGATTGTATATTCATTATCTCCAATTTTTACGGTAAAACAATGATCATTGAAAGCGTTCTAAATAATGGACTAAGAAACTATCAAATAGCTTGGAAAACATACTGAACTTCCTTTCCTATTAGCTTTCACTATATAGGTTTAAAAATATATTCATTAACATGATTGGATACATTCCATACCCTTATTAATTTATATACCTATAAATTATATCTATATAGTTACGGCGAATAAAAATCTATATTAATCCTATATTTTAATATGAACTTATCACATTATTTAAGTAATATATTTAACTCTATTTATATTATAGCACTTTGAAATAATCTATTTTATATTTATAGAGTAACTCCATCCTATTAGTATGGTATAATATTTATTTGATAAGGTTTATAACAAACTATTGCTATAAACTTTCACAAAGAACGAAATCAATTTGTTAATAAAAGGTGGTACCATGAGCACAAATTTAGAAGTAGGCATCGTAGGCCTTCCAAATGTTGGTAAAAGTACATTATTCAACGCTATCACAAAAGCGGGCGCTGAAGCTGCCAACTATCCATTCTGTACAATTGAACCTAACGTAGGTGTCGTTGACGTTCCAGATAATCGTTTAGCTGTATTAGCTGAAATGTTTGGTTCCAAACGCATCCTTCCTGCTGCTATGCGCTTCGTAGATATTGCTGGCCTCGTAGAAGGTGCATCCAAGGGCGAAGGTTTGGGTAATAAATTCCTTAGCCACATCCGCCAAGTAGATGCGATTGCTCAAGTTATTCGTTGTTTTGATGACCCTAACATCACTCACGTTTCTGGATCTATTGACCCAATTCGTGATATCGAAATCATCAACACTGAGCTTTGCCTTGCAGACCTTGAATCCGTGGAAAAACGCAAACAACGTATTGAAAAAATCGCTAAATCTGGTGACAAAGATGCGCGTGCTGAGTTACCATTGCTAGAACGCATCATCGAAGGTCTAGGTGAAGCAAAACCTGTTCGTGCACAAGGTCTCGAAGAAGAAGAATTGGAAATGATCAAAGAGTTGACATTGCTTACAGCAAAACCATCTCTTTATGTAGCTAACATTTCTGAAGATGAAGTATCTGATTACTCTTCCAACGAATATGTAAAACGTGTTGAGGAATATGCAAAAAACGAAGGAGCTGGCATCGTTGTTGTGTCCGCTCGTATCGAGTCCGAAATTGCAGAGTTATCCGAAGAAGAATCCGCCGCATTCCTCGAAGATCTTGGTCTTGAAGAATCTGGCTTAACAAAACTTATCAAAGCAAGTTATGCACTCTTAGGTCTTATCAACTACTTCACTGCTGGCGAAATGGAAGCTCGTGCTTGGACAATTGTAAATGGCACAAAAGCACCTCAAGCTGCTGGTAAAATTCACTCGGATATTGAAAAAGGCTTTATCCGCGCTGAAACGTCTCCTTTGATGATCTACAAGCTTGTGGTAGCCAAAACGCAGCTAAAGAAAAAGGCCTTGTACGCCTTGAAGGCAAAGACTACGTTATGAAAGACGGCGATGTAACCCATTTCCGCTTCAATGTATAAACAAACTTATATAACAAAAACCAGTAAATCTCAGGATTTACTGGTTTTTTTATTACTAATTATAACCTTTATATAATATTATTTATCGTCTTTATGAAGAACATTTTTGACGCCACTAATCGCACCATCTACAGCATCTTTAACATCTTCAGCTGCTTTTTTGAAATCTTCAGCAACATCATGTGCAGCAGCGTCTTTAACTTTTGCAGCTGTATTTTCTACAGCGCCTTCTGCTTGCAATTCTTTGTTATCAGTTAATTTACCGGCATTTTCTTTTAATGCACCTTTAGCTTGATTTAATTTATCTTCTAATGCCATAATTATGATCCTTTCATATGAAATCATTTTAGCTATGTTAGCTATACTTTTAAAAAAAGATTGCAATCCATTTTTCCCGAAGAAAAACGAAACAACAGCAACAACCATTACAGCGCCAAGAACAGAAGGAATTAATGCCATGCCAGCTAAACTAGGACCCCATGTGCCAAATATTGCTTGACCCACAGACGAACCAACTAAACCAGCAACAACATTGGCAATAACGCCCATTGCTCCACCTTTGTTAGTGATTGCTCCTGCAAGAAAACCGATAAAACCACCAACAATAATTGACCATAACATACGATCACTCCTTCCTATTTAATCAATATATTTATAATATCCTACCAAAAAAAACAAAATTTATAAATATAATAAATAATGTGTATATTTATAATATACCATTCATTTCTAAAGATTAGATGAAGAAATTCGATATGGATATAAAAGTCGCAATCGATTAAACTACTGTAACAATTTCATTCATTGTGCGACGTGTTTTATTTCGATGTGGTTCTTCATCACGATAACCAAAGGCAGCCATCACAGCAATGCCAAAATGCTTTGTATCAAAAAGACCTAATTCATCACCTAAGAAAGCTGTCATCTTATCTTGATTAAAGCCTTCCAATGCACAAGGAATCAAGACCTTCATAAGCAGCCATAGTCATCATGTTAGCCATTACAATATACGCTTGCTTTGAAGACCAATCAAAGGCAGCACGATCAGACTCAAATGTTTTATAGTCTTCAGTTGTGAACTGAGCATATTTTTCTTTATAAATAGCATCGACTTCAGCAGGTAATTGTTTCACCTCTTCTTGAATGTAGCGTACATAAGGGGAATCAAATTCCAAATCCACTTTTTTACGTGTTAAAAACACTACGAAATGACTCGCTTCAAGACCAGCTTGAATACCCCAACCATAAGCTTTCATCTTTTCACGGATTTCAGGATTTTGAATAACTAATAATTGGTAAGCCTCAAAACCTAAGGAGGTTGGAGACAAGCGCGCCGTTAAGATACCTTGCCAATCTTCATCAGAAATCTTTTAGTACTATCAAATTTCTTACATGCATAACGATATGTCATAGCGTATTCTAAATCTTTACGATGAAATTTAGGGGCTGTTAATTTTACATTTTCTATTTCATATTTGCTCATATATAACTCCTTATCTAAATGATATTACATAATAAAGGACTTACTTTATCCATATCACCTTGTAGGTTCGTCCCCAGTCACACATGGCCATGATAATAGGACGTAGCGTTTCGCCAAATTCAGTGATACTATATTCCGTCTTTGGTGGCACCACTGGATAAATCTCTTTGTGGATGATACCTTCTGCTTCTAAATCCTTCAATTGTTGTGAAAGCATCTTAATCGTCGCTTGAGGGAATGAGTTTTTTGTATCTCATTAAATCGCAACGTTCCATCTGTCATCAAATGATACAGAATAATAGATTTATACTTACCTCCTGCTACACTGAGGGATGCCCCTACAGGACAATTAAATAATTTTTCTCCATAGAAACCTCCCACTTAATAGTATCACGAGACTTAATTAGCAACAAATAGTTTCTATTATTTATTAACACTTTTAGCAGCACTTACCAAACCATCAAGCCAATCTTTGATGACCATTACATCGGATTTGGTTTAGCTACATGTAGTTCTTTCGCAGGCTCACCTACCTGTGTTTCTTGTGTCAAAATACGAACTACCCATAATCAAGCCTTCCACAAGCCATGCATAAATAACATCTATTCGCTCAGCAGTGCCAACTTCACCAGCCCAACCATGCCAAGAAATTGACCAGGTTGATTTTCACTAGGTGCTACATATTCTACAACCTCTTATCCACAGGTGACCAAAGGTTTTAAAGAAGAAACGTGTATTAGATATAAGATGTGTATCTTCTTGATTAAGCATCTTAATATCGCTAGAGTTGCGTAGTAAGAAGCATGTAGCAGCATTTGTTTAGTATTCCCATACAAGATCTACAGTGATACCTTTTACAATCCCACCTCATTAGATACATAGTTATCAGTTAAACCCAGGTATTCTTTTGGCCAGTTAATAGCATTCATTGTTGTATTCATAATAAACTCCTTTATAGTATCGATTTTATTAGTTTTCATTGATGATGTCAGTATAAAACCATATGTATATTCCAACAAGAACCATTAAAAAGTCACATAGTTACAAAAGTAACTATGTGACTTAATTATCTACTAATCTTTCATATGGTACGGCCAGTTCCCTTTCATACCAAAAACAGTCCTGACGTACTAATCTTATGTTCTTTTAAAATAACCTTAACTTGCTCAACAATACTCGGATCTATTTCTATAGATAAACCGCACATATCGTAAAGCTCTGGGGGGGTGGCCATCAACTGATGAGGCACCTCTAATTCTGTTAATACCTTGTCTGTCTTTATCACCAAAATAATAGGATGTAAAAACGACAAGTAATTTTTTATTTTCCAATGCCTCACCCCTAATAACTACTAAGTTTTAGATTTATTATTCACTAAGTATAAACTTAAATATGAAATCCAATCAATCATGACAAGTTAAAGTCTATATTGCTAAAAATCATAGCTTAATAATAATATTATCCCCAATGAGCTTGGTAATAGCATACATATTAGTAATACTACCTACGCCCAGCTCATCTTTCATTAATCAAACATCATGTGGCAAACGTGCCGCATGCTGCAATTTCTACACCAAGCTTAGCTAGTTTCTTTATATTTTCCAAATGAACCGAATCATTAACTACCATCTTAACACTGCTATTAATGAAATAAATCTTAGAAGGCTTTACATCGGCTTCAAGCAAGCATACCCAGAAGGTTTTCATTAAATTTCGGCCAAGCTCTTCACTACCTTCACCAAGATAATCCTTCGTCATCAAAATGACGCGATTTCCATAGTTCATAGGTTCAAACTTCACTTTAGCCGTTGAATTTGCATTTGGTGTCATAGTAAGATAAAATCCTTGCCATCCTTAAGCAATAGCTAAACTATAACCACGACTTTTCACTAAACTTTCTATTTATCGCGGCTCACTTCATTATCTACAATTGTAATAATAACAGCATTTGGATTCGCATCACTTACCTTCTTAGTTTCAATAACAGGTTTTGGACACAAGCTACCGCGCACATCTACCGTTAATTCCTTTGTATTGCTCATCATACACCTCTTTATATACATTATATTTTGTGAAAGTATCAGCTATCAGCTAATAATAATTTAATTAAATATCTATCCCCAATAGTATAGACCTGATTTTTATAATTTTATTTTGTAACGCGTACCGCTAAACCGCTGAAGCTTTCAACAGTGCCCACAATAGCAGCAATAGCCAATCCCGCCTTTATGAAATGCCCAACAAGCTCACCTTCAGCAGGAACAGAAAATAGTAACCCGCCAGAGGTTTGAGGATCAAATACAATATCCGTCCATACAGGATCCAAGTCCTCATCAACTTGTACTTCAGTTATAGCCTTGCGATTACCATAAGATGCAGCCGGAATTAAGCCCATTTGAGCCGCCTCGATAACATCATCAAAAAGAGGGATATCGTAAGCTTTGATATGAATCGTCACATCAGAAGCACTTGCCATTTCTACGGAGTGCCCCATAAGGCTAAAGCCTGTTACATCTGTACAAGCATGAACTGTAAAGTTATGTGCCACCTCAGCCGCTACACGGTTTAAAGTACTCATACTAGTAACAGCCTGTTCCGTACCTACAGGAAATAAACCTGCTTTCAGAGCATTATTCATAATACCTGTGCCAATGCGTTTTGTTAGCACCAACACGTCCCCTACTTGAGCACCTTTATTTTTCCAAATCTGTTTGTGGATTTACTTGTCCAGTCACAGACATCCCAAAGATAGGTTCCTTATTTTCAATGCTGTGTCCACCTACGATGGCTGCACCAGCCTCGGCTACAATCGAACCAGCCCCATTTAACACATCCGTCAAAACACCTTGCTCGACAAGGGGAACCGGAAAACCTACGATATTCATCGCTGTTAAAGGGGTGCCACCCATAGCATATACATCGCTTAATGCATTGGCAGCTGCAATTTTACCAAATAAAACAGGATCATTAACCATAGGGGGAAAGAAATCTAAGGTTTGCACCAATGCAAAGGTATCAGAGATTTGATATACTCCAGCATCATCGGCACCAGTCATATCAGCGAGAACATGCTTGTTAGTAACGGGTGTTACAGCTTTTAGCACACGGTTCAATATATGAGGCCCAATCTTACACGCACAGCCTCCACTTGTAACATAATCAGTAAGTCGTACCATAACTCCTCCCTACTCATTTTCCGGCAATCGAGAGACGATTTTCTTAACAGCCTTTTCAAATTTCGGGCGCGGCATCAATAGTTGATGACCCAAGCCATTACATACGATGAGAAAGTCTGTACCAATTCGCTTAACTTCCCACTCATCACTGCCACAAGGATGCGATTTTTTCATTTTCACTACATCGCCTACGTAATATCTAACAAATGCCATAGCGCCTCCTTTAACTTCTGTCAGTATTTATATATTTATTATACATAAAATAGTTGGTTCTATAAATATATCCTAATTCTATAGTTCAATCCTCTATTATATATAACCATAAAATTTTCGCCCTAAATATATAATGTACAATTTTAATATATTACTGTTCTTATAATTAAAACCATAACACAAGAAAAATAATATTATATAATCACCAAAAGATCACAAAAATGTTTAGCTTAATCATTATATTTTATGGGAAAATATTAGTGCATACAACGAAATTAACATTAACAACTAAACAATAATGATTTTTCATTTAGTTATCATTCTCAATATCAAAATATAGAGAGTTTATTTATAAATCCCATACTATTCAATCTTTATAAACCCACATTTTTACTGCATTGATAATATTTATCATTTATAAAATTTTCGAAATAAATTTTATAAAAAGACTTGCATTTCTCATTTAGTATGTTACAATATAGTCAACAATGATTATTCGTTAAGTATACGGATAACACATTGTATATAAAACTGTTAAGACGGCAAGTGCCGAAACACACAAATAAGTAAGTACTATTTTAAGAGTTAGGCAAGTGTCTATTTGATCTAAGAATAAGTTTTCTTACTAAGGCGAAGTCGCCCTCGAAATTATAGAATAAGTATTCTATTCCATTGCATTCACAACCAAGTGGTTATGAATATATATGTTAAGTAACAATTTTGAAAATTATCGTAAGTACAAAGGAGTATTAAAATGGCAGAATTAAAAGGTTCTAACACTGAAAAAAATCTTCAAGCAGCATTTGCTGGCGAATCCCAAGCATTTCAAAAATATACATTCTACGCTAGTGCAGCTCGTAAAGCTGGCATGAACGAAATCGCTGACTATTTCGAAGAAACAGCTCACAACGAATCTGCACATGCTAAATTGTGGTTCAAAGCTCTTCATGGTGGCGATATTTCCGCTGATATCGAAGCTAACCTTCGCGATGCAGCAGCTGGTGAAAACTACGAACATACTACAATGTACAAAGAATTCGCTGACGAAGCCGAAAAAGAAGGCTTTGCTAAAATCGCTTTCCAAATGCGCGAAGTTGGTAAAATTGAAGCTCGTCATGAAGCTCGTTACCTTGCATTAGCCGCTCAAGTATCCGGTAACAAAGTATTCCACAATGACGAACCAGTTGCTTGGATCTGCGCTAACTGCGGTTATGTACACGTTGGTGAAGAAGCTCCAAAAGTTTGTCCTGTATGTGCACACCCACAAGCTTTCTTCCACCGTTTCGTTGAATCCATCTAATCTGTAAGTGCGACACTAACTAGATTAATAGCCTGTAAGTACAGATTTTAATGAAACTATACCTGTAAGTACAATCTAAACTTACAGTAAGTACTGACAACTTCCTTAACAAAAAGACGATGATATTTGTTTGTCATCGTCTTTTTTGCATTTTGTTCTATTTACTATATTTTTTTTATTCCTTTGTATAGTGCTTATTATTTACTATCCTAAAATTATAAAAGACATATCACTTAATATTATCTACCAAGCATTTAAATTGTTGTGTTGCTTCATATGGATTATCTGCATGAGCAATAGCAGATATTACGGCTACTCCACTAGCACCTGCTTGCAAAACAGGCGTTGCGTTATTTAAAATTACCCGATACCAACACAAGGTAATGTTAAGCCTTCTGCTCGTAAATCAGCAATGCGCTCAGGTCCGCACGGCAATTGAGCATCAGGTTTACTACTTGTAGTATACATAGGGCCTACACCAACACAATCCGCATAAACTATATCGGTCTTATGAAGTTCCTCCACAGAATGAATGGATATACCAACAACCTTATTCCCTACAAGATTACGAACGTCTTCTAAACGCATATCCTCTTGTCCTACGTGAACACCATCAGCGTTAACAGCCACTGCTAAGTATACATCATCGTTAATAATGTAAAGTACATTATACATGGCACAAATTTCTTTTAACTGCTGAGCTAATTCTAATTTTTGTTGTCCTTCTAATGTTCCTATGCCCTTCTCTCTAAACTGAAAGCATGTCGCACCACCTCGACATGCAACTTCAACAGTGTCCAGTAAATGTCTTTCATTAAAATCCTACATCCTGTGTGCCACTAATAAAATATACCTTTAATTGATCTGGCACAACTACAGGCCGTATTCGGTTTCCAGATAAAAGCATCGCATCATCGAATTCATATAAGGCATCCATAAATGGCATACTAAAACTGCCAGGTTTTACACCGCTCACCTTAACCGCACTTTCACCAGCTAGACCATAGTAAGCCAGTGCATACGCAAGAAACTCACCTATAGACATGTTATACATGAATGGACAATAGGAACTAAAGAATGCAGCTAACACAGCACCTAATAAACAACCGGTTCCAGTTACGGCTGTCATGATTGGATGACCATGAGGAACTGCAAATACGCGGGTTCCGTCAGAAACATAGTCCTCTTCCCCCGTTGCGACAACAGGACAGTTAATTTAAGGCGTGCCAAGACGATACGTAATGATTGCGCTATCCTCAACTTGTTCCCCATCTACGCCCTTACCAGAGAGAATTATTAACCTTATGATTTGTATTAAGCGCATCATAGATTGCTTTGATTTCACTTTGATTACCTCGTAGCAACGAAATAGCATCAGTTTTAATCAAGTCTAAAACTACAGATAATCGATAAGCCCCAGCGTGACAGCCCACAGGATCTAGCACAATGGGTACCTCATGAGCCTTCGCTAACTGCTAATAGCCTCTTTGTAATAAGTAACCTTATCTGGTGTAACGGTCCCAATGTTAATAAGCCGCAGCATGAACGATAAGGTCTTTTAAGTCTTCGCTGCACTCACTCATCACGGGTGATGCACCGATGGCTAGTAAACCGTTAGCCGTGTAAAAAGGTCCGCACCACATCATTAGTAATACAAATAATAAGAGGATTTCTTTTGCGTAGAGTCTCTAATATATTCAGTTCGGACCAATTTGAACCATTTATATTTGGATTTTCATAGGTCATATAACTATCTCCTCTACTCATTTTTCAAAAGTTCATCCATCGTTTGAGGCATTTGTCAATAAACCATAAGCCGTGATTAACAGGTCCGCAGCCAGTTCCAAGCGCTGGATTATGCTTAATCGCAAGGGCAATATAGTTCTTTGCAATACCTATGGCTTCCATTACATCACGCCCTTTCGCGAGCTCTGCCGTAATAACCGCCGAGAAGGTGCAACCCGTACCGTGAGTATGAACAGTATTATATTTAGGACTTGTCCACGTACGCACATCTCCATCTTTGGTGAAAGCATAATCCGTTGCATCATCTCCAATATGCCCACCTTTAATGATGACCACTTGAGGTCCTAATTCACGTAAAATACGGTTAGCTGCCGTTGTGATGTCACTTTTACAAGAGATAGACATGTCCGCTAACACCTCTGCCTCGCTACGATTAGGTGTAATGACTGTGGCGACCGGAATGAGTTTAGATTTTAAGAAATCGACGGCCTTATCCGATACAAGTCGATCACCGCTGGTGGCAATCATAACTGGATCCATCACATAAGGTATGTTCTTACTCACATACGGATAGATGAGATCCATCATCTCTGGTAAAGCAATCATGCCCGTCTTAACGGCTTGTGGTGTAATATCTGAATATACATCGTGTAACTGTTTTTCTATGCTTTCTAGCGATAGATGTTCTACGTGATGTACACCCCGTTGTATTTTGAGCCACCACAGAAGTAACAACGGCCATGCCGTATACATTTCGGCTTTGGAAGGATTTCAAATCAGCCATAATGCCAGCGCCACCACTAGGGTCAGTACCGGCAATTGTTAATGCAGTATGTAGTTTCATTATGCCTCCTTGTGTAACAGATTACGTCGAGATAAGATTTGTAATACTACAAAGCCAATGCAAGCACCTGCAATGGCTCATGGAAAGTTAACAATCAAATACAATGCTACAATGGTTTGCCTAGTAGGAAATGAGCAATTGGATAGCTTAGAAGAGCACCAATAAGTCCAGTGCCAATGATTTCCCTAAAGCCGCTGCCCAGATGGCGTTGTATTTTTTATATAAATACGCAGATAACCAAGCGCCAATCATACTACCTGGAAAGGCTAATGGAGAACCTAGTGCTAGTACATTACGTAAGCAAGAAGTACTAAAGGCAGCGCCTACAGAGAATCTCGCTCCAACTATAACGGCTAAGATTACTTTCATATGTTGAAATGGAAAAATACGAGCAGGGCCAATAGGAATCGACGTAGTCGATAAGACGACACCTAAGGCCACACATATACTAGCAATAATCATTTTTTTCATAATACCTCCAAGTAAATAAAAATGAGACCACCTCAAATGGAATGGTCTCGTAATAGTTTGGTATCATGTTTCATTCCACTTCCTACGCCAGTATTATCTGGATCAGGTCTAGGGGGTTTGAATGGTCAATCAGCAAAAGCACCCTCTAGGCAATATATTTTTATAATCTAGTTATAACATTATTATACAATCTATGCAACAAAATAATTGACGGTTCCCGTAGCAACTCGTATAATGAAGCCATAATGGGGTGCTCACACAAGTGGGCTGAGAGTAAGCTAAAGCTTTAACCCATAACCTGATTTGGATAATGCCAACGTAGGGAACATAGAGGATTAATGGCCGAGTTCCTGTGAGCTCGGCTTTTTCTATGACTTCCTGGTAAGGAGGACGTATGAAAAATACACACATCACGCAACCACAATTTGCCATGATATGGTTCGGTGCCGCTTTATCGATTGCGGAAATTATGACCGGTACCTATCTGGCCCCCTTAGGACTTATACACAAGGTCTCTATGCCATCATCTTAGGTCATATTATCGGCGGCATACTACTCTTTGGGGCTGGCCTCATCGGCGGTCGGCTCCGGCAAGGTAGTATGAATACAACCGCTTTTAGCTGGACCATTAGGGCAAAGGGGCTTTGCCTTTTTAAATATGCTCCAGCTCATCGGTTGGACCAGCATCATGATTTACGATGCCATGTTAGCCTTACAAGCACTGGCACCTCTATCACCTATGATTTGGACCATTGCCATCGGGGCCCTCGTCATTTGTGGCTCTTCATCGGCCTCCATATTGGGCTATATTCAAATGCATCAGTATCTATTTATTACTAAGTCTTGCTTACATGGGCATGCAGTCGCTATCACAGTGGCCTAGTGAAACCTTGTTTCAGATGGCTCAATGAGCTTTATAGCCGCTCTCGAATTATCGATTGCTATGCCACTATCTTGGCTACCTCTCATCAGTGATTATACCCGTGAAAGCAAAAAACCTTTCACCGCATCACTTACAAGTGCTACAATCTACACTAAACAAAGTATCGTTATGTACACCTTAGGTCTTAGTGCCGCTATCTTGGTGGCGACTCCATCATTACTATTATGATGATGCAGGACTTGGCCTTGCGGGACTCATCGTTATCATTTTCTCTACCGTTACTACAACCTTTATGGACGCTTACTCTGCAGGCAGTATCTAGTACGACTATCTATAACGGTGCATCAGTAAAGGTATAGCCGTCATCGTTACAATCGTGGGCACTATTGCAGCCATCCTATATCCGATGGACGATATTACAGACTTTCTATACCTTATCGGCTCTGTATTTGCGCCAATGATTGCCATCTTATTGGCAGACTACTTTATCAATCGCCAACAAGTACAAACAGTATCGGCTTATCTAGTAGGGTCTTATTTGGGCGGTATCGGTTTGGTTTATACCACTATATGTTACATAGTAGAAGCACAATAGGTGCACCACACTACCAACCTTTACAATAGCGTTTTGCCGTTACAGCTATCGTTGGATTTATAAGTAAAACAGCACACACATCTGCAGAAATTAAACAGTAACAACAACCAAAACGTATGTACATATACTAAATCCAATGGTAGAAGATTATAGTAATAGCAAAACACCTTCACAATAGTTATCATAATATTGCCCTATTCAAGGTTAGTGCATACTTATAATATGATAACGTTTATATTAAAGATTTTATATTTATTAGACTTCCCCTTACTTAGAATTGAATAATTCCGTCTTCACAAGTCCAGTGCCGATCTCCAACCATTTCGGCTTCGCTTTCATCATGGGTAACCCATACACAAGGTACATCCCATTCACGGATGATAGAACTAAGTCTTCACGACTTGTTTTCTCAAGTTCCAGTCTAGTGCAGATAAAGGCTCATCGAGGAGCAATATAGTGGGTTTAGAGTAAAGGGCACGTCCCAATGCAACACGTTGTTGCTCACCACCTGACAAGCTTCCTGCCTTCGTTTTTCGGTATTTATCAAGACCTAAACGCTGCAATAGACTATTGCACATGTCAGGTGTGCCTCGTTTGCTATAGGTAATATTATGTTCCACAGACAAATGAGGGAATACGATGTTGCCTTGTGGCATATAATACCCACCTGACGTTTTTGAGCGGGAACCCAAATCTTACTATCTCGATCCACCCACGTTGTTTCATTACAGTGAATACTACCTGTAGTGGGTTTTACAAGTCCTGCAATGCATTTAATGAAAGTACTTTTACCACTGCCGGATTGACCTGTCAAAACGGTAATACCAGAAGGAAGTACCCCATCGGCACAGTCACAGAAGGTCTAGCTGGTAAACGGAAAATGTAATCATCGGACCTCTAATTTTATCAATGTGACGGAACAAGGACCTTTGTGATAGAGGTGAATCCCACTCAACAATGCCAATGTGAGCACACAAATATAGATAACTAATTCAAAAGCATCCATGCTGCCCTGCCTCTACGTAAGAGTAGATAGCAAGTGGCATGGTGCGCGTTACCTTTGGAATATTGCCTGCAATCAAAATGGTGGCACCGAACTCGCCCATAGCTCGACAAAATGCTAAAATACTGCCCGTCAAAATGCCTTTCCAAGCGAGTGGTACAGAAATACGGAGATAGTAAAAAAGATACGTAACTCTGAAGCACCTAATGTACGCGCTACGTCCTCCATATTATGATCGACGGATTGCAATGCGGAACGCACCGTTTGATAAAACAGCGGAAATGCAATTACAGAGGAGGCTATCACGGCACCGGATGCAGCAAAAACAACACTCATACCATGAGCTTCAAGCCAAGCGCAAACGCATAGCCTGGGTAAATACCATAAGTAACGCAAAACCAACAACTACCGGAGGCAGTACAAGTGGCAAGGTAATAGGAATTACATCAAAAGAATGCAATACCACCCACTTTACAGCGGTTCACATCCAGTAACAAGTCGCTAAGCCACTTAAAATAACTATAATAAGAGCTATACTTGCCACCCATAGCGACAGCCATAATGGACTCATGTCACGCCCCCTTTCTATACACAACAACTCTAAAGTATAGTGCTATATCCATTAATTCAAAATACTTTTCAAACAAATTATATGCCCAAAATCATATCATATGTTAGATTATTAAGCACTCATCACTACAAATGAGTAAAAAGAAAAGCATACAGTGAGCAATCATAAGATTAGTAATATCAATAATATCTCTATTGTATCATTAAGAGCCTGCTAGCCCTGAAGCTAGCGCTTACTCTTATTTAGAAGTAGAGAAACCGTATTTTTCTAATACTTTTTGGCCTTCTGGGCTCATTACGTATTGGTAGAAGTCTTTTGCCAATGCGTTGTCATATTTTTTAATAATACCAATTGGATAGATAACTGGATCATGGGAAGTCAGCAGGTGTTACAGCAGAGATTTCAACTGCATCGCCCGCTGCGATAGCATCAGTTTTATAGATGAAACCAGCATCTCCAGCACCTTGGCTAATGGAAGCAGTTACAGCTTTTACATCTTTAGCGTATACTACATTAGGTTCTACCTGTTCCCAAACGCCTAGTTTTGTTAATACCTGTTTACCATAGTTACCAGCTGGTACTGTTTCAGGGTTACCTAATACGATACGTTTTACGGAAGCGATTTGATTTAGCTCAACCTTAGGTTGACCTTTTGGAACAACAAGAACAAGTTCGTTAGTCACGAATGGTTTTACATCAGTTACTAAGTCTTTCTCTTGTAACATTTTCATGTTTTTTTCGTCAGCAGAAATGAACAGACTAGCTGGCGCACCTTGTTCGATTTGTTGACGTAATGTACCAGAGCCAGCGAAGTTAATAGCGATTTGATCATCCGCTAAGTTATGGCTTTTTTTGTAAGCATCTGCCAATTCGGTAAGAGCACCTTTAAGACTCGCTGCAGCTTGTACAGTAATCTTTTCAGATGTACTTGGTTTAGCTGACTCAGTTGGTTTACTTGCATCATTACCACAACCTACTAAAAAAGCAAGCATGAAAACGCTTATTAATACTAATAAAATTCGTTTCATAATTCCTCCTGTGTATCCCTTAAAACGCCACACTGTAAAAGCTATGGTAACACCTAGAGACACCTCGTGTACTAACAAATTAAAATATACAATATATTCATATTATACTATAAATCGATAGCTAAAGTCGTATATCCAAAAACACATACTGCATAGATATTTCTGATGATTATGATAAGTAATTATAATCAATAAATTTTTATATCCCAAAAAATAGATACTATGGTATGATAATACTATACAAAGGATAAAAATATTTTAAAAAACTTATTCACTTACAGCTTATATAAAACAACTGTATATTTGCTACATATAGTTATACGATAAACTAAAATTATGCCTTATATATTAACTGAAAAACTCTAGGTGAGATGATGAATCTATTCGAATTAGTAGGCCATATTTTTATGAATTCTATGGTACCTATCCTAGTACTTATAGGGGTAGGATTGTATTAGATAGAAAATTTAAACTCGATCTATATACATTGAGTAAACTAAACTTTTATATACTGTTGTTACCTACCTTTATATTTCGAGCAATGTATGAAGCTAAACTTAACTCAGGTACTTTGGAAATTGTATTCTGTGCGCTCTGTGTACTCATACTAAACTCAATTCTTTCAGATGTGATAGGAAAGATGCAAGGTTATGATGTGGCTAAAATTGCAACCCTGAAAAACTGCGTCATGTTCAATAATGTTGGGAACATGGGGGTCGCTCTTGCCATCTTTGTATTTACTAACATTCCTTACGTCATCGATGGTGCTACACCCTATGCTAATCTAGGTTTAGTGAGTGTTGTATCTATCATGATTATCCAAACTATTAGCAGTAATACCTATGGTTTCTACCAAGCGGGAGCAGGACGATTAACCCCTCGGGATGCACTAAAAGTCGTATTTCACATGCCTATGGTATATGCCATCCCACTGGCACTACTTTGCCACCTACTCCCTTTTGATTTACACGGCCTCTTCTTCTTTGCACCGCTCAATATATTTGCCAATGCCTTCGTTGGCGTCGCTATGATTGCCTTGGGTGTTACAAATTAATAGAACACCGCTAAACTTCTTTAAAGGATGTCATGCTTGCTACTACATTACGTCATTGTGAGCCCACTCCTAGCAGCTGGTATTACCATACTATTCATTATGTTCTATGGCCCTATGCATCCAATAGCGGCGCAAACTATCATCATAACCTACAGCGTACCTACCGCTATCAATATGTCTCTTATTGCTATTGAAATGAAGAATAATCCAGAATATGCTACACAAATCGTAATGGGCACAACTATTTTATCCGCTATAACTATGCCACTGTTTATTACTATAGCCTATTACCTATTCCCATTATATTAAAATAAAAAATCACTCATAGTCGTATGGCTATGAGTGATTTTTTATGCCTTAGCATTTAGCCTTGTTAAACAAGTTACACAAGCTGTAACAATTATAGCACCAATAATTTCATTCAAGGCTAAATTATGATTAAGAATAACTACATCTAAAGCTAAAGTAACTATTGGTCCCATTGCACTAATAACGGCTGCAAGAGATGCATTAATTTTCTTTTAAGACCAAAAGACATCAAATATGAAGGAATGATAGAACAAAAAATGGCCAAAAATACTAAATAAATCATAGTATGAGTTTGAAGCGTTAAAAAAGTAGTAAAATTTTTGCTATCAATTATAAAGCCAAAAAGTAAAAGTACTGTAGTTATACACATATAAGTACTAGTAAAAATAGTAGGACTAATATTCGAAACAGCCCTCTTACTATAAATAATAAACAACGCCCAAAAGATGGCAGAAAGTAAAACTAGTGAAATACCTATTAAAGTATCTATAAGGTGGTTATCAACGGTAGGATTAAACATAATTGCTAAGCCTAGCACAGTAGATACAATTAAAACTACTTTTGAAAATGTAATGCGTGATAAATCTGAAGATAACAGAAAAACGTAAATTGGAAATGTAAATAGAACAGCACGTTCTAATGAGGCAGATATATATAATAATCCTATAAAGTCAGCTATAGATGAAGATAAATAAAGAATAGCTCCAAAAAATGAGTATTTAAAAACCTTACTTTTATTCACGCTATTCCAATCAAAGCGAATCATTGGTATAAGAAAAAAAGGTAATGATAAAACAGCCCTACACACAAGAACATTCAAGGGGCTCAGTGAATCTAAATAAATTAATTTTGCCCATATAGATTTTGTTGATAGGAATACAGTAGCTAAAAATACCACTAATATTCCTATATTTTTCATTAACAGATTCACTTTATATACTTCTCCATAATCAAATACAACTCAAATAAAATATATAAAATATAAAAACACAATTCATCCTAAATAGGACGAAATGTGTTCATTATAATAAATTTTAATTATTGATGAGCTACGTGTTCCATCCCCATGCGAACTAAACATTCAACATGATCATCGTTTAGAGAATAGTATGCTGTTTTCCCATCTTTGCGATATGTAACAAGACGTGCTTGGCGCAATACACGCAATTGATGAGAAATAGCAGATTGTCCCATCTCCATAGTTTCTGCAATGTGATTAACACACATTTCATTTTCTAATAATAGCTCTACTATTTTAAGGCGTGTAGGATCGCCCAAGATTTTAAACAGTTCTGCTAGCTTCAGCAATGATTCTTGTTTGTCGGCCATATAATCCCCCTTTTTCAATCCTATCCATTCTTTTTTGTAGCTCTTCTGTGTCACTAATCGATACGTCTTAACGTATAACGCCAATATGTATGGCATACATATAAACATTATATCATTTTTAACATAAAAAAGAGACTTTGAGAAGCCAAAGTCTCTTTTTTTATCATATCTATATAAGATATAAATTATTTAATGATTAATACAGGGCAAGTGGAGTGGCTAGTTACATAGCTACTTACGCTACCCATGAATAAGCCTTTCAAAGGGCCAAGACCACGGCTACCCATTACGATGAGATCAGCATTGTATATTTTTTTGCCACTGCAAGTAGTGCAGGTCCAGGGGAGCCAACTTCAAATACGCTTTTAACTTTTACGCCTGCAGGAATTTCTTTCACTACATCATTAAGAATTTCCTTACCAGTTTCTTCCATATCCTCAGCAATTTGCTCAGATACATATCCACCAGAAATTGGTGTTTGATCAAAATTGGAAATAGCAGACACAATATTTGCAACGTGAACAACAATCAATTCAGCTTGGTTGCGATCCGCTACAGCGAGAGCATGTTCCAACGCACGTTTAGCATTTTCAGAACCATCAGTAGGTACGACAATAGTTTTGTAGGTAACCATAATAACCCCTCCTATTCCTAATCCCTCAAAGGGGATATGATCAAATATCGTTTAGCCTATACTAATATATTCTAGACCATCAAGGAAAACTCCTCTTTTTTCTGAGGATTTATTACATTATAGCACAAATCATACAGAATTATACAAATAAAAGAATATTATGCGTATATTAAAGAACCTGAGACGATTGATTTGTATTAAGTGTAGTCGTCAATTTAAAGCCATCTAATATATCTATAAGTTCCTGAGTAGCAAGATTGCTAGTGGATGGACCAATCATTCGAGCTACTGCTACATTACCTTCATTGCCAAGAATAATTGTTGCACCAAAGGATACTGGTTCCGCTACAGCTGTATCAGACGTATTTGGATTTTTCATATGTCCCGCCAAATAGAACATCACATTACCGTCAATGATATGCGTTTCATAGCGAGTAATCGTGGCCTTGTTCACATCGACCAATTGTTTAAGATAATAATCACCAAGCATCTGCTTAGCCATCATAGTTGGCATGCCGGAGCTAACAGCTTGTACTGGGAATTGTAAAAGACTCAATATCAAGGCGTACATTATGTTTAGTGAAAGCAATCTTGCCCTTTTCATTAAGACGGGTGAAAACCTTTCGGATAGGTAAATTTGATACCTTCTACAACACTGATATCGCTTGTGCCGGTTAATATTTTTTTTACCCCTTTAATAGCATTAGAACCGCGCTTATTGATCAATTCAAAGGATGGGATTGTATGCTCCATCAAACCTAGCTCCATAAACTCTGCACGAACAGGAGCATAGGTACTAGACAAATTGTACCGATGAGTTGGATCTTTCTCCATGATAAATTCTGCTTCAAATACAGACTGAACCGGCTCTGTAGATGTCATGTCTGCATAAGATTTTGGTGTACTCTTATCCCAGCGTGCGGAAACTGCACCTTTCTTAGCAAAGAACCCACCAATAATATCATTATGCTCAAAGTTATTGCTATGTTGGCGCCAGATATTTAAATACTCCTCATTAGACATGCCCTTAATAGGTACACCATACCAAGTCGTATTCCATTCTTTTTGAGATACTCCTTCTTGTGGTGTATTATTACGCTTAGTAAAAGATACTGTATAGGAATCCTCTTGCGTAGGGCCCGCTAAATTGAAGGAATACCCTTGAATATGTTCGCTTTCACTACGCACATCCATATCTATCATAACACCATCAGCTACACGCCAAGGAATCGAGAACATATAACCATTTTTGTAATCCTTCACCACCGTGTTCATCTTAGTAGCATAGGATTTGTATTGTTCTGGCAAAATAGATGCGGAATCCTTCTGAGATTCCACAATAGATAAAGGTGTATCAGGCGTCTTCTGTAAACCTTCCGCCATAATAGAAGTCGTTCCCAAAGCCATAACAGCTAAGGTTGCCGCAAATAAACGTAACTTCATAGAACCTCCTATAACATATTATCCAAAAACGCTTTCGTTCTTTCGTTCTGCGGATGACTAAAAATTTGTTCTGGTGTTCCTTCTTCTTGGATAACACCATCAGCCATAAAGATAACACGATCCGATACTTCACGAGCAAAGTTCATTTCATGAGTTACGATAATCATCGTCATGTGATCGTCCGCTAATTGTTTAATCGTTTTAAGAACCTCACCAGTAAGCTCTGGATCGAGAGCAGATGTGGGTTCATCAAAGAGCATGATTTCAGGATTCATCGCTAACGCACGAGCAATAGCTACACGCTGTTGCTGACCACCAGACAAGCGAGATGGATACATATTACGTTTTTCCCATAGCCCTACTTTATTGAGTAGTTGCTCTGCAATCGGTGAGATTTCATCATCTTTCATACCTTTTACCATACGTGGAGCAATCATAATATTATCTAATACCGTCATATGTGGGAACAAGTTAAAAGATTGGAATACCATCCCCATACGAAGCAATAATTCATGCTGAGTTTGAGGAGAAGCATATTTTACAACCCTATTTTCAGTATTAGCAAGAACCGTACCATCAACGGTAATAGAGCCTCCATCAATTGTTTCTAACTGGCCCAAGCAGCGCAAAAACGTGGATTTACCAGAGCCAGAAGGTCCAATAATAGAAACGATTTCTCCTCTATTCATTTTAAGCGACACATCGCGCAATACTGATTGATTATTAAAGCGTTTTTCAATACGCTCCATATTTACAAATGTCATAAGTACCTCTTACGTCGTCATATTAAGTATATAACCAACACCTCAAGTAAAGATATCTCATCTATAAAATCGCATCTATAGACATCAAATAAAAGTATCTCACCTATAAAACTAGCTACATCATTACATATGACAAACTATCATAGAATTAGATTAATCTTCGTATACGGCAAATCTTCGTTCTAAGTAGTTGAAGATATTCGTTAAAATAAAGGTAAAGATTAAGTAGAATAATGCTGCCACGAGGAATGCAGAAATATCAAAATCACGTTGTACGATAGATTTTGTAATACGCAAGATATCATTCATCGCCAATACATACACGAGAGATGTATCTTTCAATAAGTTAATCGTCTCATTCGCAAGAGGAGGCAATACACGTTTAAACATTTGTGGCAAGATGATCTTACGCATAGTTTGTGCATAGGTGTAACCAAGCACCTTCGCCCCTTCGTACTGACCACGAGAGATAGATTGAATACCACCGCGGAATATTTCACATAAATACGCTGCGTAGTTTAATACGAAGGTAAGAACTGCTGCCGTCGCATCATCCATTTGAATGGCACCGTCTGTGATGATTGGCAAAGCATAATAGACGAATAAAATTTGTAGCATCAACGGTGTGCCCCGCATTAAATACACGAAAGCATCGACAAACTTATCTACTAAAGGCAATTTAGATAGGCGTAACATAGCCATTAAAATGCCACCAGGAATAGATAAAATCCATACAATACAGAATAGCGATACGGTTACCTTTAAACCATCAGCGATGGTTGGGATAATCTGCAATAAATAATCTAACATGAAAGACTCCTTCAAAACACGACTAGAGAAGGGCCATCTGGCCGCTTCTCTAGTGTACATTTCGTTCTTTAATTATCAGTTGTACCTACTGACCATAGTACTATTAGTATATCACGAATTGTACTATTTAGCATCGCTCTTATCTAAGTCTGCACCTGAGCCTAACCATTTTCTCAGCAATTTTATCAGCAGTACCGTCTTTTTTCATTTCAGCTAAGATACCATTAATTTTGTCACGCAAAGCAGTATCATCTTTGCGGAAGCCAACAGCGAAATTATCAACGCCGTAGTCAGTACCTTCTACGATTTTATATTTACCAGGTTCTTTTGTCATGAGATAACGAGCGATTACACCATCAGCAATAACCGCATCAACACGACCAATACCAAGATCCATGAAGGCACTTACAAAATCCGCATAGGATTTTGTTTCTTTAACCGTCTTACCGCTTGGGTCGTTTTGCAATGCTGCTTCACCAGTACTAGCTTGTTGCACGCCTACTACCTTACCAGCTAAATCGGCTTTTCCTTTAATGGAATCATCGTCATTACGAACAATAACATATTGTTTATCCTTCATATATGTATTGGAGAACAAAATATTCTTCTCCCGCTCAGGAGAGAAACTGTTAAGCCATTCCACAAAGCATCAATTTTTTTAGATTTTAGTTCCGCTTCTTTACTGGACCAGTCAATAGCTTTGAACTCTACATCCATGCCAGCACGTTTAGCTGCTTCTTTAGCCATGTCGATATCAAAGCCAACGATTTCTCCTTTTTCATCTTTAAAGCCCATTGGAGGGAAACTATCATCTAAACCGATAACAACTTTCTTAGGCAATTCTGTATTAGCTTTTTTAGCGTCACCACCACAACCTGTTACAAATGCCATCATAGACACGGCTGCAAGGCCAACAGCCATCATCTTTTTCCAATTCATAACTATCCTCCACGGCGATTATCGCCCATTTACTACTTAATAATATGTTCAATATAGATTTAGATTCCGTACTTAATGATTGTATTATACTTTAGTTAGTTAAAGTTGTAAATAGTTAATTCGATAAATTTTGCATTTTTTATTTTAGAGACTCTCCACATATATAGTTTATGACTCTAGATTCATTTGCTTTATGTTTCTGTAGTCCTATATTTATATTTCTGTATGCCTATATTATATGACGCTTCGTACTTATACTTTATGACTGCGTATGTTTATGAATGGCCTCAATCATCGCCATTTTATCCTTGTACGCCACCTGATGCAGATCAAGTGGTATCACATAGATCCCACCATGACCATTCACGCTTGCAACTCACGCCATTCCTCAGTGAATCCAATAATATGCTCATAATCAACAAAGACGAAATATTCATCCCCATAGAATAAACTGTGAAAGTATTCTTTTACAGAAAGGGCCTACGTTTTAACACGAGGCCCTTTTCACAGATAAAAGCTTGACTTTCACCTAATCTATGAAGGGTCCATAATATCACGAGCAACAACAGATAATACCATACACGTTCCGCCCAGTCTGATGGCATATATTTTACAATCAACGCACACGCAACTAGACCGATGATGCGACCGGTCCACTGTATACCGCGATGTATTTCTATGCTCTGTTGTACGGCACCTGATGAAAAGCGTTCCATCGCCTCTTGTTTCGTCATGGTTTACCTCACAAATTGAAAGTCTACTATATGATTTTATTTACGGCACAAGCCCATAGCTTGTTCTACCTTGGTACATTGCACTTGCTTTAGCATGCGCCTTAGCAGCCCCTTCATCAGGATTACATCCAGTTCAGGGCTTGTAATCAATTCATTGTAACGTTGTTGAATTGGTTCAAGGGTTGCTACTAATAGATCGGCAATATCGGATTTAAATACACCGTAACCCTTACCAGCATACATTTCTTCGATAACTTCGTAGCTATCTTTTGTAATAGCACGGTAGATTCCCATCAAGTTAGAGATGCCAGGTTTATTTTCTTTATCATAGCGAACTGCATTATCAGAATCAGTTTGAGCTCGTTTCAATTTTTTCACAATTAAATCTGGTGCATCCAAAAGGCGGATTAGTAGCATTTTGGTTGTCGTCAGATTTACTCATTTTTTTGGTAGGTTCTTGCAAGCTCATAACCCGGGCGCCACCTTCTCCGACCTTAATATCAGGTACTACAAAAGTTTCACCGAATCTACGGTTAAAACGCTCTGCTAAATTACGAGTCAACTCAAGATGTTGCTTTTGGTCTTCCCCTACAGGAACATAATTCGTACCATATAGCAAAATATCTGCCGCCATCAACGGTGGATACGTAAGCAATGCAGTTGGAATAGAATCCCCTTGCTTTTGAGACTTATCCTTGTACTGAGTCATACGCTCTAATTCGCCAACATAGCTAATAGATTACGCAAGCAACCAGGCTTAACGTGTCAGGCACTTCGGATTGTACGAACAATGTTACCTTTTTAGGATTGGGTCAAGACCAACCGCTAAGTACAACGCAGCCAAATTACGAGTGTTTTGAAATAATTCTTTTGGATCTTGCGGTACCGTAATCGCATGTTGGTTAACGATACAATAGTAACATTCATCAGTATCTTGATAGTCTAAGAAATTACGTAAAGCCCCCAAATAGTTACCAAGTGTTAACTCACCACTTGGTTGGATGCCGGAAAATATAACTGCCATAATAGTCTCCTATATTGAATAAACCAACAGTGCCGAAGCACTGTTGGTTATATATATCTACGGTTACAGATTTAGCCAAGTTACGTGGTTTATCTACATCTGCGCCGCGAGTAATCGCTGCGTAGTACGCCAATAATTGCAATGGTACAACCGCTAAGATTAGACGGTGATGAATTTATTCACGAGGCACATAGGGATATGGTCTACGTGTTTAGATAATTCTTCGTCACCTTTCATGCCAATACCGATTACAATAGCTTCACGAGCTTTTACTTCGCGGATGTTGCTGATCATCTTATCGTAAACATCCTCTTGTGTAGCCAATGCGATAACAGGTACGCCCTCTTCGATAAGAGCCAATGTACCATGTTTCAATTCGCCACCAGCATATGCTTCAGCGTGGATGTAAGAAATTTCTTTCAACTTCAAAGCACCTTCCATCGCTACTGCATAGTCGATAGCACGGCCCAAGAAGAATGCATCAGATTTGAAGCCATAATGTTTGCAAAGGCTTTCCATATCTTCGTCTACTTCAAAGATTTCATGAATCAATGTAGGCAGGTTTTAACACCGCAAAATTTCTTCGCCTAAAGCCTGGATTCAATTTACCATTTAATTGACCTAGGTATACGGCGAACAACAAGCCCGCTACTAATTGAGTAGTGTACGCTTTTGTGGACGCTACAGAAATTTCAGGGCCAGCCCATGTGTAAACTTTGTTATCCGCTTCACGAGAAATGCTGGAACCAACAACATTGGTAATGGCCAATGATTTGGCGCCAAGGCGTTTAGCCTCTTTCAAAACCGCCAATGTATCGGATGTTTCACCAGATTGACTAATAACGATACATAATGTTTTATCATCAGTCAACGGATTGCTGTAACGGTATTCAGATGCTATTTCCACATCAACTGGAATACGCGCCAAGTTTTCAATATATTGTTTTGTTACAAGACCTGCATGGGGTATGCTGCCACACAACTTGATAAATTTTATTGAAAGCTGCTACATCTTCAGCAGTCCAATTTAGCTCATCAAAGATTGCTGTTTTACCATCTTCAGAGATATGTATTTACCGATATCATCGCGAAGCTGCTTTAGGTTGATCATGAATCTCTTTCAACATGAAATGTATAACCACGCTTTTTCTACAGCTTCTGCATTTCCAGTTACATGGAATACCTATCAACAGGTTTGCCTTCACGGAATACGGATACATTATCACGTTACGATGGCTAATTCACCAATCGCTCAAGATGTGCCGTATCACGTGTGTAGTTAATGATAGCTGGAATATCGGATGCTACAAAGTTTTACCTTTGCCAAGGCCGATAACCAATGGGTTTTCTTTTTAGTACAAATGATTTTATCTGGCTCATCGGAGCAGATGATTTCAAGAGCATACGCACCATCAACACGAGCTAGCGCCGCGGCGCTTATTGGAAATCATCGCCATCGGTATATCCCCTCTAACAAATAGGCTACAACTTCTGTATCAGTTTCAGATTTGAAATGGTACCCTTTTGCAATAAGCTCTTCTTTTAAAGGCATGTAGTTTTCAATAATGCCGTTGGTACCAGCAACAGGAATTTACCATCTTCAGATGTAGGGGTGGGCGTTCATGTCGGATGGACGACCGTGTAGTAGCAACGTTGTATGACCAATGCCTACAGTTCCTTCATTAGGATCCGCTTTCACTTCTATCAAAGATTAGCAAGACAGCCAACCTTCTTTGAATTTTAATTACATTTTCAGGGCCGATAACAATGCCACCAGAGTCCGCATATACGGTATTCTAACACCATACCGTTCAACAAGAGAATCAGATGCTTGATTAAAGCCAATGTATCCTACGATTACCGCACATGAGTATATCCTCCTATAACTGGGGGTATTTCTAGCCCCAGCAAAAACTAAGGCTAACTAATTAATGTTCTAGATTAATATTCTATTTAATGTATTAATTATTAGTTCAATACAATTCATTCAGATATACTTTGTCCCCATCGTTACCGATGGGCTTTTTAATACCTGTTACGACATGAATATGCCGGAAGAGCATCCGCTGATGACTCGATCACTCTTCACCTCGTCTACCCTAACGACTGCCTTCGTGGGTACTTGCGCTATTCGCCTTTACGAATTCGGAATTCCTTTCTGTGATATATGGCAGAATCAGTACAAAATAAAATATGTACTAAGGTGTATTATACTAAAAAAATCGATAAAAAGTAAACCACCTCAGATAATTCAAAAAGGAATAAAAAAGATTGTTTCTATGCTTCACGTCCTTTTCATTGTAAGAAATTATACTTCTATCATTCTAAATTTTACACAATTAGATTTTGTTGTATTTTCAAAATGTATGTATATAATTTGGGAGATATTAATCATGAATAAAACAACTATAAAGAAGCAACATAAAATTAAAAAGAACAGTTTGTCATATAGAAAATTGCGCCGTTGGGTATTACCTGCAGTCCTTGGTGCAGCTCTGTCGACATTAGCGGTTATCCCAACCTAGCCGCAGAGACTCAAACTAGTACTAACGTAGCAGTTGTAACCTCAACAGAACAAACTAAAACAGTACCATCCGCACAAGGAAGCACACCTCCAAACGGTGCACCTCACGGCAAACCACCTGCAGGTCAATCACCTACAGGCACGTCTAACCACCCAATACCTCCAAATGGAAATCCTCCTTCTGGCACTCCTAACGGTATGCCTCCAATGGCTATGCAGAATGGAGCCCCTAATGGAATGGCACCACAAGTTGAAGTAGATTCTAGTACTTTTAAAGGCACAACTATCGTTACAGAAAACAAATCCATTGCTCACGAATCGATGACAAACACAACGGCTGATCAGAATGCTTTCATCGGTAAAAATAAAGCGGTAATTGATGAAAATAGCGTTTTCGATAAAACAGGCGACACTACAAGCGATGACAATAGCAATTTCCGTGGTCAAAATGCAGTAGTCCTCGGTATCGAGGGTAGCCAAATTAACATCAAAGGTGAGCAATATTACATCTAACTCTAAAGGTTCTAATGCAGTCTTTGCCACTGGCGAAGGCTCGGTTATCAACGTAGAAAACACTAATATTCACACAAAAAGCGATTCCTCTCGTGGCTTAGATGCCACTTACAAAGGTACTGTAAATGGCAAAAACCTAACTATCACTACTGAAGGGGCTCACTCTGCTACACTTGCTACAGATCGCGGAGAAGGCACTATCACCGCAGAAGCAGCCAAACTCACCACATCTGGAGAAGGCAGTCCTGTTATCTACTCCACGGGTAATATTATGGTAAACAATGTCAACGGAATAGCTAATAATAGTGAAATTGGCGTTGTAGAAGGTAAAACTCCATTACCCTTACAAACTCCAATGTAACTGGCTACAAGGACAATGGTTTTATGCTATATCAAAGCTTCTCTGGTGATGCTGAAAGTGGCATTGCTCGTCTGAAAGCAGAGAATAACACACTCACAACTCACGCTACAGGTGCGTTCCTCTATGTAAACAACACCACTGCTGAAGTAGACCTTTCTAACAATGCCATCTCTATGCCGAACACTTCTACCCTAGTGAAAGCAGCTGCCGACTCCCGTTGGGGAAAAACTGGTGAGAACGGCGGTCACCTTACACTCCGCACATCTAACCAAGAACTAAACGGTAATATTATGGCTGATTCAATCAGTACCATCGCACTAGACATGACAAATGGATCTAGTCTTGTAGGTGCTATAAACACAGACAACACGGCTAAAGAAGTAACTGTGAAACTCAGCAAAGACTCCAATTGGATATTAACAGGCGACAGCTATGTAAAATCCTTGAGCAACGAAGACTCAACCGGCAGTAACATTCAATTGAATGGATATAAACTTGTTGTGGCTGATAAATAATAAAAGCACTACTCTGAATTATTCCAATTTAAAGTAGTGCTATTCTTCAATCAAAACTATAAAACTTCAACTATATAAATATTCTTTTGACCTATTACTATGAAGTTAGCGTATTATAGTTATGAGTTAAACAGTCTATTAAATAGCACCCATATATTGGCCATAGTTTTAATTCAACCATAGGCTTGTAGTTTTCATCTTTAATTTTATGTTCCAACAAATTTAGATTCTCTAAATCATCTTCCCAGCTTTTGATATAGTCCTGCTTTTCTTCTTCGCTATCAAAGTCTTCGTCCATTTTGCATTTTCAATGCATGCCAATATTTCTGTTCGTTGCTTCTCCACTTCACGATGGAACATATCATGTTGCTTCATAATCCAAGACCAAAGTAATAAGGGCCATCACTTCAAATCACAGTGCTCTTTAGCCTTTTCACATTCATCTAAGAATAGGCCATACTCATCTAATATATAATAGGCGTCAATGATATCAAACTCAAAAACTTCATCATTACTTAAATGATATGCTACATCGCCTCCAAGCTTAATTTGCTTCAAACGATCGAGGGCTTGCTTTTTATTACCTAAATACACATCACAATAAGCAATACAAACTAGTAACCTCATCCTATTAGGATAGCCTTTTTAATAACTCTTCAAAAATGGCCCTTTGCTTTCTCATATTCCTTAAGCTCAAACAAACACACTGCATAGCCAAAGTTCATTTCATAACCATCGGATACTGTTCTTCCCTTTTCAAAGGCACGTAAGCTTTCCTTTAATTCCTCTACAGATCCCTTCTCTCTATAAGCTGAAAAATGATATAAAGCCAACCCTCTGTAAGTCTCTATATATGGAGACTTTAATTTTACAGCTGCAGAGAGATAGTCATATTCTTTTATATTGCCCTCATCATTATAATAAAAAGCCAAATTAGTATAAACTTTAGCTTTTTCAACATCATTCAATTCATTAATATATTTTTCTAAAAAGTCTTCCAAAATCTGTTGTGAATTTTTTCTCGTCTAAAATGTGACTCAATATATGCAAGCTCACAAGCAGAATCTACAATATTGTGACACTCATTACTGAGAGTCTTAAGTTCACCTTGATTTATATTCTTCATACTACACCTTAACTATTTACCAGTAAGACTTAAACTATATAGCTATAATAACATAATCACTCCCTATATACGTACTTACAATAATACCAACAGGGCTCTTAACTATATGTGAGATGAATTACATCATCTCTTCTCTCCTCCTCTCTATACCAGAAATAACTCTTATGAGTAGAAATGGTTTAGTGTAGAAATATCCGCGAGATAGTAATGGTTCCATTCGGTAACCATCCTAAATAAATATAAAATAAATACCCTCCTATATATGTTCCTGCAGCGACTTTACGTAGGACGGAGCAAAGGGACATATATAGGAGGGTATACCTTTGATATAAATTGTAGAATGGAACCAAACGGAATGGTATCAAACTACTCATCAAGAGTTATTCAGCTAACCCTTGTTCTCTACCGATAATATCAGCAATTTCTTGGCACAGGGATTGTAGTTCTTCTTGGTTAGGACCTTCAGCCATGACACGAATGAGTGGTTCTGTCCCGGATGCACGTACTAAGACGCGACCTTCGTCACCAAGTTCTCCTTCAGCTGTTACGATAGCAGCTTTGATGAGGTCATTGTCTTCCCAGCCAGTTTTTGTAGCTACACGAACATTTACAAGAACTTGTGGGTATTTTGTCATAATGCCGGCCAACTCAGAAAGAGGTTGCTTTTTCTCCTTCATAAGAGCCGCCACTTGAACAGCTGTTAACATACCGTCACCAGTGGTGTTGTGATCTAAAAAGATTACGTGACCAGATTGTTCACCACCAATGGAAAGATTATGTTCACGCATGTATTCCAATACATATCGATCACCAACAGCAGTGGAAACTGTTTTCATACCAAGTTCTTCTGCTGCTTTATGGAATCCAATATTACTCATAACGGTACCAACTATGGTATCCACCTTTAAGTTTACCTTCTTCTTTCAACTTAAGGGCGCATAGCAACATGATTTGATCACCATCGAGGACTTGACCTTTTTCATCAACCAATAAACAGCGGTCAGCATCGCCATCATTAGCAATACCAAGGTCTGCATTATGTTGTTGTACGGCTACTTGTAAGCCTTCAATATGTGTGGAACCACAATGATGATTGATATTCAAACCATCTGGATTCACGTTAATATTGATGACTTTAGCCCCTAGTCCAGACAAAATTTCTGGACCTACACTAGACGCGGCGCCATTAGCACCATCATAAACGATAGTCAACCCTTCAAGGGACGTATCAATTGTGTGACGTACAAAGTGAGCATATAAATGAGCCAAGTTACTATTAAACTCAATTTTACCTATACCATCCCCCGTAGGACGTGCTAATTCATTATCTGCACTTTGACGAACATATTTTTCCAATTCATCTTCCACTTCATCAGGTAATTTATAGCCATTACCATCAAAGAATTTAATGCCATTATCTGGATATGGGTTGTGGGATGCAGAAATAACAGCACCCGCATCAAAACCTTGTTGCCGTAATACGCTACTGCTGGTGTTGGGATAACGCCTGCAATCACTACATTACCGCCAACAGAACAAATGCCCGCTGCTAATGCACTTTCAAGCATAGAACCAGAAATTCGCGTATCGCGACCAATCAAGAACGTAGGATGTTCCTTTTTCTTACCAAAATGCGTTCCTGCCGCACGACCTAAATGATAGGCTAATTCCGGCGTTAAAAACTCATTAACAACACCACGTACACCATCTGTACCAAATAAACGAGCCATAATTATCCTCCTCTAAGGATTTGTGAAAGTTTCACAAGTCTATATATCTACCGTGTGTATCATTTCAATAATTACTGTTGTGTATTATATCACAATATAGAAAGCATACCTACTATAAAGTCACAAATCTATATTACATAAATAGTATGAATCTATACTGTAATTCAATTCATCAGTATAATTCCCCACTAATTAGGTTTTGCGTATTTTGCCATACATAAAATGGCTGTTTCTGCACCATCAAGGGCAGCACTCATAATCCCCCTGCATAGCCAGCCCCCTCACCCATAGGATAAAAACCTCCTACAGTAGGAGAAATGCGTTCTTCATTACGTCCCATACGGAAGCGGTGCAGAGGTGCGCGTTTCAACGCCTGTCATACACACCGCAGGATCATCAAACCCTCGGATGCGACGGCCCCAGTATGGCAAGGCCCGCTCTAATACGGATGTGACGAATGATGGCAAGCAATCATGTAAATCACAATTTACGACACCTGGCTCGTAGCTATATATACTATTTTGTACGCTAGGTGCTTGTGAAAGTCCTAAAAACTGCCCTACAGTTTGTGCTGGCGCATAGAAGTTAGAACCGCCCAACTCATAGGCCTTGCGTTCCCATTCTCGTTGAAATGCGACGCCATCTAATGGATGAGTACCAAAGTCATCTGGACCTACGTTGACTACGATAGCACTATTAGCAACACCGCTGTCCCGAGCGTATAAACTCATACCGTTTACAACAACTCCACCATTTTCAGAGGCAGATGCTACTACTTGACCTCCTGGGCACATACAGAAGCTATATGCAGTACGGCCTGATTCTTTATCGTGGTATACGAGAGAATATTCTGCTGCACCGAGGCCCAAACTAGATGGTTCTACACCATATTGGGACTCATCAATTACAGCCTGATCATGCTCAATACGAACACCGATAGCAAATGGTTTTGCCGTCATTTCCACATTGCGTTTATAAAGCATTTCATACGTGTCACGTGCACTATGGCCTACACCACACAAAACAACAGTCGTATCAATACGCTCACTACCATTAACTTCAACGCCTACGATACGGTCATTTTCAATCAATAAATCCGTTACCTTAGAACCAAAGCGGACTTCACCGCCCCATTCGATGATGCGCTCACGCATGGCTTTTACCATGGTACGCAATTTATCAGTACCTACATGAGGTTTATGTTTATATAAAATTTCTTCAGGCGCGCCAAACTCTACAAAGTATTTAGATATCTCATGCAAACGCGGATGGGTAATGCGAGTTGTCAACTTACCATCGGAAAAAGTTCCTGCACCGCCTTCCCCAAATTGTACGTTGGACTCAGGCTTAAATATGCCTTTTTTCCAAAATGCTTCTACGTCATGACTACGTGTATCTACAGCTTGACCGCGTTCAAGCACGATTGGGCGATAGCCTTCACGAAAGTAAAAGGCTGCCATCCACCGCAGGGCCAAAGCCCATAACAACAGGACGATGAGCTAATGGTACAGACCCCAAAAACGATAGGTTCTGGATCTTCTGCAGCAAATACAGATACATCCTTTTCTTTTGTTTACCAAGCTTTTTCATGACTTGATCTTCATTATGAACCTCAATGAATAGGGTATATACAAAAACAATGTTTGGCTTCTTACGGGCATCTACGGCACGTCGAACAACATGAATCGTTTCGATAGCACCACGTAACGGGGGATATTTCTTTTCTACAATACTTTTGATATCCGACTTAACCGTAACAGCCACGCGGAGATTTATTATTCTAATCATAGCTTTCCTATTAAACCCTCCCTTTTAGGTGAGCCTACTTCTTTAATCTTTGACCAAAATTCTTTACCACTTAATCTGTAAAAAAATAGTCATACATCTTTATTATACAACACTACTATAAAAGCTAATATATAAATCATAAAAAGGCCCTAATAGAGAAATATTCACTCTATTAGGGTCTTCGTCGCAAGATTTTAAAGCCTCACAAAAAACTTATCATCCATTAAGTACTTTCTTTTGTATTTCTACTTTCACCCGTACCGTTGTGGTATTGCTATTAACTCCATTCGGTAATACTAAATTATAGTTACCCTGTACAGTTTCAGTAGCACCCGATACATCGATAGGTTCCGTTTGTATTTCTGTAACGGAATTAATCATTTCTTCACGACCTGTAACTGTTAATTGCGTTGGTGTAGCAGACGTGGATTTAACTTCATAACCTTCTGCTACTGTACCAACAGTCGGAACAGTAATAGGAACCGCCTTTTCTTTACGTAATAAGTTAAGTTCATATTGTGCTTGGCCTTGGTTTGGATTAATATGTACATCTAGTACATTACCTGCCGTATCCCAAGCTTCTAAAGTACTAACAGCGCTAAAGTTCTTCGTTTGACCAGCCACATTGACTTTCATCACAACCTTGCTCACTGCATTAACTTGTTGCTTACGACCAGAAACAGTTACCTCTTTCGGCACAATCGTTACCGATTTCAAAGCAATATCATCAGAGAACTTGCCGATTGGAACTATTTCAACAGGAATCGTTTTCTCTGCATATTCATCAACATTGATAGTGATGGTATCTGGTTTAACCTCCACAAGATTCATCCCTGCCGGAGGCGTAAAATTAATAGTTACATTATTTTGACCTGGTTTTACACCAGATGCATCAATATAAGCCCGTAAATTATCTGATTTCATAGACATAATGGTATCACGTGGACCAGCCAGAACAACACGGACCACATCTGGTGCATCTTCTATGATATAGCCAGAATTGAGATTTTGAACCTGTACAGGTATTGTGTAGGTTACTTCCATCACAGGGTTCTGATCGCGCATGATAAAGAACCACATAACGATAGCTGCTAACAAGGATAATAATTTAGCAGGCCAATTGCGTTTCAAATGAATCATCATTTATTTGCCCTCCATTTCCACATACTAGTAATGGTTTGACGAGGGCGTTCCATAAAGGTGCGCAATGCCTCTTTAATTTGATCCTCTGGTAAATGGCGATAAATATGACCCCCATATGTATAAGAGATGGTCCCTGTTTCCTCACTGACAACTATTACCACAGCGTCAGTTTGCTCAGACAAGCCAATAGCTGCACGGTGACGTGTACCTAGTTCGGTACTCAATGTGCGGTCCTCAGTCAACGGCAGCAAACAGCCTGCTGCACGAATTCGCCCATCACGAATAATCAAGGCCCCATCATGAAGCGGTGTACTAGGAACAAAGATATTTTTAATCAACTCGCGGCTCAATACAGCATCGATAAGAATACCAGTATCTACAAAGTCATTGAGACCTACTTCACGTTCAAAAACGATAAGTGCCCCCGTATGTTCGCGAGACATAACGCGAGCCGCAGCCATCACTTCATTAATGGCCATATCCATTTCTTCTTCGTTTACATTTTGTGCCTTGCTGAATATTCGTCCACGCCCCAATTGTTCTAGAGCACGACGCAATTCTGGTTGGAATACAACCGGTAACGCAAAGAGAAGAACGGTCATACTTTGTTGCAAAATCCAGTTGATAACGTATAGATTTAACAGATGACTCAATAAATTAAAAATTGCCAATATAACGAGACCTTTTAAAAGAGAAACGGCCCGTGTATCTTTAAGCAATTTATATAAATAGTAAATACCAATAGCAACGATTATGATATCAACAATATCAAGAAGCCTAAAGGTATGTATAAGTGCGTCAATATGCATAAAAATAGCTCCTTATACAAAATAATAAGGTACAATCAATTCTTTGACTGTACCTTATATTTTAACTCATTTTGAGAGTACTGTAAATTTATAAATAAACGCTGAATGAGATTTTTATTAGATGTTTTGTGTTTCAATCCAAACATCCATTTGGCGGCCCCCACAAACCATGCCTTCTTTAACAGCTACGTCATCATCGAGATGAACATCGATACGACGGTGAGCTTCTTTTTTATTCAAAGAGTCCACTGCACTTAGGCGGATTTCATTTTCCGCACGTCCACCGCCGATAGTACCAAAAATAGATCCATCTGGAAATACAACCATAGATGTACCAGCTTTACGAGGTGTGGATCCACAGGTATATAAAATAGTGGCTACTGCTAAGGTTTCGTTTTTACGTTCACTAAGGTATTCAATAAACTCACGATTCATGGATCACTCTACCTTTCCGCAATGAGCCGCCTTTTTTACCACGCACCACTGCCAAATATTCACTAACGATAGATAATGCAATCTCCTCAGGTGTTTGTGCACCAAGGTCTAGTCCAATTGGAGCATAAATCATATCTAACTCATCTTGTGTCCATCCCTGCTCACGCAACACTTCAAAAGGCGTGATGGATCCGTTTTTGGCTCCATACGCCCATATAGGTAGGCAAGTACCCTCGTAATTGTTCTAAACATATATTATCGTACTCATGAGCACGTGTCACAATGATAAAGCCAGTATATTCATCAAGAGGTAAATCATTCTTGAAATTTTCTAAAGGTAAACACTTACGTATGACACGTTCATCAAAGAATTCAGGAACCACATATTCTGGACGGTCATCTACGACTGTAACACGACATCCAATAAACAACAGCAAATCAGTAATAGCTCGGCTAACATGACCTGCACCTAATACGAGAACTGACGGATCATTTTCTACAGGTTGTACGAAACACTCCATTTCGCCTACCATACAGAGAGAATTTAGTTTTGCTTTATCTACAGTAAATCCTTCAATAGGAGTTCCGTATAGAACACCCTTCCATCTTCAGCATAAATAGTTTTATCCCCTTGACGAGGACCGGATAGAACAGTAACCATCACAGTAGTTTCAGTAACCTGTAGACGATCTTTCATCACATCATAAATTGTTTCCATCTAGATTCCTTTCATAATCCCAAGCGGTAACAGCCTCTAATACACCTCCACCGACAGCAAGGGATTTATCTGAAATACTATAGCAATGAGACTCTTCACAACGAGCATCCACATCAGCCAACTTAAAATGATCTGATACGATAAGCCCACTTTTTAAAATTCCTCGTAGAATGCCTGTAATTTTTAGCTCTTACTGGTTCTTCATCAACATAACCAATCACTTCATTGGCTTGTACAGAATCCCCAATATGCCGTTTTGCTGTAAATAGTCCAGCCTTTGGAGAATGAATAACGCGCTCATGAGTGTAGCCACCTACATTTCCAGGGATACCTGTATTAGGTTGAGCCGATCCATCATAGATACAGCGACCTAATGAATGGCCACGCATCGTTTCAATGACCACATCTACATCTTCTCCAGCAGTAAATCCAGGGCCCACACCGATAACGAGCTCTGCATCATCTCGTTTTGTTCCAAGATTCTTTTTACTCAAAATAGCATCGACTACAATCTCTGGTTTTAAAGTGTCCAATAATTCCTCATATGAGCTAGTGACAACGGGGATGATTTCCTGTGCCAATGTATCCTTCACTTCACTAAGAGACACATGACGAGCAACAAAACGTTCCAAAATCATTTCTCCACGATGAACCGCATTACCGTAACATACTTCGCGGCGAATCATGGTAGGAATCGCTATTTCACTAATTACAACGGGATAGCCCGCCCGTCTCAATCTATATACAGCGCCGGAAGCGATGTCTCCGCCTCCACGCATAAGTACCAATGGTTTCATAATGCCTCACTTTCACGATGTTTCAAACGCTCAAAATCATCGGGTGTATCAATATCGTCGCCAACATCATCACTAATCCATAATTTCACGACATGGGCTTTACCCTCACCATGAATAATGGTCTTACCCGCCTTGATCCCCTTGAATCTGTTGTAAAATAATCAAACCAATGAGAACCAAAGAGAACGGGATTTCCCGAATGACAATTTGCCCCATAATGTGGAACGACGATAGCTTTCGGATGAAAGTTTTCATTAAACGCACGAATGACCTCGTGTACAACAGCACTCGTCAGAAGTGGTTGATCTCCTACTGAACAGAGAATACCGTCTAGCGGTATGGATGACGTATTCATCAAATGACGTACTCCCATCGCTATGGATACTCCTTGCCCTAGTTCAGGATGGTCATTTCGAATGGCTTCAAAACCATAGTTTGTGACAATAGGTTCTAGTTTCTCATGATCATCACCAGTAACTGCCACAAAAGGTAGCTTACAGGACATAGTAGAAGCTACCTGTCCACTATCCATTGAAGAATCTATTACATCCCATACGCTTGGATTGCCCTCCCACAAGGAGGACAATGCCAATATGCAAAGGACGACGGTCTATGGGGTCTCTCATGGGGAATAAAAGCGGTATCACAATTTGCTTTCACATTAGTCATGAGTACCTACCGACATTGAATAATGCGACGGATTTCACAACTTGCTTTGTATCCATCAGCCAAAATGATAGCCGAAATATCACTATCAACAATATGATCAATAAAATCATCGATAATGCGATGTTGTACTGTTTCATAACCAGTACAGAATAGTATTTTCTTACCTTTACTATATTGAAATAAACCTTGCCTATGCAAAACAAGATCAGCCAACATACGAGGAGTTACAATAGCCCCCATATCGCGTTTTACAATATCTTGAACAAGCTCGATATTATGTACGTGCTCATCATCTAATGGGGCCCCTAGCATTTGTAGATTCACGAGGCCAATCGTAGTCTTTGTAAGAGATGGAATGACAGGTTCAGTCGTCTTAGGCGCCTTGAGCCATTTTTCCTTCGCCCCATCGGCTTCTACAACAATTTGCCAATTGGGATGTAACGGCTAAACCATCGATGAGATCACAATCTAAGAGTCTACTTTTGTTCCTGTAATTCCAGCGAACCACGCACCACAATAGCCACGTAAAAGTCGGTCAGTACAATACTCATCAGCTTCATTAATATTACGAGTATAAATCGGTTCATAATGAGCCACCTGAGACTCATAAAGTCGAGTTGTAGTCGTAACTACGATTGGCTGACCTTTCAGCCGTCCATATTCTACTAGTTTTGAAAGCACAGTCGTTTTACCGCCTGCCCCAACAAGGGCAACGATTCCCGGCTGAATCAATCGATTCCAATAGGATGTTTGTGATGTCATAGACCAGGCCTCCTTAGAAGTAGGAACTAGAAATCTCTATACTTTATATTTCTCGTCCATAGCCATAAATACCTTCTCAGGTGTCATAGGTAATGTACGAATATCCGCGCCAACTGCATTTTTAATGGCATGTTGGATAGCAGGGCACCCCGTATTGATGACAACCTCACCAATAGATTTAGCTCCGAAGCCACCTGTAGGCTCGTAAGATTCTACAAAGTCTGTATGTAATTCACCAATATCCTGACGGGTTGGGATTTTATAAGTCATAAGATTGTTTGTTTCCAAGCGACCATTGTTAGAATATCGTACATCTTCATATAAAGCCATCGATGAAAACCGCCCCTTGCACCACCCTCAGCGAGGCGTAGTCAGTAAATAATCAGCCAATAGATGCCATAAATGGAGGTGGGGATGTATGACTACCCCATGTAGCAAAACCAGACAATTGCTCCGCATTAGCACCAACTAATAATTTTGGTGCCAATTGATGGATATCCATTGTTTTAGCACCATCTTTGTGGTAGCTACAACTCCGTCAAAGTCAACGTTTTCAACGTCGGTTTCAAAGAATTGAGCAAATTTAGCAATAATCTTAGTGCGCAACTCTTCTGCTGCCATCTTAGAAGCAGTACCTGTTACATAGGTTGTACTAGATGCGTAAGATCCTGGATCGAATGGTACGATATCTGTATCGGATTCAATAACAGTCATATATTCCATAGGACAGCCGATTACTTCACAGGCCATTTGAGTTAATACGGTATTAGACCCCATGCCCATATCAGAAGACCCAGTATACAATGTATAATTACCATCGTCACCAAGGCGAATTTCAACAGACGCCACATCGATATTCGCGACACCAGAGCCTTGTAATGCTAACGCCATGCCCAGTCCACCGCGATAGCGCTCATCAATATCCCAAGAATGAGGGCGTTCATCCCAACGAGCCATTTCCTTTACGCGATTTACAGTATCTTGGAAAAGACCAGAATCAAGATATTCATCTGGAGCATATACTAAGCTTTGTTCACCTTCCGCTATTAAGTTCTTCTGACGTAACTCAGCTGGATCAATCCCCATCTTATCAGCTAACTGGTTTACTGCACATTCTAATGGCCACAATGCTTCTGTTGCACCATACCCACGGAAAGCACCACCCGGAGTTTGATTAGTATACACACCCTCTGTACCATAATGAACAGCAGTCGCTTTGTTGTATAAAGGTACAGATTTATGTTCGCCAGCCGTTGTAGTAGTGAAGCAATGAGTTGCATGTGCACCAGCGGCTGTAATGGAGTCCATATCAATAACTTTAATAATGCCATCTTTTGTAGCACCTACACGGATTTTCCATTCACGAGCATGACGTGTAGTAGAGCAAGTTTGTGCTTCTGTACGATCGTATAAGAGATAACAAGGTTTTTTCAATGTCCACGCTACAAAGGCCGTCATAATTTCTGTACAAGCCGTTTGTTTAGAGCCGAAACCGCCGCCGATACGAGGTTTAATAACACGGACTTTTGTGGCCGGAATACCGAGTGCACGAGCGATGTGACGGCGTACATGGAATACGATTTGCGTAGAGGATACGATAACTACACGACCTAGCGCATCTATATATCCAAAACTTTGGAATGGTTCCATCGCTGTTTGGCGTGTGGCCTGGTCAAAGTATGTACCTTCTGCCACGTAATCACATTTAGCAAGTTCTGCCTCCACATCTCCTACCCGTTTGTGATAGGATACGCAAATATTGCGTTTGTAATCTTGTCCTACAGGGATATTATTGTGAATATCATCTTCAGGATGTACTATAGTTTCATGGTCGATAGCAGTATGCATATCAAGTACAGGTTTCTGTACTTCGTATTCAACCTTGATAAGCGGCATTGCTTTAAGCGCTGTAGCTTCATCTTTTGCTACGATAAGAGCTACTTCGTCTCCGACATAGCGAACTACAGGGTCCAAGATGAGTGCATCATAAGCGGATGGCTCTGGATATGTTTGACCTGCTAATGTGAATCGCGTATTAGGCACATCTTCATAAGTAAAAATAGCTTCTACGCCAGGAATCAATTTGGCTTTAGATGTATCAATAGATTTGATGCGCGCCTGGGCATGAGGCTACGAAGGGCCTTAATAACGAGCGCATCTTTGGGAACAAAATCACCAGTATAAGACGGTTTACCAGACAAAATACCTTTGGAGTCAACTTTGTCATAGGACTTACCAATATGCTTGTTCATCATTATAGGCCTCCTTCTAAGAATTTACGAACTCCTCGAAGTTGTGATTCATAACCAGTACAGCGACATAAGTTACCTATGAGGTATTCGCGAATCTCATCATCGCTAGCCTTTGGATTTTTGCGTTTCAAATTGATAGCACTCATCATCATGCCAGTTGTACAAAAACCACACTGATCTGCGCCTTCACTTGCGATACAAGCCGCTAATAATTCAGCTTCCTCTTGTAAACCTTCTAATGTAGTAATTTTATGTCCTGGCGCACGAAATGTAGGGTAGGCACAGGACAAAATAATTTCGTCATCCACCCATATAGTGCAAAGGCCACAGTTTGTAGTATCACAGCCACAGCGGACACTGTAATAGCCAAGATTACGCAATGTGTCTAGTAACATCTCATCAGTTGGCACATTAATAGTTACATTTTTGTTATTAATATTAAGTACGACTTCCATTATTGTGCCACCTCCTTAGCTAAGCGTTGAACCATTGCTTTTACCATTTCCATGCGATATTCTTTAGACGCATGAGAGTTAGATTGATACACTAGTTCTTCGGATGCCAATTGACCTGCCTCTTTTGTGGCAGATAATCCTTTTTCTGAAGCAAAGAAGCACTTGCTTTAACAGCTAATTGAGGTACACCAGGTCTTGTACCGATATACAATTCAACCCCTTTTTCATCATGGCGAAGAGCACCTGTCAATAGCGGGAAAATCACCACGAGAAATGCGAAGGGCTTCAACAGATACAGCTACATCTACTTTAGGGATGCGAATCTCCACGAGAATATCACGTTCTCTATATGTCATATAATCTTGCATGGACATACGACCGCCTTTGAAGGTAACGATGTCTGCATGCACTGCCAATAGCGCAGGGATGATATCAGAGAAGCCAAACTTACTTGCTACAGAGCCGCCCATGGTAGCAGTATTCTCTAAATTGAACGCCAAGAATCTCCTTAACGCCTTTAACTACGGCACCGCCGCAGAATTGTTGTAAAGGCTCAAAGCGTTCCACATCTCCTTGTGTCGCCATAGCGCCAATTACAAACTCCTTATCTTCTTCATGAACATAACGCAAATCAAGACTCGCCATATCAATCACTGATGGCCAAGTACGTCGTCCTAGACGCAGCCAACAGCCGCCTGCTAGCATAGGAGCAGTTTTGTTCTTTGTGGCTAATTCGTAAGCCTCTTCCACCGTCTTCGGTTGTAATACTTTCATAAATGCTAACATAATCTATCCTCTCAATGGTATACTAATACTAACAGAATTACGGTGCTAACTATAAAAATACAGTTCTCACCAAACTACAAACTTAACAAAAAACTATAGAATCTCGTGCATTTCTTATACTTTTATTTTACCAATTATTTACCACTAAATCTACGATGAAAGATATAAATTTACAGGAAATTTGCAAAGAATTACATATTTATGAATTTGGAATTGCCTCATGGCCACTACCTGAACAGGCCAAAACTATTTTATTTGAAAGCAACCCATGCCCCTTTACTACGGCAGATGTGGAGGCAAGACTACTAGGAACGACTCAGTTTATGCCCAAAAGTGCCATCGTTTGTCTATTCTCGTACCATGTACAACACAAAGGCCATGCCAATCTATCGCGCTATACATGGTCAACAGATTATCACCTGGTCATCAATGAATATTTAGAACGTCTTATTGAAAGATTACAAATAATTGATGACTCGGCTCAGTTCTCCTATTCATTGCGACACCTCTCCTTTAGCAGATCGGTACATGGCCTACTTAGCAGGTCTCGGCTTTTACGGAAAGAACAACTGTTTTATCAGCCCTAAATGGGGTTCTTATGTCGTTATTGGTACGATTTTAACAACACTAGAACTCAAACCAAATACCCCTCTTGAACAGTCCTGTATAGGATGCAATCGTTGTATTACAGCATGCTTAGGCCAATGTTTGGGCCATGACGATTTAAATAATTTGTAAAGCTTCTTAGACGCAGAAAAGGAGAACTTACCGATGAAGAGGAACAGATTCTCGCTAAAACACCACTCGTATTTGGTTGTGATGTGTGCCAAGAGGTGTGTCCTCACAACAAAGATATTCCAACTACGCCCAATCCCAGAATTCCAACAGATTAAGCCGTATATCAATATAGACGAACTAGAAACACTAACAAACAAAGAATTCAAAGCAAAATACGGTCATCGAGCCTTCTCGTGGCGAGGTAAAAAAATACTAATAAGAAATCAAGGGATTATAGATAGAAAAAATAAACTATAATATTCAATAAAGCATAATAATTAACAAATACGCTTATAATAATAATTATTATTAAACAAACTAACAAAATTTGATAAAGCATTAGCAACATAATCTACAAATCTTTAAAATCAAAAGAGACGGCCCAAATGAACTATACCTTCAAAATTGTGTGCAATTTTTGGGGTACAGCTCAAGAAGTCGTCTCTTTTAGTAGTTATTTAATTTCGTAATAGTTCAACTCATCCAAACTTTTACCAAGAGCAGGAATATATATTTCAAGAAACATATCTACCTCAGGCATATTTAGCGTTTTCAACTGGCTAAGATAGAGTCATGTGCCTCTTTAAACTCATCATTTCCCTGCCTTGAGCTCTTTGACGCATTTCATATAGGCTGAAATTGTATCAGCAGCCTTAACAGAGGCCATTCTGGACTAGTTTCTGCATCAACAAGTATAGGCTTATAAACAGATTGTAACCGGTCTGGCAAGGTTGATAGCATTTTTTCTTGCGCCAAAGTTTCAACCTCACCATACAGTTCCCGCAACTTTGGATCAAAATACTTAATTGGTGTCGGCATATCTCCTGTAAAGATTTCGCTCACCTCATGATACATAGCGATGACAGCTACCTTATTAATATCTATATTCCCACCGAAGTATTCATTTTTTATGGCTCCTAAATTATGGGCTACCATAGCCACTTCAAGGCTATGCTCTTGAATATTTTCTATTTCCGTATTTCGCATGAGGCTCCATCGATTGATAAAGCGCATGCGTTTTAAAAATGCAAAAAATGAACTCATATGTCCCCCATTAGACAACAGGTCCTTAAATTACCCCACGGAGTTTAAAGCCATAATCAAGGAATTGCACCGCTTCATCCCAACGGTTATCATCGTTTAACATGACTACAATCATAGTATGGCCCTTACGTGTGGCAGATGCAATCAAACATTCTCCTGCTGCATTTGTAAAACCTGTTTTCAAGCCATTTGCACCAGGATATTTGTTGCGAATGAAGTGGTTTGTAGTACGAATTGTTTCTGGTGCACGGTTTTGGTATGGCACCTTGTAGTAATCATTGGCAACCTTGTCACGGAACATTTGGTATTTCATACCGTACGCAGCAATCATCGCTAAATCACGAGCCGTAGAATGGTGACCCTTTTGTGTTAATCCATGAGGATTCAAGAACACACTATTCTTTGCCCCCGCTTTTGCAGCAATGCGAGTCATATCTTTAGCAAATTTATCCACAGAACCGCTTACATTTTCGGCTACTACAACGGCCGCATCATTGACACTAGCAACCATCATACCTTCAAGAACACCTTCCAATGTAATCTGATCGCCTATGCGAACCCCAAGATTTGATTCTTCCATGCTCGTTGCATAGCTACTTATCGTAGCTAATTCATCAAGCTGTGTACCCTTTAATTCTAAGGCAGTTAACAAGGTGACCATTTTTGTAGTACTAGCTGGATGCATCCACTTATCTGGGTTCTTTGCAAATAAAATTTCTTTTGTATCTGCATCAATTAGGACTACGGCCTCACCAACAGTAGAAGGAGGTGCAATGTATGCAGCTTGAGCAACACTAGCACCTATAAATATGTTTCCTATAAAAGTTATGGCCAATACCAATTTCTTATAAAACATATGAATATTCGTCGTTAAAAGTGTCATCACTCTCGTTCTACCTTCCAGTATCTTAACTTTCAAGACTATCATCTAGTGCTACATTTGTAGTAGTTGCTTTTCTTTTTTGTCCCTTTAATTTCACCTGTCGATGTATCTACATTTTGAATATATACTACATGTTGAGGTATACTACTACGCTGAGGATATGGAATGTCCCATATTTATCAAAGGCATCTTTACATCAGACATAATGCTATATTGAACATCGAGAAAATCATTCGACTTAACACGAGCATAAGCGGGATTCGTACAGAATTATCTCCAAATTCAGAAATACCTATTTCCATATTCTTCGGATTAAGGACACGTTTATCTGCTGCAAAAATAGTTTTTAAGATTTTTATTGCCTCATGATGATCATTATTATAACCAATGTCAAACGTAAATGGGATAACCCGTTCTGTAGTATAAACAATGTTAGTTACAGCTTGTGATGTAAGAAGAGAATTAGGTATGTATACATTCTTTTGATCTTTTGTAGTAATAACTGTATACATAAATTGAATTGATTTAACACTGCCAACTACATCACCCACCTGAATAACGTGACCCGCTCTAAAAGGTTTGAAGATAAGAATCAATAAACCCGATGCTAAGTTAGAAAGGTTATTCTGTAAGGCGAGACCAATACCTAAACCAAACGCACCAAAAGCAGCTATAAAAGATGTTGTAGGAATACCGATTTGGTTTAAGCAAATCAATACTAACCCTACTAGCAAGGCATAATTAATAATTTGAGTGATAAAGCTCATTGCTGCTGAGTCATAGGAAGCTTTTGTCATAATGCGGACCGCAAATGCTTTTACCCATTTAATAGCATATCGCCCAATCCAAAATAAAATTAACGCTAATAAAATATTTCCAGCTTGTGCAAAAAGAACCAGTCCCTTATTTGAATTAATATATTAGCGTCTTTAAAAAGAAATTCAGAAATAGCACTTAAGAAATTAGCCATAATAACCATCCATAATATAAATCGAAACAATCACAAATATCTATCACAACATAATAGCAATATAATAACGGTAAATATATATGCTATAATTTTACATATGCATTTGCAATACGATAATAAAGATATTATATCTTTATATTCCATATATAACAATCATAAAACTAGGGAGACTTACATGTTCAAAAATCTATACGAAGCACCCCAAGAGCTCGCTACTGGAGGCTATGTAACTAGAGAGTTACACTCCGTTACGGTACACTTTGACGATATCCACTATTCTCTTTCGAGCGGACAATTAAATGGTGGCTATCACCATACGCTAGCGGTACGCAACCAACAGCTAACATATCAAATCGAAACAGAAAAAGATTTACCCGGTGGCTCTGTAGCCGATTATTTGGCTCAAGAATTTGAACATATTGATACTCCTGTTCATTTTAGTACAGCACTTCTCACGTCTGCCACAATGCATCTACACGCCTATGCCAAATTGAAGAACATGATACTATTGTGGAAACTATCGTGACTGCAGGCTATGAAAAAACGGCACATCGCGCAGGTACAGGCTATTGTTACGAAGAGCGTGATGGAGACTTCATAGTGCCAGGCACAATCAATATCCTCGTATTTACAAATAAAGCTTTAACAGATAGCGCTATGGTAAAAGCTGTTATGACTATTACCGAAGCAAAAACCGCAGCCCTACAAGATTGGAATGTTGAAAGCGTACGACTCCATCCGTTTATTAATGAAGATATTCCTGATGCAATTACAAAAGAACGAAAAACATCTGCCACAGGTACCTCTACAGATGGTATCATTCTCACCATTGATACAAATGGAGATATCTTAACAGATGCTGGTTCCTTTTCACTATTTGGAGACACCTTAGCCAAGGCCGTCTATGTAGGCGTACAAAGAGCACTAGAAAATGCTATCGGCGCTGAATAATCCTATTTTGTAATATACAAAAATATCTAGAATGATACCCCAAAAATTATTATTCAATACCCCACTCATATATGAAAAATATAATACAAATGAAAAACCGCACATCCTAGGCGATCGGAATGTGCGGTTTATTGCATATAAAACTGTTACATATAGTATAATTTTTGAAAATGAATATCAAATTAAAATTTGAGATATTTTCTCAAATTTTTCAAATTAATTATTAGATTCAAAGAATTATTATGTTTCATATGTTCCATGAGTATTATGTGCCTTTAATATTCATGGAAGAATTGTTGTAACTTTTTAAGATTTTTAGTTTTTGTAAGCCCTAGCATCAGTAAAATACGAGCTTTTTGTGGACTTAAAGTATCACATACGAGATAGTTTGCCAGTGCATCTTGTGGCACTGCAGATACCATACCACTACCGGTACGAGAAGCACGTACCGTTGGAAATTTTGCATTCTGTGTAATTTGACGTACATTTTGTGGAATTGTACCATGACCAAGACCTGTTAAGATCAAACCGTCAGGATTTGTAGCAACTACACTCATAGGCACCATATCATCCATACCACCGTAGCAAGTCATTATAACTACACGAGGCAACTCAGATAATTTACTCACATCAAATACAGAGTCTTGCGTATGGCGTCGAGTAGACGCTTTATAATAGTGGGCAACACCATCTTGTACAATACCAAGATGCCCCACTAATGGACTATCAAAAGTCGCTACATTAGTAGTGTTGCATTTAGATACATCCCTTGCCCCATCAATATAGCCATTTAATACGACTATCACACCTTTACCTACAGACGATGGTGTTCTCGCTACTTGGATAGCTTGCAATAAATTAATTGGCCCGTCTGCACTAATAGCACCAGCGGGTCTCATAGATCCAGTAATAACAATTGGCTTGTCTGTATGAACTGTCAGATTCAGAAAATATGCCGTCTCCTCCATGCTATCTGTGCCGTGAGTAATAACAACACCACCGATATCCTCTCGATTAACCAATTTTTGCACCAACTTAGAAAGTTCTAACCAGTGATTTACGGTAATATCGGAGCTTTCAATATTACTAAACTGAGTATATGTATAAGGACCATACGGTTTTGTGCCAGGTACAGAGGCTAAAATTTTGTCAAGTCCTAACACCCCTGCCGTATAACCCGTTAAATCCGTATTTGAAGTACCTTTTCCAGCAATAGTTCCTCCAGTACCAATCAAAGCGATTTTTGTCTCCATATTGCCTCCACTATAAATCAAGATTTTCACCCTATCAATTAAAGGTTTGGGTCAAATGACGGCATCAACTCCAATTTATGCTTATTAATTCGATTCAGATGGTCGATTCGCTCTTTGTTTGCTTGATCTTCAATTTCCCCAGTTCTAATATAACGATCCAGTATAGCATAGGTAAATCCCAATTTATCCTCATCGGACTGACCGCTGAGACCATCACTTGGCACCTTATCAACTAGGTGCAATGGAATATCAAGAAGTTTTCCTATTTGACGAACTTCTTCTACTACGAGTTGTGCGAGAGGGCTAAAATCACCTGCACTATCTCCGTATTTTGTAGAGTATCCTACGTAGTCTTCAGATCCATTACAAGTATTTGCTACACGAGCACCATTTGGTAAATTTTGTCCTACTGCATAGAGAGTTGCCATCCGGAGACGAGGCGGGGTATTAATGGCAGCATCTTTAGATAAATCGGTTCTCCCCGTTACAACATCATACCCCTTAGCCTGAACGATAGCATGAGTTAGCGCCTCATAGGCAGCACCAATGTTAACTGTCATGTGAGGAATTCCTAAATAATTTACCACTGTCTGAGCATCATCAATATCCGGATTGCACTCCATTTGGCATAAGAACACCAACTACGCGATCTGCACCGAGAGCTTCTTTGCAAAGAGCTGCCACGATAGTCGAGTCCTTACCACCTGAAATACCAACTACAGCACTACAGTTAGGACCATTTTTACCAAAATAATCTCGAATCCATTGAATAAGGGCATCCTTTGAGATTGTGGATTTTCTAACATAGCCCCTCCTACTTTTTTCGATAAATACGGTTCAATAAATCCATCTTCAATTGATAGTAGCTAGGGCTCATATCAAGATAGTGACGATGTGGATTTTCAAAGCGTTGCTCTTCAGGCCAAATTTCATTAGCTAATTGATCTTGCACATATGCTCGAATTTCCTCTAGTGTTGGTAAGTCCACAACTAATTTACCATCCTTGATAATAAGCTGCTTCATCTCTTTAAAAGTACAATTTTCAAAATATAATTCACGCCAAGGTTGCTCAGGATCGATATAACGATATGGTTCCTCTGTATCGGGTACCTCTCTCGCAACAATGTTAATAGATCTGCAATCGCACGACCTTTATCATTATAAACACGATATACCTTTTTAAGACCTGGATTAGTAATTTTTCTCAACACTTTCAGAAATCTTGATACGAGGTTCCCACATACCATCTTTCTCGATGCTAGCAATTTTATATACCGCACCAAATACGGGGTCACTCTTAGAAGTAATGAGGCGTTCCCCTACACCAAAAGATATCAATAGGCCCACCTTGTATTAACAAAGATGTAATTGTATACTCGTCTAGGCTATTTGATGCCATGATTTTACAATCTTCTAAGCCTGCATCATCTAGCATGCGCCGCGCTTTTTTCGCCAAATACGCAAGGTCACCAGAATCTAGGCGAATTCCTTTTAAGCGTTTCCCCATTGGCTCTAATACATCCTTTGCTACCTTAATAGCATTAGGCACGCCAGAGTTTAACACATCATAGGTATCAACAAGGAATACTGGATTATTTGGATACACTTCGGCATAGGCTTTGAAAGCATCGTATTCAGAGCCATAGTACATGACCCAAGCTATGCGCCATAGTACCACTGACAGGAATGCCAAATTGTTGACCTGCTAAAACGGTTGCAGTGGACTGAACACCGCCAATATAAGCGGCTCTTGCACCATATACAGCAGCGTCTACATTATGTGCACGACGAGCACCAAAGTCAGCCACAATACGTCCGCAGCGCGAACGATGCGATTAGCTTTTGTGGCGATAAGAGATTGATGGTTCATCATAGTAAGTACTGCAGTTTCTACGATTTGTGCATCTATGAGAGGCGCCACAATTGTAATAACAGGTTCATTAGGATAGATGATAGAACCTTCTGGGAAGGCATATACATCACCGGTAAAAGAGAAATCTTTTAGATATGCTAAGAATTCTTCACTAAAAATACCCTGACTCCGTAAATAAGAGATATCACTTTCATCAAAGTGTAGATTTAAAATGTACTCAACGATTTGTTCGAGACCACCAAAAATAGCAAAACCGCCCTTGTCTGGATTACGTCTAAAGAAAACATCAAATGCGACGCGATCCACATTTTTTAATTTTGTAAAGTAGCCATGTGCCATAGTCATCTCATAAAAATCCATAAGCATGCTAATATTACGGCTTTCATGTTGCATTGGTTCACCAACCTTCTAAGATCTATAGAAATTTAGTTAATTGTCATTCGTTATTCGTATACCCTCATTATACAATATTATTCCTATATAGCTAGCACCTAGCATAAGCTATCCTAATAATCCTTATTGTGATATAACTATATATATACAATAATAATTTATATAGTTCGTATGTATGAAAGAAGCTAGTCTAGACTGTAAAACAAGCGACCATTACGCTATAATATTTTATTTTATATTGTTTTAAAAGCTTTCAATAATACATACATGTCTATTTTACATGAGAATGAAAGGTACCATTATGGAAACAATCGTTCAAGCAAAACGCGTATTAGAAATTTTTAAAGAAATGAGCCAAATTCCTCGTGAGTCCGGCAATGAAAAAGGCATCAGCGATTACATCGTGAACTTTGCTAAAAATTTAGGTCTTGAAGTTCATCAAGATGAAATCTTTAATGTAGTTATCAAAAAAGCTGCATCTCCAGGTTATGAAAACCGTCCATCCATCATTTTACAAGGTCATATTGATATGGTTTGTGTTAAAGACCATGACTCTAACCACGACTTCTCTAAAGATCCAATCGCCAATATCATCGAAGGCGAATGGATGCACGCAGACCATACAACATTAGGTGCCGATAATGGCATGGGTGCTGCTATGATGCTTGCTCTCCTTGAAGATGAAAGCCAACAACATGGACCAATGCAATTATTATTCACTACCAACGAGGAAACTGGTATGGATGGTGCCTTTGCCATCAAAGAAGGCCAAGTAACTGGTGACTACTTACTCAACCTAGATACAGAAGTAGAACATGACTTCACCGTTAGTTGTGCTGGCGGTTGCCACGTACATGTAAAAATTCCATTGTTACGCGATAACAATTAACCAGGCTATGATGCGGGCTTATCCATTACAGTAACCGGCCTCAAGGAGGGGGGCACTCCGGCATCGAAATCAACGAGCAACGAGCCAATGCAAACCAAGTGTTAACCCGTGTACTCTATGATATTCAACAACAATATCCTATTAGCTTAGCGTCTTTCGAAGGTGGCGTAAAACATAATGCAATCCCATCTAAGGCAGTAGCTGTACTATCCGTACGTTCTGAAGATGTGGCAGCCATTAAAACATTGCTCGCATACCAAGAAAAACAATACCAACACGAATATAGCGTACAGGATCCAGGCCTTACATTTGTAGTTGAAGATGTTCCTACTCCTGAAATAGTATATGCAGAAGACACAACAGAAGCACTTATTACATATATCTATCTTGCACAAGATGGGGTTCATTCTGTAAGTAAGTCTATCCCAAACCTTGTAGAAACATCTAATAATATTGCTATCGTACGTGAAAATCAACATACCATTGAAATACTCATTTCTATTCGTAGTTCCAATAGCAATAGTCTTGAATTCTTAACGAAAAAAATGATGCTTCTTGCAAAAGCACTTGGCGTAGCTGCAGAGCGTACAGGTGGATATCCAGCATGGGAATACGACAAAGGCTCAAAATTGGAAGAACAAGCGATTTCCTTGCATAACGAAATGTTCGATACACCAGCTAATGTAAATGCTATTCACGCAGGTCTCGAATGTGGTTTGTTAAAAGGCGTATTGCCAAATACACAAATGATTAGCTTTGGGCCTACTATCGTAAGTCCTCATACACCATCAGAACGCGTTTATTTACCTTCTATTGAAAATGTATATGTGTACCTCAAAGCATTATTAGCAAAATTACAATAAAATAAATAATTACTATATTTTTGATGTATAATTTGTTATACTATAAGCAAATAGCACATCAAGTTACGAGACCCATGTAATAGTGACTCTCCAACCCTCCTACAAGTAATTCAGCCATCTCTCCAACTAAATTATCTTGTAGGAGGGATTTTTTTCATAAAAATTTTCTCAACTATATAAATAAATATTTATTCATATAGGAGTATTCTTTCATATATGAACAACATGGAATGCATCGTTTTATTTATAAATAATTATGAATATCAACTACATGTGCCAGTATACTCATATATAGTATATAACCCATAAATTTCAGAGAGGAAGCTGTTAAACTCTGATAAACTTGCTAGTTTCCATATACCCCATAGAGTATTTTCTGTGTTATCCTATAGGTGTATACTGTGTTTACATTACGCAGGAGGTATATATGATTCCAATAGTTATCATATCCGGATTTCTAGGTTCTGGAAAAACAACATTCTTACAACATATACTAAAAGAACATACATCGAAAGATAAAATTCTTATTATAGAAAACGATTTTGGTGAAACTAGCCTCGATGCTGCTAATCTTGCAAAAACAGGTGCCACAGTCCGTGAAGTAACATCCGGCTGTATTTGCTGTAGCTTACAAGGAAATTTCCAACAAGCACTACTTGATATTCTGCAAAATTACAAAATCGATATGATCTACATCGAGCCATCAGGTGTCAGCAAACTCAGTGAAATCATCCATACTTGTAACGACGAGGACATTGCAAAATCTGCTTACATTCACGCATCAATAACCACTGTCGATGCTATGCAAGCACCAATGTTTATCAAAAATTTTGGTCTTTTCTTCAAGGATCAAATCACTCATAGTGATGCAATTTTTTTGAGCCATACAGAAGATATTCAACAGACAAGCATTACGAAACGTATGATTCGCGACCTCGCGCCACATACACCAATTCATGAAGAAGCATGGGATACCATTGGTTTGCGTGATTATATCAAGCGCCTGTATCATTGTCATGATGATCACTGCTTGCACGATGAACATTTATTTATGAGTCATACCTTTAAGGTTACGTACTCGTCTCACACAGTGGAAAACCATTTTAGAAGGAATGCCTGATACAGTGCTTCGTGCCAAAGGGATTGTACCAACCACGGAAGGTCCTCACGAACTCCAATACGGCACTCATTACTGTTCGCTTTCACCTAGTGAAACTAATGACTATAGTTTAGTCGTTATCGGCACAGATTTTAATGTACCAATGGTACATAACGAAGTGTGTCAATCATGATACCAGTTTATATCGTTACAGGGTTTATTGGATCCGGTAAAAGCACATTCATAAACAAACAATTACAATACCGTAAAAAGCTAGGCGGTACCGCAATAATCAGCGCCGAAGAAGGCAGTGAACCTCTCATCAAAGAGCCCTTACAACTCAATGCGGATGAACTCAGTGCCATTGTTCCTAGCGATATCAAGTCTTACGAATTGATAGCCTGTAAAATCGGGGATTATTTAAAACGACTACAGCCAAAAGAGCTATGGATTGAGTGGAATGGCATGGTAAGCTTTCATCAACTAGAAGCCTTACTATATAGCGATATATTAAGCCACCTATTACAAGTAGAAAAGGTATTGTATATTTGTACCGATCAATTTGTCTCAACCATACTCCCTGGTTTAGGTAATGATGTAATGAGTCAATTGTATAGTGCAGATTGTATTATCACAGAATCCAATACACATCACGCTTTACTACGTACCTATAATGGAGAAGCCAAAATTATAACAGCTCCTACACCAGAAAAAGTAGAACAACTGTGCCGGAATTCCACATGGGGACTTATTCCTAATCTATTAGTTATTGGTATTACAACCTATATACTGTTGGTCACAGCTTTTCGCCATGACATCCCCTATTCCATTCACCAATGCTTCGCCATAATCACGGGCCTCATCATCGAGGCCATTCCATTCCTTTTATTAGGCACGGTAGGCTCGACGATTATTCGCTATTTCGTACCACAACGAGTATTACTAAAACTGTTAGGTGACCATTCTTTGAAAAGCTATGGGGCTGCTATGGTCAGTGGCTTTGCCTTGCCAATTTGTGACTGTGCTATTATCCCCTTATTCAAGGCGCTAATAGATCGAGGCATCCCTTTATCAGTAGCTCTTTTATTTATGCTCGCTAGCCCGATTATCAACCCTATCACCATTCTTTCTACATGGTATGCGTTTCCTGACAATCCCATGCTCTCCGTATGGCGTATCGTTTTAGGACTAGGTGTTGCCTTGTTAGTAGCCCTATCGTTCCGATTTTGGCCTCCAGCCACATCTATTTTGAAAGCAAGAACACCACAGAATCTTAGCTACGAAGAAATCGTTTTAGAAACAACTAAAACTAAACATATCGATAAAAAAAGATTGTTAGTCCATATGGAACGAGAGTTTTCTCAACTCTTATTCTATTTTTCCATGGCGGCAACTGTACTATCTATAGTTCAAGTGTATGGCAAGCCTTGGCTTCTCAACGCAGGATTAACCTTGCCAGAATTTACAGCCATTCCAATTTTGCTGATGTTAGCATTCTTCTTTTCAATCTGCTCTACATCAGATGCCATCATCGGTAAATCCTTGAGCACCTTATTTCCTATTAGCTCTGTAATGGGCTTTCTCATCTTAGGTCCGATGCTAGATATCAAAAACGTATATATATTAAAACAATATATGCCTACCTCATTTATCATACGATTAAGTATAACGATTGCCGTTATGTCCTATATAGCAGCATTAGTATTCAAATTCTTTCTTAGCTAATTTACAAATTTTTATAATCATTATCTCAGTTCTTAATTAATTAAAAGGAGATGATTTCATGACATTAGGACTGAAAGATCGCTTTTCTATCGTGAAAGGTCTATTGTATCTCATCTTAGGTATCTGTTGTATTTACCTCATTGTGACAGGTCGTTATTTGAACTATATTGCACCGCGTTATGAACTTTTACTAGGTATTAGTGGCGTTGCCCTTATTTTAGGTGGTCTAGCGACGATTATTTGGGCACCGTCAAAATACTACAAGCATAACTGGAAATCTATCGTTCCGATTATTATTCCTATTATGTTGCTCATCGTTCCTCCCGTTCTTGTACCCTCAACAGGCGTTCATGGTGCCACTCGTGTAAACGATGATACTAACAATTTTGACTTTACAAACGATGCTATTGGAGAGGTTGTCACTGTTAACAGTGAAAGCAAAGAGCCAGGAATTTCCAAGGACAAAAAAGAAATCGTTTTGAACTCAGACAATTTCTATCAAACCATTGTAAAAGTTGGATCTAATGCTGAGCAATATAAAGACTACACAGTTTATATGACAGGCTATGTGAACCGCGAAGATAATACATTAAAATCTAACGAATTTACTATTTCTCGTATGGCTATGGCTTGTTGTATTGCTGACGTTGCCCCTATTGGCATGACAGCCTATAAAACAGATGGTGATAGCTTACAAAATGAACAATGGGTATCGATTGAAGGAAAGGTTTCTACCACGAGACTTCCACGGTCGTAAACAACCATATGTAGAGATTACAAAAATCAAATCTGCAGAACCTATTTTAGGCTATGTATACCCTTAAGAATTACATAAAAAACGAGGCTTAACGCCTCGTTTTTAATAGGAATGATTCTGTTGAATAAAATAACGTATATTTCATAATTCAATATCTATATGAATCTACAATAGATTGATTCCTTATAATAGTTATAATAGTTATTCTAGTTATTCTAGTTATTCTAATTATAATAGTTATTAAAACGTCCTATTAGTGCTGTAATTCTTTAATAATTCTCTTGCCGAGAGATGCTGCTACAGCGCACAAGAAAATATCTGGGCCAACTGGGATTAGGAAGCAAGTAATAATGACAGCTTCCACACCAATCGGTTTACCTAAATACAGATTCATAATAAAGTATAGGTACACCATGCCAAGTCCATATACAATTAATAGATTTAATATGGATCCAGCTAGCAAACGTTTAAACGATAGTGTATCCATTGTCTCTGCAATGCGTCCTACTGCATACGCACCAACCATAAAACCAATTAAATAACCAAAGGTAGGTTGCAAAATATAACTAGGACCACCGCCAGATGTAAAAATAGGAACCCCAACAAGACCTAGTACAATATAAATGCCAACACTAGCGGCACCTAAACGACTACCTAAAACAATGCCCGCTAATGTAGTAAATAAGATTTGCAATGTAAACGGACAATTCGGTAATGGGACCCGTATAAAAGCACCAACCGCGATTAGCGCCACAAAGAGTGCTGTCATCGTTAACTGACGGGTGGTAATGCGAGTTTGTTTTGATACAGTAGAGCTCATGGTATACCTCCATTCATAACAGACCTAAGCAGGAATTTGTGCTATCAATGGAGAATAAAAGTCCAAGATAACACGGAAACAAACTACTAACTATCTAAATTAAAGCACTTGTATTTTTAATTGTCAACTATAGTGATTGACTTTTAGTTTACTATATAGTCTAATACTATATATACTATGTTTTTAGTACTTTTTAATTTTGACTATAGCTAATAGTTATTATCAATAGTTCATAATAACTAAAAGATATACTCATCTTCATACAAAAATCTACTAAACTTCACCTTATCTTTCATATAACAAGATTAAATTATACGTAAGTAGATTGAGTAAAATCTACTTTCACAAAATCGTAACTAAACGAAAATTATAATTTGGTATCAGGAGGCATTGCTTATGAAAAATGTTAAGAAAGTATCCAAAGTACTATGTGCATTTGGCGTTAGTACAGTATTATTAGCAGGTGTAGTTGGTGCAGCTAGCAACCATGGTTACAACAACCATAGCAACTGGAACGGTGTTGGTAGCGTTGCTCCATCCGCACAAGCTAACTATTCTGTTGACTATATGGGCGCTGTTACAGTATTCCAACAACAATTCCCTGGCGCTACTGTAAAATCTATTTCCTATGATGCAAAACATAATCCTTACTATGAAGTAGAAGGTTATTATGGCAACCGTGAAGTAGAGCTTAAAGTAGACGAAGCATCTGGTCAAATCGTTGGTAAAGAAGTAAAAGGTTACTCCAAAGCTTCTAAAACAATTAACGTTCAAAACATCATCATTCCTGAAGTAGCTGAAACAAAAGCTATGGAAAAAGTTGGTTCTGATTTCCAAACTATGGATTGGACCGTTGAACGTGAAAACGGCAGAGTTGTATATGAATTCGATATGACAACTGGCGGCGGTAAAAATGCTGAAGTTAAAGTAGACGCTACATCCGGCAAAGTTATTAGCGCTAAAGTTAAAAACACAAAATACTAAGATTTTCATTTCATCAAGTGAAACCCTATCCTAACCCACTTAGATGACACACTACACATATAACACACATACTATACACACTGTATCCTTTGGATACACTCTCTAACACACTCTCAGAGAGTCCGTAACACTAACCACGGACTCCCTAAATCCTATCTCACACAATAGGAAAACGGTCTGTGCTCACACACCACAGACCAAACGTTACACACACTATACTCCCTTAAAGGCCTTGGATCATTAAATCCAAGGTCTTTTTATGCCCATTCTATCAAGATTATATTACACCTACACAACATTTCATTCTTATAAAGACAACAACACACTAATAACAAAAAAGCCTCCCAGTGGGAGGCCTTTTGCATAAGTTTTATAGGTTTGATAGTTATGTGTTCTATTTCTTAAGCAAAGTTCAGCTTAAGGATGTCATTTGTAAGTTTTAAAGGTTTGATCTATAGTTTTCCAAACAAGAGGTACGAAAATTATGCTTTATCTAAAGCTTGTGCCAAGTCTTCGATGATATCATCGATATTTTCAAGGCCGATGGATACACGGATCATATCTGGTGTTACGCCAGCAGATTTTTGTTGTTCTTCGTTAAGTTGTGCATGTGTTGTGGATGCAGGATGGATAACAAGAGATTTAGCATCTGCTACATTGGCAAGGTTGGAGAAGATTTCCAAGGAGTCAACAAGTTTAATACCTGCTTCTTTTCCGCCTTTTACACCGAATGTGAATACAGCACCAACACCTTTAGGGAAGTATTTATCAGCCAAAGCTTTGTATTTGCTGTCTTCTAATTCTGGATAGCTTACCCATGCTACCTTAGGATGTTTGCTCAAGAAATCTACTACTTTACGAGCATTTTCTACGTGACGTTCTACGCGCAAGGACAATGTTTCAATACCTTGTAATATTTGCCATGCTGCAAGTGGAGTAATGCATGCACCAGTATCGCGAAGTAATTGAGCACGAATTTTTACAGTGAATGGGATTGGCAAATCACCAAATACTAATCCATTGTAGTGTTCGTCACCTTCGGAGAAGCCAGGGTATTTACCAGAACCTTTATAGTCGAATTTACCAGATTCTACAACTACGCCAGCCAATGTTGTACCGTGACCACCAAGGTATTTAGTAGCAGAGTGTACAACTACGTCAGCACCATGTTCTAATGGACGGAATAAGTATGGAGATGCAAATGTATTGTCTACAATCAAGATGATATTGTGCTTATGTGCAATATCAGCTATGGCTTGTACATCGATAAGATTAATACCAGGGTTACCAATAGACTCGATATAAACGGCTTTAGTCTTTTCATCGATAGCTGCTTCAAATTCTTCCAAATGATCCGGGATTTACGAATTTAGTTTGAATCCCCAATCGAGGCAATGTAGCAGTAAACAAATTATAAGTACCACCGTACAATGTGGATGCAGCAACAATATTATCACCAGCATCTGCTACATTTAAAATAGAGTACGTAACCGCTGCAGAACCAGATGCTACTGCAATACCAGCAGCACCGCCTTCAAGTTGTGCAACACGAGCATCCAATACATCGGTTGTAGGATTACCAAGGCGAGAGTAAATACCACCAGGATTAGTCAATGCAAAACGGCCTGCGGCTTCCTCAGCATCTTTAAATACGAAAGATGTAGTTTGATAAATCGGTACTGCACGAGAACCTGTTGGATCCACCGTATGACCAGCGTGTAATTGTAATGTTTCAAATCTGTATTGTTTGCTCATTATAACAACTCCTTTATATTAACTGTGAATTGAGTTCATTCTTTATGCCTAGTATATTACTATGCTTTAAAAGTTATGTCTACTATTTTTTATATGGTCTTCTTCCATAACTTTAAACTATGGTGGACAAAGGAGGATAAAAGCTTTTACCAAAACCGCTAAAGCGAACTAAGTCATTTATGAGAAATAAAATCCCCTAATTACTTCCAAAGAACTAGTTCCCTTGAGAAATGTTAGAAGTAATTAGGAGTACATATTACTATCAATAGATTAGAAATAAGTACTTACATTTAGATGTAAGCGCCTAAATTTTTATCCCGTTCAAATTTCATTTTTTGGATTTGTTCAATGATGTACGGTGTTTCTTGGTATACATAGTAGTTCAACCAGTTTGTAAATAATAGTGTACTTACAGAGCGCCAGCGCACGATGGGACGTTGTTTCGGATCATTATCCGGGAAGTAGTTTTCAGGAACTGCAATATCCATACCTTTTTTGATATCCCGCACGTACTCACGATTAAGTGTGTCCCAATCGTATTCGGCATGACCAAATACAAAGATATGCTTATTATCTAAACTACGAACGATAGCAGCACCTGTTGGTTCAGACCCAGCCAAAAGTTCCAAGTCACGATTTTCCTTAATTTGTTGCAAAGAAACTGTAGTGTGACGAGAATGTGGCATCCAAAACTTTTCATCAAATCCACGCATGAGCACTGGTCGATCATTATAAATATCGTGTTCATAAACACCGAATAATTTCTCGTCCATAATAGATTTGTTAATACCAAAGTGATGATATAAACCAGCTTGAGCCCCCCAACATATATAGAAGGTCGAATATACATGTTCTTCGCCCCAGTTCATGATTTCTACGAGTTCAGACCAATAGTCTACCTCTTCAAAAGGCATTAACTCAACAGGAGCACCGGTAATAATCATACCGTCAAAGAACTGGTCTTTTACCTCATCAAAAGTGCGATAGAAAGGTTTCTAAATATTGTTCATCTGTATTTTTAGCCTTACGAGATGCGGTGTGCAACAATGTTAAATTAACTTGCAATGGGCTATTACTGAGAGCACGCAAGATTTGCGTTTCCGTCACTTCTTTAGTAGGCATCAAATTGACAAGCAAAATTTGCAAAGGTCGGATTTGTTGATTTTCCGCCCGCTCAGTATCCATAACGAAAATATTCTCTTGAGCTAATTTCGTTATGGCCGGTAAATTTTTTATTACTTTAATAGGCATAATGTCACCTCTACATATTCTACAATTTGATAACCTAATCTAATTAAAAGCCCTTAGCCTCATAGGCACGGCGCCAAGATTCGAGCCCTTCTTCTAATATTTTACGAGGGCAAGCAACATTAATGCGTTCAAAGTCCTCCCCATCGATGCCAAACATAGAACCCGTATCGAGCCATAGCTTGGCATCATTAACGATCCATTCATCTCGCTCTTTAGGGCTCAGCGGCAATTGAGAACAATCTAGCCACATGAGATATGTCCCTTCAGGGCGATATACACACATGGATTCTTTGGCATATATTTTGCTATATAGTCGATGGTAAATTGAATATTGTCTTGAATATATTCTTTCAATTCATCAAGCCAAGGAGCCCCTACTTTGTAGGCCCCTTCACAGCCCACAATCCCCATCGTGTTCAATTGGCTATAACCAGCACGATCGATTTCTTTTATGAAACGACGACGTAAGGAGTCATTTGGAATGAAAATATTACTTACTTGTAAGCCTGCAATGTTAAAAGTCTTACTAGGCGCTGTACATACAACACAGTGTTCTGCATAACTTTCACCAAGGGCGGCAAATACCTTGTGCGTATGCCCTTCCCAAACAAAATCCGCATGAATTTCATCGCTCACAATGAGCACATTGTGTTTAATACAAATATCGCCGAGGCGTTTCAACTCGTCTTCAGTCCACACGCGCCCTACCGGATTATGGGGGTTACACAAGAGGAATAATGTAATATTTTCCTCAATGATTGCACGCTCAATGCCTTCAAAGTCGATAGTATATCTCTCTTCGCCTTTGATGAGCGGCACATTGATAAGACGATGCCGATTGTTGTCATCAATAACCATGCTAAATGGGTAGTACACTGGTTGGTTGATGAGCACGCCTTCACCCTCCTTGGTGAAAGCTCGCACCGCCATCGCCAAGCAAATACTATCCCAGGCGTTTTAACAAGCCATTTTTGTTCTGGAATCCAGTTAAAACGAGTGCCAAACCAATTTTGTACACATCAAAGTATTCGTCGTCAGACTCGGTATATCCGAACACACCATGGTTTACGCGGTCTAATAAAATTTGCTTCAATTCAGGGGGAATTTCAAAATCCATATCCGCTACCCAGAATGGCAACACATCAGCAGGTTTGCCTCGCTTAACAGCAAAATCATATTTTAAAGATTTCGTGTGCGTTCTATCTAAAATTTGATCAAAGTTATATTGTCCCATAGGAACTCCTTTATTTATTAAAAGCTTGTTCCAAGTCTGCAATCAAGTCTTCTGTATCTTCAATCCCTACAGATAAACGCAACAAACGACGTGTAATACCTTTACGTTCTGCATCTTCCGGTTTTAAATCTGGATGTGTTTGCGTCACAGGGTATGTCAACAAGGATTCTGTACCACCAAGGCTTTCAGCGAATTGAATAAGCTCAATACCTTCTAATACTTGTTTAGCAGTTTCTTCGCTATCTACTTCGAAGGATAACATGCCGCCAAAGCCTGTTGTTTGAGCTTTATTGATTTGATAACCCGGATGTTCTGGAAGGCCTGGGAACAAAACTTTTGTTACTTTTGGTTGTGTTTCTTTAGCCATTTAGCAAGAGCAATGGCATTCTTTTGGATGTTGCTCCATGCGTAGTGCCAATGTTTTTACACCGCGAATAACGAGCCAGCTATCCATAGCGGATAGGCATGCACCAACTGTTTTGTATGTTAAACGCAATTTTGCCGCGATTTCTTCATCTTTTACAATAGTAAAGCCAGAAATTACATCGTGATGACCACCAATGAATTTGGTACCACTATGAACAACAATATCGGCACCCAAGGTCAATGGTTTTTGGAAGTATGGGCTCAAGAAGGTATTGTCGATGATTACTAGCGCATTGCGTTCGTGAGCCATTGCACAAAGTGCACGAATATCGGTTATCTCCATCATAGGATTTGTCGGAGTTTCAATATATACAGCCTTTGTATTCGGTTTAAAAGCCGCTTTCACCGCATCAAGATCAGAGGTGCCTACATAAGTGAACTCAATGCCGTTCTGCTCATAAATATTCGTGAACATGCGGATAGAACCACCGTACAAATCATCACCCAAGATGATGTGATCCCCAGGGAGAGAATAGGTGGAATACTGCGTCTACCGCTGCCATACCAGAAGAAAATGCCAATGCATCTGTACCGTCTTCAAGGCCTGCAATCAATTGTTCTAAACGGTCGCGTGTTGGATTAGACTCGCGCGTATATTGGTAACCTGTTGTATCACCCAACTTTGGATGAGAGAACGTACTAGACATATAGATTGCAGGGGAAATCGCACCGGTATATCTGGTTTACCACTGCCGTGAACGCATTTTGTATTAAACTTCATTCCAATCAACTCCTCATATTTGTATACAATATGTTAATTATAAAGTAGACAATCATTAAGGTCAACAAAAATGGGCACTCATACAGCCTGAGTGCCCCGAAAAAGACATATCTATTTTGAATGGCTTGCCATAACTATAAGTTAAGTTGACTAATTTTTAGTGCGTTTTGTAATAAGTAGAGCCAAAATAATGCCTAATGATGAAGTTACCAATTGAGGCCAACTAGATACAAATAACATAGTGTTTACAATCTTTGGTGGGAAATTGGAACAGGGAAAAGAACAAGGAATAACCCTCGCACAAAGTACGCCAGCTTTTACCAAGGCCGCCACGATAATAAGCAATGCCTTCGGTTTATGCTGTAACCAGTGCGCTACGAATACATAGGCTGTCGTGCCAAGGGCGGTAATCAAAATAAACGGCGGCAACGGCAACATGCCTTGTAAATGTGCTACTACTGGTGCAATCCAAGCAATAACAAGGCCATTTTTCCAACCATAGCGCCATGTGGCGAGTACAAACGTAGCAGAGGTAATAGAACCGATGAGGAACATACTCACCTGGTTAGGAATAAATGGGAAAAATGAGACGCAAACTTTGCGCCAATAAGGCGACGGCCAGCAATAGGCCTGTGCCCGTAATAGATTTTGTAGACATAAGAACCTCCTACTATACGATATAGATTTTTCAAGAGGTACCTACCTCACATTTCAAATTAAGCCTCTACAAAATATAGACGTGCCCGATCATATACCCAATTATAAATATAAGTATAACCTAAGATAACTAATGTCATCGTTATATCCGTCATAAAAGCCATCCAAAAGCTCATATGCATCATGTACATAATAATTGGCACCGTTGCAATCATAAACAAAGCCTTCAAATAACACCGCATGAACTGTACGAATTACAGGGCCTCGCGCTAATCGATCACCTGGTACTAGTTTATCAAAATATCCAATTAAACACAAAATTCCAAACCATCGCCAACAAGGAAAAAATAATCATCAAGACCAAAAGGCTGCCCCTCATGAGGAACAAACTGCATTACCAAACAACCAATTAAAATACAACCAAGCTCATATAAAATCGACTGTACAACACGCTCCGTAGCAGACATAATAATAAACTACCTCCTTAAAAACCCGAGACAAGTAATTTACCATTACACCACTATTATATTGATTTTCTATAGATTTGTCGAATTTTGTGGAGTATTGCCATTTAATATAGAAAAAGCTGCCATATGTCTATCCAGCGACTTGCCCTCTTGAAGTGAGTTTTGCCATTTTAAGATAGAAGAAGCCGCCATTGTCTATCCAGCGACTTGCCCTCGAAGTGAGCTATGCCATTTTAAGATAGAAGAAGCCGCATTGTCTGTCCAGCGACTTGTCGAGTGAGTTATGCCATTTTAAGGATAGAAGAAGCCGCCATATGTCTATCAGCGACTTGCAGCGATGGAGCGCAGAGAGACATATGGCGGCGGAAAGCCTATCCTAAAAGTGGCATTACGAACTGAATCCATGGGATCCCCACCACGATAAAGATAGCGAGGTAGATAATCCCAAAGATAGCGCCTAATTTCCAGAATTCAGGACCTTTGTTATAGCCACTAGCAAACCAAATTGGGCTGTGACCAGTACCATATGGTGTAAGGATACCCATAATACCCATCGGTACTAACAGAATCAACATGACTTGCGCTGGATCAACGCCAGGAATTTGAAGAATTAAAGTAGCAAATAAACCTACCATAGCTGTTACATAAGCAGTACCAGATGCAAAGAAGTAACGAAGCAAGCAGAATGCTAACAGCAAACCAAGAACTGCCATTGTAGGATCTAAAGAAACCAAAGAACCACCAGCAGATTTAGCAAGCCAGTCTAAGAAGCCTACATTTTTAAGGCCAGAAGCCATAGGTACGAGTGTAGCAAACCAAGTCAAAACATTCCATGCTGGTTTGTTAGCAAGAAAGTCTTGCCATGTCATAATCTTAGTGAAAATCATCAAAATAATAACAATTAAAGCCGTTGTTGTAGGGTTTACTTTGAATGTAGAAGCACCAATCCACAACACAAGAGCCAACACAGAAATTAAGGCCATGAAGATTTCACTGCGTGTCATGGAGCCTAATTTCTTATACTCATCCCTTTGCCCATGCTGCAATTTCAGGAGACCCTTTTACCTCCGGCTTACAGAATACATAGGTCAATAATGGAGTGATGATAAATAGTATAATACCCACTGGCAAGAATGCTAGGAACCATGTGCCCCAGTTTGCTGCTACGATACCAGCTTTAGCAGACAATTCAAGAGCCAATGGGTTTGGCGCCGCACCAGTCAAGAAAATAGAGCTAGATACACAAGTTGTTGCCAATGCTACCCAGTTCAAATAAGAACCAATTTTACGAGGATTCTTATCGGGGTATAGAATCGAACATTGGACAAATACTGGATACAATTGGATAAATCGTACCACCAGAACGAGCCGCATTACTTGGAATAAATGGAGCCAACACAAGGTCCGTAATAGCAATAGCATACCCAAGACCTAAAGAGGACTTTCCAAGCTTTGCTACCAAGAACAAGGCGATACGTCGACCAAGACCAGAATTTTCATAACCGATACCGATCATAAATGCTGCGAATATCAACCACACGATAGCATTAGAGAAACCGCTAAGTCCCCAGCTGATAGCTTGAGCATCCGTAATAGCCTTTGCTACACCGGTTGCTTTATCTACCACAGGGCAGGACCAACCTTAAATAACATAGATACGGTAACAGCAATGATACCGATGAAAGCTGGTGGCATTGGTTCTAAAATCAACCCCACCACAAGGCCTGCAAAAATACTTACATAAATCCAAGAATTTGGACTAAGACCTTCAGGCGCACCGATGAGCCATACAAGAATAGCTACCACAAGCGGTGCGAATAATTTCCAATTCAACTTCATTAAGAACACTCCTTACTAAAAATAAAACTGCAAAATTGCTAATTTATATATGGAGATTTTTAGTGAATAAACATAATCCTTATTAATTGATAATACTAAACTTTTAGTAATAGTTTTTACTAGATATTTTTGGTTTTATACAATACAATATAAATATCGAAAATTACTAATATATCGAAAGATATGTCGAAAGGATTGAAATGGAAGTTATTTTATGTTATATAAAACCCTTATGGTTTCTGCTATCATAGTATCGCTTCTTTCGTTACTCAATGTAGCAGGCACTTTATATATACCAACCTTAACAGCTACAATCATCAACGACGGTGTCCTCAAAGGCGACCTAGAGATGATTACCAGCTCTAGTGCATGCTTGTATGTTGCACTACTAACCGTCTATCCGCTATCCTAGGTGTTGCTATGAGCGCTCATATTTCAGCCTCTATAGGCAAAGTATTGCGTGACGATCTAGTAAAAGCATACAATGCTTTTCACTCGCGACTTTACACACTTTGGTACAGGCACCATACTCATGCGGACCAGCGAGACGTTGAGAAAATTCAATCAGTTCTAGGAGAAGGTTTAAATATGATTCTCCTATGCCTCTCATGATATGTATTGGTCTAGGACTAACCTTCTATAAGAGCTGGCAACTAGGTCTCGTCATCCTCGCTGTTATGGCATTCATGATACTGACCATAATTTTTATTGAAAGCCGCGCCTTACCAATTATCAAAGCTATACAATTAAAGCTAGATGATATTACACTGATATGGTACGTGATCATATTGTGGGCATGCCTGTTATACGAGCTTTCAATAGAAGACATTACGAAAATACTAAAGAAATAGAAATTTTTACAGAAACAGCTCAACTAAATAAAAGATTACGCCAAACCTTTGCTATTGGTTTACCGACTATATTAATTCTCTTTAACATGAGTACCGTTGCTATCCTTTTCCGGAGGCTATAACGTAAGCATAGGTTCCCTACAAATAGGTGACATTATGGCCGTTATTGAATACGCTAACCTTATCCTTCTTAAGTATGCTCATGGCTATTTTCGTCATCATAGATATACCCGAAGCTATCGTATGTTACACCCGCATTCAAGAGTTATTGGAACACGAAAACTCAGATACATTTCCTGAACCATATAATAAAAATACAAATTTAAACACCCATTATATAGTTGGCCAAGAAGATAGCAGAAAATTTGTAGATTTGGCATCGGCATCGGCATCGGCATAGGCATCGGCATCGGCATCGGCATCGGCATCGGCAAACGATGATACTCCACTTCTGGAATTTCGCAATGTTACGTTCCGTTACGATAATGCAGAATCGCCGGCTTTAGAAAATATTTCCTTTACCGTTCATCACGGTGAAACATTGGCTATTATGGGTGACATTGGTTCTGGTAAAAGTACGATTACAAACCTAATCCCTCGCCTATTCTCCATTGAGTCTGGAGACATTCTCTTCAAAGGCAAATCCATCTATGAATGGAATGTAGATGACTTACGCTCACGCATCGGTTATGTCCCACAAAAAGCCTACTTATTTACAGGGACTGTAGAAATGAACATCCGTTACGGTGCTGCACCAAACCAAAATATTTCAGTTCAAGATATAGAAAATGCATGCCGATTATCTAAGGCGGATGAATTTATTAGTCGTCTTGAAGGTGGTTACCAATATATCGTCTCCCAAGGTGGTACTAATCTATCTGGAGGTCAACGCCAACGTCTTGCCATGGCTAGAGCGCTCGTGCGCAAACCAGATTTATTTATATTCGATGATAGTTTCCGCCCTAGACGGCACCACAGAGCGTGCCGTTCGCACCGTATACGAGGAATTGCAAAAGGACAATCGCCCCGCTCTCATCTCTGTAGAGCAAAAGGTAAGTGCTGCAAAAAAAGCAGACCACATCTTAATCATCAACAGAGGTCAAGTGGCAGGGTATGGCACTCATGATGAATTAGCTGAAAACTCTACCGTATATAAACAAATTTTAGCATCTCAGGAGGTGACAGAATGAGCCCATTACGTCGTTTCCTAATCGATTCTAAAAGCCAATGGGGTTGGCTGGCACTACTCATCTTAGCCCTTATCACAGCAGCTATGTTTGAGGTATCAGCTCCAGTATTACTTGGCAAGGTCGTAGATGCTATTATTAGCGGATTACAAACAGATCAAAATATCAATACTATCTTTACCTCTATTGATACAATCATCCTCTGGCTTATTGCCATCTATGGAGGTCATGCTTTATTCACGTACTTCGGCGAATACATGATGGCCTCCATTGGATCAAAAACAGTACTCGCTTTACGTACACGCATGAGTACTCATTTATACTCATTGCCTATCGAATACTTCACGATCACCAGCGGGCGATTTATTAACCGCCTACGTCTGATTTGGATGCTGTCGCAGAAACGATAGGTGGAGGTGTGCCAGGCCTCGTATCCGCCATTATCGGCATTATTGGTGCTACTGCTATGATGCTTTGGATTAGCCCTATATTAGGGGCCTCCATTATCGGTATTATACTGGTCGGCATCGTATGCTTAACGTGGCTATCTAAACGAGCGCGCCGCGTGTACCTTAGAAATCAGAATGCATTAGGAGCTTTCAACAGTGGCATAGAAGAAATCGTTGTAGGCAAGCCAATTATTCAAACCTTTGGTCTAGAAGATACTACTCAAGCAGTCAAGGTGCTGAATGACAATCTATTTAAAAGTATGAGAAGTGCTACTTTTACGAGTCAGCTTGTAGAGCCTCTCGTAAAATTTCTAAATCAATTCACCTATTGCCTCGTCGCTATTCAAGGGCGGCCTTATGGTATTACGTGGGTCCATTTCCATTGGGGATATTCAGGCATTCTTCCTCTATGTAGGCCAAGTATCGGATCCTCTATCTCGTAGTTCCTATATTATGACAAAATTTCAAGAAACCGCCGCAGCCCTAGGCCGTATTTATGAGGTAATTGATGTCACCATCTGAAATTGATGATGGAAAACTTGTGTTATCTAACAGTAATCAAAACTGATAGAGACGCTATTGGGTATCTTCCTCTATAATGGCCAATAACCAGAATCTAAGCGCATACAGGCACTATCGACTTTGAACATGTTGATTTTGGTTATACCCCCTCCAATGTGTTTATGAAGGATATCAATATTCACATTCCAGCTGGATCTATGGTAGCCATCGTAGGCCCTACCGGGAGCTGGTAAATCTACATTAGTGAATCTCATCATGCGCTTTACGATATTAAAAGGCCGTATCACCATTGATGGCATCGATATTCGTGATGTATCTCGTGAAAGCTTACATAATACGGTAGGAATGGTATTGCAAGACGCATGGATTTTCACGGGTACTATCGCCGATAACATTGGCTACGGCAAACCAAATGCTACTCGTGAAGAAATCGAGTATGTCGCAAGGCTTGCCATGGCAGATCACTTTATTCGTACATTACCCAATGGATATGATACGATGCTCAACCGAGGTGGTGATGACCTATCTCAAGGTCAACGACAATTAATTACCATCGCTCGGGCCTTCTTAGCCGATCCTAACATTCTCATCCTCGATGAAGCAACGGCTAATGTAGATACCCGCACAGAAGTAGAGGTTCAAAAAGCGATGAACACACTCCTTAAAGGTCGAACCAGTATCGTAATCGCCCATCGCTTATCACAATAAAAAATGCGGACTTCCTACTAGTGGTAGAAAACGGTACCATTGTAGAACAAGGGACACACCAAGAACTGATACACTTAACGGTACTATAAAAACTATATGAAAAACTATGCTGTAGGAATGACGGTATAGAATAATAATTTTAACAATCTTACGCATGGAAATCTCCTGAGATCATTCCTTGTAAACGGCAAAATAACCGCTATAAGTTACTACTTGTAGGGTTATTTTATTCACATATATAGTACGTTTTTCTATTAATTATTCACCTTTTGGTACGAACCATAGGCCGTTATTATTTTTTCTCCATGTAGTCTTTGAATTCTTGAGATTGGTAAGCTGCTACAATGTCTTTTGCCCATTGTGCATCTTTATTTTTCTCATTAACTACAAGTTGTAATAACCATTGTGGCAATACATCTTCATTTGCCAATGCGGATTTAGGATCGATTTTTGCATTATAGATAATAGCACCTGTAATAACGATATAATCAAAGTCAGTACGTACAGAAGGAATTGTAAGAGATTTCATTTCTGTAAATTTAAGATGTTTAGGGTTTTCAATAATATCTGCTTGTGTTACTGTTGCTAAATCTTTATTAGGATCAAGCTTAATCCAACCGATTTTTTGCAATAGCGCATAAGCACGAGCCATGTTGGATGCATCATTAGGTACTGCAATTGTGTCGCCATCTGCCACTTGATCTAGAGATGTTTTAGAACCGCTAAAGATACCTGCTGGTACTGTTGGAATTGGTGTTAAGGCTACAAGATGGCCCTTTTGTTTTTCGTTGAAGTTTTTCATGTATGCTGTATGTTGTTCAACGTTGAAATCTACTTCACCATCACTCAATACTTGGTCTGCTTGTACCAAGTCAGACATATCTACACCTTTGAAGGTATAGCCTTGTTTTTCCAAAATTGGTTTTACACCTTTTTCAAACAATTCAGAGTAAGGGCCTTGAGACTTACTATAGCTTAATTCTTTTTTAGCACCATTATCACTATTGTTTGAACCGCAGCCTGCGATAAAAGCTACACTGAATACTAATGCTGCACCAAGAGCAAGAAGCTTTTTAAATTTCATAGTATTTTCTCCTATATTTTTACAATCAATATAACTAAAATCTATTTCATCAAATTAGGAACGACGTGCACGACGTGCAAAATAGTTACCTATTGTTTGAATAATTTGAACAAAAATAATCAAAATAACTACGGTAAATAACATCAATGGGAAGTTCAATCGTTCATAACCATAGGTGAGGGCCAAATCACCTACACCACCTGCCCCAATAGCACCAGCCATAGCCGTAGCACCGATTAGACCTATAGTACCTGTTGTAATAGATAGAATAAGCGAACCCTTTGCTTCTGGTAAAAGGAAAATGCCAAATCACTTCAAAATGAGAGGCCTCCCATCGATTGTGCTGCCTCGATAATGCCTTTATTAACCTCTAAAATAGAGTTCTCAAAGAGTCGAGCCAGATAAGGTGCAATGAATATAACAAGTGGTACAATAGCCGCTGTTGTCCCAACACGAGTACCTACAATCATCTTAGTTAACGGTAATATAAACACCATCAAAATAATAAATGGTACGGAACGCACAATATTAACAATTGTATTTGTAATGGTATAAACAATACTATTTTTAACGATACCATTAGGATTTGTTACTACCAGTGTGACTGCGATAATTAGACCTAGTACTGTACCAATGAATAGAGATAGGAACACCATATATAATGTCTGTTCTGCAGCTAATAATAACTGCGCCCCTGGAACACCAAGTTCTTGCATGAAGAAATCCATTATAGTGTCACCTCCTGCCATTCAATACCTTGAGCAATAAGATACTCTTTTACCTTGCCCACCTCAAGATTATCGCCAATAAACTGAACAATGAATATACCAAGTACAGTATGTTCTAACTCTGTTACCGTAGCAAATAATACACTCGTTTCTAAATCAAAGGTTTTATTAATATGATATAGAACATTATCTGTCGTATTATTCCCTAAGAAATGCATCTTAAGAATTGTGTATGGCCTTTTATCACAAGCTAATGTATGTTTCACGGTTGATGGAATTTCATCAGGAATGACAGTCCTAACAAATCGCTTTGTTGTTTCGTGTTTAGGTTTACTAAACACCTCAAGTACAGATCCGCTCTCTATGAGCTTTCCATGCTCCATAACTACAACGCGATTACATATTTTCTGAATTACATCTATCTCATGAGTTACGATAACGACTGTTACCTCCTAGTTCACGATTAACACGTTCTAGTAATTGTAATATAGATTCTGTTGTATCTGGATCTAGAGCGCTAGTTGCTTCATCACAAAGCAATATGGATGGATCTGTAGCTAGCGCACGAGCAATACCAACGCGTTGTTTTTGACCACCAGATAATTCTCCAGGATATGCATTTGCTTTATCGCCCAAATCAACAAAGTCTAACAAGGTTTTAACCTTTCCTATCAATTTCTGATTTAGGTACCCTATTAAGAATTAGCGGGATAGCCACATTATCATACACAGATTTAGCATTCAATAAATTAAACTGTTGAAATACCATGCCGATGCGCTTACGAACCTTTCTGAGCTCGTTAAAACTTAAGTCATTGATATTCACACCATCTATTTCAACATGACCAGAGGTAGGTACCTCTAAAGCATTAATCATGCGTAAGCAGTGTAGATTTGCCGGCTCCACTGAAGCCAATAATACCAAATATGTCGCCTTCTTTCTATGGTAAAGTTTACATCAGATAATGCAGTAACCTTTTGCTTATTAACGTCAAATTCTTTCGTTACATTTCGTATAGCAATCACTTTACCGCCTCTTTCCCTGTATATTGTAGGAATTAATATTTCTCTAAAACATATCTATAAGGTATGATTTAATTGTGTACTTAGATTACTACAATTTATAAGAACTGTCAAACAACCAAAAAAGAACCTCACCAGTTAAAAAGTTGAGGTTCTTTTTTATATAACTTCTATACTATAAGGATTTACATTCCCTATATATCTAATTTTATATCTTTTACATCAATCTCGAACCGATTCAGACACTAACAAATAACTTATCTATATCGATTAAAAAGAGATATAGGGATCCTAAAATGACAGGCGCCCCTATATAGAGCCCCATATTTGGTATTTCTCCCAATAAAGAATGCTGCTACTATAGCTGCCACTATGGGAGAGATATACATAAAGTTGGTTACATCAGACACCTTTTCAGCATGTTCAAAAGCATAACTCCAGAGAACAAAGCCTAACGCACTAGATAGAAATGCTAAATAGGCCATAGCAAACTTTGCACTAATCGGTGCCACCACTATCAATTTAATAGCATGTTCCGCAAAAGGGCAATGCCATAATAGCCCCCGTAAACATAGACCACATGGCGATAGTGATAGGCTTATATAGCCTTTTAAACTAAGTCCACGATTAAGGATATTGTAAACCGCAAAGAATGTCATTCCTAGCAAGGTCCATAATGCACCTGTAGGAATTGTAAGGGCTGAATTCCAAAGAATGATTATGGCTACACCAATAAAAGCTGTTATTGTAAATACCCATCCTATGGGCCGTATTTTATCTTTATAAACAATCATGGCCATCAGTGCCGTCGTCATCGGAGTCAAGGCCATAATAATACTGGATGTGGCCGCTGGAATTGTGCGCAAGCCTTCATTAAAAACAACTTGGTAAAGAAAATTCCCTGTAGCACCTAACAGAATATATAGTCCCCACTCACGCCATGTTGTCGGTATATGTAGGCCTTTTACAACACCGATTACCAGCATAAGTAAAGCCGCCACCCATGACCCTTGCCACAGAACAATGTTAATGAATCTACGGACTGTAATGCTATTACTGAGAATGCGGTAGCCCATACCAATGTAGCAGATGCCTAAAAGTGCTTTCTTTCGATTTGTCATTAACATCCACCTTTCAATAGTATTCGCATATACAATCTTATAATCCACTTTGATTAACGTATATTCTATCCAAATTATTTCTATCTTGATTCATTCTACCAAGATCATGTTATCTACATGTTTTATATCTTAATAACACTATCTCAATAGTACCATAATATACCCCTAACACTACAATAAATTAAATCATACTTTTTATTCCTATGAAGGGGATGATTTCTTCCTTATGGGACCTACAAAATGTGTAACAAAGTCGTTGGAACAAATAAATAACGCTTTATGAAAACTATGTAGCAAATATGTCCATATAATTAATACAACTATTCACTTACTTGACTGTAAAGTTCACTATTGATCCCATTAATTTCAATTTGATTTTCTGATTCAGACACAGAAAAATCGTCTACAAGATGTCCACGATCTTCAAAGAGCAATTTAGTGCGAACACCTTTTTTCACCGCTTTGAAAGCATACTCGTGAGAGACATATAGACGAGATTTCGCCGATATCTGATTCACATCAATTCGCCCCGTATAATCTGCTACATATATCTCCATTAGAGAGTTATTATCCAACTCTATATGACTGTTACCACCGGCAATATAAATTTCTTTAGCCTCTCCATCTAGCTCAAACTTTTCACTAATAATATCAAATAGTTCCAGTTTTTCACAATGGATCGCTAGCTCCGTATCTCCCATATATTTTTCAGGCAAATTTATAAAAATCCACAAATGTTCTTTTGCAAGCTCCTTCAGATAAGGATTTGGAACGATTTACATCCACATCGATACGCCTTTTAATATCATCGATTTTTACTTTCACCAGTTCCGTCAAATTTTCAATAGTATCACTGACCAGTTGAACCTTTATCTTCTCACCCTCTCCAGCTCTCATTTTACGCGTTATTTTTTTAACAGAACCTAGTTTAATGTCGAAATGTTTTATCTCATCAATATCGTATTCTACGATACTTTCATAAGGATATCGGGTCTAACCGCTTCTTCTGAAAGCAATTCATCCACAGAGACATTTAATACACCTGAAAGGGCCTTTAAATTTGAAATATCCGATCATACTATTGAATAATCCGCCTTCATCCTCTTTAATGAAATTTTTATTCCCTTTATTAATATTGATATGCAATTTCATATTATTATGTATACATCAAGTGAGATCACAAAAAAAAACTTATATAATCATCTATACACAAGCAAACGTCAACAATTCAGCTTATGGAATTTTATGAGATACTTCACAAAATTGCATAGTATGTATTGAAAATCTATATCATCTATTCATTGTAGAATTGCTACAAACATTGTACACTATAGGCATAGAAATCTATAGTTATATCCTTTTATGGAGGTGCAAAATGCAACATACTGCATGGAAAGATTTTAACACAGGTGTGTGGGATAAAGCCGTTGATGTACGCGACTTTATTCAAAGAAACTATATCCCCTTATGAAGGGGACGATTCCTTCCTTGCTGGTCCTACAGAAACGAACAACAAAATTGTGGGAACAAGTAATGAAGCTTTACGAAGAAGAACGTGAAAAAGGCGGCATGCTCGATGCTGATACTTCCGTGGCCACACACATTACTGCCCATGCGCCAGGATATATCGACAAAGACCTTGAAACGATCGTTGGTTTGCAAACTGACAAACCTTTAAAACGCGCTATGTTCCCATATGGTGGCTTGCGCACAGCAAAATCCGCTATTGAAGAATACGGCTTCAAAATGGATCCGCAAACCGAAGGACTTCTTCAAAGAAACACCGCAAAACACACAACGATGGCGTATTCGACGTGTATACTCCAGAAATGCGTGCTGCTCGTACGCACGTACCGCGCATATCGTAACTGGTTTACCAGATGCGTATAGCCGTGGTCGTATTATCGGTGACTATCGTCGTATCGCGTTTTACGGTGTAGATTATCTCATTGAAGATAAAAAAGAACAATTTAGCATCACAATGGGTGACATGCTAGAAGATGTCATTCGCGACCGTGAGGAAATACAAGATCAAATCCGTTCTTTGAAAGAATTGAAAGAGATGGCAGCGTCCTATGGCTATGATATTTCCAAACCAGCTAAGGATGTTCGCGAAGCTATGCAATGGATTTACTTCGGCTATCTTGGTGCCATTAAAGAGCAAAACGGTGCTGCTATGTCCATTGGCCGTAACTCCACATTCCTCGATATCTATGCTGAACGGACCTTCGCGGCACATACACAGAAGAGCAAATCCAAGAATTCGTAGATCATTTCATCATGAAATTGCGCATGGTTCGCTTCGCACGTATCCATGAATACAATAACTTGTTCACAGGTGACCCTGTTTGGACCACTGAATCTATCGGTGGTATGGGTACTGACGGCCGCACATTAGTTTCCAAGATGTCCTTCCGTTACCTACATACATTGACTAACCTTGGTCCTGCTCCAGAACCAAACCTCACTGTATTATGGTCCCCTCGCATGCCGATTGGCTTCCGCCGTTTCTGCGCAAAATTATCCATTGAAACATCTTCCATTCAATACGAAGAATGACGAATTGATGCGTCCTAACTCTGGTGATGACTACGCAATCGCATGTTGCGTATCCCCAATGCGTATCGGTAAAGAAATGCAATTCTTCGGTGCTCGTTCCAACTTGGCAAAATGCTTGCTTTACGCTATCAACGGTGGCGTTGACGAAAAGTTGAAGAAACAAATTGGTCCTAAATACCGCCCTATCACTTCCGAATACTTAGAATTCGACGAAGTATGGGAAAAATTCGACGACATGATGGAATGGTTGGCAGGCGTATATGTAAATGCATTAAACATCATTCACTACATGCACGATAAATATGCTTATGAAAAACTAGAAATGGCCTTGCATGACCGCAAGGTAACTCGTTGGTTTGCAACAGGTATTGCTGGTTTATCCGTAGTAGCAGACTCCTTATCTGCTATTAAATACGCTAAAGTAAAACCTATTCGCGACGAAAATGGCATCGCTATTGATTTCGAAATCGAAGGCGACTTCCCTAAATATGGTAACGATGATGACCGTGTAGATGGCTTGGCAGCAAAAGGTTGTTTCCACATTTATGAACAAAATTCGTAAACATCCTACATATCGTCAATCCGTTCCTACTATGAGCTTGTTAACAATTACTTCCAACGTAGTATATGGTACTGCTACAGGTTCTACACCGGACGGCCGTAAAGCTGGCGAAGCTTTCGCTCCTGGCGCGAACCCAATGCACGGTCGTGATTCTCACGGTGCCGTATCTTCATTGGCATCCGTAGCTAAAATGCCATGGCGTGATTGCTCCGATGGTATTTCTAATACCTTCTCTATCATTCCGGATGCATTAGGTAAATCTGGTGAAACATTTGTTTCCGTTAGCGATTTTGATATTGAGTTAGATCCATCTCAATTACCTAACAGCAATACAAACTTCGCATGCAGCGAACCAAATGTTACTATAGAGGAAGATAAGTAAAATCTTCCACAGTATCGAATTGCTTTCACCGGCATCGATACGCGTGTTAGTCTTGGTTGAAAGGAGGTTATACCCATGAGCAACCAACAAGTTGATAACTTGGTAGAGTTATTGGATGGTTATTCCCAAAAAGGCGGCCATCATTTGAACGTTAACGTGTTTACTCGTGAAACATTGTTAGACGCTCAAAAACATCCTGAGTTGTACCCTCAATTGACGATTCGTGTATCCGGCTATGCGGTACACTTCAGCAAATTGACTAAAGCACAACAGGACGAAGTTATTTCCCGTACATTCCATCAACGTATCTAATCGAGGTTTCCTATGACTGGACGTATTCATTCAATCGAAACGATGGGTACGGTTGATGGTCCAGGCATGCGCATGGTGGTATTTCTTCCAAGGATGCCCCATGCGCTGTGCTTATTGCCATAATCCTGATACATGGGATGAAATTAGCGATAATGCTAAGTTCATGACCGTAAAGGAATTGTGGGACCAGTACGAACGTAACCGCCAATTTTATACTAATGGTGGTATCACCGTCACAGGTGGGGAAGCTCTTATGCAAATTGACTTTGTTACGGAGCTTTTCACATATTTCCGTGAAAGAAACGTCCATACCTGTTTAGATACAAGTGGAATTTGTTTTGACCCCCACCAAGAGGTGGCCTACCGTAAGCTACTCAGTGTAACTAGTCTCGTCATCCTAGACATTAAGAAATCGATCCAGCCAAATTTATGGTTAACGGGTAAACCGTTAGAGCCTATCCTCGGGCTTTGCACGATTGACGGCAGACGTAGAAGTTCCCATTTGGGTTCGTCACGTAGTAGTCCCTACGATTACAGATAATGCCGATCATCACTATCGTCTAGGCTTTTTTCTAGGATCTCTGAAAAATTTACAAGCCGTTGATTGCTTACCTTATCACGTTATGGGTATTGCTAAATATAAGGAGTTAGGTATTCCCTATCGCCTAGAGGGCATTCCCAGCTGCAACGAAAGATATTGCAGCTAAAGCGACAAGAACCGTGGTGGAAGGCATCAAGGCCTATAGGCGCCATTGGTGGAGTCCCATCAAAACACAACATCAATCATAATCAAGTTTGAGGATAACTACCTCCCTTGATATATATACATATATATACCAAGACTTGATCTATGATAGCCCTAATCAATAGAGCCGCCCCCACCATACAACCGGGGACGGCTCTTATTTTAAATAAACTTTCTATCATACAAACGGGCAGCGATGAGGACCACTAAACAAGACCCCACATTATGCACTAATGCACCTGTAGTAGGCGTCAAAACCTCAAGCAATGAGAGAATAATAGCGATACAATTAATGACCATTGATAAAGCAATACTAAATTTTATAGTTTTAATCGTAGCATCTGATAGTCGTTTAATATAAGGAATTTTACTAAGGTCATCACTCATCAAAGCAATGTCTGCTGTTTCTATGGCAATATCACTACCAATACTCCCCATTGCAATACTCACATCAGCAGTCTTCATAGCTGGTGCATCATTAATTCCATCGCCAACCATACAAACCTTGTGGTGTTTTCCTTGCAACTCTTCAATAATTCTCATTTTTTCGCCAGGTAAAAGCTCCGCATGTATTTCAGAAATACCTGCTTTTTTGCCAATATATGTAGCCGTTTCTTTACTATCCCCCGTAAGAAGTACTGTTTTCATAGCTAGGCTAGAGACTGCAGACAACATATCTGCCGTATCTCGTCGCATTGTATCAGATAATGTAATGATACCTATAATATGCTCTTTATCTGCAATAATGATAGATACCTTTCCTTCACTTCGATATGTATTAACGTTTTGTTGAACCCTTTCATCAACAATAATATTATGTTCCTCAAGAAAACGTTCATGACCACAATATAATGTAACACCGTTTATTACGGCAATAATCCCTGCCCCTTCCTACGGACATTACAAATGAAGTAGTAGCAAGTATTTGTAAATCTTGCTCTATGGCATGAGAAACGATAGCCTTGCCAATAGGATGTTCGCTCTTAGCCTCTACAGATGCAGCTAATTGAAGAATATCAATCTCACTATAATCTGTATCAACGACCAAAATAGATTGGACTGCTAACTGACCATGTGTTAATGTGCCGGTTTTATCAAATGCCATAGTATCTACTTTACCCATAGTTTCAAGAATTTCACCAGATTTAATAATAACGCCATGTTTAGTAGCTTGACCAATAGCGGCCATAACCGCAGTAGGTGTGGCAAGCACCAATGCACAAGGACAAAATACTACCAATACAGTAACACCGACGATGATATTACCAGTTATTAGGTAGCCTATACATGCAATCATCAATGCAATAGGCACCAATCGACTAGCAACAGTATCAGCTATGCGCTGAATCGGAGCCTGTTTCTGTTCCGCATTTCGAATAAGTTGAATCATTTTTTGAATAGAACTATCTTCGCCCACTTTAGTAGCTATAATATCTATGGCACCAAAACAGTTAATAGTTCCGCCAAATACATCATCATCAATTGTTTTATCAACAGGGATAGACTCGCCTGTCATAATAGATTGATCTACCGTTGTTTCACCGTTAATAATTCGCCCATCTACAGGTATCGTTTCGCCCTGGAAGGATTCGCAAGTAATCACCACTTTGTATAGACTCTACAGGAACCATCATTTCTTTGTTATCTTGTATTTTACGACCCTTAACAGGTGCTAATGAAATTAACTTCTTTAACCCTTTTTTTGCTCGCTCCGTAGTTGCTTCTTCAAGGAGAGCGCCTAAAGCCATAATAAAGGCTACCTCACCGGCCGCAAATATATCTCCAATGGCTATAGCTGCAAACATAGCCATGGAAATCAATAAAGCTGACGAGATTTTACTAATCCCCTTATTATATATAATCCTTCGTATAGATAAATATACAAGAGGAAAACCACAAATAATAACGGTAACCCAAGAAGGCTCAAAAGGGAATATATTTTGAAATGGTCTCTGTCCACCAAACTCCTCTATCAAATGCGGAATCCCATCAAGCAGTAAAAATAGCCCCGCTAAAATCGTCATATATAAACCAGATAATATATCATGTATTCGATGTACCATACAGCAATCCCCTTATAAGACTTTCACTACCAATATGAATTGAATTATGACTACACTTACAGTACAATAATTACAATAGCGAACACCTTGTTCACTTTAATTGTATCAACCTATAGTTTTAATACAATATATAAAACATCTTATATGTTCATTACGGAACATATACGCTATTTTGTACTAAAAGAATGACAGGAGTTATTATGGATCGTAGACAGAAAAAGAACTCGTAAAGCCATATTTATAGCTTTTAACGAATTATTATCTAAAAAGGCGTATGACAAAATCACCGTTCAAGAAGTCATTAGTGCCGCAGACATTGGCCGCACCACATTTTATGCTCATTTCGACACAAAAGAGGCATTACTAGAAGCCCTCTGCGAAGACTTATTTTTACATATAAAAGATAGTATTAATCACTTACCGCATGCTCATGGGCTGTATCAACAAAGTATTTACCCTGTCTCAGTATTTGGTCATTTATTACAACATTTACAGCAAAATGAAAATAAAATCCTAGAGCTACTAGCTAGTGATAATAACGAAATCTTTTTGCGCTATTTCAGGGATCATCTAAATGAGTTGGTACAAGGATATTTTATCAACCAAGACCGTAAAGCAAATACAAATCTACCAGATGACTTTATCATCAATCATATTTCAGGTAGTTTTGTCGAAATGGTGTTATGGTGGGTAAAAAACGGCATGAAAGAATCGCCTACAAAATTAGACCATTACTTTCATGCCGTTATAGAACCTATTATATAATTATTTTAAATTCTATTAGGATACAACATTGATTGGTTCACCCTTAAAGAAGGCTTGTACATTATCTCGAATGATACCTACTAGGCGTTGACGTGTTTCAAGGCCTTTCCAACCCATGTGCGGAGTAATGATGACATTATCTAGTGTATAGAGAGGACTATCCTCAACTGGTGGTTCTACCTCTTGTACATCGAGACCTGCTCCAGCGATATGTTTAGCTGCTAATGCTTCACAAAGATCCTTTTCATTAATGAGAGGTCCACGGCCCAGTATTCACAATGACCGCACTAGGCTTCATTTTACTGATGGCTTCTTTATTAATGATGTACTTAGTTTGGTCATTCAGCGGGCAATGCAATGAAATATAATCACTATTTTCTAGCAGTTCATCAAGGCTCACATAACGAATGCCATCACCATCAGCCTTTGGTGTACGTGTATGCACTAAGATGTTCATACCTAGCGCTTTTGCAACTTTGATGACTTCCATACCGATGTGACCAGCTCCGACAACACCTAAGGTTTTACCATTCACTTCTGTATGGCTCACTTGAAGGTATTTCGTGAAATTGCTGCGATCACCTTTAGCCAGCATACCAATTTGTTGCTGCATTGTAGAAGCAAAATTGAGGATCATCATGATCACTGTATGTGCTACACGCTCTGTGCTATACGCAGGAATATTGCACACAGTGATGCCCTTTCTCTTTGCTGCATCAAGGTCAATATTATTATAGCCAGTACCTGCTTCTACGATAAGCTCTACAGTATCAGGGAATTGTGAAAGCAGAATCGGCCACTTACAGGCAATTCTTTTGTAACCACAACACGAGCACCTTGAATGCGTTCGATAAGCTCAGTATTCGTACTGTTATCATAGACCTGCACATCATTAGATAATATGGAGAAATCCAATGCATGGTCATAATTCATTTTGCCTGCATTTACTACTACTACACGTTCACTCATGAGAACCTCCTAAATTGAATAGCTTTAAATATATGTAATACTACTTCTATATAAATTATACTATTATTTATATAAATTTATACTAAAATAACTTCCATTATATATCAACTACCTATACCAATTAATATACTTTCACAACTAATTAGTATTCTTTCACAATTATTGTATATAATATATGCAGAAGAGCTATAAAATTAAGAAATATAACTAATTTTTCTGTATAAAACTTTCACAAAAGTATTGTGTAATTCCCCAAAAGTTATAAAATAAGAGTAATGTTATATAGAATTGAGGAATACCATGAGACCTACCTATTTGACCATAAATACAAGTCTCGTTCGCGAGAATTTGCGTAAAATTAAAGATAGTTTGCCTGAGTGGAGTACGTCCACAGCTGTTATCAAGGCCAATGGCTACGGCCACGGCAGCGTTATGATGGGCCGTATTGCTGTGGAGGAAGGTTACGAATCCTTAGCCGTTGCTATTCCGGAGGAGTCTGTACCACTTCGCAATGCAGGTATTATGGTACCTATTTATTTATTAGGACTCACAAGGCCACAATCCTTTGAACTTGTGGCAGATACGAATTCCATTCCTGCTGTTTGTGAATCTACAGACTTGGAAGCACTCGATAAAGTAGCCGATAATCACGACATGATTATTCGCGTTGCTGTTGCCGTCGATACAGGCATGCATCGCATCGGTATCAAGCCTGAGGATGCCATTGAGTTTATCAAACGCATTGAGTCCTACGAAAATTTGGAAATAGATGGATTCTTCTCCCACATGAGCAATGCTGATGCGGCGGATCAATCACACGCCCATAGCCAAACGCAAAAATTTCATCACATGGTAGATGAAATACGAGCATTCCGTCCAGAAGCAGATTACCGTTTCTCCCTCGCCAACAGTGCAGGGCTTTTATCTGTCAAAGACAGTTTATTTACAGATGCTCGTCCTGGTATTATTCAATACGGTATCATGCCATCCTCTTGATGTGCCAAATCGATTGGGCTTAAAACCAGTTTTATCTTTCCATAGTGAAGTTGTTCATGTACAACACATACCTGCTGGCGAAGGCATTGGATATGGATCTACCTATATCACAGCTGAGCCAATGACGATTGCTACCATCCCTGTAGGCTATGCGGATGGCTACCCTCGTAGCTATCCAATCGGGGCACCGTACTGATTCATGGCACTCGTTGTCCCGTAGTAGGTCGTATTTGTATGGATCAATTCATGGTTTCTGTTCCAGATACAATCACCGTAAAGCCAGGCGATAAGGTGGTACTTCTAGGGTCCCAAGGTCATGAAAGCATTTCTGCTCTAGAAATTGCAGCCCTTGCTTCTACAATTCCTTATGAAATCTTTTGTGGATTCTCAGAGCGCGTACCACGACAATATATTTAACCTATGGTTAAAGAAAGCCCATCATCATGTAGAAGTCTACATATGATACGGGCTTCTCTTTCCTACCATACCAAAAGCAGTTACGTTCTTATTGTGAGAGAGAGTATATATACCAAGTATATAATCTTATGATTCGGAGGGAACCACAATTCATAAGGGGCCCTCTGAATGATAGACGGCATAGGAGAGAGTCAATGTTTATCTATCCAATCCAGAGGGCTGTGTGTAATTGTTTATTGTGTGTGTGTTGTTTATATTGTGTGTGTTTTTGTGTGTTTTATGTGTTGTGTATGTGTGTGTAAGTGTACTTATGTTATGTGTGTATAGTTTTGAGTGCTTAGTGTTCGTTTTTGAAAGGGTTTACTTTACAGCGCTATAGAATAGGAGATCAACTTATTTTGCTACCGTCCCTGTTTTAGCATCCAATACAACGGATATCGGTTTATTTTGTGCATCATGGAACTCTATGGTATATAGTGATTTTCCATTTTGATTAGCAAGAGACCACGCATTAATACCAGTCGCTACCTTGCCAGACTGTACAAAAGCTGCATTAATTGCCACATGTGGAGGTATTACTGTCCCGGCATCAATAGCACTAGCTTCCATAGATGCGTCATATGCTTTAGGAGTACCATCCGTTACATTACCAGTAGCCACATCTAGAGTCATAGAATGAGCACCACTAGTATTAAAACCAGCTACTTCATAGATGGCAGTTTTACCTTGAGTTTTGAAAGATACATTTGTGATTTTGGAGTTTCCAAATTTGCTTTCGAATTGGTCAATTAAATAATTAGCACCAGCTACGAAAATACTATTTTGGTCTACTACGCCTTCTTGCTGATTGGTTGTGCTAGGTTGTGATTTTCTACTTTTAGAGTTTTTTTTCCTCTTTAGTAGGCTCTTCTTTATCAGCTTTTTTTTCGTCTTTCACAACTTTTACTTTAGGCGCTTTATCTACTGCAGCTTTTTTAGTATTTTTAACTTCTTTACCATGCTTTGCTACAGATTCAGATTTTTTATCGCCACCGCGTACTACTCTTGTTTCACTAGGAGCTTTAGCTACAGATGCAGTTTCAATAGAAGGGACCGCTGCTGCAGGATTTTCTGTACTAGGTACTACAGTTTCTTGAGCTACTGGTGTTTTAACATCTTGTGTAGCTGTTGGAACTGGTGTAGTATTACGAACTGCTGTACCTACTTGATTGGTCTTCTGAGGGCTACCGGGTTTTTAGAGTTACAGCTTGAGTGAGCAACACATCTTAAGCCACCGCTGTAGTAGGAACTACTGGATCAGTAACTGGTTGTGCTGGAGTCGCTGTACTCGCTGTTTCTTGCGTAACAGGCATTGGAGTTACTGGTTCAGCTGCTGTTACAGCTATAGTGGCACCAAATACGCCAGCCACTGCTAAAGCAATACTACTTTTTAAAATAGATTTTTTCATATTGTCCTCCTTATTAATTCATTTACATGCAACTTTACGCATGTATATTTCCAGTCAACTCAATGTCATCATGTAAGTTCCAAAACATATATCTAGCATGGACTTGTAGATATATAGTTTGGAAATTTCAGATATAGTTGAGTTTGTCTTTCGACTGGTACACATACTATCGACAGTCTATGAAGTCAAAATGTAGAAGAAGCATAAATGCTTATTTTATAGTGAGTTTAGAATGAATTTATATATAATTCCTATGAAATCCTATGGGATTTACTTTATACTTAAAAATTCCATGAAAAACATATCAAAAGCCGTTTACCCCATATATAAGGGATAAACGGCTATACATGTTGATATCTAAAAATTCACATTCATGAGCAAACTTTCACAAAAAATGATAATACTATTAGTTATTTTTTTAAGAAAATAGTATTAAGGCATTTAATTATTATATTCAGAATAAAATAACTAGGCACTATTAAGATATAATAACTAGTCAATCATATATTAATCATCAAATTTAACAGATAGCAATTTACCGTTCATTGCATCCATACATACATGTACCTCTTTATTATCTGCTGTACCAAAGCTAACTTTGTACACGATTTTACCTTTATCATAGCGCACAGCCCATTCGTTGAGACTCACAGCTTTACCTTTTGTTTGGGCATAAGCAAAGTTCACCACAGCTGCAGGCGGTAAGATTTCCCGGGATCAAAGATTTTTTCTTTAGTGATTTATGGAGTCCCTTACGCTTTTCAAAGATTTGATTAGTAGCATAGATATACGTTAACTCATATTTGCCAGTTTCATCAAAACCTTCTACATCATACTTAATTTGACCTCCATCTGCATCAAAGGCGATTTCCGTAATTCCAGCATTTGGATGATTTTGGATAAAGGCATTTAATAAACCATTAGACCTACAATCGCCGCATGGTTGCCATCAACAACTGCCACAGTTGGCTCTACAGCTACTAAAGGGGCTGCACTTGCATTTGGCATGCCAAATGCCGCTGCCAAGGCCAATACAAGGCTACCTTTTACAAAAAATGATCTCATTGGTTCCTCCATATCTCAAACAGTTATCATAACAATATATATACAATTATACACTAAATCAACACGGTTTATAATCTTTATTTATATAATTAGTGCATATGTACCTGCACCCTATGATACAATGCATATAGATTCATTTTTGTAACTACATGTGAGCTAACTATGATTTCAATTTACCCCACTATATATCACGCGAATTTCAATGCAAGGCCAATCGATGCGAAAATACATGTTGTCAGCTGTGGACCATCGATATAGATGAGCCTACTGCTGAACGGTATCATGCCATGACAGGTTCTCTTGGTAAAAGCTTACGCCAAGCCATCACTGTTGATGATGAAGGCAATCATTTTATCTTTTCTAAAGCACAACCTATGTGTCCCTTACTCAATGAAAAAGGTCTATGCAAAGTAGTTCTTGAATTGGGAGAAGAAGGACTTTGTGACACCTGCCATATGCATCCACGCTTTTATAAATACATTGAAGACTTAGAACTATGTGGAGTCGGTTTATCTTGTGAAGCTTCGGTTGAACTATTGGCCCGACAAGAACCAATGGACTTACTCCTTTTTACAATTGAGGATGACGATAACGAATTTACTTCTGAGGAGCGATTAACACTTCAGAATGTATTTGAATTATTGGCCTTTGATTTAGATCCTAATCTATTCCAATATACGCCAAATCCCACAAAGCAGTCTTTCAAAGAACTATTAGACCTATATAAACAAACGGAACCCATCGATGAGAATTGGACAGCACAAGTTAATACATTATCTAGTAAACTAGACCAACTCATCACATCCGTACAGACCTATATACAGCAAGAGGATATGAGCCTATTTAACAAAGTGTACCAATATATATTGTATCGCCAAATCGATATGCTATCAGACTATTCCTTGGAATCTATCTTAGCTTATGCAAAGGATGGTACTGACTATATACTTATGGCTAGCGCCTTAGAGGGGCAGCCCTTAAAGCAAATTGCTAGATGGTCACAACAAATCGAATACGACGAAGATAATGTGGCGCTATTATTACAACACTACGAAGCCCAACTTATTATAGAATTAAGACAAAAAACCATAAGAATTTTATCTTATGCGTTTATAATCTTATTATAATACATCATTTGAAAAGGAGTATGAACAAAGCGAATCCATTGAGGTAATACAGAGACAGATAATAATGCCACAATAAACATAACAATATAAGTTTTAACGACCTAGTCCAACATAACGTTCATTAATTGAGCTACAATAAATACAGCATAATACTGGCTGAACATCGTAATAAGATAAGCCATATCCCCTACATATTTTTGAAGAGAGAAAGAGAAAAAAATAATCCCCTAGTATATGAATTAATACTAAGACAACCGTGCGAAGTGCATTTGTATAAGCTAA